>Ga0268360_1000185_pt1 | contig 131742 bp, 98 predicted proteins | sample BioMet11_FD_192465 | JGI IMG/M metagenome (GOLD analysis project Ga0268360, IMG submission 192465) | Sewage microbial communities from Oakland, California, United States - Biofuel 11 (Illumina Assembly) | ecosystem: Engineered > Wastewater > Sewage > Unclassified | place: USA: California... | reverse complement strand
CACGGATGACAACTTTTTTCGTCCTAAGCCGGATGAACTGTCAACTGATTTCGTATAAATAGCGTAGGACTGTCAACCTACATAGTATTAAATAACAATACTGTCAACTAAATTCAGTATACATCACACATATATTTGGCTTAAAAAAAGTATGTACTTTTAAACTCAAAAGTATATACTATAGAGGGGCGAAAGTATATACTTTCATATACTAAAAGTATATACTTTTTATCTGGATATCAATATGATGTATATTCGGATCCATTTCTGATGCAATAACTGTTTTTTTACATTATAATGTTGGTTTTAAAAAATTGTTCCTGAAAAGACACCGAACATTGAATTAAATTCATATCAAAGCAGAATCCGGGAGGAGCTACAACTAATTTATTTTCAACATCATTCAGCCGTTCAATAATGGCTATGCATTTCCCATAGAAATGATCAACCGGATAATCTATCCCAATAATATAAGCATCCGTTTCTTCTCCATCAGGGGCTAAAGTATCTGGTATATATCCGTAATTAATCGGATATCGATACTTATATTCAGGATGATAACTGCCTAATGGTCTATCCACAACCACATGTAGCATCTGATTTAAATAAGAAAGCTCCAGCATATATCTGTCGGTGAGATTAATTTGTTTGTAAAATACATAACTTATACACAATATTTGGTAAATATCTTAAGAGAACCAAACAAATAGCCGGTCATTTTTTCAACGAGAAATAAATGTTTTCCATCAGGGCATTATTCTCCGATAAGTTTGCATTAACTTATTCAGCACCTACCAAGTAGTTTATGCTCAATTGATCTTCATGACCTTTTCTTCGAACTTGTTTTTGTCGCCTATCGCTTTGTTACGTATTTTGCTTCGGTAATTGTAGATGGTAGTTACCGAATATTGAAGGAATTCGGCAATTCGTGTACTATCCGTGATTCCTAATCTGATCAGCGCAAAGATCCGTAGCTCTGTATTTAACAATTCACCGTTTTTCAATGAGATATGATCGTTCTCATTGAGTAAGTTATTGAATTCTTCAACGAAATGCGGAAACAGAACCAAAAAAGTATGATCGAATTCGTTGTAGAAATCCGTCCTTTCTTCGTCGATAAAACTGTCGGACTTGATGGTTTTATATAATTCTTCCACCTTGGATGCCGAAGCAAGTTTAGCCAGTTTACGGCGGTAATTGTCTATCTTGTCGATATATGCCGAGCAACGATTGATATATTGGGCAATGTATTCTTCTTTTATTTTATTTGTATCTGTAAGCGTATTGTTTATTTCCTGCAACTGTTTGTTTACTTCGGCAAGAGCCTGACGGGCTGCTGTCAGTTTCCTTAATTGTTGGTAAACATAAATGACAGCACCGATAAGACTTAATGCTAGAAGGCTTATTCCCACCAGTAAAACTTGTATCGTTCTTTCTATACGTAAACTTTTAATCTGGTACGCTTTATCTATCACTGGAAATATTTCGGCTACCTCTATCGTTCTTGAACGGGCATTACATGATAAGGCATCTTTAAGAGAGAACTTCATATATTCGTAAGCCCTGTTTATGTCCCCTTTTTTATAAAGAAGTAGAGCCAGTCTACTTAGAGAGATATATTCTTTTATTGAGGAACGCAGATCTGAGATGGCTGATAATATAAGGTAGTGTTCCTGACTCTCCGTGTCTCCTTTACCACGATATGATTCTGAAAGTGTATAAGCAAGAAACCTTATTTCTCCGACATCTGTGCTTGAGTCGGTCATTCCTTTCAATAATTTGATAGCTTTATCGTATTGGCCGTGGTAATTAAGCTTGTCGGTCAGGATAATTTTATAAATATTTTCTGTAGGAGGTATTACAGACAGCAAGGAATCCCGATAGTTATCCGTATATAGTAAATATTTGGATTTTTCTTCTTCAGTGAGAGCATAGTCGGCCATACGTCCGTATAAAGTGCGGCAATGATGAAAATATTGTCGTACCAGTTGTTGGGGAATTTTTTTTCTCGGTATGCTTAAAAGGGTATCTAATGCTTCTTTATACATGCCTGTTATGGTCATAAACCCGACATAGTTGAGCTGCGTATCGTATAAATAGTAGTTATCCGGGAGTTGCGGGAGCAATTCTTTTTTTTCACGGATATATTTGAATGCCGAATCGGTTTGATAGGCAAGGTATGCTTCGTATAATTGCGAGCATACTTCGAATTTCTTTTGTGCTGATGATGCTTCTGAAAATTTGTTTTTCAATAGTTTTATCTGTTTTTCTTTTTTGTTACGATATTGAGCACGTTTTTTTATCGTTGTATCCAATTGTTTAAGCAGAGCGGTATTGGATATGGGGGCTGCAGAAAGTACGCTTACGCAGAAACAAGCAAATAGGATGTATATTAATTTTTTCATGGATATTATGTCTAGAATCACTTTTGTAAAGATAATGATTTTTGGAAAGAGATAAATATATTTATGTAATATTTATATTGTGTATACATCATTATTTTTATATCTTATTGATATATATCATTTTATGATTGTTATCAGTTTCTTATCGTTTATATTCCATTTCTTTTAGAATCTGTAATATGTCCTAATCTATAACTTTGTCTAAAACATTTATATATGTATTAACTTATATGCAGTCATTTCGTTATGCATATGATCAATGATTGGTTAGTTAATAATGTAAATGTTGAAAGGAGGTTTTGAATGAGTGGATATTGATCTTCAAAATAGGAAAATATGGAGAAGAAAGTGATGCCTATAAGACGCTAGGTCATTCAATTATTGATTGGCTGAACATAGTTATTATACAGCATTGTCTATAAATCACAACATTATATATAGCGGTATGGAGTTAGTCCCATACAATTTGTATCCGGTTGTATAGGCCGGAATGATGTTCCGGGAACATCTTTTCTTAAGCGCTATACGGCATCACTTTATTTTCCTTTAGTGTATTTACAATATTTCTTCTGACTTAATTAAAAGTCAATATCCTCCATGAACATAGACGTACAAGCAAATCTTCACAGAAGAATATTTGGCTTTTAATCTCATTTCAATCGCTATACATATATTATTTTGTTGGTATTACCAACGTGGTAAGCGATTTTGCAGGGATATTGAGTGAGGCGGAATAATTATTTATCCTTAATTTGGGATTTGCTGCTTTTTCACTCTTGTTTAAAACTTCTACAATCACTTCGCCATTTGGATTAATGCACGATGATACTTTTAAATTATCTGTATAGCAACTGCTCCCAATGCGTTTGGCTCCTCTTTCAATGAATTTACTGAAATGTCCGAATGCATAATAAAGAGGTTCCAGCGAAAATGTATTTTTTGCTGTATCAACAACGATCTGAGCTTTACAACCTCCTGTACGATTATGGTATGGTCCGCCATTCAGATCGACAACCAGATTCCAGTCGACAATAGCTGATACATAATTGTTTAAATCGCCAATGATTTCGTTGCTGTATGATTCTACATCATCCCAATTGCTTGCTGCAAAGTTTGGACCTTTATTTTCAATACCTGTGCAGAATTCAGTCAGGATTAAGGGTTTGTATGGGAATTTCTCGTGTGTCATACGTAAAGCATCGAAATGATCGCCGGAATACCAATGACATGCAATACCCCAAATAGCATTTGTAGCTCCAGGGACAGCTAATGATTCGCTGGCGCGATCTAAAACACGCTCTTTGTTATGATCCCATATCATGATTTTGATATTGTCGAAACCCGCTTTTTTAAGTTGCGGCTTCAGGTATTTGGTTGCAAAATTGCCTTCGTCAGTTCCACTGTATTGGCAGCTTTCCCATGTCTGGATGGCTCTCGGCTCATTTTGTACGGTTACTCCAAAAAAGTTAATCCCTTCACTTTTATATGCTTCCAGATATTTGACAAAATATCTGGCCCATGTGTCATAATATTTGGGTAATAGCTTACCGCCATTGATCAGCTTGTTATTGCTTTTCATCCAAGCGGGAGGAGACCATGGTGAGGCGAACAGATAAAGGTTGGGAGCATATTTTTGTGCCGCCTTTAGCATTGGAACAATATATTTGTTATCACGTTCTATTGAGAATGTTTTCAGCTCAATATCATTATCTTTTACGTAATTGTATTCGCTTACGGAAAAATCGGCAGAATTGATATGTGTACGACAAAAGTTCAGGCCTATGCCTTTGTCTTTATCAAAATAGGATTCGATAAGTTTGTTTCTTTGCGGTCCGCTTAATTGCATATAATTATATGCAGAAGTCTCAGTAAAAGCACCACCAAACCCAAGAATCAACTGATATTGAATTTTGGGATAGATGTTTATCACTTCCATTTCGGTTGACTCGTCAGAGACCATTTTAATAGGGCTCAATTTCTCCATCATGGTGCTTTTCCCTTTCACGCTTTGGAAAATTTGGACTTCGTTTGGAGTCTGTGCGGAGAGTGAAAGAGACAAACCTAGAAAGAGGCTCGCTGCAGCTATTCTTGTTAAACGCTTATACCCTTTATTTTTCATGTGAATTAAGTTTATAATTGATTTATATGATTTTGTGACAGCCAAAGATATAAATTATTTATAAATAATGATTTTTTAGGAGGATAAAAAAAGTCGCTCCCCATATGAAGAGCGACTAAAGTAATCATTATATAAGGTGAGTTATAGCTAAAACTATTAGAAAAGATACAATGAACTAATGGATTCACCGCTGCATACACGACGAATCGCTTCGGCAAACATGGGAGCAACAGACAAGATTTTAATCTTGCTGCATTTCTTTGAATAAGGGATGGAATCGGTGAATATCATTTCTTTTAAATCAGATTGATCAACACGAAGGGAAGCCGGATCAGACATGACCGCATGGCTTGCAATAGCGCGAACGGATTTTGCTCCGTTTTCCATCATCAATGCAGCTGCTCTGGTAATGGTTCCTGCTGTATCAACCATATCATCAACCAACACAACATCGAATCCTTTTACATCGCCAATTATACGCATCTCTGCTACTTCGTTTGCACGCAGACGTGATTTGTGGCAGATAACCATGGGTAATCCCAGAAATTTGGAATAACTGCTGGCACGTTTTGTTCCACCAACATCAGGCGTTGCAATACACAAATTGTCCATAGGCAGGGAGTCTTTGATATAATCAAGAAAGACAGATGAGCCATACAAGTGGTCAACAGGAACGTTAAAGAATCCCTGAATCTGATCTGCGTGCAGATCCATTGTGATCAATCGGTTGATACCAGCTGTACTTAACATGTCTGCAATCAGTTTGGCAGCAATGGATACACGGGGTTTATCTTTTCGGTCTTGACGAGCCCAGCCAAAATACGGGATTACTGCAATAATAGAATGAGCAGAAGCACGTTTGGCGGCATCAATCATCAACAACAGTTCCATCAGATTGTCGGAATTTGGAACAGTTGACTGAACAAGAAATACGTCTCTTCCGCGGATAGATTCTTCGTATGATACGGAAAATTCTCCGTCAGCGAAGTGTTGAATGTTCATTTGTCCGAGAGAACAACCTAAGTTATTACAGATCTTATCTGCAAGATACCGTGAGTTAGTTCCTGAAAACACCAAGAAAGGATTTTGTGCACTCATTATTTCGAAATATTATGTCTTTTTGAATGTTAATTGTGGTGCAAAGGTATAAAACAATTGAGAAACGACAACTGACTGCCGGCAATTTTTTATGATGGCCTCAATTTGACGAATCTCACTATACAGAATAAGCGAACTTCAGCACTTTGTAATCATATCCGGGGATAGTAATTCTGAATGGGCATGCAGCAGTTAATGTGCTTATGCAATTTTCTTTTGTACATAAGTCTGTGAGTGTCGCCGCTTTGTTATCTTCAAATCCTAATGAACGAAAGGCTTCTTCCGGGATATTGACATCTATTGTCTGAACTTCTTTATCAAAGTTCACAGTGACTAATATAATCTCGTTTTTGTATTTACGTAAAAATACATATTGTTTGTCTGGATTGAAATTCGGTCTATTTAAATTGGCGTACATTAAATCATAAAACGCTCCTTCAGTGATAGCCGCTTCGGTCTTCGCAATGTGTAGCAACTGACAATATTTCTTTCTTAGTTCCTTTTGTTCCGGACTTAAAGCATCTTCATTAAATTCTCCGTTATTGTTCCACGCTCGAATACAAGCCAGGCTCCAATAATCAAAAATCGTTGTACGTCCATCGACCCCGCTGTATCCTTCATTATCCATTCCGCATTCGCCTAATTCCTGTCCGAAATAAATCATTACAGGATTCGTATTCATCATGGCCGCAACAGCCATTGCCGGAATGCCTTTGTTTGCATCGTTTGCAAAGAAACTCGAAGCTATGCGCTGTTCGTCATGGTTCTCAAGAAAATTGAGCATATGCGACTGAATACCTTCATTAGCTTCCCAACAAGTGGTAATCAGTTTTGCGGATGCTGTTCCGCACATCACTCCCCGTAGTGTGTCATATAATCCTACTTTATCATAGATATAATCAAAATGTCCGAATTCTATGAAATGCCGATATTCGGCCGGATTGTATACCTCAGCAATGAAGCATACATTATTATTATATTGTTTGATAAAGGGGATGATCCAGTTCCAAAATTCTACCGGCACCATCTCTGCCATATCACATCTGAAGCCATCAACTCCTTTACTTGCCCAAAACAGCAGTATATCACGCATCTTGTTCCACGTATTGGGAACAGGAGAAAAGTGTTTTGTCCGATCATTGATGTAATCGATTCCGTAATTGAGTTTTACTGTTTCATACCAGTCATTCTTATTTGGAAAGGCATCAAAACGATCATTGCCTGTTGCCTTTGCCGGAAATTCACTATATTCAAAGTCTGACTCTTGCGCGTCAAAAGATAATGTCAGAGGTTGTCCAGGAATATAATAGAAATTATTGTTGATATCAAACGCCTTGGAAGTATTGTCGTGTTCTCCTAAATCTTCCACATACACCGGCCGGCTGTCTGAATGATACTGACGGGCTACATGATTAGGAACAAAATCGATAATTACTTTCATTCCGGCATTATGCGTACGTTTGACCAGTGCTTCAAATTCTTTCATACGGTGTGGAACTTGCTCGGCCAGATCCGGATCAACATCGTAATAGTCTTTAATGGCATAGGGTGAACCGGCCTTTCCTTTGACAACAGCTGCATGATCGTTGGGTATATGATAGCAAGAGTAATCGGTTGTTGTTGCATGCTCAATAATGCCAGTGAACCAGATATGAGTTACACCAAGTTCTTTTATGGCACTTAATGCCTTATTAGTAAATGAGGCAAATTTGCCTGTACCATTTTCATTCGCACTTCCATTTTGGATTAGCTTATCGTTCGTGTTTCCGAATAAACGGGGTAGAACCTGATAAATGATTATTTTGTTATTTATTTGCTCCATAAGCTTATTTTATAAGGCCTTCAAACAATTTTAAGGGAGTAACTTCTGATTACCGCCCGAACGAATTGTTTCTATTATGGCTTCCTTGTTATTGTTTTGAACCACCAGCTCGAATGCTCGGATAGCCGCTTCATAACCAATATTTACGATCTGTCCGACGTTTTGCAGGTCGAACATACTAAATGAACCGAATTTCTTTGTTTCAATCAATACATCGCACATTTCACGATCTTTCAACGTGTTCGCGTGAAATAAATAGTGATACGAACGTTCTGCAATATAGAATATCGTTTGTTTGTATTTTTGTGGCATTTGGGGACTCACATTTACCCCAATTACTGTCTTGCAGTCTTTTCGTATGACTGAAACAGGAAAATTTCGAAAAAGCCCGCCATCAACATAATGAACACCTCCTATCATAACCGGACTGAATATTATTGGAACGCTGCATGATGCAGTAATAGCCTCCACCAGTGGGCCGCTCTTGAACTCATGGCTTTCTCCATGATCTAAATCTGTAGCAATCACAACAAGAGGAATTCTGAGCTCTTCGAATGTTTTTGCACGGAGGTGACGACGGAGAAAGTATCTAAAACGATTGCTGTCAAATAGTCCTGCTTTGGGTAATTGAATTTGTGCGAATTCAGAAAATTCGCGTCCCGTGAATAGTTCTTTGATTTCATCGGCTGTATAACCATCTGCAAAAAGAGCGCCCATCAATGCTCCGGCACTAGTCCCGGCAATGATGTCGGGCTTTAGGTTGCATTCTTCCAGGAGTTTGAATGCCCCAATGTGTGCAAACCCTTTTGCTCCACCGCCGCTGAGCGCTAATCCCAATTTGTAATGCTTATAGTCGGTTTCTTCTGTCATCTTGTTTCCATTTATGCATATCAAAACTATACCTTATTTTTATTTTATAAGAACAGTGTAACCGGATGAAAGGTTTTGCATTCAGTCTGTTTTTTATAGCCTTTGGTCATTTAAGAAAAGGGTTATAGTAGAGAGGGGAAAAAAGTTTGTTTGTCTGATTGTCTGATTCTTTCCGGAAATGGCTATATTTGTAACCGTAATATAATATGTTTTGCTTTTGTTCGAAGGTGTTATAAGATGAACAGATTATTGCTTTTCATTTCGGTCGTACTATTTGTGAGTTTGCGCGCGTCTGCCAATATCCTCGATATTTTTGTGAAGAATTATTCAGTAGAAGATTATCGGGCAAGTTGTCAGAACCGTGGATTATCGCTTACTTCGGACGGCATACTATATGTGGCTAATACGGCCGGATTATTGGTCTTCGATGGAAACACATGGAAACTGTATAGTTTGCCTGACAAACTTCCTGCTATTGGTGTTGCTTATGATAGAGGTATCGTTTATACACAAAGTGAACGAGGTATTGCGGCGTGGATAAAGGACAAGGCAGGAATACTACATTGCCGCGCATTAAAAAAATTACCTGCCGCCGTACACTTTACAGAGCCTCCCGTTTCCCTCCCTTTTATACTTCCGGAAGAAGTGCAGAACGCCAGGCCTACTTCTTTTGCGGCCAATAGATTTTATTATTTTGTGGGAACCTATACGGATGGGCTGTTTATACTGGATCAGAAGGGACAAATTGTTGAGCATCTTTCAACAAAAAATCAGCTTATTGATAATATTGTACATGCTGTGAATGTTCAGAATGAGTCGCAAGTTTGGCTCGCTTTGGATAATGGCCTCTCGAGAATCACATTTCAGTCAACAATAGTGATGCTGGGTGGACGAAGTTCCATAGGAAAATTAATGAATGGCGGAACCGATGGAAATAAGGTGTATATACAAACTAATCACGGCTATTTTAAACGAGATATAAAAAATAGCAGATTGTTATCTGTTTCGGAGAAAGAAGCTATCCCATATATGAAACCTTTGCGGAATGAAAACCACTTGCCATTAAGCAGAATATTTACGAATGCGAATCAGCTGGGCTTGTTTTCGGCGGCCGAGCATGTTTATCCTGCAGGAGATAATTTATATTGGTTGACATTGGAAAATGAAATAGGATTGTTTCAACTGTCAGGAGGAAAGGGAACATTGAAATGCCGGCTGCTGCTTGACGATTATAATATGAATCTGGTGACAAACGGACCGCAAATCATCCAGCTAAATGATACGTTGACACTTGTTTCAGTGATGCAGGGCGCTGCCATGCTAAACATTAGATCGTTACTGAATTCGGATTCGTCAGGTCGCATACCATTGAAAGTGTATGGCTTGGAGTTTGTTGATGCTTCGGGCACTCATGAAATTTCACTTGATACCAAAGAAATATCTTTACCGCATGATTTTCAGGAGTTCAGAGTCTTTGTCGGAACTTCTGTTTTTACTATAAATCATTTGATCAGCTATAAAATTGAAGGAGTTTCCTCCGGTTGGTCGGCCTGGCAGCAGAGCGGAAAGATTTCATTTTTGCAATTGCCTGAAGGCGACTATGAACTGAAAGTTCGGAAATATGTATCTAGAGGTCCGTTTTTGGAGTTGACGCTTCCGATATCTGTCCGTCCTCCCTGGTATAATACAATCTGGGCGTGGATCTGTTATATAGGGCTTATATGGCTTGTCTCGCATTGTATATTAAAGTATAATCTTCATAACCTGCATAAAGAAGAACAACAGAAAAAAAAGATCGAAGAGCAGAATGAGCAGCAACAAATGCAGGTAATGAAAAGCCGGATGCTTGAGCAGGAATTACAAAACAAAAATAGTGAATTGACACTGCAGACTACGGCGCTGCTAAAACGAAATGAATCGATACAAGCATTGATTAATGAATTGGATAAACAAAAGGAAGCTCTGGGTGAGCGTTATCCGAATAAGCTTTACGTTCGTTTGAAGTCAATGATGGAAGAAACACTGGATGCTAAGGCCGATTGGAAACTTTTTGAGAGCTATTTTAATGCGGCTCATCAAAATTTCGTGGAAAGACTTCGTAGTCAGTATACTGATATTACTCCGGGCGATCTTCGTATATGCTGTTTGCTTAAAATGAATTTGTCTACAAAAGAGATCGCATCGCTCTTGAATATATCTATTAGAGCTGTTGAACTTAGACGATATCGTCTAAGAAAGCGCTTAATGCTTGAAGGGGATACTAATTTGACGGATTTCTTGATACGTTTTTAAAAAATATTTCATGAGAAATGTATATATAATATATTATTGATTTATAATATATTAAACATTTATATTATTATAATGAGAAACTAATGATGTATTTATTTTTCTTTAAAACAGGACTTGCGCAAATGGTGTAGTACTTCCTTTTTATTTATCCTTTCATAATTGCCGTTCCTTTGTGCCGAAACAAAAAATCGGAAATGGAGCATAAACTCGAAAAACAATTACGTGATTTGGAAAAGAAAGGTGTTGATCGTCGTTCTTTTGTGAAAATATTGTCGGCTGCCGGATTATTATCAATAGCAGGAACGCAGAAAGCAAAAGCTTTTTCGAGTAAGGCTACAGGTAAAATCGTGATTATTGGCGGTGGGGCGGCTGGTATAAGTATGGCTGCGCGATTGAAACACTGGCTGAAAGAACCCGATATTCAATTGATAGATCCTAGTGACCGGCAATATTACCAGCCGGGTTTTACATTGATAGCTTCAGGAGTATACCAACCGGATGAGGTATGGAAAAAACAGAAAGATTGCATGCCAAGCGGGATTACCTGGATAAAAGACTCGGTACTGGCTGTAGATCCTGTATGGAACCAGGTAATTACTAAAGCTCACGGAAAAATATCATATGATTTCTTGGTACTGACCCCCGGACTCCAAATAAACTGGACCGAGGTGGAAGGCATTACTCAACCAACATTAGGTCAGGGAAATGCTCATTGCATATATGATTATGAAGGTGCGCAGAAAACATGGAAGGCCTTACAGGATTTTTCTAAAACCGGAGGAAAAGGCGTGTTTACTGACACCTATACCAAACATAAATGTGGCGGTGCGCCTAAAAAAATATGTCTTTTGACGGAACATTATAACCGAAAACAGGGGACGCGTGATAAAGTAACACTCGACTATTATACGGCAGAAAAGGAATTGTATGACGTGCCTTATTTTACCAAACGTCTTTTGGAGATATATAAGGAAAGGCATATTCCCATTCATACAAATGTGCGTGTAAAAGGCGTCGATACAGCGGCTAAGCAAGTTCATTTTGAACAAATATCAACCGTTGGAGATCAGAAGATATATACACCGTTTGTGGAAGATTACGATTTCCTGCATTTTACGCCGCCTATGTCGGCTCCTGACTTTGTCCGTCAGTCTGGATTAGGCTGGACCGAAGGGAAGCTGGCTGCAGGTTCGTGGGTGATGGTTGATAAAGAGACGTTGATTCATAAGAAATTTCAGAATATTGTTTCTTTGGGTGATGTTGCCGGAGTTCCTACAAGTAAAACATCGGCTGCTGTTCGTAAACAAGTACCTGTAGCTGCAAAAAACTTGATTTCAATTATGGAGGGAAAAGAACCTGTTGAAAAATATGACGGTTATGCGGCTTGTCCTATTGTCACGGATTATGGCCACGTCCTTCTTTGTGAGTTCAATTACGACAAAGAGCCTGAAGTATCTTTTCCATTTTCATTGCTGGATACTTCCAAAGAGCAATGGGCTGCATGGCTGTTGAAAGTATATATTTTAAAACCTTTATATTTTCATGGAATGCTTAATGGATATGCATAATATTTAAACCACAATAACTCCTATAATATAAATGCCAAATTAAATAAGGCCTCCCACTCAACCCTGAGTTTGGAGGCCTTTAGTATTTTTTTTCGAATTTGAAAAACGACAATTCTATTTTTTTCTTGTAGCTTTATCTACTAAATAAACGATCGACTTATAGGATATTCCGCCGGACATGCTCAGTCCGATTTCACAGGTACGACTATTGCTGTATCCTTCCGTTGCTCCGTCGAGGCTATTGCGAAGCGTTCGCAAAGCAGACCTGTTCAGCTCGGGATAAAAGAATCCGCGATCGCCAGCCCATCCGCAACAAGTTACTTCGCTGGGCGTTACAACTTTTGTGGCGCACATATTTGCAAGAGCCTGCAGTTTGGGTGTGATATTCATTTTAGTTGTACTGCAAGTGCTGTGAATAGCGATCGTTTCAGGCAATTGTTTGAATGTTAGTTTATCAAGCATAAAATCGTAGATAAATTCGACCGGTTCATAGAGATGTAATCTTGAGTCCAGTGTTTCCCGCATATGAAGAAGGCAAGGGCTCATGTCGCATAAAATCGGTAATTTGCCGTTATCACTTGCTGCCAGCAAGGCTGTATTTAGTTCATCTTCTTTCATTTTTGCCTGACTTCTGAAGCCTTTGCTGCTGAAAGCCATCCCGCAGCATAAATGGTGAATATTCCGAGGGTAGCGAATGGAGAACCCGGCTTTGTGTAAAAGAGCGATAGTCTTCTCTGTTACACTTGCTTTCTCTTCGTAGTCGGCAGACGCTCCCATAGTACGTGTTATACACGATGGAAAATACACCATTTCCGGTTGTCCTGCCTGCGGCGTTTCTGAAAGATATTTCAATTTGCGTGCGCCGGAAGGTGTAAATCGGGTCCAGAGAGGAAAACGGTGTCCTGATATCTTGAATAATCCACGTGTGATATGCTCCATTGTTCCATACCCTACGACATGTGCTACGCCATGAGCCAAACGGAGTGAAGGACGAAGAACGTTTAGTACACGGCTCATATTCCGGGCGATATAACTGGCTATCTTATTTGCAAACGGGCTGTTTTCTTTCCAGCGGAGTTCCTTGATTAATAATCCGGTATTGATGCCAACAGGGCAGGCTGTACCGCAAAGTCCGTCGGTTGCACATGTTTCATTGCCATTATATTGAAAAGCTTTTTTTAGCTCCTGATAAAGCATTGTATTTTTTTCGCTTTGTTCGGTCATGGAAGAGAGCGCCCGATAGGCTACTATTCGTTGACGCGGCGTGATGGTCAGATTACGTGCCGGACAGAATCTCTCGCAAAAACCACATTCAATGCAGCGATCAATCATATCGTTGGCCAGCGGCATCTTTTTTAGGTTTTTGATGAACACTTGCGGGTCTTCATTGATAATAACCCCCGGATTCAGCAGATTCTGCGGATCGATGAGCTTTTTGATGTCTTTCATTAATTGGTAGATATCTTCGCCCCATTCCTTTCTTACAAATGGCGCCATATTGCGCCCTGTGCCGTGCTCGGCCTTAAGACTGCCGTCATGACGAAGAACCGCATCAGTCAGTTCATACATGAATGCGGCATAACCGTCTACTCCTTCCTGCTTGTTAATATCCGGGAAAATAGTAAAGTGCACATTCCCGTCTAATAGATGTCCCCACATCACAGCGTCCGGATAGTGATGCTTTGCAAGAACTTCGCGCACATCCGTTAGTGCGTCTCCTAATATCTCTCCGCGAAAAGCAATATCTTCAATGATGGAAACAGTTCCTTTCGGTCGTCCTGCAGCAGCTGATGTGAAAAGTCCGCTGCGAACATTCCAATAGGTTGTATATAGTGTAGGATCGGTTGTGAAAGAGATCGGATACAGCGTTTTGACTGATGCCAGTTTTTGTTCGATCTCGGCAAATTGCTGTTTTAATGTTGCCTCGTCGTCGGCCGAAGTATCAATAAGCAATGCGACGGCATTATCAGGTAAGGACTTGAGTATTTCCGGCATGCCTTCGTCATTTTCAACAGCTCGCAACGCATTTCGGTCCATCAGTTCGGCCGCCGACACGCAGCATTCGCGTAAAGGGAGTATAGATTTACAGGCTTCACGAATAGATGCGAAGTAGAGCAGGGCAGAAGCTTTCAGCTTTAAGTCGGGTACGGTGTTGAAGGTTACTTCAGAGATAAATCCCAAAGTTCCCTCGCTGCCGATCATCAGATGCATCAATATATCTATCGGGTCGTCGTAGTCTACCAGCGCATTTACACCATATCCGCAAGTATTTTTCAGTTCATATTTATGCCGGATGCGTGTCTCTATAGCCGGATTATTATGTACGCGTTTTTTGAGATCGAGCAGACCGTTAATCAGTCCGACATGGCTTTGAGTAAATTCGCGCCTGCTTTCCGCGGAAGAAGTATCAAGGAGCGATCCGTCCGCTAGAATCAGTCGCATATCTTTTATCGTATGGTACGAATTGTATGTGATGCCATAACTGGAACCGCTGGCGTTGTTCGATACAATACCTCCGATACGGGCGGATTTGATAGAGGCAGGACTCGGACCTATTTTACGTCCGTATTTCTTCAGGAACATATTTGCCCGTTCTCCCGTGATTCCACAAGAGAAGGTGGCCTCGGTTCCATCATGACTGATTTTATTATAACCATAATCAGGTCCGACTTCTACTAAAATGGAATCTGTGATGGTTTGTCCCGATAATGACGTCCCCCCGCATTTGAATGTAACAGGTTTGCACGCAGTCCTGCATTCGGCAAGTACTTGTTGGACATCAGCTTCGCTGTTGACCACTTCTACTTTCTCAGGAATAAGTCTGTAAAGTCCGGCGTCGGTACCTTTAGCTAAAGTTATCAACGCGTTTGTGTATGTTATTCGTCCCATAAAGCATTTTTTGCGTTACAAACATACGAAGAACTTTTTAGTATAAGTTTTATTTGTGTATTATTTCTTGATTATTGCAGTTTCTTGTAGTACCGGGGAGTATAATCGGGCATAAGTTCCGGATGAAAAATCCAGATAAAGTCTGCCAGAAGATAGTCCGGATGTAAAGGAAATTCTTCGTAATAAGGCACAATTCCCGTGTTGCATCCGAAAATGTGATGATTTGTAAAGGCATCAAAATTGGCATACGGTGCATATTCAGTCTTAAGATCCTTATACGTCATATCCTGGTTCAGATTATATTTGATTAGCCATAGATCAGCATGTATGGCTTTATCATAAACCGTTTCAAAAGTCAATGGCACTGCGTCAGCCCCTTGCAGATAGCTGAAAATGTAGTTGGCGCCTGCATCTTTGTATAGATTTGCAGTGTAACTGTCGCCTGCAGGAACATACCATGACTGACCGAACTTCTTTTCAGCAAAGACAGTCGGGCGGGTAGTTGCAGAGGCTACCACTTTTTTTAAATCCATATAGTGTTTTTCTGCTGCCCGAAATATTGAATCCGCCATTTTTTCTTTTTCGAACAATACCCCGTAAAAACGAATCCATTCCGTGCGACCGAGTGGCAGCGGCTCCATGTAATCGGCGCTTTCAATAATGGGAATGCCCAGATTCTCTACCGGTCCGTAGCTGCTGTTATGAAACGGAGAAGCGATCACAACTTCTACCTTCCTGTCGATCATCATTTCTATATTCGGCGATGTCGATTCACCCATATCGACGATTTGTCCGTTTTGCAAAGCTTTTTGGATTGTCGGCGTACTTATATAGCGCGATTCGCAAACACCTATTATTTTATTTGTTTCCTGCAGCTGGTCAATAATAGAGGCATGTACAGAAGTATATACCACCAAATTACGGATAGGCGTCCGTACAATCGTTCCTTTAGGTAAATTTTCGGGAACAGGTTTGTTGCGCGAGATCAGCAAATATCGCTGCAATAGTTTCGTACTGTCCCACGGATCACGAATATCGACAGCTATGTAATTTTTATAGTGATGGATAGCAAATCCTTTTGCATAGCGTATGGTGTCAGACAATAATTCTACATCTTTCGGATAGTTGCCCTGCTTCGTATTGCAACTTAATACGAAGCAGAGCATAAAGAGAAACGGGACAATTTTTTTCATGTTTGCCGGACTTATCAATTGATATTAACAAATGCTGCACTTATCGGATTCAGGCCGACAGAGAACTGATACACTTTTTTGCCTGACTGGTCGAAAACATAAACGTCGCCATTGTTTTTATAATCAGATGTAGTAATATATATGTATTTACCTGAACTGTCGGCGCCTATTTTGTATGGTTTTGTAATAGTCGTGCCATCGGTTACGAAGTTATTGCTCAATACTTTCTCATTGATTGCATCATAAGAAATGAATGAGATCACCTGGTTCCAGTTCGCATCATATTGCGAATACATCATATACAAAGTATTTCCTGTAGATACTAGTTCTGTCGCATTTGTTTCCGTAATGGTGGTGACGGCATCGCTTTTCGAGTCTATCCGCTGGAATGTATTCGGAATATTCTTGTAATCCCCCATAGAAACCAGATAGACGTCTTCCTGATTATCCTTGACTAAGTTTACCGGATTCGTCACCACATTGATTTTCTTTATCTCCTTAAATGTTGACAGATCGACGACAGAAACCGTTTTGTCGTAGCCAATCTCCTTATTATAATCCAGGCCGCCAGAGTTTGCCACGTAAAGTTTGTTATTTGCAACGACCAAACCCTCAGGATTACGTCCAACAGTTGTTGTCGCTTCGATAGCGAGCGATGTTGTATCTATTCGCGCTACATTGCCGTCAAATAGCGACACATATACTTTTCCGTTATAAGCCGTAAAGTGGCGCGGCAGCAATGGATCACTACTTGTTGATTTGATTTGTTTGATGGATTTTCCACTTAGGTCGATGACATCAATAACGTTTGAACGATAAACGGCAACATACATTTTCGAACCGTAAAGAATCATATCATTAGGCGTGTCACCCAAACCGCGTCCGTTTATTATTGAGAAAGTGTCGGTAACAGCCGTATTTTTATCAATATTGCAGAACGAAATCGACCCATTGTTTCCTTCATATTTTCCACTGTTTAAGACAAATATACCGGGTACCGGTTTTGATGCCGGGGTTATCGGTTCGTCTTCATCATTGTTGCTGCAACCGGCAACCGATAACGATACCAAAATACCTATCGCCAGTTTGAAAAGTAAATTCTTTTTTTCCATTGTACTATTATTTATTTATTGTTAATATATTAAACTTACACTAAGTCTCCATGAGCGGCCGGGCATCGGATAATATTGTATAATATCATAATTCTTGTTCAACAGATTCAATAGCTCGCCTTGAATGCGTAGTTTGCATTTATTCAGAACAAATGATCTGTTTGCAGAGAAATTGTGTTCCATGTACGAGTCGATCTGATTGCTTTTGATGTTCTGAGGTAATGCGTATCTTTTGCCTGAAGCGACTACAGAGTAGGAGACGTTTACCCATGAATTTTCACAAGTGATGGATGCCGAACCCGAATGTCTTGGCGTATAGGGAATTTGATCATTATAATTTTTTTCCGTGGGATCGGTAATATCGACGGCATGCTGATAACTGTAAGCCGTAGTCATAATGACCGACATTTTATTTTCTAGAGGTATTTCCGCGTTCAAATTTATATCCATTCCTTTGATGTCTACCCGTCCCATGTTCATCATTTTCCAAATATACATGGATGGGATAGCTACTATTTTATCCCTTACCTTATTATAATATGCGTCGGCCGAGAGACTAAAAGATGTGAATAACTTCGCGGGCTTATTTTCCCATGTAAATCCCAAATTATACTGCGTTGCTTTCTCCGGTTTCAACAGCGTATTGCCCATGCGCAGGTAATACAGGTCGGCGAAAGTCGGCACACGGAATATATCTTTGTATGATGCTCTTATGCGGAAAGGCACTCTATCGAACGGTTTCCATGAAAGGCTTAAGGCAGGCGATAATCGTTTGCGGTCGGCCGGACGGTCACCGTTTTTAACTTTGTCGGTAATATATGTGCCTAGTATGCTGGCTGTAGCCGTTAGTGACGAACTTTTGTATTGCAAGGATACAGCTGTCAGTGAAGACCAGCGCCTTGGTGTCGGAGCATTCATGAAATTATTTGTCAATGTATTGTACGACAAATCGGTGTTTATGCTGAATGAAGTATAAAGCCATGGCCTGTACAGCAGACCGGTCGAACCGTAATATTCGTTTTGCGTGTTCAGATCTATTTGTTCGCCGCCGGAATATTGTTTGCCTAATTCCCGATATCTGCTGAATGAATAATCATATTTGGCATTTGCTCTAAAACTCAAATCATTAGTGAGCAGACTCTCATAGTTCAGTTGTGTAAAAAAATTGTTGTCCCACAATCGCTCTGTTGCATTGGTATTATAAAAGATTACAGCTCCCGGCAGTCCTCTCTCTGAATCATAATAATATATTTTCGTACGCAAAGTCCCGCCGTTTTTGAAGCTGCCGAACAAGTTGCCTTCCAGTCGCAGGGCGTTAACATCGCTGTTGTAGCGCGTTCCGACTGTTTTTTCTTTGCCGTTGATGAATGTGAATTCATATTCGCCGTTCGCTTTTGTCCAATCCGAATAGACAGAAGCAGACCATCGTTTTCCCAGTTGCTGTTCGTAGCGAACAACCGGATTATATAATCCAAACGATCCCGTTTTCATTTTTGAAAAAAGATTGAACGTTTTCATTTTAAACTCAGGAGCTGCCGTTTGTATGTTTAGCGCTCCGGCCGATGAATACATGCGTGCAGTCTGGAATATATCGTCGGCTTGTCCGATAGACAGCGATATGGCGTTGACGTTATCAAGCGAGAACCGGCTTATATCTACTTGTCCGCTTTGCGCATCGGTGATGGCAACACCGTCGTAGCTTACGGCCGTATGTTTGGCCCCCAGACTGCGTATCGACACGGTTTTAAGTCCGCCTATTCCTCCATAATCCTGAACGGTGACACCCGAAAAATGCTTCACCGCCTCCGACAGGTCCTGTATTCCCAGCCGTTCGATATTTATTTTGTTTATAATCTGCAGCGGAGTAGCCTCGCGCGTTGCAGAACGACGGCCTTTCGCCGTTACTTCAACGCCTGAAAGCGAATGATAATTTATGGTATCTACTTGAGCCGACACCGACACAAGCGAAAACAGCCCGACACAAAGCAGGCATAATCTTTTTTTTATAGAAATATAATGCATCAGTTTCCGATTTATCAATGCCTTACCCGAGGTATTGTATCCAATTGATTAAGGCAGGTTTTCTGGCTCGTCCTCCCTTTCAGCGACCTTCCCGACAGATACATCATGTCAGTGGCAATAGGATTGCGTGGGTTTTATAGGACTTACAGCTACGGGTACAGCTCCTGTCTTTCACAGGATTCCCTTTTACTAATTGCCGGCGAAAAGCAGACAATTACACCTTAATATCTGTGCAAAGGTATATATATTTTATTGTTCAGGCTGTATAATGATAAATATATTTGTGAACAATGTTTAAATTTTGATTTCAGCTGCTGATTTGATAGTCGAAACGGGCAATCCGACCCCGGACAATTACAGCAATAACAGACGAACCGGAGGTGTGACCGTTGTCGTTCAAAAAGTGTATACATTATTATATGTAATGTCTGATATTGTAAATCGATTAATTTTCATGAATTTATCCCTTAAATTAGGAAATTTCAATTTACTTTGTAAAATCATTATACCCGGTTTTGTGATATGTAATGAAGTTAATAAATTGTAATTATAGGTACTATGCAATACATGGTATGCAGTTAATACATATATTTGCTCCGTATTGAAGAAATAATAAAAAGTGACGTAACTTTTTTGCCGGGTTATGCGTCTAATAAGAATATAAAGTAAACGATTATGATGATACAGCTAACAGACATAAACAAAACGTACAATAACGGTGCTCCGTTGCACGTATTAAAAGGTATCAATCTGGATATAGACAAAGGAGAGATGGTTTCGATCATGGGTTCGTCGGGATCAGGTAAATCAACACTGCTGAATATTCTCGGTATTTTGGATACTTATGATACGGGTACGTATATGCTAAACGGGCAGCTTATTCGAGATTTGAGTGAGACTCGTGCCGCCGATTACCGTAATCGGATGATTGGATTTATTTTTCAGTCGTTTAATTTGATTTCTTTCAAAAATGCGATGGAAAACGTCGCATTACCCCTTTTCTACCAAGGCATCTCCAGAAAGAAACGTAATAAAATGGCCATGGAATATTTGGATAGACTGGGCTTAACTGATTGGGCAATGCATATGCCGAATGAGATGAGCGGCGGACAGAAACAGCGTGTTGCTATTGCCCGTGCTCTGATTACACAGCCTCAGGTAATTCTGGCCGATGAACCTACGGGAGCACTTGACAGTAAGACCTCTATCGAGGTGATGGAGATTTTGAAGGGTCTGCATAAGCAGGGAATGACCATTGTTGTTGTCACCCACGAGAGCGGCGTGGCTAATCAGACGGATAAGATTATACATATAAAAGACGGTATAATCGGAGCTATAGAAGAAAATGTCAATCATGATGCATCGCCTTTCGGTTCTAACGGGCTGATGAAGTAATAATCAATAACACATGTTCAGATGATAGATTTTTGGCAAGAGATATATGGAACCATCAAGCGTAACAAGCTGCGTACGTTTTTGACCGGTTTTTCTGTGGCGTGGGGAATATTCATTCTTATTATATTGTTGGGAGCGGGCAACGGCCTGATTCATACCTTTGAACAGGATTCCGCAAACCGGATGCTGAATTCGATGCGAATTTTCCCGGGTAATACTTCAAAAGCCTTTGAAGGATTTTCGATTGGAAGAGATATCCAATTCAAAAATTATGATTTAGGAATACTGGAGCGCAATTTCAAAGATAATATCATTAAGGCGGGTGCAACAATCTCGTCCGGAAGCATGACCCTTAGTTGTGGTTCCGAATATGTAAAGACATCTCTTATAGGTGTTTATCCTAATTTTACGAAAACGGAGGATGTGAAAATTTCCTCAGGACGCTTCATTAATGAAACGGATCTGGAAAGTAATCGTAAAGTGATGATACTTCACGAGAAAACAGCAAAGACTCTTTTTACTAATCATGAAGATCCTGTCGGTCAATACGTGCAGGCAAGCGGCGTAATGTATAAGGTGGTGGGAATCTATACCAATTCGGGAGACAACGAGCAAGCCGATACCTATGTTCCATTCTCAACCGTGCAGCTTATTTATTGTAAAGGCGATTCGATCAGCAATCTGATATTCACTACGAAAAATCTTTCTACACAGGTTGCTAATGATAAGTTCGAGAAAGACTACCGCAAGGTGATGGGGAAAGCTCACCGCTTTGATCCTCTGGACGACTCGGCTATCTGGATTTGGAATCGTTTGACCAATTATCTTCAGCAACAGCAGGGCGCGAATATTATTCATACGGCGATATGGATTATCGGAATCCTGACTTTGTTGAGCGGGATTGTAGGTGTCAGCAATATTATGTTGATTACGGTGCGCGAGCGTACGCGCGAATTCGGAATCAGGAAAGCTCTGGGCGCAAGACCTTCTTCCATCTTGAAACTGATTATTACGGAGAGTATTGCCATTACTACCCTGTTCGGATATATAGGAATGGTATTGGGCATTGTTGGTACCGAGTTGATGGATAAATTGTTTGCAAACCAGACGGTAGATATAGGGATTGCTTCAACGAAGTTTTTCCTCGATCCGACTGTTGATATAAGCGTTGCCATTGAGGCCACATTGACATTAATCATTGCCGGGACATTGGCCGGTTTCTTCCCTGCCCGCAAGGCAACGAAGATTCGTCCGATCGAAGCATTAAGAGCAGAGTAGCGTATGAGAATGGATGTAGATACATGGAGTGAAATTCTCCTGACGATAACAAGAAACAAGACCCGTAGTTTTCTGACCGCCTTTGGTGTGTTTTGGGGAATCTTTATGCTGATTGTTCTGATTGGCGGAGGCAAGGGACTGCAATCAATGATTTCACAAAACTTTGCAGGTTTTGCAACCAACTCGGGTTTTATCTTTGCACAGTCTACGAGCAAAGCATATAAAGGATTTAAGAAAGATCGCAGCTGGAATATGGTGAACAGCGATATTGATTTGTTGCGTCAACGCGTAAAAGGACTGCAATTAATTACAGCGTTTAATGCCAATTTCGGAGCCAATGTCACCTATAAGGAGAAGAAAGGGCAGTTTACGATGAAAGGACTTTATCCGGTATATGACCAGATTGAAGATCAAAAAATCAAGTTCGGACGATTCCTTAACGACGTCGACATTTCTGAATACAGGAAAGTGTGCGTAATCGGACACCGCGTGCACGAGCAGCTTTTTGGAAAACAGACGAACCCGTGTGGGAAGTACATCAGTATTGATGGTACCTATTTTCAGGTAATCGGTGTGAGCGGGTCTGAAGGAAATATGAATATTAACGGCCAGGCTTCTCAGAGTATTGTAGTTCCGTACACTACCTTTAACAAGATATACAATCGTGGCGAGAACGTCGATTTGCTTTGCGTGTTGGCAAAGCCGGGCTACAAGGTCAAGGGGTTGCAGGTAGATATAGAAAAGGTTCTGAAAGAAAAGTATAAGATCGCTCCTGATGATAAACAGGCTGTATCGCTGGTGAATGCCGAAGCCTTGTTTTCGATGGTCGACAATCTGTTCAGAGGCGTCCGTGTTCTGGTCTGGATGGTCGGATTAGGCACTCTGCTGGCCGGAGTCATTGGCGTGAGCAATATTATGATGGTGACCGTGCGCGAACGGACCACGGAGATTGGCATTCGCAGAGCTATCGGTGCTCGTCCCCGCGATATTATCCAGCAGATCCTTTCGGAAAGTATGGTGCTTACGTTAGTCGCGGGAATGGCCGGCATCTCGTTTGCGGTGCTGGTGCTTCAGGTTCTTGAAGTGGGCGTAAATTCCGGAGATACATTTAGCGATATTGTTTTTCAGGTTTCATTCTGGACAGCTTTGGGCGTAGCTTTCTTGTTGACCGTGTTAGGATTGCTGGCAGGTTTGGCTCCCGCGCTTCGCGCCATGAATATTAAGCCTATTGACGCAATACGCGACGAATGAGAATAAATCTGAATATTGAATGAAATAATAAAAAGTATATTTATGAAGAAGTATGTAAAAATTGCCATGTTTGTTATTGTGGCATTGATCTTCGTAGGAACATTTGCATTCCTTTATAACAAGTCGAAGCCTAAAGAGGTGAAGTATGAGATCTATAAAGCAACCGTTTCCGATCTCGAAAAGAGTACAGTCGCTACGGGTACGATCGTCCCGCGCGATGAGATTCTTATCAAGCCTCAGATTTCAGGTATTATCAGCGATATTTATAAGCATGCAGGCGAGAAGGTGCGTAAGGACGAAGTGATAGCCAAAGTGCGTGTGATTCCGGAATTGGGTACACTCAATGCAGCCGAGAATCGTCTTCGGATTGCGAAGATCAACGAATCTCAAGCTCAGAATGAGTACGGGCGAATGAAAAAGCTTTTCGATGACAAATTGATCAGCCGCGAAGATTTTGAGAAGAGTCAGGTTACCTGGAAGACGGCAACAGAAGAGACAAAGACTGCTACCGACAATCTGCAGATCGTTCGCGAAGGTATCACCAAAAACAGCGCATCGTTCAGCAGCACGCTGATTCGTTCAACCATAGACGGTCTGATTCTGGATGTTCCGGTAAAGAAAGGGAACTCCGTTATCATGAGTAATACATTTAATGACGGTACGACGATTGCTACCGTTGCCGATATGAACGATATGATTTTTGACGGCAATATTGATGAGACCGAGGTCGGTTTGCTTCACGAAGGTATGCCGCTGAAGCTGACGATCGGCGCTTTGCAGAATCTGACGTTCGATGCTTCGCTGGAATACATTTCTCCGAAAGCAACGAAGCAGAATGGAGCCAACCAGTTTGAAATTAAAGCTGCAGTGAAGGTGAACAACGCGCAGATCCGTTCGGGCTATTCGGCCAATGCGACAGTCACTCTGGAAAAAGCCCAGAAGGTCGTCTCTGTTCCTGAAGGAGCGGTCGATTTCTCTACCAAGACGCCCTGCGTATATGTGATGACCGATAGCGTTCCGTCACAAAAGTTCCGCAAACAAACCGTTACGACCGGTATGAGCGACGGCATCAATATCGAGATAAAGAGCGGATTGAAAGCGGGCGACAGAGTCAGAGGCGATGTGATCTCGAAGGATAATAATAATAATAACAACAAGTAAAGATTTGGGTCATGAGAAGTTATAAATACATAATAACTGCATTGATCTTCGGCTTGTGCTCGTGGCAGTCTGAAGCTCAGACAGCGACGGCGGCACCCGTAACATGGACTCTGGAGCAATGCATTGAATATGCCATTGCCCACAATGTCACTGTCAGACAAAGTGTCGTAACGGCCACTGAAAGCGAGATCGATGTCAACACCAACAAATGGGCCCGCTTACCGCAGTTGAGTGGTTCGGCACAACAAAGCTGGAGTTGGGGACGCGCTGCTTCACCGCTTGATAACACATATAATAACACTCACAGCAGCAACAGCAGTTTCAGCTTGAGCACCGATGTTCCGTTGTATACCGGCATGCGTATTCCTAATCAGTATAAGCTCTCGAAGCTGAATTTTAAGGCGGCTATGGCCGACTTGCAGAAAGCAAAGGACGATCTGGCTATTAATATTGCGTCGAGTTATCTGCAGGCCTTATTAAACAAAGAACTATGTAAAGTAGCTGAAGAGCAGATCACATTAAGCCAGCAGCAGCTGGATCGTCTGAAACGGATGGAGGAACTCGGGAAAGCAGCGCCGGCTGAAGTTGCAGAAGCGCGTGCCACGCTGGAGCAGAACAAGCTCAACTCCGTGCAGAACAATAACAGCTACAAGTTGTCCATTCTTGATTTGAGTCAGATGCTGGAATTGCCAACACCTGAAGGTTTTGAGATTATCACTCCTTCGGTTGACATGCAGTTCACCGACCTGACAGCTCCCGATGCGATTTATCAGACAGCTGTTACGCAGCGTCCGGATATTCAGGCTGCACAATATCGTCTCGATGGCAGCGATTTGAGCATTAAGATTGCAAAGGCGGCCTATTACCCGCAATTATCGTTCGGCGCAGGTTTGGGAACAAGCTACTACACTATGTCGGGTATTGATGCCGAAGCTTTTGGTTCGCAGTTGAAGAATAACTTGAATAAGTATTTCGGATTCAGCTTAAGCGTTCCTTTGTTTGATCGTTTCTCAACACGCAACAGCGTTCGTAAGGCGCGTGCGCAGCAGATCGGGTATCAGCTTCAGCTGGAAAACACCAAGAAGACGCTGTATAAGGAGATCCAGCAATCCTGGTATAACGCTCTTGCTTCAGAAAACAAATACAAATCGAGTACATCGGCGCTCGACGCCGCTCAGGAATCTTTCAGGCTGATGCGTGAGAAATATGAGAACGGCAAAGCGACGGCAGTCGAATTTAATGAATCGCAGATGAAGTTGCAGAAAGCCGAGTCAGACCTGATTCAATCAAAATACGATTATATTTTCAGAAACAAAATACTTGATTTCTATAAAGGCGAAAAGATTAAGTAACTACTCATACACATAAATTCATTCTTATTTATTCAGAGGCATTTCCGTGAGGATGTGCCTTTCGCTTTTTGTAAAGTAGTGGGTGAATTTCGGTTACGAATATCTTTGGAGCTGCCTGTTTTGCATCAGAACTCTATCTTTTGATTTTTGAGAGAACTATAATGATCAGTGTCAGAAGCAGAAGCAGCACCGGGGCAAGCTTCAGCGGCGATTGCTTAGTCTCGCTCTTGAGACTTTCTGCTGTTCTCTGCTGCCGGAGTTGTGCCCATGCGCTGCTATATTCGTAGACCAACTGTTGCAGACTGTCGCACGAGGCCTCTACAAATAGCGTGTCGCGCAAGAAGCGCACGGTTGCCGTAGCCTGGCCCCGATGCTGCGTAAAAGCAGCTGCAGGCGGAAGCTGATGCAAGTCATGAGACGCTATTTTGAGTGCAGCCCGACTCTCGGGCAACGTTGTTGAACGGACAGTCAGTCGTACGTTCTGTTCCAGGATGTCATCCGTAAGGTGCTCTTTCTGCACTGCCTTTTTGGAGGAGCACGCGAATGCAGCCGAAAGGACCAATAAGATGGAAAATACATATAACTTTTTCATTATAAGAGAATTGATAAATACTTTATTTTACCTTACCTGATCATCACCTGTTGTCGGTTCTTTCCCGGCCGGTACGACAGATGCAGGAATCGTTCGCGATAGAGTATCGCCTGATCGAACGGCAGTTTTGACGCCCTGAGTGCAGAGAGCAGTTTCTCCGGTCCGTCGCCGGTGGTGCAGTCCGCCGCTTCGCCCGCCAGATGCTGCGAGTTTACGACTCCGCCCACCTTGCTGTTCAGTTCCTTCGAGCGGTATCCGCTCAATACCGTTATCGGTTTGCCGATATGATTGCGAAGCGGTTGCAGCAAGCCTTCGCAGAGTTGTTTAAGCGATGCTATGGTTGCCTCGTCGGGGCTGTTCTCAATCTTGCAGACCGCCGCCGTATAACTGTAAACCAGTTCTTCCAGTTTGAAATTTTCCGTTAAATCCATCTTTGTCATAAGATCAGAACTGTTTGCTGCGGTAATGGTAATCAACGCCTATCAGTGCGCCGCCGAAAGTGCATGTCTCGCCGAAGGCCACCAGTACGGAGCTGTCTATAACGCCTGTCGGCGGCATGAATATTCCCATGTATAACAATATCAATCCGCTCATGATCAGCATTGTTGCCAGGATAAGTTGTATGTTTTGTAAATCAAGTTTCATAAAATTATCTTTTTGTTCTTAATCGTTTTTGTTCATCGAGAGCCATCCGGTTTTCATCCCGATGGCCGTTGTTTATTTCTAAAGTTCCCCTAAAAAAACTTGCAGATCAGTACCAACTCTCTGTGGAATACCCGGTCTTGTAGATATCTTGTTTTCAAGGTTCACCAAGAAAGTCATATATCAGTTCCACCTGCCTGGGCGTCAAATAACGTTGCCTCGGCTGATAGCCATTGTCTTTCAAAGCCTTTACGAGTGGTTTGTTTAAAAGAATCCATCGTTTCAGCTGTCGGCTTTGCGATTTGAATGAGGCGGACGGGAAGTATTTCCCGCCCAGCTCACGCAGTGTATAAACCTGGACTTGTTCTTCCATTGTTTTCATTTTGTATCAATCAGTATAGTCCGGGTTTATCATTACCCGGTTATTACAATTCGCCCGGCTTTTCCTCTCCGCCGCCGTTATCGGCGGACTTCACCTTCACGTCAAGCGAAGTGAACGAAGCCGTCTTGCAGGTCTGCCGCAAGTTCGCCCCCGGCGTGAAGTGAAGTCGGGCTTTTTTCACATTCGAGTTCGTGAACTTGTCTTTAGTCTCTGCTCCCGAACTGCGGAGCGTGAGGCGGAAAGTGCCCAGTTCACCCAGATAAACGATACGTCCTGCCGCCAGTTCAAGCCCGAGCACGAAGTTCAGGTTGTCCAGCACGGCCTTGACGTCGGCGCTGGAGATCGCCGAACGCGCTTCGATGAGTTTAGATACCGTTTCGATATCCGTCGAACCGTTGTACTTTGCGATTGCGAACACTTTTTCCGTCTTCTCACCGCCCTTAAGGTCGGAGACCTTGCGAGTCACCAATTTGTATCCCTGTGCCATAATCTTAAAAATTTTAAATTAAACAATCTGTTATGATGTCAGTCGCGATTTGACAAGGGCAAAGTTATGGCAGCCCGAAACGGCGCAGTCCGTTTAGTGTCCTTAAGTGTCCTAAACTGTCCTTAAATGTCCTAAACTGTCCTTAAGTGTCCTCAAGTGCTCCATTTTATTGCGTCAGTTCCTTCTTTTCGAACGGCACCTGTTCCATCCCGATTGATTTCAGCTGGCTGAAATAATCGATCACCAGTTCCTCCTTGGCCTGCATCTCCGACGAGCAGAGCCAGTTCCGCAGATCGAACTTGTTCATTTTGAAAGTCTCGCCGCGCGTCTGATTCATCTCTCGTTTTTTCTTCCTCTCGACATACTTCCCGATCATTGCCCGCAGCTTCTCGTCGGATACAAAGATCATGTTCATCTTCCGCAGCCTGTCAAACGTGAATGGTGCAATTATCAGTCTTTCAGTGCCATATTCGAGATACGCCTCATAACATTGCTGCACATAATCCTCAAAATTGAAATGTTTCGCCGCCTCCCTGTTCCGGACTATTTTCTCGGCTTCAGCCTTTTCTTCCTGTATCCGGCTCTTCACCTTCTGCCGGATGTCGCTGTTGCGATACAAGTTCAGCCAGGTCGACAGCGTATAGACATTCAGTCCCACGAACTGTCCCAGATCGCCGCGCGCTCCCATTTCGAAACAAAGTTTCACCTCTTCGATCGTCAGGTACTGATAACAGGTCTGCAGCGTGTTTATCATGTGCAGTATGATTGTCGAGAACGTGTTCGAGTCCGGCAGTTTGAAACCCAGAACCAGGTAAAGTTCACTCATCAGATTGCTCGTCGTTTCAATCAAATCCTCTTGCGACATATCCTTGAGGATCGTTCCTTGCAGTGCTTTTCTTATTTCGGATTCGTACATTGCGCCTTCAGTTTTTGTTTGATTATCTCCATTGATTTTTCCTGCAACAGCCTTGCCTCGTCAGTCCTCGAAACTTTCGTAGCCGCCGGAACATTTTCTTTTTTCTCGTTTTGCGAATCCGTTTCGTTTACGGAATCATGTTTTTTTTGCCAGAAAAAGAATCGCCGTTTAAAATCATCATCATTTTCCAGAGAATCTTCTCCGCCGGTAATGATGATATAGTCGTAGTATTTTTGCAATTTTTCATTCAGTCTGCCTGCATATTCATCCGGATTGTTTGAATTGGCGCAAGCCGCCCTACACCATTCTTTGTCTTTTAAGAGATTAAAAATTAAAGATCTGATTTTATTTCGAAAAGTCTCTCTCTCCCCCTCGTGTGCGTGATCGCACGCGTAGAGAGAGCGTGAGTCTCTCTCTATATAAAAATTATTTTTAATTTTTATTCTTCTCTTCTCTTCACTTCCCTTCAGTTCATTCTCTTTTCTTTTGGTTCTTTTCTTTTCTCTTTTTGTTTTGACGCTATTATTTTCAGTCACGTCAGCATTATTTGCAACATCTTCGTTTGCACTATGATCTTCAACTTCCACATCACCGTTTCCGCCTTTTTCCGATGTTCGTTTTGCCTGTCCTTTTTCGCGTCTTCTGCAGTATGCTTTCTTTTGCGCGCCAAAGGCCGTCATCAGGTCGATTCAATACATCGGATGCAGAATTTCATAGATCATTAATTTTGTTATAACGGTTTGTTCCGGCTTTTTGTAAACAGCTGGTAATGGTTGTTTTTAACCATTACATTTAGTGATTTGTATATAATGTTATTATCATAATTATGTTATATAAAAACAAGTTAAATAGTACATTTTATATATGATATTACATGCAATATAAACCATATTAATACAGATCAAAAACAGCAGTTATTACTATTCATAATACATAAAAATGGAAAAACGCTAACCGGACACAACAAATTATTTGCATGTTTACTGAAAGTGTTGAAAAATTCATTCGAAATGATGAACACTTTCATTCGAATGAAAAGGTTGCTACATTCGAATGAAATAGATATTTGTTCCGAATGTATTTGGAAACAGATTCGAATGAAATACGCCAAAAGCAGCATTATTTTCCCATCGAACAGAACCAAAGTCGTTCCTTTTGTGTTAAATAGGCATGAAAAGCGTGGCAATTTTACTTATTATGGAAATAATTGATTAATTATGCCACGTGAAAACAGATATAAATAATCAATTCAACATGAACAAGACTATCGGAAATAATCTAAAAAAATTGAGGAGCGTTTCCGCTTATACTCAGGATGAAATAGCTTCTGCACTTGGCATAACGCGTTCTGCTTATAGTAACTACGAAAGTGGAGAAAGAGAAATTCCCTTGAGTCTATTGGAAAAGGCATCTAATTTGTTTGGTTGTGAACTCTATGTCTTTTTTGAAGAGGAAGTTTTTGTCGATGATATGATCCTTGCCTCCGCTTTTCGTTTGGATGATTTATGTGAGAAAGACCTTCAGGAGATTGGCCAATTCAAGGATATTGTGAAGTCGTATTTGAAAATGGATCAATTAGCAACAGCCCAATGAAAGCCGGTCAGATAAAACTTATCGAACGATCCGTAGTTAAGTTTCGCCAGGAAGTAGGACTAGGCGATACTGATGCCATCAATTTAAAAAGTCTTTTGCTCAAACTAAAGGTCTTGACCATATTCAGATCCTTATCTGATAATTTTTCAGGAATGAGTTTAAGGGATTCGTCTTCTCACCGTTTTATGCTGATTAATTCGAATCAGCCACGAGGAAGGCAGCATTTCACAATAGCTCATGAGTTATATCATTTGTTCATTGAAGACAATCCAAAACCTCACAAATGTGGTTCAAATAGTGGAGCGAAAAATTTAATCGAACAGCAGGCTGATATGTTTGCTTCCATTTTATTGATGCCAGAGGATGGTATAATCCAAATGCTGACACAAGATGAATTGACTAAAGGCGAAGTGATATTGGCTTCAGTTATTAAATTGGAGCATTATTATTCTGTATCACGTGCTGCTTTGCTTAACCGTTTATGCGACTTGTCATTGATAACGAGGGAAGCGAAGGATTCATTCGCTAAGCTTGCTGTTATTCAGACAGCTCGTGAATATGGTTATGATATAGCTCTCTATAAATCAGGCAATGAGAATTTGATTATTGGTGATTTCGGGGAGAAGGCGCGCAACCTTTTTGATGCAGGTAAAATATCGGAAGGACACTATATTGAACTGTTGAATAAATTGGACTATAATGACGGAGAATAAGACTAAAATTGTACTTGATTCAGATGTTACGCTTATACACGCAAAAAAATGACAAAGAAAGAATGTGATGAGTTTATTCAAAAGGTTGCCAAATTGAGGCAAAACTATATAACTAAGGATTTCTTTTCACAAAACTAGATGATTAATAATTATAAATCTCTAATGCGAAAAAAAAGTTGTACATTCGCAAGGTAAATATTATATTCTATGTCAGTACAAAGTGAGGCTGCACTTGAGAACGGGCTAATTGCGACTCTTAAATCTATGAACTATGAATATGTTCAAATTGATGAAGAGGTTAATTTACAGGCTAACTTCAAGAAACAGCTTGAAATACATAATAAAAAGCAATTAGCTGAGTTCGGACGTACTGGATTCACTGATTCTGAGTTCGAGAAGATTCTTATCCATCTCGAAGGTGGCACTCGTTTTGAAAAAGCAAAAAAACTGCGTGACCTATATACGCTTGACACTGAAGATGGCAAGCATATATGGATTGAGTTTATCAATCAAACCAAATGGTGTCAAAACGAATTCCAAGTATCTAATCAGATAACCATTGAAGGACGTAAGAAAAGTCGTTGTGACGTTACTATCCTTATTAATGGACTTCCTTTAGTTCAGATAGAGCTAAAACGAAGAGGTGTAGAACTAAAACAAGCCTACAATCAGATACAACGCTATCATAAAACATCGTTCCATGGATTGTTCGACTATATTCAACTGTTCGTTATCTCAAATGGAGTGAATACTCGCTATTTTGCCAACAATCCAAATAGCGGATATAAGTTTACTTTCAATTGGACAGATGCAGCTAATACTCCATTCAACGAATTGGATAAATTTGCAGCATTCTTCTTTGATAAGTGTACTCTCGGCAAACTGATAAGCAAGTATATTGTATTGCATGAAGGCGACAAATGCCTTATGGTACTTCGTCCATACCAATATTATGCCGTTGAGAAGATTCTCGACAGAGTTGAGAACTCCAATGACAATGGCTATATATGGCATACGACAGGTGCTGGAAAGACGTTGACTTCATTCAAAGCTGCCCAACTAGTATCTGAATTGCCAGACGTAGATAAGGTAATGTTTGTTGTAGACCGTCATGACCTTGACACTCAGACCCAATCGGAGTACGAAGCATTTGAGCCAGGCGCAGTTGATGGTACAGACGATACTAGCGAACTTGTTAAAAGGTTATCAGGTACATCAAAGATAATAATCACAACCATACAAAAGCTTAATACTGCTGTAACAAAATCATGGTATAGCAACAAGATTGATGCCATTCGCAACTCTCGTATTGTTATGATATTCGATGAATGCCACCGAAGCCATTTTGGTGACAGTCATAAGAATATTGAGAAGTTCTTTCATAAAACACAAATGTTTGGATTCACAGGAACTCCAATATTTATTGAGAACGCTGTTGACAATCATACGACCAAAGAAATATTCGGTAATTGCCTTCATCAGTATCTTATCAAAGATGCCATTGCCGATGAAAATGTACTCGGCTTCCTTGTAGAATACTATAAAGGCAACGAAGAGGTAAGCAAAGGGAATGAAAATAGAATGCATGAAATAGCAAAATTCATTCTCAACAATTTCAACAAGTCTACTTTTGATGGTGAATTTGATGCACTATTTGCAATTCAATCAGTACCCATGCTTATACGCTATTATAAGATATTCAAGGAATTGAAGCCTGATATTCGTATAGGTGCGGTGTTTACTTATGCGGCAAATACTAGTCAGGATGACGAACTCACAGGAATGAATAATGGGTTCGTTAGTGATAGCGTAGGCGAAGCTGATGATTTGCAAGAAATCATAGATGACTATAATAAGATGTATGGCACATCATTCAGCCAAGAAAATTTCCGAGCATATTACGACGACATCAATCTTCGCATGAAGAAGAAACGTTCTGACATGAAGTCTCTAGACTTGTGTCTTGTGGTTGGTATGTTCTTAACAGGTTTTGACTCAAAGAAACTAAATACACTCTATGTTGATAAGAACATGGAGTATCACGGACTTTTGCAAGCATTCAGCCGTACCAATCGAGTACTGAATGAAAAGAAGCGTTTCGGTAAGATTATATGCTTCCGTGACCTAAAGAATAACGTTGATGCTTCAATAAAGCTGTTTAGTAATAGTAATAACACAGAGGATATCGTTCGCCCTTCTTTCGAAGAGGTGAAGAATGAGTATGTAGAATTGGCTATAAATTTTATTAAAAAATTTCCAAATCTTAGTAGTATAGATACTCTTCAAAGTGAACATGATAAGAAAGATTTCATACTTGCATTCCGTGAGATCATCAAGAAACATGCCGAAATACAAATCTATGAAGACTATAATGAGGATGCTACAGACTTGGGGCTCACAGAACAACAATTTATGGATTTCAGAAGCAAATATCTTGATATCTATGAGGGATTTACGTCTGATGATCCTAACCCACCGACAGATCATCCTGATTTACCTGATGATGACACAGAAGATCAATCACTGAAAGATATTGACTTCTGCCTAGAATTACTACATAGCGACATTGTGAATGTTGCTTATATTCTGGAACTCATTGCTGATTTGAATCCTTATAGCGAGGACTATAAAACAAAACGTGGTGAAATTATTGACACCATGATTAAGGATGCAGCCTTACGTGGTAAGGCTAAGTTGTTTGACGGGTTCATCCAGAAAAATGTGGATGAAGACCGAGATAACTTCATGAATAATAAACAAAAGGCTGATGGAACAACCGACTTGGAAGAAAGACTGAATACATACATTACAGAAGAACGTAGCAAAGCTATAACTAGTGTAGCTACGGAAGAAGATTTGAATGTAGATATACTTAATCATTATCTTTCCGAATATGATTATCTTCAGAAAGAGCAGCCTGAAATTATTCAAGAAGCATTGAAAGAAAAGCATCTTGGATTGAGTAAACGTCGTAAGACAATGGAACGCATTCTTAGTAAGTTGCGCTTTATTATAAAAACATTTAGTTGGGATTAAAGCGTTTACTCATGGAATTAGGAAAACTAGAACAAATAACAGAAACTTTATTGATAACAAGAAAATAATACAATGAGCGAAGAACTTCAACAGAAACTCCGTACCCAACTTTGGGCGGTAGCAAATAACCTGCGTGGAAATATGTCAGCAAGTGACTTTATGTATTTCACGCTCGGCTTTATCTTCTATAAATACCTGTCAGAGAAAATCGAAACCTTTGCTGATAAGGCATTAGAAGATGATGAAATCACATTCAAACAATTATGGCAGCAATCAGATAGTGATGCTCTTGAATTACAAGAAGATGTAAAGAAAGAGTGCTTGGAGAATATTGGTTACTTCGTAGAACCAAATAACCTGTTCTCTTCCATCATTGAAGGTGTAAATAAAAGGGAGAATATACTTCCTAATCTTGAACGCTCATTGAAACGAATCGAAGATAGTACTCTCGGTCATGATAGCGAAGAAGACTTTGGCGGTCTATTCTCTGATATAGACTTGGCTTCGCCAAAACTAGGAAAGACTTCTGATGATAAGAACCAATTGATTAGCAATGTTCTTGTTGCGCTCAACGAAATAGACTTTGGTGCTGATGCTACAACACAAATTGATGTGCTTGGTGATGCCTATGAATATATGATTGGTCAATTTGCTGCTGGTGCAGGTAAAAAAGCCGGCGAATTTTATACTCCACAGGAAGTCAGTCAGATATTGGCTGAAATCGTTACTACAGGACAGAACCGCTTGCGTAATGTATATGACCCTACTTGTGGTAGTGGGTCTTTGCTGATTCGTGCGGCTCATGTTGGTAATGCTGCCGAAATATATGGTCAGGAAAAGAATCCTACGACTTATAATTTGGCTCGTATGAATATGTTGCTTCATGGCATCAAATTCAGCAATTTCAAAATTGAAAATGGTGATACTCTTGAAGCTGATGCCTTTGGCGAAACACAATTTGATGCTGTGGTTGCAAACCCTCCTTTTTCAGCAGAATGGAGTGCATCCGAAGAAAAATTCAACAACGACGATCGCTTTAGCAAAGCAGGTCGTCTTGCACCTAAAAAGACAGCCGATTACGCGTTCATACTTCATATGGTATATCATTTAACTGATGGTGGTACAATGGCTTGCGTTGCTCCTCATGGTGTACTGTTCCGTGGTAATGCCGAAGGAGTTATCCGTCGTTTCCTTATAGAGAAGAAAAATTACATTGATGCTATTATCGGTCTTCCTGCTAATATCTTCTATGGTACAAGCATCCCTACTTGTATTCTTGTAATGAAGAAATGCCGCAAGGAAGATGACAATATTCTGTTTATTGATGCAAGCAAGGAGTTTGAAAAAATAAAGACCCAAAATAAACTTCGTCCGGAGCATATAGAGAAAATTATTGATACCTATCGTAATCGCACAGAGATAGAAAAGTATAGTCATCTTGCTACGATGCAGGAAATAGCAGAGAACGACTATAATCTGAATATTCCACGCTATGTCGATACCTTTGAAGAGGAAGAACCCATCGATATCAAAGCTGTAATGGCAGAAATAAAAGACCTTGAAGCCAAACGTGCAGACTTGGATAAAGAAATAGAGGGATATTTAAAAGAGCTAGGATTGGTAGATTAATTGTAATTGGTAATGGGCGAAAACAATAATAAAACGACAAGCATTCAACCGGTCACAATTTGTGACCGGTTCGAGAGTTTAAAGCATTCTTCTGTTTGTCCATATGTTTTTACTGAACAAGGTGTAGCAATGCTCTCATCTGTATTTCGTAGTAATACTGCTGTATCTGTAAGCATTCAAATTATGGATGCGTTTGTTGCTATGCGTCGTTTTCTTGTGAATAATGCTCAAATATTCCAACGCCTTGAAACTATAGAGCATCATCAATTGGAGATGCAACAAAATCAAAAGGAGACTGATAAGCGAATAGATACTACTATCTACATACAGCAAATCAACCGTCAACTACAATTAGGTATAAATCGTCACAACGCCCAATATCCACCTATTACAGCTAAGGTCTTCCATCAGTCTCATGATCGATTTATGATAATCGACAATGATGTTTACCATATTGGTGCATCTATAAAAGATTTGGGCAAGAAATGGTTTGGCTTCACACTAATGAAAGATATTACAGCTACTGAAATTATTAACCGTATAAATGAAGTATATTAATCATGGCAAATAATAACGATAATAAAGTCCTTAATGTTCCAACTCTGAGATTCCCTGAGTTTACAGGAGAGTGGAAGAAAACAAGAGTTTCTGAATTATTAGATTTCTACTCAACAAATTCTTTAGCATGGGAACAACTTAATTATGAGAGTGGTAACATCCTAAATCTCCACTACGGGTTAATACATAAGGGAGTACCTACAATGGTCGATTTAGAAAAAGATAGTTTGCCATATATCAACTCTAATAGTGAGCCTAAAAATTATACCCTATGCAAAGATGGTGATATAGCTTTTGCTGATGCATCAGAGGATACTAATGATGTTGCTAAAGCTATTGAATTTAAAGATTGTGCGAATGAGAGAGTTGTGTGTGGATTACATACAATTCATGGGAGAGATAATAATAACATCACTGAGATTGGTTTCAAAGGTTATGCCTTTTCCTCAGATTCATTTCATAAGCAAATAAGAAGAATAGCACAAGGGACAAAGATATATTCTATCAATTCAAAAAACTTCAATGAGACATTCATTGGAATTCCATCAAAAGAGGAACAGACAAAAATAGCATCGCTACTTTCATTGATAGACGAGCGCATTTCAACCCAAAACAAAATCATTGAGGACTTGAAGAAGTTAAAGTCGGCAACTAGAGATCGGCTATTTTACAATTTGGTTCATACTTGCAATAATGAGTGCACCTTTAAAGATGTTCTCAATTATGAACAACCTTCTAAATACATTGTAAGCGACACAGAATATTGTTCTGATGAATCTTTAATACCTGTTTTAACTGCTAACAAAGCTTTTATATTAGGATATACGAATGAAGAATTTGGGGTTTACGACAAAGGGCAATGTATTATATTCGATGATTTTACAATGGATGTAAAATTTGTATCCTTTGACTTCAAGGTAAAGTCTTCCGCAATAAAAATATTGACAGCTAAAAATTATATTAACCTTAGGTTTGTTTATGAATATATCCTTTATCTGAATTTAGTATCAAAGGAACATAAGAGACACTATATTTCCGAAATAGAACCTATCAATATATCAATACCCAATAAATCTACTCAATTCGCAATATCTTCAATTTTAAGTGATATTAATTTAAAAATTGATACAACTGAAAAAATATGTTTACTATTCAATAGGCAGAAGCAATATTTACTCCAGCAGATGTTTATATAAACATTTGTTGCAATAAAAACGATTTTTGTTTTTTTAGATTTCTTTGTATAGCTGTTTCATTCTCTAATTTTGAGGATATAGTAGATAATAATATTGCTATTTTTCTTTGTTCTTCAATCATCGGAATGGGACAAGCTATGTAGTTTATATCTTTTAAATAAGCAGTCTTCATCGTTCCCTCTGTGATAATCCGGTGTACTGATTTTTTAAATATTGTAGATGTCATAAAGTAATATAGATATTCCACATTTATGTCTTCTTTGGGTACTATTCCTAAAATACCCTGTTTTGTAGAAACAGGGTATTTATTTATTGAAATAGCTCCAATCGTTGCTCCATTGGAATAAATAATGGAATTTGCAGGTACTATCCAAGCTGAAGATTTCTGTAATCCTAATTCTGAAATAAAATCTCTATTTGATTCAAGATATTTGTTTTGTAAATCGTCAATTTTTATGAATGGAACAGTTCCACATTCATAATATTCGGAATATGATGTTGCTGGTGTACCTCCCTCTCCTGCATGTGTATATATATCCTTAAAAGGAATTTTTTTATACGCATAAGAATTAAGGATATTATCTACAAGTCCTTTAATTAAGGACTCTAGCTTCTCAATGATTTTGTTTTGGGTTGAAATGCGCTCATCGAGTAGAGAGAATAAAGAGGCTATTTTATCTTGCTCTGATAATGATGGTATATTGACCTTTAACCTAATCAATTTGTTCACAGCTAATCCTGGTTGTGCGGATTGATCAGAATACTGCCCCAAATTCATTTTTAAAAAAAGATATTGGAGGAATCTTGTATTATTGTCTGTATTAGCAGAAACTGCAACAGCATGCTCTGTTATGTACATCTTACCAATAGCAACATTAATGTTTCCACACAACGCTCCTTGTCTTCCAATAAGGACATACAATCCATTATGGTTATATTCAGATGTAAATCCACGTAATCCATTACCACCGTATACTGGGTAGTTACCAATCTCTGATATATTATCGGCTTTTATGCCTTTTCCACTTTTGAATTCTGAGCAGACTTCACCAATTTTTGTCGCTTTCCATTCCCCCTTAAACTCAGGGAATCTCAGAGTTGGAACTATACCGATAATATTTCTCTAATTATTTGGAATACCAATAATATTTCTCTAATTATATAGAGATACCTAACAAAATTAGTGTTATGATAGAAAAATCAATTCGAGAAATTGCGGTGGCTTGGAAGGAATACAAGCGTCCGTACGTAAAGCAATCAACTTATGCAGCGTATATGTTGATTCTAAAGAACCATGTTTTGCCATTCTTTGGCGACAGTACGGCACTTAAAGAGGCAGATGTTCAGTCATTTGTGCTTCAAAAACTTAATGCAGGAATGAGCAGTAAAACAGTAAAGGATATTCTTATTCTTCTAAAAATGGTCATGAAGTATGGCGTTAAAAATGAATGGATACAATATTACGAATGGGATATAAAATACCCAACAGATACCGCTCCTAAAGGTATTGAAGTATTGACAGTATCCAACCATAAGAAGATTCTTAACTTCATTCATGCCAATTTTACTTTTCGTAATCTGGGTATTTATATCTGCCTGAATACAGGATTAAGAATAGGTGAAGTATGTGCCTTAAGATGGTCGGATATAGATATTTCAGCCGGTATAATCTCAATTCAAAGAACTATTGAACGTATATACATGGTTGATGATGGAAAAAAACGTACCGAATTGGTTATCAACACACCAAAAACTCAAAATTCATACAGAGAGATACCAATGAGTAATGAACTTTTATCTATGATTAAGCCTCTAAAAAAGATAGTGAATGATGATTATTATGTGCTTACAAATGAACCTACTCCAACAGAACCACGTACTTACCGCAACTACTATAAGAAACTAATGAAGGAATTAGAGATACCAGAACTGAAATTTCATGGACTACGACATAGCTTTGCTACACGTTGCATTGAAAGTAACTGTGACTATAAGACTGTAAGTGTGCTTTTGGGACATTCTAATATTAGTACCACACTGAATCTTTATGTCCATCCAAATATGGAACAGAAAAAGAAATGCATAAATAAAATGTTAAAGAATCTCGGTAAATAAAACAAACACAACCGACTAGTCTTAGTGCAAAGCCTCTAAAGTTAGCCGGTTCTTTTGCTCTAAAATAATATAACAGTAAGGATGATAGGGAAAATGGTGGGAGGCTACATTTCATCGACACCCAAAAAGCATTCTGAAATTCATTTACTGTGGTCCTTCAAAAAGCATTGTACTATCTTGCATATTAGGAAACATTTTATTCTAAGGTTGAATTATATCAATCACCTGAAAATTTTTCCATTTTGTAAAGACCTTCTTGACATTTTTATAACGTAAGCTCCCGATAAAGTACCGGTATAAAAGAGAGGCACTATAACCTTTTTAGATTTGCTATAGTGCATTTCTCTTTCCGGGCTGTTTTTCGTTAGAGTATTGTTAGAGTTCTTTGGAGTTTCTCTGCTTCCAACAATTGGGTAGTAATTCCTTTAAGTCTTTCACCTTGTTGTTTGTATAATACGGCAATCGAACAATCACATCCGTAAGCCACTCTCTGGGATTAACTTGGGAGGCTTTGCACGATGCCAACAAGGAACAGATAACAGCCATATTTTCTGCAGCCTCATGATTTCCGCAAAACAAGAAGTTCTTTCTTGATAAAGCTATTGGACGGATTGCATTTTCGGCCGGATTTGATCATAACCGGACAGGCGAAAAGTTCCTTCTTCAAGTCTTTTTATATACAAAACAAGACCACCGTCTTCCGCGTGCAGAAGTTTCATCGTCGTGTGCTGACGGTTTATAAAGATAAATACGTCACCCAAACGAACGTCATAGCCCATTTTATCATGAATGACGCCACATAATGAGTTCATCCCTTTACGCATATCCGTTTTACCCGGACAAAGGGAGTAGCGCATCGTATCATTTAGGCAAAACATGGTGACCGCAAATTTGAGTGAGTAATTGTATGGCTGCATGGGATCCGGCCATGCCACTGAATCTCGCTATAATTCCATCGGAGAACTCAATTCGGATTTCCCCGGATCCCATATCCGATCTGTCATAAGAAGGAGTGAAAGTTGACGAGGAGGACAAGTTGACAGGCGCAAACTCTTCTATAGAAGAAGAACGCCTATCTGTGTGATAAGATCTTGAGAGTCCAAACTTCCCTTTCCAATAGTAAAAACTTGATTCGGTATAAGCTTCGTTGACACAAAAGTCTTTTATTGTCAGGCCGCTCCGCTGTTGACGAGATAGAATTTCTATGAAATCTTCTTTATTCATTTTTTACATAATCCTTTTTATGCAAAGATCGAATTAAATAAGAAGGAAGACAACGGGCAGTTTATCGGGGGCTTACGAAAGATTGACAGAAGAGCTTTAAATGATCTGATTGCTGACTATTTTGCTAAAAGTGCTAATGATTTAAATATAGACAATCTGTTTTATAAGATACAGATTCCAGCAGGTGACTCTGTTGAATTATTAAATTACCTTAGAATTCTCGGATATGATTCTTCAACACTATTTCCCGGTTATTCAGGAATAGTGAAAGACATTAAAGAATCCCGTATTATGGAAACTATAGAATCCTAATCTGCATATTTGTATACTTTCCTAAAGATTGTCAGCTTCCCCCTTTTAGAACTATTTTTCAAGGGGAAGGTCAATTTGAGATAGCCAGTCTGCTGCCGGTACAATATGAATAGTATGACCATTCTTTTCTACCTCTTGCTCCGCATCAAAGTTTATGAGGAGAAGGTTTTCACATTTGAACATTTCTGCAGCCTTTACAAGTCCATTAATCTCGCGTCGTAGTGTTTTCTCTGAGCTTACATCATAAGATACTTGTATTAATTGTTTTACCTTTCCCTCTTTGGCTATTAAGAAATCAACTTCACATTGTTTGTCGCGATAATAAAAAACATCTGTGTATTGGGGGCGGAAGCGACGAAGGAGTTCTATATAAACAACATTCTCCAATCGCCAACCAAGATTTTCAGTAAAAAAAGTGCTTTCCCTCTTTGAAACAAAAGCCACATCTACCACATACACTTTTTCATAGCGAACACGTTTTTTGCTTTTATAAGAAAACTTGTGGAGGCCTTGCAAAAGAAAGGCTTCTTTCAGATATGAATAGTAATTTTCAATAGTATGATCGGAAACACCAAATGTTTTAGCAAGTTCTGACGCAACAAATTCCTGGCAGAAATTGTCCGAAAGGTGTTCTGCCAATCGGCGCAATACCTCCACATATTTCACCCTGAATCTTTTGGCTATATCATTCTTGATGATTGAATTGAGAAGAGCGTTTATATATCCTCGTTTGTTTTCTTCGTTCATCAGCTCAGGAAAACCTCCATCCAACAAATATTCATGGAGCGCTTTCTTCCTCAAAGCTTTTGATTTTGTAGATATAGCCTTGAGTTCTACTTTCTTCATCATACTATATTCGGAGAATGAAAACGGATAGAGTTCTACCTTGTTGTGCCGACCTGTCAAATGGGTGGTTAATTCGCTACTTAATAATTTGGAGTTGGAACCCGTTATGAACAGATGAACCTTCTGGCGCAGCATCCTATTGACGAACAATTGCCAGTTTTTTATGTTCTGAACCTCATCCAAAAACAGATACTTAAAATCTCCATATATTTGATATAGAGCATCAAGAACATTATCAAAGTCCACTGATTTCAAATTTTGCAAGCGGTCATCATCAAAATTGGCATAGGCAAATTCAATTCCGTTTTGATGGATAAACTTTTCGCATAGTGTTGATTTTCCACTTCTTCTGACACCAATGACGATTTGAGCGAGATTACTTGTCAGAGAAAGTTGTTTCTCTTCCAATCTCGTACACAATGGAGTTATGTTGTTATTCTGTAGTTCTTCTTTCTGATCAGCGAACACAGTTAGTAATTTTTTTGAATCCATAAACATGTGATTTTGATGTTGTAAAGGTATAAAAACTTCGATAAGTTTCAAAATTTTAATGCATTTACTTCGATAACTTCCATATTTTAGCTAGCTAAACTTCGATAAAAGGAAAATATTAATGAATATACCGCTCCCCAATGTGTCACTTTTCACAGACTGCAAATCATTGGCTATGGTAACAGTTACCGTAGTAATTCGGATTATTCTTATATCGTTTGCTGACATTGGTTTGATACCACAAGATTTTTACCGGTCAGCTTCTGTATGTCTTTCAGCATCGCTCTCTCCTCATTGGCACAAAAGGTGAGGTGTGTCTGCTAAAATTTTTGTAATATTTATTAGCATTAAATATTAATTACTATCTTTATGCCATTCGTGACATTTGAAACGGTGACATATATAGATACACGTTTTGTTAAATATTAAACAAGATTGGGGAATAATTTAAACAAAATGGGAAATTTCTTAAATAAAGCTTCTGTCCTTGATCGCATCAAAGAATGTTATTCTTTAAAAGACTATTCGGATTTAGCTTGTTTTTTGGGAGTTTCTTCTAATACTATAACTAATTGGTATAGCAGAAACACTTTCGATATTGAAACCATTTGCACAAAGTGTTTGAATACATCCCGGAATTGGTTAATGTCTATCATAAGTAGGTGAAATTTGAAGTTAAGTTAGTTAAACTATCTCTTCAAGTCAATAATATAGCTGAAGTAATCGATATGAAAATTGAAATAATAAATTATATACATTTTAACAATATTATCATATGGATTTTAAAGATATTATCAAACAATTAGCTGATAAAGTATGTCAAATGAAGGATGGCATTCTTACAGAGGAGGCTACAAAGAATGCATTTATTATGCCATTTATAAATGCATTAGGATATGACGTGTTTAATCCGCTAGAGGTAATTCCGGAAATGGACTGCGACCTTGTAAAAAAGAAAGGGGAAAAGATTGATTATGCTATTATAAAGGATGGACAACCTATAATGCTTATTGAATGTAAACATTGGAAGCAAGATTTATCATTACATGACACACAACTTAAAAGATATTTTGTTGCTTCGAAAGCTAAGTTTGGTGTCCTAACAAATGGAATTAAATATTTGTTTTATACTGATCTAATAAGTCAGAACATAATGGATGAAAAACCATTTTTTGAGCTTGATCTCACTGATTTAAGGGATTTTCAAATCGAAGAGCTTAAAAAGTTTCATAAATCATATTTTGATGTAGATGATATTCTAAGTTCAGCAAGTGAATTAAAATATTCAAGTGAACTTAAGACATTACTTGCAAAAGAGTTCGCTGAGCCTGCTCCAGAATTTGTTAAGTATTTCACAAAGCAAGTTTATGATGGAGTTGTAACTGCAAAAGTTTAAGAACAATTTACAGAATTATTAAAACGTTCAATAGGGGGCTATATTAGTGATCTTATTTCAAGTCGACTCAAAACCGCATTAAAAACAGAAGAAACTCAACAAAACAGCACACCAATTCCAGAAAAGGAGAATATAATTGTAGAGGAAAACAAGATTGTTACTACAGAAGAAGAACTGCAAGGCTACATGATTGTAAAGGCAATTCTTTGTAAGATTGTAGATTTGTCTCGTGTTGTTTATCGTGATGCCCAAACATACTTTGCCATTTTATTAGATGATAATAATAGAAAACCAATATGTCGTTTATATTTCAACAGCAAGTCAAAAAGATATATTTCTACATTTGACAATGAGAAGAAAGAGATTAAACACGAATTAGCAGGGTTGAATGATATTTTCAAATATTCTGATGAGCTTTGCAATATCATTAATGTATATGGTATTGAAAAATAATTATGCAATAGAAGATAAACTAATTAAAGTTATAAAAATGAAGATAATGAATTCACAAAAAACATCTGGAGAAAAGGATATGAAAATTAAATTATTTGTCTTAAGCATTTTGTTGTTACTAGGTAGCATTAGTTATGCGCAAACAGAAAAACTGACAAACAAATCTATCACAGACATGATCGGATTAGGTTTCTCTGAAGATATAATCATTACAAAAATAAAAACTTCAGATGCAGATTTTGATACAAATATTGAGGCATTAAAGGATCTTAAGTCTAAAGGAGTCTCAGATAAAATTATTGTAGCAATAATGAATAGTAAGGAGAAACAAGGAACGGTCCAAAATAAAGAAGCTGATAACAAAAATGGAATATATATTAAGTTTAATGACAAATATACAAAGATATTGCCAGCTGTATTCTCTGGAAGCAAAACCAATACTCTGGGTGCAGCATTTTCTTATGGAATAGCAAGCGCTAAAATAAAATCTATAATGAATAATGCGCACTCAAACAACGTAATTGACTCAAATAAACCTGAGTTTTGGTTTTTCTTTACTAGGAAAGACAATGATTCTTTTAAAATAAGTTCTGTCAACTGGTGGTTTTCATCAGCTTCATCGCCAAATGAATTTGCATTAGTTAGGCTTAATTCTAAAAAGAACAATAGAGAAATGGTTACAGGTAAAGTTAATGTTTATTCCGGATCAAAAACCGGAATAGATGAAAAATATTTAATACCATTTGATATAGAAACCATAGATGAATACACTTACAAAGTAAAGCCTAAAAATCCTATGGAAGATGGTGAATACTGCTTTTTCTACCAAGGTACAATCCCTCAAGGAGGTTACACAAATCAATCTGTATTTGATTTTTCTGTAAAAGCCAACGATCAGCAATAAGCTATCTCCATATGTTTTATTTTTATCAGCAGACAAAATAAAATTGAAGATAGCGGTGTAAAGGAATGCCTGTTACACCGCTATCTTCAAATAGGAGGTTTGCTAACCTGTGTATGTATAAAGGAATTATTGCTTCCTCTTATTGGTTTGATACCACGAGATTTTTACCGGTCAGCTTCTGTATGTCTTTCAACATTGCTCTCTCCTCATTGGCACAGAAGGTGAGGGCTTTGCCGGTATTACCGGCTCTTCCTGTACGGCCGATGCGGTGAACGTACGTTTCGGCAACGTCGGGCAGGTCGTAATTGATGACGAGTTCCAAATTGTTGATGTCAATGCCCCGGGCTGCGATGTCGGTTGCAATAAGGGCTTGTATATCGTGCGATTTGAATTCCGACAGAGCGCGTTGTCTGGCATTCTGTGATTTGTTTCCGTGGATGGCGGCACAACCTATCTCGGCTTTATTGAGTATTCGGGCTATCTTATCTGCTCCGTGTTTTGTGCGGGAGAATATGAGTGCGGATTTCTTTTTGTCTTTTTTGAGGAGACTTATAAGCAGGTCTTTCTTTTCGGGTTTCTCAACGTAATAAAGGTACTGCTCAATGGTATCAACGACCGATGCCGCAGGCGTTACTTCCACTCTCACGGGATTATGCAGGATAGAGCGGGAAAGAACAGCTATGGATGAAGGCATGGTGGCCGAAAAGAATAGAGTCTGCTTTGTTTTGGGCAGCTTCGGCAGCAAACGCTTGATGTCATGGATGAATCCCATATCCAGCATCCTGTCGGCTTCGTCCAACACAAAATGGCGGACAAAATCAAGGCGGATAAAGCCCTGGTTCATCAAATCCAGCAAACGTCCCGGAGTGGCTACCAATATGTCTATTCCGGCTTTTAGTTCGCTCACTTGTGAGGCTTGCTTGACACCGCCGAAAATCACGCAGTGGCGTATGCCGGTATAGCGGGTATAATCTTTCAGGCATTCGTCGATCTGGATGGCCAGCTCCCGCGTAGGGGTGATGATCAGCGCTTTGATCTCTCTTCTCTTTTCACCGGTCTTGTTCAGATATAATTGTTGGATGATGGGAAGTGCAAATGCGGCCGTTTTGCCTGTTCCGGTTTGCGCCAGCCCCAGGATGTCGCGGTTTTGAAGCGCCGGAATAATGGCTTCTTGTTGGATAGGTGTCGGGGTTATATATTTTTTTTCGTTCAGAGCTTTTAATATAGGCTCAATTAAGTTTAATTCTTTAAATGTCATAATTTGAATTCGCCGTGTATCGGCTTTTTTAGTTTGAAATACGGCTTTCCTGTTTCGCAAAAGGGGAAGCCATGTTTGTTTATTAATTAATTTACTATTTTATTTTTATGAAAGGATATAGTTGTCCTTTGTCGGTTTTACTTCAAATGTTTTGCTTCAGCTGCGGCAAATTGTTGCTTCAGATTGGAGATAACTTCTTTCACGCTGGATATTTTTTTAGATAGATGAACATTCATTCCTGTGAATGCGTATCCTTTCTTCATGTTGCCCAGTGCAGCCTGGTAAAGGCACTGCGAAATACAGTAAGGACTTTTGGTGTAGTCGCATGTTTTTATACAATGAAACGGGCAGCTTTTAGGGGCCTCGAGACCTTTTTCCACGCTTCGTATAAATTCGCCGTCAATGGCTCGTCCCGGCATGCCTACCGGACTTTGTATGATTTTTATATCTTCCTGATTGGCATTCACATAAACATTCTTGAATGTTTCGGACGCGTCGCATTCCGTAGTAGTGATAAACATTGTTCCCATTTGTATGCCGGAAGCGCCAAGTTTGAGAAAACGGTATATGTCTTCTCCGGTAGAAATTCCCCCTGCGGCAATAACGGGTATGCGTTTTTCTTCTTTATATGAATCCGTGACTTCGAGTACTTCGGGTACCAGTTTTTCGAGCGCATAATTTTCATCTTCAATCTGGTTTAATTTAAATCCCAGATGACCTCCGGCTTTGGGCCCTTCTACGACGAAGGCATCAGGCAAATAGTTATAATTGCTTTTCCATTTGTCACAGATGATCCTGGCTGCCCGTGCCGACGATATGATTGGTGCAAGTTTTGTTTTGCACCCTCTGGTCAGGAATGACGGCAGATTTAAAGGCAGGCCGGCGCCCGAGAAGATGATATCAACATTCTCGGCAATAGATGTTCTCGCCATATCGGCATAGTTGGTGAGGGCAACCATAATGTTTATACCGATAATGCCTTTACTTTTTTCCTTGGCTTTTTTGATTTCTTCTTTAAGCCCGGTAATGCTTTTGCTTAAATAATCTCCCGGCGATTGATGGTAGATCAGGCCGAGCCCGGCACAGGATATAGTTCCTATACCTCCTTCGTTTGCAACTGCTGATGCTAATCCGGACAAGGAAACACCTACACCCATTCCACCTTGAATAATCGGTAGTTTTACTTCTAGATCCCCTATAAAAAATGATTTCATACAATTTACAAAAATGTGTCACGATAATTGTTTTGTATATTTCGCGACTTGTTTTTACTGTAAACAAATTAGTTGATTTTGATGTCTATTTTGACGATGGGAAGATCCACGGAATAGGGTTGGAGCAAATCATTGAAAAGAAAGATTCATTATAAACTCATTTTGTTCTGGGTGCAAAGGTATGAAATAAAATGGATTGTTTATTATTATTCTTTACTAAAGATTATTTATTGCTGCTTTTTGCTGTTTTTTAGTGATTCGTAATCCTGTAATACAATCCTGACGCTTGAAATAAGTAATTCAGGATCGTCATAATGAACAAAATGTCCGGCATCTCCGCTGTATAAGAGCATTCCTTTATCTACGGATTGGATAACGTCAGTCCATCTTTCTACCCTGTATTTCATTTTTGCCCTGAACAACAAGGAGTCATTAAATTCTTTTGCTCTATATTGTAGAGGTGTATCATAACGACCGCCTGTCAATATATGGACGGGAATATTAGGTAATTTTGAATTTTGAATTTCTTTAAAATCCGAGTTTCTCATCATCGCAAGAACATCCTTTTTCCTTTCTTTAAGAAAATTCGGATTATGGCTGTTTCGTATACTATCGTTTTTAGCCCATTTTATAAATAAGGAATCGACAGCATTTTTCGAAAACCCGAGGCTGAGGAACGGAAGTTTTTTGTTTTCCTTCGTTTCCGTGAAATCAGCGGGATCGATGATTATCAATCCTGCAACCATTTGGGGATAATATACGACAAAACTTCTGACCAGGGCTCCACCCAGAGAATGACCTACAAGAACATAAGGAGGGGCGGCATTCAAACTGTTCAATATTTTAAGCAATCTGTCGGAAAAACCCTTAATGGTAACGGAATCTTTTTCAGGACCTGAATTTCCTACGCCGGGTCTGTCATAGGTCATTAACGGAGCCATTTTAGAAACGCCGTCAAGCACTTTATCCCAATTATCCATAGGAGTTCCGCTGCCGCTCTCAAACACGATTAAAGGTTGTCCTTCTTTTCTGTTTTCCAGCCCGATGGTGTTGATCCAGATTTTAGTACTGTCAATTGTAATATACCTTTTCTGAGAATAGGCACTTAAGCTGATCAGGATGGCTATTGCTAATAATATTTTTTTCATTAAAGCGTTGTTTTAATTATAAAATGTAGAAAGGAATAAGACAAATTATTCAATATCAGTTAATAAACCGAATTCTATTGCTACAATAATTGTTGGTTATCAATAGAATTAGTTGCGTGTAATGGCTTAACAAGGCTTATTGACAGGCAGCGGAAAGTTATAAAGAATTTGTTAGAAATCAAAGAATGGCAGCAAAATATTTTTTCATGGCATGGTAAGCGCTATAATATGCTTAACAAAACAAACTGTCTTGTCTGCTTGGGTTTTAATGAAAAATGCGATCTGTTGTGATACGGATCGCATTTTTTATCAGGTATCCTGTATGTATAGTGTGTCTAGAACCGGTATCCCACTTCCAGACCGAGACTGAGATTTTTTTTGCCGAAATACCAGTCGTAAAAAGTGTCATCTCTTTGGTTATCTTTTGTTTTGATGAGTCCGTATTCGTAATATGCGCCGAAGGTAAGATGTTTTTTCAGCTCGAAATAGACGCCGTTGCTCAGTCCGAAATCGAAACGGCGCATGTTGATGCCGTTCTCGCTAAAGGTGTCTTCTTTATATTCTCTCCTGACGCCGTTGACGTTTTTGGTGAGCGTTGTGTTTCCTCCGATACCATAAGCGAAGTAAGGACCGACACTGAAAACGAGGGCGTTCTTCTGTTCATGCAATCTGACACGGAAAAGCACATCTACCGGCACCTCAATATAGGTCTGTCGGTAATTGGTTGTGTTACACGTGTAGGTGGTGTGAGTGATATCCTCGGAGGAGTAGTCGATTCTTGATGTCGACTTTTCCTTGGCGCCTTTGAAATTGAGCATGAGCGCCGGTTGAATAGATACGATGCGTCCCAGACTGTATTCCATGCCTACGCCTATGCGGCCGCCTGCTTTGGCATCACTACCGAAGAGTCCCTGATTGGATACGTTGGCTGACGGACCGCCTTTGACGATCCAGGATACTTGTGCCGACGATAATATCGGCGCAAGTATAAATAGTGCCAATAGAATAGATTTTGTTTTCATCTCTGATTAATATTTAGAAACTGTTTTGAATTTTTTCATTCACGACAACAAAAATAGGCGATTCCGGGAAGAAATGCAATACTAATAGGCATAAAGTTGTATCTCTTCCCGGAATCTTGTCAGCCGGACTGCTTATTTTGTCAATGGATAAAGAGCAGTTCGCGATATTTCGGCAGCGGCCACATCTGGTTGTCGACCATCAGTTCCAGTTCGTCAATGTGGTTGCGGATCTCATCCAGATAGGGTGCGACAGTGTCGTGATAGGCAATGGCTTTTTCGCGCATGCCGGCGATGCGGTTGGCTTTTTTGCGGGCTTCAACCATTTCGTCTACCATTCGTGTGACGGCGGATATATGTCCTGCAATCTTGCGTACCAGCCGCTTGGGTTCGGCGGAAATCTCGGTGTATTCGCCTTCGCTGAAGGTGTTTTGAAGTTTCGAGAGGTTGTCGAGCAGCACGCTCTGATAACGCACGGCTACCGGAATGATGTGATTAAGCGACAAGTCTCCCAGTACACGGGCTTCGATCTGTACTTTCTTGATGTACATTTCCCATTTGACTTCGTTGCGCGCTTCCAGTTCGATGTGGTTAAGCACGCCTGTCTCTTCAAACATTTTGACGACGCCGGGTTTCAGGTAAGCGTCATATTGCAACGGAACACTGCTTTCGCAGTCCAGACCGCGGCCGGCGGCTTCTTCTTTCCATTTGTCGTCGTAGCCGTTACCGTCGAAGCGGATGGGTTTTGATTCTTTGATATAGGTTTTGATTACTTCGAAGATCGCGCTTTCCTTGCTCTTGCCTTGTGCACGCAGTGTTTCTACATCGGTCTTGAATTGACGAAGTTGATAGGCTACAGCTGTATTGAGCGCCAGCATGGCCGAGCCGCAGTTGGCCGACGATCCGATGGCGCGAAACTCGAACCTGTTGCCGGTGAAGGCAAAAGGCGACGTGCGGTTGCGGTCGGTATTGTCCAGAAGCAGTTCGGGAATCTGTCCGAATCCCAGGTAGAGCCGTTTTTTCTCGTCGACTTCTATGGCATCTTCGATCGAACTATTTTCAAAACGGTTCAGAATCTCTGAGATTTGTTTGCCGAGGAATGAAGAGATAATGGCGGGCGGCGCCTCGTTGGCTCCGAGACGGTGCGCGTTGGTGGCTGTGGCGATGCTGGCTTTAAGCAGCGAATTGTATTTGTAGACAGCCATCAGGGTATTGACCATGAATGTGATGAATTGCAGGTTCTCTTCGCGGTTTTTACCGGGCGAGAAAAGGTTCAAGCCGGTATCTGTGCCTATCGACCAGTTGCAATGCTTGCCCGAACCATTGACGCCTTTGAACGGTTTTTCGTGCAGCAGCACACTGAAATTATGACGTCGGGCGACACGCTTCATCACCGACATCAGCAGTTGGTTGTGATCGTTTGCCAGATTGCACTCTTCGTATATCGGAGCCAGTTCGAACTGGTTCGGAGCTACTTCGTTGTGGCGCGTTTTTACAGGAATACCCAGTTTATAACATTCAATCTCAAGCTCTTTCATAAACTCTTGTACGCGTGACGGAATGGCTCCGAAAAAATGGTCGTCGAGCTGTTGGTTCTTGGCACTCTCGTGTCCGATAAGCGTCCGTTCGGTAAGCGACAGATCGGGGCGCGCGGAATAGAGGTCTTCATCGACCAGAAAGTATTCCTGTTCCCAGCCGAGGAAAGTGGTCACTTTATGAACGTCTTCATTGAAATAGTGGCATACTTCGATGGCCGCTGTGTCAAGCGCTTCGATGGAACGGATGAGCGGTGTCTTGTAGTCGAGTGCTTCGCCGGTGTATGCGATAAATACCGACGGGATACAGAGCGTGTCGTCAACGATAAATGCCGGCGACGACGGATCCCACGCCGAATAGCCGCGAGCTTCGAAAGTATTGCGCAGTCCGCCACTCGGAAAACTCGACGCGTCCGGTTCCTGCTGGGTCAGCAGCTTGCCGTTGAACTCTTCTATCATGCCGCCTTTGCCGTCGAGCTCTACAAATGCATCGTGTTTTTCGGCTGTTCCGTCAGTCAGAGGCTGGAACCAGTGCGTATAATGCGTGACGCCTTTTTCGAGCGCCCACATGCGCATACCGGCGGCAACATGACTGGCTATCTGGCGATCGATAGGCTTGCAGCTGTCGATAGCGTCCGTCAGTGCCTGATAAGTCTCTTTGGAAAGGTACTTTTGCATTGCCTTCCGGTTAAAAACGTTTTCGCCAAAATAGTCGGAAACTTTTTGAGTGGGTGTAACGACTTCTATCGCCTTCCGGTTTGAAGCCTTTTCCACTGCATTGAAGCGTGTGATTGACATTGTTGATTGTTTTTATTGTTATACCTTTGCAAAATTACTCCTTTTCTTTAGATGAGGAAAAGGAATGACTGAAAAACATGGACTTTGTGAATTGTCGGAACGACTGTTTTCGTTGATCTTATTTTGTGTATCAAAGCAAAAATGTTATATCTTTGGAGGCGTAAAATGAAGTGAGACTTAAAATAGTATATCATGAAAAAGATTTTTAATTGTTTTGTTATCCTTTGCTTTCTGCTGCCTGCCGCCCTGTATGGCGGAGAGATTAATCTTTCTCATGCTTCATTACTGGTATCCAAAACGATCCGGGAGCCTGTACGCTCGTCAATCATTACCATGATGCAGGAGGAGATCAGCAAGCGGACAGGGTTCAAGTTGGAATCAGCTGATAAATGGGGCAAATCACTGACGATAGCTTTGGTGAAAGCATCGGATGCCGGCTTATACGGGCGGGCTTTGCCTTCGGATGCAGAATTGCCGGCTAAAGCCGAGTCGTACAGAATTGAATATCAGGACAACGGCCCGCATGCCACGCTCTGGCTGATTGGCGCTGACGACCGAGGTGTTCTTTTTGCGGCCGGACATCTGTTGCGGACTTCTTTTTATCAAAAGAACAGGATGAATCTCGATATGAATTGTCAGGGCGTGTATGAACCGACAGATTCGATACGCGGTCATCAGCTGGGTTATCGCCCTTTGCCGAATACGTATGATTTGTGGACCGGACAGCAGTTTGAGCAGTATATTCGCGAACTGGTTATCTTTGGAACGAATAGTATCGAGGCTGTTCCTACGGATAATGCGCCCGATTCGATCATGAAGACGCCTAAGGATTCCATCAATTATTATATCAGCCGTGTCTGTCGGAAGTATGGACTGGATTATTGGATTTGGACTCCGGCCGAGGTCGATCTTTCGGATCCTGTTGCCAATCAGAGAGAGTTCCTGAGAAACGTGGCTTTCTACAGCCATTGTCCGAAGCTGGATAATGTGTTTGTTCCGGGAGGTGATCCGGGAAGCAATCATCCGAAGTATCTGTTGCCATTTATGAAAAAGCTTTCGGAAGCGTTGAAGAAGTATCATCCTGCGGCGGGCATGTGGATTTCGCTCCAGGGTTTCAATGATGAGGAGATGGAATATTTCTATCATTATCTGGAGACTGAACAGCCGGATTGGTTGCGTGGCGTGGTTTGCGGACCAGGGAGCCCTTCTATCTTCGAGACGCGCACCCGTTTGCCGCAACGTTATCTGCTTCGCCACTATCCGGATATCACACATTGCGTCCGCTGTCAGTATCCGGTGCTGCGCTGGGATCAGGCTTTCGCTCTGACTTATGGTCGCGAGCCTATTAATCCGCAGCCTGAATATTATTCGACTATTCATGACAAGTATGCGCCTATGACCAATGGTTATATTACTTATTCGGAAGGTGTGACCGATGACGTGAACAAGTTCGTTTGGAGTCTCCGCTCCTGGAGTCCGTCTTTTTCTGTAGCGGAAGCCGTTTCACAATATGAACGTTTTTTCTTTTGTTCAAAGCCGAAAGATCATGTTGCTGAAGCAATAATGAGTCTGGAAAAAAACTGGGACGGACCGATAGAAAACAATCAGGGCATCGAAGCCTCGTTCCGCCATTGGCAGCAGTTGGAGCAGGCATATCCAGGATTGCATGACAACTGGCGTTGGCAGATGTTGGTCTTGCGTGCCTATTATGATGCATACGTGGAAAGAAGAAAAGTTTACGAACAGCAACTTGAACAGTCGGCTAACCGGATTCTTTTGGCAGCTCCCGCGTTGGGTTCGGAAATGGCTATGCAACGCGCTCTGGAAAAAGTGAACGAAGCGGATACGCATCCGATAGGTCAGGCGTTGAAACAAAAAATTGCCGGTTATTGCGAAATTTTGTATCATTCGATTGGCTGGCAGAGCAGTTTTAAAAAATATCATGCCGACGGACCGGAACGCGGTTGTATCTTGGATTATATTGATTATCCGCTGAATAATCGCTGGTGGCTTGCCGATGAGTTCACCAAGATAGGTAAGATGCCGGCTGAAAAAGATAAGCTTGCCCGTCTAAATGTGATTGCCAAATGGCAGAACCCCGGCGAAGGTAATTATTATGACAATATTTCAGATGTCAGCCAAAGTCCTCATGTAGTGACAACGGTTGAGGATGGAACGGATGTTGCCTGGTGGGATGACGGATGGAGCCGTTGCCGCCTTTCTACACAGTTGTTTCAGCATGCACCCAGGCTGGTTTATGAGAACCTGAATCCGAATGTCAATTATGTAATCCGGATCGCAGGAAAAGGCGATGCGTTGCTGCGGGTGAATGGTTATCGTATGACGCCGCGTTTGTATAGCAAAGACTTGGAAGGGTTTAAAGAATTCTTTATCAGTCGCAGATATATGGATAAAGGCAAACTGATTGTAAGCTTCGATGAACCGGAAGAGTCACAAGTAAATTGGCGTCAGCAATCGTTTATCAGTGATGTGTGGCTGCTGAAAGCTGAAGATTAAATGTATGAACAAGAAATAATGACATTGTAGATTATGATACCTAAGCCTTTAAAAGGAATCATCCCTCCGTTAGTCACGCCGATGCTGGATGAAAACACCTTGGATCTGAAAGGACTCGAACGCCTTTTGAATCATGTTATTTCGGGTGGCGTGTCAGGTATATTTATACTTGGAACGAGTGGAGAGGCGCAAAACCTCAGTTACGCAGTTAGAAAAGAGATGATCAAACAAACTTGCCGGATTGTAGGCGGGAGAGTGCCGGTACTGGTCGGCATATCGGATACCAGTTTTGTTGAAAGTATCTCTTTGGCGAATAAAGCGCATGAATTTGGTGCAGATGTGCTGGTGGCTACGCCTCCGTTTTATTATACGCCGGGTCAGGCCGAACTGATTCAATATTACTGGGACTTGGCCGATCAAGTGCCTCTGCCGTTATTTCTCTATAATATGCCATCGCATGTGAAGGTGATGATAGAACCCGAAACAATCGTAAAACTGGCTGCAAACAATAATATCATCGGCCTGAAAGACAGTTCGGCCAATGGTGTCTATCTGCAGAAAGTCATGTATCTGCTGAAAGACAGGCCTGACTTTACTATTTTGGTCGGTCCTGAAGAAATGACGGCGGGAATGGTTCTGATGGGAGCACATGGCGGGGTGAATGGAGGAGCGAATATCTATCCCGAACTGTACGTCTCGCTTTATCAGGCGGCTTGCAACAAAGATTTTGAAACAATAGCCGAATTGCAACCCAAGGTAATGAATATAAGTCTTTCGCTTTATAATATCGGAAAATATGCGTCCAGCTATATTAAAGGGCTTAAGACAGCTTTGAATTTGAAAGGTATCTGTGATGATTTTATGCCCGAACCGTTTCATAAGTTCAACGCGGCTGAGCGGAAGTTTGTCGAACTGAAGCTGAAAGAGCTGGATAGTCTCATCAAATAAGCATATGAAATGAAACTGTCGGTCATCGATCTTGTCATATTCCTTATATTCATGCTGGGGACGTTTCTCTTCGGATGTTCGTTTTTTCAGAAGAAAAGAAATTCCAGCGATTATACTTCAGCGGGAGGGAAACTTCCGGCTTGGGTTGTCGGAATGTCCATCTTTGCTACTTATGTCAGCAGTATCAGTTTCCTGGCTTTGCCCGGAAATGCTTATAAAGGCAATTGGAATTCTTTTGTGTTCAGTTTGTCGATCCCGATAGCTTCATGGATCGCTGCGAAATATTTTGTTCCGTTCTATAGGAAAATCAACAGTATATCTGCGTATAGTTTTCTAGAAGAACGCTTTGGCTATTGGGCGCGTGTCTATGCCTCCTGTTGTTATCTGCTTACACAGGTGGCCCGAATAGGATCGGTGCTGTATCTGATGGCTTTACCTCTGCATAGCATGTTGGGTATAAGTGTTGCGTCGCTGGTTATTGTTTTAGGGGTATGTGTTGTTATTTATTCCGTATTGGGAGGGATACAGGCTGTTATCTGGACAGATGCCATTCAGGGGCTTATCTTGATTGTCGGCGCATTGGCTTGCGTCGTCGTTTTACTTTTTTCCATGCCGGAAGGACCATCGCAATTGTTTCAGGTTGCCATTGCGCATGACAAGTTTTCTTTGGGCAGTTTCAGTCCGGATCTTTCAACAGCAACGTTCTGGGTGACTCTGGTCTACGGCCTGTTTATCAATATGCAGAATTATGGTATCGATCAGAATTATGTTCAGCGCTATAAGACGGCGAAGGATGACAGGAGTGCTCGCTCGGCAGCACTGTTTGGCGGATTGTTGTATGTGCCGGTCAGTTTGTTTTTCTTTTTTATAGGAACAGCTCTTTTTGCTTATTACAATGTGACGCCGTCGCTGCTCCCTGCCGGGACGGCGAGCGATGATGTTTTCCCTTATTTTATTGTTCACGGACTTCCTGTCGGTATAACCGGACTGCTTATTGCTGCAATCTGTGCTGCGGGAATGAGTACGGTATCGACGAGTATAAATAGTTCTGCAACGATCATATTAACTGATTTTTATCAACATAAACGGCAGCGCACTGACAGGCAGAATATGATGGTTTTGTATCTGACGTCATTTTTGCTTGGTATGTTGGGAATTGGACTGGGATTAGCCATGATGTCTGTACAAAGCGCTCTGGAGGCATGGTGGAAGCTGGCCGGAATATTTAGTGGCGGAATGTTAGGGCTGTTCTTGCTTGGTTATCTTGGAAGGAGGGTTAAAAGTATTTATGCTGCGATCGGTGTGATTTGCGGTGTGATTTTAATCTCATGGATGAGTCTGGGGCACAATGTGATCTTTCATAATTATTTGACGATCGTTTTTGGAACCATATTGATTTTTATGGTGGGATTTCTACTTTCTGTTTTATTCGGAAAGAGAAAGGCATAGTGTTCACGGACATGTACATTCTATGGCATTTTAGTGATTAAGTAATGCAAAATCATTACCTTTGCAATCAAATTAAACAAATAAAGTAAGTCATGCAGAAACCGTCTATACCCAAAGGGACCAGAGATTTTTCGCCCGAAGAAATGGCGAAACGTAATTATATTTTCAATACAATTCGCGAAGTATATCATCTTTATGGATTTCAACAGATTGAAACGCCGGCAATGGAAAATCTTTCCACTCTGATGGGAAAGTATGGCGAAGAAGGCGATAAATTATTGTTTAAAATCTTGAACTCCGGCGATTGTTTTAGTGATATCAGTGATAATGAGTTAATGGAACGTAATGCGGTGCATTTTGCAAATAAGGCTTGCGAAAAAGGTCTGCGTTATGATTTGACTGTTCCTTTTGCCCGCTTTGTTGTACAACATCGCAATGAAATAGCATTTCCTTTTAAGCGTTATCAGATTCAACCTGTGTGGCGTGCCGATCGTCCGCAAAAAGGTCGTTATCGTGAGTTTTATCAGTGCGACGGCGATGTCGTTGGCTCTGATTCATTAATCAATGAGGTCGAACTGATTCAGATTATGAATGAGGTGTTCAGGCGTTTTGGCATTCGCGTTTGTATCAAGATGAATAATCGAAAGATTTTGGCAGGCATTGCTGACATTATCGGTGAGGCTGAAAAGATTGTGGATATCACTGTTGCTATTGATAAGCTGGATAAGATCGGTTTGGAGAATGTCAATGAAGAACTGCGCTCAAAAGGTCTTACAGAGGAGGCTATTGCACGTTTGCAACCGATTATCATGCTGAAGGGAACAAACCGTGAGAAACTTGCTGTATTAAAACAGGAACTTGCTGTCTCGGGAACTGGAATGAAGGGTATTGAAGAAATGGAATATATTCTGGACCGGGTAGATAGTCTTCAGCTGACCGCCGAACTTGAAGTGGACTTGACTTTGGCACGCGGATTGAACTACTACACGGGAACGATTTTTGAAGTAAAAGCACTGGATGTTCAGATTGGAAGTATTACCGGTGGCGGACGATATGACAACTTGACGGGTGTTTTTGGCATGGATGGCGTGTCAGGTGTGGGAATCTCTTTCGGCGCTGATCGTATCTTTGATGTGTTGAATCAGCTGAATCTCTATCCGGCCGATTCCTTGCAGACAACGCAATTGTTGTTTGTTAACTTCGGCGAAAAAGAAACAGACTATTTGCTGCCGTTGATTGCCAAAGTTCGTGCTGCCGACATTCGTACAGAGCTCTATCCGGAGTCGGCAAAAATGAAGAAACAGATGGGCTATGCCGACACAAAGAAGATCCCGTTTGTGGCTATTGTTGGGGAAACGGAAATTAACGAAGGAAAAGTAAACTTGAAGAATATGCTTACGGGTGAGCAAAAGCTCATTTCAGTGGATGACTTGATTGAGAATATACATTAACTATACTTATGAAACGTGCAGTTCTGATTATCGGTTTGTCATTATTGTGCATATCATGCCATTTCAGACCTCGTGCGGCATGGGTGACTACAACGGATGGCGATGTATGGCATGAACAATCGGAACTGATTGCAGCTTCCGTCGATACGATTCCATCTGTTGATGTAACAATCCTTACGGAGAAACGTCAGCAGCAGATAGATGGATTCGGAGCTTGTTTTAATGAGTTGGGATGGATTTCGTTGAGTAAACTGGCACCCGAATCGAGAGAAAATATTATGGAAGAATTGTTCTTCCCGGATTTCGGGGCAAATTTTAATATTTGCCGTATGCCTGTTGGTGCCAATGATTTTTCACGCGACTGGTATTCGTATAATGAGACTGATAGCGATTTTGTGATGTCTGACTTTACGATTGCCAACGATGTGCAGACATTAATTCCGTTCATAAAAAATGCACAAAAGTATAATCCTGATTTGAAAATATGGGCTTCGCCATGGTGTCCGCCAAGTTGGATGAAATACAATAAGCATTATGCTTCAGCCTATACGGACGAGACGGTCGATCCTAAATATAGAAATGGATTGCCGAAGGAAGATGTGGGGCGTGAAGGAACGGATATGTTTATTCAGGATTCATTGTATTTACAGGCATATGCACTATATTTTTCAAAGTTCATTTCTGCATATAAAGAAAAGGGTATTCCTGTTTTTGCTGTAATGCCTCAAAATGAATTCAATTCGGCGCAAGTGTTTCCGAGTTGTTGCTGGAAATCTTCTTCGCTGGCTCATTTTATCGGCAGATATTTAGGGCCGGAGATGAAGAAGCAGGGTGTAGAGATTCTGTTCGGCACGGTAGAACGAGCTAATGAAGCATTGGTTGATACGGTACTGACAGACCCTGAGGCTGCCAAATATGTTACAGGTGTTGGTTTTCAGTGGGCAGGCAAGGGTGCGGTGAATGGCATTCATAAACGTTACCCGGACATGAAGTTGTATCAGTCGGAACAGGAATGCGGCAACGGCAGGAACGACTGGGAAGGTGCATTTCACTCATGGGACCTGATGCGTACGTATTTTAACGGAGGGGTTTCAGCCTATATGTATTGGAATATATCTTTGGAAAAAGGAGGCATAAGTCGCTGGGGATGGGCTCAAAATTCGCTGGTCGTTGTTGATTCGGCCACTGAATCGTATGTCTTTACTCCCGAATATTATGTCTTGAAACATTTAAGTCATTATGTTTCTCCTGATGCTTACAAGGTCGCTACGAAAGGTAATTATAATAATCTGCTGGCTTTTGTCAATCATGACGGAAGTGTAGTCGTTGTAGTGGCCAATGAGAACGATATGTCGCAAAAATTAAAGATACGTATTGAAGGGCGTGTATATCAGCCTGTTTTGCCGGCTCATTCTATTACTACATTATTTGTTGATTAAAAGAAAAGGCTATGTGCGGCAGAAGAGAATGGCCAACCTGTCAGTCTGTCTCACTGCAAAGTTTGTTATCGCTGAAAAAATGGCAGGTTTTATCGAAATATTTGTTTTGGCATGAATTTGGCATATATCCTAATGTGCTTCAAAAGAACACAAAAGTAATTATAATTATTAACAAATAAAAATATGTCAACAATGAACATTAAACCATTAGCAGATCGGGTCCTTATTAAACCCGCTGAAGCAGAAGAGAAAACATTAGGTGGAATCATTATTCCGGATTCTGCAAAAGAAAAACCGTTGAAAGGTGCAGTAGTTGCTGTAGGCAACGGAACTAAAGATGAAGAAATGGTTGTCAAAGGTGGAGATGAAGTACTTTATGGCAAATATGCGGGTACCGAAATCGAATTTGATGGTGAGAAATACCTCATTATGCGTCAATCGGATATTTTAGCTATCATCTAATTTGTAGTAATTCAAACATTATAAATTTCTAAATAAGTAAATATTATGGCTAAAGAGATTAAATATGATATGGAAGCTCGCGACCTTTTGAAAAAGGGCGTTGATGAATTGGCTAATGCCGTTAAAGTTACATTAGGCCCAAAAGGCCGTAACGTGATTCTTGAGAAGAAGTTTGGTGCTCCTCAGGTTACGAAGGATGGTGTTACTGTTGCTAAAGAGATCGAATTGACCTGCCCGTTTGAGAACATGGGTGCACAGATGGTAAAAGAAGTAGCTTCCAAAACGAATGATAACGCTGGTGATGGTACTACTACTGCTACAATCCTGGCACAATCAATTATTGGTGTTGGATTGAAAAACGTTACAGCCGGTGCAAATCCAATGGATTTGAAACGTGGTATAGATAAGGCTGTTGCAAAGGTTGTTGAGAGTCTGGCTAAGCAGGCAGAAGCTGTTGGCGACAAATTTGAAAAGATCGAGCATGTAGCAAAGATTTCTGCAAATGGAGATGAATCAATAGGTAAGCTGATTGCTGAAGCAATGCATAAGGTTAAGAAAGAAGGCGTTATAACTGTAGAAGAAGCTAAGGGTACGGAAACGACAGTTGATGTTGTTGAAGGTATGCAGTTTGATCGTGGTTATATCTCTCCTTATTTCGTAACGGATACAGAGAAGATGGAATGTCAGCTTGAGAATCCTTATCTCTTGATTTATGACAAGAAAATTTCTGTATTGAAAGACTTGCTGCCTATTTTGGAACCGGCAGTTCAAAGCGGACGTCCATTGCTGATCGTAGCTGAAGATATTGATAGCGAGGCTTTGGCCACATTGGTTGTAAACAGATTACGTGGTTCGTTGAAAGTTTGTGCTGTTAAAGCTCCGGGCTTTGGCGATCGTCGTAAGGCAATGCTTGAAGATATTGCTATTCTTACAGGTGGTACAGTCATTTCAGAAGAAAAAGGTTTGAAACTGGAAGGCGCAACAATGGATATGCTGGGCACAGCTGAGAAGATTACTATCAATAAGGACAACACAACCATTGTTAATGGTGGTGGCGACAAGAAGGCTATCGAGGCTCGTATCGGTCAGATAAAGATTCAGATGGAGAATACAACATCTGATTACGACAAAGAGAAATTGCAGGAACGCCTGGCTAAATTGGCCGGTGGTGTTGCCGTTCTTTATGTCGGCGCTCCTTCAGAAGTTGAAATGAAGGAAAAGAAAGACCGTGTTGATGATGCATTGCATGCAACACGTGCAGCTATCGAAGAAGGTACAGTTCCTGGTGGTGGTGTTGCCTATATTCGTGCTATTGAAGCTTTGGAAGGGATGAAAGGCGAAAATGAAGACGAAACAACAGGTATCGAAATCATTAAACGTGCGATAGAAGAACCATTGCGTCAGATTGTTGCAAACGCTGGTAAAGAGGGTGCAGTAATCGTTCAGAGAGTTAAGGAAGGCAAGGGCGATTTTGGTTATAATGCCCGCACGGATAAATATGAAAACCTCTGTGCATCGGGAGTTATTGATCCTGCAAAGGTTACTCGTGTTGCATTGGAAAATGCAGCTTCAATCGCCGGTATGTTCTTGACAACAGAATGTGTAGTTGCTGAGAAGAAAGAAGAAACTCCAGCTCCCCCTATGAATCCTAATATGGGTGGCGGCATGGGCGGTATGATGTAATTCTTCCCATAAAATAAATAACTCGGACAGCTGTTTTCTTTATTGAAGGCAGCTGTCCTTTTTTGTTCCAATACCTAATATATTTTATAGAAAAAGCACAATATTTTTTTTAAGTTGAAAAAATACGCTTATCTTTATAGCCGAAATAATCAATCTATTAAAAGATACAATCATGAAGAACAGAAAACTAAGGATGGGAATGGTAGGCGGTGGAAGTGACGCCTTTATTGGAGCGATACATCGTCGCGCAGCTTTTATGGATAACCAAATAGAATTGGTTTGTGGATGTTTTAGTATTAATCCTGAAATCTCAAAAAGTTCAGGGTTGTCCTATTTTTTACCGGAAGATCGAATCTATAATAACTATAAGGAAATGTTCGATCACGAAATGGAATTGCCGGAAGATGAACGGATGGATTTTGTTACAATTGTAACACCGAACCGTTTTCATTTTGAACCTGCTATGATGGCATTGGAAAGGGGTTTTCATGTAGTGGTAGATAAACCAATGACATTCTCTCTGGAAGAAGCTAAACTTCTTCAGAAGAAAGTGAAAGAGACAGGATTGGTTCTTGCTTTGACACATGTTTATTCTGCTTTTCCGGCAGTAAAGGAGGCTAAAGCGCGTATAGCCAGAGGCGAACTGGGGACACTCCGCCGCGTTTATGTTGAGTATTCGCAGGGATGGCTTTCTCATCGCATCGAATTGAATGGAGGCAATAATGCGGTTTGGCGTACAGACCCGAAGAGCTCAGGAAAAGGCGGTTGTGTAGGGGATATAGGCACACACGCATGGCATTTGAGTGAATATATTACAGGATTGAAAGTGAAGGAGGTTTGCGCAGAGTTGAGCACATTCGCCCCGGGGCGTCCGATAGATGACGATGCAGCTGCATTCTTGCATTATGAAAATGATGTTAAAGGCGTACTAACCGCTACACAAGTAGCTACAGGCGAAGCAAATAATATACGTATTCGCATCTATGGAGATGAAGGAGGTTTGGAATGGCATCAGATGGAGCCAAATACTTTGACCTTAAAATGGGGTAATCGTCCGGAAGAAATTCTGCAAATCGGCAATAACGGATTTTTATCTAAAGAAGCGTTGTGGAATGTGCGTACTCCTGCCGGTCATCCGGAAGGATTTATTGAAGCATTTGCCAATATATATCACAATTTCTCACTCACGGTGAGAGCTATGAAAAATGGTCAGAAGCCCGAAGGCGATTGTTTGGATTTTCCGACGGTCGACGATGGCGTCAGAGGGTTGCAGTTTATTGAAACCATGGTAGCTGCCAGCAATGACAATGTGAATAAATGGCACAAATGGGTTGAATAGTAATTATTTTAAATATAATATTTATGAAATTGAGTATTATTGCCTGCTGTTTTTCTTTATTATTGGGAACAGTGGCATTTGCACAAAAGAACGAGTGGCAGGATCCGAATGTGAATGAAATAAATCGCGCTCCTATGCATGCGTATTATTTTGCATATGCAAATGAAAAAAGCGCATTGACTGGGAATATGGAGTCGTCGGAGAATTTCATGACATTGAATGGCGTTTGGAAATTTAATTGGGTAAAGGATGCAGATCAAAGGCCAACAGATTTTTATTCCGTCAGCTTTAATGATAAAGGTTGGAATAATATGAAAGTTCCGGGTATTTGGGAAAGGAACGGATATGGTGATCCTTTGTATGTGAATATTGGATATGCCTGGATGAGACAATTTAAATCCGATCCCCCGAAAATTCCTGTAGAAAATAATCATGTGGGTTCGTATCGCAAGGAAATAACGGTCCCTGCAGCATGGAAAGGTAAAGAAATATTTGCTCATTTCGGTTCAGTGACTTCTAACATTTATCTTTGGGTAAACGGTCAGTTTGTCGGTTACAGTGAGGATAGTAAATTAGAGGCTGAGTTCAACCTGACAAAGTACCTAAAACCCGGGAAGAATCTGATTGCTTTTCAGACATTCCGCTGGTGTGACGGTTCATATCTGGAAGATCAGGACTTTTTCCGTCTTTCGGGTGTTGGACGTGATTGCTATCTTTATGCACGAAATACCAAATATATTCAGGATATACGTGTAACTCCGGATCTGGATGCACAATACAAGGATGCTACATTGAATGTAGCATTGAACCTGAAGGGCAGCGGTATCGTTGATCTGAAATTGCTGGATAAGTCCGGTAAGCCGGTAGCAACCGCAAATGTGAAAGGAACGGGCAATGTATCTACAGTGATGTCAATAGCTGATCCTGAAAAATGGTCGGCCGAGACGCCGGTGCTCTATACGCTGGTTGCCAGCATGAAAGACGGCAGTCAGGAAGAGGTTATTCCGATTAAGGTCGGATTCCGCAAGATTGAGTTGAAAAATGCTCAATTATTGGTTAATGGCAAAGCTGTTTTATTTAAAGGAGCTGATCGTCATGAGATGGATCCTGATTTCGGATATTGTGTATCAAAAGAGAGAATGATCCAGGACATCACGATCATGAAGAAGTTTAATATCAATGCTGTTCGTACATGTCATTATCCAGACGATAGTTTCTGGTATGACTTATGCGATAAGTATGGCATATATATGGTTGCTGAAGCTAATCTGGAGTCTCACGGTATGGGCTATGGCAAGACTACTTTGGCAAAGAACCCATTATTTGCTAAAGCGCATCTGGAGCGTAATCAGCGTAATGTTCAACGCAACTTCAATCATCCGGCAATTATATTTTGGTCGCTTGGCAATGAAGCCGGTTTTGGACCGAATTTTGAAGCTTGCTACAAATGGATTAAGAGCGAAGATAAATCACGTGCCGTGCAATATGAACAAGCCAATAAAAGCGAGTTTACCGATATCTATTGCCCCATGTATCTGGATTATGAAGGATGCATAAAATATTGTGAGAGCGATAACACGGATAAACCTCTTATACAGTGTGAATATGCACATGCAATGGGCAATTCTGAAGGTGGTTTTAAAGAATATTGGGATTTGGTTCGCAAATATCCGAAGTATCAGGGTGGATTTATTTGGGATTTTGTGGATCAGTCGCAACGCATAACTAAGAATGGGGTATCCTATTACGGATACGGTGGAGACTGGAATCCTTACGATGCTTCCGACCAGAATTTCTGCGATAATGGTTTGATCGGACCTGATCGCATTCCGAATCCGCACATGTATGAGGTTGGTCATTTTTATCAGTCAATTTGGGCTACGCCTGTTGATCTTGCTAAAGGTACAATTAATGTCTACAATGAAAACTTCTTCCGTGATTTGAGCAATTATGCTATGGAATGGCAGTTAATGGGTAATGGAGAGGTACTTCAAAACGGTACGATAGAGAATATGGATGTAGCTCCGCAACAAACGAAAGAGTTTCAATTGCCATATACTACTGATGGAATTTGTAAATGCAAAGAGTTATTGTTGAATGTTTCTTTCAAACTAAAGAAAGCGGATGGTTTGCTGTCTGCCGGGTTTGTAGTTGCAAAAAATCAGCTGACCGTTCGTCCGTATGAAGCCGGGAAACTGGATATTCAGAACGTAAAACAAGAAAATATTCAGGTAGTTGCTCCAATTCTGAAGGATAATGATGTTAATTATTTGATTGTTAGTGGAGAAAACTTTAGGATGGATTTCAATCGTCATGATGGCTTTCTTTGCAGATATGAAGCGAATGGAATGTCCATGTTGAAGGATGGAGGTAAAGTGACACCAAACTTCTGGCGCGCTCCGACGGATAATGATATGGGGGCAAATCTTCAGATAAAGTATGCTGTATGGAAGAATCCCGAACTCAAGCTTAAGTCTCTGAAGGGAGAAATGGAAAATGGCATTGCTGTCATTAATGCTGAATATGATATGGAGGCTGTAAAGGCAACTTTGTATTTGACCTATGTCGTGAATAATGAAGGTGCTGTAAAGGTAACAGAGAAGATGGTTGCAGATAAGTCTGCGACGGTGCCTGATATGTTCCGTTTTGGCATGCAGATACAGATGCCGAAGTCTTTTGAATACATTAATTATTATGGCAGAGGTCCGATGGAAAACTATTCAGACAGAAATAATGTATCAGATATAGGCAACTATAAACAGACTGTAGCCGAACAGTTCTATCCGTATATTCGTCCGCAAGAAACAGGAACGAAGACGGATGTCCGCTGGTGGAAGCAGATCAACGTAGGAGGAAATGGTTTGATGTTTACGGGCGAAGCTCCGTTCTCTGCATCTGCGTTGAATTATTCTATTGAATCCTTGGATGAGGGTTTGAAAAAACATCAGACTCATTCTGAATTAGTGCCTCAGATTGATTATACAAATGTATGTATAGATAAGGTTCAAATGGGCTTGGGATGCATCACTAGTTGGGGAACGCTTCCAATTGAAAAATATCGTTTGCACTATGGTGATTACGAATTCTCATTCATTATGAAACCGACAAAATCTAATTTTTAATTAATTATATAGTATAAAGGATAGCAGTCACTATGTACTGCTGTCCTTTATGTTTATATGCCCGGAAATAGATAATCTAGATAGTAAAAACATCAGAATAATGAAACTAAGAATATACTTAACTCTTGCCTCCTTATTTTTTTGTCTGCCATTCTTATCGGCACAGAATAATGAATGGCAGGATCCGAATATAAATGAGATCAACAGAGCTCCGATGCATGCGAGCTATTTTGCTTATGCCAATGAAGCAAGTGCATTGAAAGGTTGTAAGGAGTCGTCAGAGAATTATATGACATTGAATGGTATCTGGAAATTCAATTGGGTGAAAAACGCAGATCAACGTCCGAGAGATTTTTATTCATTATCCTTTAATGATAAAGGATGGGATAATATAAAAGTTCCGGGGATATGGGAGCGCAACGGTTATGGACAGCCTTTATATCTGGATGCCGGTTATCCATGGATGAATCAGTATGAACCCAATCCTCCCAAAGTTCCGACTGAGAATAATCATGTAGGCTCGTATCGCAAAGAGATAACAATACCTGCAAACTGGAAGGGGAAAGAGATATTTGCTCATTTTGGTTCAGTGACATCAAATATGTATTTGTGGGTTAACGGGCAGTTTGTGGGTTACAGTGAAGATAGTAAACTGGAGGCAGAGTTCAATCTGACAAAATATCTGAAACCCGGAAAGAATATGATTGCTTTTCAGACATTTCGTTGGTGCGATGGCACTTATCTTGAAGATCAGGACTTTTTCCGTATGTCAGGTGTTGCACGTGATTGCTATTTGTACGCAAGGAATACGAAATATATTCAGGATATACGCGTAATCCCGGATTTGGATACACAATATAAAAATGCAACCTTAAGCGTTTCTTTGGCTTTGAAAGGGAATGGTCTTGTCGATTTGAAATTATTGGATAAGTCCGGAAAGTCGATAGCTACCGCAAATGTAAAGGGTATAGGTAAAGTGTCGACCGTATTATCTATTTTGAATCCGGTAAAATGGACAGCTGAAACACCTGAACTTTACACTCTTGTAGCAACACTGAAGGATGGCAATCAGGTGGAAGAGGTTATACCTGTTAAAGTGGGTTTTAGAAAGATTGAACTAAAGGGCTCTCAATTATTAGTCAATGGAAAAGCAGTATTGATAAAAGGAGTGAACCGCCATGAAATGGATCCGGATTACGGATACTATGTGTCGAAAGAGCGAATGATTCAAGATATCACTATCATGAAAAAATTCAATATCAACAGTGTACGTACGTGTCATTATCCTGATGATAGTTTTTGGTATGATTTATGCGATAAGTATGGTCTCTATATGGTTGCTGAAGCCAATCTGGAATCTCACGGCATGGGGTATGACAAGACCACTTTGGCAAAGAATCCGTTGTTCGCTAAAGCTCATTTGGAGCGCAACCAGCGAAATGTTCAACGAAACTTCAATCATCCGGCAATTATATTTTGGTCGCTCGGCAATGAAGCCGGTTTTGGTCCGAACTTCGAAGCTTGCTATAAGTGGATTAAGAATGAAGATAAATCACGCGCTGTACAGTACGAGCAGGCAAGAACAAATGAGTTCACTGATATCTATTGCCCGATGTATTTGGATTATGACAGATGTGAGAAATATTGCAAAGGCGATATTGATAAGCCTCTTATACAGTGCGAGTACGCACATGCGATGGGGAATTCGGAAGGAGGTTTTAAAGAATATTGGGATTTGATTCGCAAATATCCTAAATATCAGGGTGGTTTCGTTTGGGATTTTGTTGATCAATCCCAGCGTATAAAAAATAAAGCGGGCGAATCGTTTTATGCTTATGGAGGAGACTGGAATCCTTACGATGCTTCCGGGCAGAATTTTTGTGATAATGGACTGGTCGGGCCTGACCGTGTTCCCAATCCGCATATGTATGAAGTATCTTATTTCTATCAGTCAATATGGACAACTCCAGTTGATTTGAGCAAAGGAATAGTCAATGTTTATAATGAAAATTTCTTCCATAATCTGAGATCCTATATCATGGAGTGGCAATTGCTGGAAAATGGAGAGATTGTTCAGAGTGGCATTATCGATAATATGGACGTTGCTCCACAGGAAACTAAACAATTCCAATTGCCGTATAAATATAAAGCAGAAGAAGTATGCAATTCTAAGGAAGTATTGTTGAATGTATGTTATAAGCTGAAAGATGCAGAAGGACTGTTGCCGGCTGGACATATAGTTGCAAAGAATCAATTGTCGGTTCGCCCTTATGAAGCAAAGAAATTGGATATTCGAAATTTGAAAGAGGCAAATATCCCGACAATCCTGCCGGATGTGACAGATAATGATATTAATTATATGATTATTTCAAATGATCATTTCCGGATGGATTTTAATCGTCATGACGGTTTCTTGTGTAGATATGAGATCAATGGGATGTCAGTGCTAAAAGAGGGGGGAAAACTGACGCCTAATTTCTGGCGTGCACCAACGGATAATGATATGGGTGTAAGTCTGCAGGTAAAATATGCAGCGTGGAAGAATCCGGAATTGAAATTAAAATCATTGCAGGGAAATTTGGAAGACAGTATTGCTGTAGTTAAAGCCGAATATGATATGCAAGCGGTGAAAGCAACATTGTATCTGACCTATGAAATAAATAATCAGGGCGTTGTAAAAGTAACCGAGAAGATGGTTGCAGATAAGTCTGCTACAGTATCCGATATGTTCCGCTTTGGTATGCAGATGCAGATGTCGAAATCTTTTGAATACATTCATTATTATGGAAGAGGTCCGATGGAAAATTATTCAGATAGAAATAGTGTATCTGATATAGGCAATTACAGACAGACTGTTTCCGAGCAGTTTTATCCGTATATTCGTCCTCAGGAAACAGGAACGAAGACAGATATCCGTTGGTGGAAGCAGATCAACAGAGCAGGCAACGGTTTGATGTTTGTGGGAGAAGAACCTTTTTCGGCTTCGGCTTTACATTATTCTATAGAATCTTTGGACGAAGGAAAGGAAAAACATCAGACCCATGCAGAGTTGGTGCCGCAGATTAATTATACTAACGTATGTATAGATAAGGTTCAAATGGGGCTGGGTTGTATTACGAGCTGGCGCACATTGCCGATAGAAAAATATCGCCTTCACTATGGCGATTATGAGTTTTCGTTCATGATCAAACCGGTGCTGTCCGGTTTGTAAATCAAAATATAGAAGAATAATCCCGGAGTGCACAGGTATTATTCTTCTATATTTTTTATAAAAAAGTATAATTAGGTCAATTTGCGTTAAATAGATTGGTCCTTGTTTGCTTTTCTATATAAAAACGCTACTTTTATTGCCGATTATTGAACTCCTTTTTTAATTAAATGTAATACCTTTACAAGTAAAATGGTTAGTTTTAGAAATTTGAATCGTCATTCGTCTGATAGGGAAGGGGAAAAAAACTTTTTCCGACGGAAAAGTTTTATTCTTCTTATTGGAATTCTTTTTGGAGCCGGCATTATGATTGCCGTTTATAAAACAACAGTTTATTTTTCTTCTGATGAGTCATGTATGATGTGTCATGTACATCCACATGCTGAAGATAGTTGGAAACTTTCAACCCATGTTAATAACAAGAGCGGAGTGATGACGCATTGCGTTGCTTGCCACTTGCCACCTCAGAACGAAACATGGAATTACTATACAGCCAAAGCTAAACTAGGGATCAGAGATGTTTGGTTTTATTTGATAAAAGATAGCGCTGATTTTGATTGGGACAGTAAGTCCGAATTAGAACAAGCTGTAAAATATATACCTAATAGTTCGTGTAAAGAGTGTCATAGAAATCTTTTCCCCGAAGGAATTAGCCAAGATGGAATTACGGCTCATCTTTATTATGAGGATAATGAAAAGAAATTGGATCTTCAGTGCATCAGTTGCCATTTGGACGCCGGTCACTACAATCCCAATTATAAACATGGAAAGTTGACTGGTATTCCCGGTCAGACAGTAAAAGCAGTAGTAGATACCAGTCTTTACTTTAAAGTGGCTACACCTGTTACATCATTTAAAAATTATACGGAACAAATTCCGGGTACGGCGGTGTCATTTAAGATGGTAGCCGTTCGCGGAGGAACATTTAAAATGGGTAGTACCGACAAAGAAGCCTTTCATAAACCGGATGAAGCTCCGGTACATAACGTGAGTGTCAGCCCGTTCTTTATGTCCGAAGTTGAGGTTACCTGGGATCAATACTGGGCATTCTATGGAAATACAATGAGTGAAGGACGTACGCCTCCGGAAAAAGTATATGCGAACAATAGTAATCCTAATGTAGATGCTATTACAGGTCCGACGCCTCCGTTTGGTTTTCCGGATCAAGGCTGGGGTTCTGGTGATAGACCTGCAATTACAATGACTCATTATGCAGCTGAAACATTCTGTCAGTGGCTTTCGAAGAAAACAGGAAAGAAATATCGTCTGCCAACAGAAGCAGAATGGGAATACGCAGCTCGTGGCGGTACGGAAACGCCTTATTTCTTCAAAGGAAATCCCAAAGATTTCTCTGATCGTGGTTTCTGGCGCAAATTCTTTGATGCAAAAACCGAGGATATTTCTTCATACATCATTTATCGCAAGGATAGTAAGAATAGAACTCAGGAACCAAGTGCAGTTAAGGCCAATCCATTTGGTTTAAAGAATATGTTGGGTAATGTGATGGAATATTGCGCAGATAAATATGATCCAAAAGCTTATAGCAAGGTGGGTAATAATGCTAAGAACCCGATTGTGAAAGAAGGCACCGAGTGGGTCGTTCGTGGTGGTGATTATTCGTCTGATGCAGCAGATGTTCGTTCAGCTGCACGTGATTATACCAAACACGATGCGTGGTTGAAGACCGATCCTCAGCAACCAAAGAGTATCTGGTGGTATTCTGATATTCGTGGAATAGGTTTTCGTGTAGTATGTGAGCCTGATGCTTCGTTAAGAGCTAAATAATTTTTATTGATAAAAAGTATTATATCATGAAAGAAAACAACGGTATTAGCAGAAGAACTTTTTTGAAGAGCTCTGCAATGGTAGGTGCACTGGGTGCCATAGGTACAGGAAGTGCAAGTATTTTAACCTCTTGTTCAGGTAAGGGAGAGTCAGTAGGTTCTGACAAACCTTTGAAAGCACCTGGAAGTTATTATGTTCCAGACCTGCCTGATAAAGCCACTGATGGTAAAGCACTGAAAGTGGGTGTTATTGGTTGCGGTGGTCGTGGTTCTGGTGCGACATTCAACTTGTTGGATGCAGCCAATGGCATTACTATTGCTGCTCTAGGCGATGTTTTCCAGGAGAGAGTTGATGAATTGGCTGGAAAATTGAAAGATCAGAAGCAGGTTGATGTTCCTGCCGACAAGCGTTTTGTTGGTTTGGATGCATATCAGAAGGTTATTGATAGTGGCGTTGATGCAATTATTGTAGCAACACCTCCTCTGTTCCGTCCATTGCATTTTCAATATGCTGTAGATAAGAGCAAACATTGCTTCCTTGAGAAACCGATCTGTGTTGATCCGGTAGGTTATCGTACGATTATGGCTGCTGCTAAACAAGCTCAGGCAAAGAACTTGTGTGTCGTTACAGGTACACAGCGTCATCATCAGCGTAACTATGTTGAATCATTGAAGAAAATCATGGATGGTGCAATTGGTGAAATCACGGGCGGTTGCGTTTATTGGAATCAGCCAATGTTGTGGTTTAAGAAACGTGAAGCCGGTTGGAACGACTGCGAATATATGATTAAGGATTGGGTAAACTGGAAATGGTTATCAGGTGATCATATTGTAGAGCAGCACGTACATAATATTGATGTATTCTTGTGGATGAGCGGTTTGAAACCTGTTAAAGCTGTAGGTTTCGGTTCTCGTCAACGTCGTCTTACCGGTGATCAATACGATAATTTCAGTATAGATTTCACCATGGAAAATGGTATCCATTTGCACAGTATGTGTCGTCAGATAGACGGTTGCGTTAATAACGTAAGCGAATTCATCCAGGGAACAAAGGGTACTTGGTCTACAGAAAACGGTGACACTGTCATTAAGGATAACACAGGTAAGGAAATCTGGAAGTATGATAAGGAAGCAGAAAAAACAGCTCACAAACAAAATGATCCATATGTATTGGAACATGTAAACTGGGTTAACTGTATCCGCAGTAACAAGCCTATTGAATTAGCATCTGCAACGGCTGCTTCTTGTATGGCTGCAATTATGGGTCGTGAGTCAGCATATACCGGAGCTGAAACAACATGGGATGCAATGGCTGCTTCTACACTTGATTATACTCCGAAAGATCTGAATCTGGGTAAGATGGATATGACTGGATTTGTCGTTCCTGTTCCGGGTACTCCTCATGAAGAGAAAAAAGAGGAAGACAAGAAGGATGACAAGAAAAAAGAAGCAAAAAAGTAAAATTGTATTAGAATGACACTAAACAGAAGAAACTTCTTAAGAACATCTCTGTCGGGTGCTGCAATAACTTTAGGAGCTCCAGCTTTCGCCGCATGCGTGTCGAAAGCTGCTCCTGACGAATCTGCCGGCAATATAAAGAAGGGACAGGGTGCTAAGAACAAAGCTGTGTTGAATATATCATTTCAGGAAGGTGTAGCTCCGGGGAAGACCTTGAAGGAGAAGCTTGATTTTATGGAAAAGAATGGTGTTGTTGGTTTCGAACCGGGCGGCAATGGTTTAGGCGCACGGGTCAGTGAAATCAAAAATGCTTTGAAAGGACGCAATATTAAGGTTAGTGCTATTTGTGCCGGCTTTAAGGGGTTCATTCTTTCTACAGATCCGGCAATCCGCAAGCAATGCATGGACACTATGAAAGAGATCATTACTGCTGCCGGCGAATTGGGTTCTGTCGGAGTAATCATCGTTCCGGCATTCAATGCTCAGGTTCCGGTAATGCCTCATACAATGGAGACACGCAATTTCCTTTGCGAGCAGTTTAATGAAATGGGTACATTCGCTGCAGAACACGGTACGTCGGTTATCTTTGAGCCGTTGAACCGCAAGGAATGTTTCTATATGCGTCAGGTAGCCGACGCCGCTTCCGTATGTCGGGATATCAATAATCCGGGTGTACGTTGTATGGGTGATTTCTGGCATATGACGTGGGAAGAAACTTCTGATATGGGTGCTTTTATTTCAGCAGGAAAATACCTGCAGCACGTACATGTAGCGAGCCGTAAGCGTCGTAGTATGCCTGGTGAAGATGGTGCTGCCGATAATTATGTAGAAGGTTTCAAAGGTCTTAAAATGATCGGCTATCAGAAGTTCGTCAGTTTCGAATGCGGATGCCAGGGAGATCGCGAAACTTTGGCTGTTGCTGCTGTGAAATTGCTGCGCAAACAGTGGGAAGAAGCGTAAACGAATATGCCTCTAGTTTATTCAAATATGCAAATGAGTGAGGTGGTGGAAGAACATCCCTCACTCATTCCTGTTATTAACCGATTTGGCATTCGTCTGGGCTTGGGTGATAAGTCTGTAAAGACAGTCTGTGATGATTATCATCTGGATGCCGATTTTCTGTTGATGGTTATCAACACTTTTTTAAATGAAGAGTATTTCCCCGAAAAAAAACTGCAAACTTTTCATGCTTCACAGGTTATTGATTATCTACGAAAGACGAATACCTATTATCGTCGCTATCAGTTGCCGAATATTGAGCGGCATCTGAATTCTTTTATTTCTATGAGCACTCCCGGAAATCAATCCTTGAGTCTGATTGGTCGTTTTTTTATGTCCTTTAAGAATGAGCTGATTAAACGTATAGATAAAGACGAAGAAGAGTCGTTTCCATACTATTTATCCATGTGCGAGAAGCTGGCAAAGGATAATCGGAAAATAGAGCCATTTGCCTTGATTTCAGGAGAACCTGTAGAAGATCCGATAGAAGCTCTGTTAGCTGATTTGAAAAGTATTATGGTTAAACATATTTCCGGCGAATATGATGAGAATCTTTGTTATGCGGTAATTTTTGCCATAAGCAGTTTGGAAAAAGACATCAAACAGCATAACCGTATTCGTTACAGAATATTGCTTCCGATGGTTTCTGCAATGGAAAAACTGAATAGTTGATGAAAGATGCATCGAAATAAACGAATAGCAATTATTTTAGCTGATACGCTACAGAGCTTGGGTTTACAGAGTCTTCTTATTGATTATTTTTCGCCTGTTGAAGTTTCCTGTTTCTCTTCTTTTGAGCTTTTTGCAAATACAGGAAGCGATTCATATGATTACTATTTCACTGATTCTGATTCATGGATATTGAATTCTGAATTTTTTTTACCGCACCGCAGCAAAACACTTGTTTTAATAAATAGGACCAAACCTGCCGAACTCTCTAATAATCACATTACTATATACTCCCCTCAGGAAGTTATCATTGAGGAGATGGAGCGGCTGTTGACAAGCGCAAGTCTGTCTACTCCAGCTACAGAAAAAAGTAAAGGACTTTCAACCCGCGAGATCGACGTGCTTCAATTGATTGTCAAGGGAATCACGAATAAGGAAATCGCTGATAAACTGAATATAAGTCTTAATACGGTTCTTACACATCGCAAAAATATTACAGCCAAATTGGGCATTAAAACCGTTTCCGGTCTCACCTTCTATGCATTGATGAATGGTATTGTATCTACTGATAATATAGATTTGTAAAACAGTTTTGTTCAAAGAACTCTGTTTGCAGAGTATTTATTATCTTTGCATTAATCAATCATTAAATAGTCAGAATATGGAAACAGTAGAAGACAAAATGGTAGAGATAGCTCGATTTACGTATCCTGCTGATGCACAAACCCTGATGGCTCTTTTGCGTTCAGAGGGTATAGAATGCTATTTGCGTGATGAGTTTAGTTCTCAGATTATGGGTGGCTATGCTGATATTGGCGGTGCCCGTGTCGAAATACTGGAAAGTGAAGTGCAACATGCGCTTGGCGTGATGAAAGAGGGTGGGTATGAGATTCCGAAAGAGAATGAAGAACCGGAAGGAGTACAAACTGTTTCCGGTTTTGCCCAACGTATTCCTTTCTTGCGGAAGTACCCGCTGGAAAAGCAGATCATTATTATTTTAGTTACTGTGGCTGTTTTATTAGGATTGTTTGTCTATTTAGGTTCATTATTATCATCGAATTGACAGATTTGTATTATGAAGCGGAGAAAGATTACAAATAGTCAGGCTGTATGTATTATTATACTATGGGGGCTATTGTGTTATATGTTGTTGACATACAGTAAAAAAATAGATTTTGATGTCATATTTTCTATTTTGGCATCAGCTATCATTGTGTTTGTTCCTTTATATAAAAATATAAGACATCGTGCAGATGAAAAGTGATTGATTTTTCACGATAAGTATGTCTAAATGGTATTTTAATCGTTAATTTACTTTCAAAAGTTTGCCGGTTTGAAAAAGTAGCTTACCTTTGTGCTGTCACATTAAGAGCGGTATCTTAGTGACGAATTGGTATAACATTCTATATAAAATCAATTATGAAGGCAAGTGAAGTTCTAGGAGACTTGAAAAGAAGGTTTCCGAATGAACCTGAATATCATCAGGCTGTATCGGAAGTGTTATCAACGATTGAAGATGCATATAATGAGCATCCCGAGTTTGAAAAAAGCAATTTAATTGAGCGTTTGTGTATTCCTGACAGAATCTTTACGTTTCGTGTTTCATGGATGGATGATAAGGGTCGTATTCAGACGAATATGGGATACCGTATTCAGCATAACAATGCTATTGGCCCGTATAAAGGAGGCGTTCGTTTCCATTCGTCCGTTAATTTGTCAATTCTCAAGTTTTTAGCATTTGAGCAAACATTTAAGAATTCCCTGACAACACTCCCTATGGGTGGTGCAAAAGGAGGTTCTGATTTTAATCCGAGAGGTAAGTCAAATGCGGAAGTCATGCGTTTTTGTCAGGCATTTATGCTTGAATTGTGGCGCTATGTCGGACCGGATACCGATGTTCCCGCAGGTGATATCGGTGTAGGCGGACGTGAAGTTGCCTATATGTATGGTATGTATAAGAAACTGGCTCGTGAGAATACAGGAACCTTTACCGGTAAAGGTATTGAGTTTGGTGGTTCGCTGATTCGGCCTGAAGCAACGGGATACGGAAATGTGTATTTCCTGTTGGAGATGTTGAAGACCAAAAATATTGACCTTAAGGATAAAGTAGTTGTCGTTTCCGGTTCGGGAAATGTGGCACAGTATACAGTAGACAAATTAATTGATTTGGGTGCTAAAGTTGTCACCATGTCTGACTCGGATGGCTATATTTATGATCCTGATGGTATTGATCGTGCGAAGTGGAATTATATCATGGAACTAAAGAATTTGTATCGCGGTCGTATTCGTGAATATGCAGAGCAGTACGGAGTCAAGTATGTTGCCGGAGCTCGTCCATGGAGCGAAAAGTGCGATATAGCTATGCCTAGTGCCACTCAGAATGAAATTAGCGGTGAAGAAGCTGCCAAATTGGTTGCTAACGGTTGTTTTGCTGTATCGGAAGGGGCAAATATGCCATCAACACCGGAAGCGATCAAAATATTCCAGGATGCAAAGATTCTATATGCTCCGGGTAAGGCCTCTAATGCAGGTGGTGTGTCGGTTTCCGGTTTGGAGATGACACAGAATGCTCAGAAGCTGAGTTGGACCAGCGAAGAAGTCGATGCCAAGCTAAAGAGCATCATGCAGAATATTCATGAACAGTGTCTGAAATATGGTACACTGTCTGATGGTTATGTGAATTATGTTAAAGGTGCCAATGTTGCCGGCTTTATGAAAGTGGCTAAAGCTATGATGGCTCAGGGAATCCTTTAATTAGTATAATTTGTTTAGTTGCGAGCGTGGCCCGAAAGGTTACGCTCGTTTTTGTTTTGTCAATCATTAATTCTTTCTTACCTTCGTGGCATAATTGATAAACTATATGGTTACAGACGATTTAAATCAACTTTATCGTTCTTACACCGGGTGTGCTGCCAGTGATATAACGGAACTTCCCTCTTCCGGATCAAACCGCAGATATTTCAGAATATCCGGATTGCAAACGTTGATTGGTGTGAGTGGCACCTCTTTGGAAGAAAACCGTGCTTTCATCTATATGTCGGATCATTTCCGCCAGAAAGGATTACCCGTACCTCAAGTACTGTGTCATTCTGATGATTGCGCTTTTTATCTTCAGGAAGATTTAGGAGATACATTGTTGTTTAACGCAATAGAGAAGGGTAGAAGAAGCAGTTCCTTCGATGAGAATGAAAAGGAACTGTTACGTAAAACAATTGCTCTTTTACCTGTTGTTCAATTTGTCGGTGCGCAAGATTTTGATTTTTCTGTTTGTTATCCTCAACCTGAATTCAACCGGCGTTCTATCCTTTGGGATTTGAATTATTTCAAGTATTGTTTTCTGAAAGCTACAGGAATGGAGTTTCAGGAAAACCGGTTGGAAGACGATTTTCAGAAGATGAGTCAGTTGCTATTGCATGATTCCTCTTCGACATTCATGTACCGTGATTTTCAATCCAGAAATGTGATGATTCGGAATAATGAACCCTGGCTGATTGATTTCCAAGGTGGACGAAAGGGGCCTTTCTATTATGATATAGCCTCATTCTTATGGCAGGCAAAGGCCAAGTTTCCGGATGATTTGCGTCAGGAATTGTTGCAGGTTTATCTGGATTCATTAAAGCTATACACATCAATTAATGAAGATCATTTCTATAATCAGCTTCGTCACTTTGTCTTGTTCAGAACATTGCAGGTCTTGGGAGCATACGGTTTCAGAGGCTACTTTGAGAAGAAGCCTCATTTCTTACAAAGTGTTCCCTTTGCCATTGATAATTTGCGCCAATTATTACATGAAGATTACCCGGAGTATCCATATCTGTGTCCATTATTAAAAAACCTTACCCATTTATCGCAATTCTATGATGAGATTCAGAAACGAATGTTGGAAGTGAAGGTGGTTAGTTTTGCTTATAAAAAAGGCATTCCAAACGATTCGAGCGGCAATGGCGGTGGTTATGTGTTCGATTGTAGAGCCCTTAATAATCCGGGTAAATATGAACGATACAATCAATTTACCGGACTGGATGAACCGGTTATTCGATATTTAGAAGACGATGGCGGTATCGTTAAATTTCTGGATCATGCCTATGCTCTTGTGGATACAACTGTCAAGCGTTATCTGGATCGTGGTTTCACCAACCTGATGGTCTGTTTCGGATGCACGGGCGGACAGCATCGTTCCGTGTATGCTGCACAACATATGGCTGAGCATTTATATAGCAAATTCGGAGTGAAAGTGGACCTTGTTCACAGGGAGCAGAACAAAGAACAGATCTTTAATTCAACATTATGAAAGCAATGATATTTGCGGCAGGATTGGGAACCCGATTACAGCCGCTTACCGATACAACTCCGAAAGCTCTGATTCCGGTAAACGGAAAGCCGATGCTTGAGAATGTTATTATGAAACTCAAAGCGGCCGGGTTTGATCAGATCGTTATCAATATTCATCATCTGGGAGAACAAATCATGGATTTCTTGGATAAGAATAAAAACTTCGGTGTCCAGATCTATATTTCCGACGAGCGTGATTATCTGCTTGATACCGGGGGAGGAATAAAGAACGCTTCCGTCTTTTTGCGAGGAAATGAACCATTTCTGGTGCATAATGTCGATATCCTGTCGGATGTTGATTTGAACAAGCTCTATCAGTCAAATATTGAAACCGGTTCGTTAGCTACGCTTTTGGTAAGCTGCCGGGCAGCTTCTCGTCAGCTTTTGTTTAACAAAGAAAACCGGATGTGCGGGTGGCAGAACATTAAAACAGAAGAAGTTAAATCTTTCTATCCGGAGTTCGATCCGCGAGATTATAAAAGTTATGCCTTTAGTGGTATTCATGTGATTTCTCCGAAGATTTTCGAGTTTATGGATGAATGGACAGGACGTTTTTCTATTATCGATTTCTATGTGTCTGCATGCGTTAAATCAGACATACATGCTTATGTTGATGACAATCAACATCTGATAGATATAGGAAAACCTGAAACTTTATTGCAGGCAGAGGCATGGTTGAAATCAAGAACATTGGAATAACAACTGTTTTGTGTGGGTTGAATTTTTGTTTTTGTAGTGGATAATGTTTGTACGGCATACTTATAGTTTCTCGTCTCACATATATGGAACGATCGATTCATATTATATGAGTCGATCGTTCCATATAATATGAGACGGTCGTTCCACCTATATGAATCGATAAAAGTATAAGGCCATTTGCGAATTTTTCTATAATGAGCCGAAAAAATAGTATAGATGTCTTATATTTTTGTTTGAATAAATTTATCATTAAAGGTCGAGAATAATTTAAGCTGATGTAATAAATATTGGAATTTCGCTTTGTAGAATATCGAAAAAGTAGTATTTTTGTTCGATGCTTAGAATAGTAACACATATCAGACGATTGCTTTTGGTACACGATTGCGTTATCGTACCAAAATTCGGAGGCTTTGTATTACAAGTCGCTGCGGCTAAATATGATGCATCCGTAAATTCATTTACTCCCCGGCGTAAAGAAATAAGTTTTAATGTCACGCTGCAGCACAGCGATGGTTTGCTTGCCGAATCGTACATGCAGATGTATAAGGTAAACTATCAGCAGGCTCAATTGATGATTGACGAAGATATAGAGGCCCTCAGACAGTCGTTGCAGCAATATAAGAAGGTGTCATTGGAGAATTTGGGGTCGTTTACTATAGGCGACGAAGGACAGATGATTTTTAATGCTGACGCATCCGATTTGTTAAGCACCGAATCGTACGGTCTGCCTACGTTTCAGTTTACAACGCTCTTTTCTTTACATGCAGAGAGAAAAGCAGAATCAATACATCAAAGCAGGAAAAAGAAAGATACACTATATATACCGGTCAATCGTAGATTTTTGCGAATGACAGTGGCTTCGGCTGCCGCTGTGGCCTTGTTTTTTTTGATATCCACACCGGTGAAAGATGTCAATCAAAATGCTTATACCGCCAGTTTTGTACCAACAGAAGTGGTGAGTTATGCACTTCCTGCTGAAAGTCTCGGGTCCTCCTGCGACTCTTCTGCGGTAGACGCAGCAACAGTTGAGAAGCCTGTTGATAATAAGGTTTCTTCATCGTCGGCAATGCCTATAGAGGACGTCAGAAACACACAGAAAAAGTATCATGTAATCATAGCCAGTTTCCCGAATAAAGCGTTGGCAAGTGCTTATTTGTCGAAAGTAGATAAAACAGTTTGCAAGAATGCAGATATGCTTCAATGCGACAATAAATATCGTGTATACGCTGACAAGTTTGATAACGACTCGCAAGCTCAGTTATTCATGTCAACCTTGCGGTCGAATGCGAAATATAAAGATGCTTGGTTGTATATCAGTCATTAAAAAATGTTAATTGGACTTTCTGGTAGACATAGATAATAAGGAGTTTCAGGATGCCTTGCAACTGATAACCCATACACGTCAGTCTGTTTTTTTGACCGGAAGAGCCGGTACGGGGAAATCAACCTTTCTGAAATATATATGTGCGCATACAAAGAAGAAACATGTTGTTCTGGCACCGACAGGCATTGCCGCTATTAATGCTGAAGGCGTTACATTGCATTCGTTTTTCAAGTTGCCTTTTCGTCCGATACTTCCCAATGATCCGGATTTGAGCTTGAAAGATGGGCGTATTTTTGATTTCTTTAAATATAAGAAGGAGCAACGTAAGTTAATTGCCGAAGTCGAACTAATCATCATCGATGAAGTATCGATGGTCAGAGCTGATATTATAGATTGTATCGATCGGATCTTACGGGTCTATTCAGGCAATATGCGTTTGCCTTTTGGAGGGAAACAATTGCTTTTTGTCGGTGATGTGTTCCAGTTGGAACCTGTTGTTCCGGCCGACCAAAAAGAGATACTGACGATGTTTTATACTACGCCGTTCTTCTTTTCGGCTCGTGTTTTCAGTGAAATAAGTCTGGTGCCGATAGAACTGAAGAAAGTATATCGACAGACTGACCCGGTTTTCATTCGTATCCTGGATCATATACGGAGTAACGAAATGGAAAAAAAAGACTTGGACATATTGAATGAACGCTATTTTCCTGATTTTGCCCCTCGTAATGAGGATATGTTTATTACTTTGGCAACTCGCCGCGATCAGGTGGATCACATTAATAATAGTAAACTTGCTGAGCTTCCGGATAAGGAATATGTGTCAAAAGGATGGATTGAGGGCGAGTTTCCTGAATCATCTCTACCTACGCAGCTTAACCTTTCGCTGAAAGAAAAAGCACAGGTGATCTTTATTGATAACGATCATGATCGTCGATGGGTGAATGGTACGATTGGTGTAATTTCTGGGATAGACGAAGACGGTAATGTGTATGTGCTTCTTGAAGATGGTCGTGAATATTTGGTGGAACGAACCATCTGGAGGAACTATAAATATAAATATAATGAAAAAGAAAAACGCATTGAAGAGAAAATCATTGGTGCGTTTGAACAATTACCTATACGTTTGGCTTGGGCTATAACCGTTCATAAAAGTCAGGGACTTACTTTCAACCGTGTTGTTGTCGATTTATCGGGAGGTGTTTTTGCCGGTGGACAGACTTACGTAGCTCTGAGTCGGTGTACCTCATTGGAAGGACTTGTACTGAAAATCAAAATATCACCGTTTGATATTTTTGTTAAAAGAGAGATTGTACAGTTTAGTCAAGAATTTAACGATCAGAAACTGATTGCAAACAGTATGCTTGAGAGCGAAGTCGAACTGTTGTATGCGCGTGCTGCAAACAGTTTCAATCAGGGAAATATGAAAGAGGCGGTAGAAGCGTTTGCTGCGGCAGTCTCAAAACGTAATGATTTAGGAAAACCGGAAGTACAACGTTTGTTGCGATTGAAACTGCAAAGTATCAATGAACTATGTAAGCAGATTAAAAAGCTCCGTGAGGATATTCATACACAGAGGGAGACGAGAAAAGGTTTTGCAAAAGAATATTATTTGATGGGCAATGAGTGCATCACAAAAGCGCGTGATCTGAACGCGGCATTGCGTTCTTTTGATAAAGCATTAAAATTAGATCCGGATTATGTGGATGCTTGGGTAGGAAAAGGAGTGACCTTGTATGATTTAGGAGATTGCTTTCAGGCTATCACGTGTTTAAATGAAGCAGTACGTTTGAATAGTAAATCCTTCAAGGCACGATATAACAGAGGAAAATGTTATCTTTCAATTAAATACTATGAAGAAGCAGTGTCAGATTTCATTAAAGCACTTGATGTGAAACCTAAGCATATTGCTGCCCATGAATATCTGGCGGAAGCTTTTCGTAATATAGGCGAAGATGAGTTGGCCCGGCAGCATCAGGAAATCGCTGACCAACTTCGGGAGGATAAGCATTTATAATTTTGTTGAATAATTTAATATAAATGTAATATACGGATAAATATAAACATTTATCTTTGCATAGAAATATAATGAATGTTTTGATTGTTTAATATTAAACTCTGTTTCATATGGGAAAAGTAAGTCTATACACGTGTATTTTATTCCTGTGTAGCATTTTTGCTATTAATGCACAGGTCACCACTTCGTCTATGAGTGGTAAGATTACAAGTGCGACCGATAACAACGAACCTGTTATTGGTGCAACGGTTGTTGCAATCCATGAACCTTCGGGTACGCATTATGGTGCAGTAACGAATGTTGACGGACGCTATACTATCCAAGGTATGCGTACAGGTGGCCCTTACAGTGTCGAAATATCCTATGTGGGATATCAGAAGTCATCTTATAAAAACATCCGCCTCGAATTGGGTAACAACTATCAGTTAAACGTATCGCTAAAGGAATCAGCTGAAGCAATCAACGAGATTGTGGTTACAGGCGTCGCATCAAAGAAAGCTTTGACGGGAGCCGGGCATAACTTTGCTACTGAAAAGATAGAGAGTTCTCCCACGGTCGATCGAAACATCTACGATATCATTAAGAATATGCCTATGGCTCAGACAAACAAGATCGGCGGTATCTCATTTGCAGGGTCAAATAACCGTTACAACAGTTTTCAGATTGATGGTACGGTAAGTAACGATGTTTTTGGTTTGACTTCTTCAGGTACCAATGGTGGCCAGTCTAATGCCAATCCAATTTCCATGGATGCTATTCAGGAAATTCAGGTTGTTGTTTCACCTTTTGATGTCCGTCAAAGTGGTTTCACCGGCGGTGGTATTAATGCTATTACCAAGCAAGGAACGAACAAATTTCATGGATCGGCCTGGACATATTATACCAACCAGAATATGTATGGTCTTTATAATGCAGCTAATGATCATCAAAAATCAAAATTAGATAAGCAGCATACGACAACATATGGGTTCAATTTGGGCGGTCCAATCGTTAAGGACAAACTGTTCTTTTTTGCCAATCTTGAGTCTATCGGTCAGTCTTATCCTTCCCGTTATTATCCGGGTTCTGCCAACTATAAGGCAAATAAGTCGGGTGTAACATTCAATGAGGGTATTGCAAAACAGGTCCTTGATAAATATAAATCAATTACGGGATTTGATGATGTATATAATTCTCGTGATGTTGATCAGAATCAATTAGGCCTTTTAGCCCGTATTGACTGGAACATTAATACCAACAACAAGTTTGCATTACGTTACCAATATAATAATTCTTCGGCTGACAGCTATAGTTCCGGAAGTAGTACGTATTACTACAACAATAGTGGTTATACAATGAAGAATAAGACTAATTCATTCGTAGCAGAGTTGAACTCTCATATCAGCAATACTTTGTATAATGAAGCTCGTGTATCCTTAACTTTGGTACGTGATCATCGTGTAGTTCCTTATCAGGCTCCTTTAGTTTGGATAAAGGGTGCCGATGATATGGGAAGTGTCGCTGTTAATTTAGGTACTGAATATTCTTCAGGTGCAAATAGTTTGAACCAGAACATCTACAGTTTCGAAGATAACATGTCGCTGTTTCTTGGTAGTCACACATTGACATTCGGTACGCATAATGAAGTCTTCCATATTGAGAATTTGTATGTTCAAGCAAATAATGGAGAGTGGGTTTATAATAGTCTTGCTGATTTCTTGAAGGATTCGCCTTCACAGTTTGTATATAAGTATGCTGATCCTGAGGGATTCGTTCCTAAGTTCAGTGCCGGGCAATTTGGTCTTTATGTTCAAGATAAATGGGATGTAAATAACAATTTGTCTTTAACGTTGGGGCTTCGCTGGGATGTTCCGCAAATATTTGATGACCCGACAACAAACACCGTATTTAATACTTATGCCGCTTCAAAAGGTTTTGACGCAAAAGTTGGCCGTATGCCTTCTACGAAAGTAATGATGTCTCCGCGTTTAGGATTTCGCTGGTACACCAACGATTCTCATAATACATTATTACGTGGTGGCTTAGGTCTGTTTACCGGTCGTGTTCCTTTCGTTTGGCTGTCTAACTGCTTCACCAACGATGGTATTGAGCAGAAAGGTACAACCATCAACAAGAATGTACCAACGTTAGCTTCTTCTTATAAAGATCCGAAAACAGCTGCAACAAGTGGCTCAAATGGTAAACCTGATATCTGTACGGTTGATAAGGATTTCAAATATCCGCAGGTATTCCGTACGGACCTTGCATTGGAACAGAAGTTACCGTATGACATGAAACTGACGTTAGAAGGGTTGTATTCTAAAACGATGAATAATGTATACTTTGAGAATTTGGCATTGACCGGTAAAGGTAAGGTTTATTCTGTAAGTGGTGTGGAAAATTCTGCTGCACCTTTATATTCTGTTGAAAACAGTGATTATTATAGTATTATCAATTTGAAGAATACAAGCAGAGGCTATACTTATTCTTTATCTGCTCAATTGGAGAAAAGTTTTGATTTCGGTCTGAATGCTTCCGTATCTTACACCTATGGTCATTCTAAATCCGTATTCGACGGTACTTCCTCTGTGGCTTATTCCAATTGGAAGTACAATTATGCATATGATTCAAATAATCCGGATTTGTCTTATTCAACATTTGATATTCCTAACCGAATCGTGGCAACTTTATCTTATACCACTCCTAAATATTTGAATGGGTTGTTTAATACAAATGTCGGCTTGGTATACACCGGATCTAATGGAATGCGATATAGCTTGTCTATGAATGAGAGTGTTGATTACAATGGCGATGGTCAAAAAGGTAATTCCCTGCTCTATATTCCTACTGATGCTGAATTAAGTCAGATGAAATTTGTTGATACCAAGGTTAATGGCGTTGTAACGTTAACAGGGGACCAAAGTCGTGCCGCTTTCAAAGAATGGATTGAGAATAATAGCTATGCAAAGGATCATCGTGGTGAATATGCACAACGTAATGGGAGTCAGGCAAAATGGGAGAATCGGGTAGATTTTCATCTGGCTGAGAACATCTTTGTTCCGAAGAGTTTGAATGGAAGTAAGTTGCAGGTTACATTTGATGTTATCAACTTTGCTAATATGCTGAATAAGAATTGGGGCGTATCTTATAATTCTACATATAATGTGACGCCTCTTAATGTGACGGCTGTTGATAAGACTAATGTCGCATCTTTCTCTTACAATGCAAATGGCGAAGTCACACGTAGTGATATCTACTCTCGTTGGCATGCACAGATTGGTTTGAAATATACTTTCTAAGGGTACTAACATAAAAAAAATGAGTAGGATATGCTGATTTTCAGAGATGAATAGGCATATCCTATTTTTTATAGGTGAATGGTTTAACTGAAAAATATAAAGGATAAAACAATGAATAGATTTTTGATCTTTGTGGAAATACTTTTGTTCACTGTCTTTTGTACATTGAGTACTGGGTGTGCCAGTTTGAAGTCGCACGATCATTACGTAGTTGTTTTATCCATGGATGCTTTCCGTTCCGATTATCCGACAAAAGCACATACGCCAACTTTGGACTCACTGGGTGAAGCAGGAGTGAAGGCTGCTTTTCGGCCATCGTTCCCGAGTGTTACGTTTCCTAATCATTATGCAATGGCTACAGGCTTGTATCCCGATCATAACGGTTTGGTGGGTAATGCTTTTTATGCTTCTGACATGGATAGCATATATCGTATGGGCAAGACTGATTCGCGCTTTTTTGGCGGTGAACCAATCTGGAATACTGCGGCCAAGCAGGGTGTCCGTTCGGCCATTTATTACTGGGTGGGAAGCGAATATGAGATACAGGGACTCCGGCCTTATATATGGAAACCTTTCGATAAGCATGTCTCTTTCTCTGACAGAGCCGATTCGGTGATTGCCTGGCTACAGATGCCGCCCAAAGAACGCCCTCATTTAATCATGTGGTATTTTGAAGAGCCGGATGCTACAGGTCATGAAGCTTCTCCAGACTCTCCTGTAACATTACGGGAGGTGGAATCGCTGGATAATATTTTGGCCGCTTTTTTCGATAAAGCACGGAAACTGAAGAATTTTAAGAAGATTGACTTTATTGTCGTGGCAGATCATGGCATGGCTAAGATTAAACCTGAATGCAGTATCAATCTTCATGATTATTTGCCGCGTGACAGTTTTAATTATATTTTCGACGGCGTACCCACTTTCTTATATCCCAAGCCTTCTTATTTGAATACGGCCTACGAAATTTTAAAGAAAGTTCCGCATATTGTGGTTTGGAAGAAAGATGAAGTTCCTGCAAAATATTTCTATGGCACTAATCCGCGCGTGGCCGATCTGATTGTACTTCCTGATGTGGGAGCGTATGTCCAGTTTACCGTTCGTCCGAGAAAACCTTCGGCAGGCAATCACGGATATGATAATTTTGCTCCGGAGATGGAAGCTATTTTTTATGCTTCCGGACCTTCTTTCAAGCAGCACGTAAAGTTCCCGGCAATGGCAAATGTTAATCTCTATCTCCTTATTGCCCGGTTGCTTCACCTGAAACCGGCTCCGAATGACGGCGAAGAAGCAGTTGTAAATAGTTTACTGAAATAAATGACCTGTATAGTCGGGAAAGACTGTTCTATACACTCTTCTCTATATTGATTGTTGCAGTCATTATCATTTTAATTGGATATGCTTTCTGTATTTGTCATTCATGGACATTTTGAACAGGTTAATGTGACAATAGCCTTTAGAAAAGGAAAATGCTCGCATGGCGGTACTGAAAGGCAAAAAAAATAGAACGAATATGGAACCCATTTCCGTTCTATTAAACTGCTTTGTAGTGCGTCCGGGAGTCGAACCCGGGTTTTCGCCGTGAGAGGGCGGTGTCCTAAGCCACTAGACGAATGCACCCAGTCTTTTGTCAATTGTGTTTTTGTTTGACGCCGCGAAGTTAGTTATTATTTTTAATTTGTAAAGTATTTTGTTGAGAAAAAAATAAAAGATTTGTTTGCTCCTGACACTTTGGAAGTAAAAAACTATTTATTCCACTAAAAGGCGTTAAAAAGAGTATCAAATACATTCTTGTTTGATTGTTGTTCCTGTTTATTTGTTTTACCTTTGTCTCAATTTATAATGTTATGTTTGAATATTTAATATCAGTATCAAAATAACTAATATTATGGCAGAACTAAAAGAAAAACTTTTCTCGGAATTCCCTCCGGTCTCTACCGAAGAGTGGGTGGCGAAGATTACAGCCGACTTAAAGGGTGTTCCATTTGAGAAAAAGCTTGTTTGGAAAACAGGCGAAGGATTTAATGTAAATCCTTTCTATCGTAGAGAAAATCTTAAGGATTTAAAAACTACAGATTCTCTTCCCGGTGAATTTCCTTATGTGCGTGGTACAAAAAAGGATAACGATTGGAAGGTACGTCAAAACATTGAAGTAATCGACTTCAAGAGTGCAAATGCAGAAGCTAAAGATTTGCTGACAAAAGGCGTTACGTCTTTAGGCTTTTCAGTGAAAGGCGATGAGGTAAATGCGGAAAACATCGCTACGTTGTTGGACGGCATTTGCCCTGTTGCAACAGAGTTGAACTTCAGTACTTGCAATTGCAAAGTAGAGAAGTTGATCACAATCTTGGTCGAAAACTTCAAAACTAAAGGAGCAGACCTTAGCAAATGCTTTGGTTCTGTAGATTTTAATCCTTTCAAGAAACCTTTATTGAAAGGTAAAGTAAATGATAGTTGGGTCGATGATGCCGCCGCTGTGCTCAAAGCCGGCAGAGAACTTCCCCGTTATCGGGTTTTGGGTGTCGATTCATTTTATCTTAATAATGCAGGTGCTTACATTTCTCAGGAATTAGGTTGTGCATTGGCTTGGGGTGACGAATATATTTCAAAACTTACAGAAGCAGGTTTTGGAGCTGATGAAGTGGCAAAGAAGATAAAGTTTAATATGGGCATCAGTTCCAATTACTTTATGGAAATTGCAAAGTTCCGCGCTGCCCGTTGGTTGTGGGCTGAAATAGTTGCCGCTTATAAGCCGGTATGCCATTGCCCGACGGAATGTCCTAACAAAGCTGAAGATGGTATGTGTCGTTGCGCATGCAAAATGGAGGTTCATGCTGTGACCTCAGAATGGAATATGACTGTTTATGATGCATACGTAAATTTACTTCGTTCACAGACAGAAACAATGTCTGCTGCTTTGGCTGGAGTCAATTCGATTACCGTTTCTCCATTCGATAAATCTTTTGAAACACCGGATGATTTTTCAAAGCGTATTGCACGCAATCAGCAACTGCTGCTGAAGGAAGAATGTCATTTTGATAAGGTCGTTGATCCGGCTGCCGGTTCATATTATATTGAAGTATTAACTGCTTCTTTAGCCGATGTGGCTTGGAAGTTGTTCCTTAATATGGATGAGAAAGGCGGTTTTGGAGCGTTGGCTAATGTAGGTGATATTCAGAAAGCCGTTAATGCTTCTAATGATTTGCGTAAAAAAGCAGTTGCTACACGTCGTGAGATTCTGTTGGGTTCTAATCAGTTCCCGAACTTCAATGAGATCGTTGCCGAGAAAATTAAGAAGGCTCCGGCTTGTTGCTGTGGAGGTGCTTGTGAAGAAGCTACAATTCCTACACTCGATCTTTCACGCGGTGCTTCCCAGTTTGAAGATTTGCGTCTGGCGACCGAAAAGAGCGGAAAGACTCCGAAGGTATTTATGCTTACAATAGGTAACTTGGCTATGCGTCTGGCTCGTTCGCAGTTCTCTGCAAACTTCTTCGCATGTGCAGGCTACAAGATTATAGATAACTTGGGATTTGATACGGTGGAAGCAGGTGTTGAAGAGGCTGTAAAAGCTGGTGCCGAGATCGTGGTTCTTTGCTCAAGTGATGATGAATATGTTGAATTCGCTCCTGCTGTCAATAAGGTTTTGGCTGGACGTGCTTTATTTGTTGTAGCCGGTGCTCCTGCTTGCATGGATGATTTGAAAGCTCAGGGTATCGAACACTTTATTCATGTAAAGAGCAATGTGCTTGAAACATTGCAGGCATTCAACGTTAAATTGGGTATTAAATAAGAAGTAGTTATGAAACCGAATTTTAAAAATATAGATATAAAGAATGCCGGTTTTGTAGCAACCGATGCTACAGAATGGGCAAAAGCCAACGGCATTGAAACCGTTTGGAAGACACCTGAGCATATAGAGGTAAAGCCTGTATATACAAAAGATGACTTGGATGGAATGGAGCATTTGGATTATGTTTCTGGTATTCCTCCCTATCTGCGTGGCCCGTACAGTGCCATGTATCCGATGCGTCCCTGGACGATCCGTCAGTATGCCGGCTTCTCTACGGCTGAAGAATCAAATGCATTTTATCGCCGTAATCTGGCTTCCGGTCAGAAAGGATTGTCTGTTGCATTCGATCTTCCGACACACCGCGGCTATGATGCCGACAACGAACGCGTGGTAGGCGATGTGGGTAAAGCCGGTGTATCTATCTGTTCCATAGAGAATATGAAGGTTCTGTTTGATGGTATTCCATTGAATAAGATGTCCGTCTCAATGACAATGAACGGAGCCGTTCTTCCTATTCTTGCATTTTATATCAATGCCGGTTTGGAACAAGGGGCTAAATTGGAAGAAATGCAAGGCACGATCCAGAATGATATCTTGAAAGAGTTCATGGTCCGTAATACCTATATTTACCCGCCGGAATTCTCAATGCGTATTATCGCTGATATCTTCGCTTACACATCACAGAACATGCCGAAGTTTAACTCAATTTCTATCTCAGGTTACCATATGCAGGAAGCCGGTGCAACAGCAGATATTGAGATGGCTTATACTTTGTGTGACGGCTTGGAATATCTTCGTGCAGGTGAGGCTGTAGGTTTAAAGGTTGATGCTTTTGCTCCACGTTTGTCATTCTTCTGGGCAATAGGTGTCAATCACTTCATGGAAATAGCAAAGATGCGTGCAGCTCGTATGTTGTGGGCAAAGATTGTTAAGAGTTTTGGTGCTACAAATCCAAAATCTTTGGCTTTGCGTACGCACTGTCAGACTTCAGGCTGGTCGCTGACAGAGCAGGATCCTTTCAACAATGTGGGACGTACTTGTATTGAAGCTATGGCGGCTGCATTAGGTCATACTCAGTCTTTGCATACAAATGCATTGGATGAGGCTATTGCACTGCCTACCGACTTTTCTGCCCGTATTGCACGTAATACGCAGATATATATTCAGAATGAAACACAGATATGCAAGGAAATTGATCCTTGGGGCGGTTCTTATTATGTAGAGTCTTTGACAAACGAATTGGTACATAAAGGCTGGGCTTTGATTCAAGAAATCGAAAGTATGGGTGGTATGGCTAAAGCTATTGAAACAGGGCTTCCAAAGATGCGTATCGAAGAGGCTGCTGCGCGTACTCAAGCTCGAATCGATTCCGGTATTCAGACGATTGTGGGTGTTAATAAATATCGTCTGTCCAAAGAGGCTCCTATTGATATTCTTGAAATTGATAATACAGCCGTTCGTAATGAGCAGATTGCCTTGTTGAAAAAGTTACGTGAGAACCGTGATGAAGCAGCTGTAAAGAAGGCTTTGGCTGACCTTACAGAATGTGTCCGTACTAAAAAGGGCAACTTGTTGGATTTGGCAGTGAAAGCTGCAGGCTTGCGTGCATCATTAGGTGAAATATCTGATGCCTGCGAAGCTGTTGCAGGTCGTTATAAAGCAATAATAAGAACTATTTCAGGCGTGTATTCATCAGAAACAAAGAAAGATGCAGACTTCCAGAAGGCATGTGAGCTTTGTGAAAAGTTTGCGAAGAAGGAAGGTCGTCAGCCACGTATCATGATCGCAAAAATGGGTCAGGACGGACACGACCGTGGCGCAAAAGTTGTTGCAACAGGTTATGCCGATTGTGGTTTCGACGTAGATATGGGACCATTGTTCCAGACTCCTGCTGAGGCTGCTCGCCAGGCTGTAGAAAACGATGTCCATGTATTGGGCGTTTCCTCTTTGGCTGCCGGTCATAAAACCTTGGTTCCACAGGTTATTGAAGAGTTGAAGAAACTTGGTCGTCCGGATATTATTGTGATTGCCGGTGGCGTAATCCCTGTACAAGATTATGATTTCTTGTATAAAGCAGGCGTAGCTGCCATCTTTGGACCTGGTTCTTCAGTTACGAAGGCCGCTTGCCAGATATTGGAAATACTCTTAGGTGAATGATGGCGCGGAAAAGACTTTAGAGTAATAGACAGAAGTCTTTATATATGAAGCCGCGCAGTTTCCAAAGGAATACTGCGCGGTTTTTTTCTAAATGGTAAAAAACAAGAAATCGATGTTGAGTGAGAAAATAGATAAATGGGTAGTCGTACTGGGCTTGCTTCTTTGTTTTGTGTTTACTCAGTCGTGCAAGAAAGATGATCATATTGATACGTCCGACGAAGGCACGAATGAGTGGATATATAATACGATGACAAGCTATTATTTGTGGTATGGAGATATTCCAAACAAGAATACGCTCGACTTCTCTAAGTCGCCTGAAGACTTCTTTGCTTCTTTATTATCTTCGCAGGACGGTGTGCAATACCAAAACAGCTGGCTGACTTTTTCTAAAATAGAGAAAAAAACAGCAACAACTAAGTCTATCGATATATCCGATTCTTATGGATTTGATTTCGCTTCCTATAAGAATGGAAGTGTGTATTTTGCGTGGGTGATATATGTTCTTCCGAACTCACCGGCAGCTGAAGCCGGATTACAACGTGGCGATTGGATTGTAGCTGCAGGAAGTGATACACCAAATGTAACCACAACCTCAACTTTTGCAAAAGGAGGAGCTACAACTTTTTTGTTGGCAAAATATGCTAATAATCAATTTTATAAAGACAAGACAATTTCAATCTCGGCATCTCGTGAAGTTGAAGATACTCCGTTTCTGGCAGATAGCGTTTATTCAATAGGCGGGAAAAGTATAGGCTATCTGCTTTATAATACATTTGCTTCAGGTCCTGACAATAAGAATGAGATATATGATACTCAACTTAAACAACTCTTTTCAAAGTTCAAGGCAAAGAATGTGAATGAATTTATTTTGGATTTACGCTATAATCAGGGTGGATTGGTAACCAGTGCAAGGTTGATGACTTCTTATCTTGTGCCTGAGACGGATCTGGGGAAGACTTTCTGCTTTATGGAATATAACGATAAGCATACAAGCGATAATAAAGAACTGGCGTTATTGAAAAATGCGGATTTGCAGAATGGCAATCTGAATCTAAAGCGCATCTATATATTGACAGGAAATACTACTGCTTCTGCTTCTGAGGCTGTTATTAACTGTTTGATTCCATATATTGGGAGAAACAATATTACATTAATAGGCGAAAAGACGATAGGAAAGCGCGTAGGATCGAACACTTTCGGAGAGAGCGAGAAATATGATTGGTTGCTACATCCCATTACCTTGCGGATTTATAACGCTTCGCATAGTGCAGACTACGCGAGCGGTTTTTCACCGGATATCAGTCTTAAGGAAGTGGTGATCGGTAATGAATTGTACCCTTTTGGAGATACAAGAGATTTGTTGTTGGATAAAGCCGTTTCGCTGATTACGGGACAAGTTTCAAAAAGTGAGAATGCTTATTATAATGGAAAATCAGACCTGGTCTATCCTTCAATTGGGCATAAGATTAAAGGATTGATTTACGATTCGATGAATTAAATTAAAAAACTTATAGTACTATGAAAAGAATTGATTGCTTTATTCCTTATATCCCTTCTGCAATATTGGAGCAGACTGTGGCAAGTTTGAAACAGAGTCCATGTGTGAATAAGATATTCTTGCTTGGCAGCGATAGTCAACAGCAACCTGTTGACAGTTGTGTGTTCCTTCAGGTGAATTCATTACAATCGTCTGCTGCATGGCATACTGTTGGCTCTAACATTTCTGCGGATTATATATTAGTATGTATAAAACATACTGCTTTTGATTTAGGTCAGTTTGCCATTGAACGTATGTTGACGATAGCTGAGGATACGCAAGCAGGCTTTATTTATGCAGACCATTATCTGATTGTAGATGGAGATACTCTTTATCCGGCTCCTGTTATAGATTATCAAAAAGGAAGTCTGCGAGATGATTTTGATTTTGGATCATTACTTCTGATACGTTCGGATGTTATGAAGCAAGCGTTGGATTCTATGGATGTTGAATATCGTTTTGCAGCTTTGTACGATTTGCGTCTCCGTATTTCTGAGTCTACAGAATTGATTCATGTGAATGAGTTTTTGTATTCAGAAATCACAACAGATTCAAGAAAAAGCGACGAGTGTTTATTTGATTATGTTAATCCCCGGAATCGTGAAGTGCAGATAGAAATGGAAAAAGTATGTTCAGCATATCTAAAGCGTGTGGGAGGATTCCTTTCTTCACATTTTGAATCTGTGTCTTTTGATCCCCATTTTGACTATGAAGCTACAGTTGTTATTCCGGTAAAGAATCGTAAACGAACAATAGAAGAAGCCATTTGTTCCGCATTGGCACAAAAAACTTCCTTTAAATATAATCTGATCATTGTAGACAATCATTCTACTGATGGAACTACAGAGATTATTGATAAGTTTTGTAATGATGAACGTGTGATTCATTTAATACCTGAACGTTCTGATTTGGGAATAGGGGGTTGTTGGAATGAGGCTATTCATCATTGTCAGTGCGGAAAATTTGCTGTCCAACTGGATAGTGATGATGTCTATAGTGGCCCTGAAATCTTACAAAAAGTTATTGATGCTTTTTATGAACAAGACTGTGCGATGGTTGTAGGTACATATCGTGTGACTGATATTAAAATGCAGGAGATTTCACCGGGAATAATTGATCATAAGGAATGGACTCCCGATAATGGTCGTAATAATGCTCTTCGAATAAATGGATTTGGGGCACCCAGGGCTTTTTATACACCTATACTCCGTTCGATAAATTTGCCGAATACCAGCTATGGAGAAGATTATGCGCTAGGATTACGTATTTCACGGACATGGCGGATTGGTCGTATTTATGAGGTATTGTATTTATGCCGCAGATGGGAAGATAATTCTGATGCTGCGTTGGATGTGAGTAAAATGAATGTAAATAATTTGTATAAGGACCGTATTCGTACTTGGGAACTGCAGGCACGGATTATATTGAATCAAATTAAGTTGAATTAAATTAAATAGAAAACACCATGAATTATTTGAACCTTTATGTAAAGTTACTTTTTGTAGAACAGCTTCAATATTGGCCACTGGCTGAGAAAAATTACCAAGCTTTATCAGAGGTAGAAACGAGTAGGATGCTTGTTAGGGGACGAGAGACAAAGCTGCAATTTAATCCGGAGCGTATTCATTCGTCAGCAGCAAATATAGATGCTGATTCATTAAAGAATCGCCCTTGTTTCCTTTGTAAAGAAAATCAACCCAAAGAACAGAAACGTCTTCCCTATAAAGATAAATATGAAATCGGAGTCAATCCGTATCCTATTTTTTTGCGGCATTTGACTATTTCATCAATTCATCATGAAAGGCAGCAGATAAAAGATCGGTATGAGGATATGTTGCTTTTAGCGATGGAGTTAAAGGATTTCTTGGTCTTTTATAATGGACCCAAATGTGGCGCGTCAGCTCCAGATCACATGCATTTTCAGGCCGGTAAAAAGGGAATGCTCCCTTTGGAAGATTTGTGGAAAAAGTATGATTTAGAAAAGATAATATCCGAAAACGATTCCACTTTATATCGTGTTCATTGCTTACTGCCTGTTACTTTTCTGATCAGATCTCGTATTATGTCCGAATCTGTTCAATTATTTAATCGTATATATTCGTCTCTAGTGGTTAAAGAAGGGGAATATGAACCGATGGTAAATATCCTTGTGTGGAAAGAGAATAGCGAATGGCTTACTTTTATTTTTCCACGTCGTGAATTTCGTCCTTCATGTTATAATGCTGAAGGCGACGAAAATATTCTAATAAGTCCGGCGACAGTAGAAATGGCCGGTTTTTTCCCTATGCCACGAAAAAGTGATTATCGAAAAATAAAAGCAAGAGATATAGAGCAAATATGGAGAGAAGTTTCAGTAACGGAGGAAGAGGCTGACTGTATAATTAGTAAATGTAAAGCTTTATGAGGCGAAAATTGACACCTTGGTCGTGGATTCCCACATTGTACTTTGCAGAGGGAATACCATATGTAGCTGTGATGACAGTTTCAGTATTGATGTATAAGCGATTGGGTTTGTCAAACACCGATATCGCTTTATATACGAGCTGGCTAAATGTGCCATGGATTATTAAACCATTCTGGAGTCCATTCGTTGATTTGTTGAAAACAAAGCGCTGGTGGATTGTTGTGATGCAATTATTGATTGGTGCAGGTTTGGCTGGTGTTGCATTGACAATACCAACGCCGTTTTTTTTTCAAGCAACACTGGCTGTGTTTTGGTTAATCGCATTCAGTTCGGCAACACATGATATTGCAGCAGACGGTTTTTATATGTTGGGCCTTAATCCGCATGAACAAGCCTTTTTTGTTGGTATTCGAAGTACATTTTATCGTATAGCTATGATATCAGGTCAAGGATTGCTTGTAATGTTGGCAGGCTTTCTTGAAATACATACCGGGAATATACCACTAGCTTGGTCTATATCTTTTTTTGTCCTTTCGGGATTGTTTATTGCATTGTTCCTTTATCATAAATATATTCTGCCACATCCTGTTGATGATAAACCGTCCGTAACTGTAACGCCTGCAACCATACTGAAGGAATTTATGTCCACTTTTATTTCTTTCTTTAAGAAAAAGCAGGCTCTGGTTGCTATTCTGTTTATGTTATTATTCCGCTTTCCGGAAGCTCAATTGGTAAAATTGATTACTCCTTTTTTAGTGGATCCGAAATCTGTGGGAGGATTGGGGCTAACTACGGCTGAGATAGGCTTTGTTTATGGTACAATAGGCACAATCGGACTTGTTATTGGTGGTATATTAGGTGGTATAGCAGTATCAAGAGGAGGATTAAAGAAGTGGCTTTGGCCAATGACATTGGCTATTACGCTACCGGATGCTGTATATATATATTTAAGCTCTGCGCTCCCATCCAGTATGCTGGTAGTCAATATTTGCGTCTTTATAGAACAGTTCGGTTATGGATTTGGATTTTCAGCCTATATGCTCTATATGATGTATTATTCAGCGGGAGAACATAAAACGAGCCATTATGCTATTTGTACCGCATTTATGGCATTGGGAATGATGTTACCGGGAATGGCCGCCGGATGGCTGGAAGAACAAATGGGTTACGCTAATTTCTTTTGGTGGGTGATGGGATGCTGTATCATAACCTTGATTGTTACTGCATTTTTGAAAATAGATTCTGAATATGGAAAGAAAAAGTAGAAGATTGTTTTGAATGTGTTGCGTAAACATATAAGCATGATTGGAGCATATGTATTTTGAAACTAGCCTGAGTGTTGCATTCCTAATTCGATATCCGAAATCAATCATGACGGATCAATAATGGTTTATCGCTAATTCTTTTACAATCGGTCAGTTGATGAACATTTGATTTTATGTATTGCTTCAAAATGTAATTTGCAAACTTTATTTGATTTGTTTGGAATATGTTCGTTGTGACGGTGGAATGCTCATTGGTAAACCAAATAATGATGAAATAGTTTATGAACAAATGTATGCTTTTTGAATAGATATATTTCTTTTTGCTTGGAAATCGATTATTTGCTGACATTCTATATAATAAAGTAATAAAATATTTACATTTTATTACTTTATTATTTTACAATTAATTCTATTATGTACAATAGACTTATTTAGTTAACAAAAAATTGAAAATGCGACATTATGTCAATATTAATGCATTATTATTGACTTTTTATTGCTTCTATTCATATATAGTATAATATTGATAATTAATTTTTTATTATATAGAATGATTATTCTCTTTTATAATAAAATAAGTGGTGAAGTGAAATATTTTACTATGTTTAGGAACATAGTAAAATATTCAATTTTTTACTATAATAAATTTGTTTATGATAAAACTATGGCATATATTTGCAAAAGATAAAGTAATAATTATGATAAGTAATAAAAATTATCGATAATTATTGTTTTGGGATTTTGTTTTTATAGCATGAGCACAATTATTAATTCACTTTGTTACCTTAACTTTGAAAAAATGCGTTTTTAATTAAAAGAGGGTGCCATTCTAGAGCACCCTCTTTTTAGATTTGTTACAAATCTAAAATAAAAAACACAGCTATATAATAAAGCAACAATTAAGCTTTTAGCACTTTCTTAAAGCGAATAAGAAAATCTTTTGCTTCGTTTGACGAAAGGCACAGTGGAGGAAGCAGACGAATAGTGTTTGTCCCTGCAATACCGGTAAATACTTTTTCCTCAAACAAAAGTTTATTTCGCATTTCTTTTATTGAATCTTCAAATTCTATTCCAATCATTAATCCTCGTCCGCGAACTTCTTTTATTCCGGGAATAGTATGTAGTTGTTCTAAAAGATAGTTGCCGATTTTGGCTGCATTATCAATTAGATGCTCTTGATTCATTATATCTAATACTGCCATAGCGGCAGCACATGCTAAATGATTACCTCCAAAGGTGGTACCAAGCATACCATAAACAGGTTTGAACATTGGACTGATAATTAACCCTCCCATTGGAAAACCATTACCGATACCTTTAGCAACAGTAATCAAGTCAGCACGGATATCTGCATATTGGTGAGCAAAGAATTTTCCACTACGGCCGTAACCTGATTGAATTTCATCAATAATTAGGCATGCATCATATTTTGTACATAAAGAACGTAGATCGCGCATAAACTGATCTTTTGGAACCTGTATCCCTCCAACTCCTTGAATACCTTCGATGATGACTGATGATACATCTCCTTTTTTTAGTTCTATTTCGACTGCATCTGCGTCATTCAATGGAAGATAACAAACCTCTAAACCCTCATTGATTGGTGCAATTATTTTGGGATTATCAGTTACTCGGACAGCGGCTGAAGTTCTTCCATGAAACGAATGCTTAAAAGCTATAACACGTTTCTTACCATTATGGAACGAAGCTAGCTTTAACGCGTTTTCGTTGGCCTCGGCTCCTGAGTTTATCAAGAAGAGCGAATAATCATCATATCCGCTTGCTTTGCCTAATTTGTCAGCAAGTTCCTGTTGAAGACTATTAATCACAGAGTTTGAGTAAAATCCTAAACGGTTTACTTGCTCCGTAATTGCTTTTACATAAACTGGATGACTGTGACCAACAGATATAACAGCATGGCCGCCATATAAATCCAGATACTCGTTGCCTTCTTTGTCCCATACGTGGCAACCTTTACCTTTTACAATTTCTATATTGAATAATGGATATACGTCAAATAACTGCATATGTTTAATTAATTATATGTTATATAAATCCGCTAGAAAGCAGAAGGTTTCAAATGTAATCCTGTCATTTCATCAAACCCGAACATCAAGTTCATATTTTGTATAGCTTGTCCGCTAGCTCCTTTTATTAAATTGTCTATTATAGAAACAATTAATAATTTACCATTATACTTTTCTAAATAGACGAGACACTTATTTGTATTAACTACCTGTTTGAGATCGGGATTCTTATCAGTTATGAAAGTAAACGGATGCTCACAGTAGTATGTGTTATAAATCTCTTTCAAGTCTTTTAATTCAATAGGACAATCCAGATATGTTGTTGCTAGTATTCCTCGGGCAAAATCACCTCGCATAGGAATAAAATTTATTTCATTTAAGAAATTATTTTGTAATTGAACAAGACTTTGCCTGATTTCAGCTAAATGTTGATGAATAAATGGCTTGTATACGGAGATATTATCATTTCGCCAACTGAAGTGTGTAGTAGGAGAAGGCTTTACCCCAGCGCCTGTCGATCCTGTAATTGCATTGACATGCAGTTCGGCATTCAGCAATGAATGCTTTGCTAGAGGTAAGACTGCTAGTTGAATACAAGTTGCAAAACATCCGGGGTTAGCAATGCGTTGCGCTTTACAAATCCTCGAACGATTAAGTTCCGGCAATCCGTAAATGAATTCATGAGCAGGACTTTCTATACGATAATCCATACTGAGGTCTATTAGTTTCAGTTGCTCAGGAATATCGTGTGTTTCAATGAATTTCTTCGTATCTCCATGCGCCGTACAAAAAAATAAAATGTCAATATCCTTTAATGGAAGTTCATCGGTGAATGTTAAGTCGGTTTCACCATATAGACCTTCATGAATATCTGTGATTTTGTTTCCCGCGTTGCTGGTACTGTTTACGAATGCGATCTCGGTTTGAGGATGATTGATCAGCAGGCGAATAAGTTCGCCCGCTGTGTAACCAGCTCCTCCAATAATTCCTACTTTTATCATTTTATATTTTATCGTCTTTGTGATTATTGTAGTATACACGTAACGGGGTAGAAAGAACTTTTATAAATCCTTTTGCATCTTCAGCTGTCCAGCCTTTTTGCATTTCACCATATTCGCCGAATTTAGTTTTTACTAAATCGTCTTTTGAATCAACGCCTATTGTCGAAAAAGATAATGGGCGTAGTTCAAGTAGAGCTGTTCCATTGACATTTCGTTGTGACTCTAATAACATTGCTTCAATGTCCCGCATGACAGGTTCAAGATATTGGCTTTCGTGCAAGAACATTCCGTACCAGTTAGCTACTTGATCTTTCCAGTATTGTTGCCATTTGCTCAATGTGTATTTTTCTAGAAAGCGGTGAGCTCCAATGATCAACATGGGAGCTGCGGCTTCAAAGCCGACACGTCCTTTAATACCAATAATCGTATCGCCGATATGCATATCACGACCAATACCATAAGCTGAACCGATCTCTTCAACTTTTTGTATAGCTTTGATTTTATCCTCGAAAGCTTCTCCATTGACAGCAGCGATCTCTCCCTTTTTAAATTCAATTTCTAATTTTTCACTTCCTGTTTTTGTTACCTGTTTCAGGTATGCACTTTCAGGTAAGCCTTGGGTTGAGTCTAAGATTTCTCCTCCGCAGATCGATGTACCCCATAATCCCACATTGTATGAATACTTGAGTTTTGTAAAGTCTGCTTCGAAACCATGCTTTTTTAGGTATTCAATCTCAAAATTGCGACTTAATGCCATATCTCGAGTTAATGTGATGATTTCAACATTTGGAGCTAAGACCATAAACGTCATATCAAAGCGAACCTGATCATTACCTGCACCGGTAGAACCATGGGCTATAGCATCGGCATCGATTTCATTTGCATAACGAGCAATAGCTAAAGCTTGAAAAATTCGTTCCGAACTAACAGAAATTGGATAAGTTCCGTTACGAAGGACGTTCCCGAATACCATATATTTTAAGCTCTTCTCGTAGTATTCTTTTGTTACATCTATAGTGACATATTTTATGGCACCCAGTTTGTAGGCATTTTCTTCATTCTTTTTTAGTTGTTCTTCACTAAAACCACCCGTATTGGCTGATGCCGCATATACATCGTAACCTTTCTCTTTTGCTAAGTACATGACTGTGAACGAAGTGTCCAAGCCACCACTGAATGCTACTACTACTTTTTTCTTCATTTTATTATATTTTATTTTTGTGCTGAACCAAGCATTTTTACTAAATGCGTTAATACATCCGATACTTCCGGATTATCTTTATTTTCTTTTTCGTGTTTAATATTGCGAGGATCACTCGGATCATATAACATTGCAGTACAAATACAGAATTTTCTTTCTTTTTCTACTAGTATATGATGATTTATACATCCTTCACAACCGTGCCAGAAAGCCTCGTCGTCAGTGAGTTCATTAAATGTTACAGGTACATATCCTAATTGGGTATTCATTTTCATTACAGCAGCGCCAGAAGTTAAGCTGAATATTTTTGCTTTTGGCCAACGTAGGCGTGCTAGCGCAAAGGTTGCTTCCTTAATACGTTTAGCAATACCTAATCCACGGAATTTTTCAGGAACGATTAAACCGGATGTTGCCACAAATTGTTTGTGACCCCATGATTCAATATAGCTAAAACCTGCAAATTCATCTCCAGCTAACGCAATGACAGCTTTACCCTCTTTCATTTTTTGTGCCACATACTCATGTGTCCGTTTGGCTATGCCTGTACCGCGTACTTTTGCGGCAGTTTCAATTGTGTCTAAAATAGTGTCGACATATACTTCATGTGAAGAATCGGCAACCATTACGTCAATTTCTTTTTCTTCTTCCATTTTATATACTTCTTTTATTTTTTTTCGAATATACTTAATTTATTTTTATAGGAACATTGATAAAGCCTTGACTATCTTATCACGACTGATACCTTCTCTTGGAATAATAAGAATGGTATCATCGCCGGCTATTGTTCCAAGGATTTCGTGTGGAGCATGCATATCTATATCTGAAGCAATTCCCATAGCATAGCCTGGGCGAGTTTTTACTACAGCTAAATTTCCGGAAAATTCAACCTTGAAATTGTTTTGAATGTCTTTATCCTGACTTTGTAATGTATACTGATAATCCGGTAAACGATAAACATAACTATTATCTCCATCGTGAACTTTTACTACTTTAAGGCGTTTGATATCTCGCGAAAGTGTAGCTTGAGTAATTTGAAATCCTTTTGCTTCTAATCTCTTAAGCAATATTTCTTGATTCTCTATGGATTCAGTTTCAAGAATGTTTCTAACCGTTTCTAATCTAGCTTTTTTTGTTGTCATAATTCGTTTTATGCAAAATGCATGCAAATATATGGACTATTATTGAATAAATATTCATGTTTGGTCTATTTTTTTGTATATGCATGCATAAATTTGTTTTATTCAAATAATGGTCTCTAAAAATTATCATTATAAAAAGAAAATGATAATTTTGTCTCATTATTAAATTATGATACAATGAAAAAGGTTATAACTCTTTTATTTGCAACATTATTATTGCTAAGTAGTTGCAGTACCGTTCCTTTGACTGGAAGAAAACAAGTGCTACTTGTTTCTGATTCGGAAGTTTTGTCATCTAGTCTTACTCAGTATGACAGTTATATTAAATCTGCTACAAAGTCAACTAATCAAGCTCAAACGGCCATGGTTGTGCGTGTTGGAAAGAGGATAGCAGCTGCTACAGAGGCTTATTTGAGACAGAATGGATTGGAAAGTGAGATTAAAAATTTTTCATGGGAATTTAATTTGGTGAAGGATCCACAAGTGAATGCATTTTGTATGCCTGGTGGAAAAATTGTTGTGTATGAAGGATTACTCCCTTATGTATCTTCGGATGATGAGCTGGCTGTTGTTATCGGACATGAAGTTGCTCATGCTGTAGCTAAACATAGTAATGAGCGTATGAGCCAGCAGCTTCTTGCTCAGTATGGAGCAGCTATTGTTGGTGAGGCGTTAAGTACCAAATCAACGGCTATGCAGCAGTTAGGAAATACAGTTTATGGATTGGGAGCACAATATGGCGTTACATTGCCGTTCTCTCGCAGACATGAATCGGAGGCTGATTATATGGGTTTGGTTTTTATGGCAATGGCTGGATATAATCCGGATGTGGCTCTTAATTTCTGGCAGAAAATGTCCAATGGAAACGCAAATAAGATTCCTGAATTTGTAAGTACTCACCCTAGTGATGCCACGCGTATCGCTGATATTAGAAGACATTTGCCTGAAGTTGAAAAGTATAAAACAATAACAACTACAAACCAGGTGAAGGCTACTATGAAAACTGATGTTTCAACGAAGGAAATTCAGACAAGAAAGAAATGATATTGTAGCAATACCAGAAATAACCTATTCCGAAGTCAAGAATATTTTAAATTTGATTCCGAAGTAGGTTATTTCTATGGTAAGGGTAAAGTGATACCCATTTTGTTCATAAGAAAACAAGCATTCATATTTTGTGCCACACCTTCACGTAAATGATATGTGAAAGTCAGTTTGTCTTCTGTAATATCGGCCTCAAAACAATAATTCTTTACTTCATTAGGGAATGCTTTTTCCAGATTACCCAATACAAGATCATGTGTGGCAATTATTCCGCACGTTTTGCAGGATACCAGTTGCTTAATAAGCGCTAGTGATCCTTTTTGTTTATCGATGGAATTGGTCCCTTTCAAAATTTCATCTAATATGATAAACAGTTTTTCTCCATTGTTCAAACGATCGATGATAGTTTTTAGTCTTTTTAGTTCTGCAAAGAAATAGGATTCATTGTTGGATAATGAATCCGCAGTACGAAGACTCGTGATTATTTTTGCAGGATAGAGAGTTAAAGATTCAGCACATACAGGTGCACCTATACAAGCTAGTAAAAAATTGACGCCAATAGTACGCAGATAAGTGCTTTTTCCAGCCATATTTGCACCAGTGATAATTAAAAACCATGGGGCTTTTTCTATATTTATATTATTTCGAACACATACATTTCTATTTAACAAAGGATGGCCTAAAGCCTTCCCTCTCATCTCGAAATATGAATCTGATATTTGTGGATAAGTATAATCCGAATGATTATAAGCAAAAGTAGCCAGAGAACTATATGCCTCAAATTCGAAAAGAGCATCGAACCAGTGAATCATTTCAATGGCAAATGTTTCATTCCATTTTTCAATATGTATGGCTATTCGTATATCTCGCAAAGATAAAATATTCAGTAATAATCCGATAAGACTAAAACGCTGATCCAATGCTCCGATATAACGTGATAATTGTTTTATTGCAACAGAAGCAATTTTGTCATGATTTGATAATTGTTGATGAATGTGAACTAATGCTGACGACTCAAAGTGTTGTTCTTCAATTATTTTTATAAGGACGGAATATGTAAGAAGCAATTTCTCCATTTTGTTGACAGAATTGTATAGCGTGGTTATCTTTTGAGATTTTATGTATGCTATCAAGATGGAAAAACAGAACAACAGACCGATTATAGACATTGGAATAATATGAAATAAGCTTCCTGCTAATGCAACTAACCAGATAATAGGGATAAGAACAATCAAAGTTTGCCAAAGTTTGTTTTTTAAAAAGTAAGATTTAGTTTCAGACAATGTTTTTAATTGCCTAAAGTCATTTTGTCCTCCTTGTTGCAGAATTCCTGTTACGTAAAAATGCTGTCTTAATGCAGTTAGTTTACTTAGTTCACATATAGCCTTTTGACGTTTTATTATTATTTGTTTGTCTGCTAAAGGCTGTTCAAACCATTTCACCAATAATTCTTTGCCCATCCAGGTGACTGTACGATTAATGGATTGAAAAATGGAATGCTCTCCGAATATGTCTAGATCCAAACTGAAAGGATGTTCAGTTGAACATTTTTCGGGTGCGCCATCAAAAGCACTGAAGTCATATTCCAGCCCGTTTATTTCATTTTTGCAAAGCTTGATTATTGCTTCATCATAATTTTTTTTTGCGGAAAGTCGAGTATGCCAAATCATAAGTATTACAAATGGCAACATAAAAACAATGATAATACCCATGATTACGATCCAACAGCTTGCTTTAAATAGCCAGATTGCAGTTATCATCGCAATAACTAATGCTAACCTTATACTACCTAATAAATATACTTGTTTACCTAACTCTCTTGCTAACTTTGTATATTTTTCTATTGTTCGCTTGTAAAAATTGTAAACTTCTTCCATCTAATCATTTATGATTTTGTGGCTACTACTTTTTTAGCTTCAATTATATTTACAACATCAATTCAGGTTGCAAATATGAAATAGACCCTCTTTATATGATGGCTTGTTTTTATTAAGGAATAGATATAAAAAGGCACAGTAAACGTTGATTTTTGCTGTGCCTATATGAAAAGAAATTATTTGTTTGCTTTATTGCGACGATCCAATTCTGCTTTTAGCATAGTGAGTTCGCGTAAAGTTTGTCCTGCTACGGAAGTGTTTTCTTCAGCACGACGAATCAGATATGGAAGAACATCTCTCACTTTTGCATAAGGAACATATTTGGTTACGTTGTAGCCGTCATGTGCAAGGTTAAATGAAATATTGTCGCTCATTCCTAACAACTGGGCAAAAAAGATTCGTTTGTCGCCGTGTGATAACCCTTTTTCGTCCATTAGTTTTGCCAATTTATAGTTGCTCTCTTCGTTATGAGTCCCCATAAACATTTCAAGATGTTCTATATTTTCTATTGTAAATTGTACCGCTGCGTTATAGTTATCATCAGTAGCTTGTTTGTTTTTGCAGATAGGATCAGGATAACCCATAGCCGCTGCACGTGCGCGTTCTGCTTCCATATATGCACCGCGAACAAATTTTACTCCTGCAATATACCCTTTTTCTGTAGCATCGGATAATATCCGCTTCAAATATGGCATACGATCATGGCGATACATTTGTAAAGTGGCGAAAACAATAGCACGTTTCTTATTAAATTTTCGCATGGCTTCATCCGTTAACTCATCAATTGCATCTTGAAAACAATAGTCTTCGGCATCAACGATTAAACGAATATCATTATCGTAAGCACGCTGGCAAAATGCCATAAAGCGTTCTTTATATTCGCGAAATTCTTTAACTTCTTCAATTGTCAATTCTTCCCGCTTCTCTGAAGCTTTAGCAAGAAGTTCGTCAGTGATAACGGTAGAGGGTTTAAAAACCGCGTATGCTAATTTATCATTACCCTTAGCAAAATCGATAGAACGCATGGTTTCGTCAAATGTGGCCTTTATTCCTTCAGGGGTTTGTTTCCCTTCAGCAGAAAAGTCGAGTGTTGAACGAACATTAAATTTCATTAAGTGATCAATGGTCTTTGTACAATCGTCCAAAGTTTCCCCACCAACAAATTGCTTGTAGAGAGTAGGTTTTATAGCCCAAGCCACAGGAAAATGAATACTTAAAGCTAAAGTACTTGCCGCACTAGCGAACTTTACTAGGCCAGGGTGTTTTATTGTATTAAATAATAAATAAGCGTTTCTTAGTTCGCCTTGCGATTTGGCAGAGAAAGCTATTTCGGTATTTTTAAAATCTAACATGGTATTAATAATGATTAGTATTTTGTTTGAGTTAAGAGAGAACCAAAAATTTACTAGAATCTTTAGTTCTCTCTGCGTTATTAATTATTTTTCTTTTAAGAACGGATATCCGTAGGTAGTCGATGGAACAAATGTTTCTTTGATACAACGTGCATTTGTCCAACGGATTAAATTCAGTGGGCCACCAGCCTTATCATTTGTCCCCGAAGCACGAGAACCTCCGAATGGTTGCTGAGCGATTACGGCTCCGGTTGGCTTATCATTGATATAGAAATTGCCAGCCGAATAGCGCAGTTTATTAAATGCCGTGTCAACGGCATAGCGGTCGCTTGCAAAAATCGAACCAGTCAATCCATAAGGTGAGGTGCGGTCGCAGAGTTCCAAGGTCTCTTCATATTTGTTGTCCTCATAAACATAGATTGTGATAACCGGACCAAATATTTCCTCAACCATTGTTTTGAATGTCGGATTGGTTGTTTGGATAACAGTAGGCTCAACAAAATAGCCTACAGACTTGTCACCCTTGCCACCGAACAATATTTCTGCATCTGGTGCTTGTTTGGCGTAATTGATGTAGTTCATGATGTTGTCGAACGAAGCTTCATCTATAACGGCATTGATAAAGTTGGTGAAGTCCTGAACGTCACCCATTTTAATTTCAGCCATCATTGCGCCAACTCTCTCTTTGACTTCTTTCCATAATGACTTGGGAATATATGCGCGTGAACCGGCTGAGCATTTTTGTCCTTGATATTCGAATGCGCCACGTACGATGGCAGCGGCAATATCGGCAGCAGAAGCTGACGGATGTGCAAAAATGAAATTTTTACCACCTGTTTCACCCACAATCTTCGGATATGATTTGTATTTACCTAAGTTTTCGCCCATTTCACGCCACAAAGTATTGAATGTTCCTGTTGATCCTGTGAAATGAAATCCAGCTAAATCAGGACTGGTTGTAACTACTTTGCCAATAACACTTCCTTTGCCGGGGATAAAGTTAACAACACCGTCAGGCAGACCTGCTTCCTTAAATACTTTGGTCAAGAAGTAATTAGAATAGATTGCCGTTGTTGATGGCTTCCAAACACAGACATTGCCCATCATTGCAGGAGCCATATTTAAATTTGAAGCAATAGAGGTGAAGTTAAACGGAGTAAGCGAGAATACAAAGCCTTCTAATGCACGATATTCCATGCGATTAAGAATGCCACCGTCTGAATACGGCTGGTCTGCATAAACCTGACTTGCATAAAATGTACTAAAGCGAAGGAAATCTATTAATTCACACGGAGCGTCTATTTCTGCCTGAAATGGATTCTTGCTCTGCCCCAGCATGACAGATGCATTTAAGATATAGCGGTACTTTGTTGCTAAAAGTTCTGCAGCTTTTAACATGATAGATGCGCGTTCAACCCAAGGAAGTTCTGACCATTCTTTGTGTGCTTTCATAGCAGCATCAATAGCCATTTGTACCTCTTTCTCTCCTGCTTTATGATAAGTGGCTAATACGTGGTGATGGTCATGAGGCATGACAACCTTCCCTGTATTGCCGGTACGGATTTCTTTTCCACCAATAACCAAAGGAATATCCCATTCTTCAGAAGACAATCGGGCTAATTCCTTTTTTAAAGCGAGTTTTTCACTTGAACCTGGAGCATAAGCTTGCACTGGTTCGTTGATGGGTTTAGGAAATCTGAAAATTGCATTGTTCATAGCGTTTCTCTTTTTTATAAGATATTTGTTACATGTTTATTTGGCGTAAACATAGTAATTATATTTTACATGGAAATGAGATTACCGTTAAAAAAAATTTTCAATGCATTTTAATCCCCCCTTAATAAATCAGAGTTTGAGGCACATTTGAAGAGGTTATGACATTCGAGCAAAATTGTTTATTTACCGACTTCGATCTTCCCTGTATTCCGGTTGAGTTCTGAACCTTGGACGCTGTGAGGTACTGAAAATACAATAAACATTACTAATACTGCAATGATTGTCACGATTCGGTTCCATTTCCATTTCCCGGTGAAAACCGCAGCAAGAATGGCTAACAGAGCAAAGAGAGTCTTGTTGTCAGTTAGGTCAGCCCCAAAAGGTAATCCGCTCCAATACATTCCAAAAGCATAATGTTGAACAAGAGGACCGAATATAAATCCCCCGACGAAAAGGATAACTGCCGTAATCAATGTATATTTTTTAAATGTCGGATTCTTGATTATCGCCATAATTCCCGCATAGCAGGCAAAAAGCATGGCTGCAAACATCAAGATAATATGCGGAACAAGAACTCCTGCAGGGACATCCCCTTTGAATCGTATTATTAGGGGGGCGTTATCAAAGTAGCTTTTTCCATTGATGTTTAAAAAATATTGTAATTTGCCGGCAGCGGGTTGGGTTGGCAGTAATGCTATTAATCCATCTTTAGCCGGAGTCATATGTATTTCCTTATAATATTCATTTGTGGGATAATGTTTCCATAATAAATATGCGTCCATATTTTTTGGAGCTCCTTTTAGTACAACTCGCACTATAGGATCAGTTTTTGCGCTGCGGGGTAGAGCAAACTTATATGTTGTGCCATTCATCTCAATTTGGAGATGTTTTGGATATGTCGGGCCTGTCATTCGCTGATATACGCTGGCTGCTATGGTTATGAGGACTGCTATGGTCCAGTATAAAGCTTTTTTCATTTGTTTTGATTTGCAAGATGAACAACAAAATTAATTATTTCTTCGCCTCTGCGGACTTTGACATTTACATTTTCACCAGGCTTAAGTTCTGCAAGTCTTGCCATATAGTCTTCTATGTTGCTGACACTTTTACCATTGATATCAGTAATTACATCTCCTGAACGTAATCCGGCTTCATATGCAGGTTTACCTTTGACTACAATATCAGCACGCAATCCTTTGTTATCGCCTCCCGTGATATCAGGCATAAACCCTAGCGTTACTTTGAAATGAGCACGCATAGGCTCAGCATTTGGAGCACCTGCTTCATGATAAGTAAGCTTGTCAGGACGGTTCGCAACGAGCGTGATTAGTCTCTCGGCATAGCTAGCGACAGAGTCCATTCCAGCATAATTCAATGTGGAAGCTTTATCGTCAGGCGTATGATAGGTAAGGGTACCACCGGTTGTGAAGTAAAATACAGGAATCTGTTTAGCATAGAACGACGCGTGATCGGATGGTCCGTACCCTTCAGGCGAACAAGTAACATGTAATCCAGAGCTTTTTGCAGCTATATGAATCAATGAGTCTGATTCGATAGATGTTCCACTGCCTCCAACGGTTAGTGCTGAGTTTCGCAGACTTCCAACCATATCAAAATTGAACATGGCTGAAATAGATTGTAATTTTACCGGTAATCTGTCGGCAAACTGCTTTGATCCTATAACTCCTTCTTCTTCGGCGCTGAAGGCTACAAATAGAATGCTACGTTCAGGCTGCAGACTTTTCAGCCGGCGAGCTAAATGTAATATTGTAGCTACACCGGATGCGTTATCGTCAGCTCCGTTGTGAATAGCCAACGTATCAGGTCTTCGAGAACCTGAATGCTCACCGCCCATACCCAGATGATCATAATGCGCGCCTATGACTATGTATTGATTTCTTAGATTAGGATTTCGGCCTTCCAGGTAACCGACAATATTGTGCGTCTTGGTAAAGATTCTTACCAAATTGACCTGAAGATCAGCCTGATTATTTTGTATTCGGGGAGCCTTGCTTGTCTCCATATTCCCCATTGCGCCACCCATGGCTGCCATTGCTCCCATGCCTGATTCTTTATCATTGAGAGCTTCATCGCCAAAAATTTTTTCAGCTTTGTTTCGTTTGATTTGTACTACCGGAATTTTCAATGCAAAGTCTCGTTCTGTTAAGCTGCCGAAGGCGTCAATACTGTCGTTAGCCTGACTAATAAACATCACAGCTGTTGCACCCATATCTTGAGCTAACAAGGCTTTACTGCGGTCGGATGACAGGTGTGCCATCTGTTTTTGGATTTTTTTGTTGTCTGGAAGTCCGCGCAGAATCAATGCACACTTGCCTTTTACATTGGTAGAGCGATAATCGTTCCATGAAAATGATTTATCATTGCTTTGCAGACCGAACCCAAGGTATACGATCTCACCTTTAACTACTCCGTTAGCGCTATAGGTCAGTGGTTGGTAATCTTTATTCAGAATAAGAGAACTTGTCCCAATCATCAGGTGATTTTCGCCTTCTATTTTTTGTGATACAGGCAAATCAAAGTCTTGGAAGTACCTTTTTCTCTTATCGATCGCTGATGTGTTCCCCAACGGTTTGATGCCGGCCTTTAGAAACTGCGAAACGATAAAGTTTGAGGCTAAAGTGTCGCCATGAGTTCCAGGATACCGGCCTGTTAGCTCATCAGAGGCCAGATAAGTAACAATCTTTTGAAGTTCCAATGTCTCGGAAGATTGTCTTTTTTGTGCTTGCATGCCGATTGTCAACAGCAATAACGGCACAATGCATATTGTTTTTTTTATATCTATCATATTTATCATAATTGTTTAGTCAATTCTTCAATGGCTACAGAGACAGCTGCAAAAATAGTCATTCCCCGGGTAATTCCGGCATTATAAGTGACATTATCTGGTTTGTAATTAAATAAATTATTCACTCCAAGATTTGCCCTTATACCATGAGAAAACTGCCCCGTCAAGTTTAATTTCCATAGCGAATAGGCCGGATATCGTACAGCATAATAATCTCCTTTGCTGTCTTCGCTATAAACCTCAAGCTTACCTAGATAGCGTCCGTTTAAGCCGGCAGAAAAGATCATTTTGTTTACCTTGAAATTATATTCCAAACGGATGTTGGCTGAATGTGGACGAGTAGATGAAGTATTGTATCCGTCTACCATCTGCCGATCTCGTACGTACGCATAACCTCCTTTTAGTATCCAATGATTAAACAGGCGGACGCGCAAGTTAAAATCTATACCCGAAACGGTTGCTTTATCAATGTTATTGTAAAAACTTGTGTCCTGTTTGGCATTCCAGACCGTTGAAATTTTATTATAAATGTGATTGTAATAACTATTTACCGAAGCATTAAAAACTCCTTTTGTATATTCTACAGAAACTGAAAGATTATGACTCTTTTCCGGTTTCAAATTAGGATTCCCTATGAGTTTGAACATCCCCTGATGGTCCCATGCAGTATATAATTCTTTGAGCGTTGGCGCTCTAAATCCGGCTGCATATCCTGCGCGAAAATTCCAGCCGAAAGTCTTCAGCATGGCTGATAGTTTGGGATTCAGGTTCACCTTGTCATACTTCGAATGGTGGTCCATCCGAAGCCCAGCTTGTAATGAAAAATGATTATTAATGGTATAATCATCCTGAAGGTATGCTGCTGCACGAGTTATATGATGGGTAGAATCACTAAACTGGTAAGTTTGCAGTTTCTCGGAGAAGGTTTCAATGCCGGCAACTACCGTATTCGATGGAATAAAGTCCGTGATGAAAAGTAATTTTGGATGATGTAAAATGTTTTTATAATTAAGATCAGTTTCATTTAGTTTGAAATATTTGTAGTATTTGTTGTAGTCGTCATAATTGTATGTCAGTTCAAATCGGCTTTTGGCCGTTATGTCATACTGCATTTTTGCCACTGTATTCCAATCGTGGTAGATATCATGCTTTAGGGTTCCTTCCAAACCGGCATTATAGCGTTCATGATTGTAATAACTTCCTTTTAGTGAAGCATTCAGCTTGTTTGAAAAGCGGTAACCTAATTTCTCTTCGATAGTAAAATTTTTGTATCCCTCAATTTCAATTTCTGAAAGGGTCGAGTCAGAGGGCGCCACTCGTCCGTCGTCGTAATAATGTTGCAGAAGTTTGCTATCGTGCATCATGTATGCAGATTTAAAACGGGCCAGTCCTGAAGTGAAAGAAGTAAATCGTCCTTTTTTTGTACCGATGTTCAACCCGTATTTTTGTTCGCCTTCCGTATCATACTGGGCGTTTACTTTAGCTTGAAAAGGTTTGTTTGCTGATTGTGTTATAATATTTATCACACCGGCGACAGCTCCTGATCCGTAAAGTGTTGACATACCTCCCTTGACCACTTCAATACGTTCAACATTATCAATATCTATACGGTTGAAGTCTGGATTGCTTCGTGAGGTTTCACCGGCCATTCTTTCTCCATCCACAAGAAACAGTAGATAGTTTGCGCTTAATCCCTGAAAGGTCACACTGTTTGTAACGCCTTCCGTACGGGTAAATTCTATTCCGGGAAGTTCTGTTTCCAATACATCCATCAGCGATTGTGGTGAGTCTTTGTGGATCTCTGAAGCAGTTATAACGCGAGTGATGACGGGAGAATCGGTTAATGCTTTTGGTGTACGGGTACCTGTGACGACTACTTCATCCATTCCGAACGAATTTTCTTTCATTGAAATATGAAGCGGACGAGTTCCCGGGCGCCAATAAAGGCTTGTATCAACAGGTGTAAATCCTGTGTATCGAATTTGAAATGTGCGCTGACCTCCTTTGCCTGTCAGCCTGAAGTTCCCATTCGTATCTGTAGTTGTACCACGTGATGTGCCTTGAATCATAACAGTTGCGCCAGGCAGTGGATTTCCATTGGCATCCGTGATGGTTCCACGTAAAGATACAGTATCTATAGGCAGCGATAAAACAGACAGGCAAGTGAGCAGCGCTTCGATGATCATCGTATTAATTCCAAATGGTTACAGGATAGATATATTCAAAAGTTACATAGCCTTTTTCAGCCTTATTGTTCATATAATTAGTAAACTGGACGACTGCATATTTACCGTTTGCCGTTTTGACGACAAAAGCGTTTTCTGCCATAGCATATGTTGGTGGAATAGATGCCATTTTAACTACCATCCACGAACCCAGGACGGTATTTGCAGGGACATCTACGCGTTGGTCTGCATCAGAATCAGCATACATATTAGGAATGTTCATATAGGTTTTGATGAGCGAATCTTTTGTGAAGCTGGCTGACAATATAGGAACGCTCCATGAGGCAAGAGTCGATTCTTCAGTAACATCTTTAATGGAATAAGCGACTGCATAAGCTCCGCCCTGTCCAATGCCTGATTCGCCGCTATTGGTCCGTACATCCCAGCGATGAAGAGCCAAATCCCAGGTTTTATCGTTTTTAAAATTAGCGGGTACAGCTACTGTGTCTCCTTTTTCAAAAGAGAAATAAGTCCATTTTGTATAATCACTCGTCTTAATTGTTATGCTTCTTTTGACAGAATTAGTTGCCGGCTCGTCTTTGTCGTCCTTACTACAACTCATCATAATGGGAAAAATGGCTGTTATAGCCATCACTAGAGGAAAGTACTTTTTCATGCTTTTCGTTTTATTATTTTTTGCAAAGGACGGCATTAAAAAATGGTTGCACAATCACTACAACTAGTGATTTTTCACTAGTTTTTGTATTAGAATATTCATACGGGTTGTTTACATAATTAATGTATTTGATATAATTCAAAGCATGAATCATTCTACGGAGCTCATCCCGCTTCTTGATTCATGCTTCTTAAACTAATTATTATGGCAAATAATTATTAGCATGGTGGCTACACAGGGAAAGAACAATACGCAGGAAAAATGATATAGAAAGTTTCTTTTGTATTCTCTCTGCCTTTCCTCGAAGCCGTAGATAAATAGTAGTATTGCAGGTCTTCTGACTTACTCCCCGAATGGACGCCTTCCCGATTTCTCAGTGGCTAAAGTGTTGTCCATCACTTAACGAAGCTTACAGCAGCGGGACTGTTCAGGATTTTCACCCGATTCCCTTTTAATCCTGTTCCGCGAAAGCGAAGCAGAAACAATACAGACAGCAAATATAAGGATAATTTTTTATTTGTTCTGATTGGTTTCGTGTATTTCTGCAAATTTTACACACATAGGTTTACTTATGGAAATGTCATTATGAATGTTCGTCAGTAGTCCATTTTCTTTATTGATGATGTAAACCTGAACGACATTACTGTCACGGCAGGCACAAAGTAAAAATTTTCCATTAGGAGTGATGATAAAATTACGCGGATGAAGGCCCGTTAATTGATATCCGATTTTGGTCAGTAATCCCGTTTTGGCATTAATCGAAAAGATAGCAATGCCATCTCCTTTTAGGCGATTTGATACATACAAAAAGCGACCGTCTGGTGCGACGTGTATATCGGCACTGCCAGCGGCATTCAGTGTGTCGGCAATAATAGTTTGTATTGGTGTCAGATTGCCTTTGTCGTACTTTAGGACAGTTACATTACCCGACAGTTCACCGATGATATAAGCAAATTTCCCATTCTGATGGAATTCGGTGTGACGCGGTCCTTCGCCGGCGGGAAGTTTGAATGAGGCGGGTGTGCCTTTTTTTAGTGAAAGCGTATGATGCGCTTTGTTCTCTACCAAGTCATATTTGTAAATTTGGTCAGTTCCCAGGTCGTTGGCGTAGAGATAGAGGTTATCCGGCGAGGTATAGATGCAATGGAGGTGTGGCTGTTCTTGGCGGGCCGACTTTGGATCACCGCCTTCAAACTGAAAGAGTTTGCCTTTATGCAGGCGCCCGTCACGTTGCAACGGGAATGCGGTGATGCTACCTCCGAAATAGTTGGCTGTCACTGCAAGGCTTTTGCCTGCATCAATCCAAACATTGCAGGGATTATCACCATGGGTTAATTGATAGTTGAGAAGACGGATATTACCGTTCTTATTATTAAAAACGTATGAATAGAGTTTGGCTTTGCCATCTTGCGTCTCACTGACAGCATATAGATTGCGACCGTCTTTAGTGAAGTTTATATACGTAGGATTAGCAATCTGGTTTACTTTACGTAAAAGTACAGCTTTGCCTGAAGCTTCATCGAAACGATACAGGTACATACCTGGTTGCGAAGGTTCTGCCATACAACCGATCAGCATGAACAAGCTATTATCGGCACCAAAACAAGTAGCTGCCGAAAGGAGAATTCCAATGAATAGTATGAATATTTTTCTCATTATTATAATATTTATTTTGTGCAAATATACAACAGAATCTTCGTAACTTTACACCGTTAAAATAATAATCGTAAACAATGAAAGTATTACTAGTCAATGGCAGTCCTCATAAACAGGGTTGCACATATATGGCACTCGGTGAAGTTGCCGATGCGCTGAATAAGGAAGGTATCGAAACCGAAATCATGTGGCTTGGCGTGAAACCTCTGGCCGGTTGTATCGGATGTGGCAAATGTCGTGAGACTGGAAAATGCTTCCGTGATGATATTGTCAATGAATTTGCTAGGAAGAGTTTTGAGTGTGATGGTTTTGTGTTTGGGACCCCGGTACATTTTGCATCGGCTACAGGTGCTATCACCTCGTTCATGGATCGTGCGTTCATTGTACCTTCGGGATTACGGAACAAACCGGCTGCCACGATCTGTAGTTGCCGTCGGGGAGGAGCCGCTTCTACTTTTGATCAGTTGAATAAATACTTTACCATCCGTTGTATGCCTATCGTTTCGTCCAACTATTGGAATATGGTGCATGGTAATACACCTGATGATGTAAAGCAAGATATTGAAGGGTTGCAAACAATGCGCGTACTCGGCAAGAATATGGCGTGGCTGCTAAGATGTATTGAAGCCGGTAAACAGGCTGGATTTGTTCCACAAGAGGAAGAAAAGGTTTACACTAATTTTATTCGATAATGTGAGGCATCAGCTTGCACAGAAAATAGGAGATGGTTTTTGTAAAGTCCTTTGACGGAATTAAATTAAGCCGATCAATGTCCTTACTATAAATCAGACGAACTCTTGATGAGTTTGCTTTTAGAACTATTATTTTTTAAAACGTACTTATAACTTGTTTTATATTTTCTGCGAAGGAATATTTCTGTACGTTTGATGAAACTTAAAACTTAATCGATTAATGCTCCATTTGATAAAGAACTTGATCGAACATCAAAGGAATATCAGCCTTATCTATTCCGGCAGCTAACAGATAGGGAATGTCCGCGTCAAACATTTCTTTGAAGGAATAGATGTCGCCTTGTTCTTCTATCACTGCCTTTTCGTAATAATTGGCAGCAAACTTAAGGTTACGCATAGCCCATTCGGTATGTGCAGCGTTCAGAAAGTCCTGAGATGTTGGGTCTTCGTTTAAAATCTTTTGGTAGTAGTTGTGCGCTTGCTCATATTTCCCCAGCAAAAACGAACACCAGGCAATAGGTCTCCAGGCTTTATGATTGTGACTATCCAGATAGTCTATCTTGAAGAAGTATTTCAATGCCTCGTCGTAGCGCTTAAGTTCCAGCAGACAGTTCCCGATATTAAGATCGATAGAAAAGTTGTTATCGTGATTGTGTGATGCAAACTTGTTGTAATATTCGATAGCTTGTTGAGGCTGCTTAAGGAGGCGATAACAGGAAGCGATTCGGCGGATGGCCCATCGACTGTCCGGATTGAGTAATTCGGCGCGAAGAAAAGCTTGCAAAGCTCCTTTGGTGTTGCCCCTCATCTCTTCACAGTAGCCGATTTTCTGGAAGAGAAGGTTGTCGGTTTCTTTTTTTTCTGTGAACTGGTTGAATATGGTCAGCGCATCTTTGTAATACATTTTGCGCATGTAGTATTCGGCGATGGCCATGAGACTCTCTTCATCAGACAGGTAAGGTTTTAGAATCTCCAGATTATGAAAATCCAGCGGTAGCTTGAAAATGTCTATGAAATCATCATGTTTCGGATAGAGCTTGAAAAAACGATAAAGATCCTGAATATATTGAATCATAATAATCTCCAGTTCACCTCGCTTAGTGATAATTTCGGCTTTCGATTGGCGGGCAGCCTCTGAGGCCTGATTGTCGAATTGCCCCATCATCATTTGTCTGACGTTCTGCGGCAACTGCATCATACTAAAATAGAGTGAATATTTGTCGGAATTGCACATGAAGGCGGCAGAAGTCATTGTTTCTAACGCTTGTTGTTCGAATGTCGATTGTGCCATAAGGCTGTTGATGTTTGAGTTCTGCACTGAGAAAGGCATGAACCAGTTGCTTATTTCGTGAAAGAACGGGTAGTTTTTAAGATGGATAAATGTTGAATGCATCACGTCGGCACCTTCCTGCTGGAGATCACCGAACTCTTCGATTTTTTTACCCAAATTGCTATCAGCAAACATTTTTTCCCATTCGGGATTCATGTCGTTTTCGGTCAAGTCGTTTATGTCTTTCATTCCTTCTTGATTAATTTTCTTTCCGATATTTGGCGTAAGTTTAATCATTTCGGGGATAATTTCTTCTTGCAGCTTCCGAGTGATCTTTTCGGTCTCCCTAGCCAGTATGAAGCGTAGAGTAATAGTTTGCAGAATATGTGTGAATCCGGGTTCCTCGTTGAGTGTAGCCAGCAAAATAGCCAGTCGAGAATAGTATACCTTTCGATTTCTATAGAGGTAAAGGATGATGAGAAGGTTTATCAGCGCCCTGGCTTTGATCTCGTTGTTCTTGTGTGAAGCGGCGATGAATAGTAGTCTCATCTTTCCTTTATCAAATGACTCTAGCAATGACAACAGGAATGCCGATACAATCTGACATCCTGTCACAAATGGCAGATTATCGTCTTTCAGTAGCTCGTTTATTTGCTGCTCTTCTTCCGGTGTGAGTATATCTGAACCCCAGATCTTATTGAATAGTAAATTATTGGCCTCATCGAGACCCTTGTGGTTTGTTGTTTCGTAACTATCAATCAATTGCTTATGGAGCTGTTGATATGAGTAGGATGGCATATTATGAAGATTTCTGCGATTGATATAGTAGGTCGTGGGCTCATCTTTTTCCAGCATCTTGTGCTTCATCGTTTCAGCTAGCTCATAAGTAGAGATGGTCAAATTGTTATAAATTTGTTCGCGCATGGGATCTTTGATGCCTTCCATATTATACCGCAACATATACCTATAGTTGTTCTCGAGTTCATCCAGTTCATCACGTGTTGAGGTCTCGTGATTGTACGAAATTAGCTCTTTAATGGCTTCAAAAGCAAGCTTTAATCCACCCTTCTCCAAACGACTGATAATTGTGTCGTAGAGTTTTTTTGTATTTTGTGCTATCATAATTCGTTTTATACAAATGCAATGCCAAATGTATGCAATTCAGGTGAAATTTTTTATCTTTGCACACAAAAATAGAAGTGAAAATGAACAAAATTCGTAATTTTTGTATTATTGCTCATATTGATCACGGAAAAAGTACGTTGGCCGACCGTTTGCTTGAATACACCAAGACAGTAGAGAGCAGAGATATGCAGGACCAAGTTTTAGATGATATGGATTTGGAGCGTGAACGAGGAATAACCATCAAGAGTCATGCTATTCAAATGAATTATAATTATAACGGCGAAATCTATACGCTCAATCTGATTGATACTCCGGGGCATGTCGATTTTTCATACGAAGTGTCTCGCTCAATTGCGGCTTCCGAAGGTGCGCTGTTGCTTGTTGATGCCTCTCAGGGTATTCAAGCACAAACCATTTCAAACATGTATATGGCTGTTGAGAATGATTTGGAGATTATTCCTGTCATCAACAAGATTGATATTCCGAGCGCTATGCCTGAAGAGGTGGAAGATCAGATTGTAGAACTTTTGGGTTGTAATCGTGCCAATATTTTGCGAGCCAGTGGCAAAACCGGTGACGGTGTCAAGGAAATACTTGATGCGATTGTTGAGCGCGTACCTGCGCCGAAAGGCGATTCTGATGCTCCGCTGCAATGCTTGATCTTCGATTCAATTTTTAATCCTTTTCGAGGAATTATTGCTTATTTTAAGGTTGAGAATGGTACGATCCATACGGGGGATCATGTCAAGTTTATCGCTACGGGGAAAGAGTATGATGCTGATGAGGTAGGTGTTTTGAAGCTGAAACTTTCGCCGCGTAACGAGGTCACGACAGGCGACGTGGGCTATATCATCTCCGGTATCAAGTCGTCGCGTGAGGTGCGCGTAGGTGATACAATTACGCATGTCGACCGGCCCGCCCAAAAAGCTATTGCCGGTTTTCAAGAGGTTAAACCAATGGTGTTTGCCGGCGTTTATCCTATTGATCCGGAAGATTTCGAGAACTTGCGCTCTTCGCTGGAAAAACTGCAACTCAATGATGCGTCACTTACTTTTCAGCCGGAGAGTTCCGTAGCGCTGGGATTCGGTTTCCGTTGTGGATTTCTGGGACTATTGCACATGGAGATTGTGCAGGAACGGCTCGACCGTGAGTTTAATATGGATGTTATAACGACTGTTCCCAACGTTTCGTATAAGGTTTATGACAAGAAGGGCAACTGTATAGAGGTTCATAATCCGAGTGGTTTGCCTGATCCTACACTGATTGAACATATAGATGAACCTTATATCCGGGCCTCTATCATTACGCAGACCACTTATATAGGACCGATTATGACACTTTGCCTAGGTAAACGCGGCACATTGATTAAACAGGAATATGTATCGGGCGACAGGGTTGAATTATTTTATGATATTCCTTTGGGTGAGATCGTGATTGATTTTTATGATAAGTTGAAAAGTATTTCTAAAGGATATGCTTCCTTTGATTATCATATACACGATTTTCGTCCAAGTAAGTTGGTGAAACTGGATATTCTACTGAACGGCGATCCGGTGGATGCGTTGTCAACTTTGACACATGTGGATAATAGTGTCAGTTTCGGACGCCGGATGTGTGAGAAACTGAAGGATTTGATTCCACGCCAACAGTTCGATATAGCAATTCAGGCGGCTATTGGTGCAAAGATCATTGCACGCGAAACCGTGAAAGCCGTTCGTAAGGATGTTACAGCGAAGTGCTACGGTGGTGATATCTCTCGTAAGCGGAAATTACTAGAAAAGCAGAAAGAGGGAAAGAAACGAATGAAACAGATCGGTACAGTTCAGGTACCGCAGAAAGCCTTTCTGGCTGTTCTGAAATTAGATTGATAAAAAGATGAAAAAGATTGTCTGGATATTCTGCTGCTTGCTTCCTTTGTTTGGTCACGGGCAACATCATGAAGAAACAATAGTAAAGGAAGATGTAATTTCCTATGTGCATCCGATTATTGGTGCTTCTACTTCCACGGAGGCAGGAAAGAGCGGGCATGGATTAGGTAAGACTTTTCCGGGAAGCGCAACGCCTTTCGGACTGGTGCAGCTTAGTCCCGATACAAAGACAGGCGGCGACAATGCGCCGGGATATTCATGGCATCATAAGACAATTGAAGGGTTTAGTTTTATTCATATGAGTGGCACCGGCTGGTATGGCGATTTTGGTAATTTCCTCGTGATGCCGAATACGGGCGGACTTCATACAAATAGTGGCTTCGAAAACAAACCGGAATCGGGCTACCGCTCTAGGTATTCACACGATAATGAAGTGTCAAAACTGGGATATTATGCCGTTAATCTGGATGATTATAATATCCGCACAGAGCTTACTTCACTTCCGCATTCGGGTATCATGCGAATGACCTTTCCTGCTGGTGATTCTTCTCGTATCAGTATTGACCTCGCTCGTCGTATAGGAGGTTCTTCATCGGAGCAATATATAAAGATAGTGAATGATACAACTATCCAGGGTTGGATGCGTTGTAGCTCTAAAGATGGCGGTTGGGGAAACGGCGATGGACATGTAAATTATACGGTCTATTTCTGGTGCCAGATCAGCAAACCTTTTTGCAAATATGGCGTTTGGAGTGCCAATGTGAGTCAGCGTTTCAAGCAGAGAAACCGTAATGCAATTGAGACCGACGAGTTTCAGGAAATTGTGTCCAATGCTGATGTCCTACATGGTTGCCGTGAGAAACAGGGCGAACATCTGGGCTTTTTTACCGAGTTTCAGACAAAAGCAAATGAACAGGTGCTTCTAAAAGCCGGGATTTCTTTCGTCAGCATTGAAGGTGCAAGAAAGAATATTGAAGTCGAAATGCCTGACTGGAATTTTGACAAGGTTAGGCAAACCAATGAAGACCTTTGGCGCAAAGCATTCAATAATATTCATATCAAAGGTGGAACATTAGATGATAGAATAAAATTCTACACGTCCTTATATCACACAATGATTGATCCACGGAGTACATCTGATGTAGATGGTAAGTATGTAGGTGGCGACAATCAGATCCATCAGAACTCGAATTATACTTATCGGACTATTTTCAGCGGATGGGATGTGTTCAGAAGTCAGTTTCCATTACAAACGATAATCAACCCGCAGATGGTGGACGATGAAGTCAATTCGTTGATCAATCTGGCAACATTGAGTGGAAAAAAGTATTTAGCACGTTGGGAAATAATGAATTCATATTCCGGTTGTATGTTGGGAAATCCGGCTGTTTCTGTTTTGGTGGATGCATATAATAAGGGTATACGAAATTGGGATATTAATCAGGGTTATCAATATTGTAGGAATTCTGTTAATAAATTCAGCAATGAACCCCTTGGTTATTCACCTTTGGATATTTCAAGAACATTAGAATATGCTTATACCGATTGGTGTATGTCGGAATTTGCTCATCAGAAAAATAATGCCAATGATGAACATACCTATGTACTGCGGTCGCAGAATTATAAGAATATTTGGAACGATAGTGTAAAGTGGTTCAGAGGGCGTAATGCGGATGGTTCATTTGGTGAATGGCGGGGCGAAACTTGTCAGAATTTGTATTGTACAGAATCAAATCCTCTCCAGCAAGGCTGGTTTGTTCCTCATGATGTTTATGGATTCATGGATTTGTTGGGTCATGGGGCTTTTACTCGGAAGCTGACTGATTTTTTCGATAAATCTTCTGCCGATTTTCTTTGGAACGATTATTATAATCATCCCAATGAGCCGGTGCATCATGTTCCTTTTTTGTTTACTTATACAGGAAATTCCTGGCTGACACAAAAATGGACGCGAATGATTTGCGCCAAAGCTTACGGAACTGATGTTTTGGGATTGTGCGGCAATGAGGATGTCGGTCAGATGAGTGCCTGGTATATTCTTGCTTCAATCGGTATTCATCCAGTGAATCCGGGAGATAACATTTATATTATTACGTCTCCGGTGTTCAGTGAGACAACAATAGCTTTGGATCCCCGGTATTATAAAGGGAAACGTTTCACCATTAAGGCGGTCAACAATTCCCCCGAAAACGGCTATATCTCCAAGATTTATCTGAATGGTAAACTTTTGAATCGTGCATGGATTCGGCATCAGGAAATAGTTAATGGCGGCGAATTGAAACTGATCATGAGCAAGGTTCCCAATAAAACATTAGGTAATACAAATCTTCCGCCATCATTTGGCCGTAATCATTGGAAGGCTGAATGATTTTTATGTAACTATGTTTGACTTATTCTTGTGAAACGAGACGGATACCTTCTGTTTCAATAGAAATCAGATGCTGCTTGTATAGAGATCCGATAGCCTGTTTAAAAGCTTTCTTACTACAACGAAATAGTGAGTAGATGATATCGGGATTGCTCTTGTCGTGTACAGGAAGGAAGCCTCCCTTAGCTTCAAGAGCATCATAAATGATCTTGGCTACGCCTTCGACTTTCTGATACCCGAGAGGAGACAAACTGACATCGATCTTTTTGTCTTCTCGTACCTCTTTAATATATCCTTTTCTGCGTTCACCTTTTTCGATGTTACAGAACACTTCGTCGGTATAAATCAATCCCCAATGTTCATTATTGATAATTACTTTATAGCCTATTTCTGTCTCGTCGGTAATCAATAGATCAACTTCCTGATTGAAACTGTATTCAGGTGTCGTTTTATTTAAGAATTTATCGATGCGTTCTGAAGCAACGATACGACCGGTAACATCGTCAATATAGAGGTAAACAATGTACCATCGGCCTTCCTTCATGGGTAATTTCTGTTCTCTGAACGGAACGAGAAGATCTTTCATCAGTCCCCAGTCTAAAAATGCACCCATTTCATTTACAGATTTGACTTCCATGTATTGGAATTCACCAACCTGAGCAAAAGGTTTTGCTGTTGTAGCGATCAGTCGCCCTTCATTATCATGATAGATAAAGACCTCTACATCATCGCCCGGTTTGACATCACTAGGTACATAGCGTGCAGGCAATAGAATTTCCAATCCATCGCCACCATCCAAATAGACACCGAAATCCAAGTCTTTGACGATTTTCAGTGTATTATATTTTCCAACGTTTACCATCGCTCTATATTTTCTACAAAAGTACACAAAGGAATTGATATAGAAGAAAAGGAAGAAAACATTTTATAAAGCAAGCCTGTGCAATATATACATATTTGCTGCGTTATTAAAAAGAATGTGGAAAGTACATTTCTGATATTTCTTTTTGAGGTAATGGAAATGTAGTATATTTGCAGTTTATTTGAAAAATCGTATATATGAAGATAAAGTTAGTGGTTTTTAGTTCACTGGTTTTCCTTTTGGGTGCATGTTCAACACCTCGGAATCTGACTTATTTTGAGGATTCTAAAGAAATGACAGATAAGCAGTTATTGCAAATGACTTCGGATTATGAACCGCGCTTTAAGTGTGGTGATAAATTGGTTATTATTGTTTCCGCTATTGATCCTGTCGCTGTCGCTCCATTTAATATGCCTGTTACCATGGTGACAGATGTTTTGCAGACACAGACCAGTTCTGTTGTCGACAGGAAAGCATTATCTCAGAATCAATCTTATTTACCATATACGGTCGATTCGGAAGGATATATTAATTTTCCTGTTTTAGGAAAACTTTCAGTCAAAGGGCAGTCTCCTCAGGAACTGACTTTGTATTTGGAAAAACGTATCTCAGAATCAGTAGAGAATCCTATAGTGAATATTAAGCTTGATAATTTTAAAGTTTCCGTTATTGGAGAGGTTACTCGTCCGGGTTCTTTTAATGTTTATAATGATCGTGTTTCAATATTGGATGCATTGGGACTGGCAGGAGACTTAACTATTTACGGCCGTAGAGACAATGTTAAGCTGATACGTGATATTAATGGAAAAAAAGAGATCGTGACTTTGAATTTAACTAGAACAAATTTACTGGAATCACCATATTTCTATTTACAACAGAACGATGTTGTATATGTTGAACCCAATGACAAGAAGAAGAAAACTTCCGGCTACAGTCAGGCTGAGCAATATAACTTGTCGTTTGTTTCTACTTTCGTGAGTGCGATATCCGTAATAACAAGCATGGTCATATCAATCATTGCATTAAAAAATAAATGATTTATGGGAGCAGTTGATAATAATAAAGAGTATGTTGATATCAGAAAGTACTATTTGAGGTATAAGAACTATTGGCCGGTTATAGTAATTTCTTTCGTCGTTTTTTGTATTTTGGGTTTTTTCTATTTTCATTTTGCCCCTCCTGTATTACAGGTTAATGCTAATATATTGATAAAGGAAGATGAGGGTATATCAGGTTCTACCGCTTCTTCTTCCGCTGCGTCTGCAGCAGCATCTCAGGCTATGCAAAATTTCGCTTTTGGAGGGAGTTCCTCGCTTGGCGGCAATTCGGTGAACGATGAATTATTGTTGTTGAGTTCATATTCCTTGTTTCGCGAAGTGGGCCGTGATCTGAATTTGAATGTACGATATTCTGTTGATGATTTTCCTTTTGATAAAGATTGCTATAAAAACTCTCCAGTCAAAGTCTATACGGTTACACCTATTGCGGATAATCTCGCAGGATTGATCAAGTTTCGTCTGAAGGTTTCATCAGGTGGAAGATGCAGCATTACGGCCAAACAAGGTTGGAAAACGATAGGGAGTGTATCCTCAACTGATTTTCCTGTACGATTGAATACAAAATATGGACCATTTTATTTTGATTTGACAAACTATTATAAGCCGAAGGAATCGTTGAGCATGGATATATTGTTTTTGGGATACGATTTTTGTGCCGAACTACTTCAAAAACAGATTACTGTCGATCAGGTTACAAAAAAAGCCAATGTTGTTTCATTAACGATGGAAGATAAGAATAGAATTCGAGGCAAAGAGATATTGAATACGCTTATTAGTTTGTATAATGAAAATGGACAGGTAGATAAAAACGGTGAGACAAAGTTAATGGATGATTTTTTAGGCGGGCGTATTAATTTACTGAATGCTGAACTTGATAGTGTAGAACGCAATATCGAACGTTACAAAAAAGAAAACAACCTGACAGATATTGATGAAGAAGCGAAAATAATTCTGGATAAAAGTCAAGATTTTAAGGAAAAACAAATTGAAGCCGAGTCACAATATACGGTGATCGAGCTGGTTGAGGAGTTTTTGACAAAAAGGGAAAATCGTTATTCGCTGGTACCTCTTAATATTGGGCTAAACGATAAGACAGTCCTCGAAGGGTTACAGAGTTATAATGAGGCTTTGCTTGATCGGATCAAATTATTAATGACAACGAAACCAGGCAATCCGGCAATAGATTTGACAAATAAACAGATTGATGCTATGCGAGCAAATATGATAGAAACGGTTCGTAGCATTAAATCAGGCTTGGGGCGTGCCCGTGGAGATTTAGCCAGTCAGGAAAATTATTTCTTGTCTCGTATAGGAAATATGCCGACGCAAGAACGTGAATTCATCAGTATTAAGCGACAACAGATGATTAAGCAGGAATTGTTTATGTTTTTGTTACAGAAACGGGAAGAAAATGCGTTGACTCAGGCATTGGTGAAACCAAAGGCAAAGATTGTTGATGCAGCTTATGTTTTATCAGATCCTATAAGCCCGAAGTTGTCGGTCGTCTTGATATTGTCGGTTGTTCTTTCTTTTATTATATCGTTGATATATATAATTTCAGCTGAGTGTATTAAGAAAAAAAGATCAATAAATTGATGCCATGTTATTTTTACCGGTATTAGCAATTGCAATTATATTATATATGTGTGGGCAAAGAATTCTTTCTTTGCTCATATTTTTCTTTTTTCTATTTGCCGGTTTTCAATTTGTTCCCGAAACGATGTTTGACACCGCTTTTGGATTTTCCAAGCCTTTAGATTTTGCTTTGTTTTATGTAGCCATCTTATTTGTCTGGGGCTGTTTTTTCTATGACAACTATATTCCTCGCAATAAGATGACGCTGCTTATTGCCATTTATCTGTCAGTTATTCTATGCTTGGTGTTAATTAGTAAATTTGTTTTAGGCATTGGATGGGGAGATATTATCCGTACATCCCGTTATTATTTCTTTGTTCTGAGTTATTATGTATTGAGGCGCTTTAGCCGAGAAGAAATAGAAGCTGTTTTGAAGGTCTTGGTGTTCATTACTGCATTCCAATGTCTTTTGTTTATCGCGCAGGCATTTACCGGTCATCCCCTTTTGACTGGTGCGCCAAAGGAAGAAAGTAGGCAGACGATAGGTATTATTACTCGTTTTTATAATTTGCCTAAGATGATCTATTTTATGTTGTTTTATGTGGTATTCTCGAAGCCTGTAAGAGGAATATTAGGTTATATCATTGCGGCAATTATGGTGATTTCTGTTTTCCTGACCATGCACCGAAGCATGTCGATGGTCGTTATTATAACTCTATTGTTGGGAACATTCCTGAGCATGAAGAATATCAAACAGTTTGTTAAATATATACCATACATTTTAATTGTGTTTATACCCCTTGCATTTGTCTTTGCAGCTCAGATGTCAAAGAAAACAATTTCTGATCTGGAAAGTGTAAAGAATGGTGATTTTGTAGATACTGAAGATGTCGAATTGAATGACGAATCTTCGTTCCTTTTCCGTATGGCCCATTTTTATGAACGATATCAGTTTGCTCAAGAAGATAAACTCTACAAATATTTTGGATTGGGTTTGATGCCTGAAGATTCTCCATATACCTCACGTAAATTTGACTTCAATATCGGTCTCGAAAATGAAAAGAATGGAGAAACGGTTCAGCTGGATACTTCTGACATCTCTTGGTCGTTGTTTGTTGTGAGATATGGATATGTCGGAACTTTTGTTTATATGTGTATTTATTTTGCACTTGTCTGGCATTTCTTTGTCCGTCGTAAAACAGACTACTCATTGCCTTTGATGTTATATTTGTTGTTGATATTTGGATGTTCCTTGACTTCTGATATGCTGTTTAATGTATATATGTTGATTTTCCCGATGATGCTTTACGATTATACGGTAAGGAAGGAAAAAGCAGATGCGACAGACGAATTAATAAAAATACCGGAAAATGTATCATGAAAATTACGGTGTTGACATCCTTATATCGAAGTGTCTCTTATCTGGAAGGTTATTTTGAATGCGTTCAAAAACTAAATAAGAGGGCTGATTTGGAAATTCTGCTTTTGCATAATGATCCAACACCTGAGGAAGTAGGCATTATTAATCAAAAACTTCCGGATCTTTCTTTCGTCAAATATATTCCAATACCTGTGCGTGAGAACCTTTATGCTACGTGGAATCGTGGAGTAGATTTGGCCAAAGGTGAATATATTGCTGTTTGGAATGTTGATGATGTTCGTTTTTCCGATTCACTAGATAAGCAGGCAACAGTGCTAGATGAAAATCCGGACATTTTACTTACCTACGGTGACTTTTTTTATATGTTTCGTTATCTTGATATAAGCGATAAAATGGTCTGTAACGCAGATTATGATTTAGATAAGCCCTCTTTTTATCATTCTCATCAGATTGGTTGTTTTCCGATGTGGAGGAAATCTTTGCATATGAAATACGGCTATTTTGATGAACAGTTCAAGTTGGTTGCAGATTTTGATTTCCAAATGCGTATTGCAAGAACTGGGAGAATAAAAAAGACGTCCGGAGTTTTAGGTGCATATCTAGAGAATGTTCCTGGTAAACTAAGCAGTAATATGTGGCTGCAGGTGTCTGAGCGCAATGTTATATATTGGCGTTATGCGGTATTGTCTATCGTAAATTGGTGCACCCTATTTACAATAGTCCGGAATTATAAAATATTCTCAGTGAGGGAACAAAAGGGTTGGTTCCCTTTGCGCAATATATTTGCCGGCTACCTGTCTTTCTGGTGGAAACGCTTTCCAAGTCTTTTGGTTTCTATCATTTATCAGCCACGTTATTTGGCGGCATTCGTTAAACATAATCTATTAAAGCAATAAGAAATGGTTGATGAACATTTGAAATTTAGTATTGTTACACCTGTTTACAATCGCAAGGATTGTATTAAGCGTTGTATAGACAGTGTTCAAAAGCAGAGTTATTCAAATTGGGAACATATCGTTGTAGATGATGGCTCGGACGATGGAACAGATATGATTCTGGAAAAGCTGGCGAAAGAAAAGGCAAAAGGATTGTTGTACTTTGAGCAGCCCCAAAATGGCGGACCGAACAGTGCGCGAAATCGGGCTTTAGATATGTCATCGGGCGATTTTGTTCTCTTTCTGGATAGCGCCGATACGCTTGTACCGGATGCTTTAAGCCAGATTGTAAAGGTAATTGATGAACATCCGGATTATCTGCATTTTTTATTTATTGCAGGTGACAGAATAGACTATTGCGCGCAAAACACTACGTTAAAAGGGCATTATTTTGCAGAGATTACATTCGGTGATTGGCTTAAAGGTAAACTGACAGGCGATTTTGTTCATGTTGTCTCAGCAAAGATATGGGATAAGGTCCGTTTTATTGAAAAATATAGAATTTATGAAGCGTTGACTTTTTTGGATATTTATAAGCTTACCCAAAAACAATTGTTTTGTAATGAGGTGATTATTCAGGTTGAACTTAATCGAAGCGATGCCGTTTCCCGTGAGGCTAATCTGTATAAAAAAAATGCTATTCAATTTTCAAAGGAAGTGATGGGGTTGATGTTACAAAATCATTATCAGGACTATATTGACAATAATGCGATAACAAATGTTTTGCATCTTGTCAATAAATTGTATTTTTATACTTTGATGTTGGGGATGTATGACGAGTTATCTTCTTATGAAGAAAAAGCTGTTGCATGTGGCGGAAGGATAAAACCTGTGTATAAAATTGCCAAGACGTTGCATTGCGGAAAATTGTTATGTATGGGAGTGAAATGTTATTCTTTTAGTAAACACCTTTTAGATTGAAATGAGGATTCTTCATGTTATATTCACGCTTCAATACGGCGGTGCTGAAACATTACTTGTTGATATTGTAAATGAACAGGCAAAAGAGCATGATGTAAATGTTTTTGTTATCAATAAAGATTATTCCGAAGACTTGCTCAAAACGATTGACGGACAGGTAAAGGTGCTGTTGTTTGAACGCAAGATAGGTAGATTTGATCCTAAAAGCTGGTTTGATATTTATTTAGAATGTTATAGATTGAAGCCGGATATTATTCATTGTCACGATTCCAAAGCAATTTATTTTGTTCCTTTTTTCTCTTTTAAAACGATATTGACGGTACATGCCGTTAACTTGGAACTCAAAGGAATAGGCTTGTATCATTCAATAGTTTCGGTATCGAATGCCGTAAAAGAGGATGTTTTGAAGCGGAAGAAACGCGATTCGCAAGTTATTATTAATGGCATCAATATTGATCAGATTCAGCACAAATCAAAAGAAGCACCATCACCTTGCTTCAAAATGGTTCAAGTAGGTCGATTAAATCATAATATTAAAGGTCAGCATATTCTTTTAAAAGCGCTTTCACTTTTGCGTCAGCGCAATATTCAGCAGCGGATGACGTTGGATATTATAGGCGCAGGTCCTTCTCTAGCCTATCTGAAAGGGTTAGTCACCGATCTGAATCTGGCAGATTGTGTTTTTTTTAGAGGATTGAAAGACCGGGCATTCATCTATGAGCAGCTTCGAGATTATGATTTGTTAGTTCAACCTTCAATTTATGAAGGATTCGGATTGACTGTAATCGAAGCAATGGCTGCCGGAGTACCCGTATTGGTATCCAATATTTACGGTCCGGCAGAATTAGTTCGCGAAGGTCAATTTGGTTATATGTTTCATTCTGAGGATACAGAAGATTGTGCTAACCAAATTGAACATATCATTGAGTCACATTCAGAAGTCGTCGTTAAAGCAAAAAAAGCATATTTGTATTGCGTTGAAAATTTTAGTTTAAAAAAAACAGTTTCTGATTATGCCGTATTATATTTACAGCTTAATCAACATAGTCATTAATAATGAACATTATAATTGTATCTCCTTCATTGAATCCTAATGAGAATGTTAGTGGAGTCTCCGCGGTTGTGAATTTTATTGTACAGCGAGACCATAGTCATCATTATATTCATTTTAAACAGGGGCGTAAGGATAGAGAATTGTTTATTATTCGATTCTTCTCATTAATTGTAGATTTTATAAAATGGATATGGTTGCTTTGTAAACATAGAGATGCAATGGTTCATTATAATTTCCCCCTTACGGCAAAAGCAATATTCCGGGATTATTTTTTTATAAAGGCTGCTTCATTTTTAGGGTTCAAACTATTAATACATATCCATGGCGGCAATTATTTGATGGAAGAACCTTTTCATCCTATGA
>Ga0268360_1000165_pt1 | contig 138052 bp, 109 predicted proteins | sample BioMet11_FD_192465 | JGI IMG/M metagenome (GOLD analysis project Ga0268360, IMG submission 192465) | Sewage microbial communities from Oakland, California, United States - Biofuel 11 (Illumina Assembly) | ecosystem: Engineered > Wastewater > Sewage > Unclassified | place: USA: California... | reverse complement strand
CTCCGTTTCCCGCTCTGCCGCTGGATGGTATTCTGCTTCATGGCCGGTCCTCCTTTGCACCTCGAGTGCGCTTTCCATTGGGAGCTTAACGCATCCCGCCGGGAGACCGGCCTTCTCATCCCATCTCCGTTTCCAAACGCTTCTCCGCTTTGAAGTGGCAGATCCGCGCCGGCAGCCGGCGTGTCTAGAGAGAAGCCCGAACTGTCACAAAACGAAGCGCGAGGGAAGCCTTGGACGGGCCGCGCGGCGGGCGTCACGGACGTTCGCAAAAATGGCAAAACCGAGCGAGCGCTCGATTTTTTGTTTTCTATCTGGTTGATATCAAACGGCTTAAAAATTCAAAACCGAGCACGCGCTCGGCTTTGGCCGCGGCTGGCTGGCCGCAACACGTTGAGAACTGCGCCGCAAGCGGCGCCGAAAAATGTGGCGGGACCGCGGTCCCGCGCGGACTGCAAGTCTACCCCACCGGCGCACGATGCTGGAGCGCCGCCCCACCGGCGCGCGCCATCAGCGGGCGTCTTCGAGTTGCTGGCTGACCTGCTCCCACTCGGCCAGGACCTCGTCGAGGCGCGACTTTTTCTCCGCCAGCAGGTCCATCTGGCGCTTGGTTTCCTCGGCGCTCACGAAGTCCTGCAAGGCCGTCTCCAACCCGGCAATCTCCGTTTCGAGCTGGGCGGATTCGTCTTCGAGTTCGGCCGCGTGATCTTCGAGCTGCTTCACCTTGATCGGGTTCAGCCGCTTGGGGCGCGCTGCATCGGCATCCTGCTGCGCGGCATCTTGTTCAACCGCCGCGGCAGCGCCGGCACTGGCCGATTCCTGCTGCGCGGCGGCGAGCGCTTCCTGCTCCTTGCGGAACAGGTAGTCCTCGTAATTGCCCGGGTAGACGTGGACCTTGCCGTCCTTCACTTCCAGGACTTTGGTGGCGAGGTTGTCGATGAAATAACGGTCGTGGCTGACCAGGACGGTGGTCCCGTTGTATTCCTTCAGCGCGTCGAGCAGCACGTCCTTGGCGCGCATGTCCAGGTGATTGGTCGGCTCGTCGAGCAGCAGGAAATTCGCGGGGTTCAGCAGCATGCGCGCCAGCGCGTAGCGGTTGCGCTCGCCGCCCGACAGCACGCCGATGGGCTTGAAGACGTCGTCCGCGCTGAACAGGAAGCAGCCCAGCAGGCTGCGCAACTCCGTCGTCGTTTTGCCGTTGGCGACCGAACTCAAGTCGTCGAGCAGTTGCACATCCGGGTCGAGCTCTTTGTACTGATCCTGGGCGAAGTAGTCGGGCTCGACGTTGTGCCCGATACGGTAGTCGCCGGAGGTAAGCGGCTCGATGCCGGCCAGCAGCTTGATCAGCGTACTTTTGCCCGCGCCGTTGACGCCGACCAGCACCACGCGCTCGCCGCGCTCGATCTGAAACGTCACGTCCGAGAGGATCACGCGCTCGCCATAGGCTTTCGACACGCCCGTGAACTCGGCCACGATGCGCCCGCTCGGCTGAGGCTGCGGGAAGGAGAAATGGATGGCCTTCTCCTCGGCCGGGATCTCGATGCGCTCGATCTTTTCGAGTTCCTTGATGCGGCTCTGGACCTGCTTCGCTTTCGTCGCCTGATAGCGGAAGCGGTTGATGAAAGCTTCGAGCTGCTGGATGCGCTCCTGCTGGTTGCGGTAGGCCGCTTCGAGCGTTTGCAGGCGCTCCTGCTTCTGCTTTTCGAAGGTGCTGAAGTTGCCCGTGTAGAAGTGCAGCCCCTTGTTCCACAGCTCGACGATCTTGCTCACCGTGACGTCGAGGAAATAGCGGTCGTGCGAGATCAGCACGAAGGCGTTCGGGTAGGAGTTGAGATACGACTCGAGCCAGTTGCGCGCTTCCAGGTCGAGGTGGTTGGTCGGCTCGTCGAGCAGCAGCAGGCTGGGCTGCTCCAGCAGGAGTTTGGCGAGCGCGATGCGCATCTGCCAGCCGCCCGAGAAATTCTCGGTGTGCTTGGTCCACTCTTCTTTAGGAAAGCCGAGCCCGGTGAGCACGGTGCCCACCTTGGCTTCCAAAGCGTAACCGTCGCTGTTACGGAACTGCGCTTCCAGGCTGGTGTAGCGCGTCGCCGCTTCGGCGTATTCCTGCGAGGCGGGATCGAGGTCGGAGAGACTGCGCGCGAGCTGTTCCATCTCGCGCTCCATGTCCTTCAACTTGTCGAAGACCGACAGGCACTCGGCGAAGACCGTGCGACCGGTGAGGTGCAGGCCGTCCTGCGGGAGGTAGCCCGCCGAGACGCTTTTCTGCGCGGTGCATTCGCCCGTGTCGACGCTCTCCAGGCCGCCCAGAATTTTCATGACGGTGGACTTGCCGGTGCCGTTCGCGCCGACCAGCCCGACGCGGTCCTGCGGCGTGATCATCCACGAGATGTTCTCAAACAGGACGTGCGGTCCGAAGCGCTTGGAGACGTTGACGAGAGAGATCATCGCTCGCCCGCCTGGCGCGCCGTGGGCAGCGGAAAGCCCGCACAGCGGGCGGATGGAATGGAACGGAAAACAGAACTAATCATGCCTGGGACTGCGCGGCCGCGGGGCCGCAGAAAAATGTGAGCGCATTCGCAATGTAATTCTTCATCTCGGAGCGCTTCACCACGGCGTCGAGAAAGCCGTGCTGCAAAACAAATTCGGCCGTCTGGAAACCTTCGGGCAGCTTCTGACGAATGGTCTGCTCAATGACGCGCGGCCCGGCGAAGCCGATCTGTGCGCCCGGCTCCGCGATGTTCAGGTCGCCCAGCATGGCGAAGCTCGCCGTGACGCCGCCGGTGGTCGGATCGGTCAGCACGCTGATGTAGGGCACGCCGGCCTGGTCGAGCTTCATCAACGCGCAACTGATCTTGCCGAGCTGCATCAGGCTGACCGCGCCTTCCTGCATGCGCGCGCCGCCCGAGGCCGAAACGATGATGAGCGGCGTGTGCGTGGCGATGGAGCGCTCGACGGCGCGCGTGATTTTCTCGCCGACCACGGCGCCCATGCTGCCGCCGATGAAGCGCAGCTCCAGCGTGCAGACGTTGACCTTCCGCCCGTTCAACAACCCCTCGACCGAGTAGATCGCGTCGCGCATGCCGAGCGATTTCTGCACGGCGGCCAGCCGGTCGTGATACGGCTTGGCGTCGACAAAGCCGAGCGGATCGGTGGAGGTCATCTCGCGGTCGTGCTCCACCCATTCGCCGTCGAGCAGCATTTTCAGCCGGTCGAGCGCGCCGACGCGGAAATGGCGGTTGCACTTCGGGCAGCATTGCAGCGTCGCTTCCAGGTCTTTACGCCAGATGATCTGGTGGCAGCCTTCGCACTTGATCCACAGCCCTTCGGTGCGGACGCGCTTCTCGCCGTCGCTGACACGGGTTGCTTTGCGCGGGATTTTGAACCAGTCCATGCCCAACCTCCAAGCTACAGTGTGGACAACCGCAGTGGCAATGGTACCCCACTTTTCGCACGGCTTCGAGTGGGGTGGCGCGCTGCCGGGGCGTGCCGGGCGGGCAATGCCACCGTATGCTCGCGCGCGGCTCCGTTTCGAGACGGCCACGGCCTCAACGCGGGTAGGGATGGCCGCGCAGGATGGTCAGACCGCGGTAGATCTGTTCCGCCAGCACCGCGCGCGCCAGCTCGTGCGGCATGGTAAGCGTGGAAAGCGACAGCAGCAGGTCCGCCCGCGGCTTCCACTCGGGCAGCAGCCCGTCATGCCCGCCAATCAGGAAGACCAGGTCGCGCGCGTCTAACTCGGCCTGGTGCAGCAGGTGGGCGAAGGCATTGGAGTCCATCGCCTTGCCGGCCGGGTCGAGAAAGACCTTGCGCGCCGCGGCGTGCTTTTGAAACAGGTCGTAGCGTTGCGGATGAATCTCGCGCATCTCGCAGTGCATGTAGCGCGAACTGCGCTTGAGAAACTCCTCGGCCATGCCGTTGGCGTTCGCGTCCTTGGGCTTGCCGATGAATAGGAGCCAGAGCTTCACAGGCGCCCCCCCGGTGGAACGCGGGCGGGACTGAAGTCCCGCGCGGACTGAAGTCCGCCCCACCGGGCGGCTGCACTGCCGGAAGCGCGAAAAGCGAAAATCGCCGGGCTAGACATGCGCTTTGGCCGACTCCTCCACCAGCCGCGCGGCGTGCCGCAGGGCCTCTTCGGACAGATGCTGGCCGGAGAGCATGCGGCCGATCTCGCGGACGCGCGCGCCCGGGTCCAGCTCTTCGACGTGCGCCGACGTGCGTCCGCCGGATTCCTTTTTCTCGACCACGTAATGATGATCGGCGAAGCTGGCGATCTGCGGCAGATGCGTGACGCAAAGCACCTGGCTGGAGCGGGCGATCCGCTTCAGCCGCCGCCCGATCATCTCCGCCGCGGCGCCGCCGACGCCCGCGTCCACTTCATCGAAGACCAGCGTCCGCGCGCCGCCGTTCTGCGCCGGCTGGAGCGCCAGGCAGGCCTTCAACGCCAGGGCGATGCGCGACAACTCGCCGCCGCTGGCCACGCGGTCGAGCGGGCGCGGCTCCTCGCCGGCGTTCGCGCTGACCAGGAATTCCACGGCGTCCAGGCCGTGGTGCGACGGCTCGGACTCGCGCAGCGCGATGCGGAACGCTACGCCCTTCATCGCCAATCCCGCCAGTTCGGCCTCGACCGACTTTTGCAGCGCGCGCGCGGCCTTCTGCCGGACGGCGCGCAGGGCCAGCGCTGCTTTCCGGAACGCACTTTCCAGTTCCGCGATCCGCTTTTGCAAAGCCGCCCGCCGCTCGCCCGCGCTCTCCACGGCGTCGAGTTTCGCCCGTACGTCGTCAAGAAAGGCCAGCGCGTCTTCGATCGCCGGGCCGTACTTGCGCTTGAGCTTTTCAAGCTGCGCCAGACGCGTCTCAACCTTTTCCAGGCGCTCGGGGTCGGACTCCAGATCGCCGAGGTAACGGCCCAGTTCGCGCGACGCTTCGGAAAGGGCGATGCGCGCCGGCTCCAGCAATTCGAGCACGCCTTTCATCTTGGCGTCGATGCGAACCAGTTCCTCCAGCCGCCGCATCGCGCGCGCCAGATTCCTGGCTGCCGAGTTTTCGCTGTCGGCGAGGCAGTCGTACGCCTCCGTGACGTTCTCGGTGAGCCGGGCGACGTTTTTCAAAACGAGACTTTCCTGCTCCAGCCGCGCGTCTTCGCCGGACTCCGGATGAAGCGCTTCAATCTCGCGCCGCTGCATGTTCCACAGGTCGGCGAGCCGCAGCTTTTCCTGCTCGGTGCGGTCCAGTTCCGCCAGCTCGGCGATGGCCGCGCGCCATTCCGTCCAGGCGGCGTCGACCGCGGCCAGCTCGTTCGCGGCCCCGGCGGCTTCGTCCAGCATTTCGCGCTGCGCGTCGGCGGAAAGCAATTTCTGCTGATCGTGCTGGCCGTGAATGTCGCCCAGGAAAGGCGAAATATCGCGCAAAAGGGCCGCGGTTACCGGCCGGTTCGCTGCGTAGGCGCGGCTTTTCCCGCCGCTCAGGACTTCGCGCTCGATCAGCAGTTCGCCGTCTTCCGCCTCGATGCCGGTGGCGGCCAGGAGCGCGGTCAGCGCCGCATCGCCGGGCAGCTCGAAACGGCCGGAAACAAAGGCCCGTTCGGCGCCCGTACGGATGACTTCCGCGGAGGCGCGCCCGCCGAAAAGGAGCGACAATGCGTCCACCACCAGGGACTTGCCGCTGCCCGTCTCACCGGTGAGCGCATTCAGCCCGGAATGCAGGCCGAGCCGCAGCCGTTCCACCACCGCGAAGTTTTCCACCACCAGTTCGAGCAGCATCCGAGCCCAAATTATAGTCTTTCACGGCCCGGCGGTGCGGCGCCGGTTCAGCCGCCAGCTTCGTTATCATAGGAACTGGGGACAACCGAGCCCCCGACAATTCCAAGGAGTTTCGTTTTGAGCTTTCCATTCGCCGGCGCCTTCCTCCAGTTGCCGATGCTGGACCTATTGATGGGCGCGTCGTTGGTCTCCAAGGTTGTCCTGATCATCCTGGCCATCGCCTCGGTTATGAGTTGGACCCTCATTTTTGCCAAGTGGAAGCAATTCAAGACCGCGGTGCTGCAAAACACAACGTTCCTGCGGGCGTTTCGCAAAGCGCCCCGGCTGGAAGCGATCGCCGCGCTGGCCGAGCAGTTCCAGGTGTCGCCGCTGAGCGGAGTCTTCGCCTACGGCTATGACGAAGCCGGGCGCCAGGTGCAGGTGCGGGGCCGCGTTACGAACAAGGTCGCCGTGGAACGCGCTTTGCAGATGGGCGTCAGCGCCGAACTGACCCGTCTGGAGCACAACATGAGCTGGCTGGCGACGACGGCGACGGTCTCGCCCTTCGTCGGCCTCTTCGGAACTGTGCTGGGCATCATCGATTCATTCCAGGGTCTGGGGATGCAGGGCTCCTCCAGCCTGCGCGCCGTGGCGCCGGGCATTTCGGAATCGTTGATCGCCACCGCGGCCGGCCTGGCGGCGGCCATCCCGGCGGCGATTGCGTACAACCAGTTCTCCCATCGCCTGCGGGAACTCGGAGCCAAGATGGAAGACTTCTCGCTCGAGTTTCTCAATATGACCGAACGCGGAGAGGAGTAGCGCAGCGTGGCCTTCTCAATGCAAAACGGGCGCGGACGCCGCGGCAACATGGACTCGATGGCGCAGATCAACATCGTGCCGCTCGTGGACGTCGTGCTCGTGCTGCTGGTGATCTTCATGCTGACTGCGCACGTGATGGAGTTCGGACTGGAGATCAACGTTCCGAAAGTGAAACGGGTCGCCGACACCGCCAAAGAGATGCCGGTGATCTCGGTTACACGCGCGGGCGATCTGTACCTGAACGAGAAGCCGGTGAACATCAACTCGTTGGGCGACGACTTCCGGCAGCGGTTCCCCAACGCCACGTCGGCTTACGTACGCGTAGACAAAGAAGTGATCTGGGACGTCATTGCGCCGCTGCTTTCGAAACTGGGCGACGAGAAGATACAGCCGTTGATGGTAACTCAGCCGGACGACGGAAAGCCTAACAGGTAGGCGCCGGAACTCCCTATGGATGGATTTCGCGACATTCTGGACGCGCGCGAGTCGTTACGGCGGCCGTTCCTGGAATCCCTGGGCCTGCATATCGGCGTTGGCGTGCTGATTGCCGTCCTGGGCGTAGCTAATTTCGCCAAGCATGAACAATGGGGCGACCCGCACGGCGGGGGCGGCGGAGCAGTCGGCGTCACGGCGGTGAAATCGATCCCGATGGCCGGCCATGAGGGCCCCATCAACCGCGTGGCGAGTGACACGGAATCGCAGGTGCCCGAGCCCGAGACCTCCAAAGCCGAAGCGAAGTCGAAGGTGGCGGAGAAGGATGACGAGGACGCGATCCCGCTGAAGTCGAAGCACCCGTCGAAGAGTTCATCGAGCGACAGCTACCGCAATCCGCGGGCCAAGCCCGACGCCCTGGCGTCCAACCAGCTCACCAGCCGGGTGGGCCAGTCGGCCAGTTCTCCGCTCTTTGCGCAGGCTCCGGGCTCCGGCGGCGTGGGCGTGGGCAACGGGATGCCGTTCGGCAACCGGTTCGGCGCGTATGCGGCGCTGATCCGCGATCGCGTGGCCCAGCATTGGCGCACCGACCAGGTGGACTCGCGCATTCGTACGCTGCCGCCGGCGATCGTCACCTTCGAGATTCAGCGCAGCGGTCAGGTGCGCAATGTCCGGGTGGAGCAATCGAGCGGCAATGTCGGCGCGGATTACTCCGCGCAGCGCGCGGTCATGGAGGCGTCGCCGTTCCCGCCTTTGCCTGCGGCCTATTCGGGGTCCTCGGCGACAATTGAATTCTGGTTCACTTTGAGACGATGAAACGAATCTATTTAGTACTCGGAATTGCTTTTTCCGCACTGCTGGCCGGACTCGGCTGGAGCGCGGGCCAGCAGAGCGACCTGGTTATCAAGTATTCGGGCGGCGCGAAGCCGTCCATAGCGCTTCCGGATTTCAAGGGAGCCGGCGGGGCAGCCCAGTACGCCGGGCTGTTCAATCAGGTTGTCTTTGAGGACGTGCAGCGCTCGGGCGCGTTCAAGATGGTGTCCAAGAGCTTCTATCCGTTGAATCCGCCGCAGCAGGAGAGCGACCTGCGTTCGGCCCCGGCGGCGGCTCAACCGGCGCGGCGCGGCGCGGCTCCCGCGGCGAAGGATTGCGGCGGGCGCTGCCTGTCCGACTGGGCTTCTTCGCCGGTCGCGGCGGCTTACCTGGGCTTTGGCTACGCCTCGGACCAGAACGGCCAGTTCATCGTCTTCGGACATCTGTATAACACCGCCATCGCCGATATGAATGGCGCGCGCCTGTTCAGGAAACTCTACAACGGCACGCTGGATGAAAACGGCGTGCGCCAGGTGGCGCATCAGTACGCGGCCGACATCCTCTCCCAGTTCGGTCAGACCTCACTCGCGGGGTCGAAGATCTACTTCGTTTCCGATCGTCAGGGCCGGGGGACGAAAGAAATCTGGTCGATGGACTTCGACGGCGCCAATCAGAAGCGCCTCACCCATTTCAATTCCATTTCGACCATGCCGGCGGTTTCGCCCGACGGCACGCGGCTGGCGTTCACGACTTTCGCCAAGGGCCAGCCCCGCATCATGATGTACTCGACGGTTACCGGGCACTTCATCACGTTTCTGAATCCGCAGGCGTCGGTCAACTCCCAGCCCAATTTCACGCCGGACGGGAAGAATGTGCTCTTCGCCTCCACCGCGGACGGCCGCTTCATGAACATCTATATGAGCGATCTGAACGGCGGCGGGCTCAGAAGAATCAGCAACGTGCGCGCCGTGGAAGCCGAACCCAAGGTGAACCCGGCGAACGGCCACGACATGCTGGTGATCTCCGGCCGCGGGGGGCTGGCCCAGCTTTACCTGATGAATATCGACGGGGCGGACGCGGTCCGTCTGACGACCGGCGAAGGCGAAGCGTCAAACCCGGCCTGGAATCCCAACGGGCAGCACATCGCTTTTGCGTGGACGCGCGGTTATGCCCCCGGCAACTGGAATTTGTTCCTGATGGATGTGTCCTCGCGCGAAACGGTTCAATTGACTCACGGCACAGGCCGCAACGAAAACCCGTCCTGGGCGCCGGATGGCCGGCACCTGGCTTTCAGCTCGAATCGCGCGGGTAACACGCAGATCTACACGATGCTTGCGGACGGAACTGAAGTCCATCAATTGACGACGCAAGGAAATAACTACATGCCGGTCTGGGTGAAGTGAGTTCCTCACCCGGGTCGCGAAATGGATAGAATGACAAGGGAGTAGCCTTGAGGAGGCTAATAGACAGAGAATGAAACGAACCCAAATTGCCCTGATCATGATGGCCGCGGCATTGTTGCTGGTTTCGGCCGGTTGTAAGAAAAAGCCGCCGGTCGCGCCGCCGCCACCTCCACCGCCGGTCGTAAAGGAAACCCCGAAGGCGGCTGTGATTAACAGCTTCACCGCAGAGCCCTCCACGATCAACAAGGGAGAGAGTTCGACGTTGCGCTGGAACGTCTCGAATGCTACGTCGGTCACCATCGACAACGGCATCGGCACGGTTCCGGCGAGTGGAAGCCGCACTGTTTCTCCGAGTGAGAATACGACCTATCGCATGACCGCCAGCGGCGCTGGTGGCGATGCCGTTGCTGCCGTCACGGTGTACGTGACCACCCCGCCTCCGCCTCCGGCTCCGGCTCCGGCTCCCAAACCGAGCCTCGACCAGCGGCTTGCGGAAGTTCAGGACGTGTACTTCGACTACGACAAGAGCGAAGTGCGTGAAGACGCTCGCGCCGTCCTGCAGAAGGATGCCGACCTCGTGAAGGCGATTCTCGCGGACTTCCCGTCCGCCGTGATCACCCTCGAAGGCCATTGCGACGAGCGCGGCTCGGCTGAATACAACCTGGGCCTGGGCGACCGCCGCGCCACCTCCGCCAAGGAATTCCTGACGCAGATCGGTCTGCCGGCTGACCGCCTGAAGACCATCAGCTATGGCAAGGAACGGCCGACCTGCACCGAGTCCAACGAAGCGTGCTGGGCGAAGAACCGCCGCGCGCACTTCTCTGGCGTTCAGTAAACCGTTCGTTCCGTTCGTTTACACGGGCGCCGCTTTCCTTGGGGGAAGCGGCGCTTTTTTGCATCCGCGGTCCGCCCGAAAGCACGCAGGATAGGGGAAGATGAAAGTCATGAGAGTTGGAATCAGCGTTGGACTGGTGTGCCTGCTGCTCCCCGCGGTGGCACCCGCGCAAAAGCGCGAAATCACGGAAATGAATCGCGACGTCGCACTGCTTCAGGAAGAAGTCCGGAGCATGCGGAAAGCGGATGAGGACAGGTTTAACGCAATCGACGCCGCACTCAAGCAGATCCTCGACGAAATCAACTCCGGCAACCGGCAGGTCGCCGGGTTGGGCAATGGGTTGAACAAAGGCGTGATGAGCCAGGTCGGCGCGATGGGCTCCAAAGTGGATTCCATGAGCGACGACTTCCGCTCGGTCAAGGAAAACACGAACGAAGTGATCGAGCGGCTGGGCAAGCTCGAACAGAAGATTGTGGACCTGAACACGGCGATCCGCACGATGCAGGCTCCGCCCGCGCCGCCGTCCGAAGGCGGACAGGAACAGGGACCCTCCGCGTCCTCGGCTTCCGCGCCGCCGGCGGGCACTTCGGCTGAAGGCCTTTATAAGGACGCCACGCGCGACAGACTGAGCGCCAAGTACGATCTCGCCCTGGACGAGTTCAAGAACTATCTGAACTGGTTCGGCGAGACCGATCTGGCGCCGAACGCCCAGTACTTCATCGGAGAAATCTATTACAACCAGAAAAACTTCGATGAGGCTCTCAAGGCGTTCGACGCGGTCATCAAGCGGCCCAAGAACAACAAGAGCCTGGACGCACGCTTCATGAAGGGCCGCACGCTGGCCCGGCTGGGGGAGAAGTCCGAAGCCGCCCGCGAGTTCCGCGCAGTGGTTCAGGCGGATCCGGGCAGCGATACGGCGCGGCGGGCTCAGGCCGAGCTGCGCGACCTGGGCGTGGCGGCTCCTTCTACGTCGAAACGGCGGAGATAGAATCGGTACGCAGGTTCCAGGCCCGGCCGTTGGGTTGAGGCAGTTTCGCCTCGCGGGGCCGGTCCATGTTCATGAGACGCAGTCCGCCACCGGCGTGTCCGGGCTGCACACGGCGAAAAGGAGTTGCTCAAGGATCGGGTTGCGCACGTCGCGAGCGTGATATCCTTTTTGAGACCTAAACGCGGCATGCCAGTTCGCACGCCATTTCCACGTATCTGCATTGCCCTCGGGCTCCCCGACCCGGAACGCCTGCTGGAGCAGGCGCGCCGTGAGGCTGCCCAGGGCGAGCGGTTCCTTGAATTCCGGCTGGATTACCTGCCCTCGCCCGAGCAGGGCATCGCGGTCATCCGGGAGTTTGTCCGCCTTTATCCCGACGCGACCGTGCTGGCCACGTGCCGGCGCCACCAGAATCATGGCCGGTTCAACGGGAGTATTGAAGAGGAATTCCGTATCCTCTCGGCCGCCATCGAAGCGGGCGCCCGCGCGGTCGACGTCGAAATCGAAAGCGCCGAAAACGCGCTGTCGCGCATGGATCTGCTGGCCGACGCGCAGGTCGTTGTGTCGTATCACAATTTCGAGGGCACGCCGGCGCTCGACGCCATCATGCGCCGGATGCTGAAGGTGCCTGCCGCGGCCTACAAGGTGGTCACCACCGCCCGCAAGCCTTCGGACAATCTGAAGATTCTCGCGCTGCTCAAGACGCATTCCAAGACGCCGCTGGTGGTGTTGGCGATGTCCGAGGCCGGCTTCCCGACGCGCGTGTTGTGCACCGTCATGGGCGGAGCCTTCACCTACGCCTCGCCGTCGACGGCCGAGGGGACGGCGGCGGGCCAGGTTTCGTCGAAGATTCTGCACAACCTATACCACATCGAGAAGACGTGGAAGAACTGCAAGCTCTTCGGCGTGATTGCGGACCCGGTGCGTCATTCCATCTCGCCGGCCGTGCACAACCGGGCGCTGCAGGCCCGCCGGATCGAAGCGATCTACCTGCCGTTTCTGGTCGGCGCGCTGCAACTGAAAGACTTTTTCGCCCTGGCGGAGGGCCTGCCGCTGCAAGGTGTGAGCGTGACGCTGCCCCATAAGCAGCGGATCATCCGCTACCTCGACGCGCTCGACCCGCTCAGCCGGCGTATCGGCGCCGTGAATACGGTCTGGCGCAAGGCCCGCAAATGGCGCGGCACGAACACGGACATCGACGGCGTCCGGGTGCCTCTGGAGAAGCGTCTGCGGCTCTCCAAGGCGACCGTGCTGGTGGTGGGCAATGGAGGCGCGGCGCGCGCCGCGGCCTTCGCGCTGGGCGACGCAGGCGCGAAGATCAGCATTACCGGGCGCAATCCCGATCGTGTGCGGGCCCTGGCCAAAGCCTGCGGCGGCGAAGCGGTGATGCCGGATCAACTGGGCGGCGCGCAGTACGACGTGCTGGTCCACGCGACGCCGCTCGGCATGTGGCCCCGCGTCGACGAATGCTATTTCCCGGGGCGCATCCCGGCGCAGACCGTCTTCGATCTGGTCTACACGCCGGAGCAGACGCTGTTGTTGAAACGTGCCGCCGAGCAAGGTTGCGAGGTCATTCCGGGCGTCGAGATGTTCATCGAGCAGGCCGCCCATCAGTTCGAGATTTTCACGGGCGAGAGTGCGCCGCGCCAGGTGATGGAGCGCGCCGCCCGCGAGGCGCTCCTCGAACAGAATCACCGCGTCTAGCGGCTGCCCGCCGCCGCTCCGGTCCGCCGCATCCCGCCTCCCGCAACTGGCGCCGTACCAGTACCGGTATTACTGAACGGCTCCATCGTGTCCAAGTCAAACAATGACGCGCGCATGGCGTGTCTCGAGCGTCATTTGCAGCCGTTGGTCAGTGCCTCTGGACGTCCAGGTTGTGAGAGAGTAATAACACCGGCGGAGCCGAAGGGCCGGCCTATACCGGACCGAAACGAAAATGATGGACGCCGCCCTGGCCTGCCGCGGCCAGGGCATTACAGGTTACGCAATGGACGCCTTGACCGGGCTGATGAACGGACCTCTGATGGAGGACGCGATCCGGAATCGGATTCGCGCCCGTGCCGGAGGCAAGCCTGCATTCGCCGTCGTTGTCCTGGGCCTTGACCGTTTCCGGAATCTCAACGACCTGCTGGGCTATCGCGCCGGCGATCAGGCGCTCGCCGAGGCCGGGCACCGGCTGCGCAAAGCGCCCGTCCATTGCGAAGCCGCCAGAATCGGCGGCGACGAATTCTGCGTTGTGCTGGACCCGGTGCGCGGCTTGCGCGATGCGCTGCGCGCGGTGGAGGCGCTGATCCGGGTCTTTCAGGAGCCTCTGCGCATCAGCGGGCGGGACGTCTTCGTGACCGCCAGCGCCGGCTTCAGCCTCTATCCGACCGACGGCGGCGAAGCGGTTTCCCTGCTGCGCCAGGCCTCGCGCGCGATGGTCAAGGCGAAGCTCCGCGGTGGCAACGCGGTGGAGAGTTCCACCGAGCCCCCATCGCTCACGCCCGAACAAAGCTATCGCCTGGAGACGGCCCTGCGCAGCGCCCTGGACCGCGAGGAACTGGCGCTGCGTTTTCAGCCGCAGGTCCAGCGCGACGGCCAGTTGGCTGGCTGCGAAGTCCTGCTGAGCTGGTTCCATCCCGAACTGGGCAAGGTCGAGGCCGACACGTTCATCCGCCTGGCCGAGGAGATCGGGCTGATCGGACCCATCGGGACGTGGGTGTTGAAGCAGGCGTGCGTGCATGCGAAACGCTGGTTCGACGCCGGCTTCTCCCTGCCGCGCGTTGCCGTCAACGTCTCGGCGCTGCAATTCGTCGCCCCGGACTTCGTGAAGACCGTGGAAGGCATTCTGGAGAGCACCGGCGTCGACGCCAGACGTCTGGAGTTCGAGCTCACCGAAAGCGCGGTCATCCGCGATATCGATGCCGCGGCCGCGAAGATGCAACTGCTCAAGGCGCATGGCATCGCCTTCGCCATCGACGACTTCGGCGTTGGCTATTCCTCGCTGACCTATCTGCACCGCCTGCCGGTCGATGTGGTGAAGATCGACCGCAGCTTCATCTCCCAGATCGCCCAGCCGTCGGGGAGTTTCGCGCTGGTGCAGACCATCGTGTTGCTGGCGCACCGCCAGGGCTTCCAGGTGGTGGCCGAAGGCATCGAGGCGGAAAGCCAGATGGACCTGGTCCGCATGCTCCGCTGCGAGCGCATGCAGGGCTACTATTTCGGCGTGCCGGTCTTCCACGCCGAGTTCGAGGAGATCCTGCGCTCGCCCAGCCCCTTCGTGCATCTCATCTCGGGCAGCCAGGGCAGCCTGCCGCTCTCCGGCGGGCTGGACATTTAGCTAAGGCCGTTTCGGCTTTTCTGTAGACGCGCAGACTGCCGGCGCGGATCCGAGGCCCTGCAGCGGAGCAGTGCGTCGAAACGGAGCCGCGACCGTGAGGGAGCGGTTGCATCTGCTTATTTATCAGCGTATTGCCGCGAACTTGCCCGCCCTCTCACGTTCGCGGTTCGGTGCTGAAAACCGGTAGCGACCGCCGACGTTCGCGTTCACGCTCCGCGAAACCGCGCCAATCCGGTCTACACCAATTCCGAAATTACTCTAGCCGCGCCGCCGACGCTCACGCGCTTCCTTGATGATGGGACCGTAGACCTGCTTGTCGAACGGCGGGCAGCCGGCCGGGTACTGGCCCAGTTCGTTGGTCTTCTGCCGCATCAGGAACGAGCAGTAGGTGAGCGTCTTGCAAACGCGCGCCTCGTCCAACTCGCCCTTCTCCAGCGCATCGCGCGCGAAATCGGGATAGGAGAGCACGCCGCGGCCCAGGCCGAAGAGCCGGATCGCGCCGGACTCGAGATTGGCCGCCGCCGCGTTGAGGGCGTATTTCTGGAGCCAGCTATAGCCCGTGCCGATCATGGGCAGCGCCGGGAACGCGCGCTGCAACTCGCCGGCTACGCGGAAATGGCGGTCCACGCCGAGCAGCGGATGTTCGGGCTGCTCGTAATTGCCCTCGTCGGGCTTTTCGAACGGCCGTCCGATGTGCGGGTTGTAGTACGGGCAGCCGATGGAGACGTTCAGCAGTTCCAGGCCGTCCTCGATCAGCCAGGCGAGCAACTGCTTGACCTCGGTGAGGTCGTCCTCCATCGGGTTCCGCGGGTTCACGCCCCAGCCCCAGGGATAGGGCACCGGGTACGGATACGGCTCGCCGATGCCGGTGTCCGCATTCTTGCGGTAGGGGACGCAGTCGAAACAGCCCAGCCGCATGGCCAGCGTCAGCCGCTTGCCGTAACGGTCGCGCACCTTGCGGAAGACGTTGCGCAGCAGGCGCGCGCGGTTTTCGAGCGGCCCGCCGTAGCGCCCCTCGCGCGTCTTCGCGCCGAGCAACTCGCTCAGCAGGTAGCCGTGCGTCGCCTTGATGTCGACGATGGTGAAGCCCGCCTCCAGCGCGAGGCCCGCGGCGGTGACGAACTGGTCCTCGATGCGCTCCAACTCATCGTCGGAAATCACCGGGTAGTCCGCGGGCGTATTGGTCTTCGCGTCGATCAGCGGGTTGTGATACGCGATCGTCTTGCGCGGGTGCGAATACCGCCCGGAGACGGTCAACTGCACGGGAATCAGCAGGTCATCGGTCGAGCCATACGTCTGGCCGTGCAGCGCGTGGATACGGTCGAGCAGGCGCGCGAAATCGTCGCGCGTCGCCGGATTCAGCCAAAGCTGGCGCGGGTTGGCGCGGCCGTCCTCGCGGATCGCCGTCGCCTCAAACCAGATCAGCTTCGCGCCGCCCGTGGCGAAACGCTCGTAGCGCCGCCAGGTCAGCTCGCCCGGACGCCCGTCCAGCGTGCCGTCGCAGCCTTCCATGGGATGGATCGCCATGGAGTTGCCGGCCGTCAGCGCACCTACGCGAACCGGGCGCGCGAGCGCGGCCCGAACCCTGTCTTTGTCGTCCACGAAATGGACGTGCGTGGCGTTCAGCGCCTGGGCCGCGGTGGCCAACTCGGCGAGGCTCTTGTAGGTGAAGTGTCTCATTCGGGCAGGGGTTTCCCTTTGGTCTCGGGCGCGAACGGCAGGGCCAGAATACCGATCAGAAACGCGGCGCACATGGTGATGCCCGCATAGCGCATCGGCTCGTCATAGCCGGCAAACACGCGGCTGGTCAGCAGGCCCAGCGCCAGCGGTCCCAGCGCCGCCACGAAACGTCCGATGTTGTAGCAGAACGACGTGCCCGTGCTGCGGAGCCGCGTCGGGAAGAGTTCCGGCAGATAAATCGCATAGCCGCCGAACAGGGCGAGCTGCGCGAAGCCCATCAGCGGGATCATCCAGAAGATGTCGCTGAACGTGCTCAGCTTCCAGAAGGTGAAGGCCGTGATGCCCATGGCAGCCAGGAAACTCACCAGGAAGGCCTTCTTGCGGCCGACGCGTTGCGTCAGCGCGGTGAAGGCGTAAACGCCCCAGAAGGCGCCGAAGTTCTGCATCAGCGACGTCATGCCGGTCCAGAACGTGAGCTTGCCGGCGATGACGTTTTCGGCCAGGCCCTGTGCATGGAAGGTCTTGGTCAGCACCGAGCGCAGCAGGTCGAAGCTGAAGAAGCCGATGCCCCACAGTCCGATCACGCCGGAAGCGGCCAGCGCCATGCCGATGAACGAGTTTTTGCGCCAGCGCGGGGTGCCGAGCAGCTCGCTGAAGCTGCCCATTTTCTTATTGGCGGCTTTGTCGCGCCGCCACTGCTCCGGCTCTTCCAGCTTGCGGAATACGAAGATCGCGAGCAGGGCCGGGATGGAGCCCAGCATGAACATGTAGCGCCAGGAACTGGTCACCGTGCCGGCCTGCTCCATGCGGCCCAGGACGATGCCGCTCATCGCGGCGGCCATGTTGCCGACTGCGGAGAAAGCCTGCAGCAGGCCCAGCGCGTAAGGCCGTGCGCGATCGGGCATCACCTCGGCCACCAGCGAGACGCCCACGGCGAACTGGCCGCCGACCGCGAGCCCGGTCATGAAACAGAACGCCGCGAACGCCCAGATATTGGGCGCGACGGAGGTGAGTCCGGTGAAGATCGAATACATCAGGATGGTGGTGATCATCGTCTTCACGCGGCCCATGCGGTCGCCGAGCACGCCGAAGATGACGCCGCCGATGGCCCAGCCAATGATGAAGACCGACGTGGCGTAGCCGGCGTATTCGGCCACCATCCCCGCCAGTTCTTTCCCGCTCGCCTTGAAGGCCAGCAACTCGGCCACGGCCGGCCGCCGGGCGAGGTTGAAAATCTGCTGGTCCATCGTGTCGAACAGCCAGCCGAGGCTGGCGACCAGCAACACAAACCAATGATATCCGGTCAGTTCTTTGTACCAGGGAAGAGTAGCGCTGGATGATGGCGCGGTAACGGGCCCGTCGTTAGGCATAACCCCCCATTTTAATGCGGGATGAAGGCCGACACCGCGCTCGCGGGCTTCTGGTGTAGCAATTTTAAGGGATCTGGCGCAAAAATCCGGCGCCCATCCACACCCAGGCGGCGATGAACGACAGGCCGCCCAGCGGCGTAATCGCACCCAGGACCGTCACCCGGGTCAGCGCAAGCGCGTACAGGCTGCCGGAGAAGAGAATGATCCCGGCGAGCAGCAGCCAGCTCACCCGCGTCCCCGCCAGCGGCTCCAGGCAGCCCGTCCGAATCGCCAGACCGGCCGCCAGCAGGCCGAACGAGTGCACGAAATGGTAGAAGACGGCCTTTTCCCAGATGCCCATCAGGTAGGCGTCCAGGTGGTTCTTCAGGCCGTGCGCGCCGAAAGCGCCCAGCGCCACGGCCGCGGCCAGCGAAAATGCACCAATCGCTAAGGGATTCATAGGAACGACTTCCCGTTATTGGATGGAGCGCGGCGCGGTTGCGCTTCGCGCTTGGCCGGTTTGCCGCGCGCTCAGACGCGATAGTAGTCGCCGCGCCAGTTCTGAATGGCTTTCTTGATCTCGACGGGCGGCAGATTCTCAGCGGCGGCGCGCGCCGCGAGCGCGGCGAATTCGGCGTCGGAGGCGAAGCGCAGGGCGACGATTTGCAGTACGCTCAGCCGCGGGTCGAGCAGTTTGCCCGTCAGCACGTAATGCCGCAGGTTCTCCTCGGCGCGGATCGCCCGGTCCTGCGCCTTGAGCGCGAAGATCCGGCAGAAGCCGAACAGGAAGAGCGCCACGACTTCGAGCACCACGATCAGCGACGCGCTGTAGATCCGCTGGTGATCGCCGAAGGACAGATACAGGTTGACGCACGAGCCGATCAGGCCAAGCCCGATCAGCGCGAACAGCACGCCGTGATACGCGGGCACGATGCGGGCATGATTGGCAAAGTTCTGGGTCTTTTCGTCAGCCACGGAGAACCTCCTCAGGGATTGTCTTGCCGATTCTAGCGTCAACCGGTGACGGAAAGGTGAACCCCGGCGCGCGGCCCGGCGCGCCCGCATAATGGAGGCATGAAATACGAGTTCCAGCCGGACGACCGGGTCCTCGTTCTCGACGCGGCCGACTACGGCGCCGCGCGGTTGCGCGAATGGGCCCAACTCCTGACGCGCGGCATGATGGTGGGGCTGGGCGACGCGGACGCCATCCGGACCGCGCGGCGCGAACTGGCCGACTGCGAAAACGTGATGTTTATCCAGGGCTCGCGGGACGGGATCCCGTGGCGCGACGGCTTTTTCTCGGTGGTCGTCGACGCCGCGGGCGGGCCGCCGCCGGACGAGGTCCGGCGTGTCCTCCACCCCTCCGGACGCATATACTCAATTCAGCCATGACTTCGATGACAAGACGCTCCTTTGCGTTTTCCTCGCTCGCGGCGGCCGCGCTCGCGACGCCCGCCTGGGCCCGCAAGCTGTCCACCTTCGGCGTGCAGCTTTACACGGTCCGCGACATCATCAACCAGGATCCCGAGCGCATTCTGCGCGAGATCGAAGGAGCCGGGTACAAGGAGATCGAGGCGACCTCCGACAACCTGGACCGGATCATGGCGGCGGCGCGCAAGACGAAGCTGAAGCCCGTCAGCATCCATCTGGACACCGCGCTGTTCACCAAGCAGCGGGAGAAGCTCGGCCCGGTGCTCGACGACGTGAAGAAGCGCGGCTTCGAATACGTCGTCTGCCCGTGGATCGACCCGAAAGACCGTGGCGGCGCCGACATGATGAAGCGGCTGGCGGAGAACCTGGACAAAGCCGGAGCGCAGTGCCTGGGCGCGGGGCTCAAGCTCTGCTACCACAATCACGCCTTCGAATTCGCGCCGGCCGGCGACGGCGGCACGCTTCTCGACATCCTGATGACCAACACCGATCCCAAACACGTCGGCTGGGAGATGGACATCTTCTGGGTCAGCGTGACGGGCAATGACCCGTGCGATCTGCTCAAGAAGTACCCCAAGCGCGCCGTGCTGATGCACCTGAAGGACAAGGCCGACGGCATCGCAAAACGCTACGACGAAGGCGTGCCGCGCACCGCGTTCAAGGAAGTCGGCGCGGGCGTCATGGACCTGAAGCGCATCCTGCGTATCGCGAACGAGACGGGCGTGAAGCACTACTTCGTTGAGCAGGACGCGACTCCCGGCGATCCGTTAGCAAGCCTGAAAGTCAGCGCGAGCTGCCTGAAGAATCTCGACTTCTAGAAGCTTGAAGGCGCTAAAGTGGTGCGGTTCTCCAGAACCGCGCGGGCTCTCCAGAGCCCGCCGCGTGCAGCTCATCTTTCCGTATGCTGGGCCGTGCGCTGGCTCATGCGTAAGTAGCTGAAGACAAAGAGTTGCCACCACTCCCTCACGGTCGCGGCTCCGTTTCGACGTCGCGGCTCCGTTTCGAGGTTGTAGCTCCGTTTCCCGTCAGCGAATCTGCGAGCCGGCGAGCGGCGCGAGCAGCATGTTGTTGATGTTTGACACGATCTCGCCGTCGCTCAGTCCCGGCGTGGACGCGAGTTTCTTCCACTCCGGACTGGTCGCAAACGCCCGCCAGGCGGTCTCGCGCGCGGCCAGATTCTCGAACGCCACCATGTAGGTCAGGCAGGGCATCTTCGCTCCCGCGATCTCCTCGCCGAAGAAGACCGGCGCGAGGCCATGCTGGCGGAAGATGTCGATCTCGCCGTCGCCGAACATTTTGATCTTACGGGCGAGCGTCAGCAGGTTGTTCGACTCGTACGTGCGCAACTCGAACAGGCGCGCCGGCCGCGCTGCGTCGCCGGTCTGGACCTCGATGGCGGGGAAGCTGGGGAACCCCTTCAGCAGCGTCACTTCCATCCGCTCGTAGAGCAACGGCCCGCTGGTAGCCCGCTCCGCGGCCTTCACGAAAGCGGGATCGGCGCTCATCGTCGTGTGCGCCTGATCGAACGCATCGAGCGAAGGGAACGCGGCCAGCAGCAGCACGAAAGGCGACTCCGCCGCGACCACGGGGCTGAACAGGCCGACTGTCGCGGCGCCGGCTTTCGAAAGAGCCGGAGCATAAGTCTGCGTGAGGAACTCCGTGGCGCGGCCGCGCTGGTTGTCGGCCGTGTTGCGCAGCAGGAGTCTGCGTAGTTCCAGGATCATGGGTTTGCGCTCCGGGGTGGGGGAATTCTGCACTGCCGCCCCCATGGCGCCGGGTGCAAGGAAAGTGGCGCCGGTGGCGCCTGCAACAAAGTCTCGACGGTTCATCTTGTCGAGGATTCTATCGTTATCGCGCGGCCGCGGCCAGTGCCGGAAGACTACAGCGCGCCGCCGGTAGCGGGCCGCGTCATGGTCTGTAGATCCTCGGGCAGGACGGCATAGCCCTCCGGCGGCGGGAAGATCGAACGCAGCAGGCGCAGGCGTTTGCGCAACAGGTGGCTCGCGAGTTGGCGCGGCCCCGTCTCAACGTCGATGTCGCAGCAGACGCCGTGCAGATAGAGCGTCAAGGTGTCGATGAAGCTCCGCCGCAGGTACGCGCGGAAGCGCTTGGACGGCCGCTCGCCCGAGCGGTCGCGCGGCGTCAGCTCCATCTTCAGCCGCCAGGATTCCTCGTCGACTTCGCCATTCGCGTTGCGGTCCAGCTCGTCGTTGACCAGCTTCGCGTACTCCCGCGGTACGTTCTCGCCGTTCTTGCCGGCGACGAGTTCGGCGATTGTACGGTAGAAGCGGTAGTGGTAGTCGGCCACTTCGGCGTCCTTCACGGCGAACGCCAGCGTTGCTTCGTTCTCCGTGACGACAAAGCCGGACGCCAGCGAGCGTTCGTCGGCGGGCTTGTTTTCCGCCACGACGGGCTCCGGCGCGCCGGCTTTGGCTCGCCCGTTCGGGTCGGCCTCGCGCTCCAGGTAGGGCACGAGGAAAATCTCCAGCTTGGGAAGGCGCGAAGAGACGGCCGGCGGCAGCGCCGAGACCGGCTCGGTGAGATATTCGTGCAGGTCTTCTTCGCTCAGCGCGAGAGCGGCACAGAAGTAACACGCCCGAGTTCCGAGGGGAATCATCTGGCCGCGGACCATGCCCGCGAGCTGACCGAGTTTCAATCGCTGAAGATTTTCTGGAACCGCCATGACACCCAACGCAACTTCAGAATATCAGAGCGCTTAGCTCGAACTATCGGCGAATACACCGCGGATGGGAAGATAGACTGGATTTGTGGCGGCTCAGATTCTTGTTTCCGCGGGCGAAGCATCCGGAGACCACTACGCCGCGGGCGTCGTTACGCACCTCCGCCGGTTGCTGCCGGGCTGTGAGTATTTCGGCTGCACGGGCCCGGAGTTGCGCGCCGCCGGAGTGCGGACCGTGGTCGATTCGGCGAGCCTCGCCGTGCTCGGTCTGGTCGAGGTGCTGCACCATATTCCGCGCATCTACGGCGAGTTTCGTAAACTGGTCCGCGCCGCCGAAATGGCGCATCCGGTCGCCGCGATTCTCACCGACAGCCCGGATTTCCACCTGCGCCTGGCCGTCAAGCTGCGGCGGATGGGCGTGCCCGTCTATTACCTGATCGCGCCGCAGGCCTGGGCCTGGCGCGCCGGCCGTGCCCGCATTCTCCAACGAAACGTACGCGAGCTGTATTGCATCTTCCCCTTCGAGGAGCAGTTCTTCCGGGACCGCGGCGTGAATGCGCACTATATCGGCCACCCGCTGGCCGGCACGGTGCATCCGTCCGTGGACCGGGCATCGTTTTTTGCAAAACACGGGATCGCGCCGGAGCGTCCGCTGGTCACGCTCTGCCCGGGCAGCCGCCGGGGCGAGACGGCGCGGCATCTGGCTCCGTTGCGCGACGCGGTGGAGCGCATTGCGGCGCAACGCCCGGCCACGTTTGTGCTGGCGGCGCCAGCGGGCGCGCGCGCCCGGTATGGAGCCGGGTTCTATGAGCCGCTGACGCACGGCGGTCTGGTGCAATTGGTGGAAGGCGAAACGCGCGACGCGATGGCGCATTCGGACGTAACCCTGGCGGCCAGTGGAACCGTCACCATGGAAGCCGCGCTGCTCGGCGCGCCGACGGTTTCGTTCTACCGCGTGAGCCCGCTGACGTGGCACATCGGGAAGCCGCTGGTCGACGTTCCGTTTTATACGATGGTGAATCTGGTGGCCGGAAAGCGGGTCATCCCGGAGCTGATCCAGAACGATATGACCGGCGAGCGCATGGCGGCGGAGGTACTGGCGCTGCTTGCGTCGGAAGGCGCGCGCGCCACAATGAAAGCCGAACTGGCGGAAGTGGCGCGCATTCTCGCGAGCCATGGCGATCCATTGGAGGAATCCGCCCGGCGCATTGCCGCGTCACTGAAAATAGAGAGCGGATTCAGCGATATTCGTTGAAGCGGCGGAAAGAGACGGCGGCAGCAGGAGTTGAGGGAGAAAAGTTCAATGATGCGTTCCGTGGGATTGTGGATTGCACTGTGCGGCCTGATGGCGCCATCCGCGATGTTCGCCCAGGAGTCGCGCCGGACGTTGATCGACGTCGATCATTACAAGATCGACGCGCGCATCGACCTGGACCGCCAGGCGCTGCAGGCGACCGCGGCCGTGACGTTCGCGCCGCAGGACGCCGGCTCGAACTCGGCCACTTTCGAGCTGCACAACGCGCTGAGCGTCAGCAAGGCCGTTGACGAACAGGGCCGCACCCTCGAAATCAATCGCTCCGCCCAGGATTTCAGCGTGAAGGTCTTCTTCCCCGAGCCGCTCGCCAAGAGCAAACCGGTGACGGTGACTTTCACTTACGAGGGACGCCTCACCGGCCAGGAAGACTCGCCCATCTCCGGTATTCAATTCGGCGTCCTCAACAAGAACGCGAGCTGGCTGCTCTACCCGGCGCGCTGGTTCCCCGTGAACGGCTACACCACGGACCGCTACACGATGGAGCTGAATGTGACCGTCCCCACGGGCTACCGCGTGCTGTCGAGCGGCATCGACTCGACGCAGGGCGATGTCTACACCTTCAAGACGCTGAAGCCGGCCTTTCCCGGCAGCCTCGCCGTCGTTCGCGACACGGTGAAGAAGGTCAGCGCGGAGGGGCTCACGAACGACGTCTGGTTCCGCGCGGCGCACCAGTCCACCGCGCAGGTCTGGGGCGAGGACGCCGCCAAGACCATGGTGTTTTTGACCAGCCTGTTCGGCGTGCCGCCCAAGGCGAATCTGACGATCGTCGAGACGGGCGATGGCGCGCCCAACGGCTACGCGGCCGAGGGGCTGCTCTTCGTTTCTTCCTCCACCGCCGCCAAGGCGCCGTCGCCGCACTTGCTGGCGAATCAGATCACGCGCCAATGGTTCGGCGGGCTCTTCTCGCCGGCCTCGCGCAATCATATCTGGCTGTGCAACGGCGTGGCGAAGTACGCCGAGGTGCTGTATCTGGAACATCTGAACGGGCCGAAGTCGATCGATCCCGAAATTCACGATCTCTATGTGGACGCGCTCACCGTGACGGACGCGCCCGTACGCCAGTCCGGGCGTTTTGAGGATTACTCGCCCGAGTTTTTCGCGGTGACGGGCAGCAAGGGCGCCGCGACGCTGCACATGCTGCGCTGGATCGTCGGCGACGACAAATTCCAGAAAATCCTGCGCACATTTATCGATCAGTCGGCGGGCAAGAGCGTCACTACGGACGACTTCCGCAAGGTAGCGGAGAACATCTCCGGCGAGCAGTTGCAGGGCTTCTTCATTCAATGGCTGGAGAGCACCGGCGCGCCCGAGTTCAAGCGGGAATATACGGTGTTCCGCATCGCGAAGGGCTTCCGCACGGTGGGCAAGATCACACAGGATCTCGACACCTTCCGTATGCCGGTCGAGGTCAAGATCGAGACCGAGGGCAATCCCGAATTCCGGCGCGTCGACGTGAGCGGGCCTTCCACCGAGTTTTCCATCGAGACTTTCGGCAAGCCGAAGCGGCTGGTGATCGACCCCAACAACCGGCTGTTGACCAACAGCTCGAGGATGCGGGTGGACGTCGCCATCCGCCGCGGCGAGCAGTTCGCCGAGATCGGCGAATACACCGAGGCGCTGGCCGAGTACCAGAAGGCGCTGGGCGTGAACCGCATCAGCTCGCTGGCGCACTATCGCGTGGGCGAGGTCTTCTTCCTGCAGAACAACTACCAGTCGGCGGCGAACGAGTTCCGCGAAGCGCTCAACGGCGACGGCGAACCGAAGTGGACCGAAGTCTGGGCCCACATCAACCTGGGCAAGATCTTCGATGTGACCCAGCAGCGCGAACGCGCCCGCAACGAATACCAGCAGGCCATCCGCACCAAGGACAATACGCAGGGTGCCCAGGAGCAGGCCGCGAAGTACCTGCAAACGCCGTATCAGCGCAAAGAAAGCAGCAATTGAGAGGCGTGCGGCGGCCGGACACGTCGCGGGCGTGCTTCTGACCTTCTGAGTCTGGCAGGCGGTTTACAATAAAACGCCGCATGGTCAGGTAATGAGCCGGTTCAACGGTTGAAAAGACTGGAACGGGCAACAAAGCCGTTATTTTGACTGTATCTCGCGCCTCTCTGGCGAATAGCGTCAGCCATGCGCGAACAGGCCTGTTGCAATGCCTTGCTCAGGCCATGTAGACTGGCACGCGTGGCCCCGCCGCGGGTTCCAATAAGCAACCTCTGACCGCTCACGACGTTGAGTGGTGACTTCTAAATGAAACATCGTTAAGAAGGGAATGTCCCGGACTATGTCTGTGTGTGGCTTTGTGTTCGGACTGCGACGAGTTGTGCGGCATGGGGGATTGGGCCTCCTGGCCGCGTCCCTGTTTCTATGTGTGGCGCCGGTGCTGGCGTCGGGCCCAGGTCCGGACGGCGTCAATATCGGGTTTGATTTCAATTGGAATCCCGCTGGACCGCAGGGGTATTCCGCCTCGTTCATCCGAGCCGCCAGCGGTAGCGGCGCCACGCTCGACAATTGCTCTGGCGGCGGGGTAGGGGCCACAACCCAGGGGTGTAATTTTGCCTTCTCTTATAGCATCGGAGGCGTGCCGCAGACTGCGGTTGCGCCAGGCGGAGTCTATGCCACATGGCCTAGTTCCGAATCCGGCGGTTTTTGCGACCAGAACCCATCCAACTCAGCGCCGTTGACCTTGTTCAACTGCTTTAATGAGAACTCTTTCGGCCAAGTCTTTCGCGCCGGCGCGACCGGCTCCCTGTCGGCGTTCAGCATGCCGATGACCTGCCTCAACCCGGCGGGGACGCCGCCGACCGGTCTTTTCGCGATTCTCTATCAGCTCAACCCCGACGGAGCCAGTATCCCCGCGACGCCGCTGGCGCAAGCGCCGATCAGTCTGAACGCCTGCCCGACCGCGACGACTTGGGCTGGCCATACCTTCACGGCGGCCGACTTCGCCACAATTCCGATCAACTTCTCCGGCGTGACGCTCACCGCCGGGAATTTCTACGGCGTGTTTTTTGGCGGTCTGGTGCCTGGCGCGTCAATGCCCGGCGCTTCCGCGGTTACGTCCGTGAGTCCCAGTTCCGGGCCGACCTCCGGTGGCAATAGCGTCACAATTACGGGGACTGGCTTTACCGGCGCAACCAGCGTTACCTTTGGCGGGACTCCCGCCGTGAGTTACACGGTGGTGAGCGATACCACGATTACCGCCGTCGTTCCTGGCGGCGCCGCTGGCGCCACCAGCGTCGTTGTCACCACGCCCGCCGGCAGCACGGCCGACAACACGCTGTATACCTACGGTGGCGCCGTGGCGACACCGACGCTCGGGGAATGGGGGCTGATCGCCCTGGCCGGCCTGCTGGTCCTTTTCGGCTGGTTCAAGCTACGCCGGAACAGCCAGAACACGGCGTCCTGACGACGGCGCCATCTTCGCTGCGAAAAGCGCGACAGTCTACTTCAGGGAACAGTTCAAGCCACGCTGTTGCCGGCGCCCATGAGCATAAAAAATGGGCGCCGGCTGGACCATCTTCGGCGTTGCCGTGGCCTGGAGCGGGCTGGCCATCGCGGGCCCGCGCTTCCGGCACGGAACCGCGAACGCAGAGTGCGGCACCGCCGCGAAGTAGCACGGCACGGAAGGACACCGTCCGGCCCGAGTTGCATTGGGCCGTCCGCGCGGAGGAAAGTACTCACCGAAACAAAAAGTGTTGCGCGGCGCCTTGCTGTTGTCGAAAGTTAAGTTGTCGCTTCGGCCTGCCGCGACGGAGCCCTTCAGGAAAGGGCCGTTTGCTGGGCGAAAGGGAGATTTGTCCCGCCCATTTTGTTGTCGCGGGTAGCAATCGAGACCGAGAACCCCTCCTGTGTGCGGGTTGCCGCCAAAACGCCGGCCGCTCAGGTGCGCGCACACAAGTCCTGACCTTCTTTACCGGCCACTTTGCGTTCTCATCCGCCCCGAAACGCATCCACGTTTCCCGTTCGCGCAGCGTCACCCTTTGCGATAGGATTCTGCCGGCAGGCACGTTGCGTTGATTCCCTCGCGCAGCGTCTTCAGGAGAAGAGAGGAGCACCATGAATCGGGAGTCCACAATCGGCCGTCGCGGAGCGCGCGTCGCCGCGCTGGTTTTGCTGGCGGCGTCCGCCGCCCTGTGCCAGCCGCAGGATGTGCAGGGTTGGAACCGGATCCACTGGGGCATGACGGTGGCCGAGGCTCGCGAGGCGTTTCAAGGGCACGTGTCCGACCCGCGCGTCGCCAACCCGTTCGACGCCCTGCTCATCGACCGCTTCATCATCAATGACATTCAGATCGGCCGGATCACCGCCGACGCGGCCGTCGAAACCGAGCAAGGCGGCAACGCCGTGGTCGCCGTGCGGCTGCGGGTGACCGGTCCCGCCGGGAGCGCGCTGGCCCGGACCAGCGCCTACGCGACGCTGAAGCACCTGCTGATCGCCAAGTACGGCGCGCCGCAGAATGAGGACCACAGCCCGTACGGCAACGGCGGCATGGACAACCGCGTGCTCTGGCTCTTTCCCTCCACCTCGATCACGCTGCGCTGGAGCGAGCTGCCCGGCGGCGACGCCAACGCGGGCTTCGTCGCAATCCGCTACGAAGCGCTCGATCGCAGTGCGTTGGACATGCTGTAGCGCCGCGCGGGCGCGCTCGATCCGGCGGTGGATTTCAACTCCGAAACGGAGCCGCGCGCGTGAGCAAGCGGTGGTATCGCGCATTGCGGCGATCCAGCGTGGGCGGCCCACGCCGCACAAGCGCGGCTCGCGGTGAAGCAGCGACATCGTGCTACTCAAACGCGCCGCACACAGGCAAGGCGATGAGCTGCATGCGGGCGGGCCTTGGCGCATCGCCACTTTGTTTGGCGGACCGTACAATCGAGCACATGAGCGTTTTTTCGCGTTGCGCCCGCGGACTGGCGGGCCTGCTGTTTCTGGCTGGCGCCGTTATGGCGCGGGACCCGCATTTCGCCGTGCTGATTTCGGCCAACGCGGAATGGCGGGCCTTGCGGCCGCTCTTCCCGAACGCCGTCGTGCGGACGTCACCCTACGGCGAGTACTTCTACGCCGGCGTCGCGCGCGAACGCGTGCTCTTCTTTCAGGGCGGCTGGGGCAAAGTGGCGGCGCCGGGTCGACGCAGTACGTTATCGATCATTTCCATCCGGCGCGGTTGATCAATCTGGGGACCTGCGGCGGCGTCGAAGGCCGCATCGGGCGCTTCGCCGTGGCGGCGGTCGAGCGGGCGGTCATCTACGATATCGCCGAAGCCATGGGCGATTCGAAAGAGGCGATCGACGAATACTCAACCACGCTCGCGCTGCCCGCGGAGTTGCCTGCGCCGGCGGTCAAGGTGACGATGTATTCGGCGGACCGTGACCTGACTCCGGCGCGCCTGCGCGAGATGGAAGCGGCGTACCAACCGGTGGTCGCCGATTGGGAGTCTGGCGCCATTGCCTGGGTCGCGCACCGGAATGGCGCGCCGTTGCTGATTCTCCGCGGCGTCACCGATCTGGTGAGTCTCCACAGCGGTGAAGCGCAAGGCAATCTGGAGTTGTTCCAAACGAACACGCGGCGCGTGATGAGCGATCTGGTGCGCGACCTGCCGCGCTGGCTCGCCGCCTGGCGATAGATCGCGGAACTGGCTTGGGCGCCCTTGCCAGCCATACCTGGCACGTCTTCAACCGCGCGGGAGAGCCACAGCAAACTGACAGGTAAAGAACTGCCACCGCTCCCTCACGGTCGCGGCTCCGTTTCCAGGTACGGCTCCGAGTTAGTGCCCTTCGGCTTCGAGGAAACGCTCGGCTTCGATGGCTGCTTTGCAACCTGCGCCGGCCGCGGTGATGGCCTGCCGGTAAACGCGGTCCTCGACGTCGCCGGCATGAAACACGCCGGTAATGTTGGTCCGCGCGCCGCCATGGCTGACGATGTAGCCTTCGGCGTCCAGGTCGAGCTGGCCGACGAATGGCTTGGTGTTGGGGATGTGGCCGATGGCGAGGAAGAAGCCGTCCACCGCTTCGGTCCACTCCTCGCCGGTCTTGACGTTCTTCAGCCTGGCGCTGGTGACGAAGCCTTTGCCGTCATCGAGCACGTCGGTCACAACGGAGTTCGTCACAAAGCGGATCTTGGGGTTCTTCTTCGCCCGGTCGAGCATGATCTTCGACGCGCGGAATTCTTCGCGCCGGTGGACGATGGTGACCGTCTCACCAAAGCGCGTCAGGAAGTTGGCTTCTTCCATGGCGGTGTCGCCGCCGCCGATCACCATGATCTTCTTGCCGCGATAGAAAAAGCCGTCGCAGGTGGCGCAGGAACTGACGCCGTGGCCGATCAGCCGCTGCTCGTTGGGCAAGCCGAGCCAGCGCGCCGACGCGCCGGAAGCGACGATCAGCGTGCGCGTTTCGATCCACTCCGCGTCGATGCGGAGCCGGAAAGGCCGCTTCGAAAGATCTGCCTCCTCCACCAGCCCGCTGATGAACTCGGCGCCGAAACGCTCCGCCTGCTGCTTCATGTTCTCGACGAGCTGCGGCCCGAGGACGCCCTCGGGGAAGCCGGGGAAGTTCTCGACCTCCGATGTGATAGAGAGCTGGCCGCCGGGCTCATAGCCCGCAACCACCAGCGGCTGCAAGCCGGCGCGCCCGGTGTATATCGCCGCGGTGTTGCCCGCGCAGCCCGATCCGATGATGACGACATTCCGCATAGTGTTATTGTGACGCGCCGCAAGTGCTTCCCGCTCGGCGCGGCGGGTCCTGGTCAGGCCAGCAGATGGTAGACGACGAATGAACTCACGTACGCCAGCGCGCCCATGTAGGTGAACTGGATGGCGGGCCATTTCCAACTGCCCGTCTCGCGACGTACCACGGCGAGCGTCGACATGCACTGCATGGCGAACGCGAAGAAGACGAGCAGCGAGACGGCGCCCGCAGGCGACAGGTCGCGCTGCAAGGCGTGCTGCAATCCGGCCGAATCCTTGCCCGGCTCCATGCCGTAGATCGTACCCAGCGTGCCGACAATCACTTCGCGCGCGGCGAGCGAGCTGATGAGTCCCACGCCGATCTTCCAATTGAAGCCGAGCGGCCGGATCACCGGCTCGATCGTGCGGCCCAGCGTTCCGGCCAGGCTCTGGTCGATCGGCGGCGTATGGCCGTTCACCAGCGGCACGCTGGCGAGCAGCCAGAGCACGAACGACACGCCCAGGATCACCGTGCCGGCGCGCTTCAAAAACACCTGCGCACGGTCGGACAACCGTAACCCCAGCGAGCGCAGCGTCGGGCAGCGGTAGGCCGGCATCTCCAGCACGAACGGCGTGTGTTCGCTTCGCAAAATCGACGACTTCAACAGCCGGGCCGTGACCACCGCGGCGATGAAGCCCAGCACGTACAAGCCGAGCATGGCCGCCGCGCGCGTGCCGAGCAGCGGTCCGATGAACGGCCGGTCGGGAATGAAAGCGGCGATGATGAGCGTGTAGACGGGCAGGCGCGCCGAGCAGGTCATGAACGGCGCAATCAGAATGGTCGCAATGCGGTCGCGCTTGTTCTCGATGGTGCGCGTCGCCATGATTGCCGGCACGGCGCAGGCATAAGCCGACAGCAGCGGGATAAAACTTTTGCCCTGCAAACCGACACGCGCCATCGTGCGGTCCGCGATCAGCGCCGCGCGCGCCAGATAACCGGAATCTTCCAGCACGCCAATAAAGAGGAACAGCAGCAGAATCTGCGGCAGGAAGACGAGCACGCTGCCGACGCCGCTCCACAGCCCGTCAATAATGAGCGACTTCCACAGGCCCGGGCCGAGCAGCGAGCCAACCCACGTGCCGGACATCTGCACCAGCGCCTGAACGCCGTCCATCAACGGCCGCGCGCCGGTGAAGATGGTCTGGAAAACGGCGCCGACAACGAGCACGAAAATCAGCGGTCCCCAGACCGGGTGCAGGAACAGGCCGTCCAGCCTGCGGCTCCACTCCGGCGGCGCCGGATGACGGTAGCCCGCGCTTTCCGAGACGTAGCGCGCCCACTGCCGGCAGCGCGGGACGTCTTGCAGCACGGGCAGTTGAATCGGCTTCGGCACGGCGATGCCGCGCGCCAGAAAGCGTTCCACGGCTTCAATGCCTTCGCCCTTCGCCGCGCTGATCAACGCCACCGGCGCGCCCAGCGTTTTCGACAGCGCATCGGGATCGACGTCGCCGTCGCGCGCCCGCAGGTCGTCGGCCATGTTCAGCAGCACCAGCGTCGGCAGGCCGAGCGAGAGGATGGGCGCCGCGAGCGTGAGATGGCGGCTGAGATTGGTGGAATCGAGAATCAGCAGAATCGCGTCGGGCTTGCGCAGTCCCGGCATGCGGCCGGTCAGCACATCGAAAGATACACGCTCGTCTTCCGAGCGGGGCGTCAGGCTGTAAATGCCCGGCAGGTCGACCAGCTCGACGTCGTAATGGCCTTCCACCTGGGCCTTGCCGAGACGGTGCTCGACCGTCACTCCGGGGAAGTTTGCGACGCGCTGGCGCAGACCCGTTAACCGGTTAAATAGCGTGGACTTTCCGGCATTGGGCGGACCGACCAAAGCAATCAGCCGCTGGCCCACCGGCGCCGGTCCCTCGACCGGCGTGGCAAGAGCTGACTTATGCCCGTCTCCGTCGCCGTGGCAGGAACTCATGAAATTCTTTCATTTATGCTGCGGACTGGGCTGGAGAAATCTGGATTCGCAACGCAGTTTCACGTCGCAGCGCAACCTCGGCGCCTTCGACGCGGAACACGCGGGGATCGCCACCCGGTGCGCTGAACGCCGCGCAGACCGGGCCACCCGGGAGAAACCCCAATTCCATCAAGCGATTAGCGAAATCTGTAGGCAGGTCGAGGCCAACCACCGTAGCGGCCTCGCCGCTTCCGAGTTCCGCGAGAGTCCTGGATCCGCTCCCGCTGGACACCTTGTTGAAACTCAGTTGCATCTACCACTAGTATCGTACCCCCCGCCATAACCTGTCAACCGGCGTGGTACGGCGTGCTTCGCGTGCTAGAATCGCGGGAGTGATTGACCCATCTCCAGCCCGTGAGTACACGCGGGAAGAGGTGTGCAGGCTCCTCCGGATCTCGAACACGATCCTCACCACATGGGAACGGCATGGCTTTGTCGCTCCCGCCCGGCACTACCGCTTTCACGATCTGGTCGCGTTGAAATCGCTGGCGCAGTTGCGCCGCAACCGGGTCCGCCCCGAGCGCATCCGCCGCATTGTCGATACGTTGCGTGCGCGCCTGTCCGGCGTGCACGACCCGTTGGCCGAGCTGAAGATTTTCTGCGACGGCCGGCGCGTTTCGGTGCAGGTGGATGGGCACAAGATGGAGCCCATCAGCGGTCAACTGCTGCTCGATTTCGACCGCGAAACGCTGCGCCGCCTGCTCGAATTTCCCGCGGCGCCCGCGGCCCAGACCGAAGCGCTCGCGGCCGAGGCGGTCCGGCGCCAGGCGCAGGCGTGGTTCGAGAAGGGCGTGGCGCTGGAGCAGCAGGGCGAGCGTGCCGCGGACGTGATTTCGGCTTACGCCAAGGCTGTCGAGCTCGATCCGGAATCGGCTGGAGCGTGGCTCAATCTGGGGACCGTTCATTATAATGAGCGCCACTGGACCGAGGCCGAGCAATGCTACCGGAAAGCGCTCGGCGCGCGTCCCGATTACGCCCTGGCGCACTACAACCTCGGCAATCTGTTCGATGAGACCGCGCGCCCGCGCGAGGCGATCGAGGAGTACCGCAAGGCGCTGGAACTCGATCCCACTTACGCCGACGCGCATTACAACCTGGCGCTGCTCTACCAGGGCGTGCATGAGCCGCTCAGCGCATTGCGCCACTGGCGCATCTATCTCCAGTTGGAGCCGGACGGTTACTGGGCCGGAGTGGCCCGCCGCGAACTGACCCGGCTGCGCCAGGAGACGGTGCTGACGGGCGCCAGCCGCCGGAGCAACGGATAGCTTCACAACCGGCCGCTCCCGCGCTGCGGCCATGGATAGGGCGCGTGTATCCTGAAGGATTGGAGGTATCCGCGCTTTGAGCCGAATTGGAATGGCCTTTCGCGCCTTCTTTTCCGTCTTGGGCGGATCTCTGCCCGAAGACCTGGCGGAGGCGTTCGGTTATACGAAGAAACCACTGACGCCGCCGCGCCGCACCGAAGAATCGGCAAAAGCGGCGGCTGCGCAACCGGCCGAAGGAGCGCTGCAGTTGCTGGGCATCCTGCAACGGGAATCCCGCCTGCTCGACTTCTTTATGGAAGACATCGCCGACTACAGCGACGACCAGGTGGGCGCGGCCGTGCGCAATGTCCACTCGGGTTGCCAGGACACGCTGAAGAAGTATTTCCGCTTCGCGCCGGTGATCGACGGCGTCGAAGGCACATTCGCCAAGCCCGAGAGCGCGGGTCAGTTGGGCAAGGATCCGTCGGCCATACGCTTCGTCGGCAACCTGCCGGCCAAGGGCAAACCGGCGGGCGGCACGTTGCGGCACCGGGGCTGGCGCGCCGATAGCGTCACGCTCCCCAAGGTGAACCCCAAACAGAATCTTTCCATCCTGGCCCCCGCCGAGCTGGAAGTCGAATAGGCTTTGCATTATCTAGGAATCGATCTCGGAACCACGAACTGCGGCTTTGCCTGGATCGACGGTCAGGCGGACGGGAATGGGGCCGCGGTGGAGACCTTTGCGATCCCGCAGATCGTGGGTCCCGGCGAAGTGCATCCCGAGCCGCTGCTTGAATCGTGTCTGTACTTGGCGCAGCCGGGCGAGTTCGCCGCTGGCGCGCTTGACCTGCCCTGGCGCGACGGTGCGAACGAGTTCGTCGGCCGCTTCGCCCACCGGCGTGGCGCGGAGACGCTCGGCCGGCTGGTTACCTCCGCTAAGAGCTGGCTGTGCTACACCGGCGCCGATCGCACGGCGGCGATTCTGCCCGCCAACGCGCCCGAGGGCGCGCGGCGCATCTCGCCGTTGGACGCTTCACGCCGTTATCTGGAGCACATGCGCGCGGCCTGGGACTACGAGCATCCCGAGGCGCCATTCTCCGAACAGAGCGTGGTGCTCACCGTCCCGGCGTCGTTCGACGCGGTGGCCCGCGAGTTGACCGAACGCGCGGCGCGCGAGGCGGGCTACCCGCATCTGGTGTTGCTCGAAGAGCCGCAGGCGGCGTTCTATGCGTGGCTTGACCGCTATCCCGATTGGCGCGAGCAGATCGGCGAGGGCGATCTTGTGCTGGTGATCGACGTCGGCGGCGGCACCACCGATTTCACGCTGGTGGCCATCGGCGCCGAGCACGGCGCGCTGCGCCTGGACCGCGTCGCCGTGGGCGACCACCTGTTGCTTGGCGGCGACAACATGGATCTGGCGCTGGCGCATTCGGTTGCCGCGCAACTCTCCTCGGCCGGACGCCGGCTCGACCAGATGCAGATGCACGCCCTGTGGCAGCAATGCCGCTCGGCGAAAGAGCGCCTGCTCTCGAATCCGGAGAGCCGCGAGGAGACCGTCACCGTGCTCGGGCGCGGCTCCAGCCTGATCGGCGGCAGCCTGCGCGGCAAGCTGACGCGCGACGAGGTGGAACGCATTCTCATCGACGGCTTCTTCCCGGTCACGTCCAGTGAAGATCTGCCGCAGCGCCACAAAGCCGGCGGGCTGATGGAAGTCGGCTTGCCATACGAGCCGGACGCGGGCGTCACGCGCCATCTGGCGCGCTTCCTGCGCCAGGAGGCCGCGCGCAACGAGTTCGCGGGCACGCAGGGTAAGGTGCGGCGCGGTCCTTCGGGACTCGCCTGCCCGACGCACGTGCTGCTCAATGGCGGCGTCTTCCAGGCCGGCATCCTGCGCGAGCGCGTGATGCGGGTGTTGAATTCGTGGCTGGCCGCCGAAGGTTTTCCACCAGCGCGAGTGCTGCCCGGCGAAGACCTGATGCACGCCGTCGCGCGCGGCGCCGCGGTTTACGGCCACGCGCGTGCCGGCAAGGGCATACGCATTCGCGGCGGCGTGCCGCGGACATATTATGTTGGCGTCGAATCCGCCATGCCCGCCGTGCCGGGCTTCACTCCGCCGCTGCGCGCGCTCACGGTCGCACCGTTCGGCATGGAAGAGGGCACCGGCGCCAAGGTTCCTTCGGGCGAGTACTCGCTCGCGATTGGCGAGCCCGCGGAGTTTCGCTTCTTCTCGTCATCGAGCCGGCGCAACGACGAGTTGGGCGAGATGATTGACGACTACGCGGGCGAGCTCGACGAGCTGGCGCCGATCCAGGTCTGCCTGCCCGCCGACGGTGGCGAGGGCACGCGCATCCGCGTCACGCTGGAAACGAACGTGACCGAAACGGGTGTGCTGGAGCTGTGGTGCGCCGCGCGCGACGGACGCCGCTGGAAGCTCGAGTTTCAGGTGCGGGAATCGCGCCGGGCGCAGGACAAACAAACGTCATGAAGATTGGCATCGATCTCGGCACAACCAATTCGGCTCTTTCGTTCATCGATCCGCGCGAAGCCGAAGGCGCGGACTTTCCGCCCGTTCACGTGCTGCCGATCCCGCAGAAGGTGGCCTCGGGCGCGACGGAACCGCTGCGCACGCTGCCGTCGTTTCTGTACGTCGAGGACGAAGGCATTGTCGGCGAATACGCGCGCGAGCAGGGCGCGCTGGTGCCGACACGCTTGGTCCACTCGGCCAAAAGCTGGCTGTCGAACGCCGAGGTCGATCGCACGGCGAAGATTCTGCCGTGGGACGCGCAGGAGCAGGGCCGCGTGTTCTCGCCCGTCGACGTCTCCGCGCGCTTCATCAAACACATGGCGGCGGCCTGGGAGGCCTCCGGCCGTGGCGCAATCGCCGAACACGATGTCGTGCTGACCGTGCCGGCGTCGTTCGACGAAGAGGCGCGCGAGCTAACGGTGCAGGCGGCGCACGATGCGGGCATCGAAAAGCTGACGCTGCTGGAAGAGCCCGCCGCGGCGTTCTACGCCTGGATCGCCAACCATCTGGCGCAATCGCAAAAGTCGCTCACCGACGGCATGACCGTGCTGGTGGCCGACGTCGGCGGCGGCACCAGCGACTTTACACTGATTCGCGTCGCGCGCGAAGGCGACCGCGTGCAGTTCACGCGCACGGCCGTCGGCCGCCACCTGCTGCTCGGCGGCGATAACCTCGACCTGACGCTGGCGTGGCTGGTCGAATCGAAATTGAAAACGCAATTTTCCTTGCGCCAGCGCAGCGCACTGCGCCGCCAGTGCTCGGCGGCAAAGGAACGCCTGCTCGGCAGCGCCGCTGTGCCGTCCGTGGAAATCACCGTGCTCGGCGGCGGCTCGTCGCTGATCGGCGGCGCGAAGAAGACGTCGATCCTGCGCGAAGAGGCTCTCGAACTTGCGGTCGAGGGCTTCCTGCCGTTCTGCGCTTTGGACGACAAGCCGCAGGAGGATAGCAAAAATCTGTTCCGCGAAGTCGGCCTGCCCTACGTCGCCGACCCGGCCATCACGCGCCATCTGGCAGCGTTTCTGACCTCGGCGCAATCGCCCGCGCCCGACGCAATCCTGTTCAACGGCGGCTTCTTCATTCCCGAGATTCTGCGCACGCGCGTCGCGGACGTCGTAGCGCAGTGGTACGGCAAACGGCCGCTGGTGCTCGAAAACAACGACCTCGATCTGGCCGTCTCGGTGGGCGCGGCGTACTACAGCTACGTGCGCGGCACCGGCGCCGGTGTGCTGGTGCGCGGCGGCCTGCCGCGCGCGTACTTCCTCGGCGTCGAAGGCGCGGAAGAAAAAGACTCGCCCAAACTGCGCACGGTCTGTCTGGTGCCGCGCGGCACCGAAGAAGGCGCGACGCTGAGCCTCGATCTCGAAAGCCTGCAACTGGTCGCCAACCGCCCCGTGTCATTCCGCCTGTACAGCTCGCTGGAACGCACGGAAGATAAGACCGGCGACATCGTCGAGTTCGAGCGTGCGGCCGTGGGCCAGGCGCTGCACGAGCACGCGCCGCTCGAAGCCGTCATCCGTTTCGGCAAGAAGGCGGAAGAGCGCCTGGTGCCGGTGCGGCTCGGCGCGCGTTTGACCGAGATCGGCACGCTCGAAATCTGGGCCGAGTCGAAGATCAGCGAGCATCGCTGGCGGCTGCAGTTCGAGCTGCGCAAAGCGGTGCTGGCCGAGCAGGTCAAGAAATCGCGCCCCTCGGCGGTGATCAGCGCGGAGGCCGTCGATCGGGCTGAGCAAATGATCCGCGACGTTTTCGAGAACGGCTCCATGCCGCCCGAGAACCTGCCCGCGCAACTGGAGCAGGCGCTCGCGCTGGGCCGCAATTCCTGGCCGCTCGAAACCGTGCGAAGGCTGGCCGATCTCTTCCTCGAATTGAATGAAGGCCGCCGCAAATCGCCGGCGCATGAGGTGCGCTGGCTCAATCTGTGCGGGTTATGTCTGCGGCCGGGCTTCGGTTTTCCCGGTGACGATTACCGCATCGAGCGCGCGCGGCGCGTCTGGGCGCAGGGCCTGCAGTTCAGCTCGAAGGTCGAGTGCGAGACGCAATGGTGGATCTTCTGGGGCCGCGTCGCGGGCGGGTTGAACCGCAATCAGCAGGCGGACATCTACCAGCGGTTGAGCTATGCGCTGGCGCCGAAGGGCAAAGCGCCGCGGCTGAATTCGAGTCTGCTACGCGAGATGTGGCGCTGTGCGGCGAGCCTGGAACTACTGCCCGCCGGCACGCGCAGCGAGCTGGGCAACACGCTCACCAAGCACATCCGCGCGGGCTCGTTCACGCCGAGCGACTTCTGGTGTCTGGCGCGCATCGGCGCGCGGCGGCTCTTCTATGGACCGAATAATCAGGTGCTGCCCGCGGCGACGGCGCAACGCTGGATCCAGGCGATTCTGCGCATTCCCGACGCGGCGGAATGTCTGGCGCGGCTCGGCCAGCAGACCGGCGATCTGACGCGCGACCTGCCGCCGGGCGAGTTGGAACTCGTGCGCAAGACGCTCGCCGCGGCGTCCGACGCGGAGGCGCTGCTCAAGATTTTCGAAAGCGGCGAAGGCCGCGACATCGACAGCATGGCGCGCGTCTTCGGCGAGGAGTTGCCTTCGGGGCTCGTGCTGGCGGACACTGCCGGTGAGGCCGAACCGGCGCCCGCGACGGAGCCGCAACCGTAGGGCGTCCACGGGCGGGGCTGAAGGCCCCGCGCAGGCTGAAGCCTGCCCCACGTTAACGCATATGCGCGAAACGGAACTCATCTCGCTCATCCAGCGGCTGACCGCCGCGCAGGCGCCCGGACTGGTGAAGGGCATCGGCGACGATTGCGCCGTCCTGCGTCCCAAGGCCGGCGAGGATCTGCTGGTCACTACGGACTTCCTGCTCGAAGGCGTGCACTTCCTGCGCGCGACGCACAGCGCCGCCGCCTGCGGCTGGAAATGCCTGACGCGCGGGTTGAGCGACATCGCCGCGATGGGCGGCACTCCGCGTTACGCTTTCGTCTCCCTGGCGCTCGCGCCCGACGCCGATGCACGCTGGGTGCGCGGCTTCTATGGCGGCATGCGCCGGCTCGCCGAACGGCATGGCGTGGTGATCGCGGGCGGCGACCTGACAAAGTCCGGCCGCATCCTGTGCGACATCATCGCGCTCGGCTCGGTCAGACGCGGGCGCGCGCTACGCCGCGATGGGGCGAAGCCCGGCGACCGGCTGTACGTCACCGGCTTGCTCGGGGGCTCGGCGCTCGGTCTCGCCACGCAAATCGGGAAAGCCTGGAAGCGGCACCTGCGGCCCGAGCCGCGCGTGGAGGCGGGCCTTGCTTTGGCGCGGCTCAAAGCGACCGCGTGCATGGACCTGAGCGACGGGCTTGCGCTTGATCTGCACCGGCTCTGCCAGGAGTCGGGTTGTGCCGCGGAGTTGAATGGCGCGCTGCCGCTGTTTCCTGGAGCGAGCATTCAGCAGGCGCTCTCCGGTGGAGAAGATTACGAGTTGCTCTTTGCGCTGCCGGCTGCACGCCGCGCGCCCGTTGCGCTGGCGGGCTTGCCCATCACGGAAGTCGGCCGCTGTGTGAAGGGCCGGCCGGGACAAGTGCTGTACGCGGGCAAGCCGCTGCCCGCCGCCGGCTGGGACCCGTTCGGCAGCGGATAGCAATCGTCTTAACCGCGCCTTTTCACGACGCTGATCGCCTTCAGCAGCACGGCGTTCGACGGGATCACCGGACCGAAATTGTTAGTGAAGTCGGGATCGCCGCCGCGGAACCCGGTGGTGCCTTTCAAGCACACCTCGGTGATACGCTTGCCCAGCCGCTGGTTCTTCCACTCGAAGGCAAAGAACGTGACCGGCTTCGCGCCCGGTGCGCCGAGTTGCACCGCGTCCGCCGCATAGCAGTAGTCGTGCCCGGAGGTGCGCTGCTCCCAATTCCACTCGGCGATGTTCAACCCGTAGCGGATCGGAATGGTGGTGACGAAGCCGTCTTCGTAAACGACTTCGTACCAACCGAGCATATCGGCTGTATCGTCCTGATCGAAGAGCAGGCGGAACGATTCTTTGTTGGTCGCCGGACGCGCCGCGGCGTGCAGGAAGATGAGGCTGGTGGCGTCAACGCCAATCGGGACGCGCACCTCGTGCGGCAGGCCCGTCGGTTTTTCGCCGTCGGCCCCGACGATTGCGACGCTCTTCACGCCGTTCGCGGTCAGCTCGAAATGCACCTTGCCGGACTCGGCCGCGCCCGTCCGCATGCCGCTCAGGTCGATGCCGAGGCCCGCGTCCGTGCTGCCGAAGTTGAAGCTGGCCGCCATGGGAATGGGCGCGTTCGAAGCCTCGGTCACGCTGGGCGGCTCCGCGCCCTGGAAGCTGACGCGAATCTCCGGCGCCAGGTCCTGCACCGTGGCCGACAGCTCGCGGCCGTCGAGCGATGCGCCGCGCCAGAGCATCGTCGCGCAACTCAGAAAATCGCTCAGCAGATCCTTGCCGAAGCCGGCTTCATTGGTCGCGAACCATGCCGACGGCGCTCCGCCGAGAATGGAAGCGCGCTGGATCCGGCTCTCGTACTCCTTCATTCCCGGCGCGAAGTTGCCGAAGATTTGCTGGAAGCCCATCTTGTCGAGTTGGATCTCGAAACTCCGTGCCTTCTCCACGGTGGTGTCGCCCTCGGCGCCGGACCAGAACCAGTTGAACAGCAGAATGTCTTTCGGGATCAGACGCTCTACCTGCGCGGGCGTCATCGCGCCCGTAGTCGAATACGCAAACCCGTCCGGCGTCTTCTTGGGCTGCAGGCCCGTGCCGCGCACGCCTTCGAGCAGCATGTCGCCCCAGATGGCCAGCCGGATGCCCTTGCTTTGCAGATAGTCGTGAATCCGGCGGACGTCTTCGCCGTAGCTCTCGCGGATGTCCTTGCCCTTGCAGCGCGGGCATAGCCCGACTGGCAGGAACAACTCATCGTGACCCGCGTGGATCATGCGCGGATGCAGCACTTCGATGTACTCGTCGTAGACGTCGAACAGCAGTTTGTAACTCTCGGGGTTCGAGGGGCAATACGTGTCCGGCCAGCGCTCGCCCGGCACCTCGGCCAGTTCGCGATGCTCCGACAGCAGGTAGTAGCTGTGGGTCAATGAAGGCAGCTCCGGCACGAGTTCGATGTGATACTGCCGCACCCAACGCGCCAGCTCCGCGACCTCGTCCTTTTCGAGGAATCCGCCGTCGGCCGTGTCCTGGTGCGTCGAATTCTGATCCCACTCATGCTGCGCGCCGGGCGGGTAATTGCGGCGATAGTAATTCACCTCGCGCGAGAACTTTTCCCAGCCCGTGTTCAGCTCGGGATGCCGCTCGAAACGCATCGACGCGTTCATCTCCATGATCAGCGTGTTGTATTTGTACAGCGCCATGAAGTCGCGTACGAAACGTTTGAAGAAGGGAATGTTGTTGCGGCCCGGCAGGTAAAGCTTCAGCCCGCGAAACGGTTTCGTCGGCCAGTCGCGGATCTGCACGCCCGCGAGGTGCATCGCGCGCCCGTCTTTCACTATCAGTTGCCGCAGCGACTGCAAACCGTAAAACGCGCCGCGATCGTCGCTCCCCGCAACCAGCGCGAGATTGGCGTCCGTGCGCAGGATGTAGCCCTCGGGACCGGGATCGCCGCTGCTCACTTTCAGCGCGTGGCCCGCGACGAAATCGGCCACCAGCGGATTTGAAACCGAACCCAGCACGATCCACCGTTGCGCCGTGTCGAGCCTGGCGACGCGCTCGGTCTTCAGGTGCAGCCCGTAACGGTCACCCAGTTCGTCGGTGAGCGTCCGCGCCAGGAACAGATCCTGCTCCGAAGGAAAGGCGGGCACGGCGATGGTCACGTGCTCGTCGAGCGCGAAACTGCCGCTCAATGCGACGCTCTCCCGGGGCGTTGGAAAGATCGCTCCGGGCGTACGCGCTCCGGCGGTGTGCAGGGTCAGAACGATGGCGCCAAGCACCATCAGAGCGGGGCCGGAACCGCGAACCAGCCGGCGAGTGGTCATGCGCTTTCCCTCCGCAGTCGAGTGGCGAGGTTTGACGGGCGGGCGGCGGGAAACCCGTGCCCGCGCCCACGTTTCCACGGGCGCTCCGGGCGCCGCGAGGCTCTCGCACACAGTACGCCTTTTGCAGTCTATCCGATTCAGAAACATGCAACTCGCTCGGGAGAACGCTTTATCCTGGAAGGCGAATGACCGCCCCAATTGACGACGACGAACTGGTGGAGCACATTGCGGGCCACCTGTGCGAAGAGCAAGCCGATGTGCTCGGCGGGCTGAGCGACAGCGAGATTACGCGCCGCGTGCGGCTGGGGGTGAAGCGGGCGCGCGCCAACGGCTTCACCGACCCGGAACCGGCCACGGCCTTCGTGACGCTGATGTTCCTGGTCTCGCCCTGCTTCGACCGCCAGCCCGCGATTGCGGCGGCCATCCGTGCGGCGGCTGGCACGCCGGCCGAGCGCCTGCGCGCGCTGTTCGGCAAGACGAGGGAGACGGATTGGGACGAGGCCGCGAAGCTCGGCGCGTGGGAGGAGTTGGCGTGAAGCGCATCCTGCTGGCATGGTCGAGCGGCAAGGATAGCGCCTGGGCGTTGCACGTGCTGCGGCAGAGCGGCGAATACGAAATCGCCGGACTGTTGACGACGTTCAACGAAGCTTTCGACCGCGTCGCCATGCACGCCGTGCGGCGTCAGCTCGTGGACGCGCAATCGGCCGCCGTGGGCCTGCCGCTGTGGCCCGTCGACATTCCCTGGCCGTGCACGAATGAAGAGTACGAACGCCGCATGGCACGGGCGTGCGAGCGCGCCACCGCGGAGGGCATCGAGGCCATCGCGTTCGGCGATCTGTATCTCGAAGATGTGCGCGCCTACCGCGAGCGGCAGTTGGCGCCGACGGGGCTCGCGCCGCTCTTCCCGTTGTGGCGGATTCCGACGGACCGGCTGGTCCGCGAAATGATTGCAGGCGGCCAGCGCGCCCTGATCACCTGCGTCGATCCGAAGAAATTGGGGCGTGAGTTCGCCGGGCGCGAGATCGATCTGGCGTGTGTGGACGCTTTACCGGCGGGCGTGGACCCCTGCGGCGAGAACGGCGAGTTTCATTCGTTCGTCTTTGCCGGACCGGCCTTTACGAAGCCGGTGGCGGTGCGCTCGGGCGAGGTGGTGGAACGCGACGGCTTCGTCTTTGCGGATGTGATGCCGGCGTAGTAGCGAACACGCGGCAAGATTGCGGTGGGGCCTGGAGGCCCAACGCGGCTCTGGAGAGCCGCCCCACTGGGCTGGCGGCTGGTACCATGGTGTTCAAGCGCGCCCGTAGCTCAGTTGGATAGAGCGTCTGGCTTCGAACCAGCAGGTCGGGTGTTCGAATCACCCCGGGCGCACCATTCCTTTTCAATTCCCGTTCAGAACACCGGCGGATTTTCCGGAATGGCCGCGCCGTCGCAGCGCGGGTCGGAGCCGGCGAAGTTCACCTTGCGCTTGGCGTCGCGCACCACGGCTTCGCCCTGGCCAACCAACGAAGCGAACGGCGGCAGCAGCGTCACGACGTGGCCGCGACGCGCAAGGTCTTTCTGAACATCTTCCGGAATCCGCGATTCGAGCGTCACGTCGCAGCCGTCGAAGGTCGCTTTCGTGAAGCGCGCCGCTTCCAGCGCCGATTGCACGTTCATGCCGAAATCGACGACGTTGGCGACGAACTGCGCGTGGGCCTGGGCCTGGTTCCAGCCGCCCATGATGCCGAAGCCGATCGCCATGTCGTCCTTACGCATGAAGGCGGGAATGATGGTGTGCAGCGGGCGTTTGCGGCCGGCAAGCGAGTTCGGTTTGCCCGGCTCCAACTCGAAACCGGCGCCGCGATTGTGGAACGCGAAGCCCGCGCCCGGCGCGACCATGCCCGTGCCGTAGCCGCCGTAGTTGCTCTGGATCAGCGAAACGATGTTGCCGTCCTTGTCGATGGTGGACATGTAGATGGTCTCGCTGCCGCGCGCGCTCAACTTCTGGCCGAGGTCCGACGGGAGCACGGCGCAGGCGGCCTTGTCCATATGGATCAGCTTCGCGCGCTCGGCGCCAAGTTCCTTCGAGAGCAGCTCCTTCACGGGCACCGGCGTGAAGCGCGGATCGCCCACGTAGTGCACCATGTCGGCGTAGGCGAGCTTCTTCGCTTCGATCATCACGTGCAGCGCGGCGGCGGAGTTGTGACCGTAATCGGCGAGCGGGAAATGCTCCATGATGTTGAGCATCGAAAGCGCGGCGATGCCCTGCCCGTTGGGCGGCAATTCGTAGACCGTCCAGCCGCGATACGTCGTTGAGATCGGCTCCACCCATTCGGGCTGGAAGTCTTCGAAGTCCTTGAGCGTGTGCGTGCCGCCCTGCTCGTTCAGGAACTGCACCATCGTCTCGGTCAACGGGCCGCGATAGAAGGCGTCGCGGCCGTGCGCGGCCACCTGCCGCAGCGACTCAGCGAGCGCGGGGTTCTTGAAGACATCGCCCAAAGCCGGCCGCACGCCGCCGGGCATGTACGCTTCCTTGTAGCCGGGCTGGTTGAGGAACACCTTGCTGATCCAGTAGCGCGAGCCCCACTCCGGCATGACGAAGCCGTTGTCGGCGTAAAAGATGGCGGGCGCCAGGATCTTCGAAAACGGCAGCGAGCCGAAGCGCGCGCGCAGAGCGTCCCAGCCCGCGACGCAGCCCGGCACGGTGATGGCGTGCACGCCGATCGAATCCAGCTTGTCGACTCCTTTGCTCTTCAGGTAGTCGATGGTCAGCGCCTGGGGCGTCCAGCCGCTGGAGTTGAGCGCATACAGCTTGCCGGTTTTCGCCTCGTAGTAAATGGCGAAGAGGTCGCCGCCCATGCCGTTCACGTACGGCTGCGTCACGCCGAGCACCGCGTTCGCCGCGATGGCCGCGTCGACGGCGTTGCCACCCGCTTCGAGGATCTTCGCGCCAGCCTGCGAGGCGAGGAACTGGGGCGTCGCCACAATGCCGTATTGTGTGGCGATCATCGAACGCGCCTGATCCGGGCTGGACGTGAAGGGCTGGCCGAACGACAAGGCGGCGCAGGCAAGCAGCATGGGGAAGGTCTTCATGAGCGGCACTCCTAAGGGCAGCCGGGCGCAACCGGCGATTTTGCGGCACGCGCGTCAGAGACGCGCCGACCGCGGAATCCAACGGATTCATCCAGGCTACCGCCCCGCGCGCCGGGGCGGAAAATCGCGGCCGTCAACGCAGATTCCGATTGCGCGGTGGACATTGGCCCTTAGAATGGTGCGAAGGCTGCGAGGCGGTTCGGGCTGACGGAGGGCTATGGCGGTACTGCGCGAACTGGTGCACGTCGAGGTGGCGATCCTGGCCGCCTGCCTGGGCGCCGCTGTGTTCTGGAAGCTCCTGCGCGGAGTCCTGCGGGCGGGGCGTCAACACGCGCTGTACATTCTTCTGGGACGGGGTGGGATGGGGCGCGCGATCCGGCTGCAATTAACGGTCGGCAGTGTGGCTTTCGCGCTGCTGTATTTGGCGAGCACACTGCGCGCGGCCGGAAGCGGTGCGCTTCCGCCGGTTTCAGACTATGCGCTGGCTCTTCTGGGCGGCAGTCAGGCGGCGTTTCTCGGCGCGGCGATTTGGAGCAGCCTGCGCCGGACGGTGACTTTGAGGAACGAGGGGGAGAAGTAAGTGGACACCATTTGGAAGAACATCATTCGGGCTGTGTTCATCCTGGTCGGACTGTTGCCGGCCGCGGTGATCATCTACTTCGCGCTGTTCCGGATTCTGACCAAGGACTACCTGCTGTTGGTAGTCGGCGCGGAGTTGGCGGTGCTGCTGTTTCTGTTCGGGCTGATCGTGCTGTATGCGCTGGCCACGGACCAGATCCGGATTGACATGCTGATCAGCGAGCATAACGGCGACGCCAGCATGTCGCGCTTTCAGCTCCTGATTTTCACATTTACGATCGCGCTGAGCTTCGTCTATCTGGTCCTGATGGGCCCGGGCAAGTTCCCCGATATTCCGAACCAGGTGCTGATCCTGCTAGGCATGAGCGCCACGACCTATGGCGTTGGCAAAGGCCTGCAGATTGTTGGCAATGCTAATCCGTCAGCCGGATCCGGTGGGAAAGAGACCGCGGGCGCAGACCCGGCGGGCGGTCCCGTGACGGGCAACTGAACCCTGGTTTGGACGGCGGTTTCCGCTTACGCCGAAGCAGCCGCCGCGTGACCGGGCGCGCGGCGGATTGCCAGCCCGGGACGGCTCGCGCGCAGCAAGGGGCACTGCTCGCTCCGCGCGCCTCGCATATCCAGAGGGCACGCCGTCTCCACCAGTTTCAGGCCTGTTCGGGGCGAGTCTGCCGACACAACAGTGCGCCCGACGGTTTCGAGTTCCAGCAATTCGAATGCTGAAAGAGCTTCCGGCTCTTTGATGGATGAGGGCTGTACCGGCGCGGCGGAAATCGACATCATTGCGGAGTGAACGCGGCGGATTTTCTTGAGCTGATACCGCAGAAACAACGCATAGAACGCCAGGATCGCCAGAATCAACGTTTCGGCCCGGAAGGCGAAAAGTTGTTCGAAGAGATGCGGAATCATAGTATCTATCCTCTAGCCAGCGTCCAGAATATAACAGAAAGCGAAACAGTACAAATGAATTATTGGGCATTTGAAACGCCCAATACAGCCGGCGCGGTCCCCTGGCATGCCGTCATGGCCCGGGATTCTCCTTGTCTTTTGCGTAATCAGCACGCGCTCAACGTCCGGTTTGCATCTAAAGTAAGGGCGCATTCCAGCGCGATTACGGAGGGACTCGGATGACGACAATTCTCGGTGCGGGCGGCGCCATCGGCAATGAACTGATAAAGGAACTGGCGTCGGCCAAAGCCCGCGTGCGGCTGGTGAGCCGGAATCCGAAGCCGGCCGCGGGCGCCACGGAGACGGTAGCCGCCGACCTCACCGTTCTGGATGAGACGGTCCGCGCGGTCGCCGGGGCGGACGTCGTGTATCTGCTGGCCGGGCTGAAATACGACAGTTCCGTGTGGCGCGAACTCTGGCCGAAGATCATGCGCAATACGATCGAGGCGTGCAAACGCGCTGGCGCGAAGCTCGTCTTTTTCGACAACGTCTACATGTATGGGCAGGTGTCTGGCCTGATGACCGAGGAGACGCCGTTCCACCCGTGCAGCCGGAAAGGCGAGATTCGCGCACGGATCGCGACGGAGTTGCTGGATGAAATCAAGGCCGGCAAGCTGACCGCGATGATCGCGCGCAGCGCCGACTTCTACGGTCTGGACGCGCGCACGAGCGTGGCGAACGTGTTGGTCTTCGACAAGCTCGCCAAGGGACAGAAGGCGGCCTGGCTGGTCAATGACAAGGTACGCCACTCTTTTACGTTCACGCCCGACGCCGCGAAGAGCCTGGTCCTGCTGGCGGCGAACGCTGCGGCGTGGAACCAGACCTGGCACGTGCCGACCGCGCCCGACCCGCCGGCCGGGCAGGAGTTCATCCGGATGGCGGCACAGGCACTCGGTGTGCCGCCGCGCTACCGGGTTCTGAACCGGCCGATGCTCAAGGTCGCGGGGTGGTTCGACCGGACGATTTTCGAGCTCTACGAAATGCTCTACCAGAACGACGCGGAGTACCTCTTCGACTCGACGAAGTTCACCCGAGCCTTCGGAGTCCAGGCCACACCTTATGCCGAGGGCGTCCGCGCCGTTGCGGAAACTTGCCGGCAGCAGGCCATCTGACCGCGGTTCGCGCGCAGGCAAGCCGTAGTGCATTTCCAGAAGAAGGACCGGCGCAAGACGCAGATCCTCACCTTGCTAGGGTAAGGTTGAGGTGGAGGACATACTATGAACCGGCGAGCATTCTTCGTAAACAGTATTGCCACCGTGGCGCTCTCCGTGGCGCCTGCATTCGCGCTGGGCGACCGCGACGATCACGATAAGCACGGCAACAAGCACGATCGCGACGACGACGACCAGGGGCACGGCCGTGGCAAAGGCCATCAGGAACGGCACTTCCGCGACGAGGACGCGCCGTACCTGCGCCAGTATTACAACGGCCCGACGAACCTGCCGCCCGGGCTGCGCAAGAAGTACTACCGGACGGGGACGCTGCCGCCGGGCTGGGAAAAGCGGATTCGCCCGCTGCCCCCAGCCGTGATCCAGCGCCTGCCACCGCCGCCGCCGAACTGCGAGCGCGGCTACGTGGACGGCTACGCCGTGGTGTACGATCGCCGCACCCGCGTCATCGTGGACCTGCTGGACATTCTCAACGTCGCCACGCACAGATAGTCCGCGACGGGCCAGACGGCTCAGACCCGTTGCTGGATCAGCGCAGACCGCTCCCGCCGGGCCGCGTGCCGCATGGCGGGGCAAAGGGCCTGAGCATCTCTGAAATTGCTTCGATAACCGCCCGTTCGGTTGGCTGCGGCTCGCTTAGCGGGTTGCCCTCCAACGGAGCGGGCGTCCGTTGTTCCGGCTGCCGGGCATAGTCCTCGGGCTGGTCGTTCGGCGAGTGTCCGCCAATTCGAAACCAGCGCCAGGCGCATCTTCCCGCGCCGCGTGACCGCGCGTGCGGAAGGACCTTCGGCCGCCGGCAGGATCGCCCGAACGCGCTTCACCATGCGGTGTTCGTGTGCGCCGGAACGAGGCCAGCCATCGAGGTCTCCCGCTCTTCCCCAGTGCGAACAATCAACCGTGGCAGGGGAATACTAAATCATTGACTCTGTAACGCAAAGTGATGTACCGTTCTTGGGTCCCGCGTGAATTCCACCACCCTAAAACGGAGGAACTATGCCTATCAGGCTTTCGGAACTGGAACCGGGAACACGAAGGATCGGCCGGTACGGTTGGACGCCGGACCTGCCCGACCAACGCGATTTTCTATATGAGGCTCCGCACCGGCCGGGCGCGGTGCTGCCGGCTTCCGTCGACTTGCGGCCCAACTGCCCGCCGGTCTATGACCAGGGCCAACTCGGCAGTTGCACGGCCAATGCGATTGCCGGCGCCTTCGAATTCGACCAGATGAAGCAGAAAGCGCCGGAGTTCATGCCGTCGCGGCTCTTCATCTATTACAACGAACGCGCCATCGAGCATCAGATCACGACCGACAGCGGCGCGCAGATTCGTGATGGCGTCAAGAGCGTTGCGAAACTCGGAGTCTGCAGCGAATCGGCGTGGACCTACGACGACACGAATCACAACCCGGATCCCTGCCCGACCTGCAAGTACGCCCAGAAGCCGCCGCGGCTATGCTACGACGCGGCCAAGGCGCACACAGTGTCGTCTTACAAGCGCCTGATTGCGACGCTTGACCGGCTGAGAGGGTGCCTCGCGAGCGGCTATCCGTTCGTATTCGGCTTTTCGGTGTACGAGAGCTTCGAGAGCGATGAGGTCGCCAAGTCGGGCGTGCTGGAAATGCCGAAGCCGACGGAGCGGGCGGTGGGCGGACATGCCGTGCTGGCGGTCGGCTACGATGACGCGAAGCAGCAGTTCATTATCCGGAACTCGTGGGGCCCGAACTGGGGACAGGCGGGGTACTTCTTCATGCCCTACCCGTACATGACCAATACGAATCTTTCGGATGACTTCTGGATGGTGCAGACGGTAACCGGCTGAGGCCGGCCTATTTTGAGACGCCCTTCCGGACTTCGACGTGCAGCCGGAAGGTGCGCGCGGGCGAAGTGTCTTTCTCCCAAGGGCGTCGGTACACCAGCTCAATCGCGCCCGCGCCGGGTTCAGCGGCCTGGAACTTCCAGCGGTGCAGGCCGCCGCGCCCAGGCGTCGCCTGTCCGGTGGGCGGTTCATAGGCGTCCGACTGGAGAGTGCAGAACGGCGCGCCGGTTGCGGCGACGTACCAGCGGTGGCCGGTGGTCGGATTCTCCGCGAGGACAATCTCGAACACCTCGCCCGGTGCGAGTTTCAGAGTCTGCCCGTTCTGGCGTTCGTCGACACGCTGCATCCTGGAATGTCCCGTACCCGAACGTCCCGTACCCGCCAGGCAGAAGCAGCCAAGCGCCAGCAGGAGCGCCACTGCCCGGCTGGCGGCGCTCGCTCTTCTTTGAGGCAAATCAATGCGTCTGGGTCGGACCCGCACTGCGTTGCGATTGTCGCACCGGACCCCTGCCCGCGCAAGGCTCATCTGCGGCGGCGGCAGCCACAACGGGCGCTGGAGCTTCAACGGGCTTCACCCCGCAGATATGCCAGAGCGAGTTTCTCGATTTCCTGGCTCGAGAAGAACTTGGGGCTGACCGTCTGGCTCTGTCCGGTTGAAATCTCGACCGGCTCGGCGTGCTCCCGGAGCAACTGGATGAGGCGCTGGTTGTTCATTGCGCCATTCATCGCCGGCTCGATGGCTACAAAGACGAACCTGCCGGCAGCCGCGTTCTGCATGAGTACGGTGTCTCCACCTTTGCCCGGTCCCCCTGTGAACTGGTTGAACGGCAAGGCCGGTTCGTCCACCGGCAATCCGTAAACCAACCACTGCCCTCCCGTTCCCGCCGGCGCGCCGGCGAGGTTCGCACTCACTTGCGGAGCCGCCCCCATGCGCACTCGCAGCGATCCCGACGCGCCTTCGGCCAGATCGAAGACGCCCCGCGCCGATTGCGAGGGGCCAAATTGGACAGACTCTACGGCGGACGGTTGTGGCGACGAGACACTCATGATGACCCGGTAACGCCCCGGCATCAGCGCGGGCACTGTGAACGTCCCGTCATGGCGCACTTGCGCCTGCCGCGCGTTGGAGAAGGGACCCGGGGATACCGGAAACAGGCTGATGAAGCCCAGCCCCGGCATTGTCGCCGCCGGCTGCCCGGGAGTCTGTAGCGCGTCCGGCAGGGCCGGCGTCCCCGCGCCGCCCGCCGCCGGAGGCAGTTCCAGCACGCCGGACACGTTCAACCCCTGGTGCATCTGCACGGACAATGGCGCAGGGCGCACCGGGCCCACCGTCACCGGCAGGCTTGCGTAGGCAAGTGTTTCCGCCTGCATCCCGGAGCTGACAACGGCCAGCCGGTACGACCCCGGCGGAACCATCAGGAATTTGAACGTCGAGGTGGCGGCGTCAAACGCGGCGCCGTAGGCCAGCGACGGGTCTGTGTAAGCGTCGCCCGGGTACAACTGAACATTCGGCTGGCTGCCGGGCCCGGTGGACGCGAGTCCGCCGAGGGCGCCCGACACGGTTGTCACCGGCGTCGCCTTCAGGTGGAAGTCGATGCCCGTTACGCTGCTTCCGGGCAACACCGTCAGCCATTGCGCACCCTGCGGCGACAGACTGTCGGGATAGAACGCCGGCATCCACGACTCGGCCGGCTCGATCTGTTCCGGACGCCAGGCCGCCAGCCGCCGCTCCACGGGCAGCGACTCCTGGCACCGGATGTGGACGAGGTAGCGATCCGCGGCCAGAGCGTCGAACTTGTACTCGCCCTTGTCGTTGGTTGAGGTTCCGCCTTTTTGTGCATAGGCCCATGGACTGGCGCCGTCCGCCGGGCTCAGCGCCCAGAGCGAACATCCCGGCATGGGCTCCCCGCCGTCATCGAGCACCTTGCCCGAGATCGTGCCGCCGGGCATCAGCCGTAGCGTCACTTCCGATGAGTTCCCGGATGAGGCCACGGTCACGACCTGGCTCGGATTCGGCAGCCCCAGAAGCCCCTGATAGCCCGGGTGGGTCGCCTGCACATAATAGTCGCCCGGCGGGAGATTGGCCGCCGCGAAGGCGCCGGCGGCGTCCGTGGTTACCGGCTGGGAATTCCCGCCGCGCGAGTAATTCAGCAGATTGACCGTGGCGCCGCGCACGGGTTCGCCCGTAACGCCGTTCACCACGTGCCCGCTCAGCGAGCCCGGAGGGCCGCTCGTTTGCTGCTGCTGCTGCGTCACGAAGCGGCGTCCTCCGAAAACCATCTGCGCGCTTGCGCCACCGGCGAGCGCGGCCAGCAGGGCCACAGCTACGGCCGCTCTCATCGCACGACCTCCGGCCCGATTGCCTGCACCGTGACCTCCAGCTTGGAGCCCGCCTTCAATTCGACCGGCGTTCCGCGTTCGGCATAGGGCTGCAGGAACTCGGGATCGAACCACGCGCCGTAGGCCAGGTCCTCAAAGGCATACAGGCGATACTCGCCCGGCGTCATGCTATTCATCTCGAACGCGCCGTGTTCGTCCACGGTCGCCAGCGTGTAGAAGCTGAGGACGCCCGCCTCCGCGCCTTGCGGCGCGGCCAGCACGGCGCGCGCCAGGCCGCCTTCCACTTTGCCGCTCAACTGGGCTCCCGCGCGGCTCACGACGATCTCGAGCGGCGCGTTCGTTTCCGCGGTTACGTTCATATCGGCGCGCAGCACGTCCACATCGCCGAGCAGCATCGATTTGAGATACCCGCCCTTCGGGAGCGGATCGAAGCCGATGTCCCAGACGCCCGGCGGCACATTCCGCAACACGTAGGAGCCGTCGGGCTGCACGTGCGCCTCCGCACCGGACCGGTTGCTGCCATCGCCGGCAACCAGAAACACGCGCCCGCCGGCCGCGCTCTCCGGCGCGCCCTCGATCCGTACGTGCCCGGCCAGGTCCACCGCGGGAGCGAAACGCAGATTTACTCTCACCGAACCGCCCGCAAGATCCAGGTTCTCGCGCGCCGTATAGAGCCGCCCATCCACGGTCACTTCCCCGCTCAATACGTACCGCCCCGGCTGCAGGTCATTGAATGTGGACTGGGCGCCGATAGGAAAGCCACCCCCGAGTTGCGCGCCGTTGGATCCGCCCGGGATCTCCTCCACCAGGCTCAACTGCACGAACTGGTTCGGCGGGCTCGGCGGCGGGGCCGGGCTGCCGTCCGCCGCGGGCTGATCCGGCACAACCGGAGGCGGCGCGGGGACCGGCGATTCGGCCTCGACTTCGAGCACGACCGGCCGGCTTTGAATCAGCGGGATGTCGATGTTCTCCACGGTTTCGCCGGGCCCCACGACAATCTGTCTGGCCTGCTGCCGTTCCAGAGTCCCCGGATAGAAGGTCGTCATGTAGGCCAACCGGTCCGCGCCGTCTTCCTGCCCGGGCGGCGCCGGCGGGAGCGGCGGCTGATCGAATTTCTTCGCGGTCACCAGGTACTTCCCGGGCATCAGGTGAAACAGCCGGTAATGGCCTTCCGAATCCGAATTGGCCCAGCCCGCTTGCACCCACGCCGCCTTGCCCCGTTGAAACTCCCGGCGCAGCGGCTGCACGCTGGCGCGAGGCGCGGGAGTGCCATCCACATCCGTCACCGTGCCGGTGATCACCGCGAGTTGCGGTAGCTGAATGTCGATGCTCTTTTTCTGTTCGCCCGCCGCCAGAACAACGACGCGGCCCGCCATGAACGGACGCGTGGCGCCATAGTCCATCGGTGCGTAGCCGTTCTTCGCCGCGCCCAGCCGGTACCGTCCGGCCGGCAGGAAACGGCACACGAACCGCCCGTCGCCGTCCGTTGGAGCGGTTCCCCACACGTCCCTGTGTCCATCCACGCTAATGGAGACTTCCGCCCGCCGCACCGGTGCGCCGGTCGCCGAATTGACCACCCGGCCGCTGATCGAGCCCTGACCGCGCGCCACATCCGCCGCCGTCAAACACGTCACGGTTGCCAACGCCACAACCATCGTCAAACGTCGCATCGTCGTGCCGGACTCCGTTCGTTTGGACACCGGAAGGTGGACCACCGGTTTCGATTGTGCCGTCAATTTACTGCCGATGGAGCAATTTGCCGTGGGCCGAATGGTTCTCGAACAGCAATTGTTCCGGGAGCGCAGGCTCCACCGGCTGGCGGTCCGCCGCTTTCCCGCCGGCTCATCTCGCCATGTCCTCCTGCTCGCCCGCCGTTCATTGCGGCGCGCCATCCGACGTGATCCAGGTCATGCGCGTGCCGGGAAACAGGTGGAACGACTCCTGGCGGCGAATCCACAGCACGGCGACGCCGGGCTTCGGGGTGCCCTGCACCCTTTCGACCATGCTGTCGTCGGCAACGGCGCCAGGGCCGGTGTAGCGTACGGCCTGCATCATGCCCCCTTCCGCCGGAATCAGCCACCATAGACCCTTCACCGGCGTGTCGATGCTCTTCAGCCAGGCTTGAAACGGCACGACCCCTCCGGGCAGCACAAGCTCGTTGAATTCGATTGTCAACGTAAACGTATACACCGACCCGTCATCGGCTCTTACGTACCGCTGGAGCACACCATGTACCGGCGTGCCCTTGGGCGCCAGCAGCTTCCCCTTGTAGCGGATGTCGGAAAGAAGGTGCGCATTCACGGCCGATCCCATGACCGCGTTTTCCGGACGCAAGTGTGCGTCGAGCCCCAAGACAATGTTCGAGTTCGGCGGGAGTGCGACGGGCGTTGGCAAAGTCTGTGCACTTTGGGACGCGGCAGGCTCGGGCGGAACCGGTGCACCGGGTGGGAGCGCGGCGGGCAACGCCTGGGACTGCTCCGGATTCTGCTGCGGGTCAGGCGCGCTAAACGTCAGTGTCGAGTTGGCGGAATATTCCCGGCACTGGCCGAAGTGACTGCGGTTGATGTCCAGCGGGCCTTTCGTTTCCTCGACCAGATCCTCCACCGCACTGGGCAGCAGAACGTCGCGCGCGCCGATGCGCACGCTGGCATAGTCGATGCTGCGCGTGACCGATTTCAGCGGAAAGCGCGCCGCAAACTGCGTAGCGCGGGCTTCCAATCGCACCAAATCAAGCGTGCCGGCGTCAGCCCAGATACGGCCATCGAAGCCGGCCCGCGACGTGCGTTTGCCCTTGAACACCGTCCAGTTGCTGGCGTCCTCCGGCACCGCGAAATCCCAGCGCAGCGTCGCGCGCCCGCCGAGCATCTCCCGGCCGGCCCAGTGGAACTGCGTTCCAGGCCCGAACAAGATGTCGATCACCTGCGACGCATAAGCGCCGGTGCCTACCAGGCCGGGCGGTAGAGCGCTCTGCAACCGGCTGTCGGCGAACATGTTGCGCCCCGGCCAGGAGTACATCTCCTTGTTCCCGACATGCGCAACTTCGAGCTGAACGGTGTCGACCGTCTTTGCCTTGGCGCGCGCTCTGGCCGTTGAGGCGCGCAACCGGTCGGTCGTTTGCAGGCAGAGATAGTTGGGCAGTGAGCGGAGAGTGCGGCCCATCCGGGCGCGCATCTCCGCCAATTGCGCCTGGCCGGTTTCCTCGGCCGTCAGTCCCGCCTGCGCCACGCAGATGGCTACCGCGCATACAATTGCGGTCCGCATTGCGATCTTGCTCTCCGCTTCCGTCTCAATCCGGCGTTGCCCAATAGCCGCGCTTGGCTCTCACGGTGACCTTGCGCCCTTTGACCTCGACCGTGATGTTGCGGAACTTACCATCCATCGCCGCGTTGGTCGAGACGTAGCCGAGCGTATAGTAGTTGCGGCCCTCGGCCACGGCCTTACGGATGCCGGCGAGCAAGTCGTTGCTGTTCTGGAACGAGGTGCCCCCGGTGGCGGCAGCGAATTCGGCCAACGTCATGCCCGCCTCCATTTGAAGCGCGTTATGCTTCGCGGCCACGCTCGCCGCCAAGGCCGGCGGCGGCCCTGGCGCCGACGCGTCCAGGGACGCATCGGTGTATAACCCGCGAGAGTCGATCGTGTCGATGACGATGTTCGCTTGCGCGGCCACTTTCACCACGCTCTCAAACTCTCCCTGCAGGCGGTCGAGCGAACGCAACTCGGCGTCCTTCGTCTCGGGAGGCCGTTCCGGAAAATACGCCGCAAACATCTGCCAGGCGGCGCGCCCCGGAAAGAGCTGAAAGCCATCCGATATCAAGATGAGCGTGCAGCGTTCTTTGCCCTTCGCCAGTTCGCGCACCAGATTCCGCAATGAGCCGAGGAACGCAAGCGTCGCGTTGCGCTCTACGGCTTCAATCGCTCCCGCCTCGCCCGGCAACACTCGCAGCTCTGTCTCGGCAATCTTCTCGTTGGCGTCCCACAAAGCCCGCACCCGGGCGACGTGTTGTTCGAACTGGCGCTCGTCAGCCGCTGCCGCCGCCCCACGGCTGCCCGCGGCGATCTTGAGAAACGCCTTGTCGCTGAGCGCGGCCAACGCCACGGCGGGATCGCCCGTCATGTTCTGAACAATGTTGATTGTCTGGCCCAGCGAGATGACGGCGTACCGCGAATCGCCAGGCTGCTCGGCGGCGAAGAATTTGTGCAGCGCCTCGCGCGCTGTGTGAAGGTTCTCAAACCGGCTGTGGAACGCGTCGATCACGATGAGGTAGGTGTGGTGCGCACCGGCTGCCGCCGCGGCCTGGAGCGCCGGCGCCGCGGGCTTTCCTGCCGCCGGATTGGGCGCGGGGCCGACGTTCGCCTGGCCGGAGGTCTCGACGCGAAAGCTCGTGACGGTCTGCTCGACGCCGTCCTCGAGCAAACGAAAATCGGCTGGCCGCAGGTCACCGACGTTGTGACCGGCCTTGTCCAGGACGATCACGGGCACCAGCACCTGGCGCACGTCCACGCGAATCGCCGGATGGTCCGGGCTCTCCCCCTGTTGCGGCGCCGGAGCGGACATACGTTCCAGTTGAGCGCGCAACGCCTTGTTATCGGGAGCGAGTTCCACCGCGCGGTGCATCTCCGCGAGCGCTCCCGCATGGTCCCCGGCGGCGTCCAGCCCACGGGCCAGATTGCTGTGCGTCATGGGGTCCTCAGGCGCCAGCCGGACCGACTCGCGCAACTCGACCAGCGCATCGGCCGGGGCGCCGCGTTCCATCAGCAGGATCCCCAGCAGGTTATGCGCCGCGTAGGCGTCTTGCATACCGTTCAGCGCCGCGCGCGCCTCCCGCTCGGCTCCCGCTGCATCGCCCGCCGCGCGCAACGCACGCGCCATGTGGTAATGCGCCGGGGCCAGCGCCGCATCCAGACGCACGGCCTCGCGCAATGCCTGTACCGCTGCCGCGCGGTTGCCCGCGTCGAGCGCGGCCACGCCCTCGCCCAGCCATTCGATGGCGTCGCGTTCCGTGGCAAGGGCCGTGAAAACGCCGGAGTTCTTCTGCGCCAGTTCGGGATCGGTCGCGTCGCCGCGTCCGTACAGACGAAACTCGGAGAACCGGTGGACCGCATGTGCGCGCACGTCTCCATACAACGCGTCGAACACCACCCGCCCAGGCAGCAGAAGCGTGGCGTCGAGCGCGTCGAAACGCACGTTGGCGAACGTCATGTCGGTCTGCTCCCGCTCGACGGCGCCCCCCTCGCGGGTCAGCGTCAACTCGCGCAACAGGCGCACCGGCCGCTCCTGTCTGGTATCGATCCACACCAAGCCCTGAGCCAATGGCGAGCCCGGCGGGGCTTGCCTCTGGGCGTCCTCGCCCGGAGGGCCGCCAGGGTCCACCACAAAAGCAAAGATCACCGCGTCGCCGAGACGCCCGATCGTACGCAAGCGTAACTGGCTTTCGAATTCCGGCAGCAGCACTTGCATCAAAGCGACAAACCGGCCGCCCGTGGCAAAGCCTCCGCCGCCGGCCTGCACGCCCTTGCCGTCTTTTTCCGAGAGGCGCGTTTCACGCACTTCCAGCGAGTCCTGCGGCACAACCACGACGTACCGGAATTGTTCGTTTTGCGTCTGCACCCAGGCGCCGCCTTTGTCGAGGCGCACTTCGGAGATCCGCTCGGCGGCCGCAATGTCCGCGAATTTGTCGAAAGTCTGGTTGATGGATTTGAGCGCGGGCAGCAGCACCGATCGCACCAGCGTTTCATCGCGATCGAAGCGCACGCCCGAGAGTTCAGGCACGCGGCGCAGCAGTTCGTCGTCGCCTAACTCGGTCAGGAGCTTCGACGGCGGGCCGGAGGCGAGCGCAGAGGCGGCCAGCACTCCGGCGGAAAGCATCACCTTTATACAAAGGACATGCACGCCGCGATTATCATAACACCCGGCGCGCATTCTGCCGCTCCGGCTCATAACCAGATCCGCAGATTCAAATCCCATCCCCGCGACGAACCTTCCTCCGCCGTCCCGGTTTTGTCTGCGCTCTCTATCGTAGTTCCGCTATCACACCGCAATCCCGTGCCTGAGGATTTTCCGCGTGCGGCAATGCAAACGCGACGGAAGCGCGGCGACTTCGCCGCCACCGGCCGCGATCGGACGAGCGCAGGCTCGATTCACAACGCCTGTTTATCTCCGTATAATATATTTGCCTATGGCAAATCATTGGCCCTCTCCCGCCGGCGGACGGAGCGGCGCGGTTTGCCGGCGTGGGCCGCGCGATCCAGTGTGGGGCGCGGCGTCGATTTCAACGTGCCGCGATGAGGTGATATGACAGCCTGGCGTTTCCAACTTTGCCGTGCGTTCGCGCTGGCGGCTCTTCTACAGACGGCAGCGCTGGCGGCTGAGCCGCTGGCATGGAACATGCGCGAGACCGCTCTCAGCGACGAGGGCCGGCTGACGTGGTTCAACAAGCCATGGTGGAAGAAAGCCCAGGCGCTCAAGGAAGGCCAGAGCTTCAAGCTCGATCTCAACCACGATAAACGTCCCGACACACTGATCACGCGCAAGGACGGCAACCTTATTGAGGTCATCGACGACAGCGGCCACGCCAAGGACATCTGGAACCGCGCGCACGCGACCTATGTCGTTAGCTACAAGGGCACGGGCGTGGTGGACCGCATGGTCTGCTACATCGACAACGACGGCAACGGCAAGGCCGACGAAGTGGAACTGCGTTACTTCCGCGACGGCTATCTGCGTTACGCGTGGTTCGGCCAGAGCTTCGACGGCGACGCCGCGGACATTTTCGCCCTCAACAACTGGGCCTACGCCGGTAACGATTGGGGCAGCAAATTCCGCGGCAATACGCAGATTTTTCTCAACAAATACGACGCCGAGACGAAATCCTGGACGCCGCTGTCGGAGTGCCCGTTCTCGTTCTGGGATCTCGACAATGACGGTCACAGCGACGTGATTTTGCGCGTGAGCGCCGCGCCGCGCGCCAGCCTGAAAGGCCCTGACGGCGACTACGCCAACAACTACGACTACATGTGGGCGCGCGAGGCCACGCCGTTGGCCAAATCCGGCGCGCTGAACATGCGCCTGAGCTTTAACATCGATGCGAAGCCGCGCCAGGAGCCGCTCTCGAAGCCGCACTGCAATTTCAGTTTCACCAGCGTCGGCGATCAGCCCTACGACTTTCCCGGCATGACGGACACCAACCCGCTCCGCCGTCCGCCGCAAACCGTGATCCATATGGATTGGAAACAGCGCTGGGCTCCGGCGCTCCACTATCCGGCGAGCGAGACGGGCTTCACCTGGGACGAAGCGCATGATGTGTGGCGGTGGGAAGGGCAGTTCTGGATCTACGAACGCGTTTACCTCTCCAATACCGGAGCGCCGACGCACCGCTGGAACATGCGGCGCGAATACAGCTCGACGGCGAGCGCGGAGCGGCAGATCTACTATTCGGACGCGGACCGGCGCTATCACCTGCAAGGCGCCTCCGAGGCCTGGCTGGAAGCCGGCCACGTGGTCAACGACAAGAAGGACCTGGAATTCCGCTGGTACGATACCGACGGCGACGGACGGTTGGACACGGTGGAGGTCTACCGTCCCGGCTCGTTGCTGCCCGTGCGCACCAGTCATTTCGATCCGCGCGCGCGCGCCGTGGCGATCACGCCTGACACGCTGACGCGGGAATACAACGAACAGGTTCTGCCGGAGAGCATTGCCGCCGACCGCCGTCTGATTGCGGCATTGAAGAAGGTCGCCTCCGATCCGGTCGCCGCCGAGTATGAAGCCGCGGCGGCCAAGACGGCAACGCCGGAGCGCCAGCGCTACTGTCTCGACATCGCGCGCGAGCTGCATTACCTGAAGGTTCGCGACGCCGTGCTCGCCGCCGCGGCGCGGTTGCCCTATCCGGATTCCAAAGCCAATCCCGCGAAGTGGAAGGACCCCGCGCCGGGTTCGTCCGCGACGGGCTATTCCATGGGCGACAGCCTGCATTTCTGGACGTTCGACCGTTTGCTCCGGAAGCTCGACGCGCAATACGCCGCGGGCCGCTGGGACGAGGCGGCGCGGACGTTGACCGAATTCAAGCTCGATTGATGAGCCTTGCCAACCCACAGGAGGGATGAAACGTGAAGTATCTTGTTGCCCTGGCCTTTGCCGCCATAGCGTGCGCGCAGACGCCGGGGCAGTTTGAATTGCTGGCCAACTACCGCGGTCTGGGCGGGTTGGTCGGCACCGCCGTAGGTCCGGGCAAGACGCCGGGCAGCGAGCTTTATTACGCCAGCTATCTCTACGACGAAAATACGATCGGCGTGATCTCGATCGATCCGGCCACCGGCGCGACCGAAGTCTTTACCAACCCGGCGAAGGGCGAATACGGCGCGCGCAATCTGGCGGCGGGACCCGATGGCAACATGTACCTCGGGACACTCGCGCGCGCGCATTTCCTGAAACTCGACCGCAAACTCGGCAAACTGATCGACCTGGGCCGGCCGAGTCCGACCGAGGAATACATTTGGGATGTCGCCTTCGGCTCGGATAAACGGCTGTACGGCGTGACGTATCCGGGCTGCAAGCTCGTGCGCTACGATCCCGCCCAGAACAAACTGGAAGACCTGGGCCGGCTCGACCCGACCGAGCAGTACGCGCGTTGGGTGGTGACCAGCAAGGATGGTTTCGTCTACATCGGCATCGGGACCAGCCGCGCGAACATCGCCGCTTTCAACATCAAGACGGGCGAGCATCGTGAAATTCTGCCGGCGGAGGCGCAAATCACGGGCATCGCCACGGTCTCCCGCGGCCGCGATGGCAAGCTCTATGGCGCTGTCGGCAAGTACGCGTACCGCCTGGAAGGCTGGAAGGCGATTCCGCTGGCCGCCGGCGCGAAGCCGGTTAAGCCGGCGCCGGATCATCTGCGCGACGGCCGCACACTGGAACTCAGCGGCCGGACCCTCACGATCACTAACGAGAAGACGCATGAAAAGGTCACCCGCCAGATGACGTACGAGGGTGAAGCGCTGCCGCTGTTCCGCATTACCTTTGGCCCGGACGGCGGCCTGTACGGCAGCACGATCCTGCCGATCCACTTTGTCAAAGTCGATGTCGACGGGCATCGCGTGAGCGACATCGGCGATCTCGGCGGCGGCGAGTTCTACTCGATGATCAACCACAACAACCGGCTGCTGATGGCGGCGTATTCCGGCATGTCGCCCTTGATGAGCTATCAGCCGGGCGCGCCCTTCCACCCCGCGGAGAAGGACGGCAACCCGGTACTGGTGAACTATCCGGATTCCGACAGCGGCTGGCGTCCGCAGGCGATGATCGCCGGCACGGATGGCAAGATCTATCTCGGCGCGACGGCGGGCTATGGCAAGATCGAAGGCCCGCTGACCGTGTGGGATCCGGCTTCGAACGAAGTCCGGCAATACAAACCCATCGTGCACGATGAGAGCGTCGTTTCGCTGGCGGCGTGGAAGGAGCTGATCATCGGCGGCGCCACTCCCGAGGGCGGCGGCGGCAGTCATCCGACGCAGAAGGAAGCGCATCTGTTTGTGTGGAATCCCAAGACGCAACAGTGCGAATTCGATGTCGTGCCCGTGCCCGGAGCATGGCGCATTACCGATCTGATCGCGGCGCCCAACGGTCTGGTCTACGGCGTCGCCGGCGACACGCTGTTCACGTTCGATCCGCAAACGCGGCAGATCGCGAACCAGCAGAAGCTGCCGTTCCTGCGCGGTCTCCCCTACAACAGCGTGGCTGTCGGCCCTGACGGCCGGATCTGGGGCCTGTCTGGCGCGGGCATCTTTGCGATTGACACGAAGACCCACGCGGCGTCGCTCGTGGCGCAGGCGCCCGAGCGCATCACGGCCGGATTCGACATGCGCGACGGAGCGATCTACTTCGTCTGCGGATCGGCCGTGTACCGCTACAAGATGTAGGTTGCGGTCCGCACACTACTTGACCCGGCGCACCCATCCTGCGCCGGGTCAGTTTTTATACTCCGCCGGACGAAGCACGAAATACGCGTTCATTGCGCGGGAAAACCCGACGAAGGTTTGACGCAACGCAATTTGCAACTGAACTGCAAGAAATGAGCGAGGCCGCGGGGACCGCGCGGTCTACTGGTAACCGAGTTTCTGCCGGATTTCCGAAACGGCTTTGAGCAGAGCCGCAGAAACAGCCGGCAGGTTCGCTTCGCTGAAGCGTGTGTTTGGACCGGCAATGCTGATGGCCGCTACCGGCGCCAGGCTCGAGTCAAGGATAGGCGCCGCGACGCAGAACGCATCGGGCATGCTCTCCTCCCGGTCCACCGCATAGCCCACCTCCCGTATACGGTCGAGTTCTACCTTCAGCGCGCTGACGGTGGTGATGGTATGCTCGGTGCACTTCTTCATCCCCCACTCTTTCATCAGCCGGCGGACTTCGTCGGGCGGGATAAACGCCATCTGCGCTTTGCCCAGGGCGGTGGAGTGCAGCGCATCGCTGCCGCCGATGCGCTCGGCCAGACGCAGACGCTCACGGCTCTCGCGTACGTCGACGTACCGGATGCAACCTCCATCCAGCACACCGAGATTGACCGTTTCGCCGAACTGGTCGCGTAGCGCATCGAGGTAGGGGCCGGCCACGGTCAGAAGATCGCGGCGCTGGAGACGCGTGCTGCCCAGGTCGGCGAACTTGTGCCCCAGGCGGTAGGACTGGTTTTCCTTGGTGATGTAGCCGTGCTCGGCCAGGGTGTAGAGAATCCGGAAGACGGTGTTTTTATTGAGCTGCGTGTCGACGGAGATGTCCTGCAACGTCAGTTGAGGCTTCGCTGTACGCGCAAAGACGTCGAGGATGTCAAGCGCCTTGCCGAGCACCTCGATGTAATAAATGTCACTTTTGTTGCCTGGCACCCAAACGATTATACATCGCATAACCGGAGTTCAAACTATCGTTTTCAGCGCCGTTCACGGACAAGTTTGCGCCAGCCTTTCCCGTCACCGGCCTGGGTGGCGGCGCGTGTCCGTCTCCGGCCTGGAACGCAGTAAACTCTTGCGAGGGGCAGCCGTGCGCCGCCTGATGGGCAAGTCGTTCGGTCACATTAAGGAAAAGCCGCCGGAAGAGCTGCCGACACGCCTCTTGCATTCGGCGGGCGACGGGTGCATTATACATTGTGACATCTAGTTTGCCTAAGATAAACAAACTCGCTTGTCTCCCTTTCGCCATGGCGCTGGCCGCGATGGGTGCGCCCGCGGCCGAGAAGCCGTCTGCGTGGCTCTTGCCGAACTTCCCGGACCGCCTGGAAATGCAGATTGCGAACCCGTCCGCCGCGGCGGTGGATACGGTAGCCGTGATCTCCGTGGCGCAAGCCGCGAAGGTGGCGCTCGGTTTTCCCGGCACACTGGCGATCGCGGTAATCCCCGGTTCGCCGGCGCAAGCCCTGCCGTCGCAGGCTGACGATCTCGACGGCGACGGCGTGCCCGACGAATTCGTCTTCCCCGTCAAACTGGCGGCAGGCGCGAGCACGACGATCCATATCTATTACTCGACGGCGCTACATGACACGCTGCCCTGGCCCAAGCGCGTTCATGCCAGTCACGCCTTCGGCTACAACCGCGCGACGATCGCACTGGAGTCCGAAGTGATCGGCTACCGCAGTTATGGCGGGTTCTTCCTGGACGTGCAGGGGCGACGGGCCGGATTCCCTGGACTGAACAACAGCTTGGTCGGCTACTTTTCCGCCGGGACGTCGCCGGCGGCCGGGCGGGACGTTATCCACCTCGGCGACACGCTCGGCCTGGGCGGATTGTTCCTGCGCAGCGGCAACGATCTCTTCCGGCCGTCTTTGAATATGCCCGATTATGCTCACCGGCCACCGGCGCCGGAAGCGCCTTCCTATCGCGTCATTGCGGATGGACCGGTGCGGGCGGTGGTAAAGGCGTGGATGGACCGCTGGACGATCGGCTCCGACGCCGTAGGGATCGAAGCGTTGTACTTCATCAGCGCGGGCGAGGAAGACGTAGAATGCCGTTTCCGCATTACGCCGCTTACGCTGACGCGCGCGTACGAAACGGGCGCCGGAATTCGCCAGTTGCCTGGGATGAAGCAAGGTCCGGCCGCGGGCCGGCTGGCGCTCGAAGGCGAGCAGGAGAAGGCGACCGGCCGGCTCGGTCTGGCGCTCTATTACGATCCGGCCACGGTGGAGAGAACCGAGCCGGTCAACACGCCTGAAGCGCCCAGCGAAGGCGTCGTGTTCAAGACGCGCCTGGAGCCCGGGCATGCGGTCGGCGGACGCTATTGGGTGGCCGCGGCGTGGAGCGGCAGTGGTATTCAGGATCTGCTGGGCCACCTGGCCAGTGTCGAACGGCAAGCCCGCGCCGCCGTTGTCATCAGCGGCTATCAGCACGCGAAGACGCCGGCGCCGGAGCGTTTGGAAGGAGAAGCATATTGACGGTAGACGCACACGTCCATATCGGGAAGTCCACTCGTCTGCAGATTGACGCCGACGGCGCCATGCTGGTGCGGATCGCGGACAAGCTGGGCATCGACCGCATCTGTTGCACGGACCTGACGGCGCTGCTCTATGACATGCACGAGGGCAACCGGCTGCTGTACGAAGAGATGCGCAAGTTTCCGGACCGCATCCTCGGCTACGCCAGTCTGCACTCGACGCATTTCGGGCAGGAAGCGATCGACGAACTCCGGCGCTGCCACGACGGCTACGGCATGCGCGGCCTCAAGATCTACTCCGAGCCGGGGGCGAGCATCGCCGAGCCGGCGATGATCCCGATTCTCGAGACCTGCGTCGAGCTGAAGATGCCGATTCTCGCGCACACGACGCCGCAGGAGTGCGAGTACATGCTGAGCTACGTGCCCGAGGCGCACCTCATCATGGCGCACGGCGGCGGGCAGCCCTTCGCCTTCGGCGACTGGAATCGCGCGATCATGGCGGCGCAGAAATATCCCAACCTGTATCTCGACACGACGAGCTCGGCCATCGACACCGGCTACGTGGAGCAGTGCGTCGCGGCCGTCGGCGCCGAGCGCGTGCTGTTCGGCACCGACACGCCGCTGCTTGAACCATGGCCGCAACTTGTGAAGATCCGCGAAGCGCGGATCTCCGAAGCGGACCGCCAGTTGATCCTGGGCGGCAACATCCTGCGGCTGATGGGGGTGGCGGCATGATCTTCGATGCCAATGCGTTTATCGGGAAGTGGCCTTACTGGCCGGTGCGTTCGGCGGAAGCGTCCGAAGTAGCGAAGGAGATGGCGGGTTGGCAGATCGACCGCGCGGCCATCTGCTCCCTGCGCTCGGTCTTTATTCACTGGGAGGACGGCAACCGCGAAGTCGAGGCCGCTGTCAAGGCCGACCCGGTGCACTTCACGCCCTTCGCCTGCCTGGGGACCAACGAATTGGGCCAGACGGCCTCCAACTGCGCGTACGATTTTGCGGACTACGCGGTGCGCGGCTTCCGCGGCGTGCGGCTCTACCCGCAGCATCACAGCTACCACCCGCTGTACGAAGCCTTTGTCGATTCGATCCTCGAAGACGCCGCGCAGCGCGGCTGGCCGGTCGTGCTGCCGCTGCGGCTGGTGATGAACTGGGGCGTGCCATCGCTGAACCTCGGCGTGATTGAGGGCTTGGTGGTGCGCCATCCGCGTGTGAACTGGATCCTGGCGGGCATCAACTATCTGCACGAGCTGCAACTCGCGGTGTCGCTGATGCGGCGCTATCCCAGCGTGCATCTGGAAACGTCCTGCGTGATGGGCTTCAACGCCATCGCGAAGACGGTCCAGCAGTGCGGCGCGGAGCGGCTCCTGTTCGGCAGCGGCGCGCCGATCCAGAACGGCGCGGCGGCGCTCAGCAAGATTGTGCACGCCGAGATTTCCGACGCCGATAAGGATCTCATCCTGAGCGGGAATTTCCTGCGTCTGCTGGGGGAGAAGTAACCATGCGTCTGCTTCGATTTTTCGCGCCCGACGGCACTGTGCATCTGGGCGTGCGGCAGGGCACGCAAGTCCGCGACATGGGTGTGCGCGAGCCGCTTGCGCCACTGACGCCGGCTGAAATTGCCGCGGCGCCGCTGGTGGATGCCGCGGGTCTGCGGCTGGACGCGCCGACGCGTTCCGTGCCGAAGCTGATGGCGCTGGCCGGCAATTACGCCAAGCACGTCAGCGAATCCGGATTCTCCGGGCCCGCGCACGGCGTGTGGACGCCGCAGGTTTTCTGGAAGCCGTCGACCGCGATTCTTGAGCCGGGCGGCAGTGTGGCGTTGCGCGCGAACAACGTCTTCTTCGATTGGGAAGCCGAACTGGCGGTCGTCATCGGCCGCCGCGCCAAGGATGTCCCGGCGAACGACGCGCTCGGCTACGTGTTCGGCTACACGGTGATCAACGACCTGAGCGAGCGTCAGTACAACGGGCGTCTGGAGAACCGCGACAAGCGCGAGTTCGATCCGTTCTTCGACTGGCTGATGGGCAAATGGTTCGACGGCTCGGCGCCGCTCGGCCCGGAGATCGTGACCGCCGATGAGTTGCGCGATCCCCATTGCCTGCCCATCCGGCTGTGGCTGAACGGTGAGCTGATGCAGGACTCGAACACGAGCCGCATGCTCAACAACGTGCCGCAGACGATCGCGGCGATCTCGTCCATCCTGACCCTGGAGCCGGGCGATGTGATCGCCATGGGCACGCCCGAAGGCGTGGGCTTTGCCCGCGGCCGCGCGTTGCGCGCCGGCGATCATCTGAAGGCCGAAATCGAGGGCATTGGCGCGCTGGAGACTTTCATTGTGAAGGAAGGTTCGAAGTGAATCTCGTACGCGTAGGAATCATCGGCTCCGGCTTCATGGGCCGCACGAACGCTGAAGCAACAACGAAGTATTTGAAAGGCGCCAAGCTGATGGCGATCACCGGCGGCCACCGCGCGCCGGAACTGGCGAGCCAATATGGCGTGGCCAGCGAGCCGACCGTGGAGGCGCTGATTGCGCGCAAAGATATCGACGCGGTGATGATCAGCACGCCGCACGCGGCGCATGCGGCGCAGGCGATCGCCGCGGCGCAGAGCGGCAAGCACGTCCTGCTGGACAAGCCGATGGCGACCAGCGTTGAGGACTGCGACCGCATCCTGGCAGCCACGAAGCAGGCGGGCGTCAAGCTGATGATCATGTACGGCCAGCGCTTCCGCATCTGCAACATCGAAGCGCGCCGCCTGGTGCAGGAAGGCGCGATCGGCGCGGTCCGCATGATCCAGGAGCAGCAGCTTGCCTCGGGCGGGCTGGCGGCGCTGCCGCCGTGGCAGTCGCGGCCGGAGAATGTCGGCGTATTCGTCGGTCACGCGGTGCACAACATCGATCGCATCCGCTGGATCACGGGCGCCGAGGTGGCTTCGGTCAGCGCGCAGGTGCAGCGCGACCCGGCCAACGGCAATGAAGTTTCGACGATGGCGCTGCTCTCGTTGACCAACGGCGCAATGGCGACGTTGTGGACCAGTTGGGCGGTGAACGCTCCGCTGTTCCCGAAGAGCGCGTCCAATGCCTGGATCGTCGGCGAGAACGGCAATATCGAACTCGACGCCTACGGTCAGGTGCGGCTCGGCAAGCAGGGCCAATGGAGCGTCGTCGCCGAGCAGGAGCCGATCGACTGGATCGGCCAGGGCGCGATGTCGCCCGTGCGCATGAAAGCTTATCAGGCGCAGCATCAGGAGTTTATTAACAGCATTCTCGAAAACCGTACGCCCAGCGTGACGGGCGAGGACGGCCGCGCCGCGGTGGAAGTCGCGGTGGCCGCATACCGTTCCGCCGCCGAAGGCCGCACGATTCAGCTTCGCACTGCAGGAGAGACCCGATGAACGAACAACTGGCTATTCAAGGTGGACCGAAAGCCGTCCCCCAAAAGTTACCGAACTTTCTTTCGGCGGCGGGACGCACGTTTGGCGCGGAAGAGGAAGCGCTGGTCATTCAAGCGCTGCGTTCGGGCTGCTTGAGCCGTAACGGCGGCACGATGGTGAAAGCCCTGGAGCGCGACTTCGCCGCGGCGCTCGGTTTGAAGCACGCCGTTGCTTGTTCCAGCGGCACGGCCTGCGTGCATCTGGCGGTCGCGGCGCTCGATCTGGAGCCCGGCGACGAAGTGATTGTGCCGCCCATCACCGATATGGGCTCGATCCTGCCGGTGCTGTGGCAGAACGCCGTGCCGGTCTTCGCCGACGTCAATCCCGCGACTTTCCTGCTCGATCCGGTGGAAGTGGAAAAGCAGATCACGCCGCGCACGAAGGCGGTGATCGCGGTGCATCTGGCCGGCATGCCGTGCCCGATGGACGAGTTGAAGCAGATCTGCAAGAAGCATGGCCTGGTGCTGATTGAAGATTGCTCGCAGGCCTACTGGGCCGAATACAAGGGCAAGCTGGTCGGCACGATGGGCGACATGGGCTGCTTCAGCCTGCAGCAGAGCAAGCATATGAGCTGCGGCGAGGGCGGTCTGATGGTGACGTCGAACGACGCTTTCGCCGAGCGCGCGCTGTTGTTCTCCGATAAGGCGTGGCCGCGCACTTCGCACTCGCTTGGCTCCTGGCGGTTCCTGTTCCTTTCGCAGAACTACCGCATGAGCGACTTGGCGGGCGCCGTGGCGTGCGCGCAGCTCAAGAAGGTGCAGGCGACCGTGGAGCGGCGGCGCGCCAGAGCGAACGAGTTGACGCAGGCGATCGCGGGAATTGAAGGCGTGTCCGCGCCGCATATTCCGGAAGGCTGCAACCCGTCGTATTGGCTGTACATGCTGGGTGTGAACGAGAAGCTGGCCGGGGCCAACGCCAAGGACTTCGGCGAGGCGCTGCTGGCCGAAGGCGTGCCGGCCTGGGTGCGCTACATCATCGACCCGCTGTATCTGTCGCCGGTCTTCCGCGGCCCGAACACGTACGGCAAGAGCGGTTATCCGTTCTCCGCGTACGGTCATCAGAAGTTCGAGCCCGGCCTGTGCCCGAAGGCGGAGCAGGCGCTCTCGCAGGTGATCGCGATCCACTGGAACGAGAACTACACCAGCGAGCACGTGCAGCAGATCGCCACGGCCATCCACAAGGTCGCGCGGCACTTTGCTCCGGTCGCGGCTCACTGCTAGGTTCCACGGTTTGTCCGACGAAAGCGCGGCCGCCCCGAACGCGGCGCGCAATGCGCTGGAAAACGGGGCCCGGCCGGGCTTCACGCCGCGGGGTTGGTCAGTTGGCGTGAAACCGGACGGGTCCCGTCCCGGTGCGAATGGCGGGATGCATATGAACACTTGTCGCAGCGCAAACGAATTGGGCCGCGTGGGGCCCATCACGATCCGCAAGGCTGAGGCCTGGCGCATCGCCATCCCGATGCTGGAGCCCTTCCGCATCAGCTCGGGCGAGGTCGCCTGCAAGGATGCTATTGTCATCCGGCTGAGTGACGGCCAGCACTTCGGGTGGGGCGAGTCCTCGGCGATGCCGGGCTCGTTCTATTCCGTGGAGACGCCGGATTCGTGTGAGCGCGAACTGACCCAACGGATTCTTCCTGAGCTGACCAGCCGGACCTTCTCCAGCATGAACGAGTTGGAGGAGGCGCTGGCTGGTTGGACGTCCAGCCGCTTTGTGCGCGTCGCCGTGGAAACGGCTGCGTGGGAGCTGCTGGCCCGCAACGCGGGGCAGTCGCTGCGGGCCTTCTTTGGGCTTCCGGACCAGCCGGTTCCGTCGGGTCTCGCCGTCGGGCTGTATGCGTCGACCGACGAATTGCACGCCGCGATTGAACGCTATCGCGCGCGCGACTACCGGCGGTTGAAGATCAAGATCAAGCACGGTCACGACGTGGAGCTCGTGCGCAAAGTGCGCGAATGGTACGGCGATATCCCGCTTTACGTGGACGCGAACGCCGACTATTCGATGGACGACATCGAGGTGTTCCGCGAGCTCGACCGTTATGGCCTGATGATGTTCGAGCAGCCCTTCGCGCGGGACGATATGGAGGGCTCCGCCGCGCTGCAACGCGCCCTGCATACGCCGGTGTGCTTCGACGAAAGCGTCGAGACGGCGGCGGACGCCGAACGCGCGGCGCAACTGGACGCCTGCCGCATTGTGAACATCAAGCTGCAACGCGTCGGCGGCTATCTGGAAGCGCTGCGGATCGCCGATTGCTGCGTGCGGCACAAGATTGCGCTGTGGATCGGGACCATGCCGGAACTGGGCGTCGGCACGGCGCAGGCGTTGATGTTCGCCGCGCATCCCGGCTGCCTGTTCCCCACCGATGTCGAGCCGAGCGCGCGCTGGTTTCAGGATGACATCCTGCAGCCCGAAATCGTTTTGCGGGATGGCCAGCTCAGCATGCCGGCTGGAGCGGGACTGGGATTCTCCATCGACATGAACAAGATGGAGCGTTACGCGACGCAGCACTGGACATTCTGATTCATGACGCAAATCCGCCTCACGCCCTCCGACTATCTTGTCGTTGGCGGCTACTTCGTACTGGTGCTCTGGATCGGGCTCTGGTTCCGGAACCGCCTTTCCGCGGTGAAAGACTACTTCGCCGGCGGCAATCAGATTCCCTGGTGGATGGCCGGCATCTCGCACTACATGTCGAGCTTCAGCGCGTTTTCGTTCATCGCCTACGCGCAGATCGGCTACATGTACGGCTGGGTCGCCGTCACGCTGTTTTGGGTCACGATCCCCGGCTGCCTGGCGGGCGGCATGTTTTTCGCGAAACGCTGGCGGCGCGCGCGCGTGATCACGCCGGTGCAGTTCCTGGAGACGCGCTACAACGGCTTTCTGCGGCAACTGTTCGCCTGGGCCGGCATTCCCATGAAGATCTTCGACGATGCGTTGAAGGTCTTCGCCACGGGCCTCTTCGTTTCGCTCGCCACGGGGCTGAGCCTGACGTGGTCGATCGTGGTCTGCGGCGGCGTCATGATTGCGTACACCTTCTTCGGCGGCCTGTGGGCGCTGGTCGTTACGGACTACGTCCAGTTCCTGATGAAGGCGCTCGCTATCCTGTTGCTGCTGCCGCTGGCGATCATGGCCGCGGGCGGTCTTGCTCCGGCGTTCGATCATCTGCCCGCGGGCTTCCTCGCGCCGGTCAACGGACCGTATAGCTGGATTTACGTCATTGGTTTCACCGCCATGATGATTGTCAGCTACAACGCGAGCTGGTCGCTGGCGCAGAAATATTACTCCGTCCGCGACGAACACGAAGCGTCGAAGGCCGCCTATTTCGCCGCCGCGCTCAACCTGATCGGCGCGCCGTTGATGATCCTTCCCGCGATCATCGGACGGCGCATCCTCCCCGACCTGGCGGCGCAGGGCCGGACCGCGGACGCCTACGTTCTGCTGGTGATGAAGCTGCTGCCGGCGGGCATGGTCGGCATCATCATGGCGGCAATGTTCTCGGCGACGATGGCCGTGGTCAGCTCCGATTTCAACGCGATGGCCAGCGTGCTGACGCAGGACGTCTACAAACGCCTGATCCGTCCATCGGCGACGGAAAACCGCCTGCTGTTCATGGGCCGCTGGATCACCTTCGCGCTCGGCGCTCTTACGACCGTTCTGGGCCTGTGGGTCGCCTTCTCGCACGAACAAGCGTTGTTCAACATCATGGTTATCGTGCTCGGCTTGTTCATGGCGCCGACGTTCCTGCCATTGCTGGCGGGTCTGACCATCCGGAAACTGAACTGGCAGGGCGCGTTCGCCGGCTTCCTGTGCGGCCTGGCGACGGGCTGCCTGATGCTGGCGGCCAAAACCTGGTGGCCTGCCGCGGTGGCGGTCTTTGGCACGAGCTTCGATTTTGAGGGCGCTTCGTTGATCGCGAACACGCTGGCGACCATTCTCGGCATGATTGTAGGCACGCGCCTGTTCCCGAGCAAGGCCGCGGAGTCGGCGCAGGTGGATCAGTTCTTCGGCGTTCTCGATACGCCGGTGCGCGAGAGCGAGATGCCGTCGAAGGGCTCCAATCCGGCCGGTCCCGTGCTGTCTATTTCCACCGCCGGCGTCGGCGCGCTGCTGATCGTCGCGGGGCTGATCTCCAGCTCGAACGTGGCGCGCGTTGTCGACTCGGTGATCGGGCTGGTGCTGGTCTTTATCGGCTGGCTGTTTCACCGCGGCGCGCAACGGGCGAAAGCGGCGGAGCTGAGCGCGGCCGAAGCCGTAATCGAAACACACGAACGTTCCTGAAGCCCGGCGCGTCCAGCGGCGGTGCTGCATTCTGGATCGATTTTTGATGAGGTAGATGGACATGAGCCTTCGCTGGTCCAGTCTGAGTCTTGCCGCGCTGCTGGGCGCGGCGCCGATCGTTCTCTGCGCGGCCGGGACGCCGTCCTTGCTGCCCAAGCCGCAACACGCGGCGTGGGGTAGCGGCCGCCTGCCGCTCGCGGGCGTCGCCATTGTGCCGCCCGCCAACGCATCCACCGAGGACCGTTTCGCGGCGAGCAGTCTTGCCACGGTGCTCACGGAGGCGTCGGGCCAACCCGTGCCGGTCAACGCCAGTTCGAACGGCGGGCGTGAGATCCGATTGACCCGCGACGGGGCGGACGCGCCGCTGCCGGCGCTCGACGACCGTCCGGGCCGCGAGTCGCGCGAGGCCTACACGCTGAAGCTGACGCCGCAGGGCGGCGAGATTCACGCACACTCATCCGCCGGTCTGTTCTACGCCGTGCAGACGATTCGCCAACTGGCGGCGACGTCGGCCGAACGCGGCTCGCTGCCGGAAGTTGCGATCGAAGACTGGCCCGCGCTGGCCTATCGCGGTCTGATGATGGACACGGCGCACGGCCCGCTGCCGACGGTGGCGGAGATCGAGCGCCAGCTCGATTTCATGGCCCGCTTCAAGCTGAACCAGTATTACTTCTATGGCGAAGTGAACATCGAGTTGCAGGGCTTCCCGTTGCTCGCCTACGGCGCGCGCTACACGCGCCAGGACGTTCGGCAGGTGATCGCCTACGCGCGCGAGCGTCACATCGACGTCGTGCCATGCATGGAGTTTTACGGCCACCTGCACGATCTGTTCCATCTGGAAACGTATGCCGATCTGGGCGTGCTGCCGCATGGCGGCGAGATCAACCCGCGCAACGCGAAGGTGCAGGCGATCCAAACCGAATGGCTGAAACAGTGGTCCGCGCTCTTCCCGAGTCCCTGGTTCCATGCCGGGCTGGACGAGCCGTGGGAGCTGGAGCGCGCCGGGTCGCAGGCCTCCGGCGGCGTGCCGCCCGCAACGCTGTATGTCGAGCATCTGCGTTTTGTCGCGGCGAAGCTGAAGGAACTGGGCAAGCGGCCGATGTACTGGGCTGACGTCAGCTCCGGCGCGCAACTCTATACCCGCTATCCGGAGCTGGTGCGGCGGATTCCCACCGATGCCGTGGCGATGTCCTGGGAATACAGCGCCGACAAGGATTTGACCCGGGCGATCAAGCCGCTGGTCGACCAGAAGATTCCATTCTTCGTGGCCACCGGCATCTGGCATTGGGACGAAGTGGCGCCGCAATTCACCCGGACCTTCGGCAACATGGACGTGCTGACCGAGCAGGGCCGGCAAGGCGGCGCGTTGGGCGTCGTGCACACGGCCTGGACCGATGCCGCGCAGGCGATCTACCGCGAAGCGCTGCCGACGTTCGCCTACGGCGGAGCCGTGGCATGGCAGCAGGAACGCGTGAACCGCGCGACATTCTTCGCCGACTACTGCCGGCTGGTCTATCCAGCCTCAACCGCAGCCGAAGTCGCCGCCGGTCTGCAGGCGATGGCGCAAGCGCAGGACTTGCTGAGCGCGGCGCTGGGCGGCGAGACGATCTTCCGCATGTGGGACGATCCGTTGCGGCCGTCGCACCTGAAGAAGTACCGCGAGCAGCGCGACAAGCTGCATCGCTCGCGCCTGCTGGCCGAAGAAGCCCAGACGCATTTCATCACGGCGCTGGTGCAGGACGACGCAACGGGATCGCTGAAGGCGCTGCTGCTCGGCGCGCGGATGCTGGGCTTTGCCTGCATGCGCGACCTGTACGCGGTGGAGATCGAGGACTGGCACAACCAGTTGGGCGCGCACCCGAGCAATGGCGACGCCTATTTCGATATGGACACACAGGTGGCGGCGCGTAATCACAGCCGGCTGGCGGACCTGATGGATGAAGCGACGACGTTGCGCGAAGCCTATCGCGAAGCCTGGCTGACCGAGTACACGCCCTGGCGGTTGGGCAGCGCGCTGGGCCGCTGGGATGCCGAGTACGAGTATTGGCGCAGCTTGCAGGCGCGCATCTGGGACGCGCTGCACGACTTCAAGGAAGGCGATCCGTTCCCGTCGCTGGAGCAACTGCGGACCGCCCGCTAAGCGTCAGCGCGTAAGGCGGTAAAGCAGCAGCGCGGTGCGCTTCATCTGCACCGGCTGACGGCTCAGGTCGAGTGTCTCGCCGGGCGCGTGCGTGCCGGAGCCGACGGCGCCCAGGGCGCACAGCGCATCCAGGTACGGCGCGGCGAAGGAGAGGTCGCCCGCGCCGCGGCGCCCGGGCGGCAGCGTCTCGAACGTCGCAAATCCGAGATCGCGGTTGACGCCGTTCAGCAGGTCCAGCAGGCGCTGATTGCCGGGCGTGGCGGGCATGGCGGGGTAGCCCTCATTGAACTGAATCTCCGCGCCCGTGCCGGGCAGATGCGCCGCGACAATCCGCCGCATGCGCTCGCGCGTGCGCTGCAACTGCTCATCGGTCAGCGTGCGGATGTCGCCCGACGCCGTGGCTTGTCCGGGAATGATATTCGCTTTACCCGAAGCCGTGCCCGTGTGCTCGCGCGCGTTGTACGCGACCGTCGTGCCGCCGAGCGCGAGACCCACGTTGTAAGTCAATCCCGGCTCGCGCAGTTGATCGTGAAACGCATTCAGAATTCGTGCGAGTTCATAGATGGCGCCGTCTCCGGAAGCGGGCTCGAAGATACCCGCAGAGTGGCCGGATTTGCCCGTGGCGGTGAGCTGCCAACTGGAGGAACTGCGGCGCGCGATGGAAGCGTAATCGCGCCCGTCGGCGACAACGCCGGGTTCGAACTCGAGCGCGACGTCGTTGTGCCTGGCCGCTTCGATCAGGTCGCCGCGCGCGACGGAGAGCGGCGCGCCGGGCTTTTCTTCATCGCCCGTGAGGAAGACCGTGATCGATGCGCCGTCGAGCGCGCCGGCGGTTTGCAGAGCTTGCAGCGAATAGAGAATGATCGCCAGGCCGCCCTTCATGTCCGCGGCGCCAGGCCCTACGGCCGACGCGCCATGCGCTTCGAATTTCTGGAATGGGCTCGAAGGATCGAAGACGGTATCGAGGTGGCCGATCAGCAGCACGCGCTTGCCGTGCGTGCCCTTGCGCTCGGCGACCAGATGGCCGGCGCGATGCGTCGCGTCCATGGGAATCCAGCGCACGTTGAAGCCGAGCGCCTCGAAGCGCGGGCGGATCTCGTCAGCGATACGCCGCACGCCCTCCAGGTTGAGCGTGCCGCTGTTGATGTTCACCAGCTTCTCGACGAGCGCGTTCGATGCGGCGAGGTTTGCATCGACCGTCGCGGCAATGCGTTGCTCCACCGGCGACAGCGGCGCGGCGGAGAGCGTCAGCGCTGTTCCCGCCATCAGCAAAAGGTTCTTTACAAACTTCATGGCAAATCTCTAAACGAACGGCCGGCGCGGTTAGCTCAGTCCTCCTGGATCGCGAAGTTGCTCTTTCTGCGGAGTCCGTACAACGTGCCGGCGATGAGCCAGACGGCGCCCAGGATCTTGGCCGGCCAGCGGAGGTTCAGCCAGATGTAAAAGCAGATCAGGGAACCGAGCACGGGCGGCAGCCACATGAACCAGCGGCGGTCATGCTGGCGCACGGAGTAGTGGACCAGCGCCGCGATGTTCACGCCGATGAAGGCGATGAAGGCGCCGAAGTTCATCATCTCCGCGCCGAGTTGATAGCTGAGCAGGAACGCTCCGGCGAGCGCGATCGCGCCCAGCAGAAGCACGTTATTGCGGGGCGTTTGCGTACGCGGGTCCAGCGCGCCGAAGAACTTGCGCGGCAAAGCGTCGGCGCGGCCCATGCCGTACAGCAGACGCGCCGCCGCGAGTTGCGCGCCGAGTCCGGAGCCGACGCCGGCGATCAGCAGCGTGAAGTTGACCAGTTGCAGCAGCCACGCTCCACCAGCCTTGCCGGCCACGTAAACGTAGGCGGTGTCCAGATCCGGGAACGGTTTTCCGAAGGGCCAGACCAGTTGCCCGGCGTAGACTTGGATGCCCGAGAAGATCCCGGTGAACAGGCACGTGAGGACCGTCGCCAGCAGCACATTGCGCCGCGGGTTTTCGACCTCCTCCGACAATGTCGAGATGCCGTCGAAGCCCACGTAGGTGAGCACGGCGAGCGACGTGCCGCGCGCGACCGCGGGAATCGAAAACGTCGCGGGATCGTAGAACGGCCGGAGAAAGAACGCGGCGTCCGCGCCCGCGGCCGTGGCCCAAAGGTAGCGCGCCATCACGGCCAGCACGATGACGACGACCGCGCTCAGGGCCGCGGCGAGGAATGCGTTCGTGCGCGACGAAGCCTGGATGCCGCGCAGGTTCAGGCCGGTGAGCAGCACGGCCAGCAGAATCGCCCACGCCCAGTAAGGCACCTGCGGGCAGATGTTGCCGGCCGCCTTGCTGCACCAGATGATGCAAATGATCGGGCAGAGCAGATAGTCCATCACCATGCTCCAGCCCGTCAGGTAGCCGATGCCCGGATGCAATTCGCGGCCGACGTAAGTGAAGGCCGAGCCGGCGCTCGGATAGACGCGCGCCATGCGGCCGTAGCTGATGGCGGTGAACAGCATGGCGATCATCGCGACCAGCAGCGTCGTCACCGCGTGGCCGCGCGCCTCCTGCGTCACCACGCCGAACAGCGGCAGCGCCGCCGTGGGCTGAATGAGAATGATGCCGTAGATGACCAGGTCCCATAGCCCGAGGGACCGCTTCAACCGAATTTCCGTGTCAGCCGCCATGGTTAGCGCTCCGCCATCCCCAGGCTCGCCAGCGGCGGCAGCGTATGTTCTTTGCGGTACGTCGTACGGACCTGCGAGATACGCGTCGCCTTGTCCAGCCAGAACAGCAACTCGCGGTCATACAAAGCCAGCATGCTGTTCAGCATATAGGGATGGTTCGCCGCCAGCCACAACGTCTGATATTCCTGCTTCATCTCTCCGGCGTAATTTCGTAAATCCTGGACGCGGCCGTTGACGCCGCTGATCTTCGCCAGGGAGTACGTCACGGCGCCGGAATCGTCGGTGTGCGCGGTCGCGGTCTGGTAGAGGCTCGCGATTTCGCCTGCGTATTGCACCCGCATGCCGAGCCAGTCGTAACGCCGTGCCGCGAAGTCGAGATAGTCCAACGTCGCAGTGTGCAGGCGCGCCTGCGAGCGGGACTGCAACAAAGTGGTGAGCGCATCCTCGGCGAGGATGCGAATCTCGTGCGCTTGCGGTTGCAGCTTGGCGTAAATGCCGGCGCCGCGGCCGGAGAAGGGATCGAGCCATACATATTCGTCATCGGCGTCATGGACGCCAGCCTTGCGCACGGTCGCATGGATCTGTCCGAGCTTCTGAATCACCCCGGCGAACGCCGTCCCTGCGCTGCGATAGAAAGCCCAGTCGAAGGCGTGATCGAACTCCTCGCGCGGGACATCCGCGCCGCGCCACGACGCGTCGGCCGAGTAAAGGACCGGATACCAGACGGAGTCGAACAGGCTCTCGCCATCGTCGAACCAGACCGTGTTCAGCATGCCAAGCGCGCCCTGGCGTTGGCCCTCGGCGACGAATCCGCCGATGTTCTTTATCGCCACTTCGAAATCGGGGGCGGGCTTGTTCCAGTTGTTGACGCTGGGACAGACGATCACATCGAGCCCCGCTTTGCGGAATGGCGTGACGAAATCGGCGAAGTGCGAATTGGGCTCGTAAGTCCACGCGGCGGCAATCATGTCGTGCGGCAAGCCGGCGATCACCTCGGGCGATTGCAGTGGGACGTCGCTCCAGAACATTGTCCGGCGGCCGTGGCGCCGGGCAATTGCGGCAACCCGCGTCATGTGTTCCGTCCACAGCCGTTGCAGTCCGCCGGGCGTCGCGGCCGCAGCATGGCTGACGCCTTTGCCCAGGTCCCACGTCTCATCGCCGCCGGCATGAAAGTAGGGACCGGGAAGCAACTTCGTCCACTCGTCCACGGCGTCCTCGACCCAGTCGTACACGGCCGGCACGCCTGGCGCCAGAGTCGCGCCATGTTGGACCTCGCTGAGGCCGGCGTATTTCTCGTATTTCAGTAAGCGGTGCAGGTGGCCGAACGTCTGCTGCTGGGGCACGAGCATGACGTGATGCAACTCAGCGAAGCGTTGCAACCGCTGGACCGTCTCCGGATCGAGCGCCGCGCCGCGCGGCGCCATCAACGGCGACAGGCGCAGCGGCAGCAGGTGCTGGACGTAGAAGCTGACGACGTTCAGCTTGTACTCGGCGCACGTCGCGATAATGCTGCGCAGCTCTTCTTCCGTGGGAATCGCGCCCTGCCCGAGATCCACGGAAAGCCCGCGAAACGCCATCGCCGGCCAATCGCGGATCGTCACCCGCGGCACTGTGACCGCGCCACGATCCACGCGCAGCAACTGCCGCAGCGTCTGCGCGCCCCAGTACAGACCCGCCCCGTCGCGCGCCGCCAGCGTTACGCCGTGAGCATCGGCCAGCAGCAGATAAGACTCCGGCTGCGTGGGGACACGATTCAACGCTTTCGCCGCGATGAGTGCGCGGTGCACAACCGGATCGTCCGGCTTGCCAATTCGAATCGCCGCCGGCGCCGCCGCTTGCGTCAGCACCTGCGCCTTTCCGCCGTCCCGCTGGATCTCGCTGGCGACGGCGTTGGCAGCGGGTCTGTCACTCGTGGCGCAGGCAATTCGCGCGGGGGCCTCGAACTTGTAGACTCCGGCAACCGTGGAAATCTCCCGCGGCGCCGGGACGACGGCGATGTCCGGCGCGGCGGCGAGCGCGGTGCCCGCGGCCAGGATTGTCGCCAACAGGCCAAAGCGTTTAGTGCTATATAACATTAAACTTACCGTGTAACACGCCCCCACGGGCCTGTCAAGCGAAGCCGGAGCTTCGCAGTTGCGAAAAGACGGAAGTTTCTTGCGAACCTTCGCGGCTGTTCTGTAAGCTATATAGCGAAGCATGTACAGCATAGGCATCGACCTCGGTGGAACCTCTTGCAAGGTGGGGTTGATCTCAGCCGACGGGCGCCTCCTGGCGGAGGAAAGGCGCCACGCTGAGCCGGGCGAGCCGCTCCCCGATCTGTTTCGCCACGTGCGGGAAGATGTGGACCGGCTCGTTTCCGGGCAGGGCCTCGAATACCCGCCGTCCGGGGGGATTGGAATCGGCGCCGCGGCCATCGTCGACCATCGGACCGGCTGGCTCAAACTCGCCGGGAATCTGAAATGGGAGAATTGCAATCTGCGCGGCGTGGCGGAATCCGTGCTGCAGTGCCCGGTTGCCGTCGAGTGCGACTCCAACGCCGGTGCGCTCGCCGATTTTTATTGGGGCCACGCACAAGGCGCGGAAAACCTGCTGTACATCACCTGGGGCACCGGGATCGGCGCTGGCCTGGTCCTGAACCGGCGGCTCTATCACAGCCGTGGATGCTCCATGGGCGAGTTCGGCCACACGCGCGTGGAATGGCAGGATCCGCGCCCGTGCTATTGCGGCTGCCATGGTTGCCTGGAGACCGAGGCTTCCGGGCTTGCCATGGAAGAGCGGATGTCCGCGCAGCTTGGGCGGACTATCACGGTGCGTGAGATCGCCCAGCGCGCCGCCGCGGGAGACGCCGCCTGCCGCGAAGTGCTGGAACGCTCCGCCCGGTTGCTGGCGCGCGCGCTTTCCGGCGTCCTGCCGTTGCTGAATCCCGATCACATTGTCATCGGCGGCGGTGTGAGCCACTGTATGGCGTTGATACAATCGGCCTTGCTGGATGAGCTACGTGTGCTTACGCCAGCGTTTGCGTTGCGCGATCTTACCGTGACGATGTCCGATTTCCCCGACACGGCTGGCCTGCTCGGCGCGGCGTTGTTGCCGCGGCACGAAGCAGAAGCCGGCAGCGCAACTCAGCGAGATGGCGCGGTTCCGGACGTTGCGCCGCCGGCGGGGGCAGAGCATCAGCGTATTCGTGAGAGGTGATGTATGGCGAACGAGCCGTCGCTCAACCCGAACTCAGAAACCAGGTCTTTCGCCCGTGTGCCGGCCTATCGCAGAATCCTGGACGAGTTGCGCTCGCGAATTGAGAAAGGCGAACTAAAGCCCGGCGATCGCATCGAATCGGAGCGCGTCCTGGCGGCGCGTTGCGGCGTCAGCCTGATGACCGCCCGCCACGCCATCAATGAACTGGAGCGGGAGGGCCTGGTCAACCGCCGGATTGGCGCCGGGACCTTCGTTGCCGCTCCGAAGATTCATTTCAACCGCCTGCTGAGCTTCTCGGAACTGATGGGCAGCCGCGAGGTAGTGGCGCACACCCGATTCGTCGGCGCGCATCTGATCGAAGACGATTTCGAAGCCGCCGCCCGTCTGGGACTGCCCCCGGGTACCGCCATGGTGAAGCTGGAGCGCATCCGCTATGGCGGCAATGAGCCGTACGCGTTCGAAACCAGCTATCTCGCAAGCGACGAATTTCCGGACATCGCGCGCAAAGTACGGGCTCGCGATTCTTTGTTTGAAACATTGCAGCGGGATTATGGCATGTCTCCGGCGTATGCCGACGAAGAAGTGGACGCGACGTCCGCCGAGGGCCGCGTCGCCGAATACCTGCAGGTTGCGCGCGGGCATTCCGTGTTGCGCATTCGCCAGGTGGTGTTCGCGGCCAATGGGCGCCGGATCCTGTATGACGTCGGCGTCTATCGCTCGGACCGGCACTCGCTCATGATCCGGCGCTTCCGGTAGCGCGAAACGAAATCGGCATTTGAGATGAAATTACGTCTGATCGCAACCTTTCTGCTGTTGGCGGCAACCTGCGGAGCCGCGGAATATAAAGCAGGCGCGGCGCGGGTGAATATCTCTCCGCGCGAATCGATCTGGATGGGCGGCTATGCCGCGCGCAAACGCCCCTCGACCGATGTCGCGCAGGATCTGTGGGTGAAGGCCCTGGCGATCGAAGACGCGCACGGCCACCGGGTCGTGATTCTGACGATGGATCTGCTGCGCGTGCCGCGCCTGATCGTGGAGCCGCTCGCGCAGGAGCTAAAAGGCCGCTACGGGATCGAGCGCAGTGAATTGCTGCTGAACTGCGCGCACAACCATTCCGGCCCCAGCCCCTGGGAAAACGATCCGTTCACGGCGATGGCGCCGCAAGAGTACGCGAAGTGCCGCCGCTACACGGAATCGCTCAAGGATGCGTTTGCCACGGCGGTCGGAGAAGCGCTGCGGAACATGGCGCCGGCCGCCATCTTTCACGGGACAGGCGAGGCCGGTTTCGCGGCGAATCGCCGAGTCAAGACGGCGAAGGGCTACGACATCGGCTACAACCCGGACGGCCCCGTCGATCACCGCGTCCCGGTGCTCGAAGTCGTGGGCAAGGATGGGCGCCTGATCGCCGTTCTATTCGGCTATGCGTGTCACAACACGACGGTGGAAGGCTCCTGCCTGCGGATCAACGGCGACTACGCCGGTTATGCCCAGGCCGATCTGGAGCAGGCGCACCCGGGCGCCGTGGCGCTGTTCATGCAACTTTGCGCCGGCGATCAGGATCCGCATCCGCGCGGCGGGCTGGAAATTGCCGCGCAGCACGGGAAGGAGTTGTCCGGCGCCGTGGAGAAAGTGCTCAACGGGAAGCTGGCTGCCGTGCATGGCCGTATCGGGACCGCGCTGCAAATGACCGATCTGGACTTCGCTCCGCACACCCGGGAGCAGTTTGAAAAGCGGCTGAACGACCCGCTGCCGGCGCGCGTCCGGAATGCCCGCGCGATGCTTGCCGCTTATGACGCCGGCCATCCGATCCGCTCCATCCCGTATCCCGTGCAGGCGGTCACGTTCGGCCATTCGCTATCGTTGTTGGCGCTCGGCGGCGAGCCTGTGATCGACTACGCGCTGCGCGCCCGCCGCGAATTCCCCAACGCGATTGTGCTCGGATACTCGAATCTGGTCCGGAGCTATGTCCCGAGCCGGCGGGTGCTGGCCGAAGGCGGCTACGAGCCCGAAGAGAGCATGCTTTATTACGGCCTGCCGGGGCCGTACGCGCCCGACGTGGAGGATCGCATTTTCAGTGCGATCGGAAGCGCACTTAAGCAGGCCGGCGGCCGGCGTTAGCGCGCTTCCGCTGGAATTCGGCGTTACAGCCCGCGGATGCGCTGCCGGTACGATTCGAGTAGCGCATGGTTATGGTCGTCGCCCTCATCGAGATTCATGCTGAGCAGGACCGGCGGATTGATGCCGCGGCGCAGCAACTCGCCGGTCGCGAGGCACACCAGCGTCTGAGCGATGAAGATGCCGGCGAGCGTTGAGGTCGCGCCGACCCAGGTGTCCTTGGCGACCTCCACCACGGCGTCGCCCGCCGTACCGCAGTTGTCGATCACCACGTCGCAGACTTCGAACAGCCGCTCTCCGCCGGGCAGCCGCGAGGTGACCGAACGCGAGTGCTCGAGCGACGTGATGCCTACCACCTTCATTTTGCGTTCGCGGGCGCACATCGCCATCTCCACCGGCAGAGCGTTGCGTCCGGAATTCGAGATGACGACCATCAGATCGCCGGCGCGAACGGGGTATGTATCAAGGATGAGCGCCGCATATCCGGGCAGACGCTCCGAGAGTCCGAAGGTCTTTTCGTGAATCACATCGCAGCAGGCGAGCCCGCCCGCGCGGTAATAAAACTCATTGGCCACGGACTGCGAATGGCCGCTGCCGAAAGCGTAGATCAGGCCGCCCTTTTCGATGGTGTCGGCCATCAGTTTTGCGGCCTGCTCCAGCACGGCCTGCTGCGTTTCGGCGATTCGGCTCAGGACTCCCTGAGCGCCCTGCATAAAGTCCAACGCGAATTCGCGATTGTCATTTGCCTGCTGCATTCAGTTCTCCTTGACCTGTTCGCACGCCGGTCGTGGGCGTACGTCGGAAAGGCTGATATGATCCGGTGTGCGCGGCCACATCCCTCTCCCGGCCTTCCTCCTCGAAGATTCCACGGCGACCCTCGCGGCGCCCCGGCGCCGGCATCTACGGTCCGCATCGGCACACCGCAGAATGCTATACATCACCAAAGACCTAGCTTAGCCGCGAATGGCCTCGTTTCGCAAGCGATGTATTTCAAAACCTAGTTACACTGCTGCAATACCGGCCGTTCTTCCGGTTCGCTAAGCTGCCAGATATCTAGTGTGCTATAGAGCAATTTGCGCCAGCAGGCTGCCCACCAAGTTCCGTGCTCCGGCACTCTGTCCGGCCGCGGCTGGCGGCGCCGGTGCTCACGCCCGAGGCTGCCACGCCAGCGGCTCCAGATGGCGGATCAGCACAAGAAACGAGACGGCGCCCGAGACGAGCACGATAGACACCAGCGCGAACGCAGCCACGTAGGAGCCTGTACGTTCCACCAGCACGCCGGTGAGCCAGGGACCGAAGACGCCGGCCAGGTTGCCGAAGGCGTTCTGCAGGCCTGTCCACTTGCCGGCCGCGGCGGGTCCGGCCAGACGCTGCGTGATGGCCCAGATGTTGGACGTGCAGAGTCCGAAGAGCCCGCACGCGACGGTCAGCAACACCAGCGCGGTGCGGCCGGAGGCGACGAGCGCGACCGGGAGCATCAGCACGCCGGCGGAGAGCAAGCCGCCTGCGGCGAAGCCCCGGCGGACGGCCGAGACAGACAGCCCGCCGGCAATCAGGCGGTCCGACAACCACCCGAATGTGAGCGACGCCGCCGCAATCGACCAGAAGGGCACCGATCCGAGGACGGCCATCTCGGCCTGCGTAAAGCCACGCGCCGCCCGCAGGTAGGAAGGCAGCCACGTGATCAGGAAATACCACGACCAGTTGATGGCGAACAGTCCCACGAACGTGCCCCAGACTTCGCGATGTTTCAGAATGTCGAGGAAGCCCGGGCCGCCAACCGCTTCCGGAGCGCGCGCGGGCAGGTTCTTCGGCACCGACAAAAACCACGGGATCAGCCACAGCATTGCGCCGCCGCCGAGGATGAAGAACAGCGCACGCCAGCCCGCGGCGGCGACAATCAACCCGCCGATCAGCGTGCCCAGCGCGGGACCCAGCTTCGATCCGGCATCGATAGCGGCGTTGCAGAAGCCGCGGTGCTTTTCGGGGAATCCCGAGGCCAGGATGCGCGAATAGGCCGGGTACGCCACGGATTCGCCCATGCCGAGCAGCAAACGCAATGCGAAAAGCACCTCGAAGCCCGTGACCGTTCCCGTGAGACAGGTGGCTACGGACCAGACAAAGAAGCCAATGCCGTAGACCCAGAAAACGTTGTAGCGGTCGACGAGCCAGCCCGCGATCAATTGAAACGCCGCGTACGTCCAGAAAAACGCCGACAGCAGCAGGCCCAACTGCGATGGCCGCAGCAGCAACTCGCGCCGCAGATCTTCCGCCGCGACGGAGAGATTGGCGCGGTCGATGAAATTGATGAAGATCGACAGCACAAGCAGCGCCAGCAGGCGCCACGGATGCGGGATTGCGGGCCGGGTTGGGAGCACGAAGGCTCAATGTATCGCGCTCGCACACATCCTCACAAGCGAACGCCCGCGCGGGATGTTGACAGGACTTTCACAAGCGTTTGACGACTATCGCCGGCGTGCCCGCTTACTATCGGGCTGACGTGAGGGCGTCCGCGTCATCCGCGCTCTCGGTTAGGTTCGCTGCAAGGCACAAAGGAGACTCGCGATGCGGTTTTCACACTGCTTGGCATTGGCCGTGCTTTTGCCGCTCGGCGCGGCCGGTTTGTACGCTCACAGCTTCGGCGCGCCGCCGGGCGAGACGAACGCGCCGGGCGAAACGAATTGCACGGTCTGCCACATCGGAACGGCGAACAGTAACGGCGGTAGCGTCGTGATCAATCTGATCAACGCAACGACGTACTCGTCTGGAGAAATGATCCATCTCACCGTTACGGTTTCCGATCCCACGGCGATGCGCTGGGGATTCGAATTGACGGCTCGCCTGGCGGGCGACGGGACCACGGAAGCCGGTACGCTCTCGCTGCCGGCGGGCGATGCGCTGGCGCAATTGGAGCAGGGGACGGGCGGGGTGGAATACGTCACGCACACCACGGCGGGGACGCGCGCTGGAACCGCGGTCGGAGTGAGCTGGGACGTTTACTGGACCGCTCCGGCGGCAAGCGCCGGCCCGGTTACGTTCTATGCCGCCGGAAACGCGGCCAACAACGACGGGGCGCCCACGGGCGACCACATCTACACGACGTCGCTGACAATCAATCCGGCGCCCGCGACCGGCCCGCCCGCCAATATGGCGCTGCCGCAGCTTGTCTATGGCGAAGGCTGGTACACGGCCGTGTATCTCACTAACACAGGCGCTGCCGCCGCCACGGCGACACTCAATTTTGTCGACCCATCGGGAGCGCCGCTATCGGTCACGCTGGATGGCGGCGTCGTTGCCACCTCCCAATCGGTCGCGCTGCCCGCGGGCGGATCCGCGATGGTGGAGATGCCCGACCAGGGGGCCGCGACGCAGGGATCCATCCTGTTGAACCTGCCGCCAGGCGTCTCCGGCTATGGGATCTTCCGGCGCGAACCGGCTGGCACGCCGCCGCAGGAGGCCACGGTCCCGCTGGCCACTCTGACAGCAACCAAGGTGACGGTGATCTTCGACGACACGAAATATCTCACCGCCATCGCCGTTCTCAATCCGACTGACACGGACGCGACATTGACCGTCACCGCCCGGGACTCAACAGGTCAGGCGATCGGAAGCAGCATCCAGCAGGCGCTGGCCGCCCGCAGCCGCTTTGCGTTCATATTGCACGACTGGGTGAGCGGCGTTACCGGTCAGCAGGGAGCGGTGGACTTCTCCGTGGACAAGGGCGCGGTCTCCGTGCTGGCGCTGCGGGCGAATGGGAATGCCTTTACGTCGATCATTCCCATCACCGTTCAGTAGGCGTGGCGGCGACGGATCCGGCGGGCAGGCGAAGCCAGAACCGGGCTCCGCCACGCGCCGCCGGATCCACTCCCATGTCGCCTCCGTCTTCGACTACCGTCTGGCGGGAAAGCGCGAGCCCCAGGCCCATACCGCCCCTCTTGGCTCCCGGCGTCAACGGCTCGAAAAGGTTCGGCAGAACGCGCGGATCGACTCCGGGGCCGGTGTCCTGAATCGCGACATGTACTCCGTCGCCGCGGCACTCCGCTGTCACCGTCACCGCGCCTCCATCGGGCATGGCTTCAATGGCATTCAGAAACAGGTTCATGAAGACGCGTTCGATGCGATGACGCTCCACCGCCACGGCGGACGTTTCGGGCAACTCCGTTTGCAGTGTCACGCCCAACCTCTCCGCGCGCGGCGCCACGTATTCCCAGGCGGATTGGACAATCTCAGACAAAGGGCATGCCTCCACCGTTCCTTTGCCGCCGCGTCGCGCATTCATCAGGTCCTCCAGCATGAACCGGATCTGCGCCGCCGAGCGGAAAATATTCGTGCTGAGCCGCTTCACTTGCGGCGCTGAAAAGTCCGTGCTCGACAGCATTTCCGAGGAAGCGTAAATTACGGCGAGGGGATTGCGCAGATCATGCACGAGCGAACTCGACAGGCGTGAAATTGTCGCCAGCCGTTCATGCCGGATCAAATCGCGTTCGGCGTTTTGCAGAGACTCGCACATCCGGTTGAAGGCGTTGGCGAGGCGGCCTAGTTCGTCGCGCGTGGTGACCTGCAGCCGGTACGAGTAGTTCTGCCGGCTTACCTGCTCAGCAGCCAGATCGAGAGCGGCGATGGGGCGCAGCATGCGCTGCGCCAGCAGCCAGGCCAGCGCCAGCGCGGCCAGCAGCGCCGTGGCCCACACCAGCAGCAGATCCCGCCGCAGCGCCGCGACGGCCGCCTGGGAGGACTTGAACGAGCGGAGGATCCATACGTAGCCCGCAGGCCGGCCGTCAATGTCGAGCAACGGGCGGCGCAAAGTCAGATAATCCGTGCCGCCCGCGCGGAGCCGCGTAATACCTGGGGTCCGGGCAAAAAGCAACGGTTCCAATGGCCCGGTCATTTCCGGCGCCAACGATGAGGCCACCACGCGGTCCAGCGATCCGAACGCAAATTCGCTGCCGCCGATGGACTCCTTCATACGCGCTGCCAGTTGCGCGTCGACAAGGTATCCGGCCACCAGCACATTCAGCAGCGCGGGGCCCGACGCCGAATCGACATAGACGGGTGTCACCACCACCTGATAGAGCTCACCGCTCTCCACGATGAAGCCGGCCGCCTGTCCGGGGAATTGCCGCAGCGCGCCACGGACCGCCGCAATGCCCCCTGGCGGTGCGGGCAGAGGGCGATCGCCGAAGGACGCCAGGACATGCCCCAACGGATCGGTGACGGCGAACACCGCATTTTCGTGGGCCAGGGCCGCCCAGCGCTCGCCCGCCGTGTCACGGATCGTCGCGGCATTGCGCGTACCGAACGCGGCCCGTACATCGGACATGCCGCTCAAAGCCAGACTCACCGCGCTTAACACGTCGGCTCGCGCCCGCCACAGCGATTCGTAGGCCTGCAGGCTGGCTTGCGCTTCCCGCTCCAGCCCGGCGAGTGCAATCGAAGTGGAGCGGTTTTCAATGACAACGCCGGTCACCACGAACAGCACCGCGAAGGACAGCGACGTGGCCGCCAGGAACTTCCAGCGTAGCGACAGCGGGCCCGGGGCTCTCATCGGACATTCCCGTACTGCGCGTTGTCGCCGGGCTCCGGGCCGTACGCCTGCCCGTATTTGTTCGGGTGCGGCGTCTCGATGTAGCCGCTCTCCGAAACCTGAACGAGCGGCAGGGCCACTGTTCCGGCGGAGACGTCGATCTTGCGCGTCAATGCGTCGAGCGTCTGCTGGGTGGCGCGCTCGTGGAAGAAGTGGAGTACGTAGCGGCCCGGCTCGATGCCGTCGATCGAGAAGGCTCCCTTGCGATCGCTGACGGCGATCCACGGAGTCGGCGCAACGACGATCACGGCGCTCATCGATTGATGGATGTTGCAGAAGATGCGTACGATGCCGGGCCGGTGGAAGAGCACCCGGCGCGTGGTTCCCGGTGGATATAGCCCGATGTCGAAGGGCTGGCCGTCAATGTTGGAAAAGGCGCTGTGAAAAATCGGATCCAGATTCGGGAACTCGACGGTGGCGCCGACGGGAATCGCCAGCAGGTGCGGAATGAACTGCTTACGTTGTTGGACCATGCGCACCGCGTGCGGTGCGGCCGGCGCAGGTTTGTGATCCTCGGCCTCAAGCCACACGACCACACCGGCGTTCGCGATGGGATCGCGGCCGCCGGTTTTCCCTCCGGCCGTCACTTTGACGCTGCCGCTGAGCGTTGCTCCGGACGACGAAGGCGCCAGCGCTACGAGGACAAGCAGCGCACTAGAACATGTACGCCAGAGCGAGGTCATAGTGATTTCTCAGATGCGTCGTCCCGCTGGTCCATTCCGTCCTCGACTGAGCGGCCTCGAAGGCGAGGAAGACATTCGGCGCCAGCCGGTAGTAGGCGTTGGCGGCGAACGAGATGTTCGACTGAGGATAGTAGCCGGACAAGTCCGAGCGGCGGTTCACCTGAGTTCCGCCGAACAGGTGCAGCGTCAGCCGCGGCGCCGGGAACAACGCCAACTGCAGCCAGCCGCCGCGGCTGTTCACGCCATACAGATCGCCGTCGTCCGTTACGCGAAATCCGGGTCCCAGACCGCCAAGTCCGGCGGCGTCCTGGCCCGCAAAAAACGCTCCAGTCAACTCGGCGAAGTGGAACGGGCGGAGCAGGCCGTCGAGCGACGCGATATGGGACGTCACCGAATAGCCCGCCGCGTGGCTGACGCTGTAATGGAATCCGGGCGCCAGTTCGAAGCGCGATTCGTCGCCGCTCCGGTGGGCGAATTCGACGCGGCCTTCCCATCCGGGACGGGCCAGCTCCAACGTTGACGCGAATTGGGCCGGCAATCCGGTGTTATATTCATCGGTCTCGTAGACGGCGCCCTGCGCGGTGATTGTCGTTCCATCCGAGACGTTGAAGCGCTGCTGCAGCCGGACCTGCGGCCGCCACTCCCACAGATTCCCGGCCGCGGCCAGCGGCGGCGCGCCGACCTGGGCCAGCGAGTCCGGATCGCGGGGAGAAATCAGCGGTTTTTCCTGGCCGAACATGATGCTGCGCGAGCCCCAGTCGATCGTGATCGACCCCGTGCGCAGCCGCGGCGAAAGAGCCGCGCCAGATGCGTCCTGGTCGGGCCGCAATCCGTAAGCCGAGCTGTAGGGATAGAAATCCATTTGGAGATTTCCGTTGATCTTGCCGCCCAGCAGCGTTCCCGGTCCGAAGAACTCGAGCCCGAGAATCGACTGGCTGAGCGTTCCTCCGCTGCCCCGCGCGGAGTTCACGGCGGTCGCCACCGGCGAGAAGTAGCCGCCGTCGGAGCGGGAGTTCGTATACGCGTTGAACAACGCCATGCCGGTGATGCGGATCGGGAAGCGCTGCAGGCTCTCCACCTTGGATTGCGCCTGTTCCGCGATCCGCGCCGAATGGACCGCAACCTGGTCGGCGAGCTTTTCGACCTCTTCCGCGCGCGCCGCGGGCGGCGTGTTGGCAGCGCCCGTCAGGCTGGCGATCTGCTGGCGCAGTTCCCGGATTTCGGCGAGCAGCGCCACGTTCTGTTGCTCCAGACGATCGAGCCGCTCCAGAATCGGCCGCATGTCGGGTTGCTGCTGAGCCTGCGTGGACGAGGCGCAAACCGCCACCGCGAGCCAGCCGAGGCGGAAAGACAACCGGCGGGCATGCCGCCAGCGATCAGGATGACGTATGGTCGTCACTTGCGCCATAAAGCAGTTGCTCCAATCGACGATGAAGTTTTGCGGAGGACCAGGGCTTTGCCAGGAACACGTTTGCTCCAAGCTCGTGTGCGCGCCTCATTGTGCTGGGATCGGTGTTGGCGCTGATGACGAGAATCGGCAGCCGCGCGTAGCGGCTGTCGGCGCGGATGCGGGCGATCAGCTCGAATCCATCCATCGCCGGCATTTGCAAGTCGGTGATAACGGCAGCCAGACCGCTGGCATCGGCGTCGCGGATCACGCGCCACGCGCGCTCTCCGTTCGGCACGGTCTGCGTCTCGAAGCCGTCCAGGTCCATCAGCGCGAGTTCCAGTGTGTCCGCTGAAGACGGGTTGTCGTCCACGATCAGGATCGTCCGGGGCCGCATAAATCAGTTCGCAGAATGGCTAGTGAACGAAACGGTACCCGACGCCATGCAACGTCAGGAAATGCTCGGGAACAGCCGGATCGCGCTCCAGTTTCTGACGCAGCTTCAATACGTGTGCATCGACGGTACGGGTGTTCGGGAATGACTCGTAACCCCACACCGCGGTCAGCAGGGCGTCGCGTGTCAGCGGGCGATCGGGATGCGTAAGAAAGTACGTGAGCAGATTGTATTCCGCCGGCGTGAACTTCACTTCGCCGCCGGAGCGCGTCACAATGCGCCGGTCCAGGTCGACCGTGACGTCGCCGAACTGAACCACGCGCGCGGGCTCCGGCACGGAACGGCGCAACACCGCGCGAATCCTGGCCAGCAGTTCACGCGCGCCGAAAGGCTTGACAACGTAATCGTCGGCTCCGATTTCCAGCAGGAGCACCTTATCGATTTCGTCGCCGACCGCGCTCAGCACAATCAGGGGCGTCTTGGAACCGGAGGCGCGAATCTGACGGCAGATTTCGACGCCGTTCATGCCCGGCAGGCGCAAGTCCACAATCATCAGGTCCGGGCGCATGTTCAAGCCCATGTCGAACCCGGTGCGGCCGTCGGCCGCCGTCAGGACGCGGAAACCCTCCTGCTCGAGCAGCACGCTGATACTGTCGCGCAGCCCCTCGTCGTCATCGATGATCAGAATGGATTGGGCATCCACAGAGCGAGTGTAGCCGAGAGGACTCAAACTGGGAACCCTCAATTCACTTTTCGTTTGATCTGGGTTAAAGTGGGCGGGCGAATCGTACGGATTTGTCCCGCCGGGACCCGCCGGGACTCCTTCACCAGCCGTCCGGCTGCCGTATTGCTCCCCGCACAGAACTCCTCCACTTCGCGCGGCGCCGGGCCGCGTGAACCGGCTGGATCCGCCGCGGATTCGAAAGTGTCCGCCTGGCTCGAACGAATGCCGCCCGTTGCAGGCTCCGGGAAAAGCGCCGCGCGGCGGAAGAGAAATGCGCGCAGGAAACCGAAGCAGGGAGCCCGCCATTCAGTAAGAGGCTAAAAGGGCGGGGCGCGGCCAGTCGCCAACGAATTGTCAAAGAAATGTGAAAGAGCGATGCAAGGCGGCGCGATGGCCAACTAGGGCTCAGCCGGGCAGGCGGATCTGCACGCAGAGGCCGGGTTCGGCGTTGGTTGCCGAAATGCGGCCATGATGCAGCAACACGGCGCGCTGCGCGATGGACAAGCCGAGCCCCACTCCGCCGCCGTTGGCGCGGCTGCGATCCTCTTCGACGCGATGGAATGGCCGGAAGATCGCTTCCAACTCGGCCTCCGGGACGCCCGGGCCGAAGTCGCGCACGGTCACCAGCAGGTCGGCGCCGCGCTTGCCCGCGCCGACATCGATACCCTTTCCCGGAGGCGTGTAGCGGATCGCGTTGCGCAGAACGTTTTCGACGGCGCGGCGCAGCAGTTCGCGATCGCCGCGAAACTCGCCCACGCCCTCATCGTGCAAATCGATGCGGCAGCCGCGCGCCGACGCCTCCAGTTCACAGTCGCCAACCACCTCGGTCAGGAATGAGCCCACATCGATCGGCTCGTCGTTGCGCGAACCGGCGTCGCCTTCCACGCGCGTCACCTGCAGCAGATCGCCGATCAGCAGCGAGATGCGCCGCACCTCCTTGCGCACGCGGTCGAACGCTTCGTCGCTCGACGGATTTTTGCGTACGAGCTCGAGCGCAAAATTCAGGCGGGCGAGCGGTGAGCGGAGCTCGTGCGAAACATCTTGCAGGAGCCTCCGCTCGGCCGCGAGCAAGGTCTCGATGCGATCGGCCATCTCGTCGAACGCCGCGCCCAGTTCGCCGATTTCGTCTTTGCGTTTCAACCGCGCGCGGGCGGTCAACTCGCCCTGGCCGAAACGCTTCACTGCTTCCCGCATCCGGCCGATGGGCCGCACCAGCGTGAAGGCGAGCACGTACACCACCAGCACGACAACCGCGGTAATCCATCCGAATGAGATTGCGTCCCACGTCGGGTCGTAGTGGACGTGGACGTCTGTCACCCAGACGTAACGGCCGTCGCGCGACGTTTCCTTGACGCGGAAATCCTGCGCCGGCAGAACTCGCCAGCGCGACGGTCGCGAGACATTCAGCAAATCCCGGCGCGCCTTGCCGGTGCGCAGATCGGTCGCCTGCGCATTGAGCAGATAGTATTGGTTCGCAACCAGTCCCTGCAGGCGATCGACATACACTCCCAGCGCCGCCGGACCGCCGGATTCATAGGCCCGTACAGCGTCTTCGAATTGGTACTCGACGATGCGGTGGAAGAACTGATCGCGCTGCATTTTGCCGGGCGCGAAAAGGAAGGACGACAGAAAGAACGCGACCGCGCTGAACAGCAGTGTGCCCAGGAACCACGCCAGGAGCTTGACGAACAGTCCTCTCACGCTTTTCACGGCTTCTCCTGGTTCGCTTCCAAGGCGGCAAACTGGTAGCCCGCGCCACGTAGCGTCCGTATCAGATCGAGAGGCGCATCGAGCTTCCTGCGCAGATGGCTGATGTGCACGTCGATGGAACGGTCATAGGGCGTTGCGGGACGGTTGTAAAAGCGCTGTGCGATCTCATCGCGCGATACGGCGCGGCCGGCGGCGCGCATCAGCATCTCCAGGATGTCGAATTCGATCGTCGTCAACTCGACATCGCGTCCGCTGATGCTCACGTGGCGGCTCGCCGGATCGAGCCGGACGGGACCGGCTTCAACGGCTGACAGCGGATCGCGCGGAACCGCCTGAGTCCGGCGCAGAATTGCCCGCACGCGAGCCAGCAGCTCCATCGGTTCGAACGGCTTGGGCAGATAATCGTCGGCGCCTTCGTTAAGCCCCCGGATGCGGCTGGCGCTCTCCGTGCGGGCGGTCAGCATCAGCACCGGCGTGTCGCGCTGCTCCCGCAGCCGCCGGAGCACTTCGAAGCCATCCAGACCCGGCATCATGACGTCCAGCAGGATCAGATCGAAACCGCCGTGCAGCGCCAGTTCCAGGCCCTCGACGCCATTCTGCGCCGCCGTGACGTCGATGTCCTGGTCGCGAAAGAAATCGCGCATCAGCGCGCCGAGTTCGGCATCGTCATCGATCAATAACAGATGAGCTTTGCCCGCCAAGTAACCGTCCTTCAATGCATGCCTCTCAGGCGCACGCCAGCCGTCGGGCCTTTCGAGACGAGTGTAAACGTATCTTCCTACACCACGCTATGACTCGCCGGACGCAGCGGGAAGTCCCAGTTTTGCGAAGAAGTGTTAAGCGCCGTCTTGCTGCCGGCCGCTTTACAGAACTTTAACCTCCAGCTTTTCGCTGGCGTTGTTCACTGGTAGATGACGAAGGGGCGTCAAACCCACTTCTATCCCACGTGAACCGATTGAGGATCTGACCATGAGAGGCCTGCGCCTGCTCGCACTGTTGTTCGTCTGCTTTGCTGCCGCCCTCGCGTTGAATGGCGTGCCGGACCCGGTTCCGGCTGCGGCGGGACAGCAGGGCGCGGCAGTTGCCAGTCTGCACGGCGTTGTGACCGATCCATCCGGCGCGCTCGTCCCCGGCGCGCTCATCCAACTGCGTGGCGCGGGCGGGCAGCAGATTGCGCGTACGGATGGCAACGGCAAGTATTCATTTCCCGCGTTGAAGGCCGGTGCGTACAAAGTGCGCGTTCTGGCCAAGGGCTTTTCACCGCACGAGGAGACTCTTGCCGAGGTTGCGGCAAGCTCGACGCTGGACGTACAGCTCCAGATCCAGAGTGAAGCGCAGGTCGTGAACGTTGAGGACGAGATCGAAAAGATCACGACGGATCCGACCTCCAACGCCGGCGCCATTGTCCTCGGGACTAAGGAACTGCAGGCTTTCTCGGACGACCCGGATGAACTGCAGGAACAGCTCCAGGCTCTCGCCGGACCCGCGACAGGTCCTGACGGCGGGCAGATCATGATCGACGGCTTTTCGGGCGGCAGCCTTCCGCCCAAATCGACCATTCGCGAAATTCGCGTGAACTCCAATCCGTTTTCGCCCGAGTTCGATCGTCCCGGCTTCGGTCGTATCGAGATCTTCACCAAGCCGGGCACCGATTCGTTCCATGGCTCGCTGTTCACCCAGTACAACAATCAGGACTTCAACTCGCGCAGCCCGCTGCTGGCCTCGTCGACGCGCACGCCGTATTCGCAGAAGTTCTTCGGCGCGAACGTCAGCGGGCCGCTCAGCAAACAGAAAGCGTCGTTCGGTTTTAACTTCGAGCGCCGCATGATCGACGAGAATGCCTTCATCGACGCGACCACGCTCGACAGCAATCTGAATCCGGTGACGATCAACGCGGGCGTTGTGACGCCGCAGACGCGCACGAGTTTCACGCCGCGCCTGGACTACACTTTGACGCCTTCGAATACGCTGAGCGTGCGCTACCAGAACACGCGGGTCGAGATGGACAAAGAGGGCATCGGCAGCTACTCGCTGGTCTCGCAGGCCTATAACGAGAAGAACACCGACCAGACTTTTCAATTGACCGAAACGGCCGTGCTGAGCCCGCACGCTGTCAACGAGGTCCGCTTCCAGTACGACCACGCTGTCATTACAAACTACGGCGACAACTCGACGCCTCTGGTCATCGTCCAGGGTGCGTTCCAGGACGGCGGCGCGCAGATCGGCAACTCCGGCAGCACGGCGAACAACCTCGAGCTTTCCAATATGACGACGTACACGCACGGGACGCACTCCATCAAGTGGGGCGGGCGGTTCCGCCAGGCGTTTATCGACGACACGTCGCGGAACAACTTCGGCGGTACGTTCTCGTTTTTCGGCGGCTCGGGCCCCGAGTTGGACGCGAGCAACGCAGCGATTGCGGGAACGTCGATTCAGCTCACCGCTCTCGAGGTCTACCGCCGCACGCTCCTGCTTGAGCGCATGGGCTTGAGTGCCGACCAGATTCGCGCGCTGGGCGGCGGCGCGACGCAGTTCACGCTGAACGCCGGCACGCCGACCACTTCGGTGCGCCAGTTCGACGCCGGTCTCTTCCTTAACGACGACTGGAAGGTGCGCTCGAACCTGACGCTGAGCTACGGCGTGCGTTACGAGACGCAGACGAACTTGCACGATTGGAGTGACTTCGCGCCGCGTTTCGGTCTTGCCTGGGGCATTGACGGCGGCGGCAAGAAGCCGGCGAAGACTGTGCTGCGCCTGGGCGCCGGAACTTTCTTCGACCGGATTGCAAGCAGCACGGCGCTCTCGGTCGCGCGCTACAACGGGACGACCCAGCAGTCCTACTTTATTCAGAACCCGAATTTCTATCCGGCCATTCCGACGCTGGCCGTGCTGGCCGGCTCGCAACAGCCGCAGCAGCTCACGTTGCTCGACGGTACGGCGCGCGCGCCGCGCAATTTCCAGGCGACGGCCAGCATCGAACGCCAGTTGAACAAGTACGCCAAGCTCAGTGTGACCTACGTCGAGAGCCGCGGCGTGCACCTCTCGCGCCAGCTCAACGCCAATACGCCTTTGAACGGCGTCTACCCGTACGGCGACAGCGAGGTGCGCCTGCTGACCGAAACTACCGGCTCCAGCCGTTCGCACCAGCTCATCGTGAGCCCGAACATCAGTTATAAGAAGATCTTTCTGTTCGGCTTCTACTCGCTCTCCTACGGCCAGACGGATGCCGACGGCATGCCGGCCAATCCTTACAACCTGAAGGCCGAGTGGGGCCCGTCCTCATTCGCCGATGTGCGGCATCGCTTCCTGATGGGAACCAACATCCCCGTGCCCTTCGGGTTCTCCGTGAGCCCGTTCTTCCTCGCGATGAGTGGCTCACCGTACAACATCACCACGGGGCAGGACCCGTTGCATACGGGCTACCCGACGGCGCGTCCCGCGTTGCTTACGGGCATGAGCTCCGCGAGTTGCAGCGGATCGGACCTCGTATATAAGGATGGGTTCGGCTGTTTCGATCTGAACCCCTCGGCGGGCACTCCCGTAATCGGCCGCGACTATGCGCGCGGTCCGGGCAATGTGAGCCTGAACCTGAGAGTCTCCCGCTCGTGGGCTTTCGGTAAAAAGGGCGAAAGCGGCTTGCCCGATTTCGGCGGTCCGGGCGGTCCCGGCGGCCCACCTCCGGGCGGTGGTGGCGTGCGCGGCGGCGGTGGCCCTCCTCCGGGTGGCGGCCCTCCTCCGGGAGGCGGTCCGGGCGGACCGGGTGGCCCTCCGCCGGGCGCCTTCGGCGGGTCGAGCGCGGGTAAGAAATACACGCTGACCGCTACGGCGAGTTTTCGGAATGTGCTGAACCATCCGAACTATGCAAACCCGAGCGGCGATCTCTCGTCATCGTATTTCGGGGAGTATCGCAGCCTGGCTGGTTTCGGACCGATGGGTGCGGCAACGACATATAACCGGAAGATCGACCTGCAACTCAGGCTGGCCTTCTAGAGGAAAACGACTGTGAACCGGGGAAGAGAAGAGTCGACATGTTGACACGGCGCGGATTGATATCAGCCGGATTGATTTTGCCGGCGTGCACGGGCCTCGACCGCTTGCTGGCCTTTGGCTCCTCGCAGTTTTGGAACGAAAAGCCCGCCGCCGAATGGTCGGCGGACGACGTGCAGCAGCTTTTGTCCCATTCGCCATGGGCCAAGAAGAGCGAAGCGCACTTCCGGCGGCCTGACGGTGATGGCTCGCAACAGGGCGGCGAAGGCGGCGGTATGGGTGGGCCTTCCGGAGGCGGTGGCGGCATGGGCGGCCCCGGCGGCGGTGGCCCCGGTGGTGGTGGCGGCGGTATGGGCGGACCTCCGGGTGGCGGAGGCGGCGGTGGCATGGGTGGGCCTCCCGGCGGCGGCGGAATGGGCGGTCCCGGCGGTGGCCCCGGCGGCGGTATGCCGTCGATGGAAGCCACGGTGCGCTGGGAAAGCGCCGCGCCTGTCGTGGAAGCTCAAAAGAAGCAGCCCGATCCGGACGCCAAGGAGTTCTACATTATCAGCGTCAGCGGATTGCCTCTCTTCGGCGGGCCGCCCCCTGGTGGGCCGAACGGCCCTGCAGGTTCTGGCGAGCCTGCCGGTTCGAACGGTCAGGACCGGCCGGAGAGGCCGGAGCGTCCCGCTCCGTCCGCTGAGCAACGGAAAGCCATGATCGAGTCTTTGAAGCAGTTCAGTGCGCTGCAGCGCAAAGGCAAAGACCCGATCGTGGCCCACCGGGTGGGTGAAGTGGAGGGGAGCGAAACCCCTGCGCTGCTCTTCTACTTCCCCCGCTCGGGCGATCCTATCACCCTGGCTGATAAAGAGGTCACCTTCGTGACGCGGATCGGCCCGGTGCAGTTGAAAGTGAAGTTCGCAATCAAGGATATGCAGTATCACGGTCAGGTTACGCTCTGACTGTGCGCCGGCTGCCCGGGAATCCCTCAACCCTGGGTGGCCGGCTTTTTTCATGGTCCGGCCGGCCTTGCCGTGTGGCCCTGTCTGCCTCATCTTCGGCTTAGTTGTCTCGCGGATGCCGCCTGGCCGCCATGCCGCCCGCTTGCGTTCCGGCCCGCGAAGTGGGGTCTTTCTCGCTGTTACACTGGGAATTTGGCAACGCGAAGTTTGCGCAACGCGCTCAGCCACGAATCCGTCATAGGTGTGTTCAGGAGGTCTGTGTCTCGTTCTAAGCTTTGCTCGCGTGGGGTGTTCATATACCTTCTCCTCACCCCGGCCTTGATGTTTGCCCAGGAAGGAGCGCGACTCGCGGTCACCGTACTGGACCCATCCGACGCGGCTGTTCCCGGAGCCAAGATTACCGTTGTTGAGAAGGGCCGCGGGGCGGCGCACGCCGGACAGACGGAGGAGACCGGCACAGCGTACTTCAACGCGTTGAATCCAGGCGCCTACCGCGTGGAGGTCGAAAAGACCGGCTTCGAAAAGTACACCGTGGAAGACCTGCAACTGCACGCCCGCGACTTTCAGTCGTTGCGTTTGCAGGTGCGCGTCGCGGCGGCGGAGAAGGCTGAAGTAACGGTCCGGGGTGAAGTCGAAGGCGTGCAGATCGACCCATCGACCGGAACGACGGTGAATGGACGTTACGCCTCCGACCTGCCTTCCAACGCGCGCAGCATTCAGTCGCTGGTCCTGATGGCCCCCGGCGTGACGTACGCGGGCGGCCGTGGCGGCGGGGACGTGAATGCGAACGGCCTGCGTTCGAACACCAACTACTACACGGTGGATGGCGTGGCGGCCAACGCTGGCACCGGCGCTGCCGGTGGTGGCGGCGGACCGTTTGGCGGAGGCGGCATCTCGTCGCCCACGGCGCTGTCGACAACGGCCGGCGGCAACACCTACAACCTGATCACGCTCGACGCGATGCAGGAATTCCGCGTTCAGACCTCGACGTTCGCTCCCGAGTTCGGGCGTTCGCCCGGCGCGCAGGTCAGCATGACCAGCCGCGGAGGCAGCAACTATTTCCATGGCAGCGTGTTCGGCAATTACCGCAGCGACAATACCAACGCCGCCGACTGGTTCTCGAACAGCGAGAATCTCTCGAAGGGCATTTCGCACCTGGCCGATTACGGCGGCACCATCGGCGGACCGCTGCAGGCCAACAAAACGTTCTTCTTCGCGTCGTTCGAAGGCGACCGTCTGACGCAGCCGCGCACGGCGATCGACAGCGTTCCCGATAATGCGGAACGCAACCTCGCCGCTCCGGCCCTGCTGCCTTACCTGCGCGCGTTCCCCGTCCCGAATGGCATCGAATTGGGCAGCGGCGCGGCACAGTTCCTGAGCGTCTACTCGATGCCGTCGTCGACCGACTCCGGAAGCATCCGCCTTGACCGTACGATCAATAACCACGTCACGGCGTTCCTGCGCTACAGCTACACGCCATCGACGAACCACTCCCGGGGCGGGATGGGCAGCAGCTCGAACAGCGTGGTCGATACCAAGACAAACTCGCAGTCGCTGACCGGCGCCATGACGTTCCTGACGCGCGACGATTTCGTCAACGACATCCGCGTCAACGTGTCCCGGACTTCGTTCCGCATGAACTCTTATATGGACACGTACGGCGGCGCGACGGTGCTGCCGGATTCGCTGATCTTTCCCGACACCATCGACTCCGGTTCAGGCTCGTACTCGCTGAACGTGATGGGCGTCGGCGGTTTCTCGAAGGGCCAGACCAGCAACAATACGCAAAACCAGGCGAACTTCGTGTTCACCCAGTCGGTCTCCGACGGCGGCCACCAGTACCGGACCGGCTTCGACGTTCGCTACCTCATGCCGACGTACCACTACAAGCCATTCGGCGTGAACGTCAGCTTCGACGGCATGAATGGCACCGACGGCGGGTTGCTGACCGGAACCGCGACCAACGCCGTGGTCCGGTCGAACGTCACCGACCGCAATCCCTTCTACCAGAACTACGCGTTCTACATCCAGGACAACTGGAAGAAGAGCAGCCGCCTGACGCTGACCTACGGTTTCCGTTGGGACGTCAACCCCGCGCCCAGCGCGCGCAGCGGACCCAGCCTGCTCGCCCTGGACAGCTCGTACAACCTCACTTCGTCGAACAAGTTGTATGCCACCAGTTGGTTCAACATCGCGCCGCGGTTCGGCCTGGCTTACCAACTCTTCGGCAGCGGCAACCATGTGACCCTGCTGCGCAGCGGCGTGGGCATCTTTTATGACACCGGTTACGGCGCCAGCGCGAATGCGTTCGACAGCCCGCCGTACGTCAACAGCGTCATTACGACACTGCCGGCATTTCCGTTGAACTCGACGATTCTGACGATTCCGGACATGCCTCCCACGACGCCATACGGCATGGTGATGAGCGCCGATCCGAACCTGAAGTCGCCGCTGGTCTACCAGTGGAACCTGATTCTGGAGCGCTGGCTCGGCGCGGGCCAGAGCATCAGCGTCGGCTATGTCGGCACCGCGGGCCGGCGCCTGTTGCGCCAGGAGAACGCAGGCTCATTCTTCAGCACCGATTACAGCATGTTGCAGATTACGACCAATGGCGCGACGTCGAAATACAACGGGTTGCAGGCACAGTACCGCCGGACGCTCAGTAAGCGGCTGCAGGCGCAGGTGGCGTATACGTACAGCCACTCCATGGACAGCGCGTCCAGCGATATGGGCGGCGGCGGCTTTGCGCTGCTGCTTGGTAACGCCATGGGCAGTTCCGACTTCGATATTCGTCATAACCTGAATGCCACGGCCAGCTTCCAGATCTGGAACCCCAAACCGGCCCCGCTGCGCTGGATCTTCGGGCACTGGTTCCTGGACGGCGTCTTTACCTATCGCACGGCCCTGCCGTTCGACGTAAGCGGCTACCTGACTCAGGATGCGAATGCTTCCAGCACTTCCGTTACGGGAGTCAGCTCGAACTTCTTCTTCGCGTCGGTCCGGCCCGACTTGACCGGCGCGCCGATCTGGATTTCCGACAAGAACGCGCCGGGTGGCAAACGCCTGAATCGCGCGGCCTTCTCGGCTCCACTGACCGGCGAACAGGGCAACCTCGGCCGCAACACGCTGCGCGGTTTCGACGCCATGCAGGCCGATCTGGCCGTGCGGCGGCAGATCCCGATCGGGGACCGCTACAACTTGCAGCTCCGCCTGGATGCGTTCAATGCCTTGAACCATCCGAACTTCGCCAACCCGTCCAGTGACCAGGGCGCGAACTTCCAGAGCCCGTATTTCGGCATCGCCACACAGATGCTGTATGCGGGCGGCATGGGCGGCGGATCCAATCCGTCGCAGACTTCGGGCGGCCCCCGCTCGGTCCAGTTCTCGCTCCGCTTCCAGTTCTAGATCGCAAACCGGTCTCCGCCAGGGCTTCCTTCGATTCGACAGCAAGAATCGGATGGAAGCCCTTGGTGTATTCGCGCGATGATGCTCCGGTAGGCGGAACAGAAAATATGGAACCCAAAGCCAATCTGCCGGATCCGGAAGCATGCTGGAACGCGGTGCTGCGGCGCGACAAAGCGCTGGACGGGCGCTTTTACTTTGGTGTCATCACCACGGGCGTGTACTGCCGGCCCTCCTGCCCCGCGCGGCGGCCCCGGCGGGACAACGTGCATTTCTACGCCACGCCCGCCGCGGCGGAGGCCGACGGCTTGCGGCCCTGTCTCCGCTGTCATCCCGCCGGGGCTTCTCAAGGCGCCTCCCAGGCCGCTCTGGCGGGCAAGCTGTGCTCCTACATCGAGGACAACCTTGACCGCCCGCTGACACTCCATGACCTCGCGGAGCAGGCCGGCCTGAGCGCGTCCTATTTGCAGCGCGTATTTCTCTCCGTCACGGGCGTTTCTCCCCGGAAGTACGCCGCAGCGTGCCGCATGCGGAAGCTGAAAAGCGAACTGCGCACCGCGGACGGCGTGGCCCAGGCCGTCTACGGGGCCGGCTTCGGCTCGTCGAGCCGGGTTTACGAGCGCGCCGCCACGCATTTGGGAATGACTCCCCGTGAGTACCGCAAGGGCGCGCCGGGCATCGTCATCACGCACGCTCCGATTCAGTCGCCGCTGGGCCTGCTTCTGCTGGGCGCGACCGACCGGGGCATCTGCTTCCTGCAGTTCGGCGAGTCCGCCGGCGAGCTGGTCGCCGAGTTGCGCCGGGAGTATCCGGCGGCGCGGCACGAGCCTATGCGCGAGCCGCACTCCAAGGAATTCGACCGCTGGGCCGCGGCGTTGAACGCCTACCTGTCCGGGCAGCCCGTACGGCTGGATTTGCCGCTCGACGTCCGTTCGACGGTGTTCCGGATGAAAGTCTGGGACTACCTGCGGACCATCCCCGCCGGCGAGGTGCGCTCTTACGGCGAGGTGGCGGCGGCGATCGGCCAGCCGCGAGCGGCGCGCGCCGTCGGCCATGCCTGCGCGGAGAACCGCGTCGCGCTGCTGATCCCTTGTCATCGCGTGATCCGCGGAGGCGGGGACCTGGGCGGCTATCGCTGGGGCGTGGCGCGCAAGCGAATACTGCTCGACACCGAGCGGGCGCGCGCGAATAGCCCGGTCGCCGCACGGCCGTAGCCATCGCCGCGTATCGCCCCGCGCTTCAATAACTGTGTGCCCATACTGATGCGCAACTACCGCGTTTATGGAACGGTTCCGTCTCTATATATTCAATCGAGACTTTGTGCCAGGAGCCATCTGCGCGTGCTAACGTTCGCCCTCTCTTCCTGTCTTCCCGCTCGATAGGGTACTTGACGGCGGAAGGGCCTAGCACATTTATTTATCATGAACCGAGCCGCCATAAATCGCACTCGTCTACATCTGTCATGCGATTGGGAAGTGACGCTAAGTACGGCTCCCGCATATACAAGACGAAATGCTACGGGATGGCATTTCTAAAGCCCGCGCGGCCCTACGTAATCACATAGGGCGCTACGGAAATCAGAAACGAACATCTCCCCTAAGTCTTTTTGGATCAGCACTAAAAACGCCGTGACGAACTTGCAGTTTCGTTGCGATTTGGGTTGTATTCGGCCCGGGGCTGACATATAGTTGCCGTAGCGTTATGGGGTCGGGAGCCGTGTCTTGCTCTCCGGCCGGTTGTTACTCTCTGATGAGAAGGGGTCACATAGTGGATATGAACAGGGGAACCAGGCTTTTTGTCGGGTTCGCTATGCTGGTGGCGCTAGCAGCCAGTCTCTCGGCACAATCTATCTACGCCACCTTAACGGGCATCGTCTCCGATCCATCGCAGGCGGTCGTACCGGATGCGCAGGTCAAACTGCGCAACGAAGCGTCAGGTTCAGAGCGCGAGACGATAGCTAATCATGAAGGCTATTTCACATTTTCTTCAGTACCGGTTGGCGACTATACCTATGAGCTCACTGTAACGGCCAAGGGCTTCCTGACCTACAAAGCTTCAGGCATCACGCTGAACGGTGCGGAGAAGAGGAACATCAACGTCACGCTGCGGGTCGGATCGACGTCCGAGACTGTCGAAGTGACCGGCGTGGCGGACCAACTTGTTCCGGTCGACTCGGGCGAGAAGTCCGCGTTGTTGACCACCAAGGAACTCGACAATTATGTGTCGGTCGGCAGCAACGCCGCCGAGTTCATCAAGATCATGCCGGGATTCGGTATCCAGAACGGCACGTCGAACAGGGCCAACTACACCGGAGAAACTATCGGCATCAACGCTAACGGCGACGCCGGCAGCCAGAGCCCGCTGAACAATGCGTACTCCTATAACGGGCTGCCCAGCAATACGCTGGACATCACGGCGGACGGTGCGCACGTATCCGATCCCGGGTGCAACTGCGATACGCCGGTGAACCCAAACACCGACATGATTGCCGAGTTCAAGGTGCTGACATCGAACTTCAGCGCCGAGAACCAAAAGGGTCCCGCGGTCATCAGTTCCGTGGCCAAGTCCGGTGGCCGCGATTTCCATGGCACCGGCTATATGTACGCCCGCAACTACGCCCTGAACGCGAACGATTGGTTGAACAACTACAGCGGCGCGCAAAGGCCCGAAAACAAGTACTACTTCCCGGGCGGGAACCTTGGCGGCCCTGTGCTCATTCCTGGCACCGGGTTCAATAAGAATCGCGACAAGCTGTTCTTCTTCACCGGATACGAGTACTACTATCAGGTGCTGGACACCGGCCTCTTGCGCGCGACGGTTCCGACGCCGGGTCTGCTGGCGGGCAATTTCACCAGCAGTGAATTGGCAAAATTGGGCAACATCACCGCATCGGGTAAGGCCCCCGGCCAACTCAATGCGCAAAAGTACCCGAACGCGGTCATCCCCGCGGCGCAGATCGACTCGAACATGGTTGCGCTCGCCAAGCTCTACCCGGCGGCGAATGCCGACCCGAACAGTAACGGCGGCTACAACTACGTGCAAACGGAGACCTTCAACCAGAACAACGTCCAGTGGATGTCGCGCGTCGATTACAACATCAGCGACAACACCAAGTTGTACCTGCGCTACAACTTCCAGCGTGAAACCCAGCAGTTCCCTGTCGGCCTCTGGTGGCGCAGCGGCGAGCAGGTCCCCTATCCAACTCCGATTGAGGGCCGCAACCGTTCCGATTCCGTCACCACCTCGCTGACCCACGTCTTCAGTCCGACCATGACGAACGAGTTCGTGTTCGGCTACACATTCATCGGTTTCCCAAACGTCTTCAAGGATCCGAAGAAGGTGGACCGCTCGGTCGTCGGATATAACTACAAAGGCCTCTACAAGAACGGCGTCGCTCAGATCCCGTCGTTCCAGTCGGGCGGCATCAACGAAGCGGCGATGATCTTCAATCCGGGCGGCTTCGAGGCCGGCGGCGCCAGTGCCGGGCTTTATGCCAACAAGTACATGCCCAGCTTCAGCGACACGCTGACAAAGGTCTGGTCCACGCACACGCTGAAGGCTGGTTTCTTCTACGAGTGGATCCGGAACGCTCAGCCCGCCAACAACAATACCAACGGGCAACTGACGTTCAGCGCGAACAACACCTACAGCACCGGCAATGAGTACGGTGACCTGATAACGGGTACGCTGAACAGCTACAACGAGACCTCCTTCAACAGAATCAACGACATCGCCTACGACACCATCGAAGGCTTCATCCAGGATTCCTGGAAGTTCAATAAAAAACTGACCTTCGAACTCGGTCTCCGCATGACGCACTACCAGCCCTGGCAGGATCGCATGGGGTATGGGTATTCGGTCTTCGACTACTCCAAGTACAATTCAAGCTGCCAGCCGACGGACTACTGCGGATTCCTGTGGCAGAAGCGGCAGTCCAGCGTCCCGAATGGCGGCTTCCCCACGCGTGGCATTTTCTGGCAGCCACGCTTCGGCATGGCGTATGACGTCTTTGGCTCGGGCAAGACAGTGATCCGCGGCGGATGGGGCCGGTTCTACTACCACTCCGGCCAGTTTACGAATGGCCTGGATGTAGCCGCTGGTGTGCAGTCCATCAGCCTCGGCAGCACGGTCAACGGCATCCCTCTGCTGGCGTCGCAATTGGATACGCTGAACTTCGCCAGCCAGGCCCTTTCGCCCGCCGCCGTTGACAGCAAGGACGACAAGCAGCCCTACACGGACAGCTATAGCTTCACCGTCGCTCAGCGGCTGCCGTGGTCCAGCTTGATGGAAGTTGCCTACGTCGGCAACCAGAGCAAGGACTTGCTGAACACCAGCGGCCCTGGCAGCAACATCAACCTGGTCCCGCTCGGCGCCATGCTGGCCAGCAAGAACAACGGCGTGGACCCGAACAGCCTGACGGCCAACGATTTCCGGCCGTACCTTGGGTTCTCCGACCTCAACCTGGCAACGCACAAGTACTATGCGAACTACAACTCGATGCAGTTGACCTGGATGCGCACGAAAGGCCGCTACAGCCTCAACCTGAACTACACCTATGGCAAGGCCATGGGCATTCTTGGGGGCTACGACCAGTTCAATCTGAACAACGACTATGGCGTCCAGGCCGCCAACCGCCCGCACATCTTCAACTTTGCCTACTCCGTGGAGTTGGGCAACTTCACGAAGAACAAGGTCGCCGGAGGAATCATCAATGGATGGCAGGTCTCCGGCATCCTGCAGTGGCAAAGCGGCGCGAACCTGACCGGGAACAGCAGCAACGCCAACTTCAACTTGGCGCTCAATAACTTCAAGCTGCCGGGCAGCGTATCGACGCTCAATCCGAATGGCTATAACGTGAGCAATGTGGCGCTCCTTGGAACGCCGAACATCCAGCTCAACCCGGTTCTCACCTGCGATCCAAGGTCGGGTCTCAAGGAGCACCAATACATCAATTCGAGCTGCTTCAGCTTCCCGAAGGCTATTGGCCAGAATGGTCCAACGATCCTTCCCGCCATGTATGGTCCGGCGTTCTTCAACGCCGACCTCGGCCTGTTCAAGAATTTCAGCTTCACCGAGGTCAGGAAGCTGCAGATCCGGTTCAACGGCTACAATTTCCTGAACCACCCGCTGTGGTCCTTCAATGGCAGCAATCTACAGGCTGGCTTTGACGGCACGAGCGGAGCGCTCAATACTCCGAATTTCGGCTACGTGACAACCAAGCAGGGTCACCGCGTGGTCCAGCTCGCGGCTAAGTTCTACTTCTAGCCGGGATTGCACACGTTGGTTTGGAACGGGGCGGCGCCTCGCCGGGCCGCCCCGCTTTTGTTGCCTGGTCTCCTGCCGGCGGGCGTTGGGCTAGAATTCCCCAATGAGCAGGGGCGCCGGAGTGCGCCCGTTCGGCGGGGCAGAGCATGCGACATTACTTCCCGTTGTTTCTGACTGTGCTGCTTGGGATCCATTGCGCCGCACCGTCCTGTGCTGGCCAGGAAGTTGGCCTGCATTGGCAGGAAGATGCCTCCGGCATCGGCCTGCCCGCCGGCGCCACGGTTCCCGATTTCAAATTGCCCGATCAGCACGGCGTGCTGCGCAGCCTTGCATCGCTGATGGGACCGCGCGGGTTAGCGCTCGTCTTCTTTCGCTCCGCCGACTGGTGCATCTACTGCAAGGGCCAGCTCGCCGCCTTGCAGCGTGACCTGCCCACCTTGCAGCGTGCGGGCCTCGGCCTGGCAGCCATCAGTTATGACAGCCGCGCGGTGTTGCGCGACTTCGCCGCCCGGAAGGGCATCACTTTCCCGTTGCTCTCCGACCATCAATCCGTCGCCATCCGGGCCTTCGGCGTCGCCGACCGGAAATACCACGAGGGTTCGGAGGTTTACGTGGACTCGGCCGGCGTTCCGGTCAACGGCATCGCCTATTCCGCGGTGTTCGTGCTCAACCGGTCGCGTAAGGTCCAGTGGCGTTTTGCCGCGGAAACGGAACAACTGCGCCTCACCGGTAACGCGATTGTGGAGCGCGGCGTGGGGCTCACGGTCACACCGAACCGGGCGAGCGTCGCTGGAGGGAAGATCGGGATCGAGACTACGGCCAGCAACACGTCGGCCGGATTAGGCATGCGCCTGATCCTGGGCGTCGAGCTGAAGATCCCGGCCGGGCTGCACGTCTACGCGCCGGAGATTTCCGGCGATTACCGGGGCGTTGCGTGGGCGATGGAGTCGTCGTCCTGCGCCACCGTCAACACTGCGGTTTACCCCGCATCTGTGCGCCGGCAGTTCGCTTTTGAGCGCGAGCCGCTCCCCATCTATGAGGGCAACGTGCGCATCACGCGCGAACTGATCGTACCGCCCGCGATCCAGCCTAACAACCCTGCGGTCTTTGCGGCGTTTTCGGCTAACTGCCTCGCGGGCGGCGCGAAGCTGACAATTCCGGCCACGCTGAAATATCAGGTTTGTGACGCAGTCCAGTGCTTCCCGCCTCAGGCCGTCCCACTGGTCTGGACGTTCGATTTCATCGCGCCCGACCGGAAGCGCGTGCCCGTTGAATTATGGCGGGTCTTCGAGCAGCCGGGTACGCACTGATCTCCGGCTGCCCGCCCGTGTCAGTTTTCCAGGCTGTCCAGCAACTCACCATCCGGCGAGTAGAGGTTGAGCTGGATCGCCGGTTGGCCGAGCGCATGCGTCGAACAGCTCAGGCACGGATCGAAAGCCCGCACCACGGCGGACACACGGTTCAGCATGCCTTCTTCGATCTTCGTGCCCTTCACGAATTTCTTCGCCACCTGCTCCACCGCATGGTTCATTGCGAGGTTGTTGTGGCCCGTGGCGACAATCAGGTTCGCCTTGGTGATCGCGCCCGCCTCGTTCACCTGGTAATGGTGAATCAGCAGGCCGCGCGGCGCTTCGATGATGCCCACGCCCTCGGGCGAGTTCACCTGCGCCCGCGCCCGGACGCGCGTCGACAGGATCTCCGGATTCTGCAGCAGCAGTTCCATCTTTTCGATGCCGCGCAACGCCTCGATCAGGCGCGCGTAGTGGTAATAGAACGCGCTCGGCGCCGGACGTCCCGCGCGTTGCCGGTACTCCAGCAACTCGGCGTCGGCCAGCGGCGTGCCGCACGTCTCGGCCACGTTCAGCCGCGCCAGCGGACCCACGCGATAGATGCCCGCCGGATACCCTTTCGGCAGGAAGTACGGCGCTTTCAGATACGAGAACGGCACAGCCGCTTCGCCAATGTAGCTCGAGTATTCGGTTGGATCCGTGAAGCGGGCCAGCGGCGCGCCCTTTTCGTCGGCGAAGACGACGTCGCCATCGTACCAGTGCATCGCGCCCTGGCGCGTGACCAGCCCGGCATAGGCGGTCGGCTCGTTATCGAAGCTGTCGATCTCCGCCTGGAAGGTGTCCAGGACGCCCTTGAACATTTGCAGCGTCCGGCGCACGATGGAGCGCGCGATCGGCAGCTCGCCCAGAATCGCATCGCGCAGCTCGGGCCGCAGCGGCGCATGCACGCCGCCCGGCACCACCCACGCGGGATGCACGCGCTCGCCCGCCAGCCGCTCGATCGCCAGTTGGCCGAACTTGCGCAGGGCGATGCCGTCGCGCGCCAGATCCGGATGCTTTTCGAGCACGCCCAGAATGTTGCGCTCCGCCGGATTGCTATCCATGCCGAGCAGCAGGTCCGGCGCCGACAGATGGAAGAAGCTCAGCGCGTGCGACTGCACGAACTGCGCGCAGTGCAGCAGCTCGCGCAGCAGCTTCGCGGCCGGCGGGATGCTGACCGCCATGATCGCGTCGCAGGCTTTCGAGCTGGCCAGCAGATGGCTGACCGGGCAGATGCCGCAGATGCGCGCGGTGATGGACGGCATCTCGTAGTACGGCCGGCCCTCGGTGAACTTCTCGAAGCCGCGCACCTGCGTCACGTGCAGTTGCGCCGAGTCCACCTCGCCCGCGTCGTTCAGATGGATCGCGATCTTGGCGTGGCCCTCGATCCGGGAAACATGGGGGATGACGATGCGTTGCGCCATGGCTGATGACTCCTATCCGAACTTCACCTGGCCTGTCAGGTCCGGCTTGCGGCCGTCCAGCAGCTCTTTCAATACGAAGGCGATGGCGTCGGGCTTGGGCGGGCAACCCGGCACATGCAGATCCACGCGCACGCTTTCGTGCAGCGGGCTGGCGTGTTTCAGCAGCGGCGGCACGCCGTTCTTCGGCACGCCCTGCGCCGTGGTGACGCCCTGCACGTAGATGCCGTCGAGCATCCGTTTTACGGGCAATCCGTTGCGCATCGACGGCACGTTGCCGGTGACGGCGCAGTCGCCCAGCGCGATCATGAACTTCGTGCGCTGCCGGATCGCCAGCAGCAGGCGCAGGTCGTCCTGGCTGCTCACGGCGCCTTCCACCAGCGTCACGTCCACGTTCTCCGGGAACTCCTGCGCGTCCACCAGCGGACCGAACACGAGCTGGATCCGCGCGGCCAACGCCGCCAGCGCCTCATCGATGTCGAGCAGCGACATGTGGCAGCCCGAGCAGCCGTCCAGCCACACCGTCGCCACGCGCGCTTTTGTTGCCGTCGCGCTCACAGCACACCTCCCCGCGTTTCGGCCAGATGGCTGATCGTCTGGCCGCGCTTGATCATCTCTTCCACCGCGCAACCCTTCTCGGCCAGCGCGCCGGTCGGGCAGACCTGGACGCACTTCCCGCAGCTTGTGCAGGACGCCGCCTGGCCCCAACTCTTGTTCAGCTCGCACACCAGCCGCGAGCCGACGCCGCGTCCCGCCACGTCCCACACGTGCGCGCCCTCCACTTCGGCGCAGACGCGCACGCAGCGCGTGCACAGGATGCAGCGGTTATGGTCGAGCACGAAGCGCGAATGCGTCGTGTCCACCGGATAGGCCCGGTAGGCGTAGGTGTAGCGCACGTGCGTTACGCCCAGCTTTTGCGCCAGCGCCTGCAACTCGCAATGGTTGTTCGACACGCACACCGCGCAGATGTGATTGCGCTCGGCGAGTAGCAATTCGACGACCATCCGGCGGTAGGCGCGCAGGCGCGTGGACTGCGTCGTCACGGACATGCCTTCCTGCGCCGGCGTGGTGCAGGAAGGCAGCAGGCGGTTAACGCCCGCCACCTCCACGACGCACAACCGGCAGGCGCCGACCGGCGAGAGGCCCTTCATCTGGCAAAGCCCGGGGATCGGCTTTCCAGCGGCTTCGGCCGCCTGGAAAATCGTATGCCCCTCCTCGATGCGGACCAGTTCGCCGTCGATGCGGAGCGAGATCATGTTAGCCATGGCTGTTTCTCTCCGTTCTTCTCCGTCCTAGTCGCCGTTGCGGACGTCGCACCGCAGGCACCGGCATGTTTCTTCCATCGCTTCCACGGGCGTCAACCCGATGGTCGCGTCGGCGAACGTCTTCGCGCGCTCCGCGGCTTCCACCTCGCTGACGTGATGGCGGCCGCTTTCGCTCGGATGCGCCGGCGGCGCTTGCGTATATTCGAACTCCGGCCAGAGCTGGTTCCAGCGCTTCTCGCCCACCAGCCGCTCGTCGATGTTCCGCGCCGCCTTCTTGCCGTAGCCCATGGCGTTGGAGACGTTCGATGCGCCGGTGATCAGATCGCCGCCGGCGTAGAAGTTCTTGCGGCTCGTCTCCAGCGAGTAGCGGTCGACTTCGAGCATCACGCCGCTCTCCTGCAGCTTCAGGCCGCTCGCCTTCACGAAGTCCAGATCCACCGTTTCGCCCACGGCCAGGATGACCGTGTCGCAGGTGAAGCGGATGATCTCGCCCGTCGGCACGGGCCGCCGCCGGCCTGACGAATCGTATTCGCCGAGCTGTGTCTTCACCGCCTCGATCGCTTTCACTCGCCCGTCGGCGTCGCCGATGATGCGGTGCGGCGCGGCCAGGAAGACGATCTTCGCGCCTTCGGCTTCGGCCGCCGCGGTCTCTTCGGGAATGGCCGGCATGTCCTTGCGCTCGCGGCGGTAGAGGATGGTCACATCCGCGCCGAGCCGCAACGCCGTCCGCGCCGAATCGATCGCCGCGTTGCCGCCGCCGATGACGGCCACTTTCTTGCCGACGATGTGTTCCTGCTGCTTGGCCACCGCCTCCAGGAACGGCAGCGCCGGCGTCACGCCCGTCAACTCGGTGCCGGGCAGGTAGACCCACGACTCCTTCCAGGTGCCGATCGAGAGGAACACGGCGTCGTAGTCGCCGGCCAGATCGTTCAGCATGATGTCGCGTCCCACCACCGTGTTGAAGACGAACTGGACGCCCGCCTTCTCGATCGTTTCGATCTCGCGGTCCAGGCCCGCCTTGGGCAGCCGGTAGTCGGGCAGGGCGTAGCGCAGCATGCCGCCCGCCGCCGCGTTCGATTCGTAGACCACGGCTTCGTGGCCCAGCAGCGCGAGGTAATACGCGCATGCAAGGCCCGTCGGTCCGGCGCCGATGACGGCGATTTTCTTGCCGGTTGGCGGCTTGCGGCACGCCAGCAGGCGTTTCATCGCGCCCTGGTAAATCGCATCGTCGGCGAACGCCGTGTCGGCGATGAAGCGATGCACGTCGCGCATGTTCACGGCCTCGTCCACGCCCGCGCGCCGGCAGCGGTTGTCGCACGGATGCTGGCACACGCGGCCCGTCGAGGCGGGCAGCGGATTGTCGAGGATCACGCTCAGGAACGCGTCCTCCAGCCGGTCTTCCTTCAACAGGTCGAGGAAGCGCGGGATGTTCATGTGCAGCGGGCACGAGTTCTCGCACGGGCTCAGCGCCAACTCTTCGCACACGCCGGCGCGGCAGCGCTTGGCGCGCAGATGATCCTCGAACTCATTGCGGAAATGCCGGATCGTCGTCAGTACGGGATTCGGCGCGGTCTGGCCCAAGCCGCACAGCGACATGTCGCGGATCATGCGGCTGATTTCGTCGAGCGTCGCCAGGTCCGCTTCGGTCGCCTCGCCGCGCGTGAACTTGTTCAGGATGCGCAGCGCCTGGTCGAGCCCGCTGCGGCACGGCACGCATTTGCCGCACGATTCCGAGTGGGTGAATTCGATGAAGAACCGCGCCACGTCGACCATGCAGTTGTCTTCATCCATCACCACCATGCCGCCCGAGCCCATGATGGAGCCGAGTTGCGCCAGCGTTTCGTAGTCCACCGGCGTGTCGAACATCTCCTGCGGAATGCAGCCGCCCGACGGCCCGCCTGTCTGCACCGATTTGACGCTGCGGCCCGGCGCCACGCCGCCACCGACGTCGTACACGAACGTCTTCAGCGGCGTGCCGAGCGGCATCTCCACCAGTCCCGTGCGCTGGACTTTGCCGACCAGTGAGAACACCTTTGTGCCGGGGCTCTTCGGGCTGCCGGTCTCCTGGAACCAGCCCGCGCCGCGAATCACGATCGGCGCGACGTTGTACCAGGTCTCGACGTTATTGATGCTCGTCGGCTTGCCGTACAGACCCTTCTGCGCAGGGTACGGCGGACGCGGCGTCGGCCGGCCGGACTTGCCTTCGAGCGACCGGATCAGCGCCGTCTCCTCGCCGCAGACGAATGCGCCGGCGCCTTCCACCAGACTCAGATGGAACTTGAAGCCGCGCCCGAGGATGTTATCGCCCAGCAGACCGCAGGCTTCGGCCTGCTCGATCGCCTGCTGCAGGCGGTGCACGGCGAGCGGGTACTCGGCGCGCACGTAGAGGATGCCTTCGGTCGCGCCGGTCACGAAGCCGCCGATCGTCATGCCCTCAATCAGGCTGTGCGGATCGCTCTCGATTTCGTTGCGGTTCATGTACGCGCCGGGGTCGCCTTCGTCGGCGTTGCAGATCAGGTACTTCTGCGCCGACTGCGCCTTGCGCAACATTTCCCACTTCAGCCCGGTGAGGTAGCCCGCGCCGCCCCGCCCGCGCAACTTGGCCAGCTTGATCTGCTCGTTGACCCGCTCCGGGTCGCCGTCGATGAGGACTTTATAAAGCGCTTCGTAGCCGCCGACCGCAATGTACTCTTCAATGTCCAGGGGGCTGATCACGCCGCAATTGCGCAGCACCAGCTTCTTCTGCCCCTGGAAGAACGGGACTTCATTCCACAACGGGATATCGCGGTAATCGCAGCCGTATTGCACGTGCGACGTGACGTGATCCCATTCCTCGATCTTGCACAGCGCCAGCTCCGCGGGCACGCGCCCGGCGGCGATGTCGTCCAGGATTGCCGCGACGTCGCTCGCCTGCACGCGATGCAGGATCACCAGCGGCTTGCCCGGCAGGCGCACGTTCACCAGCGGCTCTTCGGAGCAGGGCCCGAAGCAGCCCGTGCGCACCAGCTTGTAGCCGAGGCCGCGGCCCTGGATCTGGTCCGCGAACGCGTGATAGACCGCCTCCGCGCCGTTGCCGGTGCCGCACGTCCCCATGCCGACGGCGATGCGGGGCACGCTGGGCATCAGCTTGCCGAGGCCCGCTTCGCGAGCCGCACGGAAGCTGCTCAGGTCGTCAATTCGCCTCATCGCGATTCTCCCTCAGGTGATCGATTTCCCTTTCCAAAGCGCGCTCGTTCACGTGGCTCAGGATGTTGTGGTCCACCTCGACCACGGGTGCCAGCGCGCACTGGCCGAAGCACGCCACCGTGCGCAGCGTGAACTTCTTGTCGGCCGTGGTTGCCGTCATCTTGTCCGCGCTGCCGTCGTCGTCTCCGTCCTGGAGCCCGAGCTGCAGCTTCGCACGCTCCAGCAGCGCTCTCGATCCGCGCGTGTGGCACGCCGTGCCGCGGCAGACGCACACGGTGTGTTCGCCCTGCGGCCGCAGATTGAACAGCGCGTAGAAAGTCGCCACGCTGTAGATCTGCGAGCCGGGAATGCCGGTGCGCGCCGCAAGGTATTCGAGCACCTCGGTTTGCAGGTAATGGTTCGGTTGCCTTTCCTGGATCGCTTCCAGGATGGCGAGCAACATGCCCGGCTGGCCTTGGTGCTGGCGAATCAGATTGTCCAGGAAGTCCTGCTCCTCGGGTTTGAGAAGCGAGTGGGTGGGTGACGCAGTGGCCAAATTACGCCTCCTCTCCGTCAGTAGAACTCAAACAGACAATCACATCTGAAATTCGAGCGCAACCACCCCCCGCGGGTGGAATGGCCGCATATTTCGTCTGGCAGCGCGGAAAACAGCAATTCCGGGATGGGGGAGAAAGTGCTGTTTTTTTACACAAAACAGGCCCAAACAGCCGTTTCCGTGCGCCATCGCAAAGTGGCCCTTTTCGCGAAGAGTGGCGTATTTCACCACCTGCGCGCCGCCGCTCATAAGATCGGGCGATTGCCGCCGTAACAGAAAAAAGGTGGGCCACCCTGCCCTCAACTCGCCGGTGACGTCTGCCTATGGAACGGGCCGGTGTAAACTCCGCACCCGGCCGTATTCCTCGTCGGGCGCCAGCTATGCCACCCTGAAGGTAGCGGGGCCCGCCGCGATCCGCATACCGCGAGCCCGCGAATTCTCCATGCGCAAATTCGTTCTTCTGTTCGCGTTCACGTTCTCTCTTTCCGCCTTTGGCGCCGATCTGGCTGGCAAATGGAAGGTCACCATCCGCGATGCCAGCGGTCCAAAGGTTAAGGTCGATCTCACTTTGAAGCAGGATGGCGATCAGGTCAGCGGCACGTTGAGCAGCGCGCTGGGCTCGGCCCCGTTGCAGGATGTCGTAGTGAAGGGCGACGTGCTGACCTGCCGCCTGGACCTTTCCGGCACCGCGGCCTCCGCGCGCGTGACTTTGCAGGATGGCAAGCTCATCGGCAGCTACTCGACGGGCGATGGCAATACGGGCACGATTGAAGCCGAACGTAAGGGCACGGCCGCGCCCGCGCCGGCGCCCGCTCCGGCCGCTGCCGCGACGCTCGCCGGTGCGTGGAAGATCTCCACCGAAGCGCCCGATGGCACTCCCGTGGAAATCGCCCTGACTTTGAAGCAGGAAAGCGCCGGGTGGACTGGTCAGGCCGGGATCGAAGAGTTTGGGCTGACGCTGGCTCTCGCCGATCTCAAAGTCGACGGCCCGGCGTTTACCTGCGATTTCACCGGCCCCGATGGGATCTACACTGTTGCCGCCAAGCTGGCGGGCGACCGCCTGGAAGGCGTCTACACGGCGCCGGATGGCGCCAAGACGAAACTCACCGGCACACGCTAGCGCCATCGCCAGCGGCCACCGCGCGGATGTATTACTGTACATTACGGAGGCCGCCATGCATCTGCCTGAAGGACACGTTTACCTCTCCCGGCTCGGCCCCACTCCGCTCGTGCCGGTGCAAGTGAACTGTTCGCTGCCACCCGTGTGGTGCAAGCTGGAGTTCCTCAACCCGAGCGGCTCCACAAAAGATCGCATCGCCCGCTACATTCTGATGAAGGCCTGGCGCGAAGGCCGCCTGAAGCAGGGCGATACCGTCGTGGAAGCTTCCAGCGGCTCCACCAGCATTGCCATGGCGCTCACCTGCGCGCAGCTCGGGTTGCGCTTCATCGCCGTGCTGCCGGCGGGCGTGAGCGCCGAGCGCGGCCTGATGATTCGCGCCTATGGCGGCGATCTGGTGTTCACTCCCAAGGCCGACGGCATTGCCGGAGCGCTGCGCGAAACCGAGCGCCTGGCGCGCGAGACCGGCGCATTTTTGCCGCGCCAGTTCTCCAATCCCGAGAACGCCGAAGCGCACGAAATGCACACCGCGCGAGAGATTCTCGATCAGATCCCCGGCGGCGAAGTGGATTGGGTGGTGAGCGGCGTGGGCACGGGCGGTACCCTGGTCGGATTGTTCAATGGCTTCCGCAATGCCGGGTGCAACGTGCGTCCCGTGCTCGCCCGGCCGGTGGATCTGAGCGGCACGCCGGATGCGGAGTGCTGCAGCTTCAGCTCGCGCATTCCCGGCGTGGTCGAGTCCGTCTCGACCATCTTCAACGAAGAGGCCCTGCCGGGGCTGCGCACGATTGAGGTTGTCGGCCAGCATGCGCTGGACATCACGCGCGCGCTGATCGGGCTCGGCTTCCCGGTGGGACCCAGTTCCGGCTTGAACTATTGCGCCGCCGTCGAGATCCTGCGCAGCCTCGACAAGCCCGATGCGAAGGTGGTGACGGTGTTTCCCGATCGCATGGAGCGCTACTTTTCCACCGAGCTGTTCCGCCCGATGCGGGAGCAGGCGGCTCCCGTCACCGTTTAGCCCGCTGCCGGAGCAGGTAGCATCACTAAGTGGGTCGCGCTGGCGTGGGGCGGACCTCCAGGATCGCGCGGGCTCTCCAGAGCCCGCGGCGTGTCGCCAATGTCTCCCGGACTGGGGCAAATGCCCCTCTGCTGATGGTGCCCCGCTCAGTAGCACGCGGTTTCGATAGGGGCATTTCGCTCAAACCGGATGAAGATTTCCTGTATGTGAATGAAAAACAGGCAACTCCAGATTGGCAAAAGAATTGCCCTTCCCCGGACATGACTCCTGCGGCGACTATTCAAGCCCGCCCCCGGTTGGTCTTCTGGGAACTGACCACCGGCTGCAATCTGAGCTGCATCCACTGCCGCGCCAGCGCGACGGAACTGATGAGCCCGGATGACCTTTCCACTGCCGAGTGCCTCCGCATTGTGGACGATATGGCGCACTACGCGCCGTTCATCCTCGTCCTCAGCGGCGGCGAGCCGCTCTGGCGGCGGGATGTTTTCGAGATTGCCGCGCATGCGCACGAGCGCAATATCCACGTGGCGCTCGCCACCAACGGGACGCTGGTGGACGAGGCGATGGCGGTGCGCATCAAGGAGGCCGGCATCGTCCGCGTGGCCATCAGTCTGGATGGCACCGACCGCGCGACGCATGACAGCTTCCGCGGCCACGCCGGCGCTTTTGAGGCGGCCATCCATGGCATCCGCTGCCTGCAGGAAGTCGGCATTTCGACGCAGATCAATACGACCGTTTCGCGGCACAACGCGCACCAGCTCCCGGAGATGGTCGAGTTGGCCAAAAAGTTGAAGGTGGACGCCTTCCACCTGTTCCTGCTCGTACCGGTCGGTTGCGGCCTGACCATCGCCAAGGACCAGTCAGTCAGCGCCGAAGAGGCCGAGCGAATTCTCAACTGGTATTACGACCGCAGCCTGGATAGCGGGATGGAGCTGAAAGCCACCTGCGCCCCGCAGTACTATCGCATTGCCCGCCAGCGCCGTGCGGAAGCGCGCCGCGCCGGCGAAGCGGTGCCCGATCTTATGCCCCGCCCGCTCAAGGTGGGTGGCGCTGCAGGCTCATCTCATCCGGGCGGTCATCCTGCCGGCCATCCCACCGCTTTGAATCAGATGACGCGCGGCTGTCTGGCCGGCTCGGCCGTCTGTTTCATCTCCCATAAAGGCGTCGTTCAACCGTGCGGCTACCTGCCGCTCGAAGCCGGCGATCTGCGCCGGCAGAGTTTCCAGGATGTCTGGGAGGCGTCGCAACTCTTCGCCGAACTGCGCGATCCCGACGTGCTGGAGGGCAAGTGCGGCCGCTGCGAATTCAAGCTCGTATGTCTCGGCTGCCGCGCCCGCTCCTACGGCATGACCGGCAACTGGAAGGGCGAGGAGCCCTTCTGCGTTTACGAACCGCATTCCATGCGTCCCACCGGAGCCGAAGGATGCCATCCAGCTTCCCACTAGCCGGGCGCGTTCCCGTTATTACATCTTCCGTGCCAGCTCGCGGGTCCGGGGAAAGCGCCGCGGGCCGGCATGTCTTCGTCGTTTGCGACGGCGAGTCGTGCCGCCACTCGGGCTCACGCCGCCTGCTCGGGCTGTTGCGGCGGCGCTGCACTCATCCGGGCAATGGCTCCGACGTCCGCATCAGTTCTTCGCAATGCCTGGGACGCTGCGGCGCCGCGCCGGCAATGGTGGAGGACGGCCAACTGCTCGGCTGGGTCAGCCTGCATCGCTTGAAGAGCGAGCTGGCGCGTCTCGGCCTGTTGCCCGGCTAGTGCAACGGACGTCCGTTCCGAAGTGGGGCGGTCCTCCAGGACCGCGCGGGCTCTCCAGAGCCCGCCTCCGCCGAGCATTCTCCGTCCAGCTTGCGCACTGCGCCGCGCGCCACTCGGCTGCGTCGAAAAGCAGGGTCGGCCCGCGCTCCAAAAAGCAAAAACCGCGCAAATGCGCGGGCTCACGCCTCTATCTTATTGATTCTAAATATGCGTTCTTAGCAAAACCGCGCAAATGCGCGGTTTTGCCATCCGCGTGAGCTTCCGCATATGACCGGCCTTCCGTCCCGCTTACGCTGTCATCGATGTTTTGTTGCCGATGTCCTCGAACTCAACCTACCTATGTCCTCCGGCTGAACCGGAATACCACCACTCCCTCACATCGCGGCTCCGTTTCAAGGCTGGACTCCGGGCGCTTGCATTGCGCTATCTGGTCCTGAATGGCGAAATTTAACCCACTCTGTTGTGGGTACTGAGTCTCAGCACAGTGTTCAGAGTGCGGCTGGAGACCCAAAATAGTGGAAATATCCAACAGATTTCCTGCCTGAAGCGTTGGTACGACGTTTGCAACGCAGCTCCCGGAGGTCCCATGCGCGTTCCGTCTTTCGGGAAGGCCCCAATCGTATTCCTCGCTCTCTTCGCACTCGTTGCGCTGTCGCTCTTGACCGCCAGTTCCGTACCGGCTCACCTGACGACCAGGGATGCGGCCTACTATTCCAGCTCGGCCACGCTGCAGTTTGCGCGGCCCGGCCTGTCGTTGAAAGTTCTCTCGGCCGCGATCGACTCCTCGGGAACGATGAGCGCGACGGTGAAGATCGTCGATGGATCGGGCGTGGCGTTGGACCCGACCGGGACCACGACGCCGGGCAATGTCCCCGTGGCTTGCACGATGGCCGTGATGCCCGCGGGCTCCAGCGATTTCACCTCCTACACCGCGACCCCCGCGACCAGTTCCACAACCGGCACGACGGCGACTGAAGTCTGGTTCGACGAGACGGGCACGCTTGCGCCGGGCAGCGCCTCCGGCACCTACGTCTACACATTCGGCGTCAAGGCTCCGTCGGGTTTCAATGCGGGCGCCACGCATCGCATCGGCTGCTCGGCCAGCCGCAATCTGACGAGTTACGGGTATAAGACCTACTACGCCGCGTCGACGCTGGACTTCATCCCCGCCGGAGGCACGCCCGCGACCATCCACGAAATTGTGAAGACGGCCGCGTGCAACTCCTGCCATTACCAGTTGAACTATCACGGCGGCCAGGCGATCGGCACCGACCTGTGCGTGCTCTGCCACGTCAAGGCGGCGTCGGATCCGACCTCGGGCAATTCGCTGTTCTTCCCCACGATGGTGCACAAGATCCACATGGGCGAGAATCTGCCGAGCGTGCAGGCCGGCGGATCGTATAAGTTCTACGGCTACGGCGGCGCGGTTTCGGACTTCTCGACCGTCGCTTTCCCCTCGGATAGCGGCCGTTGCGAGACCTGCCACGACCAGAAGTACGGCGCACAGCAGGCGACCGCCTATCTGACGCAGCCGACCATGGCGAGCTGCGGAGCCTGCCACGACGACGTCAACTTCGCCACCGGCGCGAACCACAAGGGCATTATCCAGACGAACGATCTGGCCTGCGCGAGCTGCCATATTCCCGAAGGCGATCTGCCGCTGGATGCCTCCATCAAGGGCGCGCACATCAATACGGGCGCGCTGATCGTCGACGAACTGTCGTGGGTGCCGGGCATGATCTTCGGCAATCTCCAGGTGCAGAACGGCACGGCCAACCACTATCCCACCATCACCTTTACGTTGAAGGACAAGGCGGGCAACGCGATCGCGCTCTCCGAGTTGACCAAGTCGCCGGGCCGCATCGCCGCGGTGCTGGCCGGGCCGACCTCCGACTATGGCTACACCTCGTTCGGTTCCGACCAGACCACGAACGGCTACATTTCGGAAGACGTGACCAAGGGCGGAAGCTGCGACGGCAGCGGCAACTGCACGTACACCTTTAAGCACGCCATTCCGGCCAATGCGACCGGGTCTTACTCCATCGGCCTCGAAGGCCGCCGCGCGCTGGTGATTCTGCCGGGCACGGCGCAGCAGGTCAGTACGGAGTACGGTGCGCACAACCTGGTGGTTTCCTTCTCCGTCGACGGCTCGCCGGTGGTCCAGCGCCGCCAGGTGGTCAGCCTGGACAAGTGCAACGCCTGCCACACGAACCTCTCGCTGCACGGCACGAATCGCGACCGCATTGAGCAGTGCGTGATGTGCCATAACCCGTCCGAGAACGACGCCTCCACGCGCGCCAATGCCAAGGATCCGACCGACAAGGCTACGCCAGCGCAGTCCGTCGATTTCGGTTACATGATTCACCACATCCACGGTGGCGCGGACGTCAAGGCTTACACCGGCGCCGGCTACACCGTCGTCGGCTACGGCGGCAGCCACAACGATTTCTCCACCGTGCGCTATCCGGTGATGAACTCGACCGGCGGCAGCGGCAACATCGGCTATTGCGAGATGTGCCACGTGAACAACTCCGAGCAGAACCTGCCGGTGGGTTTGAACGCGGTGGCGATGCCGCAAAGCACGGTGAATCCAATGCCGCGTACGACGGCCGACTGCACGGCGTGCCACGCGACCACGGCGACGCTGTCGCACGCGGTCGGCAACACCTCGAAGCTCGGCGAGAGCTGCCGCGTGTGCCACGGGCCGTCCGCCGATTGGGCGGTTTCCCGGGTCCACGCTCAATAGCCGGCGAGCCTGGACGAAGGGTTCTCAATATTCGGGATTGATCCACGCTGGCGGCTCCGCTTTCGGGCGGAACCGCCGAGGTCCGGGAGCGGTTGCGTTTCTGTCTTGTTCGAGAGGGGGCCGCTCCCGGCCGTCCGCCGTCCCGGGTTGGGAATCCAACCCACTCCGGGAACGGGGCAGGTGACGGCGGTTGGTTTACGGACTTTCGTGGCTCGGGTCTCCGGCCCATCCACTGTCCGCCGTCAAGCCGGGTATTGCACCACGTGCTTTTCCCGCATGGCGATGTTGCCCAATTGGCCGGCGCGCGCCGCGGCGATGCCCGCCGCGACCGGAGCGTTCGGCGCCTTGCGCGAGCGCACGCAATCGAGGAAATTCTCCATGTGGTCGATGGTGCCGTCGCGCTGCGACTTGGCCGTTTTCGCCGGCACGTCGGTGTCGGGATTCTCGCTGTAGCGCGGCATCTCCGGGTACAGCCAGTAGCCGTTGCGATGCAGCCGCAGCATCGCCTTCGTGCCGCGATACGACATGCCGCCGCCTTCGCGATAGCCGATCAGGCTGCCGTCGTAGCTCACGTCGAACTTACCTGGATACTCGAACGCGGCATTGATCGTGTCGGGGCATTCCCAATCGGGCAGCGCCCAGTTGGTGCCCAGCGCCACGGCTGTGCTCGGCGTGTCGCAGTGCATGGTCCAGTGGACGACGTCGACCCAGTGCGCGAAGAGATCCGTGAGCGCGCCGCCGCCGTAATCCCAGAACCAGCGCCACTGCGTGTAGCGGCGTTCGTCGAAGGGCCGCTCCGGCGCGTTGCCCAGCCACATCTTCCAATCGAGCTTGGAGACGTCGATGCCGGCTCCGCCCGCGCCGCGGTGCAGATGGTTCTGATACCAGTACGTGCGGATCGACGTGATCTCGCCCAACTCGCCCGCCTCGATCAGCGCCTTGGCTTCAAAGTAATGCGGCCAGCTTCGCTGCTGCATGCCCACTTGTACAATGCGTCCGCTCTCGTCGACGGCCTTCTGCAACGCCGGCCCTTCGTCCATCGAGTGCGTCACCGGCTTTTCGACATACACGTCCTTGCCGGCGGCGACGGCCGCCATCACCAGCGGCACATGCCAATGGTCGGGCGCGGCGATCACCACGGCATCGATCGATTTGTCGTCCAGAATCTCGTGAAAATCGCCCGTTTCGCGCGCGTCCGGCGCGGAGTCGTGGCGGGCCTGGGCGCGATGCGGCGCGTAGACGTCGCACACCGCGGCAATCTCGTTGCCCGGCAGCTTGCTGAGGATGCTCAGCAGGTACTGGCCGCGCCCGCCCGTGCCGATGCCGCCGATGCGGATGCGGTCGTTGGCCCCGAGAATATGTGCGTTGGACGCTGCTGTCGCGGCGGCCGCGACCTTGAGAAATGTCCGCCGGGTTGAATCGCTCATGGAAGTCCTTCCAGTGCGGATTATATCGTCGCGGCCCGCGCCTGTCCGCGCACCCCCGGCACGCCCCTGCGCCGTGGGAGTAGCATGTCCTCTAAAGTGGTGGACGCGAAATCCGCCGTTCGCGCATCGAAGTTCTGATCGGGCCGTTCCCGAAGGAGGCAAGTTCGTGCGTCTTGTTCCGATGACATTGTCCAGCCTGCGCCGCGGCGCGGTGCTGCTCCTCGCCGGCTGTGCGCTGGCCGCCGCCGCGAACGGCCCGGTGGTCGCCGTCGCCGGCGGCCGTGTTCAGGGCCGCTCGTTGCCCGCGCCCGGCGGCGCCGTCTTCCTTGGCATCCCCTTCGCGCAGCCGCCAGTGGGCGAGTTGCGCTGGCGCGAGCCGCGGTCCGTCCAGCCGTGGCAGGGCGTACGCGACGCCACGGCCTACGGCGCGCCCTGCGCGCAGGTGGCGGGCGGCTGGAACGATAAGGCCGCCGCGCTCGGCAGCGAGGACTGCCTCTTTCTCAACGTGTGGAATTCCGAATGGCCGGCGCGTGCGAGCAAGCCCGTGATGGTGTGGATTCACGGCGGCGCGAACATGGGCGGCTCGGCGCTCGGCGCGGGCGGCATCGAACCGCCTTTCGACGGCGCGGCGCTCGCGCGGCACGGCGTCGTCGTGGTGACCGTGCAATACCGTCTGGGCCTGTTCGGCTTCATCGCGCATCCCGAGTTGACCGCCGAATCGCCGCATCACGCCTCGGGCAACTACGGCCTGATGGACCTCATCGCGGCGCTGCAGTGGGTGCGCGACAACATTGCGAAATTCGGCGGCAATCCGAAGAATGTGACCATCTTCGGCCAGTCCGCCGGGTCATTGAATGTCGGCTTGCTGATGACGTCGCCGCTCGCGCGCGGCCTGTTCCAGCGCGCCATTGAAGAGAGCGGATCGGTGGTCATCGGCGGACGTTCGACCGCGACGCTCGCCGAGGTGGAGGAGGCGGGCGTGAAGATGGCGGTGCGCCTCAATGCACCCGCAACGGGCGCGGTCGCCTTCATGCGGAAACTCTCCGCCGCCGACGTGTTGAAGGCCTCGCCCGCGTATGGCGCCGGCGGGCCGGCGCATCCGCAGCCGGATGTCGATGGCTATGTGCTGCCCAAGTCTCCGGCCGAAGTTTTCAAAGCGGGTGAGGAAGCGCCGGTGCCTTTGATGACCGGCAACACCGGCCGCGAATTTCCATTCTCGGGCGACGACGCCGCGCTCAAAAAAGCGATCGAGAAATTCTACGGACCGCTCGCGCCGCGCGCGTTGCGGATGTATCGCGTTGCGGCGCTGCCGGACGCCGGCGCTTATCCACCATACGGTCCCGCCGGACCGCAATTCGCCACCGATACGTTCTTCCGCTGCGGCGCGGTCCTGACGTCGCTGCAGCACAGCCGCAAGTCACCGACGTTCGAATACGAGTTCACCATCGGCGATCCGGCCGTGGGCACGCCGCACTCCGGCGAGTTGCAATACGTGTTCGGCAATCGCGGCGTCAAGGAGACGGCCGATCCCGACCCGAAGCGCGTCGCCGAGGTGCAACGCTACTGGACGAACTTCGCCAAGACCGGCGACCCGAATGGGGCGAATCTGCCCGTCTGGCCGAAATACGACGCCGTCAAACGCGGCTATCTGGAACTGACCAACTCCGGCCCTGTCGTGAAGTCGAATCTGCGCGGGCCTTTCTGCGAGGTCTTCCTCGAGAAGGTCGGGAAATAGGTCCGGCCGGCCGGCCGGTCAGAGTCCGAGCCCGGACTGGCCAGCCAACACCAGCTCCGCCAGCGGCCGGCGCGAGCGTGGAGCCGTCTCCGCGGTCTGGAAACGTTCGGGGAGCGTATCCGGCGCACCGGCATAGCCGATGGCGACGGCCGCCCCTAACTCGTAGTCGTCGGGAATCGCGAACGCCTGGCGCGCCGCGGCGCGGTCGAAGCCGCCCATGATGTGCAGGCTGAGTCCCATGGCCGTGGCCTGCACCGCCAGATGACCCAGCGCGATGCCCGCGTCGTGCAGCGCGTACGAATTCGGCGCGCCCGTTTGCGTGTACGTCTTCTTGGCGAGCGTCAGCAGGAGCACCGGCGCCTGGCGCGCCCACAATTGGTTCAATTCCATCAGCGAGCCCAGGAGCTTGGCGTAGTCCTCCTTGTCGCTCTTCCGGGCAACGATGAAACGCCACGGCTGCTCGTTATACGAGGACGGAGCCCAACGGGCCGCCTCCAGCAGCGCGACGATCTGTTCGGCTGTGACTTCGCGGCCGGAAAACGCGCGCGGGCTCCAGCGCGTGGCGATCAACTCGTGAACCGGCTGCTGCGTCCGGGCGTCCTTCACCGCGGCGAGGCCGCTCGCGCTGCTGAGGGTATCGGTGCTCATACCTCTCAGGATGCACGATGATTTCAAAAGGTAACTGAAATACTTTCTAAAGTTCACTAATTACCGTATAGTAACCATATGGCCACGCACGCCAGGGCTGGCTCCCATCCAGGCGAAAGCTGCGCTATGGGATCCTTGCTCCGGATTCTGGCGGGTCCCTGGACGCTGCACATCATCTGGATCCTGACCTCGGAAGGGCCCGCCCGCTTCGGCGAGCTGCGGCAGAAGATCGCCGGCATCTCCGCCAAAGTTCTGACGGAGCGCCTGCGGCTGTTGGAGACCGAAGGGTTTGTCCTCCGCCGTTACGAAGCGGCGATTCCACCGAAAGTCACCTATGCCCCGACGGACCGTATGCGGGAATTGAGCCCGGTGCTTTGCCAGCTCAACCAACTGGCGTCGTCCTGGTATGGCGGTGAGGCACGGCCCCGCGGGCGCGGGCAGAAACGATCCGCGGCATCGATTCGAAGCAGCGAAGCCCGATAAACTCAAGCCCCGCATTTTTCTCCAACCAGACACGGCCATCGCCCATGTCCACGAACGAACGGCGAGCGGTCCAAAGCAGCCCGCACAACCCTCGGCGCCGCAGACGGCCGGCGGACCGCCGAGGGGTCGCTCCCGCTGTGGGAAGTTGATAGACTTCCCGCTGAACAACGGCTTTTCGAAACCGCCGCCTGAGCATGGGGCTGGCTCTTTTGCGTGACCGGAAGAGGTGCTTATGCAGTCCTTCGGGAGTTCCTTCGTTGCGCTCGCCGCGGTGATCGCGGGCGTAGCCACTCCTCTTGCCTTCGGACAGGCTCCGGCAGGCACGGCCGGGCCAGCCGCCACGGTGCAGCGACCCGCTGCCGGGAACCTGCTCGATCTCGTCGTCCGCGATAAGAAGGGCCGGGTGATCGAGGATCTCAAGCCGTCCAGCATCACGGTCACCGACAACGGATCGAAGCAGAGCATCACCGGCTTCCGTCTGATTCAAGGCGCCGATGCCGTCGCCGCCGACGGGACGAAGATCCCGCTCGACCCGCTTCATCAGGTGCGTTTGGTGACGCTGGTTTTCGAAACCATGGCCGACGCGGATCTGCGCAGCCCTGAGCGCAATGCTTCGGCCGGCCTGCAATCTTCCACCCGCGGCGCCGACATCCAGGGCCTCGGCTCGGGCGGCGAAGCCGAGCGCCGGAAAACCGCCAGGAAGGCTGCGCTCGAACTCCTCCGCGACGCGCCGCCCGCGAACGTCTACTACTCGGTGCTCGCCATCAACACGCAACTTCTGGTCCTGGCTCCGTTCACCCGGGACACCGCCATCCTGGCCAAGGCCGTTGAGCGCGCCACATCGGGCAGCACCGCCACGGACATCACGCCGGACTCGAACCGCATCCGCGCCGAATTGCAGAGCTTCGTTGCGCAGCACGCGGGCGATGCGGCAGCCGCCGTGCAGACCGCGCTGGCGCGGGCCATGCTGGACGTGACGAACTCCGCGGCCTCGAACGCGGGTGGAGCGTGGCTCACCATCGACGCCCTGCAGTCGATTTCGCGCGGGCTCTCTGCCATGCCCGGGCGCAAGGCCGTGCTGTACTTCACTACGGGCCTGCGCGTGCCCACTTTCCTGGATGTTGCGTTCAATAACGTGAAAGGCCTGGCCAATCGCGCGAACGTCGCAATCTACGCGCTCGACACGCGCGGCGTGCAGATCCGGAGCCAGAACGACAGCGCCACGCAAGGGTTGAACGACGCCATCAGCGCCGCAGCGAGTTCGGATATGCGTGCCGCCATGCACGCTTCGGACGCCGTTGAATCGGCGGGGCGCGCCAATCTCCAACTGCCCCTTCGCGAGCTGTCCGAGGACACCGGCGGTTTCCTGATCGCCGACAGCAACAACCTCGCCGCGCCGCTGCGGCGCGCCGTTGAGGACATAAACAATTACTACGAGATCACTTACGATCCTGGCATTGCCGATTACGACGGCAGCTTCCGCAAAGTAAAGGTCGACATCGCGCGCAAGGACGCTGTCGCCCGCGCTCGCAGCGGCTACCTGGCTGTGCCCGCCGACGCCCGCGCGTCCAGCGTTCAGCCGTTCGAGATTCCGCTGCTGAACGCACTCGCGGCGGCCACGCCGGCGAAGGACCTGGAATTCCGCGCGCACCCTTTGTTGCTGCAACCCAGGGACGAGGGTACGGACCTGTCGTTGCTCATTGAGATCCCGCTGCGCGTGCTGGACACCACGGAAGACGTCAGCCGGAACACGACGAACATCAGCCTCGCCCTGGAGTCGCTGGTGAAAAACGCCGCCGGCGAGACCGTGCAGAAGTTCACCCGCGAGCGCTCGCTCCAGGTGACCGCCGAGCAACGGAAGGCGGGCAATTTCATGGAGAAGTTCGCCGCGACAATTCCGCCGGGCCAGTACACCGTCGAAAGCGCCGTGATGGACCGCGTGAACGGCAGGATCGGCGTTTTGCACGCCAGTCTTACGGTCGCCCCCAAGGCCAAGGGCGTCGCCATCTCCTCCATGACGCCGGTGCGGGCCTACGCGCCCAATGTCAAAGGGCTGGATCCCGGCGAGCCGTTTCAATTTCAGGGCGGCGTCGTCACGCCCATGCTGAGCAATACGGTTACGCGCTCGGATCAGGGTGTCCTGCCATTGTTCTTTACCGTTTATCCCGATCCGTCCGGCGCGGCCGGCGTCACCGTGGACATCGAGTTTTTCCAGAACGGGCAGAGCCTGCAGAAAGGCACTCTGCCGCTGCCGGCTCCCGATGCGCAGGGCCGCATCCCATACGTGTTCAGCGTGCCGGCCTCCATCCCGCCCGGCGAATACGAAATTCACGCTACCGCCCGCCAGGGCGACACGTCATCGCAGGCGAAGACGCTGGTCCGGGTGGAAGCGCAATAACCGCCGGACCATCTGCCGTGCCATGCGGCTTCCGGTCGCGGGCGCCGGATCGGCCGGCGAGAATACGGCCAGAGTTCCGAATCGAGCGTCTGGCTGAGCTTCATCCAAATGGAGGAGCGCTCTGGATAAAGCAGTTAAGATTACAGAAGACACAGCTTAGTGATGCGCGCTCGTTCAGCCGCGCCAGCGCCCCGTTGAGCCGCCGCGACGCCCCGCCGGACGGCGCGCGGGCCGGTTTACAAGTACTCCTGATAAAATGAAAGTTCCTATGCCTGGGTGCGGCCGGAGAACCCGCTAGCAACACGATGAAAACACTTTTCCTGAACCCGCCTTCTTTCGAAGGCTTTGACGGCGGAGCCGGTTCGCGTTGGCCCGCCACCCGGGAAATCGAATCCTACTGGTACCCGGTGTGGCTGTGCTACCCGGCCGGCATGCTGCCCGACTCGCGAGTCCTGGACGCTCCTTCGCACGGCGTGAGCATCCCGGAAACCATTGAAATCTCGAAGGACTACGAACTCGTGGTGCTCTTCACCTCGACGCCCGGCTTCCACGTCGACGTGCGCATGGCGCAGATGATGAAGGACGTCAACCCGAAGCTGAAAGTCTGCTTCGTCGGTCCGCCCGTCACCATGGAGCCCGAGACGGTGCTCAGCAATACGGCCGTCGATTTCGTCATCCGCCGTGAGTTCGACCATCAGATCGTCGCCTACGCCAAGGGCGAAAAGACCCTCGACGAGTTGCCGGGCGTCAGCTACCGGCGGCCCGACGGATCGTTCGTCCACAACCCCGAGGCGGGTTATGTTGAGAACCTCGACGAACTGCCCTGGGTCACGAAGGTCTATAAGCGCGACCTCGATTTCCGCCGCTATAACGTTCCGTTCCTCAAGAATCCTTATATCGCGCTCTACACGTCGCGCGGCTGCCCGGCCATGTGCACCTTCTGCCTGTGGCCGCAGACGCATTCCGGCCATCGCTGGCGGTTGCGTTCGACGGACGATGTCGTGGCCGAGTGCCAATGGGCCATCGAGAACTTCCCCGGCTTGCAGGAGATCTTCTTCGACGACGACACGTTCAACTACAAGCGCGAACGCACCATCGAGCTGTGCAAGAAGCTCGAAAAGCTGCATTTCACCTTCTCCTGCACCTCGCGCGTCACCACCGACGAAGAGACGTTGAAGGCGATGAAGGCCGCCGGATTCCGTCTGCTGATCGTCGGCTTTGAGTCCGGCGACGCGCAGGTCCTGAAGAACATCAAGAAGGGCGCCACGCCCGACATGGCGCGCCGTTTCGCCAAAAACGCCCACAAACTGGGGTTGCTGATCCACGGCGACTTCATCATCGGCCTGCCGGGCGAAACGCGCGAATCCGTCCGCAAGACCATCGATTTCGCCAAGGAACTCGATTGCCAGACCATCCAGGTCTCGCTGGCCGCGCCGTATCCGGGTACCGAATTTTACGATTACGCCAAGCGCAACAATCTGATTCAGATCGACGTCTCCATGACCGACGACGTGGGGCACCAGTTGCCCAACCTCATTTACCCCGGCCTGGATCGTTCGGAGCTGATGAACTGGGTTGACCGCTTCTACGACGAGTACTACTTCCGCCCGAAGGCCGTCTGGCGCATCGTGCGCAAGGCCATCTTCAATGGGGCTGAGCGCAAACGCCTTTACAAGGAAGCGCGCGAGTATCTGGCCCTGCGCAGCAAGCGCAAGCAGTTCGTCGCCGAGCAGCGCCGCCAATCCGCCGCGGCCGCCAGCGGCGATTGATCCGGTCGCGCCCGCAAAGCCGCTTTAACCCTCCCGCCCGGCGTCACGGCCGGGCGGCGAATCCCAGCGTTCGCGGGGTGTTATTCTTGTTCCCGATGGCATCGTCCCGCGCAGGCGGCGAAGAAGCCCGGAAGCGAATCCTCTCCAGTGGTCATTGTCAGCTACATCGTGATCTACAGTGTTGGCCTGCTCGGCTTTGCCGCCCTGGCTTATCAGGTTGTGGCGATGCTGGCGGCGGCTGTTTATCGCGTTGAATCCCTGCTGGTTCGCAACCGGCCGCAAGCGGCGAATCTGCCTCCGGTTTCCGTGCTGAAGCCCGTGGCCGGCCTGGAAGCGGGTTTTGAAAAGGCGATTCTCGGCCACGCCTTGCAGGACTATCCCGAGTTCGAAATCCTGTTCGGCGTGCACTCGCTGGACGACCCGGCGGTGCCGGCGATCCGGGCGCTCATCGCGAGCCATCCCGAAGTCCAGATCCGGCTGATCGCGTGTTCCACCAAAACGCCCAACGCGAAGGCTGGCATTCTGATTGACCTGCTACGCGAAGCGCGCCACCCGGTGCTGCTGGTCAACGACAGCGACATCAGCGTTCCGCCCGACTATCTGCGGCGCGTGGCCGGCCGGCTGGTGCTCGAAAAGGCCGGTTTGGTAACGTGCCTCTATCGTGCGACCGCGGGCTCGGTGGCCGGGCTGTGGGAAGCCTTCGGCATCTCCGTCGACTTCGTGCCCAGCACGCTGGTTGCGCCGCTTGTCGGCGTGCGCGAATTCGGCCTGGGCTCGACGCTGTGCTTCCGCCGCGAGGATCTTGAAAAGGCCGGTGGTTTCGAGGCGATCGCGAGCTACATCGCGGACGATTATCAGCTTGCCAAACGCATTACGAACAAGGACCGGCGCGCGGTGTTTTCCGAAGTCGTCGTCCAGACGAACCTCGGCGCGCCGTCCTGGTGGGACGTCTGCAAGCACCAGATCCGCTGGGCGCGCACCATCCGCGTTTCGCGCGGCGACGGCTTTCTCGGGCTGCCGTTCACGCATGCCGGATTGTGGATCGTGCTGGCGCTCGCGTGCCAGCTTTGGAGCCTGGCGCTGATGCTGATCCTGGCGCGCATCGCCATGGCCGTGGTGGGCGGCTTCTTCGCTCTGGAAAGCTGGCTCGCGCTGCTGCTCTCGCCGCTTGCTCCGCTCTGGGACGTGTGGGCGTTCTTCGTCTGGATCGCGGCCTTCATGGGACGCACCGTCGAGTGGCGCGGCGAACGCTATCACCTTGCCAAGGATGGCGTGCTCGAACGCATTGCGCGGTAATGCCCGCCGCCTACTCCTTGGGCCAACTGCACAGCGCCCGCACGTCTTCGATATTCAGCCGCGCTTCGGGATGGAGCGGACGGTAGTACGCGGGGGGCATGTCGCCTTTCGTCACCTCGTTGCAGACGCGCGTCATGCGTAGCCGGGTCATCTCCGCCGTGATGCCGCGCCATTCTGAAAAGTTCAGCTTGGCGCGGCCTTCCCGCACGTCGCTGACGATCAGCCAGGACGCGGGCCAGACGCGGCTGTACGCCGGCCAGACCGTATCGTTTGTGTGGCAATCCCGGCACGTCCGCCAGATGACGGCGCTGACCTCCTGCGGCGGCTGGGCCACTGCAATGAAGTTCGATCGGGGATCCACCTGCGGGTTTGTACGCTCGGGGGGGAAGAATTGCATCACAACAAGGATGCCCACAACGAGCGACACGAGCCCCCGGATGATTTTCTTCTGCATGGCGGTTTTCTCAGGCCTCCGGTTTCGGCGTCTTCGCCGTGCTGGGCGGCAACGCGGGCGGCTTGATGAAATCGGCCGGGATGGGGCCGGTGAGCGCGTGCAGGTATGTCGCGATGGAAGCGGCCTGCTCGCGGCTCAGCTTCTTGCCGAGTTGGTAATCGGCCATTTGCAGAATGGCGTCGTCCAGCGTTTTCACCTTGCCGTTGTGGAAGTACGGCCCGGTCTTTTCCACGTTGCGCAGCGACGGCACTTTGAAGATCATCCGGTCGCTGTCTTCCTTGGTGACCTTGAAGCGGCCGGGATCGCTCGCGTCGGGATACGGCTTCACGTTGCCCAGCTTCTGGTAGAGGTTCGCGCCGAGCAGTGCGCCGGCGTGGCAGGTCTCGCAGCCGGTCTCATAGAACACGTTGAAGCCGGCCTTCTCTTGCGGCGTAAGCGCCGCCTGGTCGCCCTTCAGGAACTGATCCCAACGCGCCGGCGTCATTAGCTTGCGCTCGAATGCGCCGATGGCGTTCGCGGCATTGTCGAACGTCACGGGGGCCTTCTGGCCGGGGAACGCTTTCTGGAAAGCTTTCACGTACTCCGGCATCGACTTCAGCACCGCGACCACCTGCTTGTCCGAGGCCATCGCCATTTCCACCGGATTCATCATCGGTCCCTTTGCCTGTTCCTCTACGTTCTTCGCGCGTCCATCCCAGAACTGGACGAAGTGCCCCGCGGCGTTATAGACCGAAGGCGAGTTCCGGTCGCCGTGCTGTTGCCGGAATCCTTCGGAGGTCGGCTGGCTATCCACGCCGTATGCGTCCAGTTTGTGGCAGGAGTTGCACGAAATGGTTTGGCTCCGCGACAGGCGCGTGTCGTAGTAAAGCATCCGTCCCAGTTCCACGCGCTCCGCCTCCGGGCTGCCCGCCACGGCGGGAACCGCCTCGGGGAGTGGCTTGAACATCGCCAACTTGTCGGGTTCGACAGTTTGCGAGGCTGTGGATGATTTGCCGCAGCCGGCCGCGAACAATAGCGGAAACACGGCCGCACAAAGAATTGCCAGGTGTGTTCTCTGCATGAAGTGGTCCTTTCCTTCGGATCGGTCCGCCGTCTTATCGGCCCTCATCATACGTCAGACCTGCGGATTCGTATCCCCAAATTCGCCTCGATCCACATTGAGCTGGCGCATCCTGAGAGCGGATGGCACGGGCACTTTGTCCGCATCTGGCGGCCGCCGCCCGGCACTTTGATGGATGGTGGATTTATGCGAACAGGATCCAAAAATCCTGGGCCGCGCCGGGACTTCGATGGCGCGGCTGCGTGGGGCGCTTACGGCCTGCTTTTTGACGGCGGCGCCGTCTGCTCTTCCAACTCACGGCCAAAGAGGTAGGCGCGCAGTCCGGGATGCACGGCGAGCGCGATGATAAAGGGCGCGGCGTACGGGACTACGCCGGAGATCAGGTAATCGCTCACCGCCAGCAGCCATTGTGTCTGCGCGCCCGGCGGACCGGACACCGCGGCCGCCGAACGCTGCGCCGATGTTTCGGCCAGCGCAAAAAACAACGCGACCTCGACCGCGACGCACAGCGCCGTGCCAGCCAGATAGGCACGCAGGTAGCGCCGTTCGACCGGGACCGCCAGCAGCAACGCCCAGAACACGGGCAGGCTGAAGGTGAACATGAACAGGTCGCTGCGTTTGAGCTCGAACTCGATCGAGTGAATCTGGAGCTTGCCGCCGGGCGCTGCCGGATTTGCCACGGTTCGCTCCAGCGGCACGCGCAGGCTCCAGTCGCCGGACGCCGTTTCGCCGGTCACTTCGGGCCCGGCCAGCCAGCTCACGGCCTGCACGCCAGCCCGCAAACCCGCGAGAAACGGCTCCCGCAGCGCGAACCACCACAGCCCGAGGCAGACGATCAGCAGCACCGAGCCGCGCGCGAGCAAGCGGCGTTGCATTCGCTCAGCCGGCATCGCGCGCCGTTCCGGGACGCTCCGTCCAGCACACCCACAGACGGAAGATCACGACGACATCCAGGATGAGCAGGCACTCCCATAAATACTGGTGCGCAAATTCGAAGAGCCGGTAATTGTATTGGCCGATGTAATAGAGACTGATGAAACGGACGATATTGACCGCCTGAATGATCAGCGCGCCGGCGAGCACGCCCGCGGCTTTGAGCCTCCAGGCGGCCGGAAAGGCTACAATCGCCGCCCATAACAGCAGCGTCACCGTCACCGCGTTGCAGCCATCCTTCATCTCCACGGCAAAGCCGCCCGCCGGGTCGCGCAGTACGGCGCCCTGCAGTTCGGCGTGGCCGCCGCAACACCGGACAACCGCGTGCGAGACCCATGCCAGGCCGGATGTGAACCGTACGTCCACTGCTTGCGCGGGAGGCGTCTTCAGCAATCCGATCGCCGTGAGAAAGCAAGCGGCAAAGATCAATGCGAAGCGCAGCGGGCGCAGATTTCCTGCTGTATGGCGCGCCGTGCCGCCGCTGGCTTTGGCCCTGTCGGGAGCACTCATGCGCGGGATAAAATCCTCATCTTTTCGAGTATAAACTTTGGGCTGAAAACGGTCAGCGGTGTCCCAATTCGGTACAAGAATGTCCTGGCGAAGGGCCGTATTGCCGTTGAATGCCGGGCGCGGTTTTCACAAGAGCCGGCGAGTGTCTTCGCACGATATGATTTAAAAGGTCAGCCCAGGCGGCGCCGCGGCGTTGTGCCGCCCGTTCGGTTTTCCAGCCCCGATCCCTCGCCGGGCGTGCGAGTTCTCTTTCACAGTGGCTGGAAATACAAAGCAAAAGGAGCAGCAGGTTTGGAAATCTCGAGCAGGCTTGGCGCGTATTACGCCGATGCCGCTTCCCAGTCCCTCGCTTCGGGCCGTCGCACCCGGAGCTATGGCCGCGTTTTGCAGATGGCGCGGATTGCCTTATTGATTGTGATCGCGTGCCCAGCGGTGTGGAGTCTTCCGGGGTCGAATCCCGGCGATCCGCTCTACTGCCAGCCGAACGAAGGCACATCGTTCCTGATCGTCAATGGCGGCGCCGGCGTGTTTACGGCCGACTCCGATTGCTACAACAACAACATCGCAAATGACACCGATACGACGATCGCCACCGCCCAGGGAGGGGTACTGACCAGGGCGCCGGGCACCGGCGACTATGTCTACACGCCGCCGACGCCCGATTTCGTCGGGCTCGATACGTTTCAGATCCACGTGACAACCGTGTGGAACGCCGCCGGCGGTACGGGGACGGAGGGTGGCACAGTGCGGCCGGGTGGACCCGCCACATTCACGATCACCCTGAATGTGATTCCCGCCACGGCGGCCTTCAACGCCGCCTATGGCACGGCGACGGCAGTGCCGGTTCCGGCAGGCAGTATCGCGGGCTGTTCCCCGGCTGGGAATGCGTGGCTGGGACCGGCGGCCGGCGTCGTGTATGGTTGCACTACCGGAGTTACGGCCGGTTCCGTGCTGCCGTCCCACGGAACCCTGACGCTCGTTGGCGGGGTGCTGACATATACGCCGGCAGCCGGCTATTCCGGTACGGACTCCTTTACCTTCGAGGTCCGGGGGGTTAACAGCGACGGGAATGCGGCGTTGAGTTCCGGCATGGTCACCGCCCAGGTGACGGTCGGCGCGCATCCCGCCACGGTTCCGGCGCTGGGCCCGTGGGGCTTGCTGCTGCTGTGCCTGACGCTCCTCGGGTTCGGCATAAAGAGCAGCGCGCTGCGTCCGCCTTCGTTCCGGAGCTAGACAGGAACATGGCCGTGGGGTGGCGCGCCGGCGGAAACGGCGTCCCGCGCGCTACCGCCGGCCAGTCCCGTTACTTCATCTTGAACACCACACTGCGCGACAGGCTGTCGCGATGCGAGCCGGGCACGGTGACTTCGTAGTAGAGCTTCTCGGCCATGTTGCGCTCCGCTTCGGGCATGTTCTTTTCCGCTTCTTCGAACGCCGCCATGACCTTGTCCTTGGCGGCAAGGTCCGGCATCGTCAGAATGGTCCACACCAGGCCCGGCTCCATCGTGTGGACCGCCTCGCTGTCCAGTTCGTAGGCGTAAATCACGCCGTCGGCGACCAGCTTGTCGAGCACCGGTTTGTCGTACTTCTTAAACAGCTCCATGAAGTCCCGGACGCGCTCCGGCTTTACCCGCACCATGTCGAAATCCCCCAGCGGTTTACTGCCCGCCGGCACGCTCTTGTGCGCCTCCTCGCGGGTCCGGATGACCAGGTCATGATGGGCCGCCGGGTCGGTCATGGCGATCAACTCCTGCATGACATCCGGATGAGCCGCGATGAAGTCGTGGATCGCCGACTCCTCCTTATCCAGCGCTGCGTAGTTGGGCACCGTGACCCAGAAGGCGACATTCGTCTCGCCAGGGACATGGAGCAGATCGACGTCTATGCCGTAACTCAGGACGGTTCCCGCGGCCAGCAACTGGTCGAGGACGGGAGTGAACGCCGCGCCCTTCTCGATGAACGCCGTCTCCTTGCCCGGCATCACCTTGAACGTTGCTACGGAGGTTAGGGATTTGTACGACTGTGCGGGGAGCGTTGTAGCGGCGCACAGCAGGGTCGCGAAGGCCAGCAGACGGGTCGTCATGTCGGGCGGGCATCCTTTTTTTTGAGGGGAAGTTGTTGGTTTGCGCCAGGTCAAATCCAGAGCAAGGAATGACCGGCGCCTCCAGAGTGGTTCGAATCTACACTGGAACGCGAGACTTTGTCCAGCGGTATTTGCCGATCCTGCCGGCGACCGCTGCGCTGCGGTTCGGCGACTGTCCGCACCCGAAGGTGCATGGTAATTCTTACCCGCTGGCATTGCCTGACGGCGACGTTTTGCCTGCCACCTGCCGGCCTCTCAACCCGTGGACATTCCGTCCTATCCGCACGGGCCTGCGGTTTCCGGCGATCCGCGTGACTCCGGCGGACGTCGCGCCAGCCGTCGGATTTTGGCACGCGGTTTGCTGTGTCACACGGGGCTCGCCGGGCGGTCCGGCAATTTCTACCGCTGGCGCGCCCGGCCCTGGGGCAGAAAGGTGGGACTGCGCCTGAGAGTACGGGCAGGCCGTGGACAGGAACTCAGGGCGGTTGTTCCGGCCGGCCGCCGAACGGCTTCCTGACCCGCTGGTGTTCCAGAGAGTCAAAACTCTCGCGCCGCAGTGGCTTCGCGGCCGTCCTGGCGTTGTTTCCGGTCTCAGGACAATGAGTTGGGCCGCGGCGCCATAATCGGCTCTACCAGGGCCATCGGACAGGATCGCATGGGAGGAAAATCATGATCCGTTCTAGGTCGTTTATGCCAGCGTTGCTGGCGCTTGCTCTTTCCGCTGGTTCCACGGGGCTGGCTCAGGATATGGGCTCTCAGAACCATGGGAAAGGGAACGGCAATGGCAATGGAAACGGGCAAGGCGTTGTCGAGGTTGTGGGACGCATGGTGTCCGCGGAGGGCCTGGGCCTGAGCACCAAACTGAGCACGTCCATGCTGGTTCGTGCACCGGAACTGCCCGTTGACGTCTTTTCGCTGCTGCCTCTTCCGCCGGGCACCGATCCGCTGACCTCGGGCAGCGCGGCTGTGCGGCAATCGGGCGGCGCGATCATTACGCTGAAGGGCGCCGTCGCCAGCCAGAATTATGACGTCTGGTTTTGCCGCTACTCCTCGGTTGCCAACCACTGCGCGCAACTGGGAACGGTGGCCACCGACACCAACGGTTACGCGCATGTTGCGCTGAACTTCCTGGCGGCGAACAGCGCCACTGCCGGCGTCTTCGCCATCGCGCGCGGCGGCGCGGTGCAGTTCGTCAGTGGGTTTGAGACGCCTGCCTCGACGACGCCGCAGGGCATCGCGATCACTCTCCAGGGCACGGTCGGAGTGGTGACGCTGAGCACTTCGTCGTTCACGCTGGACGGCTCAAGCCTGATTATCGTGACGGACTCGTCGACGAACTTCAAGGGCGTGGCGGATCTGGCGGCCGTGACCGCGGGCACTCCCGTCCTCATTCACGGCATGCTGCGGACCGACGGCACGGTGCTCGCTTCGTCGGTAATCGTCGAGTAGCATTGCGGCGACGGCCGGGCGTCGGCGCGGCCGCTCGCTCCGCGATCCATGTTCCGGGCACGGTGTTGATCTGACGATGACGGCGACTGGCGCTGTGCCCGCGGGGAATATTCACTGCTGCATGCCCCCCTAACGCCGCGGACGTGTGTAGATGCGTCCGCGGCGTGCCGCGCCAATACTTCGCCCAATGCCACAGCGCGTAGCCCCGGCCACCCGCGCGGAGCCTTGCCTGCCGCCTTGCCCGGCATCTTCCTGAGCCTGCGCCGGCGCGCCTCGCCAAGCCGCCGAACGAACTGCGCGCGCGTGCCCGGCGGCATTGCAGTATGATCGCTGTTTCACCCATGTTCACCTTCTCCCATCGCACTCTCCGTCTGGCCACTTCCGTGCTGTTGCTGGCGCTGCCCGCGCTCGCCGAGGTAAGCCTGCCCAACCTGATTGCCGAGCATATGGTCGTGCAGCGCGACATGCCGGTGCATGTCTGGGGCACGGCGGCGCCGGGCGAGGCCGTGAGCGTGACCTTCCGTGGCGAGACGCGCTCAGCGCACCCCGACGAGTTCGGCCGTTGGAGTGTCTATCTCCCCGCGGGCACCGCGGGCGGCCCGTTCGAGTTGACCGTCAAAGGCACGAACACCATCACGCTGCGCGACGTGCTGGTGGGCGACGTGTGGGTGGCCTCGGGCCAGTCGAATATGGAAATGGCCGTGCGCAGCGCCAAAGACGCCAGGGCCGAGATCGCCGCCGCCAACTATCCGCGCATCCGTCTGTTCCGCGCGCTGAACCGCGTGGCGGACTACCCGCTCGAAGATGTCGCCGCGAAGACGTGGGTTGTTACTACGCCCGAGACGGTCGAGGAGTTTTCGGCGGCGGCCTATTTCTTCGCACGCGAACTGCAAAAGAAGTATGGCGTGCCCATCGGCTTGATCGAATCGAACTGGGGCGGCACGCCCGCTGAGGCGTGGACCAGCATGCCGTCGCTCGGCGCTGACGCGGCGCTGATGCCGGTCTTTCTCGAATGGGGCAAGCTGATGCGCGATCGCTCGACAACGCTGCGGCGGCAGGACAAGCAGATCCAGGAATGGGAGAAGGCGGTCGCGAAGGCTAAAGCGGAAAGCCAGCCCGCGCCCGGCCACCCGTGGTTTGCGAACCAGGACAATTGCTGGCAGCCCGCCGGGCTATTCAACGCGATGATCGCCCCGCTGACGCGCCTGCCCATCCGCGGCGTCATCTGGTATCAGGGCGAGAGCAACGCCGGACCGGAGCGTGCGCCGCTTTACGCGCACCTGTTTGAGACCATGATTCAGGACTGGCGGCGGGCTTGGGGCCAGGGCGATTTCCCGTTCCTCTTCGTGCAAATCGCCAATTTCAAGACCGGGCCCGACGCCATGTGGCCGGAAGTGCGCGACGCGCAGCGCCGCACGCTCGCGCTCGCCAATACCGGCATGGCCGTGACCATCGACATCGGCGAGGCCGGAAATATTCATCCGTTGAATAAGCAGGAGGTCGGACGTCGTCTCGCGCTGGCGGCAGAAGCCATCTCGTACGGTGAGAAGATCGAGTATTCGGGGCCGCTGTTCCGCCAGGCGATCGTCGAAGGCGACGCCTTGCGCGTGTGGTTCGATCACGCGGCGAGCGGCTTGAAGGCCGATGGCGAAGTCCGGGGCTTTGAAGTGGCCGGTGCCGACGGCAAATTCGTTGCGGCGCAGGCGCGCATCGACGGCTCGTCGGTTGTGGTTTCCGCGCCGTCGGTGGATGCGCCGAAGCATGTCCGCTACGCCTGGAAAGACGTGCCGGAGTGCAACCTGTTCAACGGCGCGAACCTGCCCGCATCGCCCTTCCGCTCGGACGAGTAGACGGCCGTGTGGGGCGGACGTCCACGTCCGCGCGGGCTCTGGTCCAGACCGGGTACATCCTTTACATAGTTCACCGGGGACATCGTTTACACTTTGCGGCACGCTCTTGAGTAGGAGCGTCTATGGGCTGGAAAGTGAGCGGGGTCGTGGAAGAGC
>Ga0268360_1000164_pt1 | contig 138314 bp, 113 predicted proteins | sample BioMet11_FD_192465 | JGI IMG/M metagenome (GOLD analysis project Ga0268360, IMG submission 192465) | Sewage microbial communities from Oakland, California, United States - Biofuel 11 (Illumina Assembly) | ecosystem: Engineered > Wastewater > Sewage > Unclassified | place: USA: California... | reverse complement strand
TATATGGAACGGGCGGGGGCAAAGGGACCCGCCTCCCGTCGGTCGGCGCGCAAGAGCTGAAGCCAACCGCCGCCAACGGAACGAAATATCGTTTGACAGAGAAGGGCCTTCTCATGGAAGCCGCGAATGAAAAGAGCGGTCCCTCCGCAAGTGGCTGATAACCAGTGGGATGCAACCGCTCCCTCACGGTCGCGTTTCAAAGCGCAGATCCGCCACGCGGCGGCGGATCTGCGCCGACGGTCCGGGTGTCTACAGAAAAGCCGAAACAGCCGTAAGGCTGCTCGGGCCTTTCTGCGGATTCCAGGCTGGCGTGCCGGACCAGCTTCGGCCGCGCCCGGTGGAGGCCCTCGTCATCTTTCGCCACTCGGTGCTGGAAGCTGGCGCCGGCAGGCTGCCCGGCTCCACCGCGACGGTGGCCGAACACCCGCCCGATAAGCCCCGGCGACCCGCCGGATGCCCCCCGCTCACGTTCGGGCGCCGGCGCAATCGCGACGGTCCACGACGAGATGCGGCGGGGCGGATGGGGCTCGCGGGGCCGGGGCGGGTCTTGAAACGGACGGCGTTGAAACCGCGCCCAGCCGGTTTACACTAGTTCCGAAACTGCGCCACTCTCGCAGCTTGATGCAACCGGCTTTGTCTCCAGTCCGTCCAAATAGTGCCGCCATTTGCCCGATTCCTTCCAAGTAAAAGACCACCAATAAGATAGCCCAGAAGAGCTATTGCATCTTGAGTAACCGTTCCCCCTCTCGTTGCGTACTTATAGGCAGATAGCGGAGAAGGAAAAAGGAGGCGAGGAAAGAGATGACAAAGCCGATGAGCCGGACTTTACTGGTGGCTATTCTGGGCGCTCTGCTGGGAGCGGGCGCACTGCCAGCCAAGGATGTCTCCCTTTCGGACAAGGTGCGGCACGAACTCAACATGCTGCCCTACTACGGCGTTTTCGATGCGATCACCTATGAGGTGAATGGCAACTCGGTGACGCTTGGCGGAGCGGTTCACTACCCCGTGCTCGCGAGTGACGCCGTCAACGTGGTGAAGCGCATCCCCGGTATCGACAGCGTAGAAAACAAGATCGAAGTCCTGCCGCTGTCGCGCTTCGACGATCAAATCCGGCTGGCTGCCTGGCGCGTGATCTACTCGTGGCCGACGATGTCGCGAGTCTCGACAATGCCGCTGCCGCCGGTGCGGATTCTGGTAAAGAACGGGGACATTACGCTGGTCGGCATGGTTCCGACGCAAGCCGACAAGGACGCTTTGACGCTGCGGGCCAACTCGATCGCGAATGTCTTTTCAGTGAAAAACGAACTCGTGGTGGAGAACCCTCCGAGCCATAAGGGTTAACGCTGAAATGTGCCGGGCCGCGGCTGGCGCTTTCGCCGCGGCTCCTGCCTGCCCCGGGGCAGAAAAGATGTAAAAAGTGTGGAACAGAGTATTGCATAGTGCGGTATAACTTCTGATTGAGTACTGACTTTCTAGTCACCGCCGGGACGCGAAAATCGCCCCGGCGCTTTTTTGCCGGCGCAATCAGCATGACTGCCGTACCGGCAACGCAGTCTAAACAAGTTTTACGATTTATGTAAGCCGGCGCCTTCGCCAGCCACGTGGCGGTCCGCTTTTGCGTTCGCGCCGCGCCGCGAAAGAGCGCCAGCCGCTCCGTCGCGGACCGCACCGCGACCGTCCAGCCAGGAGGGGAGGATGCGTCCGCGTTTTCACCGGTTCTGAAAACGGCCCTGCTCCGCAGTGCATCTCCGGTGACGCGGGGCACGCGTCCCTCGGCCGTCAGCACGGAGTTGCGCCCTTCCTGGCGAAGTGCCCGCGAGCGCGCAGTTCCGTCCCGGGCCAGCCGGATTCAGTAGAATCGGGTTTGCCTATGCTGCTCTACGCTCTGACCATCTTTCTGAGTGCCTTCCTGCTCTTCCAGGTCCAGCCCATCATCGCCAAGATGATCCTGCCATGGTTCGGCGGAGGCGCGGCGGTCTGGGCGGCGTGCCTGCTCTTCTTTCAATGTGTGCTGCTGCTCGGCTATGGCTATGCGCACGGTATTGTGCGGCGGCTGCGGGCACGGCAGCAATGGGCGCTGCACACTGTGCTGCTGGCCGTCAGTCTGGTTTCCCTGCCGATCGTACCCAGTGCGGTTTGGAAACCCGTCGATCCGTCGGCGCCGGTGTGGCACATCCTCGGGTTGCTCGCGGTGACCGTCGGGCTCCCGTACTTTTTGCTTTCGACCACCGGTCCGCTGATCCAGGCCTGGTTCGTCCGCGCCCATCCGGCGTCCACGCCGTACCGGCTGTACGCGCTCTCGAACCTCGGCTCGATGCTGGCGCTACTAAGTTACCCGGTCCTGGTCGAGCCCACGCTGACGCTGCGGCGCCAGGCGGTGACGTGGTCCGTGGGCTTCGTGCTGTTCGCGCTGCTATGCGCCTGGACTGGCTGGAAGAGCCAAAAGGCGGATCCCGCGCCAAGCGCCGCCGGGGACGCGGTCGAAGCGCCGGAAGAGGCCATCCCGGCGCCGCCGTCCTGGCGTCTGCGGCTGTTCTGGGTTGCGCTGGCGGCGTGCCCGTCCATGCTGCTGTTGGCGCTCACCAGCCACATGACGATGGATGTGGCGCCGATCCCGTTCCTGTGGATTCTGCCGCTTGCGATTTATCTGCTCAGCTTCATTCTGTGCTTCGATACCGTGCGGTGGTACCGGCGGATCGTCTTTCTGGCGCTGCTGCCGGTCGCGCTCGGCGTGACCGCATATTTGATGGGCAAATCGCCGGCCGACCTGCCGAATGTGTGGACCCCCATCGCTATTTTCTCGGCGGCGTTCTTTGTCTGCTGCATGGTCTGCCACGGCGAGTTGGCGCGGCTGAAACCGCACCCGCGCTACCTGACCGGCTTCTACCTGATGCTGTCGATCGGCGGCGCCGTGGGCGGCGTGTTCGTCGCGCTCATCGCGCCGGCCGCCTTCAATTCGTACTATGAGTTCCCCATCTCGCTCTGCGTCTGCGGCGTGCTCGCGCTCGCGGTGGTCTTTCGGGAGGAGGCGTGGCCCTTCCGGCGCGACCTGCTGGGCTGGCCGTCGATCGCCGTCTTCACGCTGGTGGCCTTGCTGATCGGCTTTGAGGGACGCGCGATGCGGGACGCCGTGCGGGGCAACGTCTTTGTCGGCCGCAACTTCTACGGCGAGTTGAAGGTGACGCAATACAACAGCTACTACGCCTGGGACGGCTACCGCGCCCTCGCGCACGGCTCCATCAATCACGGTGAGCAATATACTCATCCGGCGCGTCACCGGCAGCCCACCACGTACTACTGCCCCGACACCGGCGCGGGCCGTTTCCTGGCGTCCAGCATCGTCGGAACGCCGCAACGCGTCGCCGTGATCGGGCTCGGCACCGGGACGATGGCCGCTTACGGCCGCCCGGGCGATTCCTACCGCTTTTATGAGATCAACCCGATGGTGCCGGTGGTCGCCAACACGTATTTCACCTATCTGAAGGACTCCGATGCGTTGATCGACATCCGCATGGGCGACGCGCGGCTGTCGCTAGAGCGCGAGGCGCCGCAGAATTACGACCTGATCGCCGTCGACGCATTTTCGAGCGACTCCATTCCTGTGCATCTACTGACGCGCGAGGCGCTGCAGCTTTACTTCCGGCACCTCAATCCGCAGGGCATCCTGGCGGTCCACATCTCGAATCGCTATATCAACCTGGAACCGGTGCTGGAGCGCGGCGCCGCGGCGCTGGGCAAGGCGGCCCGCGTGTACGAGACCGACGACAACGACGAAGGGACGTGCTACGGCACCACGTGGGTGCTGCTCGCCTCCGATCCCGCCATCTTCAACCGCGACGAGCTGAAGAACGGCGTGAAGCCCACGCCCGCGCCGTGGCTGCGTACCTGGACCGACGACTATTCGAACGTCTTCCAGGTGCTGCGGGAGCGGCACGACTGAGCGCGCGGCCGCACTGCAAATGATTGATAGAACACTGGATATGCAACCGCTCCCTGACGGTCGCGGCTCCGTTTCCAGGTTGGGCTCCGTTTCCGGGTTGTCTGTGCTTCCGGCCTAACGGCCAAGGCGCTGCATTTCGAGGATCGTGTTGCGCAGACGCTCGGTCAATTCGGCGCGATCCGCCGTCTTCAAACCGTCCACTTCGATCGGATCGCCGATGCGCAGCGTCACCTTGCCGGGGCGCATGTAGCCCGAGTGCATCGGCAGGATGTCGTGCAGGCCAATCATGCAGACCGGCAGCAGCTTCACTTTGCCCTTGATGGCCAGGTAGGCCGCGCCGTCCTTGAATTCCTGCAACTCGCCGTTCTCCGACCGGCCCCCTTCGGGGAAGATCAGCACGCTCTGATGGCGCTCAATGAGGATCGCGCCGACTCCGGCCAGCACTCGCAGCGCCGCGCGCCAGTCGTCGAGCGGCACCGAAATGTGCCCGGCCCGGCTCAGGTGCGGCCCGATGAAGGGGACTTTGAAAAGCTCCTGCTTGGCCATGAAGCGGAAGTTGGCGGGCAGATAGGTCAGCAGCACCGGCGTGTCCATATAGCTCACGTGATTCGAGACGATCACGTAGCTTGTGTCCGGGTCGATCTTCTCCAGGCCGACCGTCTTCACCTTCACGCCGCCGCACAGGAGCAGCAGGCGCGCCCACACGCGGGCCACCTTCAATTGCCGGTTGCCGTTCGTATCCCAATGCGCCACGGCGACGCTGATGCTGCCCATGATCGCGGTGCAGACGATGATCAATGGATCGCGAATCAGGAACGCGACGAGATAACTGAGTGACATTGGAGCCAGTCGAAAATGCGCAAACCGAGATTATCCCACGAGCCCAAGTAAGGCCCGGATCTCGCCCACCAGGTAGAGCGAGCCGGTGATGAAGACCACGTCTTCGGGCGGCGCCTGCAAGGCCAGCGCGAGCGCGTCGGCGGGCGCGTCGACAACCCGCGCTCGGGTCTCGCCGCTGATCTCGCGGATCTCTTCGGCATGGAAGGCGCGCGCCTGATGCGGCGTGGTGAAAATCAGCTCTTGCGCGAGCGGGAACAGCTCCGGCCCCATGACGCGCAGGTCCTTGTCGCGCATGGCGCCGAAGACCATCCAGATGCGTTTGCCCGCGTGAAAGCGGCGAATGTAGGCCGCGAGCGCCCGCACGCCCGAGGGATTGTGCGCGCCGTCCAGAAAGACGTCGGGCGCCGTGCGGACACGTTCGATACGGCCGGGCCAGCGCGTCGCGGCGATGCCATCGTGAATCACCGCGGGCGTCAGGCGTGCGAATTCACCGCCGGCCGCCGCTAGGACCTGCAAGGCGGCAATCGCTGTCAACGTGTTGTCCACCTGGTGCTCACCGACGAGCGGGCAATCCACCGGAACCTGTTGCGCGTCGTGCACGGCCAGGAAATGGCTGCCGAGGGCGTCGATCGCCAGCTCGCGCGCTTCCCAATCCGTCGCGTGTGCGACAGGCGAGCCCAACTCCGCGGCGCGCCGTTCCAACACTTCCAGCGCTTCCGGCCGCTGCCGCGAGAATACCGCCGGACGGCCGGGCTTCAGGATGCCGGCCTTTTCGAAGGCAATTTCAGGGATGGTCGAGCCGAGGTATTTCTCGTGATCGAAATCGATGGCGGTGATGACGCTCGCCAGGGGATCGACGACGTTGGTCGCGTCCAGGCGTCCGCCCATGCCGGTTTCGAGCACCACGACTTCAGCATGCTTCTCACGGAACAGGTGGAAGGCCATCGCCGTGATGGTCTCGAAATAGGTCGGGTGCATGTCGATGGCGCCCGTGGCGATCAGCTTCTCCGCGAGCGCATGCACGGTGTCGAAGGCGGCGGTGAATTCTGCCTGCGTCACCGGCTCGCCGCACACTCGTACGCGCTCGGTGGGTTCGACCAGATGGGGCGAAACGTAGAGGCCCGTGCGCAAGCCCGCCGTGCGCAGGACGCGTTCGAGCAGCGCACAAGTGGAGCCCTTGCCGTTCGTGCCGGCGACGTGGACGAAGCGCGCGGCGTCTTGCGGCCGGTCCAGGGCGTCGAGCAGCGTGCGAATACGCTCCAGGCCGAGTTTGATGGTCTTGAATTCGTTGCCGAGGGAATAGAGGAACCGGACGGATTCGGGATACGAGGTGCTCAGGACTGCTCCTAACGCGCCCCTGCCAGAACCCTGGAAGGAAGGTCCGGAGGATCGCCGGAAGTTCCGGGGCGCCTACTCGTTATCGTATCGGACTCGCGCCGGAGGGCGCGCGCGGCGTGCTCCTCATCTGCATTTGGCGCGCTTCGACTTCTCAAACTGCGGGCCTGAATGCCCCGCGCAGGCTGAAAGCCTGCTCCACCGCGCCGCATGCCGGATTCCATGACAGACTGAGGGGTGCGGAAATGGCGGCCCTCCCGGCCGGCGGGCCGCGCATTTCTTTGCGGCGCTCCGACTTTCCCACGCGTGGGAGCGTCCTAGAATCAGACAGATCCGGCCGGAGGCCGAGGAGACGAGCGGATTGAAGCTCCGCGAGGCAGACGAACGTGACTTGGTGCCGCGCGCCCGCAAGGGTGATGTGGAGGCCTTCAACGTCCTTGTATCTCGTTGGGAGAAAAGGATCTACAACTATCTCCTGCGGCTTGCGCCGGACGCCGACGAGGCTTTCGACCTGAGCCAGGAGACGTTCCTGAAGGCGTTCCAGAACCTTAAGCGTCTGGACGCGCCCGAACTCTTCGGCCCGTGGCTGTACCGGATCGCACATAACGAGGCGATCAGCTTTTTGCGGCGGCGGCGGCCGGAGAGCGATCCGCCGGAGCAGGCGACCGGGCAGCCGGGAGCGTTCGGTATGGCGCGCGTCGAGATTTCGCTGGCGGTGGAACAGGCGCTTCAAGCGCTGACGCCGGAGCAGCGGGAGTCCGTCGTGTTGAAGGTCTGTGAAGGGTTCAAGTTCGAAGAGATCGCATCGATTCTCGATACGCCGACTTCGACGATCAAGTCGCGGGTCTATTCGGCGCTGGAGGCCATGCGAGCCGTGCTCGCGCCAGCAGCGGAAACCAAGGTGGCGGAGGAATGAAGGAGACGGCGATGGATTGCGCACGGTTCGATTGGAAAGGCTACGCGCTTGGTGAGTTGAGCGCGACGGAAACCGCCGGGTGCGAACGGCACCTCGATAGCTGCGAACAGTGCCGCGCGGAAGTGGCGCGCTGGCGGACGACGGTCGCGTCCTTGCGGAACCTGCTGCCCGACGTGGAGCCGCCGCGCCGCATCGTGTTTGCGCCGGAGCCGGTGGCCCCCGAGCCGGTGCTGACGGACCCGTGGTGGCGCCGCCTGTGGAATTCCGGCCCGCAATTGGGCTTCGCCTCCGCCATGGTCTTGGCCGTGGCGCTTGTCGCGCACGGCGCTCTCACGCGGACGCCCACCGCGCCGGCGCCTATGACCGCCGCGCAACTTGACGCGCGCACCCAGGCCCGGATCCACGAAGAAGCGCTCAAAGAAGTCAATCGGCTGCTCCCGCAAGCCGTCGACGCAGCCTTGCGGGATGCGGCGAACCGCCAGGTCGGCGAACAACTCCAACCGGCGTTGGCGAGCTTCAAACGCCAGATGAATCACGAAGAGCAGTTGCGCGAGGCCGCCGCGGCGGAGCGGCGCGACGCCGACCAGAAAGCGGTCCGCTACGCCTTTGAGCGGCTGGAGCGGCGCATCACCTACGCCACGCTTTCCGCGGTGCGCACGCAAGGAGGCGAATGATGAGTCTCGTTTCGTGGCGGTTTTCTCCGCTGTTCGTTCTCTGTCTGACGGCCGGTCTGCCGGTGCTTGCCGCTCAACCGGCGGCGCCGGCGGGCGGACCGCCTCCGGCCGAGATCGAGGCCGTGCAGAAGGCCTGCGACCAGGCCATCCGGGGCTATAGCATCGATGCGCCGCTCGACCATCTGCTGCCCACTCATGGCGTGTATATCGACGGGTTTGGCGCGGTGTTTGTCACCGATGTGAACCTGATCTCGTTGCCGCCGCTGTGGGGCTTCGGCGGCCACATCGCCCCGGGCGAGATCAAGCGGATTCACGATAGCAAGTTGAAGCGGCTGCCCGCGGTGCGCCAACTGATGACGCAAATGCTGTTCGACGCCTCGAAGACGCTGGTCCATCTGTCGCCGGACGAGAGCATCCTGTTGCATTTCAACTTCTATTCCATGGAGTTGGAGGATCGCACCGGGCTGCCGAAGATGATGACCATCCAGGGCAAAAAGAAAGATCTGCTGGAAGCGGCCACCGGAAAGCTGCCAGCGGCGGAAGTTTCAGGCATCCTGAAAGTAAAGGTGCAGTGATTCCGAGTCCGGGCGGCGTTTCACCGCGCCCGCGAATTCCACCGAGAAAAGGCACGTTGAAAAGGCCCGCATGAAGCGATTGGGCGAAATCCTGATGGAGCGCGGCATCCTCGCGCAGGAAGACCTGGACCGCGCGCTGGAAATCCAGCGCGAGCGGGGCGACAAGATCGGCCGCATTCTTGTCGACCTTGGTTTCATCGCGCATAAGGACCTGTTGCAGGCGCTCTCGGATCAGCTCGGATTGCCCATCGCGCAGATCGACGGGCCGCCCGCCATTACGCCGGAAACCGAGCAGCTTTCGAGCCGCTTTCTGCGCCAGGCGCGCATTCTGCCGCTGGCCGTGGATGACGAGACGCTGCGGCTGGCCATGGCCGATCCGCTCGATTTTGAAACGCTCTCCACGGTGCGCATGGCGACCGGGCTCACGGTGCAACCGGAGCTGGCGCTCGAAGGCGAAATCACGGAGGCCATCGAGCGTTATTACGGCGACGAGGAAAAGGAACGGACCGAGGCGGGGCGCGACGGCGAAGAATCCGCCGCCGACCTGGAACAGCTTCGCGACATGGCGAGCGAGGCGCCGGTCATCCGGCTGGTGAACGCCATGATCGCCGCGGCCGTGGAAAAGCGGGCCAGCGATATTCACATCGAGCCATTCGAAAAAGACTTCAAAGTCCGCTACCGCATCGATGGCGTGCTGCACGAGCAGGAAGCGCCACCCAAGGAATTGAAGGCCGCCATCATTTCGCGCCTGAAGCTGATGGCGCGCTTGAACATCGCCGAGCGCCGCCTGCCGCAGGACGGGCGCATCAAGGTGAAGGCTCTCGGGCGCGAAGTCGATCTGCGTGTCTCGACGTTGCCGACGCTGTACGGCGAGAGCGTCGTCATGCGCTTGCTCGACCGCTCGGCGGGCGACTTCTACGATCTGCACAACCTCGGTTTCGACCCGCTCATGCTGGAGCGGATGGAGCATTTCACCTCGCTCCCGCACGGCATTTTCCTGGTCACCGGCCCGACCGGCAGCGGCAAAAGCACGACGCTCTATTCGGCGTTGAAGCTCATCAACCTGCCCGACAAGAAGATCATCACCATCGAGGACCCGGTCGAATACCAGATGGACGGGATCAACCAGATCCACGTGAATCCGCAGATCGGGCTGACCTTCGCCGCGGGCCTGCGGCACATCGTGCGCCAGGATCCGGACGTCATCATGGTCGGCGAAATCCGCGACCGCGAAACCGCCGACGTCGCCATTCGCGCGGCGTTGACCGGCCACTTCGTGTACTCGACGTTGCACACCAACGATGCGCCCAGCGCCATCACGCGCCTCACCGACATGGGCATTGAAAACTACCTCATCAGTTCGTCGGTGGTCGCCGTACTGGCGCAGCGCCTGGTGCGCGTCATCTGCCCGGAATGCCGGGTCCCGGCCGGCGAGCGGATGAGCCCGATGGGCGAACTGGTGCCGTCGTTCCGCGGCGCCGGCTGCGAGCATTGCTTCGGCACGGGCTACAAAGGGCGCGTCGGCATCTTCGAAATGATGGAGTTGAACGAAAACATCCGCAAGCGGATCATGGCCAACGCCGACGCGGGCGAGTTGACGCAAGTGGCGCGGGAGCACGGCATGCGGTCGCTGCGCGAGGACGGCTGGTTGAAGGTCGCCTCGGGCGTCACCACGGCGGACGAAGTGATCCGCGTGACGCAGGAGTTTTAACGCGGCATGGCAGCCACTTTCCATTTCCGCGCGGTGACTTCCGACGGCAAAAGCCGCACCGGCACGCTGACGGCCGACAACGAGAAGACGGCCGCGCGCGAGCTGAAGCGGCAGGGCCTGATGCCGGTTTATATCGGCGTGAAGCCGCAGTCGGGCGGCGGGCTGAAACTGCCCGGCTTCCAGTTCGGCAAGCGGCGGGCGATCCTCTTTTTCACGCAGGAAATCGCGACGCTGCTGAGCGCGGGCGTGCCGCTCGACCGGGCCCTGTCCATCACCTCGGAACTGGGCGAAAACGAGAGCTTTCGCGGCGTCGTCAACGACGTGCTGCGCGCGCTCAAGGGCGGCAAATCGTTCGCCGACGCGCTGGGCACGCGGCCGGAGTATTTCACCGAGATCTACGTGAACATGGTGCGCGCGGGCGAGGCTTCGGGCTCGCTGGCGGCGATCTTCGAGCGGCTTTCCGAATACGAGCGGACGCGCGACGACCTGCGCGGCTACGTCACCAGTGCGATGGTCTATCCGGCGCTGCTGGCGACGGTCGGCTCGGCATCCATTTTCCTGCTGCTGTATTTCGTCGTGCCGCGTTTCGCGGCCGTCTTCGCCGAGTCGCGGATGAAGATCCCGGCGCCGACGCTGATTCTGATTGAGACGAGCGATGCGGTGAAGACGTATGGCGGATGGGTGCTGCTGGCGCTCGCCGGCATCGCTTTCGGTCTGCGCTCCTACGTCGCCACAACGGCCGGACGCATGTGGTGGGACGGCTTCAAATTGAAACTGCCCATCCTCGGCGACGCTTTGCGCAAATCGCAGACGGCGCAGTTTGCGCGTTCGATGGGCACGCTGGTGGGCAATGGCGTACCGCTGGTGCAGAGCCTGTCGATTGCGCGCGCCACGCTGACCAACCGGCGGATGAGCATTACGCTCGAAGGCGTTGCGCAAGGCATCAAGCGCGGCGAGGGCGTTTCGGCGCCGCTCACGCGCACCGGCCAGTTCCCGCCGCTGCTGTCGCATCTGCTGGCGGTGGGCGAGGAGACGGGCCGGCTGGATACGATGTTCAATCGCGCGGCCGAAATCTACGACGCGGATACGAAGGCCGCCATCAAGCGGTTCACGTCGTTGTTCGAGCCGCTGATTATTCTGTTTATGGGCGTTGTGATCGGCTCGCTGATCCTCAGCCTGATGATGGCCATCACGAGCCTGAACGACGTGGGAATGTAACGAATTCAAACAAGGTGGGAAGCTAAGGACATGACCGCCCCTCAACCCAGACTCCGCAACCGGCGGCGCACCGGCATCACGCTGATTGAAATGCTCGTGGTGGTGACTATCATCGCCCTGTTCGCGGCGGTTGTGGGCACTACGATGTTCAAGAAGACCGATCAGGCCCGCGTGACTGCGGCCAAGCTCCAGATCAGCAACTTCATGGATGCGCTCGGCCAGTACAAGCTGGACACGGGCGTGTTTCCGACCACCGACCAGGGCCTGAACGCGCTGCGCGTGAAGCCCGACGGCGTGAACAACTGGAATGGGCCGTATCTGCCCAAGGATGTCCCGCCGGATCCATGGGGGCACGGCTTCGTTTATAAGTATCCGAGCGAGCACGGCGACGAACCGGAGATCCTGTGCTACGGCGCCGACGGGCAGCCGGGCGGCGACGGGATCAACGCGGACATCATGAGCTGGAAGAACTAGCGGCGGCGCGTCTGCAGCGCCGTGCGAGGGCATTCCCATAGCCGCCGGACCGTGCGTCCGGCGCGGACCAAGGTGTCCACCTGACGAAGATTCATGTTGCGTTTCAGCTATCTCCGCGGCAGCAGTTCGAACAGCGGTGCGGCTCGCTTCGCGCGCGGCCGGGGCATCACGCTCATCGAACTGCTGGTGGTCGTGGCCATCATCTCGCTGATGCTGGGCGTGGCCTATCCCAGCGTGGCGCGCGGGTTGGAGAGTGTACGCCTGCGCATGGCGGGCGATGACGTGGCTTCGTTCTTGTCGTTAGCAATGAATCGAGTGGAACAGACTGAGTCGCCTGTCGAGGTGCGCTTCGTACGGTCGCAGCGGACGGTCGAGATGGCCGGGCCGCATGCGCCTTTGCGTACGCTGCAACTGCCGGACGGCGTCAATATCGGCGCGATCCTGCCGGCGGTTGAGGGCGAGCCGCAAAACGAGCGCAGCGTGTTGCTGATGCCGGGAGCGCCGTTCCCGCGCCTGACCATCGAGCTGACAACCGACGGCGGCGGCCGGCGCACGATTCGTATCGATCCCGCGACGGGCACGCCCATCATCGACGACGCGGCGCATCCGCAAACGGAGGCCGCCGGAAAGTGACGCGCCGCGGCTTCACATTGCTTGAGGTCCTGGTGGCGACCGCCGTCATGGCGATCGCGGTCACTACTGCCGTCACCGCGCTGCGCACCTCGCTGCGCAACGCCGACCGGCAGATGGAACTCGACCGGATGAGCGCGCTCGCGCGGCGCAAGATGGACGAACTGCTGGCTGAGCGCCTGAATCCGCATTGCCAGAGCTTCGGTGGCGCGTTCCCGACGGCCTATACCGGCGGCTCCGAAGCGGGTTGGACGGCTCTGGAGACGCCCTACGAGACGGCCGTGCTGCCGCCTGCGGCGGGGCTGCCCGCGCTGGAACGCATTCAGCTTGAAGTGTGGTGGAAGGCGGCGGCCGGCCGCCAGACGATGCGCCTGGAAGCCTATCGCCGCACGACGCTCACCGAGGCGGACGCGGCGTGGATGCAGGGGCACGCGAACGAAACCGGCGGAGGCGGCACGCAATGAAGCGCCCGCGCGGCATGACATTGATGGAAGTGCTGATCGCCGTCTCGCTGGTGGCCCTGCTGAGCGTCGGCATGCTCTTTGCGCTGCGTACGGGCATTGGCTCGGTGGAAAGCATCAACCGCCATGTGCAGACCGTGCGCAAGAGCGCCAGCGCGCAGCGCATTCTGGAGCAGCAATTCGCGGCGCTGCTGCCCGTTGTCGCGCCCTGCCGGACCGGCGTTTCGCCCGACCCCGGCGCGCCCGCGGCGTTCTTCGAAGGCGAGCCGAACGCGATCCGTTTCGTCTCCGCGTACTCGCTGGAGGAAGCGGGCCGCGGCCATCCGCAGATTCTTGAACTGTTCACGACGCCCGGTGCGAACGGGCGCGGCGTGCGGCTGGTGGTGAACGAGATTCCGTATCAAAGCCCGCTGACGGCCGGCATGCTGTGCCGGCTGCAGACCGGCGACACGCCCGACAGCGTGCCCACGCTTCTTTTTCCAAGCGTGCAAGCCTCGCCAAAGAGCTTCGTCCTGGCGGATCGCCTGGAAAAGGTGACGTTCGCCTACCAGCTCCTCACCCGGACCGAGCCTTATGAACAGTGGCTCCCGCGCTGGCCGCAGGCGAACGCATTCCCGTCGGCCGTGCGCATTGACATGGCGCCGCTGGCAACGGACGCCGCGGCGCTGCCGCCGCTGCCGTTCTTCGCGCGCATCGCCGTGAACCGGATGGTGGGTGAACCCATTGACTACTAGACGGCGGGCGTCCAATCCGGGCAAGCGCAAGGGCGGAGCGCTGCTGGCCGTGCTGTGGCTGTCGGCGGCGCTGGCGGCGATTGCCTTTTCCGCGGCCCAGACGGTGCGCGCCGAGCGCGAGCGGACGCAGAACCTTGTCGAGGGTACGCAGGCTGCGTTGCTGGCTTCCTCGGCCGTGGAGCGCGGAACGCTTTACGTGCTGTGGGGACCGGGGTTCCAAGCGGCGGACGGACGCCCGCGCTTCTGGGCGCCGGGCACGCCGTACCTGCGCATGTCGTTCCCGTCGGGCGACGCCCTGGTGGAAATCATTCCGGAATCGTCGAAAATAGATATAAACCGTGCTGCACCGGAATTGATCGTCCGGTTGCTGTCGGCTTTAGGCGTTGCGCCGCCTGAGGCCGGCCGGATCGCCGGGCTCATCGTGCAGTGGAGAAGCCCGCTGGACAATCAGGCCGGGCTGGAAGCGTTGTACGAACAGTCAAATCCGACTTTTCGTCCGCCGCACGCGTCATTTCAACAGATCGAGGAATTGCTGTCCGTGCCCGGGATCACCCCAAACTTGTTTTACGGCCGCGTGGAACGCACGTCCGACGGAAGCTGGACGGCGCGCGCGGGGCTGCGCGACTGCGTGTCGGTTTTTGGCGTGTTGGGCACCCACGATATCAATACGGTGCAGCCCGCGGTGATGGAGGCCGAAGGCGTGCCGCCGCAGGGCATCGCCGCGGTCCTTGCGCTGCGCAAGCAGGCGCCGATCCAGGCGGAGCAGATGGCTTCTCTGGCGCCGCTGCTGGGTGACGCCATCAATCGCTTGGGGCTGGTCGCGGGCAAAGTCTTTACGATTCGCGCGACAGCGCGGGTCCGTAAGCCCAATGGCGGATTGTCCGACTTACGCCGTACGGCCGCGGTGACGGTGTTGTTTTGGCCGAAGTATGACCCGGGTGGATACCGCATTCTCGCGGCGCAATCCGGACCGGCCGCGCGGCCGTTGGAGGAGACATTGCCGTGGTAATTCCCGCCGGACTGCGAAAATGGCTGCGGTTTGGCGCCGGCGTCGGCATTGTGGCCGGCGAGAAAGGGCTCGACGTGCTTGTCGCGCGGGCACGGCCTTTCGGCCCCGCGGTTACCGGCTATCTGCACGTCGATACCAGCGGCAAAAAATCCGCGGCGGACTGGGGCGCCGACGTGACCCGCTTTCTTTCGAGTTGCGGCGGGGCACAGCGGATTGCGGCCACCGTCGTGCTGCCGCGCGAGCAGGTGATTTCGCGGATTGTGACGCTGCCCGGAGTGAGTGACGAGGATGCGCCGCAGGCGCTCGAGTTTCAGTTGGACAGCCTGCATCCCTGGGGCGACGCCAATGTCGCCTGGGCCTGGGAGCGCATCGGGCAGACGCCCAGTTTCACCGTCGCCATCGCGCAGCGCGAATTGGTGGAGCGCTACTCGTCGTTGCTTTCCGAAGCGGGCATCCGTGTCGCGGGCTTTACTACTTCCGGCAACGTTTTGTACCTCGCGGCGCGCCTGGACAACGTCCCGCCGCCGCCTGCCTTTTTCGCCGTGCGCGGCTGGAAGGCAGGCGTTGGGGAGAACGCGGTAGAGGTCTACGCCGAAAGCGCTTCGCACCCTTTTTACAACGCACTGTTTGCGATGCCGGCCGAACGGGCCGTGGCGCTGGCGCGCGCCGAGGTGCGTCTTGAAGACAACGCCGAAACGGTTGACTGGGCGGATTTTCTGCCTACCTGGAATTCCGCTCCGGATACGCTCGATCTCTCCGACGCCGGCCGGTCGCGCATGGCGCTTGCCTGGGCGGCGGCGCTCGTCTCGGCCTGCCCGCATCTGGGTGCGCCGCTGAATTTGTTGCCTGCGGATATGCGGGCCCAATCGTCGAAAATCGGCCTGATTCCGCCCGTCGTGTTGGGCGCGGCTCTGCTGGGGATCTGCGCCATGCTGATGGGCGAGGACTCCTGGCTCGACGGCGCGTACCTCCAGACGCTGCACCAGGAGATTCGCCGCCTCGATCCGATCGCGCGCCGCGTGGAAGTGCTCGATCGCCATACCGCCGATTCCGCGAACCGGATGCGGGCGCTGGACGCTTTCCGCCGCCGGACGCGCGACGACCTGGACATTCTGCTGGAGCTGACTAAAGAGCTGCCGCCGCCGGCGAACCTGAACTCTATTTCTCTGACGCGCACGGATGTGCAGATCGGCGGCGACAGCCCCCGTGCCGAGGAGCTGCTGAAGAAGCTCGACGAGTCGCCGCTCTTTGTTTCCTCCGAGTTTGTGAATCAGATCACGCGCGACGGCGACAAGGACCACTTCCGCTTGCGGACCCAACGCGAGCGCGAGAAAGCCGCGGCGGGAGGTGGCAAATGAGCCAGCTCAGCGAACGCGACAAACGGGCGCTCAAGGTGCTTGGTGCGGCTCTTGGCATCTTCGGCGTTGTCTTCGGCGCTATCTGGTATTGGCCGCAGCCGTCGACCGACACTTCGGGTGTCAGCGGCACTGTGCCGCAGGCGGAGAAACGGCTCAAGAGTCTGCGCCGCCTAACCGCGGCAGTGCCCGCGCGCGAGGAAATCGACAATCGCTTCAGCGGTGAACTGGCCAAGCGCGAGAAGGGCCTGATCAAGGCCGATACGCCCGCGCAGGCGCAAGCCCAGTTGCTGGAGATTGTCCATCGTGTGGGTCAGGCGCAGAAGCCGCCGTTGCAGTTGAGCGGCTCGGAGTTCTCGCCGGTGAAGCCGTTTGGCGACGCCTATGGCGAGGTGACGGTCACAATCTCCGCCGATTGCGGCATCGAACAAATCCTCAACTTTATGGCGGATCTTGCGGACCAGAAGGAACTGGTCGCAACGTCGAGTTTGCAGCTTGGCCAGGCCCATCCGAAAAAGAAGACGCTGCCGGTGCGCATGACCATCAGCGGGCTGGTGCCGAAAAAGCTCGTGCCCGCGAAGAAGAGCGAGGTGGCGTTTTGAGACGGAATCTGATCGTACTCGACCTCCTTCTCGTAGCGCTGTGCGGGCTGGGCTGGTGGCGCTTCACCGAAGTCCGGCAGGCGCGCCTCGCGGAGCAGGCGAACTTCCTGAAGCATCAGGAAACGGCGGTACCGGCGCCGGTGGTGCTGATGCCGCAGGCGCTGGCGCCAGTGACGGCGAGCCCCTACGTGGAAGTCGCACAAAAGCTGCTGTTGAGCGCGGACCGGAATCCGTCCGTAATCCTGGACGTCGTGCCGCCGAAGGTGATGCCCGCAATGCCGCGCGCGTATGGTTCGATGGATTTCGGCGATGGGCCGCGCGTGGTCCTGGCCGCGGCGCATGGCAGCCCGCAGCGCTCTTACGCCGTGGGCGAGACAATCGGCGAATTCAAGTTGCTGGCCATTACGCAAGCCGGCCTCGTGTTTGAGTGGGATCACAAGAAAGTTGCCGCACGTTACGAAGAGCTGCGCGATTTGGTTGCTCCGGAACCGCCGCGTTCGGCGTCGGCGGCGCGTCCGGCTCCGGCTGCCGCTCCGCAGGGACCGCGTCCGGGCAATGGCGCGCCAGGCCAGCCGCCCAAGCCGGCGGAGGTCCAGACGATTGCGTCGGATGCGAGCGCGCAGGGCCGGCCCGGAGCCGGCAGCGGTTTCGCGCGCCCTTGCCAGCGTGGCGACAATTCGCCTTCGGGGACGGTTGCCGACGGCTACCGCAAAGTGATTCAGGATGTCGGCGGGTTTGGAAAGAATTGTTTCTGGGAGAAGGTGCAGTAATGTCAGCCAGTCAGATCGGTAATCAATGGGATTCCAAGCGCGCGCACGCGGTTGCGCGCGGCGGACTGCACGTGCATCTTCCTGCCGCGCGTGCTCTCGCTCTTATCGGTCTGCTGTTGCTGAGCGGTCTGTCGCTCGCCGCGCAACAAAAGCCCGCCAATCTCCCATTTCCTGTACCTCCTATGTCGCCGCGGGTGCAACGGGAGTATGAGCGGCAAATGAAGCAATCGCAGACGGAGCAACAACCGGCACAGGCCCCCGCGACGAATGCTCCGCAGACGGCGGCCCCCGGCGCAAAGGCAGCACCCGGTCAAGCCGCTCCGGCGGCTGCGGCTGCTTCTGTATCCGCCGTTCAAAGCGCGCCGCCCATCGGCGCGTTGTCGTTGCAGAATGCGGACCTCATGCAGGTGGTCGATCAGTTGGCTCGCGCCGCGAAGATCAATTACGTCCTCGATCCCCGCGTCGGACGGCAGTCCGTCACGCTCAACACGTACGGCGAAACCAAAAGCGTCGATCCGCGGGAGCTGCTGGAGACAATTCTCCGCATCAATGGCGCCGCCATGGTGCAGGCGGGCAGTTTCTACCGCATCGTTCCGCTCGCGGATCTGGCGCGGATGCCGCTCAAGCCGGAATCGCAGGAAAAGGACATCCCTGCGGATGAGCGGCCGATGCTGAACCTCGTCTTTCTGAAATACGCCGACGTGGAAGAACTCAGCAAGCTGGCAGGCGAGTTTCTTGGCGCCGACGGCAAAATCTGGTCCTATCCGAGCGCGAACCTCCTGCTGGTGCTCGACAGCCGGCGTAACATGCGCCGCCTGATGGAGCTGGTGGCGATGTTCGATAGCGACACCTTCGCCAAGGAACGCGTGAAGGTTTTCGACGTGCACAACGCCCGCCCGACCGACCTTGCCAAAGAGCTGGAGAACGTGATGAAGTCCATTTCTTTGAGCAAGGAATCCAGCGGCGTCCGCTTCGTACCCATCGACCGCATCAACACGCTGATCGCCGTGGCGCCGAATCCGGGCGTATTCGTTCGCGTGGAGGAGTGGATCCGCAAGCTCGATACCAAGGTGAAAGGCGCGGCGGGCAAGAGCGACAGCTACGTCTATCGCGTAAAGTACGGCAAGGCCGAAACGATTGCGCAATCCATCATGAGCCTCTACTACTCGATGACCCCGGGTATGGGTTATGGCATGGGCTACGGGATGGGCGGCTATGGCATGAGCGGCTACGGCATGGGTGGCTACGGCATGGGTGGCTACGGGACGAGCGGCTATGGTATGAATCCCTATGCCATGGGTGGCTATGGCATGGGTGGTTACGGGATGGGTGGTTACGGGATGGGCGGTTACGGCATGGGTACGTACGGCGGGGCCGCCGGCGCTGTTGCGGCTGCCGGTACTGTCGGGTCCACCGCAACGCAGTCCGGTGTCGGTACTTCCGGTGGAGCGGCCAACGCCGTGGGCAGTTCCTCTACTACAGCCGGAACCGGTATGGATATGACCGGCAGCTATCTCGGGTATGGCATGGGCATGGGGATGATGCCGGGCTCCACGCAATTCGGTCCGCGCATCATGCCCAACAGCGGCGATAATTCGCTGCTGATCCTGGCTACGCCGGAACAATATGAGAGCGTCGAGAAACTGCTCCAGCAACTCGACGTGCCCCCGCGCCAGGTGCTGATCGAGGCGCAGATCCTGGAAGTCTCGTTGACCGGCGCTTTCGCGAGCGGCGTGTCGGCCTGGCTGCAGGCGCGTGGTGCGACGAATCCCGCCACGGTTCCCGGATCGACCGCTTCCAGCGCCCGCCAGTTGATTGGCGGGTTCACTGACGGCGCCATGACGCTTTCCGAGGGCATGCTGGTCGGACAGAGCCGGCAACTCTTCGGCTTGCTGACCGCGCAGGAGACGAGCGGCCGCACCAAGGTTGTCTCCACACCGCGCGTTATCGCCACGGACAGTATCCCGGCGTCGATCACCGTCGGCGAGCAGGTTCCGACGCTTTCTTCGAGCGCGGTGACGAACGCGACGTCGTCGGGCAGTTCGCTGTTTGCCAACACGATTCAGAACGTCACTACGGGCACCACCCTCAGCTTCACGGCCCGTGTGAATCCCAGCGGCGTGGTCACCTTGCAGATCGACCAGCAGGTCAGCTCGCCGATCGCGCCCGCCGCCTCGGCCGCCATCCAGTCGCCCAGCTTCAGCAACCGGCAGGTCAAGACGCAGGTGACCGTGCAGGATGGCGACATGGTCGCGATCGGTGGAATCATCAGCGAGCAAAAAACGGATTCCAGAGGTGGAGTTCCGCTTCTCGAAAGGCTGCCGTTAATCGGTGGAGTGTTCGGCACGAAGTCCACCACCAAGTCGCGGACCGAACTCGTGATCTTCCTCACGCCGCACGTGATCTACGACACGAACGGGCTCAGCGAAGCGAATGACGAACTCGTAAACGGCATGAAGAAAGTCCAAAAGCTTGTCCGGGAGTAGCTGCGGATTCATCCACCGCGCCGGACCGGAGCCGCGTTTCGGCGCGCCTTCAAACATCCAAAGAGGTCTGTTCCTCCCAACAACGTCTGATTCCAATTGACAGGCGGCGCGGCTGCGTGGTCTAATCGCACCAAGGGTTTGTTTGCCATGGACCCATGTCTCCGGAGTCTTCGGACGCCGGGGCGTGGGATATGGTAAAACAGTTCTGGTTGCGTCCTGCATGAGGGCGCACAAGTGCTGGCGTAAATCCTGCGGGCACAGAGAGACTGCATTATTGTCTTTAGGGACAAAAAAACCGGCTCCAGCAACCCCAAGGTCCGGGACAGGGCAGGGGAATCCGACCACCATCCATGGCGGCGGATGTCTGGGGCATGATCTGTTGTTTGATCTAATTCAGGCTCAGGTCAGAGACTCTTTCATCAATTCACATCTCAATCCGAATCTCCAAGGAGAAGGAAATGGTTAGTTTTCGCAAATTCTTGGTAGCCACGGCTGCTCTGGCGTTCGGCGCCAGCTTGGCCATGGCCCAGTGCTCCTCCACCTTCACGACGTCAGTTCTGCGTCAGGAAGGCGTCACCGAGCCGCTTCCTCCGGTTGCCGTTACGTGCACCGATGCGACTACAAATGGTGGTTCTTTGACAAGCACCTATAGCGTCACCGTCATTTCGGACCAACCGATTACGTCCGCTCCGGACGGCATCACGTTGACCACCAACCATCCGCCAAGCGGCACCGTTCCCAGCTACGTTGGTACTATCTCGGGTACCTACTCTGTCACTTTCAGCAACGTGAAAATGGATGGTGGTTTTCTCGCCGGTCCGCCGGAGACCAACACCTACACCTTCAGCGTTAGCGGTATCCGCGTGAATGCCTCGCTCCTGACTCAGGGGTCCACGGCTTTCACGAGCGGCACCGGGCTGGCCATCCTGGCCTACCCGACGGACAAGACGAGCGTACAGGGACTTTTTGCGGGTTCCCCGTACTATCGGATTGCGACCGTTGCTTATGCGGTCAAGACCCTGAACTTCGCTGTTACCTATCCTGCCAAGACCGAGGTTTCTCTGTCTCAGTGCGATCCGAAGGACGCGAACGTCGCTCAGCCGTCTGCTGACGTTCCGACCTTCCCGGAAGTCTTCTATCTGAGCTTCAACGAGACCTACAACGCTGCGTTCCAGAAGGTGGCTGACGAGGGCGCTGGCGCCACCAACGGCACCCGCCTGACGGCTACTTTCTCGAACCTGCCCGCTAATACCAAGCTCTACGTCCCGGGCACGTTTACGGATACTAGCAGCAATATCGCGGTCGCCCTGGTCAGCGCTCCGAAGTCTGACCTCTCCGGCGGCACGCTGGTCACCAAGGCCGACTATGTCGCGGTTACGCCGGGCACCCCGATCGTGTATGAAATCACGGCCGAGGCGACTGGTTCCACGTCGACCGTCAGCATCCCTGTCGCGGTTGCCTACACGGGCATTCCGGCCCTCGCGGCTGCCACCTCCGGCAGCGTGAGCGCCAACTACGCGCCTATCTCCGCGAGCACCAGCCCTGCCACCACCCCGATTCCGCGGTTCGCCAGCGCTGCGCAGAGCGGCTCCGGTCTCTTCGGCGTTGCGGCTTGCAGCACCTCGCTGCTCTATCCCTACATCACCACTCAGCCCGGCTGGAACGTCGGCCTCGCCGTGTCGAACACTGGCGCTGACCCGTTCGGCAATGCCGGCCAGGGTGGCACTTGCGCCTTTAGCTTCTACGGTGCGGCCGGTGCTCCGGCTAGCGCTGTGACGCTGGGCGCCGCCGGCTTCGGTGACACCACCGCTATCGCTGCGGGCACCACCGCCGCTGACATTGCTAGCAATGCGATCGGCGCTGGCACCACGTTCCAGGGCTATGCGGTTGCCATCTGCAACTTCCAGTATGCTCACGGCTACGCTTTCGTGATCGGCAACGTGAGCGGCTCCGAAGTGGCCCACGGCTACCTCGCTCTGGTCCTCCAGAAGGGCGCGACGGTCAGCCCGCTCCAGCGTAGTGGCCAGAACGGCCAGTACGAACCGACCGGCTTCTAGGCTTCGGCCTGGTTGTTGATCGATCTACGGGCGGGGCGCAAGCCCCGCCCGTTTTGCATCTAGCGGTCGGAACTCTCCTCTGGCACCGCGCGTTGCCGAACGTCCTCAATTCTCGCCTCCTCCTCGCGCGATCTCCGGGAACCCCAAACAACAGTCCGCTGAAATGGCAGGCGCATGTACGCGCAGATCCGGCGGAAGCGTCCCGCCCACGGCCATGCCCGGTGCTCTCCAGCAAGAACGATTCGCAAGCGGAGCGGCACCTCCTGCGCCCGTTGCGCATCATGACGCGAGATGATCGCGCGCGCTCGACCCCGTCACATCCACCGGACGTGAACGCCGGGCGGATGCTGACGAAGCCCGTCGATCCGAGACGCCCGGCAGCCGCTATAACAGCGCAGAAGCGAGATGGCGAAAACTGCATCTTGGAGCCGCCAAAGGGCAGACTTGCGTCGTATGCGGTGCGCAGTGGCGCGCTAGCCAGGCATGCTCATCGCGGCGGTTGCGACAGTCCCGGCGCCCGCCGGCGCCGCGAGCAATGCAGCGAAAGAAATGGAGCGCCGGTCGTGCGACAGCCGGCCTTGCGCATCTTGCATGATGGTTTGCCGGGCGCCAGCGGCGCCGGATTCCGGCATCGCTGGCGCCTTGAAGGAGGCTTCAGGGGAGACCAGCGCTGCTTCGGAATCGGTGTAGACCGGAGTGCGCTGTCCTGTTGAAGCATGGAGACGGGCGCCGACGGTCAGCCCCCGCTTCCAACAAAGCGCCGCGAATGAAAAAGCATCCCGCACAAGCGACTGCCCGTCAATGGGATACCATTGCTCCCTCACGGTCGCGGCTCCGTTTCGCAGCGCTGCTCCGTTGCGAAGCGGCAGACCTACGCCGGCAGTGTGGGTGTCTACAGAGAAACCGAAACTGCCTTAGTGTTTCGTTGGCTGAACGGGCTGCCGGATGGGGAATGCGGTCATCGAGTCAAAGGGCAGAACCCACAGCGACACGGTTGCGCCCGCGTCGATGGTCTTCCCCTTGTAGGTGAAGCTTACCAGCAGCTTGCCTTTCTGGTTGGCTGACAAGGCGTCGTGCTCCAACTTGCAGACCAGGCCCTCGACAGCCGGGCACGACAGGCGGAACTGGACGGGTCCGTTCAGACCGTTCGATATCTCGACCTCGTCTTTCCCGTCCGCATTCGCGGCCAGCGTGAGCTCCCGCTTGGAGAAGGTAACGCGCCCCGGCAGGTCGGCGGGATTCACCGGCGCTTTTGCGGCTGCAACATCCCCGCCCTTGTCCTGGCCGCCGCCCTTCAGGTTCATCTTGCCGAATGGCGTGTCGATTACGTCGGAGCGCGGCGGGAGCGAATAGCACCACTGGCCCTGCTCCAGCTTCCACTGGCTTGGCATAGGGACCTTGAAGATCTTCTTATCCATGCCCAGAGAAAACTCGTCCTCGATCAGAACAACGACGTTCGCCGACTTCAGATCCGGTGCCAGATTTACCTGCCGCACCTCCGCGCTGCGCGGCGTGCGCTTGTTCAGTGCGTAGTAGTCATCTTTGCTGGCCTCGCAAACCAGTGATTCGGAGGCACGCGGTTTGCCGGCAACGAGGAAGTCGTAGAACTTTTTGGCCTGTGCCCGAACCGCTTCTTCCGCCGCCTGGGCTTCGGGAGACTTCTCGGGCGTGTTGGCCGTCTGCGCGAAAGCGAGCGTAGACACGCCCAGTACGGCTGCACATGCAGCGAACCGGAATAACATCATTTTGGGAATCTTTCGAGGGGGAATGGCTGGGAGGCAGGGACTCGAACCCCGATAGGCGGCTCCAGAGGCCGCAGTCTTACCATTAGACGACCTCCCAGTGAGGCCAAACCTCAATATAGCATAGGGCCTGGAGTTCGTCAGCAAGGCGCGGAAATTATGGCCGCCACGGCCAGCCTGCAGCTTTCGCATCAAGCGAACCGGTGCGTCCGATGCCCATGCGGCAGTCCGGCGCGAGCGGTCCGCCGCGTCCCGGATGGACCGGGAAACGGCCTTCGCAAGACATCCGGACTGTGGGCCCAAGAGACGCATCGCGCTTCTGCCAATTAGACGCGGCAAGCGCCGCGAAAAGACGTCGCGCCAACGAAAGAAAAACGAGACCGCCCGCCCGGCCGGGCAGCCAGGGGGCGCCAGGTGATACGATGCTGGCATGATTCAAGGCATTGAACATACCGCCATCGCGGCGAAGGACGTGGAGCGTCTGGCGGCGTTTTACGTTCAGACTCTCGGATTTCAGATCAACCACCGGGGCAAGACTGCGATCTTCGTCAAAGCCAGCGATGGGAGCATGATCGAGATCATCCCGGCCGACGGCGAGGCCGCGGAGGCCACGCTCAAGACTCCGGGCATCCGCCACCTGGCGCTGACGGTGACCGGCTTCGAAGCCGAGTGCGAACGCCTGACCAAGGCGGGTGTGACGTTCCTGGAGCCGCCGGTCGTCAAGGGCGGCAATAAGCTGGTTTTCTTCCGCGATCCCGAAGGGAACCTGCTCCATCTGATCGAGCGCACGACACCGCTGCCATAAAACAACGGCGGCGTGATAAATTCAGAAGCGCGGGCAGACGCGCACGGGCCCTTAGCTCAGCGGTTAGAGCCGCGGACTCATAATCCGTTGGTCGCAGGTTCAAATCCTGCAGGGCCCACCAGCCTTCGCCAAGGCTTCGGCTGGCAAGCCGGCTTTGCTCACCGTGGCGCGGGGGCACAACGCCGCGTCCTCACGCTCCCGCCAGGCGAGATCGTCTGCTGCAACAGCATAGTCTGTGAAGGGAAAAGGCGCGTGCCGGCGACCTCGCGCCGGGACTGTGGTAAAGCGTCCCGTTTAGTGCCCGGGTTTGCGCCGGCGCCAGTCGCCTCCGGGCAGGATACGGCGTGGATCGAAGGGCCGGTTGTAGAGGTACGCCCACGCCCGGCGTTCCGCGCCGTCTTCGAGCGTTACCGGCACCACGCGCCGCACGTACAGCGACTGCGTTTCCGCCGCGGGCTGATATTCCTCCACGGAATCCAACCGCGGCAATACGGACTCCAGGGCCTCGAACTCCACATATTCGCCGGCCACCCATTGGCCGCGCCTCCGCGCCGGGATCAGCCCGGGGTATGCGCCAAGATCGACCAGACGGCCCGGCGTGCGGGCGGCGGCGATCCAGCGCGGATTAGCGGCCTGAATCAGGTGATTCAGGCGTTCGCCGCGCAGCAGCGTGCCATAGACGAAAACAGCGTCCATCCACCGTCAGCCTACGCCGATTCCCAACGTTTTGGGGAACGGTGGAATCGGCGGCATGGACGCCACGGAACGCACGCTTCAGGGGTACACTAAAAGAAAGGACTTCCTGAGGTCTTCCGTAACCCGTTACGTTGCTCCAAGCAAACCAGCGTGTTATGATGGAAACGCCTCAAGGACTGCGGTTCCCTGAACAAGTCCGAATCCCCGACGGAGCGCCCTTCCCAATTTACATGAGTTCGACGGTTTTTCTTGGTAATCTTCCGACGTGGGTCACTGCTGATGACATCAAGCAATGGCTTGCGGCGGACAATTTGGTATCCGATTCCGTAAAAGTCATCCGCAACCCGGAAACTCAGGAATCAAAAGGCTTCGCGTTTATTGAAGCGCCGAATGAGGAAGAAATGAACCTCATCATCAAGCGCTTCGACCGGGCTCCGCTGGAGGACCGTCTCCTGCGCGCCAACCCGGCTCAGCCGCCCAAGTCCCGGAATGGGCAGATGCGCCGCGAAGGCCCGTCTGGACCGTACGTCCGCTCGGGTGCGCCCGCCACCGGCGCCGTTGGTGCCACCGCGAGCGCCGCTGGAGCGATGGACCGGAACCGGCGGGGGGGCAAGAAGCATGCGAGAAAGTCGCAGGCTCCTCAGACCCTGTTCGGCGAAGAACTCGCCAAGGCTCTTTAAGTCCCACTGTTTTTCGAACTCCCTGTCGACCGGAGCGCGTCGCGCGCTCCGGAGACGAGTTCTAAACCCTGTCTCCTTCCGGCATCTCCCTGTCAAACCTAGTGGTATACTCGGTTGCGCGGAGCGGGCTGTATGCGCCAGCATTCGGTCTACGTTCTCCCGCGACAGAGTGAGGTGTCACTATGTACGATCTATTACTTCTTCGGGCTGTTTTCGTCCTTACCCTGTCGGCCGCCGCGTGGTATCTTCGGCCTTTCGGACTCGCTAACCTTCCAGCCAGCGGCGCCGGACTGGCGCTGGGGCTGGTGATCGTTCTGTTCGAATTGCGAATCCGGCGGGTCAGCCTAAAGCGATTAATCGGCGCGGCAGCCGGCTCGGTGTTGGGCATTGTCGGCGCTTATCTTATTTCACTGATCCTCTCGCGAGCGGTGCCAGGCGAACCGAGCACGCTTGCCTTTCTGCAATTACTGATCCTCCTCCTGATGGCCTACGTCGGCCTCGTAGTCGGCGCCAACAAAGGCGACATGCTGAACCTGGCCGCCCTGGGCGGACTGTTCGGCGGCGAGAAATCATCCAAGCAGAGTTTCAAAATCCTCGACACGAGCGTCATTATCGACGGGCGCATCGCGGACATTGCGGAGACCGGCTTCCTGGACGGCATCCTTGTGGTGCCGCAGTTCGTCCTGCGCGAGCTGCAGCTCGTTGCCGACTCCGCGGATTCGATGAAGCGCAACCGCGGGCGCCGCGGGTTGGACGTTCTGCAGCGCATCCAGAAAATGGCTCATCTGAACGTCCAGATCATCGAAGAGGACTTCCCGCACGTCAAGGAAGTCGACCTGAAGCTCATCGAGCTGGCGCGCCTGTACGACTGCAAGGTCGTCACCAACGACTTCAATCTCAACAAGGTCGCGCAGTTGCACGGCGTCACCGTGCTCAATATCAACGAGCTGGCCAACTCGCTGAAACCGATCGTCCTTCCCGGCGAGATCATGCGCGTCTTCATCCTCAAGGAAGGCAAGGAATACAACCAGGGCGTGGCCTATCTGGATGACGGTACGATGGTGGTTGTCGACAACGCGAAGCGGATGATTTCCAAGACGATCGACATCACGGTGACCAGCGTGCTCCAGACCACGGCCGGCAAGATGATCTTCGGCCGGTTCGACGACCGCATCCACCACGTCTACGACAAGGCGCCAACGCCGCCGCTGGAGCGGTCGCAGGAGCGCGAGCGCGCCGTGCCTCCATCGCCCCCGCCGGCGATGTCGCCGGAGGTTCCGCCGCCCGGCCGTTGATCCGTCCGCATCCGTACAGTGTGAACCATGAAAGTCTCAGTTATCCTTCCCGCCGCGGGACTTGGCACCCGCATGAAAACCGCTGCCGAGTCCACCGGCACCAGCCGTAAGCAGTTTATGCAGATCGACGGCGTACCGGTGCTCGTGCACACGGTACGCAAGTTCGTGGCGAGCCCGCTCGTCACCGAGGTCGTGATTGCGCTGCGCCCCGACGACATTGAATGGGTGGAATCGCTATTGCGCCCGGAGACGTTCTCCAAACCGGTACGCTGCGTCGCCGGCGGCGCGTCGCGCCAGCAATCGGTGGAGAACGCTCTCGACTCGCTGGCTGCGGATATCGACGTCGTGGCTGTTCACGACGCCGTCCGGCCCTTCATTGCGCCTGAGACCATTGATGCGGTCATCCGCCAGGCCGCCGCGACCGGCGCGGCGATTGTGGGCATTGTCCCCGTCGACACGGTGAAACAGATGCAGCGGCACAGCGTGCGCGGCACGTTGAACCGCGACCGGCTGGTGCTGGCGCAGACGCCGCAGGTGTTCCAGGCAGATCTGCTGCGCCGGGCCTTCGCGCAGGCGCGCGAGGATGGCTTCATCGGGACCGACGAATCCAGTCTGGTCGAGCGGCTGGAGAACGTCGAGGTGACGGTGGTTGCGGGCAGCGACCGGAATATCAAAATCACCCGCCCCTCGGACATCGAACTGGCGCGGCTGTTCCTCGCCGAAGAAAAACGCAAGGCGGCGCAGAAGGCCACCAGCGGAGAGCCGGCGTGATCGATCTGCGCACGGGGCTCGGCTGGGACAATCACCGCATTGCCGCCGGCCGGCCGTTGATTCTGGGCGGCGTGCCCATTCAGAGCGAGTTCGGATTGGATGGGCATTCCGACGCCGACGTGCTCACGCACGCTATCACCGACGCGCTGCTCGGTGCCGCCGCTCTGGGCGACATTGGCATGCACTTTCCGGACAGCGACCCGCGTTGGAAGGGCTGCGACTCGCTCGTGTTCCTGCGGCACGCGGTCGCGCTGGTTCATCAGCACGGCTTCGAGATCCTGAACGTCGACGCCAGCGTGATTCTGGAGCGGCCCAAGCTGAAGGACTACCGCCTGCCAATCCGTGAGTCCCTGGCCGCCGCGCTGGGTATCAACGTGGATCGCGTCTCGGTCAAATTCAAGACCGCGGAAAAGGTCGGCCCGGTCGGCGAGGGGCGTTCGGCCGAGGCTCAGGCGATCGCCACCGTTGCCCGCGAATCCGCCGCGTGAACCGTTCCCATTGAGAGGCGCTCCCGGTGTATGCTGTGACGGGAGAAAAACGCAATGCCGCAGAACTCTGGCCCGGCCCGCCGGTCGTTTCTGAAGTCCGCCGTCGCGGCCACGGGCCTTCCCGCGCTGGCTACCGGGATGCCGTCCGGGCAACCGGCGGCGCCGCCGCCCGCTAAGCCCGCCGCGCCAGCGCCTGCCTCCGGCGCCGCCACGCCGCACGCGCCAGAGCATATCGAGCGCGAGAACATCGTTTACCCGCGCTCGTACACGGGCCGCAAACTGGCCTGCATCGCCTTCCCGTTGGGCGGCGTCTGCGCCGGCTCGCTGAGCCTCGGCGGACGCGGTCAATTGCGCGATTGGGAGATCTTCAACCGCCCCGACAAGGGCGTCAATCCCGAATATGCCTTCCCGGGGATTCGCGTCGAAGTGCCCGGCATGAAGCCCGTGGCGCGCGTTCTGGAAGCGCGCATCGCGCCACCTTATGAGGGCAGCTCCGGCTTGGGTACGCGCAACGCGCCGGGCCTCACGCGCCTTCAGGCGGCGACCTTCACCAGCGATTTCCCGTTCGCCCGCATCGCCTTCCGCGACCCGAAGCTCCCCGTGCGGATCGAGCTGACCGCGTTCTCGCCTTTCATCCCGCACGATCCCGACGCCTCCGGCATTCCCGGCGCGGTGCTGCGCTACCGCGTCACCAACCCGAACGCGAAGGCGGCGCGCGTTTCCATCGCCTGGGCCATAGAGAATCCTGTCGCGCCGCGCGAGGGCAACACGCCGCATAAGGGCTCGAAGGACGAACGGCGCAACGAACCGCGCGAATCGAAGGATCTGCAGGGCTTGTTCATGGACAACCCCGGCATGGCGGAGAAGCATCCCGCCAATGGCAGCTTCGCGCTCGCCGCAATTCCCAACGGCGCGCACGTGACGCGCATTCGCGGCTGGCAGAAGGCCAAGTGGTGGGTCGGGCCGATGCTCTATTGGGACGACTTCAAAGCCCATGGCGAGCTGAGCCCGGAGAGTGAGCAGCACACCGCCGTCGGCGCGCTGAGCCTGACGCGCGAGATCGCCCCGCGCGCGAGCGCCGATTTTACCTTCATCCTCGCCTGGAATTTCCCCAACCGGACGCCCGCGTGGTGCGGCTGGGAATCCGGCGACGGCCGCGAGCACGAGATCATCGGCAACTGGTACGCCACGCAGTTCAAGGACGCCTGGGCGGTCGCCGAGCATCTGGCCGGCAACCTCGATTCGCTCGAAAAGGAATCCGCGAAATTCGCGGCGGTGCTCAAGGAATCGACTTTGCCGCCCGCGGTCAAAGACGCCGCGACGGCGAACCTGACGACGCTCGTCAGCCAGACCTGCTTCCGCACGGCTGACGGCGAATTCCACGGCTTCGAAGGCGTCGGCGACCATGGCGGCTGCTGCCACGGCAACTGCACGCACGTGTGGAATTACGAGACGGCGACGCAGTTCCTTTTCCCGCAGTTCGCGCATTCGCTGCGCAAGGCGGCCTACGGCTACTCGATGGACGAGCGCGGCTGCATCTACTTCCGCCAGAGCCTGCCGGAGGGCTCCGGGCGCAGCGGTTTCGCCGCCGCCGACGGGCAGATGGGGCAGATCATCAAAACGTGCCTCGACTGGCGCCTCTCGGGCGACATGGATTGGCTGCGCTCGGTGTGGCCGCGCGCGCGCAAGGCGCTGGAATTCTGCTGGGTGCCGGGCGGCTGGGACGGCGACCGCGACGGCGTGATGGAAGGCGTCCAGCACAACACTTACGACATCGAGTTCTACGGGCCGAACCCGCTGTGCGGCATTTACTATCTGGGCGGGCTGCGCGCCGGCGAGGAGATGGCGCTCGCCGTGGGCGAGAAAGATTTCGCCGCCGAGTGCCGCCGCCTGTTCGCGAGCGGCAGCAAGTGGATCGACGCGAACCTGTTCAATGGCGAGTATTACGTCCAGAAGATCCGCGGCATCAAACGCGAGGACGTCGCCAAGGGACTCACCGGGCCGATGGGCGCGGACGATCCCGAGCATCCGGACTTTCAGCTCGGCGAGGGATGCCTGTCCGACCAGTTGATTGGCGAGTACCTGGCGCACATCGCGGGACTGGGCGATCTGCTCGACCCGGCGCACATCCGCACGACGCTGAACACGCTGTGGCGCTACAACCACTTCGAGAATCTGTTCGACCATGACTCGGTCGAGCGCGCTTACATCATGAACGACGAACAGGCCATGACGGTCTGCAACTACGGCAGCGCGCCGCGGCCGAAAATTCCGTTCCCCTATTCCACCGAGGCTTGGACCGGCATGGAGTACCTGGCGGGCGCGCTGTTCTTCGAATACGGCATGCTGCGCGAGGGCGGCGAGACGTTCGCCGGCACGCGCCGGCGGCACGACGGCGAGCGGCGCAATCCGTTCAATGAGCCGGAGTGCGGCCACCACTACGCCCGCGCGATGTCGTCGTGGTCGGGCATGGCCGTGCTGGCGGCGTTCCGCTACGACGGCCCGGCGCACGCGTTGCGCATTGAGCGTAAAGCGGAGGCGCGGCCGTTTCGCAGTTTCTGGGCGACGGGCACCGGCTGGGGCCGCTATACGCTGGCGCTCGAAAACGGCCACACGAAGGTGCACGTCGACGTGCTGCACGGCGCGCTGCCGGTCCGCGAACTGGTGGTGGAGGCAACGGGCAATGCGCCGCAACTGCGCAGCGGCGCGAGCGTGCTCGATTGCCAGCTTCAGGTGCAGGGCAAGCTGCGGCGTGTCTCGGTCTCCGAAGTGATGGGCATTCACGAAGGCCAGTCGTTGGAGCTGGTCATCTGATGACGCCGTGGCTCATCCCGGTCGGCGGTTTCCTTGGATCGGGCAAAACCAGCCTGCTGCTCGCGGCGGGCGAGCGGCTCCGCGCGCGGGGGACGAAAGTCGCCATTCTGACCAACGATCAGGCGGCGGGGCTGGTGGACACCGTGACCGCGCGGCGGCGGGAATTCGACGCGGCCGAGGTTGCGGGCGCGTGCTTCTGTTGCGCGTTCACCCAGTTCGTCGACGCCGCGGCCGATCTCGCTGCGCACGGAGCCGAAGTCATCCTGGCCGAGCCCGTGGGCTCGTGCACGGACATCGCCGCCACGGTGCTTGCGCCGTTGCGGCAGGACTATACGCATCTGTTCCGCCTGGCGCCGTACACCGTGCTGGTCGATCCGGCGCAATACGCGAGCGTTCACGCGCCGGGCTCCGATGCCGAAGTCGCGTGGTTGTACGGGCGGCAGATCGCCGAAGCGGACATCCTGGCCTTTTCGAAGTGCGACCTGGACGTGCCCGCGCCGGAGTTGCCGGCGCCCGCGTTGCGGCTGAGCGCGCGTTCGGGAGCCGGCGTCGACGCGTGGCTGGACGAAATCCTGTCGGGCCGGACGGCTCCAGGCTCGCACATGCTGAGCGATCTCGACTACGGGCGCTACGCACGGGCCGAGGCGCTGCTGGCGTGGTTGAATGCGTCCGTCACGCTGCGCACGCGGAAACCGCTATCGCCCGCGCAGGTGCTCGGGCCGCTGGTTGAGAATCTGGATGTACGGTTGACGGGTTGCGGCGTGAAGATCGCGCATTTGAAGACGTGGATCGAGTCGCCGGAGACGTGGCTGCGCGTCTCGGTGACGCGTAATGGGCAGGACCCGGTCGTGGAAGGCGACCGGCTGGCGAGATCTGCCCGCGACTATCACCTGGTGGTAAATCTGCGCGCGCTCGGCGCGCCGGAGCAACTGGCGGAGTGTGTCCGGCAAGCGCTGAATGCGCTTCCGGCCTATGCCCTGATTGAGCGCATGGACAGCTTCCGTCCAGCGCCGCCCAAACCGCAAAGGCGCGTCACCCGCGCATCCGCCTGACGCGGGCCTGTGGCGCACGCCGGGACGTGCGCCACGGGAATACGCTTAGTGCACGCCGCTCTTCTCGCGCGCAGGCAGGAACTCATCGCCCGGCTGCCAGGTCGGCAGCGTGTCGAGGTTCGCGATTGCGACACCCAGGTTCACTCCAAAGCGCGCGAACTGCTCCAGGCCGGAGAAGTCCCAGTCTTCGCTGTACTCGTCGGACGGCTGATGGTAGCTGGCGCCGAACTTCTTCATCCGTTCGGGTGTGAAGACCGCGGGCTTGGCGATGTAGTCGCCGCCCATCTCCACGGAGAAGGCCGGGACGCCGGCATGCGCAAAGGAGAAATGGTCGCTGCGGTAATAGCCGCCGCTCACGTCGGGACGCGAATTATCGTCGAGCGCGAGGCCCGATTCCCGGGCCACCTTCTGGACCACCGGCAACAGCGTGGTCCGTTCAGCGCCGGGCGTGGCGCCGTTGCGCGTGCGGCCGAACGGCGCGAAGCTGTCGAAATTCAGGTTCGCCGCGATCTTGCCGGCGGCGACCGGCGGATGTTCGGCCAGATAGGCCGAGCCCAGCAGGCCGCTCTCCTCGGACGTGACCGCCGCGAAGTATGCGCTGCGTTTGGGCTTAGTTTCCTGGGACGCCCAGGCGCGCGCCATTTCAATCAGCATGGCCGTGCCCGTGGCGTTGTCGAGGGCGCCGTTGTAGATGGCGTCGCCGTTCACGGGAACTCCGATGCCGAGGTGGTCCCAGTGGGCCGTAAAGATGACCGCTTCGTCTTTGAGCCTCGGGTCGCTGCCCGGCACCATGCCGATCACGTTGGCGGTGTCGATGTCGGAGATCCGGAACTCCATGTCGGCCTTGACCTTGGCGTTGCCGATCGGCCGCGCCCGGAAGCCGCGCTTGTCGGCCGCCGCCAGCGCCGTTTCCACATTCAGATTCAACGCTGCAAGCAGCTTGGCGCCGGCTTCGGAGGTCAACCAGCCGGCCAGAGTCAATTCCGGCGTGCCGGGCGTGTGCGCGACCTCCGGCATGGGGCGGCTCTGCCCGCGGACCACTTCCCACCCGTAACTGGCGGTCGGCGTCGTATGGATAATGAGGGCGGCGAGAGCGCCCTGGCGCGCAGCCTCTTCGTATTTGTAAGTCCAGCGGCCATAATAGGTTAAGGACTTGCCGCCAAAGAACTTCGGGTCATCCGATGGCGGCTCGCCGGTGAACAGCACCACCACCTTGCCCTTGACGTCGACACCCTTGTAATCGTCCCAGCCGAATTCCGGCGCGCGGATCCCGTGCCCGACAAAGACGACGTCCGCGTCGAAGTTCACGTTCGGCTGCTGCATGCGGGACATGCCGATGAAGTCGTTGAGCCATTTCAATTCGACGGTCTGGCCCGCGATCGAAAAGCTCAAATGCTCCTTGGCGCCATTCGGCTCCACGAGCTTCAATGGCACCCTTTGGAAATATGTGCCCGCGTCGCCGGCGGGTTTCAAACCGGCCGCGGCGAACTGATCGGCGAGATACGCCTGAGTCAACAATCCGCCGCGCACGCCCGGCCCGCGTCCCTCCAGCAGGTCGCTGGAGAGAAATTTGACGTGCGGGCGGATGCGCTCGCCGTCGATGCGGTCGGCTTGCGCCGAGGCCAGGGCCGCCGCGGCGATCAAAACTGCGATCAGTCTCATGCTTGTGTCCTTTTTGCTGCAACCTTCGCAGCGAACCGGGGGACGTGGACGATAAAACGCTCGTGGGTCCCCTCGGCAATCTGTTCTTTCTCGTCCCAGGCGGTCAGGGCGAAACTCACGCGAGATCCCTCCACGGCGGTCACGCGCGCCGTAAGCCGCACGGCCATCCCCAGCGGCGTGGCCGCCAGATGGTGGATGTTGACTTTCGTCCCGACCGACTCGTATCCTTTCGCAAGAAAGGGTTTGATCGCATTTCGCGCGGTCGCTTCCAGCCATAAAATCAAATGTGGCGTGGACAGGATCCGTGCTTCGTCGTCGCCGAGAAAGTCTATGGTCCACTCCGGCGTCACAAGTAAACCCTGCTCGCCGGAGGTTCCAAGCGGGATCTCATTCATGAGATCATGGTATCGCGGGGGAGATTAAGGGTTGTTATCCGTCTGCAACAACCGCCACCCGCCCATCGTCTAAATAACTACGAGGCCGAACATCAGGACTAGCACTCGAACAACGCGCAGCCTTATGGCTCTCCTGTTCTTTGCGGGCGCACTTGTGTGCTCCGCCAAGGATGGAGGGGATGGTCTGCTTTCCATGCCCGGGGCGCACCACGAGCGCGAAGCCGAGGAGCGGTTTGAACTGCACCTGACCAAGAGCCGGCACCATATCCTGCGTGGTGTTTCCATGATCGCCAGGTTCGCGGGCAAGCTGACCGCATTGGATAAGGTTGCGCACGTGGAAGCGCGCCGGCACGTCTCCGAGAGCGGCGCAGTGGATTACGATCTGATCGCGCGGGAAGGCGATAAGACCATCCAGAAGGAGCTGATCAACCGTTTCATCGGAACGGAAGTGGAGCCCCGCCGCACGTCGGGCGAGGAGATCGCGATCACGCCGCAAAACTACAAGTTCAAGTTTAAGGGGACGCGCGAGGAGAACGGCCGCAGCGTCGATGTCTTCGAATTACATCCGAAGAAAAAGCGGGTGGGCCTGTTCAAGGGCGAGGTGTGGATGGATACCGAAACGGGGTTCAGCGTTCACGAGGCGGGTACCTTTGTGAAGAGTCCGTCAGTGTTCCTGAAGGATATCCGGTTTGTTCGGGATTACGAGATCCGGGACGGTTTTGCCGTGCCGAAGAGCACTACGATCTACACAAAAACTCGTTTTTGGGGAATGGCCGAACTCGACGTGGACTATTCGGACGTGGCCTGGGATGCGACACCCGCCGCATCCCAGACGCTCAACTGACTATCAAAAGATCGTGACTACCAGCGCGGTTCCCGCTTGTGGAATCCGCCGCCTCCTCCGCGATTGAAGCCGCCGCCGCCACGCTCTTCGCGCGGGCGGGCTTCGTTCACATTGAGCTTGCGCCCTCCGAAGTCGGCGCCGTTCAAAGCGGTAATCGCCCTGTTGGCCTCCTCATCATTCGGCATTTCAACGAAGGCAAAGCCCCGTGACTTGCCGGTCTCGCGGTCGGTGATAATGCTCACCCGATCCACCGTTCCATACCCCTCGAACACGCTCCGAACTGCGTCTTCCGTCGAGGTGAAGCTCAGATTTCCGACGAAAATATTCTTCAAGCAAACACTCCTGACTGTACTTGATTCCGGGCTTGCCAGGCTGGAGGGGCGGTCGCGGGACGAACAGACGCGGGCCTGATAACTCGCACCTAACTGAGCGGGCAATTCAAATACTCAGACAGAATACCAGACAACCCCACAGTTGGGAAGGCCCGGTTTCATGCAACCGCATGCAATTTTCGCAGTACTTTTGCCGGGGCTTGCGCACGGCCGGGCGGGCTGTAAGACTTAGCCATGCTCCGGTGGACCGTCTCCCTATTGTTTCTGGCGCTGACCGCCGTCGCCAAACCGCCCCATTCGTATCCGTTGCTGGGACGAATTATCCGCGAAGATGCCCGGCTGGACGCAATCCTGCCTCCCGATGCCCGGGTCGAAGTCATCGCGTCGGGCTTCGAATGGGCCGAAGGACCCGTGTGGGACCGCGCCTCCGGCAGTCTCCTGTTTTCCGATATCCCGCGCAACACCATCTTCCGCTGGTCAGCAAAAAACGGCGTCGCGGCATGGATGAAGCCCTAGGGGTTCACCGGCGTCGGCGCCTACAGCGACGAACCGGGGAGCAACGGCCTCCTGCTCGATCCCCAGGGCCGGCTCATCCTGATGGAGCACGGCGACCGGCGCGTGTCGCTGTGGCAGGCCGGGCGCGGCAAGGTGACGCTCGTGGACAGCTACCAGGGCCGGCGGCTGAACAGTCCGAACGACGGAGCGCTGAAATCCAACGGCGACCTCTATTTCACCGATCCGCCGTACGGTTTGCCGGGGAAAGCCGATGACCCGGCGCGGGAAATGGATTTCTGCGGCGTCTTTCGTTACAGCCGCGGGCAGGTGACCCTGCTCACCAAGGAGCTGTCGCGGCCGAATGGAATTGCTTTCTCGCCGGATGAAAAGACGCTGTACGTCGCCAATTCCGACCCGCAACGCGCGATCTGGATGGCTTACCCGGTGAAGGACGACGGCACGCTCGGCGCCGGGCGCGTTCTGGCGGACGTGACCGCGATGGCCGCCGAGTTGCCCGGCCTGCCGGACGGGATGAAGGTGGACCGCGACGGCAATCTCTGGGCGGCGGGCCCCGGCGGCATTCAGATCTACGCGCCGGATGGCACGCGGCTGGGCCGCATCGAGACCGGCGAGGCGACCTCCAACTGCGCCTGGGGAGACGACGGTTCGACGCTCTACATCACCGCGGACATGTATGTGTGCCGCATTCGCACGCGCACGCGCGGTGCCGGATGGTAGTTGCGGCGTGAAAAACAAACCCCGGCCTGCCGTGCGGGCGGCAAGCCGGGTGTAAAAGAATCGAGCAGAAACGCGAACTTACAGCGCCAGGCGCGCGGTCACGACGGAATCGCCGGGTTCGCGCTCCAACTGGAAGCCGAGCTTCTCCGAGATCTTCTGCATGATCGTGTTGTCGGCCAGGATGTCGGCGACGATCGTTTTGACGCCCTCGGCCTTGGCAATCTCGACCAGACGCCGCAGAAACTCGGTGCCCAGGCCGCACCGCTGGAATTCGTCGCTGATGACGATGGCGTATTCGGCCTCGTTGTTGGCGATGCCCTGAACCCGGCCGACGCCGATGACTTCGCGCTCGCCGGTTTGCGGGTTCTTGCGTTCCGCCACCAAGGCGATCTGGCGGGAATAGTCGATAAAGCAGATCTTCATCAACCGCTCATGCGCCGTGCGCTGCGTGAGGTTCAGCATTTGCAGATAGCGCGAGTAAACGGTGCGTTCGGAGAGCGTTTTGTGGAATTTCACCAGCGCCGGCTCGTCTTCGGGACGGATCGGGCGGATGTCCACCGTCTCGCCGCTCTTCATCTTCCAGAGCGATTCGTACTCTACCGGATACGGCCGGATGGCCGGCTTCGGCAGGCTCGCGGGATCGGTCTTGGCGTCGTGCAGCAGGATGCGCGCATCCAGCGCGAGCAAACGCTCGGGCGAGGCGAGCAGCGGGTTGATGTCGATTTCCTTGATCCAGGGTTGCTCGACGACAAGCTGGCTGAAGCGGACCAGGAGCTGTTCCAAGGCTTCCAGATCGACCGGCTTGCGGCCGCGCACGCCCTTGAGCGCCTTGTAAATGCGGGTCTTCTCCATCATGCGGCGCGCCAGCGTCGTGGTGAGCGGCGGCAGGGCGAGCGCACGGTCCTTGAAGACTTCCACCAACTGGCCGCCCATGCCGAACAACAGCACCGGGCCGAACTGCGGGTCGATGGACGAGCCGAGGATCACTTCGTAGCCTTCAAGCTTGGCGAAAGGCTGTACGTTCGTGCCGCCGAAGTGCTCGGCGCCGACCTTGGCGGCCACCGAATCGCGGATCGCGCGGAAGGCCGTGCGGACGGCATCCGCGTTTCTGATGTTCAACTGCACGCCGCCGACGTCGGTCTTGTGCGTGATCGTCTCCGAGTGGAGTTTCAGCACCACGGGATAGCCCATGGAATCGGCGGCGGCCACGGCCTCGTCCTCGCTCGTGGCAATCACGGAAGGCAGCGTCGGAATCCCATAGGCGGCGAGCACCTTCTTGGACTCGAACTCCGTGAGAATCGTCCGGCCTTCCTGCTTCACCTGTTCGATGATCCCGACCGCCTTCGCGCGGTCCATGCCATCGCCGCCGGCGTCCGAGCGCGGCGTTTCGTACAGGCTCTTCACATTCCGGGCGTACTGCCACATGTAGTTGAACATGCGGGCCGCGGTGTCGGGATAGGAGAACGTCGGGATGCCGGCGGCATTTAGAATCTGCTCGCCCGCGGCCACGTCCACGCCGCCCATCCAGCTTGCCAGCACGGGCTTGTCGCCGAGCTTCGCGTAAGGCTTCAGGAACTCAGCCGTGCGCGTGGCGTCGGTCATGGCCTGCGGCGTGAGGACCACCAGCATGCCGTCGCTGTTCGGATCCTTGGCGACGATTTCGAGCGATTTCGCGTAGCGGGCTGGCTCGGCGTCGCCGATGATATCGAGCGGATTGCCGTGGCTCCAGGTCGGCGGCAGGATCGTGTTCAGTTCCTCAATCGTCTCTTTCGAGATCTCGGCGAGTTCGCCGTGGCCCAGCAGGAGCGAATCGGCGGCCAGCACGCCGGGCCCGCCGGCGTTGGTCAGCACGGCCAGGCGCGGACCCTTCGGGCGCGGCTGCTTGGCCAGCACTTCGGCCATGTAGAACAGGTCGGACATGTTGTTGACGCGCAGTACGCCGCAGCGTTCGAAGGCCGCGTCCAGCACGTCGTCCGAGCCCGTGAGCGAGCCGGTGTGCGAAGCCGCGGCCTTGCTGCCCGCAGCCGTACGTCCGGCCTTGATCACGATAATCGGCTTGGTCAACGCCACTTCGCGTGCCGCGGACAGGAACGAGTGGGCGTCGCCGACGCTCTCCATGTAAATCAGAATGCTGCGCGTCTTCGGATCGTTGCCCAGATAGGTGATCAGGTCGCCCCAACCGATATCGGCCATCGAACCCAATGAGATGAACGCGCTGAAGCCGACCATCTCCCGCAGGCTCCAGTCGAGCACTGCCGTGCACAGCGCCCCGCTTTGGCTGAGGAACGCCACGTTGCCGGTGTGCGCCATCGTTGCGGCGAAGGTCGCATTCACGCCGGTCGGCGGGACCATCACACCCAGGCAATTCGGCCCGACAATGCGGATGCCCGCTTTCTTCGCTTCAACGAGCAAATCCTTCTCGAGCTGCTTGCCTTCCGGGCCAGCCTCTTTGAACCCGGCGGTGATCACCACCGCCGCCTTCACGCCCGCTTCGCCGCATTGGCGGATCACGCCGGGGACGAACTTCGGCGGCGTGGCAACGACGGCCAGATCGACCTGCGCAGGCACATCTTTGATAGTCGGGTAAGCTTTGACACCCAGCACGCTGGGACGTTTAGGGTTAACGGGGAAAACGGCTCCGCCGAACGGCGAGCTGATCAGATTCCACAGCGTGGTGCGTCCCACGCTGCCTGGGTTTTCTGTCGCCCCGATGACCGCGACGTTACGCGGCGTAAAAAACGGATCGAGGGGGCTGGCGCTTTGCTTCAGGATGTTGTGGGCCGATTCCGGCTTTGCGGTTGCAAGCGGTTTCATAGATCGGATTACCTCATTGGGAGTTCTTAAGAATCAACTCCGAATACACCCATTATCTCCCGTTATCCTGCGCACCTGCGTCCAGAATCAACGGCTGAGCGCCGCTTTGTGAAGGGAAAACACTAGTATTTAGATGTGGGCCTGCGCGGCGCGTTCCGGCGTGCGGAATCCGCCCCGCTTCGACGCCGTCTTTGAAAGATAAGAGCTTACCGAAGTGCCGCAGTGAAGCGCGGCGTTTCAGTACACAGCGGGCGCGCAACCGGGCCGGCGCATCTGGCAAAACTCATACACATTAAAACGGGGGTCGGCCTTCAGAAGCCCTTGAGGCCGTCTTCGAGCGTGGAATGTACCTCAAACACGGTAATCAGCCGTGTGACCTCGAGCACGTCGCGCACTTTTTGCGGCACGTTGCAGAGCCGGACCCCCGCGCCGACCTCGGAGGCATTGGTGAACAGGCCGACCAGTTCGCCGATGCCCGTGGAATCCACGTACTTTACGCCGTTCAGGTCGAGCAGAAGCTTCTTCGCGCCGTTACGCAGAGCATCCCGGAGCGCGTCGCGAAAATGGTTGGCCGTCTCGCCGATCTGAATCGGACCGGCGCAGGCGATCACCGTGACGTCGCCTTCCAATCTGGTCTCAATCTCCAAGGACATGCCCATCCCTCTCTCCGCTCCGCAATCCGCGACTCCTCATCCTACCTGAGACCAACGCGGGATTGAACGCTTTGTTCCGCTGCCATGGGGCTCATTGCGGCAGCACGTGCAGCCGTTCTTTCAGGATCTCCTGCAGCAGCGGCGTTTCGGGGAACGGATGGCCGGCGTACTGCCGGAAACCTTCGGCCGCGCCGATTCCGCCCAGCGCGCCACGGGCGCGGGACCACTGCTCCATGATTTCGAGATAGTTGTCCATGCCGTGCTGGCGGCGCAGCCAGGCGCGCTGCGTTGCATGGCAAGCGAGGGCCTGCCGCTTGATTGCGAGCTGCGATCCGATGTCGATCAGAAACTGCGGGCGCACCGCGCGATGCTCACGGTCGATACCCGCGGCGGGATCGACGAAATAAAGATGCGGGATCTTCTCCGTGGCGGGCGCGGGATCGTAGGCCGACGTGTCGTAATTCGGCGCGGGTGCGGCGAAGCAGGCGTCCTGCACCAGCCGGCTCGTGGCTTCGTGATCGCAATGATAGTCGTTCGGCGACGCCGTCAGGATCAGGTCCGGATGGAAACGGCGCACCAGCGCCGTGACGCGTCGGCGCGAAGCGTCGTCCACAAAAATGTTGACGTCGTGGAACCCGCCCCAGGCGTATTCCGCGCCGAGCGTGCGCGCGCCGGCCGCCGCCTCGGCCCGGCGCATCCGGCCCAGCTCTTCGGGCCCATATTCGGTGGATCCGCAATCGCCATCCGCGAGCGTGACGAACGTCAGACGATGGCCTGCCTGAGCGAGCAGGGCGAGAGTGCCGCCCGCGTACAATTCCAGATCGTCGGGATGAGCGTGAACCGCCAAAATTTGAAGAGGCATGGGAAAGATCGCTGCGCGACCTTACAGCGTATCGTGTTCGTGGACCTGCGGGCATTCGCAGCAGTCCGTGCAGCGATGGCACTTCTCGCACAAATGGTTCGCGCACACGTCCAGCGTGCACCACACGCAAATGTCGTGGGACGGCTCACCGCAGATGGAACACTTGAACGTCGGTTCCGTGGATGTTTGCGCTACTTTCTCGGGGAGTGTGGCTGAAGAATCTGAGTTCTGCACCGCTGTGCCTCTTTCTGAGCGACTTCCACTTCCTTCTCGCGCTGCTGCGCCATTTCGAGGGATTGCGCGCGCAGCCACTCCAAATCGCCGGACAGCGAATTCAGCATTGAATCGAGAATGTCCGCGACCGCCGGGTTCTGATACTTGCGGACGCCCTGGCCCAAAGAGATCGCCTGCTGATTCATCGTTTCGATGCGGATCAGCGTCTCCAGCATCAGGCTCAACTTGTCCGGCTGCGCGGCCCACCGCGCCAGCGCGTTCTGCACGTAGGACAGGTCGTCCAGGCAGGCTTTCTGCTGCCGCTGGTACGCATCCGGGCCGCCCTCCATGGTCCACGAGCCAGGCTTGATCTGGTCAAAGACCGGCTTCAACGGCGCCAGATCCTTGTTCAGTTTTTCAATGCGCGGACGCATGTCCCAATCGGCCGGCGCGCCTGCCGGGACTTGCGCCGCCGGAGTCGCGGCCTGCGCGAAGAGAAGCAGAGTGATGAATGCTGAGTGCACGTCTTCCCCCAGTGTAATGCCACGCGAGCCTGGGCTGAGGGGGCTTTCCGCAGCAGCGCAACCGCAGGCCGGCCTCGAATGCCGCGCAAGCTCAACGGGTTTTAACAATGGATGAGACGGGCTATTTGTGCGGTGGAGGCGTTGGGGCTTTGGCGCCCGAGTCGCCCGGCAGACCGCCGCCTGAGCCGCTACCGCCGGAACCGGGAATGCCACCGCCGACGGAGCCGCCGCGCGGCATGCGGATCATAATCTGGATAAACAGATCGGAAGCCATCTGCAAGGCCCGGCCGGCATCGAAGTGCCGGGCTTCATCGAGCGGAACGTTGCGGTGCACGGTCAGTTCCTGGCCGGCGTGCAGAATTTTCGGATCCACGGAGCGCGGCATCAGCCGGTGCTCCACCGCGACGGCGCCTTCTTCGACGAGTACGACCGTCGCTTCCTCTTCGTCATCCACGGTGACGTCGAAGATGGTCCCGCGGACCGAGATGATCGCGGTCGGCGTAAACACGCGATTGGGATTGGGCTGCCCGCCGGGGCGCTGGATATGCACGCGGATGCGTCCCAGCCACACGTCCAGGATGTCGCGCCAGCTTCCGGGGTTGGCGCGGAAGGTGACCTGGGAGTTCGGGAAAATCTCGAAAGTGCTGCCATCCGACACGCGGAACGTGGCATGGCCGTCGGCACCGGTGACCACCACCTGCCGCGCGCGCACCGTGTCGCCGGTATCGATCGCCCAGTACGTGTTGTCCCTGTAAACCGAGACCTGGCCCTCGCGCGAGACCACCTTGGCGGCGACGTCGTCGCCGAACAGGCTGTCGATGCCGGGCAGACCCTGGGCTTCGCACACCCATGGCGTGAGCGTTGTGAACAGCACTACCGCTGTGCTCCACTTCATGCCGAGATGCCCCCAACCCTATGCAAATGCACACCAATCCTTCGGACTGCGAGGACACGAACCTCGTTGTCAGTTTAACACCGCTGCCTGCAACCGCAACTGATAACAGGATTTTGCGGCCGCCTGCCATAAAGCCGTAAATCGTTGTATCCGATAGATAGAGCGGGCCCGCAAGCCGCTTTGTCAGGTTAGAATCAACGTAGGTCATGCAGCCACCCGCTTCAGCAGGTTTCGTTTTGCCGGGACTTCGGCTGTTCTCTGTCGCCCTTCTCATAGTGACGGGCGGCATGGCCCAGAGTGTGGTTGCGAATCAGCCGAAACCGGACTGGCGCCGCATCGGCACGCTGACTCTGGCGGAGGGGCTGGCGTCGCCGTCTTCCGGCGGCGCGGTCGAACGCGTAGCGTTCTTAAATGATGGGCGTCTGCAGGTCGCCCTGCAAAGCGGGCGGGTCTGGCAGACCGCCGACGGCGAGACGTGGACCCGGGCGGAAACCATGCCGGCGCCGGTCCGGGCCTCGGGTGCGGTGCATCTGCCGGAAGCCGGCGCGATCTTGAGGGAATCCGCGAGCGGCCCCACGGTGCTGTTTGCCGGTGGCGCGCAGCTTTGGCGCTCGGAAGACAGCGGCCGGACGTGGCGCAATCTCACCCAGACGCGGAACGGCTCGATCCTCGGCGCTCCCGTCAATGATCTGGCGGTCGATCCCGCGAATGCGGACCGTGTGGCCGTTGCGGCGGCCTCGGGCGTGTGGGTGTCGCTCGACGGCGGGCTTTCCTGGCAGGGATGGAACGACGCGCTGCCGGCTTTCCACGTGACGCGAATTCTGGCGGCGGCCGCGCGCAGCCGCGGCCTGCAAGTGGTGGTCCAGCGCAGCAACGTGGCGATTCCCGTCGAGTGGGCGCCGGGCTTTCGGCTTGGCTGGGTGCCGATGGGCGCCCGGGATCCGGAAGAGGCGCTGCGGACCGCCTTGGGCCAGGCTGTGCAAGCGAAGCTCAGCGCGGCGGTCGAAGCCTCGGGCACGCTCTATGCCGGCGGCGAGGATGGCCGCCTCTGGTCGAGTTCCGACGGCGGGAAGTTGTGGCGCCAGGCGGCATTGCCCGCGAGCGCCGGCGCGGTCCGCCGCATTGTGACCGACCCGCAGGATGGGCGTTTCGCGCTGGTGGCGCTGGCGAGTTCCGACGGCGCCAACGGCAAGGGCGCGCGGGTTCTGCGCACGCTCGATGGCGGTGCGAACTGGGACGATTTGACGGCCGATCTGCCGGACGGTCCGGTGAACGGTTTGGCGTTCGATCGCGCGACCGGCGCCGTCTACGCCGCGACGGGCCAGGGCGTTTTTCTTTCCTATCAAGGGCTGCAGGTGCCCGAGCCGGCCGCCCATTGGACTGCCTTGAACGGACTGCCGGACGGCGCCGTCACCGACGTGCATCTGGACGCCAGCGGCGTTCGCGTGCTTGCGGCTGTGGATGGCTATGGCGTCTTTGAGAGCCCCGCGCCCCACCGCGCGCGGCGCCCGTTGCTGGTCCGCGCGGCCGACTACACCACGGGTCCGGCCGCGCCGGGTTCGTTGCTGACGATCGTCGGCAGCCCGGTGGAGCGGGTGACGGTGAACAGCCAGCCCGGCGTGGTTCTGTCGTCGAACGCGGCGGAGTCGCAGATCCAGATTCCGTTTGAGGCCTCCGGCGACTCGGTCCGTGTGACCGCCAGCCGGGCCGGCCTCAACGAGCTGAGTTTCGGGATGCCCTTACGGCAGGTCGCGCCGGCAATACTCACCGACGGCGACGGTTTTCCCGTGATTATCGATGCGGGCAGCGGGCTGCAGGTGGACGCCTTGAACCCGGTGCGCCCCGGCGCGCGTCTACAGGTGTTGGCGACCGGGCTGGGTCGCGTCCGTCCGGATTGGCCGGCGGGCATGGCGGCGCCGGCGGACCACCCGCCCGAGGTCTTGGCGGGATTGCGCGTACTGCTGGATGGAGCGCCCATGAAGGTTGTGCGTTCCGTGCTGGCTCCTGGCTACGTCGGGTTCTATCTGGTGGAGTTCGATGCGCCCGCGTTTCTCGATTCCGGCGTGGCCCAGATTGTCATCGAAGGCGGTGGCCAGGCGAGCCAGGCGGTCCGGGTCTACACGGCGGCACAGTGAACCGGCCGCGGCAAACCCATCCGGGATCGGAGGTTGCGTGAGATTTTGGCGAAATCCTGAACAGGCATTGAAAACGGCCGGCGCGCGCGGCGCGTTCGGATTAGCGCTGGCCGCGGCGCTGCTGGCCTTCGCCGGCCCGCGGCTTGCGTCGGCGCAGGAGCCTAAAGCGGAAGGCGAGAAGCTGGCTCCGTATTACCCGACGCCGGAAACGATCGTTGAACGCATGTTGAAGCTGGCCGGCTTGAAGCCGGGCGAGAAGTTGTACGACCTGGGCAGCGGCGACGGGCGCATCGTGATTCTGGCTGCGCAGAAGTTCGGCGCCGACGCGACTGGCGTGGAGATTGACCCTGAGCTGGCCAAGGACAGCACAGAGAAGATCCGCACTCTCGGCCTGGAGAAGAAGGCGCGCATTCTCCGCGGGGACATCCTGCGCCAGGACTACTCTTCCGCCGATGTACTGGCGGTGTATCTGCTGCCGCGTTCGAACGAACGGTTGCGGCCGCTACTCGAAAAGCAGCTCCGCAACGGAACGCGCGTCGTCGCGCACGATTTTGTTTTTCGCGGTTGGACTCCGGAGCGTGAGGAGTATGTCGAAGATGACGGCGCCGGGCGCAGTCACACGCTCTATTTGTACGTCATCCACAAGTAGCCGGCCGTATTGGTGTCAATTGGCCGTAAAATCCTCAGTCATTCTGCCGATAAGATTCAAGTGAGGCCGGCGGGCCCGGTCAGTGTGAATCAGAGACCGGTGACACGGAGATTCGGCGGGTCTCGGGGCGGCCTCACACATCCAATGTCGTAATGTTGAATTGAGGGTCAGGATCCGCAGCGCGGGAGCCTCTCGCGGCGCCGTTCCTGGAGGAACAGAACATGCGCATTGGTATCACGTGCTACCCCACGTACGGGGGCAGCGGCATTGTGGCTACCGAACTGGGCAGCGAATTGGCCCAGCGCGGCCACGAAGTTCATTTCATTACTTACTCGAATCCCATCCGCCTGGATCCGGCGCAACCGCGCGTCTACTTTCACGAAGTCGAAGTCAGTTCCTACCCGCTGTTCCAGCATCCGCCTTACATGCTGGCGCTCGCTTCGCGCATGGCGGAGATCGCCGAGTGGCACAGCCTCGATCTGCTGCACGTCCATTACGCCATCCCGCATGCCGCCGCGGCGCTGCTGGCGCGCCAGATGGTGGCGGCTCATCGCCGTCTGCCTTACGTCACCACGCTGCACGGCACGGACATCACCATCGTCGGCAACGATCGCGCCTACTATCCGGTCACGCAGTACACCATTGAGCAGAGCGATGCCGTAACCAGCATCAGCGAAGATCTGCGGCGCGAGACCATTGAAGTTTTCAAAATCCAGCACGACATCCGCGTCATCCCCAACTTCGTCAACTGCGATCTCTATGTGCCCGCCAAGGAGCCGCACGAAGGCCGCCCGCGGCTGGTGCACATCTCGAATTTCCGTTCCGTGAAGCGCGTCGGCGATTGCATCCGCATCCTCGCCGAGGTGCGCAAGGATCACGACGTCGAACTGTGGATGGCGGGCGACGGCCCCGAGCAGAGCGGCGCGGAAAGCCTGGCGCATGAGCTCGGCGTGCACCCTTATGTCCATTTCCTCGGCAAGCAGGATCACGTCGAGCGGCTTCTGCCGCAGTGCGACATTCTGCTGCTGCCCAGCCGCCAGGAGTCTTTCGGACTGGTCGCTTTGGAAGCGATGGCCTGCGGCGTGGTGCCGGTGACAACGCGCGTCGGCGGTTTGCCCGAAGTCGTCATCGACGGCGAAACGGGTTTCCTGGAAGCGGTCGGCGATGTTGCCGCGCAATCGCGGCGCGTGCGCGAGTTGCTCGATAATCCGGCGCTGCGCGCCACCATGGCGCAACAGGCGCGCCAGCGCGCGCAGAAGGTCTTTTGCAGCACCAAGATCATTCCGCGTTACGAAGCGCTCTACAAAGAAGTGATCGGCTGACGGAAGCCCGCGGAGTGCCGCGGCGCCGCTGGCATAGACTGAGGGAGTGCCATTCCGCGCTCCAGCCGGACTCCCACCGGTCACGGGCGCGGCGGGCCACGATATCCAGCTTCATCCAGGTAAGAAGAATGTCCAATTCGCTTCGGTTATTTACTGCATTCATGTTCTTGGGCGCGGGATTCGCGCTCTCCGCAAAGCCTCATGAAACCGGCTTTCTGAACCGCCAGGTCACGGTGCAGGGCACTGCGTACCGTTACGTTGTCTACGTCCCCGAGAACTGGAACAAGCGCCAGCAATGGCCGGTTGTTCTGTTCCTGCATGGCTCGGGCGAGCGCGGCGAGGACGGCCTGATTCAATCCGAAGTCGGCCTGGGCGGTGCCATCCGCCGGCACGTCGATCGCTATCCGGCGGTGGTGGTCATGCCGCAGTGCCGCGAGAAGGTGTGGTGGAACGATCCGGCCATGGAGGCGCAGGCGCTCGCCGCGCTGGATGCCTCAATGAAAGAGTTCAAAGGCGATCCACGGCGGGTCTATCTGACGGGTTTGTCGATGGGCGGCTATGGCACGTGGTCGATTGCCGCGCATCATCCGGGCCGGTTCGCCGCGCTGGTCCCCGTCTGCGGCGGAATTCTCCGCCACGGCGTGCAGGAGCCGGAAGCGGGCGTGGATCTGTACGCTGAAACGGCCAGGAAAATCGGCGCCACGCCGGTCTGGATCTTCCACGGCAACGCCGACCAGTCGGTTCCGGTCGAGGAATCGCGCAAGATGAATGCGGCATTGAAGGCGAACTCCGGGAATGTCAAATTCACCGAGTACGACGGCGTAAACCACAACTCGTGGGACCGGGCCTATAGCGAGGCCGAATTGCCCACGTGGCTCTTTGCGCAGAAGCTCGAAAAGAAGTAGACCGCGCGGCGCGCGAGCGCCGCATTTTCAAACGTCCTGCGCGTGCCGCATTCCGCGGTGAGGGCCACGCGTATTGGCGTGGAGAGAACAGATGAAACCGCTGACCGTTTTGCTACTGGCATGCCTTTGCCTGTCCGCCGCCGAGCGCGTGCCCGTCGCGGCGGATCCCCACAATTCCGCCGCCGAACGCTGGCTCAACAAGAAAGTCTTGCGGAGCCGCCTGCTCGATAACATGGAGCGCCTGGACCACTGGCGCGCCTTCACCAATGCCGCTCCGCTGGTGGTCGATGCGCGCTTCGCTTCGCAGACCGCCGCGCCGGCCAAGGTCGTCGCCGAGATGTCGCTCACCGCGGAGCGCTCGCGCGACGGCGGCCATTCGCTGCGGCTGCGCAATCCGGCGCGCCTCGCTACACCGGGTCCGAAGAACGGGCGCGGTTGGGGCGAGTCCGGCATCGTGCGCGAATTCGATGGCGAGGATTGGACCGCGTACAATCGCATCTCCGTCTGGATCTATCCCAACTGCCCCGGCCATTACGTCGCCTCGCTCGACATGCACTTCCGCAACGACGGCGTGGAGAAGCTGCCCGCGCCGTTCGCGCAGGAGGGCGAGACGTCGCTGGTGCTGAAGAACCACGAGTGGAATCACGTCGTGTGGGAGATCTCCAATGTCGCGCGCGATAAGGTGACGGGCCTGGAGATCGTCTATGGCATGGCGGGCAACGAGCCCGACGGCGCGGACAGCGTGACCTTCGATTTTGACGAGCTGAAGCTCGAACAGGTCGAGCCCGATCACATCGAAGGTTGGGACGTCTGGCCCGGCCGCATTGCCTACAGCCAGGAAGGCTACGCCACGGGCGCGCCGAAGAGCGCGATCGCCAGCGGCCTCACCGCGCGCGAGTTCCGCGTGCTCGATGCGAAGACGGGCCGGGCCGTGCTCGTGAAGCCCGTCAAGATTGAGAAGACGCGCCTGGGCGAATTCCAGACGATGGACTTCACTGAGCTGCGCCAGCCAGGACTGTACATCCTCGAAGCCGGCGGCCGGCGCACGCATCCGTTCGCGGTCAACGACAACGTGTGGCGCGATTCGATTCTGAAGGCGCTCAACTTCTTTTACGCCGAGCGTTGCGGTTTCGCCGTGCCCGGCGTGCATGGCGTCTGCCATCGCGATTGGCAGGCGGTCCACGGCGACCGGCGCATCATCATCAACGGCGGCTGGCACGACGCGGGCGACCTGTCGCAGGGCATGGGCAACACGAGCGAAATCGCCTACGCGATCTTCAGCCTGGCCGAGCGCCTGCACGCGCGCGGTGAAGATCCGGAGCTGTACGACCGCCTGATCGAAGAGGGCAAGTGGGGCCTCGACTGGATTCTCAAGACGAGCTTCGGCGACGGCTACCGCGGCTCGGGCTCCATCAGCAGCCGCCACACCAACGGCATTCTGGGCGACTACGACGACCTGATCACGGAAGCGACCAACTCGCCCATGACCAATTTGCAGGCCGCCGCCGTCGAGGCCCTGGCCGCGCGCGTTTTGAAGGACCGCGATCCGCGCCTCGCGGCCTACGCGTTGCGTATGGCCGAACTCGACTGGAAGTACGGCATTGCGGGCGTCGACGCCGCGGGCGCGCAGCCGTCGCGGGATCTTTTCTCCGGCTCGTTCGATTCCGCCGGCGTCGTGCATGAGCGCATCTCGGCCGCCGTGCTCGCCGCTGTCGATCTTTATCGCGCGACGCATAACCAGGCTTATGCCGACAAAGCCGTCGCGCTGGCGCACGTGATCCTCGACTCGCAGGAACGCCATCTGCCCGCGTGGGACGTGCCGGTTACCGGCTTCTTTTATACGAGTCCTGCGAAGGACCGCATCCTGCACTACGTCCATCGCGGCCGCGAGCAGGCGCCGGTCGAGGCGCTCACGGCGTTGTGCGAAGCGCTGCCCGGGCATCCCGATTGGATGAAGTGGTACTCCGCCGTCGCGCTCCATTCCGAGTACGAGAAGGCGCTGGTGAAATACACCGCGCCGTACGGCGTGATGCCCGCGTCCATCTATCGCGACGACGATTATCTGCAAGTGCCCGAGAGCCGCCGCGAGTCCTTCCGCCAGCAGGTGTTGAACGGTGTCCCGCTCGGCGCGGGCCATTACCTGCGCCTGTTTCCGGCGTGGCTCGATTATCGCGGCCACTTCGGGACCATCCTGCCGCAGGCCCAGGCGCTCGGCGACGCGGCGCATCTGCGCGGCGATTTGACCGCGGCGCGGATCGCCGAGCAGCAGCTCGAGTGGGTGATCGGGCGCAATCCCTTCGCGCAAAGCATGATGTACGGTGCAGGCTACGACTTCGTACCGCAGTACACGCCGTCGTCCGGCGACATGGTCGGCTCGTTGCCCGTCGGCATCCAGACGCGCGGCGCGGCCGACGTGCCGTACTGGCCGGTACAATCCACGTGGACCTATAAAGAGGTCTGGGTGCATCCCGTGGCGCGCTGGGTCTGGTTGATGAAGAACCTGGCGGGGCCGGCGCTTGTCGAAGGGCAGGCCAGCGCGCCGGTCGAGTTCATCGACGCGGTCTCGGGCCAGGTGAAGACGGTCCAACCGGACGCGAAGAGCGGGCGCTTCCGGGCGATGCTCGCGCAAGGCGATTACCGCGTCCGCTCGGGCGGAGCCGAACTGACGCGCGCGCTGCTGCCCGGCGGGTCGTACACCCTCGACCTGCGCCCGGCTCGCGCGCTCGATGTGCTGCTCTCGTCGGAGACTTCCGCGGCCGTCGGCGAAGTGACTCTGCGGGCGACGCTCCGCGGCCAGGGCGTGCATCGGCTCGCTTTGCGCACGGACAATCTGTCGCTCGGCGCAGGCGCGCAGCAGGAGATCAGTTTGCGGCCGGGCGTCGCGCGCACGCTCACGTGGTCCGCGAAGATCATCGATAAGGACGCGTCCTGGTTTGCGGTGGCCGTACCCGATGGCGACCTGTCGCAACGCAAAGAGGCGATGGGTGCGCCCGCCGCGCGGCGCTAGTGTCCTGTCGCTGAAGTTCGCTGCGGAAATCCTGAGTGGGGCGGGCGTCCACGCCCGCGCCGGACCTCCAGGTCCGGCTCTCGCGGCTCTTCAGCATCTCCGCAAAAAAGGCCGACGTGGACGTCGGCCGCGGACCGGGAGGTCCGCCCCACCACCGTCAAGGTCATTCAACATACCTTCGAGACGGAGCCGCGACCGTCAGGAAGCGGTGGTATTCCATCGCGGTCCGTCGCTTGCGCGGGGGCGCTCGTTTCTTGCGCGGTGTCGCGCGCACGGCCGGCGTCGCTCGCCGTGCGAGGCGGCTCCCGGCCAGTGCAGCAACGGCAACCGCCGCGCCGTGCGCGTTCAGCACCGAACCCCGAACGTCAGAGAGGGGGCATCCAACGGATCGTCGAGGCTACCCGCGTGGGCTCGTCGGCGCCCCGGCCGATCTCAATTCCGAAATGCTCAAAACCGCGCAAATGCGCGGCCTGCGATTTCTATGCGGTTCATTCTAAACGTGTTATTTTAGGCAATCCGCGCATTTGCGCGGTTTTGCCTCCGGCCACTCGCCCGGCGTGCGCCGGAAACGCAACGCGTGGCCGAGCGAGACGCGCCCTCCGCGGAGCCGTCCCAGGCGTCGCGAAATGGAGCGGGCTCTGGAGAGCCCGCGCGGACGTGGACGTCCGCCCCACTTTCCCGTCCATCGCGCGGCCCTTCCTCCGCCGTTGCTTGCCGCACTCCATTCGTAGAGCAAAACGTCATGCGCGAATTCCAGGAACATTCGTGTTACGCTCCTCGTACAGTCATCAGTCCGCAAATTCGTCGGAGGTGTGTGCATGAAGACCGTGCTACTTCCCTGTAACGCTCTCGTCGTGCTGTTGCTCGCGAGCGCATCCCTCGTTTCGGCGCAGACGCCCGCCGCCAACCCGCTCATTGCCGGCCAGAAGATGATCTACGGCTATGCCAGCGGCACGGTGGTCCGCGCGGCCGAGAAGATGCCCGAAGAGAATTACGGATTCAAGGCGACGCCCGATGTTCGCAGCTACGGCCAGATCGTCGGGCATATGGCCGACGCGCAGAACATGATGTGCTCGACCGTGCTGGGCGAGAAGAACCCGGCGCCGGACATTGAGAAGACCAAGACCTCCAAGGCCGATCTGGTGCAGGCGCTCAAAGACTCGGTGGCCTATTGCCAGAAGGCCTACGGCAGCATGACCGACGCCACCGCGGTCCAGACGGTCCAGATGTTCGGCAACGAGCAGGCCAAGTTCAACGTGCTGTATTTCAACATCGCCCACACGATGGAGCACTACGGCAACCTGATCACCTACCTCCGGCTGAAAGGCCTCGTCCCGCCGTCGAGCGAGCAACAGCAGAAGTAGTAAGCGCATCCGGCTCTTTTGCATCGATCACGCGCCGGCCGACGCTGCACGGTACTGACTGCGGGTGCTCAAGCCGCGCCTTTATGATGTCGACCATTCGGATGTCCTTCGCACGTTGGGCAGGTCGCAGCCGAGCAGCCAGTTGGCCTGTCCCATGCCCATCAACCGAGGAACAGCGGCCGAACGCTCGCAGGAACAGCTAAGCTAAGCCCGCCCCCAAGGGAGGCGGAGGACGAAAAAACGTACCCCGCGGGGTAAGCCGCGTGAAAATCGAATACGGAAGAGAGCTTCGGAACGGGGCGAAAAAAGCGCAGCCCTATTCGGCGCGGGTGGCATCAGGTATTTTTCCTGCCAGGAGCATCTTTTGCAAAGCTAGGGATGAATTTCGGGTAGGTATCTTTCAGAAACTGCTTGCCTGAACTTTGGCTGGCGTTGTAATTCAGGCGCTCCTGGAAAAACCTCAAGCGTGCCGAACACTCCTCAATGATTTCCGACCAGGATTTGGCCCACACGGTCATGTTGTAGTTTCTTTCCGCGTCGGCCCTACTTTGATAAACCACGCCCCGAGGAAGGCCGTCTTGCTGCGCTTCAAGTTGAGCGTACCTATCCATGCTGGTTGAAAGCGCCCAGAATGTCCAATTGGCGCGGACGTTCTGGAAGCGGTCATCCCCGGCAACTGCAAAGGCATAACTTCGTGCCTGACTAATGACCTCGGATGTAACCGGCTGGGATGGCCGTTTAAGCTCGATCACCAAGTGATGGCGTCCCTCTGATGGTTGTTTCTCAAGAATTTTGGAGATGACGATGTCACTCTCGACAACCTGCTCATCCGGGGGGACATTAGAAAGACCGAGATCGACAACACCTTCCCGTCCATCCGGTCGCAAGACTGGGGTATCAAGATCGACATCAAATAGAACATTCTTAATGTGTTTTCGCAAGACGTTGTTGAGAGATTCGTCGTTGTTCACTAGAAAGAACTCGTCTCCGAAAATCCACGTGTTGCGAGAGACCAGCTTATGCAACTGAGACCGCTCTTTCACGGTGGGTCGCATCTCAGGATCGTACAGTAAGTACTCCAGGCCCTTCAGGAAGTCAAGACGATCCGTGACGATCTTAGAGGCGTTGATCATCGCGATGAGTGACGTCTTCTGGAGCAGCGCGGCGAACTCTTCCTGCTTGTCCTTTGGTAGGCCCACAACCTCGGTGAGAATGAACCGTAATGACGATGGATTGCTTTGCAGGGCGTAGCGGAGCAGGTTAAAAGTGAACTTCTTCGCCTTTGGTTTTACTTCCTTGAATTCTGAGACGTAGGAATCAAGGCTGGATGCCACGACGTCGAAAATCTCGCGTTCTGTCTCCTCCATGACATCCTGTGGAGAGCCCTCGTAAGGATAGATTTTCTGTTCTTTCCACGACTCCACGACACCGGACGCCTTGTCTGCGTCACGTTGAAGAAAGTGGCGGCGCATCTGATCCTTGGCATTGTCCAGCAACTTCTTGAGGTCACTGAACTCATCCAGCTCAATAGTTCCCAACTCGTCCATCTGCTCCAGGAGTTTTGAGCGGAGATAAGCCGTGAAGTTGTAGCTTGGAGCCTGAATGCCTGGTGCGATCTCCCGAAGTGCGAACCCCGCTTCTGTGCAGAGGTAAAGCGCCCGCTCGATATCAATGTTCCACTCAATAATCGTCAGTTCAGCGAGATAGACTTTGCCATCCTCCGCCATGAACGGCGGGAGAGCGTAGTCTGCGCGGTTGTTTTCGAGGGAGCTGGGGTCGACGATAGTACCGTCGTAAGAGATACGGACCTGTGGGTATTGCTTGAGGTAGAGGGCCAGGAGCTTGTTCAGCTCAGGAATCGCTCGCTCGGGATCGAGCGTTCTTTGGTTCTGAATCAGGTTCGCGAGCGTCACAGTTGTCCCGGTACCGTCGCGCTCGTTTGGCTCCTCGTCCGTTATCGTGAACTCACGTTTATTGCTGGCGTCGCCGATGATCTTGAAGCTCTTGAGTGATCCTTGGGAAAGGTAAACGCTCTCCCACTCGATACGATCACAAACGGCAAACGCACGGAATCTCCCCTGGCCCTGCTTCCCGTGCAGGATGCGTTTGTCACGTCGGGTCTGTCTTGCGTGCGTCTTCCATGAACCACCCAGATGACCGAATCCGTTCACCGCATCGCCCATCGTGATGCCGAGACCGTTATCGACGATTTCGATGCTATCGATGGCATCAAGAGCGTTGCGGTTGAGACAAACAGAAACCTTAGTGGCGTCGGCATCCACGCTATTCCAGATCAATTCCGCGATACCAAGAATTGGCTTCTTGGCCCTCGCAATGCGATCTATGTGATCTTGTGCGACCTCTATTGTTAGTGTCTGCATTGAAGCATCTTCACCGATAGGAGAACACCCATCATAGAACGGTCTGCTAGCGGGTGTTTACCTTCCTCCAGCCCGTAGTCGGCCATTAGGGTCGCTGCACGGAGATGTGCGGCCTCAGCGGATGTATCTGTGCTACCTTCTCGATCGGATGAGCCTCCTTGGAGCCGTGAGCCCCGTTAACGTATTTTCTAAATAGCAAGGTTCGAACAACCCATTCGGGCTTAGGCTCTCTGCTGTTGAATGTACCTTCACTCGCGGTGCCTCCGGGCGCGACGGAACTCACAGCAGCACCCCTCATATCTCAGTCCATCGGCTTCTCTTCCTTCAGGTCGCCGTGCTTGTCCCTTGGCCGGTTGTCCAGTTTCTGCGGACCGCCCTTGAAGGTCAGCTTCACGTTGACCAGGGCGTTGGTGTCGTCGAGTTTGACGTCGGCGCGGGTCTCGCCCAGGAAGTCGAGGACGCGGCGCTCGCGGATTTGCGACAGAAAGTGTTCGGCGTAGCCCTGGCGGTACGGATCGCCGGTCTTGACGGCCCACATCTTGCGGATCTCCGGCTCGCTCTCGATGTCGAGGCCATCGATGTCGAGTTTGGCCATCTTATATTGAGGGCCGGGCTCCACGGTCACCGCGATGTCGGCGGTCTTGTCGGCATCGTAGATCTTCTTGAGCGCGTGATAGCTAGCCTTCAGATAACCGACTTCGGACAGCCGCGCCAGGATCTTGTTCATCGCCACGCCCATGACGCTCAGGTTCACGGGCACATCGTTTTTGAAGGCGTCGCCGCCGAGTTGGTTCACCTCTTCATCGGGCAGCGGCGCGCCTTCGATGGTCAGCTTGCGCAGCTTGTAGACCGGGCCTTCGTCGACGGTCACATTCACCACCACGCCGCTGTTCGTCTTCGACGGTTCGGTCGTGACAGTGGGGAACTTCGCGCGCAGCCGGCCCACCGAATCATACATCGCGCGGATTGCGTTTTCGAGGAAGACGCGGAACAGCGCCTCGCTCCACGGCGTGCCGACGGCGACCTCCGAGATCGCCCGCTGCAACTCCTGCGGCGGGATGACGTGGGCGCCGGTGAAGTTGACCTGCGCGATGTTGGGCGGCGGCGTCTTGGGCTGGATCACCGCCACCACGCCTTCCTTGAGCCCTGCTTCGAACTTCGCTACGACGGGCTCCGTCACGCCCTTCTCCTTGAGCATCGCCGCGGCCAGATCGCTCATGCGCCTGGTATAGATTTCGGTGATCGGGATCTCGTCGCCGAAGCACTGGAGCGTTTTGGCGGCGCGCGCCGCGTAGGCTTTTGGATCGAGCGGCAGCCGCTCCAGGCGCCACGCGCCGCGCTGCTCCACGTCCCGAATTTCAAACGTCACAACGATGCCGCCGCCCGGCGCCGGCTCGTAGGCGTAGGAGACCAGATCGAAACAACCCGATTGATAGATGTGCTCGCGCGCGGCGTCGAATTCCACTTGTCCGGCCAACACGCCGGTTTTGAGGCCGGACATCTCGATCACCTGCTGCGGCGTGACCAGCTTCATCCCCTGGACGCGGATCTCTTTCAACGGCCAGCGCTGGCCATTCTGCGCCGCCTGCGCCGTGGAGGCCGTGTGTTTCCGCGCCGGGGCCTTCTTCGCCGGCGTCTGGGACCAGATCAATCCACATGCCAGCACCGCAACGAGAAGCTGCTTCATCAACATAATTATGACGGGATTACCCGATGCTAAACTGAGTGCGATGTCCTACGACGTGATCGTGATCGGCAGCGGGCCGGGGGGCTATTCCGCTGCTATCCGCGCGGGCCAGTACGGCCTCAAGACTGCTCTTATAGAAAAAGATCCTAAGCTTGGCGGCACGTGTCTGCACGTCGGTTGTATTCCAACCAAAGCGCTGCTGCATACCGCCGAAGTGTGGGAAAACTTCAAACATCCCGAGGCGCAGGGCCTCCATTGCCAGAATGCGGAACTCGACCTGCCGCTGGTGATGAAGCGCAAGGACGCCATCGTCGGCAAGCATGCCAACGGCGTCGAGTTCCTGGTCAAGCGCCAGAAGGTCGACATCCTTAAGGGCTTCGCTACGCTCAAAGGACGCGGCCAGGTGGAATTGAGTTCCGCCGAAGGCACGCGCACGCTGGAGGCGAAGAACATTATTCTGGCGACCGGCAGCGAAGCGCGCATGTTGCCCGGCCTCACGCCCGATCCGCAGTTCATCGTCTCGAACCGCGAGATCCTGCAACTCCAGAAAGCGCCGAAGAAGCTGTTGATTATCGGTTCCGGCGCGGTCGGCTCCGAGTTCGGCTGCATCTTCAAGAGCTTCGGCAGCGAAGTTATCATCTTTGAGATGTTGCCGCGCGTCGTGCCGGTGGAAGACGAGGACATTTCGAAGCAGCTCGAACGCAGCTTCAAAAAACAGGGCATCCGCTGCGAGACGAATGCGCAGGTGGACGCCAAATCCGTCGTGCGCACCGGCTCGGGCGTGCGCATGAACGTCAAGCTCGGCAACGGCAAGACCGAGACGTTCGAGGGCGATTGCCTGCTGGTGGCGGTCGGCCGCAAGCCCAACACCGAAGGCATCGGGATCGAGAACACCCAGATCGAACTGGACCGCGGCTTTGTCAAGGTGAACCCGTTCCAGCAGACCGCCGAGCCGGGCGTGTATGCGATCGGCGATATCGTCGCCGGCACGCCGCAACTTGCGCACGTGGCGACGATGGAGGGCATGATCGCCGTCGGGCACATCGCCGGCAAGCCGGTGACGCCGATCAACAAACGCCAGATCCCCGGCGCGACGTACACCGATCCGGGCATCGGCAGCGTGGGCCTCACGGAAAAGCAGGCGCGCGAGGCGGGCCACGACGTGAAGGTCGGCAAGTTCCCCTTCACGGGCAATTCGAAGGCGTCGATTCTGGGCAACCACGATGGCTTCGTGAAGATCGTTTCCGATGCGAAGTACGGCGAGATTCTCGGCGTACACATCATCGGGCCGCAGGCCTACGAGCTGATCGCCGAGGGCGTCGCGGCGATGTCGGCGGAAGCCACGGTCGAGACCATGATGGCCACCATTCACGCGCACCCCACGCTTTACGAAGCGGTGGGCGAAGCGTTCAATAGTGTCTACGGTCTGTCCATCAACGCGTGAGCCGCGAAGCCGGGAAATGAAGACGCTGGTCTAGCGATGAGAACACTCGAAATCCGCGAACTCGGCCGGATCGCCTACGCCGATGCCTGGGCGCTGCAACAGATGCTCGAAGCGCAGCGCAAGGCGGGCGCGATTGGCGATCAGTTGCTGCTGCTGGAACATCCGCACGTGCTCACGCTCGGACGCAACGGGCACCAGGAAAATGTGCTGGTCTCGCGCGAGCGCCTGCAACAGCTCGGCATCGACTTTTTCGAAAACAATCGCGGCGGCGACATCACCTACCACGGTCCGGGTCAGGTGGTCGGTTACCCGATCGTCGATCTGAAAGAGTGGAAGCGCGACGTGGCCGCCTACATGCGGGGCGTGGAGGAGACCATCATCCGCGTGCTGGCGCGCTACGGCATCGAGGGGCTGCGCGACCCCAGCGCGACCGGCGTGTGGACGAAGCGCCAGGACGGCCAGTTGGCCAAGGTCTGCGCCATGGGCGTGCACCTTTCGCACTGGGTCAGCACGCACGGTTTCGCGCTGAACTGGACCACCGATTTGCGCTATTTCACTTACATCGTGCCGTGCGGGCTGACGCGCCCGGTGACTTCCATGGAAGAGCTGGGCGTGCGCGTCTCGCGCGAGGAGCTGCACCGCGCGATTGTCGAGGAATTCGCGCGCGTATTCGATTATGATCCGGTGGCGGTGAAGTCCGCGCCGGCGCTGGTATAACGGCAGGATTCAAGAACGGAGAAGGATGCAATGGCCGATGTTTTAATGCCCCAGATGGGCGAGAGCATTGTCGAAGGCACGCTGACCCGCTGGCTGAAGAAGCTGGGCGACCACGTCGAGCGTGACGAGCCGCTCTTCGAGATTTCCACGGATAAGGTCGACACCGAGATTCCGTCGCCGGAGGCTGGGACACTGACGGAAATTCTGGTGCAGGAAGGCAAGACGGTGGCGATCAACTCCGTCGTCGCGCGGATCGGTACGGGCGCGGCCGTTGCCGCTCCGGCTCCGGCGCCCGCGGCCGAAGCTGCGAAACCCGCGCCTGCCGCGGTGGCGGCGCCTGAACCTGTTGCCCCTCCGCAACCCGTGGCCACTGCGCCAATAGCGCCGCCGCCCGCTCCCGTGGAAGAGCCCGCCGCGGCGGAACTCGCCGGGCCGGTGAGCCCGCTGGTGCGCAAGCTCGTGCGCGAGAACAACCTCGACCTGCGTCTGATCCACGGCACCGGCGCGGGTGGACGCGTAACCAAGTCGGACGTGGAAGCCTACCTCGCCAACCGTCCCGCCGCGGCCGCGCCTGCTCCTGCTGCTGCTCCCGTTGCCGCACCCGCATGGAGCGCGCCCGCGCCGGCTCCCGAGCCGGTTGCGCCGCCGCTGCCGCGTGTCGATCCGGCGAAGATTCGCGTCGAGCCGATGTCGATCATGCGCCAGAAGATCGCCGAGCACATGGTCTTCTCCAAGCGCACTTCGGCGCACGTCACCACGGTGCATCGCGTGGACATGACGAAGATTGCGAAGCTCCGCGCGCGCATCAAGGACGAATTCAAGCAGCGCTACGGCTTCAGCCTGACGTTCCTGCCGTTCGTCGCGCGCGCCGCGGCCGAGGCGCTGCGCGCCTACCCCATCGTCAACGCCTCGATCGAAGGGACGAGCATCTTCTATCACAACGAGGTCAACATCGGCATCGCCGTTGCGCTCGACAACGGGTTGATCGTGCCCGTCATCCGCCAGGCCGATGAGAAGAACGTCGCCGGCTTGCAGCGCGCCATCGTCGACTTGGCGGCGCGCGCCCGCGGCAAGCAGTTGAAGCCCGACGAGGTGAGCGGCGGCACGTTCTCCATCACCAACTTCGGCAGCTTCGGCAGCCTCTTTGCGACGCCGGTGATCAACCAGCCGCAGGTCGCCATCCTGGGTTGCGGCGCCGTGGAAAAGGTCCCCGTCGTCGTCGAGGGCGACGCCATCGCGATTCGCTCGATGGCGTACGTCGCGCTGACCTTCGACCACCGGTTGATCGACGGCGCGCTGGGCGACCAGTTCTGCCAGAAGGTTAAGCAGGTGCTCGAAAACTGGAGCGACGAGATCTTCTAGCCGCTCCGGCCCTACAATCGGATCATGCTGACCGGCCCGCTTCTGGTCTTGTCCGCGGCGCTTCTGCCGCAGGCGCCCGAGGCGGGCCTTTCCGTGCCGGAGCAGCGCAAGGCCGCGTTGATCGAAGAGATTGAAAGCGCCGCCGTCACCGCGCCGCCCGTGTTCGGCATCGACGCGCAAATACGCGCCGGCGTCCTGCTGGCCGGGAAGGATCCCGTGCACGCCGCGCGGTTTCTCTCGGACGCCGGCCAGCGCACGCTACTGCTCTCCGACGCCGCCACGCGCAGCCACTTCCTCAAGCGCATTGTCCCGGCGCTCACGCCGCTCGACGCGAGCCGTGCGGAGTCCTTCTGCGCCGCGCAGAGCCGCGCCGAGCCGGCTGCCAAAGCCGATCCGCTCGCCGTCTGCTACGACCAACTCATTGAGCGGCTGAAGGACTGGGCTGCGCGCAAGGAGGCCTTCTCCCGCGCCCTGGCCGCGGGCGCCTGCGACCTGCCGGGCGTCACGAACCTGTTGCGCGATGCGCGCGAAGGCCACCCCGCCGATTTTGCTCCGCTGCTCGCCGAGTTCATCCGCGCGTTTCCCATTTCGAACCCTCGTCTGGAGGAGATCCGGCGCCTGGAATCGGTCGACCGCGCGTTCGCCCATCTGAACCCCGCCCTGTCGCGTCAGGCCCGCCGGACGCTCTCGGCGGCGCGCCGGGAATATGCCGCCGCGCATCCCGAGTGGGCGCGAGCGAACCCGCCGGCCGCGACACCCGACGCCGCGGATTCCCTGGCCGCCCCGCTTCCGGCCGACGCGGCCGCGAAGTCCGAAGGCTCCTTCTCGTTCGGCCCGTTCTTTCACTTGCCGGCGCTCTTCAATGTCCCCGATCCCGCGTTGGAAAATTTGCCGGACATCTCCAAACTCAGCGCGGATCAGGCTATCGAGCTGGCCCGGCGGCAGCAGTATGCCGGCGCCCGCGCGGCGATCCTCGCCGATGTCCTGGACGAAAAGGATGCCGAACTCGACACCCCGCGTAAGCTGTCGCTCGCCGCGGATGTCCTGCGCGACAGCCAGCAGATGCACTCCAGCGCAGTTCGCTTGATGGTCCAGGCCCAGTTGGCGCGCTGGTTCGAGCAGCAGGGCGAGAAGCTGAAAGCAGGTGAGGCGGCGCAGGCGCTGCAGGCATCTTTCGAGACGCTCGTCCAGTGTGAGGATCAGCGTTGCGAGGTCTTCAAGGCCGACACCGAGAACTCTCCCGGCGAGCTCGTCATGACCTTCGCGGAGTATCTGAAGCGCTACAACATCGACCCGGCCCAGTTGGGTCTGAACCACCCTGGGCTGCATGCCTGCTGGCTGTTGCTGGAACTGCAAGCGTTGATCGAGGAGAACAAACAATGACCGTTGAACGGGATTTTCTGGAGACTTCCGCCAGGCGGATGCGCGAGGCGCACGAGCGCATCCAGGCCTGTCTGGCGAAACTCACTGACGAACAGCTCTGGTTCCGCACGGGCGACAACGCGAACGCCTGCGGCAACCTGTGCCTGCACCTGACGGGCAATGTGCGGCAGTGGATCCTCCACGGCGTGGGCGGCCAGCCGGACGTGCGCCATCGCGACGCCGAGTTTGCGGCGCAGGGCGGTGTGAGCCGGGACGAGCTGACCGCGCGGCTACGGTCGACCGTGGAAGAGGCAGCAACGCTGATCGAGTCTCTGCCGGATGCGTCCCTGACGGAGATCCGCCACCCGCAGAATCGCACCGTCACCGTGCTGGAGGCGATCTATCACGTCGTCGAGCACTTCGCGTTGCACGCCGGCCAGATCATCTTTTTGACCAAGGCCGTGACCGGCGAAGACCTCGGCTTCTTTGCCTCTCTGAAGGGCGCGGGCAAGTCTTCCGCGCCGCCGGTTACGCCCGGGCGCAGCTAGAGCGCATCATTTCTGACGGTAGTCACACTATGGAGCCAGACTGCCGGTAAAAACCCCATATGTAATCGGGTTTGCAGTGAATTAAACCTTCTGCATCGATCAATTTTTTGAATGGGGCCGATCAGGCGCACCCCTATAATGGAGTCGCATGTCCGCTCTGTCGCGGGCTGTAAGGACAATAGCCCATGTTGCGGCTCCGCACCTGTTTGCCCGGTATTGTCGTGGCCGTGATCCCGCTGTGCTGGCCAGTCTGCGCCGGAAGTTTGCCGGAGTTGAACGCACCGTTGACGCTCGTGGTCTCCGCGGAGCGTCCGCTGCCCGTGGCGACCGTGGCCGCGATGCACCAGGAGCTGGACAAGCTCATGGGGCAGGCCTCCATCCGTGTCGAATGGAAGAACTTATCGGAGTTCACCGCGGGGACCGAGGTGCAGGACCTGGTGTTGGTGAAGTTCCGCGGGAGTTGCCGCATCCAGCCCGTTCCGGTGTACGTGGACGAACGCGGACCGATGGCGTTCACGCACATCAGCGACGGCGAGGTGCTGCCTTTCAGCGAGGTCCTGTGCGACCGGGTCAGCCTGGCGGCCGGGTCGGCGATGTGGAGCGGCGAGTTCGGACATCGCGACGAACTGATGGGCCGCGCGCTGGCCCGCGTGCTCGCGCATGAGCTGTACCACATCAAGGGCAACTGCAGCGCGCACGGCCATACGGGCGTGGCAAGCCGGGCTTTAACCGGCCGCGAGTTGATTGCCGATACGCTGCGTTTCGCGCCGGCCGATGCGCGGCGCATGGCGGTCCACGCCAACGATTGAGCGGTCCGCGACCGCGCCAGCCCGGCTAAGAGATACTGAAAACAGCCGAATGCCGGGAATACTGTATCTGGTCGCGACGCCGATCGGCAATCTCGCCGACATCACTTACCGCGCTGTCGAAACGCTGAAGTCCGTGGCGGCGATTGCCTGCGAGGACACGCGGCAGACGCGTAAGCTATTGGATCATTACGGCATTACGCGTCCGCTGGTGAGCTATCACGAGTACAACGAAGACGCGCGCACCGGCGATCTGCTCGAACGCCTGCTGGCGGGCGAGGATGTAGCGCTGGTATCCGACGCCGGCACGCCGCTCATCTCGGACCCTGGCTATCGCATCGTGAACGCCGCCGCGGCAGCCGGCATCAAAGTGGTGCCCATTCCCGGGGCTTCGGCGGTGCTGTCCGCTCTTTCGGCCTCGGGCCTGCCTACTGACAGCTTTTGTTTTCATGGCTTTGCGCCTCGCAAGAGTGGCGAGCGGCAGCGGGCGTTCGCCGCGCTCAACGGCACCGGCATGGTGCACGTCTTCTACGAATCGCCGTTCCGCGTGTTGGAGACGCTCGAAGATCTCGAGCGCGCGCTCGGCGATCCGCCGGTCGTTGCCGCCCGGGAGTTGACCAAACTGCACGAGGAGTTCCTGCGCGGCAAGGCGTCCGAGGTGCGGGCGCAACTCGCCGCGCGGGATGCCATCCGCGGCGAGTTCACCCTGGTCGTCGGCAAAACGGAGAGCGTGGCGGAGACCGAGGAACTCACTGTTCCGGAAGAAGTGCAGGCCCTCGAAAAGACGGGACTGCCGCGCATGGACGCTATTAAAGAAGTGGCGCGCCGCCGCGGTCTGCCGAAGCGCGAGGTGTACCGGCTGATGGAGAGCCTGGCGAAGCACTGATGACGCGCCCCCCGCGTCAACATTACACGGTGTCCTTAGATGGGTTGCTCTGCATCCTGTTGACCTGACTAAAATCTAAATAAGTCATAATCTTTTGACGGAGAGCGCAGATTACCGCTGTGCGGAAGACGGGCAGAGTTGTGAGGAGGGCGGATGGTGTCTTGCGGACGCCCGCGCTCCTGCTGTGCCTGGCCACCGCCGCCTGCGCCTTTCCGGCGCATGCCGATCCCGCGCGGGACTGCGTCGCGGCCAATGCCCGCATTCGTCCGGCGATCTGTGCGGCATCCGACCTGGACGGCGACCGGCTGGCCGATTATGCCATCTCGCGCGGTTTCCTGGGCTCGTCCGCCCGGCACGCTTCGATCTCCGTCCATTTGAGCAGCACGCCGGATCCCTACCTGCTGTTGCTGCCCGACGGACTGATGGCGTCGAGCTTCGTGTTCCGGGACGTCGATGGCGACGGGCGTCTCGACATCGCCCTGCTGGGCGGCCTGAACGAAACAGTCGGCGTGTTCCTGAACGCCGGGTCAGGACGATTCGAGTTCGACCGCGAGGGCCGGTATCTCACGGCGCCCAGCCGCGATTCCTCCGCACTCGCTCCGCCGTCCCATCCGGCGTTGAACGACCTTGCCGAACTGGGTTCCAACTCGTACTCTGCCGTCTGCTCCGGTGCGAGCGCCCTGCTCAAGCTGCCAGCGGCATGCGTCCACCATGTGCCGGGCGGGGCCGTGCCGCTCCGGCGTCCGCGCGGAGCCGCCCGCAGCCGTGCGCCCTAACAGACCTGCCCCGCCTTAATCATCACTGCGCGGACCCGGCCGGGCCTGCTGCCGCCAGGTGTACTGCGGCGCAGCAACGTCCCATGAACCGCCGGCGCGCGCGCAGCCGGAAGCGGAATAGCCCGACGATCGGAGTGAGTTAGCGAAATGAATGAATTGATGCGCCGTACGGCCACCGTCACCCGCCGGTGGCATAGGGTGTGCCGGGTCAGACAGCGCCCGGCCGGATTGCCTTTGCGCCTGGCGCTGGTAGCCGCCGCGTTGCTGCCAGCCTTGCGGGCTCAGCACGCCTACACGTGGCAGGAGCTGCGCGACAAGTTCGAGGCGGCGAACCCGTCGCTCCAGGCCGCCCGGCTAGCGGTCGATGAGTCGCGGGCGTCCGAGACCACCGCGTATCTGCGGCCCAATCCCGGATTCACGGCGACGCTCGACCAGCTCAATCCCTTCACCACCAGTCCGTACCGCCCGCTGGGCTACACCATGCCGTACGTCTCGCTCAGTTATCTGCATGAGCGCGAGCACAAGCGCGAATTGCGCCGCGACAGTGCGCGGCAGGCCACGGCGATCACGGAGTCCGCGCTTGCCGATCAGGAGCGCACACTGCTGTTCAATCTCCGTGCGGCCTTCGTTCAGACCTTGCAGGCCAAGTCCGTCCTGCGCATGACCAAGGAGAACCTGGCGTATTGGGACAAGGTGCTGGACATCTCGCGCGACCGGTTGAAGGCGGGCGACATCGCGCAGGTCGATTGCGACCGGCTGGAACTGCAGCGCGTCCAGTATGAGGCCGACGTGCAGACCGCCGAAGTGAATCTGCGCACGGCGAAAATTCAATTGCTGCAACTGCTGAATGACCGCACGGCGGTCGATAGCTTCGATGTCGGCGGGCCGTTCGATTTTCCCGATCGGATTCCCGTGCTCGAAGACGTTCGCCAAGCCGCGCTCGACAACCGGCCCGATCTGCGCGCGGCGCTGCAAGCGGTGGAGAAGGCCAATACCGATCACAAACTGGCGATTTCGAACGGCTCCGCCGATCCGACCTTCAGCGTCGACTTCGCGCGCAACCCGCCGATCGCGGCCTACTTCGGCGTCAGCATGAACATCCCGCTGCGCATCTTCGACCGCAATCAGGGCGAGAAGCTGCGCACGGAAATCGACATGCGGCGCGCCGCGCAGTTGACCGACGTCACGCGCGCCCAGGTCTTCAGCGATGTCGACGCGGCCTACGTGCAGACCGACAGCAGTCTCCGGCTGCTGCGGCCGTATAAGGCAAAATATCTGCAGCAGGCCGCGCGGGTCCGCGAGACTGTCGCGTTTGCCTACCAGCGCGGCGGCGCGACGCTGCTCGATTTTCTCAGCGCCGAAAACGACTATCGCAACGTTCAGTTGAACTATTTGAACCTGGTGGGCGCATACATGACTGCGGCGGGCCAACTCAATCTGGCCGCGGGTCGCGAGGTGATTCAGTGACACGCAGACTATATTTCCTTTCCGCACTGCCCCTGGCCGCGGCGGTCCTGCTGAGCGGGTGTGGGGACAAGGCTAAGCCGGAGGCTGGCGCAGGCGCGCCGCCGCCCGCGAAGATCGAGCGCGAGGCGGATGCGTCGCTCGTCAAGGTTGACAAGCCGGAACAGTTCGGGCTGGCGACCGCCACTCCATACACGGCGTTGCCGGAACTCGCCGTCACCGGCGTCGTCAATCCCGACGTCTCGCGCAGCGTCCCCGTGCCGTCGCTCGTTTCGGGCAAGGCCGTCGAGGTGCGGGTGCGGCTCGGCGACGAAGTGAAGAAAGGCCAGCTCCTGTTGAAAGTCCGCAGCACCGACGTCGCGGGCGCGTACTCCGACTACCGCAAAGCCGTCGTGAGCGAGCGGCTGACGCGCACGCAACTGGAACGCACGCAGGCGCTCTTCGACAAAGGCGCCGCGCCGCGCAAGGACCTGGACGTCGCGCAGAACGCCGAAGACGCCGCCAAGGTGGACCTCGAAACGACCGCCGAGCGTTTGCATCTGCTCGGCTCCGACGTGGATCACCCGACCGGGATCGTCGAAGTGCGCGCTCCGGCCTCCGGCGTGATCACCGATCAGCAGGTAACCGAAGGCGCGGGCGTGCAGGCGCTTTCCGCGCCGAATCCCTTCACCATCTCCGATCTCTCGCACGTCTGGATCGTCTGCGACGTTTACGAGAACAACCTGCCCAGCGTACGCGTTGGCGAGGGCGCGGAGATCGGCCTGACCGCCTATCCCGACCGCGTGCTGCATGGCCGCATCTCGAACATCAGCCCGATTCTCGATGCGAACCTGCACACGGCGAAGGTGCGTATCGAAGTCGCCAATCCCGGCCGGCTGCTGCGCGTCGGCATGTTCGTCACGGCCACGCTGCGCGGCCAGAAGCCGGAGCAGCACGCGGCCGTGCCCGCCTCGGCGGTGCTGCATCTGCACGACCGCGACTGGGTCTTCGTGCCCGCGGGCGCGGGCCAGTTCCGCCGCGTCAACGTGGTCAGCGGCAAGATGCTGCCGGGCAACTTGCAGGAGATCGCCTCGGGCCTGAATCCTGGTGCGCAGGTGGTAGCGAACGCGCTCGTTTTGCAGAACACGGTGGACCAATAATGATCCAGCGACTTGTCGATCTCGCGCTCAGTAAGCGCCTCTTTTTTCTGGGCGGCGCCCTCATCCTGCTGATCTGGGGCATTCTCGCTTTCAAGGCTCTGCCCGTCGAGGCGTATCCCGACGTGGCGAACAACTACGTGCAGGTGATCACGCAGTGGCCCGGCCGCGCCGCCGAGGAGGTGGAACAGCAGGTCACCATCCCGCTCGAAATCGCCATGAACGGCATCCCGCACCTGGAGCATCTGCGTTCCACGTCGTTGTTCGGGCTGTCGAGCGTGATGCTGATTTTCGATGACGGATCTTCGAACGAGTGGAACCGCCAGAAGGTCATCGAGCGTCTGGCGCAGGTCACGCTGCCGCAGGGCCTTCAACCGCAGATGGGCACCGACTGGAGCCCGGTGGGCCAGATCTACTGGTACACGCTCAAGAGCCGCAACCCGCAATACGACGTGATGGAGCTGAAGGCGCTCGAGGACTGGACGCTGGAGAAGCAGTTCAAATCCGTGCCGAACGTCGTCGACGTTTCAAGCTTCGGTGGCGCCACGCGCGAGTATCAGGTCCAGGTGGATCCGAACAAGCTGATCGCCTACGGACTCAATATTGGCCAGGTCGAGCAGCAGCTAGCCGCCAACAACGTCAATGGCGGCGGCAGTTTCATCGAAGCGGGCCTGCAGCAGATCGACGTGCGCGCCGTCGGCCTCGTCTCCAACGCCGGCGACATTGCGAACACTGTCATCAGCACGAAGAATGGCACGCCGCTGCGCGTGAAAGACATCGCGACGGTGACGCAGGGGGCGAAGATCCGTCTGGGCCGCGTCGGCAAAGCGATCCATCGCGCGGACGGCAGGATCGTCGACAACGACGACGTCGTGGAAGGCGTCGTCCTGCTGCGCAAGGGCGCCGAGGCCGATGCGACTTTGCGCGCCATTCACGAGAAGGTCGCGGAGCTGAACGATCACATTCTGCCGAAGGGCGTGGAGATCGTGCCGCACCTGGACCGCAGCGATCTGGTGCGCTACACCACGCGCACGGTCGAAAAAAACTTGACCGAGGGCATGCTGCTCGTCTCCGTCATCCTGTTCCTGTTTCTCGGCAACATCCGCGGCGCGCTCATCATCGCGCTCACCATTCCGTTCTCGCTGATGTTCGCCTCCATCTGTCTCGACCTGAGCAAGATTCCGGCGAACCTGCTTTCACTCGGCGCGCTCGATTTCGGCATGCTGGTCGACGGCTCGGTCGTGATGGTGGAGAACATCATCCGGCACCTCGACCGGGAAGGGAACAGCCGGACCTCCGTGCGCGACATCATCCGTGCGGCGGCGCACGAGGTGCAAAGGCCCGTTTTTTACTCAAAAGCGATGATTATTGTCGCTTTTTTGCCGATTTTCACGCTACAGCGCGTGGAGGGCCGTCTGTTCCGGCCGATGGCCTGGACGGTGAGTTTCGCGCTCATCGGCGCGGTGATCTTCCCTATGTTGATCGCCACCGTGCTGGCCAGCTTCGCGTTCCGCAACGGCGTCAAAGAGTGGCACAACCCGGTCATTGAGTGGATCACGGCGCGCTATCGCGTCGCGGTCACCTGGGCCGTGCATCATCGCTGGTATCTGGTGGGCGCCTCTGCCGCGGGCGTCGCCGTCACTATCCATCTGCTGGTAAGCGGCGCCATCGGTTCCGAGTTCCTGCCGCATCTCGACGAGGGCGCCATCTGGGTGCGCGGCACGCTTGCGCCCAGCATGGGGCCGACCGAAGGCATCCGGCTGGCCAATCAGGCCCGCGTCGTGCTGGCCGCGTTTCCCGAAGTGAAGGTCGTTGCCAGCCAGGTGGGCCGGCCGGACGACGGTACCGACACGACGGGCTTTTTCAATACCGAGTATTTCGTCGACCTGCATCCGAAGGAAGAGTGGCGGCCCGTCTTTCACCAGGACAAGGAGGCCCTGATCGCAGCGATGAGCCGCGAGCTGGATAAGATGCCCGGTGTGAACTGGAACTTCTCGCAACCCATTGCAGACAACATGGAGGAGGCCGTCAGCGGCGTGAAGGGCGAGCTGGCGTTGAAGATCTATGGCGACGATCTGAAGACGCTCGAAGAGAAAGCCGATCAGGCGGTCGCCATCATGCACGGCGTCCAGGGCATCCAGGACCTGGGCGTGTTCCGCGTGATCGGGCAGCCCAACCTGAACGTGAAAGTGAACCGCGACAAGGCGGCGCGCTATCAGGTCAACGTCAACGACGTGCAGGACGCGATTCAGACCGCCGTCGGCGGCAACGCCGTCACGCAGGTGCTGCAGGGCGAGCAGCGCTTCGATCTGGTCGTACGTTACCAGCAGCCCTATCGCGACACGCAGGAGGCGATCGAAAACATCCGCCTGCTCGCGCCCTCCGGCGAGCGCGTCGCGCTGGCGCAGCTCTGCGACATCAGCGTCAACGACGGTGCGTCCGAGATCTATCGCGAAGCCAATCAGCGTTACGTCGCCGTGAAATACAGCGTGCGCGGGCGCGACCTGGGCAGCACGGTGGAAGAGGCCATGCGCAAGGTGAACCGGCAGGTGCAACTGCCGCCCGGCTACAAGTTCGATTGGGCCGGCGAATACGAGAGCCAGAAGCGTTCGTCAGCGCGTCTGGCGGTGATCGTGCCGGTCACCGTGCTGCTCATTTTCTTCATCCTTTACGCCGTGTTCGGCAGCGCCAAGTGGGCGTTCCTGAACCTGATGAACATCTTTGTCGCGCCGATCGGCGGCCTGTTCGCGCTGTTGCTCACGGGCACGCATTTCAGCGTCAGCTCCGGCGTAGGCTTTCTGGCGCTGTTCGGCGCGTCGGTGCAGATCGGCGTGATCATGGTCGAATACATCAACCAGCTCCGCGCACGCGGCCGTTCGGTGGTGGACGCCGCGGTGGAAGGCGCGGTGCGCCGCCTGCGGCCCATCATGATGACCATGCTGGTGGCGACGCTCGGCCTGCTGCCCGCGGCGACATCGCACGCCATCGGCTCGGATTCGCAGCGGCCGTTCGCCATCGTCATCGTCGGCGGACTGATTGGCAATTTGTTGGTGAGTGTCTTCTTGCTTCCGATGCTCTACGTCTGGTGGGCGCGCCCGACCGACAAGCTGCCCGCGCCCGACGAGGAGTTCCGCGAAGCGTAAGCGTGACCTCAAGTGGGGCGGATCTCCCGGTCCGCGCGGGCTCTCCAGAGCCCGCCCGCCGGGCATTCGCCGCCCCGTCCACGCGCCGTCACATATGTCCTTGGACGGAACCCCGATGCCACCGCTCCCTCACGGCCGCGGCTCCGTTTCAGGGGCGCGCTCCAGCCGCGCGTGGGGCGGCCACGGCGGCGGTGATAGAGTGAACTCTTTGCAGCTTCGCCGGACACGCGGGCAGGGCGCCGCGTTAAAGCCACCGGCGCGGCCTTTCGAGGAGAGTTGAGCCGGGACCCATGAAGCTGAATTCGCACGTTCTCAAGAGTACGATCGCCGCGGCGCTGGGCGGCCTGCTGTTCGGATTTGATACGGCCGTCATTTCGGGTACGACCAGCGCCTTGAAGTCGATCTTCGGGCTTACGGAGTGGGGCCTCGGTTTCACCGTCGGCAGCGCCCTGCTTGGCACCATCGTCGGCGCGATGTGCGCCAGCATCCCGGGCGACAAGCTGGGCCGCAAGATGAGCCTGATGCTGATGGCTGGCCTCTATTTCGTTTCCGCTTTGGGCTGCGGCATCGCGTGGGACTGGAACTCGCTGCTGGTGTTCCGCTTCATCGGCGGACTCGGCATCGGCGGCTCGTCGGTGCTGGGCCCGTTGTACATCGCCGAGATCGCGCCGGCGCGCCACCGCGGCCGGCTGGTCGGACTTTTCCAATTCAATGTGGTCTTCGGCATTCTGGTGGCTTACCTGTCGAACTACCTGATCGGCCTGGTTGGATTCGGCGCTTCGGAGTGGCGCTGGAAACTGGGCATCGCGGCTCTGCCGGCGGCCATCTTCTTCTTCCTGCTGTTCAGCATTCCGCAGAGCCCGCGCTGGCTGGTGAAGCAGGGCCGTGTCGATGAGGCGCGCAAGGTCATCGAAGAGATCGACGAAGGGAATCACGAAGAAGAGCTGGCCGCCATCGTCGAATCCATCGACGCCGAGCACGGCCTGGGCAGCGAGCGGCTGTTCCAGCACAAGTACCGCCTGCCGGTCTTCCTGGCCATTGCCATCGGCATGTTCAACCAGCTCTCCGGTATCAACGCGATTCTTTACTACATCAACGACATCTTCGCGCGCGCCGGCTTCGACAAAGTGTCGAGCGACCTGCAGGCCGTGGCTATCGGCGCCACGAACCTGCTGGCGACCATCATCGCCATGTCGGTGATCGACCGCTTCGGGCGCAAGAAAATGCTGCTGCTCGGCGCCGTCGGCACCGCGCTGTGCCTGGGCGGCGTGACCGCGATTTTCGCCACCGGGCAACACGAGTGGTTGCTGGTGTGGCTGCTGATCGGCTTCGTCGGCTTCTTCGGCTTTTCGCAGGGCGCCGTGATCTGGGTGTACCTGAGCGAAGTCTTTCCGACGCGCGTGCGCGCCAAGGGCCAGAGCCTGGGCAGCTTCTCGCACTGGTTTATGAACGCGGTTTTGTCGATGACGTTCCCTTACATCGCGAAGCAATCCGGCGCGGCGCCGTTCGGCCTGTTCACAGCGATGACGGTCGTGCAGTTCTTCGTCGTGTTGTTCGTCTTCCCGGAGACCAAGGGCGTCACGCTCGAGCAGATGCAGAAGAAACTGGGCATCCACTAAACGCGTCGATGCCACCTTGGCGGAACTGAAGTTCCGCGCGGAATGAATTCCGCCCCACCGCGTTGCGTAGTTTTTCTACAATCCCCGGCGGTGACGCCGCATCTAAACAGAAGGAGCGCGACGGCGAACGCCGAGGCCGGAAAGGCCGGGCATGACCGCCGCGCCGGGCGCGAATCCAGGCGCTCCCCGCTGCGGACTGCAACTCCTGCCAACGGTCGAGCCGGCGCGCCGGGGAGCTATCTTATTCAACATGGGTAAGACTGTTGCGGAAGTACTCGTAGACTGCCTGACGACGGCGGGCGTAAAGAGAATCTACGGCGTCGCGGGCGATTCGCTGAACGGCATCACGGATACCGTTCGCACGCGCGAAAATGCGCGGATTGGCGACATTGAATGGATTGCCGTGCGGCACGAAGAGACGGCGGCGTTCGCGGCCGGCGCTGAAGCGCACCTGACCGGCAAGCTCGCGGTCTGCGCCGGAAGCTGCGGCCCCGGCAATCTACACCTGATCAACGGACTCTACGATTGCCAGCGCAGCCGCGTGCCCGTGCTCGCGATTGCCGCGCACATTCCGAGCCGTGAAATCGGCAGCGGCTATTTTCAGGAGACGCATCCGGAAGAGATCTTCCGTGAGTGCAGCCACTTTTGCGAGCTGGTTTCGCAGCCCGAGCAGATGCCGCGGCTGCTGGAAATCGCCATTCAGACGGCGCTCACCAAGCGCGGCGTTTCCGTCCTGATTCTGCCCGGCGACGTGGCGTTGCGCGCGGCCACCGTGGCGGAGCCGCGTTTGCGCTTCCCGCAGCCGCGGCCGACGATCCGTCCTTCGGCAAGCGAGATTGAAGCGCTCGCCGAGACGCTCAACAAAGCGCAGCGCGTGACGATTCTGGGCGGCGCTGGCTGCGAAGGCGCGCATAACGAATTGATCCAGACGGCCGGCAAGCTGCAGGCGCCGATCGTGCACGCCATGCGCGGCAAAGAGTTCATCGAATACGACAATCCTTTCGACGTCGGCATGACCGGCCTGCTCGGCTTCTCGTCCGGTTATGAGGCCATGCGGAGCTGCGACACGCTGCTCATGCTGGGTACGGATTTCCCGTATCAGCAGTTCTATCCCGAGAACGCGACGGTCATCCAGATCGACCTGCGCGGCGAGCAGATCGGACGCCGCACAAAGGTCGACCTGGGGCTGATCGGCGACGTGCGGGAGACGCTGGCGGCACTGCTGCCGAAGCTGGAACAGAAGACCGACAACCGGCACCTGAAAGCGGCGCAGGACGACTACGTGAAGGCGCGCCAGGGGCTCGACGATCTCGCCACCGGCGAGCCGGGCAAGATGCCCATCCATCCGCAATACGTCGCCAAGGTGGTGAACGAGCTGGCCGCGGACGACGCCATCTTCTCCTGCGACGTCGGCACGCCGGTCATCTGGGCCGCGCGTTATCTCACCATGAACGGCCGGCGCCGGCTGCTCGGCTCCTTCGCGCACGGCTCGATGGCGAACGCGCTGCCGCAGGCCATCGGCGCGCAGGTCGCCTATCCCGGGCGGCAGGTAGTGACGCTCTCCGGCGACGGCGGATTCTCCATGCTGATGGGCGATCTGCTCACGCTGCGCCAGCACAATCTGCCGGTGAAGATGATCGTCTTCAGCAACAGCTCGCTCGGCTTTGTCGAGTTGGAAATGAAGGCGGCGGGACTGGTGGACTACGCCACGGGCTTACAGAATCCGAACTTCGCCAAGATGGCCGAGGCGGCGAACATCCTTGGCTTGCGGGCGGAGAAGCCGGAAGATGTCCGTCCGATGATCGAGCAGGCGCTGAAGCATGACGGCCCGGCGCTGGTCGAAGTGCTGGTCAACCGGCAGGAGCTGGCCATGCCGCCGTCGATCAAGCTGGAACAGATTGTGGGCTTCAACCTGTACATGATCCGCGCCGTCCTGAGCGGACGCGGCGATCAGGTGATCGATCTGGCTAAGTCGAATCTCTTCCGCTGACCCGGTTGTTTCATCTCTCATGTTGGGGCGGGCCGCGGGTTTTCCCGCGGCCCTTCTTTTGCGGTCGAATCCGCCATTCCGTTGTGCAATAGTCGGCAGGTGCGTGCGTATAGGTGGTTGAGGAACCGGAAATGGGAACACTCAGCCTGGCGATGCACGCGGAGCAGATGACTATGGCCCCACTAGAGGGAGTTCAGGCGCTTTACGAGCGGTACGCCGAGACGGTCTACCTGACCGCGTTGCGCGTCACCGGCAGTCCGGCCGACGCGGAAGACGCGATGCAAACCGTTTTTCTGCGCGTGCTGAACCAGAGCACGGCCCTGGATCCGGTCAACACCCCGAAAAGTTACTTCAAACGCGCGGCGACCAACGCCGCCGTGGATATCCTGCGCCGCAAATCCGCCCACAATGAGGCGCCTTTGGACGAAGGCATCGGACGAGCGTCCCCGGAGAGTCCGGGGCTGCTGAAAGAGCAGCTCCGACAGGCATTGGCGCAATTGGATGCCCGCGACGCGGAGCTGTTCATCTTGCGCTACGTCGAAGGTCTCGGCAACGGCGAACTGGCCGAACTTTACGGCGTTGAGAAATCGAAGATCGCCATGCGGCTGTACCGGATCCGGCAGCAGCTTCAGGCGGAGTTGAACCGGTAGCAGGTGGGAAGGAGAAGGGCCATGTCGGAAGAGCGGTTGGAAAAAGCTCTGGAAGCGATGCGCCAGGAAGCGGCCGGTGAGACGGAGCTGGCTGCCGCGAAGGCGCGCGTGTGGGACAAACTGGCCGGCGGCGAGACCGGTGCATGTTCCGGTTTCCGTGCGCAGTTGCGGGACTACCTCGATGGCAAGCTGGCCGAAAACCGGCGTCTGCTGATGGAAGACCATCTGGGGCGCTGCGCCGAGTGCCGCCGTGCGTACACGGAAATGAAGGGCGAACGGACCGTGGTGGCTATGCCCTCCGTCCGGCGTCCGGTGCTGCGGAACTGGCAGCGCTGGGCGATTGCCGCGGGCGTGATGGCGGGCATGCTGTACCTGGGGCGCGGGCCGGTGGACCGGTTGCTGGCGCCGCCGGGTCCGCGCGCGACGGTGGAGATGGCCTCGGGCGCACTCTACCGGCTGCCCGACGGAACGCTGGCGCGGGGCGCGAAGCTCGGCGACGGCGAGGTTGTGCGGACCGGGCCGGGCGCGCGCGCCGTACTGCGGCTCGCCGATGGCTCGGCGGTGGAAGTGAACGAACGCTCCGAGCTGTTCATCAACGCGGCGTGGAGCGGGCAGACGATTCACCTGCGGCGCGGCGACGTGATCGTGCAGGCCGCCAAGCAGCGGCACGGCCGGCTGCGGGTCCAGACGCCGGACGCAATCGCAGCGGTCAAGGGCACGATCTTTGCGGTTTCCACGGGCATGTCGGGCTCGCTGGTGACGGTCGTGGAAGGCACAGTCGAAGTCACGGAGCCCGCGGGCCAGAAGGTACTCACGCGCGGCCAGCAGGCGGCTTCCAATCCCAACCTGGAGAAGACGCCAGCGGGCGAGGCCGTCGCATGGAGCATGAATTCGCCGCAGTACCTGGCGCTGCTCGGAGACTTCGCGACGCTGGAAAAGCAGATTGCCGCATTGCCGTCGCCCGCGTTGCGCACGCAGGCCACGCTGCTCAAGTATCTGCCGGCGAACCCGATCGTCTACGGCGCCATCCCGAACCTGAACGGCACGCTGCAACAGGCTCTGACGCTGGCCGGCCAGCAGGCCGGTGAGAGCACGGCGTTCGCGCAATGGTGGAATTCCGATTCGGGCGCCAAGCTGAAGGAGACGCTCGGCCAGATCCAGGCGATCTTCCCCATGCTCGGCGATGAGATTGTCTTTGCGCTGTGCGAAAAGAGCACCGCCGCGAACGCGGAGAAGGTGCCGGTGATTCTGGCGAACGTACAGGCCGGCGAGCAGGCGGGTTTGAAGACCGCGCTGGATGCGCTCACTGGCATCAGGTACCAGGTGAACGGCCAGCTCCTGGTGGCTTCGAATTCGGACGCGGACCTGCAGTGGGCCGTGGGCGCGCTGGGCCAGGGCGCTTCCGGCGATTTCGCGACGCAAATCACCGAACGTTATCAGCAGGGCGTCGGCTGGCTGATCGCCGTCAATCTGGCCGGCCTGCCGGCGCAGGGCGCAAACGCGCCTTCGGCCACGCTGATCGGTCCCATGAAGAGCCTGTTCTTTGAGCAGCGCACGGCCAACGGCGTTGACGAGAATCGCGCTACGCTGGCTTTCAACGGACCGCGGACCGGCATTGCCTCCTGGATCGCGTCGAAGGGCGCGGGCGGCGCGGCGCAATACCTCACCTCCGATGCGGTGCTCGCCTTCTCGGCCTCGACGTTGACGTCACTGCAGATGTACCAGGAACTGACCGCCCGCATTGCGCAGGTCAACCCGGACTTTCCGGCGAAGCTCCAGGAGATGCAGACGACGCTGGGCATCGACGTCGCGAACGACATCGCCTCGGCGCTCGGGACCGACTTCGCCTTCGGCATCGAAAATCCGACCGTGCCGATGCCCGGCTGGGTGGCGGCCGCCGAAGTCTACAAACCCGCTTCGCTCGACGGCGCCGTCGCCAAGCTCGTCGCCGCTTTCAACGCGCACTTGGATGCCGCTAATCAGACCAAACAGCTCACACTCGGCCAGCAGACCACGAACGGCGTGCTGTGGCACACGCTCAGCTCCGGCGCCACGAAACAGATGGTTGCCTGGACGTACGACCAGGGCTACATTGTGATGAGCAACGATCTGGGCGTCGGCGCCAAGGCGCTGCAGACGCGGGCCAGCGGCTTCCCGCTGGTGCGTTCCGCCGTGTTCACCGGCCAGATGCCGCAGGCGGAAGGCGTAAGCCCGTCCGGCTTCGCCTGGCTCAACACCAAAGGCGCGCTCTCGGCCCTGCTGGCGAAGTTCCCGAACCCGGCGTTGCAGAAACTCGCGAACGACCGCGACCCCGTGCTCGTGGTTCTCAATGCGGACACGGAACAATTGCGCCTCGCGAGCCGTACTCGATTAACGAGCCTGGTGCTTGACCTGATGCTGACCGGTTCAGCATCCGCCAACGCCAAGGCCACGCAGCAGTAATCGGAGCCCAATGCCGAGCGTGATTGAGACAGACAACTTGCGACTGATGCTGGGACGGCGGGAGATCCTGAAGGGGATCTCCTGCCGCCTCGGCGTTTCCGGCGCGGGCAAAGCGATCGGCCTGCTGGGGCCGAACGGGGCCGGCAAGTCCACGCTGATCCAGACCTTGCTCGGCTTTCATCGCCCACTCGCGGGCTCTGCGCGGATCCTCGGCTTCGATTGCCATCGCCAGGCGCGCGAGGTTCGCTCCCGCATCGGCTACATGCCGGAGAGCGATTCGTTCATCGCCAACATGACGGCGGTGTCGTTTCTCCACCTGATGGGCGAGCTTTCGGGGATGCCTTCCGAGGCAGCTTTGGAGAAGGCGCACGAGGTGCTCTTCCACGTGGGTCTCGGCGAGGCGCGCTACCGCAACCTCGGCACGTACTCGCTCGGCATGAAACAGATGGCGAAGCTGGCGCAGGCCATTGTGCACGGGCCCGAACTGGTCATCCTCGACGAGCCGACGAACGGTTTGGATCCGTCGGCGCGGCTGCGCATGCTGAAGCTCGTCCGCGAGATGAAAGAGGACCACGGCATGAGCGTCGTGCTCTGCTCGCATCTGCTGCGCGACGTCGAAGAGGTCTGCGACGAAGTCGTCATCATGAAGGACGGCCTGATCGTTCATCAGGCGAACCTCGAAGAGGAGCGCCGCTCCAACCGGCGCTTCGCGGAACTGGAAGTCTCGGGCGACGACAGCGAGCTGGCCGCGGCATTGGGCGCGGTCGGCGCCGAGGCCGTGAGCGAAGGCGGCGGGCGCTGGCGAGTCGTATTACCTCCGGCTTTCGAAGTGCCCGGTTTGTGGCAGATCACGGCGCGCCTCGGGCTGAACGTCCGCAAGCTGACACATCGCCGCGATTCGCTCGAAGAGATTTTTATGAAGGCCGTGGGACACCTGCAGCGCACGCCTGGCGATGAGGCCGCCGCGGAGCCGCAGGCGGAGGAGGCGAACGCTCATGGCCGTCTATAGGCTCGGCTACCAGCGCTATCAGGGACCGCTCACGACGCACTGGCAGCGTCTGCTCGTGCTGCCGCGCTACGCTTGGCGGCGTTTGTTTCAACAGCGCCTGGTGTTGATCCTGCTGGTCGCGTCGCTGATCTGGCCGCTGCTGTGCGGCGGCTACATTTATGTGTCCCACCGTCTCGACCTGCTGGGCAGCCTGCCGGGCAACCTCAAGGACGCCGTGGAAATCGGCGGTAAGTTCTTCCTGGTCTTCATGGATGTCCAGGCGGTGTTCTCCGTGCTGCTGGCGGCGCTCGCCGGGCCGGGACTGATTGCGCCCGACCTCGCGAACAACGCGCTGCCGCTCTACTTCAGCCGTCCGCTGACGCGCTTCGATTATGTTGCCGCCCGCATGGCTACGCTCGTGGGCCTGCTCTCGCTTATTACCTGGATCCCCGGCGTGGTGCTGTTCTGGATGCAGGCGGGCATGGCCGGCTGGAGCTGGTTTGCAGTGAACTGGTATCTCGGCGCCGGCATCTTTTTCGGATTCGCGCTCTGGATTCTGGTGGTGAGCCTGGTCGCGCTGGCGTGCTCGGCTTACGTGAAATGGCGGATCGTGGCCGGCGGTCTGGTGCTGGGCTTCTTCTTCATCCTCACCGGCGTCGCGCAGATGGTCAACGCCGTGCTGCGCGTGGGCTGGGGCTCGCTGTTGAATCCGGCGCGTTCGCATTACATCCTCTGGTCGGCGATGCTGGGCGTGGATCTGCCCCCGGGGCCGGGTGTCTGGCCGTGCGTGATCGTGCTGACGGTGACGGCATTGGCGCTCGCGCTGGTGCTTGAGAGGAAACTGCGCGCCGTGGAGGTGATCTCATGAGCACGAACGAGATCATCTTCGAAGACGTATCGAAGTTCTACGGCGAGGTCCTGGGCGTCAACAAGGTGACGCTGCACATCCCGCCGGGCATCACCAGTCTGGTCGGGCCGAACGGCAGCGGCAAGACGACGTTGATGAACCTGATGACGGGTCTGATTCTGCCCGACCGCGGGTCTATCTCGGTGCTGGGCCTCTCGCCGCGCGACCCCGAACATCTGATGCGCATCACGGGCTACGCCACGCAATTCGATTCGGCGCCGCGTTGGGCCACCGGCTTGGAATTCGTTTCCACCGGCCTGACGCTCTACGGCTATTCCGCCGCCGAGGTGCGCGAGCGGGCGTGGCGTGCGCTCGAACTGGTCGGGCTGACCGACGCCGCGGACCGCAAGGTCGCCGCGTATTCGAAGGGCATGCGGCAGCGCGCGCGGCTGGCGCAGGCCATTGCGCACGATCCACAGGTGCTGGTGCTGGACGAGCCGTTGAATGGGCTCGATCCGCTGGTGCGCGCCGACACCATCGCGCTGTTCCGTCATTACGCCGCGCAAGGCCGCCACGTGCTGCTATCCAGTCACGTGCTGCAGGAAGTGGATCTCATCAGCGATCAGGTGATCCTGATCGCCAACGGCATGATCGTCGCCGAAGGCGAGATTCGCGACGTGCGCGACGAAATCTCGGACCGTCCCAGCCAGTTCATCCTGCGCTGCCGCGACGCCTCGCGCATCGCGTCGCTGCTGTTCAACGAAGACCACGTGACCGAAATCCGGATGAACGACGACCACCTGGGCCTGCTCGTGATGACGCGCAATCGCGAGGAGTTCTCGCGCGCGCTGACCCGCATCGCCGTGGCCGGATATGTGATCGATGGCGTCATCCCCGCCGACGAAAACGTGGACGCGCTCTACGAATATCTGATCGGAGGTGGACGCGCATGACGCAGGCACGGATCCGGCAGGCGTGGGCGATCGCGCGCGTGGAACTGCGGCGGGCGTTTTTCTCGCGGCGTGGCCTGTGGGTGTATCTGCTGGCGCTGCTGCCTTGCGTGATGTTCCTCGGCCATGGCATTGAGATCCGCATTCGCGAGAAACACTGGATGCAGAATGGGCTCACGCCGGCCCAGGTGGTCGACAGCATGGCGCAGGGCGAGACGGTGGACGCCGTGCTGCGGCGCGCGCCGAATCCGGTGAATGACCGCAACTGGCAGGAGCGGCGGGAGGATCCCGACGACCGGCAGGACAAAGACAGGGACAAAGATAAGGGCAAAGACAAGACGCCCGCGCCCAAGCCCGACGAGATGCGCGCGCTGACCTATTTCGACGGCCACCGCATCGCGTATCTGCACTTCACGAACGGCGTCCTCGACCGGAAGCACGTGAATCTCAGCCGGAATCTGGAAGACGACCGCCGCGCCTTCGCGGGGATCTTCCAGGTCTTCTATTTGCGGCTGGCCATCTTCTTCGGCTGCCTGGGCATCTTTATGAATCTGTTCCGCGGCGAGATGCTCGACAAGACGCTGCATTTCTGGTTCCTCGCACCCGTGCGGCGCGAAGTGCTGCTCGCGGGCAAATACCTCGCCGGCATCGTCGCGGCGGCGGTCATCTTCGGCGGCGGCGCGCTGCTCGCCTACGGCGCCATGCTGTGGCCGCACAGCGGCGTGGACGCGCAGATGTTCCTGCAAACCGCGGGCTGGTCGCACGCCTTCTGGTACACGACCGCCGCCGTGCTCGGGTGCCTCGGCTATGGCAGCGTCTTCCTGGCGGCGGGTCTACTGTTGCGCAACCCGATCATCCCGGCGGCGGTGATTCTGGTCTGGGAGAGCATCAACGGCTTTCTGCCGGCGGTCCTGCAACAGATGAGCGTGCTCTACTATTTGCAGTCGCTGTGCCCGGAGACGGCGCCGATCGACGAGAATTCGGCGCTGGCGCGTCTGCTGTTCGCCCCGGCGGCGTCGGCCTCGAAGGGCCTCGCCATTCTCGGCTTGTTGGCGGTGACCGCGCTGGTGCTCTGGGCTGCCTCGCGCGCCGTCCGGCGCATCGAAATCAACTACGGCGCGGAGTAAAACCGCCCCCATCCGGCGCGAGATTTTCGGGCAACCCGAGGCCCGATCTGATAGCATTTTGACGACATGTTGTTCACTGCCGCCATCCTCGGAATTTTCGTCTACGGCATGATCGCCGCCATGCTGGGCACGATCTTGCCGGACCTCTCCAAAACGTATTCGCTTTCTCCAAAGCAAAACGGAAACATCGCCCTGACGCAGGCTATCGGCCTGATGATCGGCTCCTTCTCCGCCGGTCCGCTGGCGGACCTGTATGGCAAGCAACTGGGCATGGTTGTGGGCCTCGGCTTGGTTGCGCTGGCGTTCTTCTTCCTGCGCGGCTCGCGCGGTTACGGCACGGTCATGCTGGCCATGCTGGTGCTCGGGCTGGGCGGCGGCGTACTCGTGACGGGCGCCAACAGCCTCAGCTCGGAGATCGCCAAGGCGTTGCAGTCGAACACAAGTTCCATCGCCAATCAGTTGAACCTGTTCTTCGGACTCGGCGGGTTGCTGACGCCGCTGGTGGCCGCGAACCTGTTTAAGAGCGATTCGAAGAAGCTGACGTTGTTCGCCGCGGCGCTCGCCATCATCGCGCTGCTGGCCAGCATCTTTGCGCCGTATCCGCCCGCCGCGGGCAAGTTGTCCTTCAACTTCGCGAGCGCCAGCGGCCTGCTCACGAACACGCACCTCGTGCTGCCGGCGCTGTTCCTGTTCCTTTATGTGGCCTGTGAAGTCGGCGTGTGGAACTGGCTGGCGCGGCACCTCATCGCACAGGGAGTCCCGGAAAAGCGCGCCATGACGATCCTTTCGCTCGGCTTTGCGCTGGGCTTGATCGTCGGTCGCGCGGTCATCTCCCAGGTGCTGCAAAGCGTCGATGCGAAGACCGTGCTGATCGGCGCGGCCGTCGCCATGGCCGTCACCACGTTCCTGATGCTGCAGAGCAAGAGCCCGGTCATCGCCTGGGTCGCGGTCTTCGTGGCCGGCCTCGCCATGGCGCCGGTCTATCCGACCGTGCTCGGCTATGTCGCCGACGCCTTCAAGGCGGCCGGCATGGAAGCCACCGCGATCGGCATCGCGGCCACCGCGGGTTGGGCGGGCATCGTTTGCTCCAGCCCGATCATCGGCGGCATTGCCGGCGACGATCCGACGCGGCTGAAGAAGGCGCTGCTGCTGCTGCCGGCGGCCTCCATCATCATGGCCTTCGTCGGCTTCGCCTTCCCGGCGCTGGCGAAATAGTTCTGTCCGGCTCCTCAAGCGAACGGGTGCGCGCGCGAGCGTTCACCCGTTTTTCGTTTCCACCAGAAAGGTCACCGGACCTTCGTTGGTCAGCGTGACGGACATCATGGCGCGAAAGACACCGGTCCGCGTTTCGACGCCGCGCTCGCGCGCCTTGGCGACGAAGTGCTCGTAGAGCCGGTTCGCCTCCTCCGGCGGAGCGGCCATGTCGAAGCTGGGGCGGCGGCCCTTGCGCGTGTCTCCATACAGCGTGAATTGCGAAACCACCAGCAGCGCGCCGCCTGTGTCGAGCAGGCTGAGATTCATCTTGCCGGCGGTGTCCTCGAAAATGCGCAGGCCGAGCACCTTATCGACGAGCGCCTCGGCGTCGGCTTCCGTGTCGCCGCGCCGCACGCCGAGCAGGACGAGCAATCCCGCCCCGATCGCGCCGGTGATGCTGCCTTCCACTTCCACGCGAGCCGCGGAGACCCGTTGAATCAATGCACGCACAGCAACTCCTCAATCCAGGCGGACCGCGCGGTCCACGCTCCGCGCCGGCGGCGCAAAAACGGAGTGCCCGGTCTTCATTGGAAACCCCCTAGTTTAGACTGGTAGTGCAGCCATGCCAACTCGCAAACCTGTCAGCTACAAAGACGCCGGGGTCAATATCGACGAGGCCAATCGCGCGGTCGATCTCATCAAAGTCTCCGCGCGCAAAACGTTCACCCGCGGAGTGATGAGCGACATCGGTAGCTTCGGCGCCGGTTTCCGGCTCTCGGGCTACAAACGTCCCATCCTGATTTCGTCTTCCGACGGCGTCGGCACCAAGCTGAAGGTTGCGTTCCTGGCGAAGAAGCACGACACGGTCGGGCAGTGTCTGGTGAATCACTGCGTCAACGACATCGCCGTGCAGGGCGCCGCGCCGCTCTATTTCCTGGATTATTTTGCGGTCGGCAAGCTCGACGCCGACGTGGCGGGCGCGGTCGTGGGCGGGCTGGCCAAGGCGTGCGAGGAAAACGGCTGCGCGCTGATCGGCGGCGAGACGGCGGAGATGCCCGGCCTGTACAGCGCGGGCGAATACGATCTGGCCGGCTTCATCACGGGCTGCGTCGAGCGCTCGAAGCTGCTCACGGGCGCGAAGATCGCGCCGGGAGACGTGCTGCTCGGCCTGCCATCGACGGGCCTGCACACCAACGGCTACTCGCTGGCGCGCAAGTTGTTTTTCGACGTTGCGGGCTACACCGTGAAGACCTTCGTGCCGGAGCTCGATTGCACGGTCGGCGAGCAATTGTTGAAGGTGCATCGCAGCTACTTGAAGCCGATCCAGCGGCTGATGAAAGACAACCTCCTGCTGGGCGCGGCGCACATCACCGGCGGCGGCATCACCGACAACACACCGCGCATTCTGCCCGCCGGCGTGGCCGTCGAGGTGCAACTCGGCTCCTGGCCCATCCTGCCGGTTTTCGAACTGTTGCGCCGCCTGGGCAACGTGCCCGACGACGACTATCGCCGCACGTTCAATCTCGGCGTCGGCATGATTCTCGTCGTGCCGCAGAAGAAGGCCGCGAAGGCCAAGAAGGCGCTGGACCGCATCAAGGAGCCGTGGTACGAAATCGGCCGCGCCATTCGCCAACCGCGCGGCAAGAAGGAACGGGTGATCTACAAGTGAAGCGGATTGCGATTCTCGTCTCGGGCCGCGGTTCGAATTTCGAAGCCATCGCGCGCAACATCCAGGCTGGCCGGATCGATGCCGAAATCGTCTGCCTGATTTCGAATCAGCCCGACGCCAAAGCGCTCGACACGGCGCGCTCCATGGGCCTGAATGCCGTTTCGCTGCCGTCGAAGGGCGTCGACACGGACACTTACGCGCAGCGCGTATGCGACGTGCTGGCCCCGTTGAACGTCGATCTGGTCTGCCTCGCCGGCTTCATGCGGCGCGTCGGCCAGCCGCTGCTCGAACATTACCCGATGCGCATCCTGAACATTCACCCGGCGCTGCTGCCGTCGTTTCCGGGACTGCACGTGCAGCAGCAGGCGATCGATTACGGCGTGAAGTTCTCGGGCTGCACGGTGCATTTCGTCGATGCCGGGCTCGACTCGGGACCGATCGTGAAGCAGGCCGCCGTGCCCGTGCTCGACACCGATGACGCGGACGCGCTGGCGGCGCGCATTCTCGTCCAGGAGCATCGCATTTACAGCGAAGCGATTGCGCTCGTGCTTAGCGGTCAATATCGCATCGAAGGCCGCCGGATCGTTGAAACGTCGCCCGCCACGGCGCCGCGGCCGTAAGCAGTCAGCAACCACGGGCCGGTACCGTCAGGGAGTGGTTGTATCTCCGTGCTGTAGTCCTGAATTGGCTGAAGGCGCAGTGGGCAGCTCTTGTCTGCTGCTGGCGCGTTATCGAGTCTCCGGCGCCCGTTCGAGCATTTCGCGCGTCACCGGCACAACCTGGAAATCGGGCGTCTGCAAGACCTGTGGCGGCGTCTCGCCCGGTTGGCCTTTGTCGAGCAGGAACAGCGCTCCGCCGGCAATCTGATCCATACGCGTTGGCGGGAAATCGAGTTGTACGGCGGCCCGCTGCGCGCTCGATCCGGCATCGAACGCCAGCACCTGCCGGCTGCCCGCGTCCGCCACGTAGAGTTGCTTCCCGTCTGGAGATAAAGCAATGCCCGCCGGATCGGTGAGGCCGTTGCCCGCCGCGACCACGGTGCGCAGCGTCAGTCCCATGGTCCAGTTGCTCAGGGCGTAGACTTCCGCGCGGCCGCGGTCGGCGATGTAAAGCGTGCCATCGGCAAGGAACATCGCGCCGGGCTTCGCCAGCGTCAACAACGTTTGCGCCACGCCGCCTGCGGGGATGATGGCCAGACTCGCACCTTCGCGCTCACGGAATGTCGCAAACGCGAAGCGCGCCTCGGGATCCACCGCCAGAGCCGCGGGCGCCGCCGCGAACTGGCTCATGTCGAAGCGTCCGGCGGAAGCCGGGTCGGTCTGAACGTTTTTCCAAAAGAAGAGTGCGGCTTGTGCCGCGTCATAGACGACCAGCGCATTCGAGTCCGCGCTCCACGCCGCCCGGTCGAGGCGCAGCGGCTCATCGGTCAGGCCGCGCCACACCGGCCGTTGCGTCTGGACGCGGCGCACGATCGAGAGTTGGCCGTCGCGGACCACCAGCGCGGTCCGGCCATCGGGTGCGGGCAGGGCGAATTCCACGCCGCTGACGCTGGCGTCGCCTTCATAGGCCGCGTTGGAGTTGCCCAGCAGCAGCGGGCGTATGCTCGCGGTGCTGTCGTCCACGAGCACGCCGCGTACAGGTGCGCCCGCAGGGGTGGATTCTCCGGCAAAGAGGAACAGGGGGAGTGAAAAGGCGCAGATCGCAGTGCGTCGCAGCAAGCAGGCCAACCTCCGGCGCCCGCACGGATCCCGGTTTCCCAGTTATCCAAGAAGGATCTATCGGCGGTCCGGCCCGTCGTCTCAGGCCGGCTCCACGTGCGGGGTCTTTCCTTGTTGGATGCGATACGGCCGCCCGTGATTCAGGATCGATTGCCGCGCCGCCTCAATCACCAGTTCATTGAAGCGCGAGTTGGCCGGCGTCGCCATCGGCCCGTCGGCGTCCCATTGGCCGAGCAGCGCGCGGCGCTCGTCCAGCGAACGATCGTCCTGGCCGAGCTCCAGCGCCCGCTCGACAATCCAGGCGACCGAGCGGTAACCGTAGCCCACCGGCGTGCGGCCCTTGCCGCCGAAATCGAGGTACTGGAAATACTCCGTCGAGGGCTCGGCGTAGGTTGTCGCGCCCGCCCCGGACGGCGGCTCGGTGTAGCAGTAGGAGAGTCCGCGATACTGGTCGTCGTGCTGCAGCCAGCCGCCCTTGTCGCCGTGCGAGCAATACAGCGTCAGGCCTTGCGTATTCGAGCCCGGCCCGCTGTCCGGGAAGCAGAGCGCATTTTGCACGTTCAGGCATGCGCCGTTTTCCCAGATCACGCGCGCGTCGGTCCATAGCCAGCCTTCCACGCCGTTCGGAAAGCGGTCCTTCAATCCGTAGACGCTGACCTCCACCGGTTGCAGCCCGGTGATGAAGTGCACCAGATCTACGTAATGGCAGCCGATGTAAGTGAACGCGTCGGTCGCCTCGCAGGTGAACCAGTTCTGAAAATTCGAGTGGCGGTAATACCACTTCTCCAGCAGTCGCGCCGCGCCGAGCCGGAACTCGCCGAAGGCGCCCTCGCGGTAGCGTTGGCGAGCCAGCAGATTGCGGTCGTCGAAGCGCTTGTGATATTCGACGCCGACCAGCAGACCGCGGCTCAACGCCTCCTCTTCAATGCGCTGCGACTCGGCGGCCGTCAGCACCAGCGGCTTCACGCACAGCACGTTCTGGTCGTGCCGCAGCGCGGTCATCACCGCTTCGAAGTGCAGCGGATCGGGCAGCGCCACGGCCACCAACTGCCGCGGCGGTAGGGCCGCGATGACCTCCGCGTAAGGCTCCAGCCGCGGCCGGAAGGTGCGCTCGGGAAACGCGCGGCGCAATTGCGGACTGGAGGCCAGACTCTCCAGCGCCGCGGCCCGGCGCTCGCAAACCTGGACCTCCTCAATGCGCCCCAGGCGCTGCAACTGCAGCAACGACGGCAGAATCTGATCGTTCGCGATCATGCCTCCGCCGATCAGGAGGACCTGCATGGCTAGACCCCTTTGCGTGCGGCGAGCGCTTCGGCGAAGCTCTCCGCCAGTACCTGGCATCCTTCCTTCACCGCGTCCGCGGTAATGCACAGCGGCGGGCAGATCTTGATGGTGCAACCCTTCGGCCCGACCGGCGAGAACATCAGCAGCCCCTTGGCCACCGAGCGCCAGACGATGTCATGCGCCAGCGCGCCATCGGGCTCGTGTGTGCCGGGCTTGACGCAGGCGAGGCCCGCCACCAGGCCCTTGCCCGCCAGGAACCCCGCCTCCGGGAAGCGCTGCTGAACCGCCGCCAGCTCGGCGTGCAGAATGTTGCCGACCACCTTCGAATTGTTCGTGAGATTCTCACGCAGAATCACGTCGATGTTTGCCAGCGCGGCGGCGCAGCAGATCGGATTGCCGCTATGCGTGGACGACGCCGAACCAGGCACGGGCAGGTCCATCAGATCCGGACGGCCCGCGACGCCCGAGAGCGGCAGCGAACTGGAAATGCCCTTGCCCCACGTGGTCAGGTCGGGCAGGATGCCGAAGTCTTCGTAGCCCCAGAACGTGCCGCACCGGCCGAAGCCCGCTTGCACTTCGTCGAGCACGAGCAGCGCCTGATGCCGCGTGCACCATGCGCGCAGCGCCTGCATGTACGCGACCGGCGCGAAGGCCGCCGTGCCGCCCTGATAGGTTTCCATGATGACGCCGCAAACGTCATCGGCGGCGATGCCCTGGGCGGCGAGCTCTTTCTCAAAGCTCGCGAAGCTCGTGTCTTCCGCCCAGAAGCCGTCCGGGAACGGCACCTGGACGAAGCCGGGGTCGAGGTTGACGATCCATTCCTTCAACGCCGGCGTTCCGCCCACCTGCTGCGATCCCATCGTGCGGCCGTGGAAAGCGTTGCGGAAGCTGACGACGATGTTCTTGCGCGGGCCGCCCGTCTGGACGCCATGCAGGCGCGCCACCTTGATGGCGAACTCAACCGTCTCCGAGCCGGTGGTCAGCAGGAAGATCTTCTTCAGCGGTTCCGGCGTGAGGCTCGCCAGCTTTTCGCACAGCTCCGCGCGCAGCTCGCTCGGGAAACAGTAATTCGTGAGCAGGTGGTGCTGTGCCTGAGCTGCAATGGCGTTGGCGATTTCCGCCCGCCCGTGCCCGGCGTTCGTGATGAGCACGCCCGAGGACCAGTCCAGCCACTGGTTGCCCCACCGGTCCCACACCTGGAACCCTTCGGCGCGGTCCCAGATCACCGGCGGCTGCCCGGCCATGGCGCGGAGTTCGTACTTCTCCAGCTTCTGGAGAATCGGGAGCGACTCCGGAACGGGGAACTCCGTGACCATCCGGCGGTAGCGGGTCTCAATACGGGGAGCAACCCGGGGTTGAACGGCGTCTGGCGTTTTCATGGTCCTATCATGACGCAAACGCCGGGCTCCTCGGACGGGCCTCAGCGGTGCTGGCAGCGCGGGCAGAAATGCGTCCCGCGCTGGCCCACGGTGATGCGGCGGATCGGCGTGCCGCACGCGAGACAGGGCTCGCCCGTGCGCCCGTAGACGCGATGCTTCGTCTGGAACCAACCGCGCCGGCCCTCCGCGTCCACGTAATCGGAGATCGACGAGCCGCCCAACTCGACCGCCTCGGCCAGCACTTCCTGAACGGCTTCGTGCAACCGCAGCAGCCGCGCCCGGCTCACTTTCACCGCCAGACTGAGCGGATGGATCCCCGCGCGGTGCAATGCCTCGTCCGCATAGATGTTGCCGATGCCGCACACGATCCGCTGGTTCAATAGCAGCGGTTTCAGCGCGCCGCGCCGGCCCGCGAGCCGCGCGAGGAACTCCGCCGCGTCCAGGCCCAGCGCGTCCGGCCCCAGCGCCGCGACGTCGGCCGGGTATTCCCGGCTCCAGACCACGCGTCCGAACTGGCGCGGATCTTCAAACATCAGCGCGTGGCCGTCGTCGAAGGCGAACTCCACGCGGGTCCACTTGGTCTTCGGACCATCAATTAAGAGCTTGCCCGTCATCCGCAGATGGACGGTCATCCAACCCTGATCCAGCGGGAAGACGAGGTACTTGCCCTTGCGCTCCAGCCGGAGAATGCGGCGCCCGGTGAGCGCCCGCGTCACCGGGCCGGGTTTCTTTCCCGCCGCCAGCGGCGAGAAAAAATACACCGCTTCGATCCGGCGTCCGGCGACATGTTCCGCAAGCGACCGGCGCACCGTTTCCACTTCTGGCAATTCCGGCAATCCAAATTCTCCTCTTAACAATTACTGATGCGGCGCGGGCTCGCACGGCACATCGACGAACACAGCGCCATCGCGTACCTCGACGCCGTAGCGTTGCAGCCGGACCCGCGGATTGAAGTCGAGCGCACCCGTCTCGACATCGAACTCCCAGCCGTGCCACGGGCAGACGATGCGGCCGTCCACCAGATTGCCGTGCCCGAGCGGGCCATTCAGATGCGGGCACAAGCCGTTGAATGCGTGGATCTTCCCGGCGTGATGGCACAGCGCCACCGGCGTGCCGCCGGCCGTCCGTTGCAGGAGGCTTTCAGGAGGCAATTCGGCGAGCGCCGCAATCCGGATCAGTGCCATTCTCCCGATCATCTTGCCACGCCGGGCTGCCTGCGTGCTGCCGCGAGGGCGTGCGCCGCGGCCCGTTTAGAATTGGATCAGATGGCCTCCTCCAACCCTTGCCGGCGCGCCGCGTTTCTCGACCGTGACGGCGTCCTGAACCGGAAAATGCCGGAAGGCGAGTACGTGACCACGCCGGACGAGTTCGATCTCCTGCCCGGCGCCGTCGGCGGTCTGCGGCTGCTGGCCGCGGCGGGGTACCGATTGATCGTTGTCACCAACCAGCGCGGCGTCGCGCGCGGCAAATTGACGCCGGAGGGGCTGGCCACCATTCATAAAAAGTTGGCCGCCGCGCTGGCCTCCGGCGGCGTGCAACTCGACGCCATCTACGTCTGCCCGCACGGCGCGGGCGAATGCGATTGCCGCAAGCCGGAGCCGGGTTTGCTGCTGCGGGCTTTCGCGGATTTTCCCGACCTTGTGCGCGACGAATGCGTGCTCTTCGGCGACTCCGGATCGGACATCGAGGCCGCCCGGCGCGCCGGCGTACCCTCCGTGCGCATGCCCACGGATGGGTCGCTGGAAGAGGCCGTCCGCCAATGGCTCGCCGGTCGCTGCGTTAGCCCGGATCGAGGCTAATAACGCATTCATAAACAAGCAGTTATATCTGCCGCAGCAGCCGCGGCGGACCTCTTCGCCGGCCCGCCGGTGGCCAGCCCACTCAAAATAAATCTCGCGTCCGCTCTGATCGTTTTCGCAAAACGGCCGATTGTCTGACCAGGATGGAACGGCTTCTATTGGGCCGCCCGTGCCCAAGTCCGGTCCGCGTGAACGCGATGCATATTCGAAACCTGTGCCTTCTGGTCTGTCTGGCTGTGAACCTGCTCATGGCTTCCTCCTCGTCCTCCGGCGAGTCCATGCCGTTTCCCCACCCGGTCTGGTTTGAGGAAAACAGCGGGCAGGCGCCCGGCGACGTCGCCTTTATCGGCCATGGTTTCGGCGCACTGCTCTTCATTCTGAGGGACGGGACACTGAGCCTCGGTGCGGAGACGCATCGGGTCCGTCTGGAACCCGAACGCGGTTCCGCTCTGGCGTCCGTCGCAGGCGAAGCGCCCACCGGCGCCGTGACGCGAACGTACGCGCCAGGCGGCACCACCGTCTCGCGGCACTACGCTCGGGTCCGCGTCTCGAACCTGTGGCCGGGCACGGACCTGTTTTATCGAATTCGCGATGGGCGGCTTGAACTCGGGCTCGACGTGATGGCTGGTCAGACCGCGCACATACCGTCGTTGCGTTGGCGCGGCGCCAGCGCTCGCCTGGACAGGCAAGGCTGCCTTCACGTACTTGCCCGCGGCTTGCGTTTTACTTTGCGCGCCCCGTCCGCTTCTCAGCCCGGTGGCGCGGTGCAGGTGCGCTACCTGCTGGACGGGCGCGGACGCCTGCGTTTTGACGTGCCGGATGCCGACCCAGCGCAGCCTTTGAATATCGATCCCGTTTTCGACTTTTCTACTTACATCGGCGGCGCTCAGATCGACTCGCTGAACGCCATGGCGCTTGGCACGGACGGGAGTATCTATGTGGCCGGCCAGACGGCTTCCAGCAGCTTGTTCGGCACGTCCACGGGCGTTCGGGCGGGCTCGGGCAAAGTGCTGGTCCTGCGCCTTGCGCCCGGCGGTGTGAGCATTGTCTACGCCGCGGTCTTTGGAGGCTCGTACAGCGATCAGGGAATGGGCATCGCGGTTGATGCAGCCGGGGCGGCGTATGTGACGGGCTACACGGATTCGCCGGACTTCCCGGTCACGTCCGGTGCTTTCCAGACCGCGGCACAGGACTGGAATGCCTTCGCCGCCAAACTGGACGCGTCGGGCGGTTTGTCGTATTCCACGCTTCTCGGAGGATCGGGGCCGGACCGGGGAGCGGCGGTTACTGTCGACGGTTCGGGACGCGCGGTCGTAACGGGCCAGACCAGTTCCGCCGATTATCCGGTGACTGCGCAAGCCTACCAGCGGCTCTACGGCGGGACGCAGGACTGCTTTGTCACCATGCTCGCGGCCGATGGTAAGAGCGCCGTGTTTTCGACGTTCCTGGGCGGCAGCGATCTGGATAGCTGCAGTACCGTGGCCTTGGGTCCCTCGGGCGCCATTACCGTGGCGGGTGCGACGCGATCCTCCAACTTTCCTGTGATGGGGGCCTTCCAGGCCAAGGCAGGCGGGTTCCTGGATGGCTTCGTTGCTCAGTTGAACAGTACGGGCTCGGCGCTGGTCAGTTCCTCTTACCTCGGCGGCATCGGGCAGGATCAGATTGCCTCCATTGCCGTCGATGGCAGCGGCTATGTCTATGCCGGCGGCACGACCAGCACGCAGTCTGGTTTTCCGGGTACGAGCGCCGGCGTCATCACGAAAAACGGTAGCGGGAAGAAAGGCTTTGCCTGCAAAATCGCTCCGTCGCTTGTGTCGCTGAGCTGGTGCTCGATCGTCGGAGGGGCGGGCGACGATTCCGTGAACGCGTTGACTCTTACGCCTGCTGGCGAAATTGTCGTGGCCGGTCAGACGTCTTCGGTGAATTTCCCTGTTGTCAACGCCGTCCAATCCGCGTTTCAAGGTACGAGCGACGGCTGGTTCGCGGTCCTCGGTTCCTCCGGCAGCCAGTGGGAAACGGTGAGCTACGCCGGCGGCGCTGGTTCGAATTCCGTCAATGCCGTGCAGGCGTTCCAGGACCGCATCCTCCTCGCAGGAAGCACGACAGCTCCAAATCTGGCGGGAACCAGCGGCGGCATTCAGCCCAGCTCGGGCGGAAGTGGCGACGGGTTTCTGCAGGAAATCGCCCTGGGCAACGGCATCATCCTCAATGGCATCTATCCCGCCAGCGGCACCGGTTTCACGCACAACCTGAGCTTCGTCATTACTGATCCTGCCGGCGGCTCGGCTGTTCAAACCGTGCAGGTGAACGTCAGCAATCCGGTGTCCACTGCAAGCGCTTGTGTTGTGACGCTTGCAGTTGCCTCGAAAACCCTCTCGCTCGCGAACGATGCCGGTACCGGCTCCGTGGGCAGCGCGGCCGCAGGCGCCAATTCGACGCTCCAGAATTCGCAGTGCTCTGTTGCCGCAGCGTCTTCGGCGCTGTCCGTTGCGGGCAACACCATCGCGGTCCATCTCAGCCTGACGTACAGTTCCGCCTTCGCTTCTGTTGGGGCCGGCGCAACGAAGTACGTCAGCGTCTCGGCCTCCGACAATCAGGGGACGTCACTCTCCGTTTCGCCGGCCGCGACATGGACGCTCACCGGGCAACAGCCTCCAACCGTCGTCTCGCTGTCGCCCGCTGCGGGCCAGGGCGCCGCGCAGACATTTGCTCTCACCGTTGCCGATCCGGCGGGGGCGAGCGATCTTGCGACTGTTGAACTCTTGGTCGGAACGTCTACGGCGCCGGTCAATGCCTGCGCGGTTATTTACAGCCGCAAGCAGAACCTTTTTGCGTTACTCAATGATTCCGGCACGGCCACTGCCGGAACGCTTGCGCCAGGACAGGCGACGACCGTCGCCAACTCCCAATGCGTTTTGAACGGCTCCGGTTCGTCGATTCAGCTCTCGGGCAACAACCTGATTATGGCCGTGAGCCTGCAGTTCGCCACGGCCTTCGCCGCGGTAGGCGGCAGCGCGGCCAAGACCATCTACGCCCTGCCGCTCACGGCCTCCGGCCTCGGACCGGCAGGAGGTATAACCGCCGTCGGAACATGGACGGTTCCGCAGCCTGCGCCCAGCGGCCCTCCGTCGGTGACGTCCATCACACCGTCTTCCGGCCAGGGCGCATCGCAGTCCTTCAGTCTTGCCGTTTCCGACCCGCTTGGCGCGAGCGATCTCGCTACCGTGCAATTGCTGGTCGGCTCGTCGACGGCTGCGGCGAACTCCTGTTCGGTCACCTACATCGCCGCCCAGAAAGTATTTGCGCTTTCCAGCGACGCTGGCACGGCTTCCGCAGGCACTTTGGCGCCGGGCCAGGCGAGCACCGTTGCGAATTCACAATGCACTCTGAACGGCGCCGGTTCGTCGGTCACGCTCTCTGGCAACTCCTTGACGATGGTCGTCAGCCTGCAATTCAACGCGGCGTTCGCCAGCATGGGAAGCAGCGCGACCAAGAACTTGTATGCGCTTCCGGTGAACGCTGCGGGCCAGGGTCCAACAGGCGGAATGGCAACCGTTGGAACCTGGACTGTCCCGCAGACTCCGGTGAGTGGCACGCCGGCCGTCGTCTCGCTGTCCCCTTCGAATGGGGCCGGAACATTGCAGGCTTTTACGCTCGCCGTTTCCGATTCGGTCGGCGCAAGTGACCTCGGCTCGGTCCAGATTCTGGTTGGCTCGTCAGCCAAAACTGCCAGCGCCTGCGCTGTGACTTACTCGGCCTTGCAGAATTCATTCAGCTTGGCCAACGACGCCGGTACGGCTTCGGCCGGCAGTGTAATTCCCGGGCAGACGTCCACGGTGTCCAACTCTCAGTGTTCGCTTACGGGTGCGGGATCGTCCGCTCAAGCATCCGGGACGACTCTGACTATGACGGTGAACCTGCAATTCAACGTTGCTTTCGCCAGCCTGGGATCCAGCGCCACGAAGAACGTTTACGTGGAACCGGTCAATCTCGCGGGTCAGGGCCCCGCCGGCGGATACGTTGTAGCCGGGACTTGGACCGTTCCGCAATCGGTGGCATCGGGAACGGTCATACCCGTCTCGCTCGCTCCGGCATCGGGCCAGGGAATGTCGCAAGTGTTTACGCTCGGTTCCACCGACACCGCGGGGGCCTCCGACATCGCGACTGTCAATCTGGTCTTCACTGGTCCACTCAACCTCACAAATTCCTGTTGGGTCGCCTATAGCGCGCAAAAGAGCGCGTTTGGGTTGGTTAACGACGCAGCTTCGACTTACGTCGGCTACGTCAGTCCAGGACAGGCCGCGAGCGTGTCCAATTCGCAATGTACTCTGAGCGGCGTTGGCTCTGCGGTCCAACTATCGGGGAACCTGTTGACGATGAGCGTCAACATTACTTTCAATTCGAGCTTTGCGACGCGCGGCAACGGCGCAGTGAAGACGGCCTACGCTTTCCCCGTGAATGCTGCCGGCAAAGGGCCTACGGGGTTTGTTTCCATGGGCGCCTGGACGTTAGGCCAGTCTTTGAGCAGTCCGCCGGCTGTCGTTTCCGTAGCGCCGTCCTCGGGCCAGGGTGCCTCCCAGGCGTTCGCATTGACCGTGTCGGACCCGCAGGGCGCCAGCGATCTGGCGACCGTCCAACTCCTGTTCAATACGTCGACAGCGACCGCGAATGCCTGTTTGGTCACCTACATCGCACAGCAAGGGACCATCGCGCTCAGCAACGACGCCGGAACCGGTTATGCCGGATATGTCACGCCGGGACAGGCCACCACTGTTTCCAATTCACAGTGCACGTTGAACGGAACCGGCTCATCCATCCAGACTTCCGGTAATTCGCTGACCGTGACGGCCAACCTTCAGTTCACGACCGCATTTGCCGGTACTGGAGGGAGCGCGACGAAGAACATCTACGCTTTGCCGGTCAACGCGGCTGGACAGGGCCCGACGGGAGGACTGGCTGGCGTCGGGACATGGACTGTTCCGCAACCCGTGAGTCCGGCGCCGCCGTCAGTCGGCGCCATCACGCCGTCGTCCGGGCAAGGCGCGAGCCAGGCATTTGTACTCACCGTATCCGACCCGGCTGGCGCCAGCGATCTGTCCTCGGTTCAGCTCCTCTTCGGCTCTTCGACCGCCTTGGCCAATGCGTGCTCGATTACATACTCGGCCAAGCAGAATACGTTCAGTCTGGCCAGTGACGCGGGCACATCAGTCGCGGGATCACTGACGCCAGGACAAGCTACGACCGTATCCAATTCGCAATGCACGTTGAGCGGCGCGGGTTCGTCGGTTGCCCTCTCCGGCAGCACGCTCACCATGACCGTCAATCTTCAGTTCAGCGGAGCGTTCGCCGCGCTTGGCACGAGCGCGACCAAGAACATTTACGCTGAGCCGCTGAACTCGTCCGGTCAAGGTCCAACTGGCGGCCTCGTCTCAGTGGGCACCTGGACCGTTCCCCAAACAGCCGGCCCGCCGGCAATCGGCTCTCTGTCTCCCGCGACTGGAACGGGCACTTCGGCGTCTTTCGTCCTGACCGTGTCGGACTCGGCTGGCGCGAGCGATCTGGCCTCGGTCCAGTTGTTGGTCGGCTCTTCCACCGCGTTGGTAAATGTCTGTTCAGTTACCTACATCGCGCGGCAGAACACGTTCGCTTTGACGAACGACGCCGGAACTGGCTACGCGGCTTATGTGACGCCTGGACAGTCAACGACCATCTCGAACTCGCAGTGCACTCTCGTCGGCTCCGGTTCATCGGTGCAATTGTCCGGAACGACTTTGACCATGACCGTCAGCCTCCAGTTTGCCGCTGCCTTTGCGGGGGCGGGCAACGGCCCGGTAAAGAACGTCTATGCGCTACCGCTCAATGCGGCTGGCCAAGGGCCGTCCGGCGGGATCACTCTTGTCGGAACCTGGACGGTTCCCCAGACTCAAGCAGGAGGACCGCCAACGCCAGTTTCCCTTACGCCTTCATCGGGGACGGGCTCTTCGCAGACGTTTACGCTGGTCGTCTCGGATTCGGCTGGAGCAACCGATGTGACCACTGACCATCTGATCGTTTCGGGTCCCTTGACTTTGTTGAACGCGTGCTGGGTCAGTTACCTCGCTTCACGCAGCGCTTTTGGTTTGGTGAATGACGCTGCTTCCGGCTACGTCGGCTACGTCGCTCCGGGCCAAGCCATGAGCGTCTCCAATTCCCAGTGCACGCTGAATGGGACGGGCTCCACCGTGCAGGCGTCGGGCAACCTGTTGACGATGACCGTCAACCTGACGTTCAAATCCGGGTTCTCCGCAGTTGGCAACGGGAAGGCAAAGACGGTCTACGCTTTTCCAATCAACGCCGCGGGGAAGGGCCCGACCGGGCTGGTCCCGATGGGCACATGGACTTTGCCATAATGCGTCCACAGGAAAGCGAGGCGCTCAAGCTCAGGGCTTGCGACAATTCGAGAGTATGGCTATTCGCTCAAGGGCGCCGCTCCGGCTCGGATTCGCCGGCGGTGGCACCGATGTCTCCCCGTATTGCGATCTGCATGGCGGCGCAATTCTTAACGCGACCATCGATCTCTACGCGACGACTGTACTTCGCAGGCGCGACGACGGGCGGGTGTGCTTCCACGCTCCGGATCGGGACGCGGATTTTGACGCGCCAGCCCAGCCTGAATTTACGCTGCACGATCCTCTGGTCCTGCACAAGGCGGTCTACAACCATATCGTGCGGGAATTCACCGGCGGCAAGCCGTTGGCGATTGATCTGACAACTTACTCCGACGCGCCCGCAGGATCCGGCCTTGGCGCCAGTTCTACACTTTGCGTAACCATGGTCCAGGCCTTTACGGAACTTCTTCAGCTTCCGCTCGGCCTGCACGATGTCGCCCAGACTGCTTTTCAGATCGAGCGCGTGGAGTTGGGCCTGAACGGCGGACGCCAGGATCAGTATGCCGCCGCGTTCGGCGGCTTTAACTTCATGGAGTTTTTCGCGGACAACCGGGTGATTGTCAACCCACTGCGTTTGAAGCCGTGGATTATTGCTGAGCTGGAGGCGTCTCTGGTCCTGTTCTACACTGGCGTTTCGCGCGACTCGGCGGCCATCATCGAACGCCAGATCGCCAATCTGACAGCTCAGTCTCCGGCTGCTTTGGAGGGATTCCACGCGATCAAGCGGCGGGCGTTCGAGATGAAGGAGACCTTGATCCGTGGCGACATTCCGGCCTTTGCCGCCAGCCTGGGCCAGAGCTGGCAAGCCAAGAAGCAGACCGCCGTTGGGATCTCCACTTCCGTGATCGAACAGGCGTTGAAAGCAGGCATGGACAATGGCGCCTATGCCGGCAAGGTCAGCGGCGCCGGCGGAGGCGGCTTCGTGATGCTGATTGTCGATCCCGTGCGCAAGGTGCCTGTGACGCGGGCGTTGGAACAGTTGCCCGGGCAGGTGATTCCGTGCCACTTTGCTAACGAAGGTGTGCAGACATGGACGGTCAACGAGTAGAGCAGGCCATCATTCTGGCCGGCGGATTTGGCACGCGTCTGCGGACGATATTGCCGGATTTACCCAAGCCTCTGGCTCCTGTCCACGGCGTGCCGTTTATCCATTACGTCCTGCGGTGGCTTGAACAAAACGGAGTTGCACGGATTATCGCGTGTACCGGCCACCTCGCCGAGAAGATGGAAGCCGGATTTCGCAGCTATGGCGGACGCTTGCAGATGACGTTCCAGCGCGAGGATTCTCCTCTCGGCACGGGCGGAGCCATCTACCGGGCTTTGCACGAGGCTGGAGCGGGCAGCGCTTTCGCTCTCAACGGAGACACGTACTTTCCCGCTGACCTGCACCACTTCCAGGCCGAGGCCAGACGGCTGGGCGGGCCTTTCGCTGTTGCGCTCCGTCGGCTCCCGGACGTTTCTCGCTACGGTGCCGTCGATGTGGATTCCGGCCGGATTCTGGCGATGAATGAAAAGGGACGCCAGGGACCGGGGCTGGTCAATGCCGGGTTGTATCTGCTGCCGGGCGATCTTTGGCGCAGGTTCCCCATGCCCGATGTCTTTTCGTGGGAGACCGACTTCTTGCAGCCCCGAGCGGCGCTCTTGGGGCCGGCCGGCATCGCGTTGGATGCTCCGTTCCTGGATATCGGCACGCCAGAAAGCTACCGCGAGACGGACACCGTGCTGCCTCCTTTTTCTGGCTCGCGGTAGGCTGGATTGCGCGACGCCGCACGGGCCGCCGGCGAAGCCATGGCGGGCGGGAATCCGAGCCCTGGCGCCGCATTGGCTGTACATCCCTTAATTAAAGTGCGGCTTGCTGCCGATAACCTAGGCATGGGCAGTTCGGAGAAACGTCGCGACCATCGCCTGCTGTGTGCCGGGCTGGTGAGGGTCCGCTGGACCGGAGCCGATGGGCGGGCGGTCAGCACGATTGCCAACCTGGACGACCTGTCCCGCCGGGGCGTCAGCCTTTTGTTGGAGTGCGCCATTGCTCGCGGCACGCGCGTGGAACTCTCCTACCGTGATCTCGAGGCATCCGGTGAAGTCCGCTACTCGAAGCCGACCGATCTTGGCTGGATCGCGGGCGTTGTGTTCGACGCCGGTTCGCAATGGGATCCCGTAGCTTGTCCGCCGGAGCACCTGCTGGATCCCAAATCGATCCCCGCTGACACCCAGACCGGGAAAGGGGTTGCGCTGAGCCGGAAAGTCCGGAGCCCTGTCTCGTGCATGACCTTGGATGACGCCGTGCGCCATGGGTCGCAATGATCGCTGAGCGCGGACGCCGGCCGGCGCGCTTCGCTGGTGCAGGCGTGCTGGTGAGTCCGAAATCAGCGCATTCTGGCGCAAAGCGCTTGGAAGTCGCCCCGGGACTCCGTAAGATCTTGGCTAGGAGAATCCATTAAGATGACGCTTCACAAGAGTCTTACGCTGATGGCTGCGGTGTTCCTGGCTGGGACCCTCTCCGCAGCCGATGCGGGACGCAAGTCCGCCACTGCCGAACTGAAGGACGCAAACGGGCAGACCGTGGGTCACGCCAAGTTCAAGCAGGGCAAGAACGCCGTTTTGCTCACGGTAACGGCAACGAATCTGCCGGCTGGGGAGCACGCCATCCATGTCCATGCGGTCGGCAAATGCGAGGCGCCGGACTTCAAGACGGCGGGTGGCCACTTCAACCCGGAGAACAAAAAGCACGGCCTGCTGAATCCTGAAGGGCATCACGCTGGCGATATGGCGAACTTCCGGGTCCGCGCGAGCGGCAAGGGCGCCTACAGGGCCACGCTGCCGGGCGTGACGCTTGAGGGCAGCGGCGCGAATTCGTTGTTCCATGAGGGCGGAACCGCCCTGGTCGTGCACGAGAAGGCCGACGATATGATGACCGATCCGGCCGGAAACGCGGGAACGCGCATCGCCTGCGGCCCTATTCAATAACTCCATCCCGCACGACGGGCCCGCCCGCTCTGCCGGTGGGACAGATGGAAATCAACGGCCGGCCTTCGGCAACCCCGTCATCGCTGGCATCACTGGACGGTTCCGCCGGCAGGTGGACCCACAACGGGCGGCTCGCCGGAGGGCAGGGCGACCGGTTATGGAGTGACATTTCGAACTGGCGCAACGGACATTGCCGGAAAAGCCAGCCTGACCGGATATGCGGCTTTGGCGTTCACGGCGGCATGGCCGCGCACACCTACGACACGCGTTTGCGGCTTGCGCGCCAGCGTGCTCACGCGCGCAGCTTCCTAATGCGCGTTCAGCGGATAACCGACCGTCTGCGCCAGCACGATGTGCTGGGCGGGCCGCAGCTTCAGCGCCTTTGCTAAAGCGCTCTTGTCGATCGAGGCGCGGATCACCGTGGCGAGTCCTTCTGACGCGCAATAGAGATACACGTTCTGGCCGACAAAGCCCGCTTCGGCGCCGCCAAATGCCGCCTGATCCGCAGCCGGCTCGTGCGCCATCTTCGCGTAGTCGCTGACGTAGACCAGGTTCAACGGCGCAGTGGCCACAAAGTCCTGCGTTCCGGCCAGGGCGCGCAGGTCGCCGCCCGCTACCGGTTGCAACCGGTTCTTCGCGGCATCGTAGATATACGCGCCTGACGCACGCAGGACGTATACGTCGATCGTCTGGCGGTTCATCGCCGACGGCGCGGTGCGCCGCCCGTCCGGCCGGTTGATGCCGAAACCCGCCCACAGCAGATTGGAGAGCGTCTGCGGATTCAGATCGCGCGCGCTGAACTCACGCTGGCTTCTGCGCTCGCTGAGCGCCTGCAGCAGTGGCTTTCCACCGGTCGTTTGCGGCTTCGGCAGGTCCACCGGCGCCGGCATCTGCGCCATCAGCGGAACGCCCATGACGATCGAAAGGAATGCGGATTTTGCGGTCATCTTGTCTGTATTCTAGGGCGTCCGCCGTCGCCGCGCAGTCGCGCATGGCCGAGCGTGGAAGCGGCGCTCATCTCTCGTTGCCGCGCAACGCCCAGACGGTGACCGAGAGCGCCAGGCAAAGCAGCACGTAGACGCTGGTCCACAAGACAGTGGGCGAGACGGCAAAGGAATCCGGAAGGGAGAAGCAGGCCACCAGGCCCGCCGCCAGAATCACGCCAAGCCATCCGACGAAATCGAGGATCTCGGGCATTGCGCTGACCCGTTGCGGGCGCGGCCGGGGAAGGCGGTTGCGAAGCGCGGCAGCCAGGGTGACTGGAGCACGCACGCCTTCAAACTCGGCGGTCAGGGCCGCATCCACGCTGGCGAGCGCCTCAAGCCAGATCTGGCATTCCGGGCAACCACGCAGATGAGCGTCGGCGCGCCGCCGCTCGTCCGGCGTCAGCTCGGCATAGCGGATCAGCAGATCCTCAAACTCCGCGCAAGGCATGGCTTCCTCCTTTCACTGTACTTTGGACGGCCGCCGCCGCGAGTTCTTTCCGCGCGCGGTGCAGCAGCGTCTTCACCGTTCCCAGCGGGATGCCGAGCATCCGCGCGACCTCTTCATAGGACTGCTCCTCCAGGTAATACAGCCGCACAACCTGGCCGTAACGCGCGGGCAGTCGCGCCACTAGCGCGGCAATGTCGAGGCCGGCGCGCGCCGGAGCGGGGACAGCGTGGCTGTGATCTTCGGCGGCGATACGGATGGCCGGTTCTTCCAGGGAAAACGCCGCGTGCGAGCTCGCCGATTGCAGCGCGGTGAGCGCCGTATTGCGAGCGATGGAGTAGATCCAGGTGCTCAGGCTCGATTGTGCGCGGAAACTCGGAAGGCCCTTCCAGATCCGAAGGAACGCCTCCTGCGCCGCGTCCTCCGCCAGCGCCGCGTCGCCGAGAATCGCCAGCGAAAGCCGGTAGACCTTGTCCTGGTAGAGCGCGACGATTCGATCGAGCGCCGTGCGCGGGTCGCCACGATCGAGACAGTTCTGTATCTCTTGCTCCATTCCGCCGGCGGCTTGGATCCTCTCTGTTTAGACCACACTCCGGTCCCCCAATGTTTCAACCGGGCAGTGAAACAATTTGCATCTCCGATCGGGTCTCAAGACACAGATAGGAGAGATTCAACCCAATGTCCGTTGAATTCGTAATTGCTTTCCTTGGCCTTCTGACCATGGGCTTTTTGTCGGCGGAGATCATCTTGCGGCACAAGCGCGCCGTATTGCGGCACGCGGAGCGCATGGTCGTGATCGAGAAGGGCGGCGTCCTGCCGGCCCTCGATGAGGAGCGGCCGCGCGCGCCGTGGACGCCGCGGGTGTACCTGCTGCGCGGGATGATCTGGACGTTCGTGGGCGTTGCGCTGACGGTGATGCTGGCGAGCCTCGCGCTGACCGAGGCGCATCCCGCTCCGCTGTCTGTGCGCCTTTCCGAGGCGCAGTCGCTGCGCACGCAGGGCGCCACCGAAGATCAGATCCGGCAATTCCTCAATGAAGAAGCCAGGCGCAACGACGGGCTGCCGGTTGGATTCGCCACCGTGGGGCTGATCCCGATCGGCGTCGGCCTGGCTTATTTGGTGTTCTATCGCAAAGAAACGCAGAGCCCGCTGATGGCGCCGGAGCGCAGTGAGGATCGCATTGAGGATCGGTAGCGCTGCTCCTTTGAAGATCCGCAAACAGGCGCGCGCCGGAACAACGCGGCGCCCGGGCCGGGGCGGAAAAGATATAGAATTCGGGCGTGCAACCTCAAGTAGGAGGGGCGCGTATGAAGCCCTGCTGTCTGATCCTTTCCGCTCTTGCCTGCATGGCGTCCGTCGCGGCCGAGCCGGCATGGTTCGCGCCGGACGCGGCCAGTAAACAGGCCTTGGAAACGGCATTGGCCGCGGCGCAGAAATCCAACCACCGGCTGCTTGTGATGTACGACGGAAGCTGGTGCACGCTCTGCGCCGAGGCGCATGACGCCGCGGCGGCGGATGCCGACGTGCCAGGGCTCGTGCGCGCGGGCTATGAATTTGTCCATGTAACAACCGACGACTCGGCGGGTCTGGCAAAGTTCGCGTCCGCGGCGCTGGATGTCGATCTGAAGAAGGACAGCCGCCTGTTGTTGTCAGTGCTGGAAAGCGATGGCTCGCCGCGCGTCGCCTGGACCGCGCGCCGCCTGACGGAGAACGGCCGCTTTTCGGTAACCAAGCTCAAGGCGCAACTGGCCGAGTTCACGCTCGGCGCGCCGGCCGAGGAGGTCTATCGCAGCGGGCTCGCGGCTCTGCCGGAAGGCAAGATCGCGTGGGTCGAGTTCCGCGCCGACTGGTGCGGTTGGTGCAAGCGGATGGAGCAGCTCTTCGGGCAGACCGACGTGTCGCCGGTGCTTGCGCGCTACTACAAGATCGTCACCATCGACACCGAGAAGAACCAGGGCGCGGGCGAGTTGGCGAAGAGTCTGGGCGCGCCACACGGCGTCGAGGGTGGTATCCCGTGGTTTGCGCTGGTCGACGCCAAGGGCAAGCCGATCGTCACTTCGGAAGGGCCCAAGGGTAACATCGGGTTCCCTGGCACCAAAGAGGAATTGGCGCATTTCCGGACCATGCTGAAGACCACGGCGCCGGGCATCACGGGTAAAGAACTCGATACGATTTTCGACGCGCTACAGGCGCTGACGCCCAAGCCGGCGGCGCATCATTCATAGCGGGGCCGGCTTTCGGTCCGCGCGGGATTTCCATGCTGCCATGTTCTGCCTTAACCAAAAGTAGCGGGGCTGCAGCTTCCGCGGAATGAACTCCGCCCCACCGCCGCTACTGCGCTTGAATCAGCGCATCCAGAATGCGCAGCGCAATCTCTTTGCCGCGCGAGCCGGTTTCGCCTTCGGGCCCGACGCAGCTCGGGCAGCCGCTTTCGCACGGGCACGCGGCGATCAGGTCGCGTGAGGCTGCCAGCAATTTCGCGGTCATCTTGTAGAGCGGCTGGCTCTGCCCGATGCCGCCGGGATAGTTGTCGTAGAGATGCAGGTCGGGCTCGAAGCCCGGCGTCTGCGTGCCGCTCTTGTCGGTCAGCGAGACGCCCAGGTCGTGCGGATCGCACATCAGCAGCAACGCCGCGGCGGTGCGCATGGCGTTGCCCATCGCGGCCAGCCCGTTCAGCCGCAGCGCCGGCGACAGATCCGTGAACCGCTCCAGGAACGGCAGCGGGAAGTGCAGCCAGAACGACGTCGTGTGCATCTCCTGCTCGGGCAGCGAGAGCGTGCCGGCGCCAACGTTCTCCATCGTGTAGAACTTTACCTTCTTGAAGCCGACGATCTGGCGGTTCACGCGCACTTCGCCATGCGCGGCGGCGGCGCGCGGGGCGCCCGCGCTGATCGACGGCACGGCCTGCGACTCGAACTCCTCCAGGATTTTCACCTGCGTGTAGTCGATGGCGTCGGTGAAGTAGTCGCACTCGACCTGCCGGACGTAGGCCTTGCGGCCCTCGTAGTCCATGCGCTCCACCTGGTATTGCTTCGCTTCGTGCAGGTAGATCGCCTTGGGATGCAGCTCGACCAGCGCGGCGGGGAATGCGACGATGGCGATGACTTTCTCTTCCGTCGTCGTGTCGATCACCACGAAGTTGTCGCTGGTGACCGAGCGCAGGCTGATCGCGTCGGCCGGGTAGCTGTCCGAGGTCCAGTGCCACGCGCCGCCGCTCGGATGCACCAGGCCCAGCTCCTGCAGAAACTCGCACAGCGGCTTCGCGGGCTGCGCGCCGAACTTTTCGTCGTCGCGGATAGGCAGCTCGAACGACGCGCACTTCACGTGGCTGAGCAGGATTTCGAGGTTGTTCGGATTGATGTAGGCGTGTTCGGGCGAGCTTTCGAAGAAGTAGTCGGGGTGCTCGACGATGTACTGATCGAGCGGCGCACTGGAGGCGACAAAGAGCGCGAGCGAAGTGCCCATGCGCCGTCCCGCGCGTCCGGCGCGCTGCCACGACGAAGCGATCGTGCCGGGATAGCCCGCCATCACGACAACGTCCAGCGAGCCGATGTCGACGCCCAGTTCCAGTGCGTTGGTCGCCACGACGCAGCGAATTTCACCCTCCCTCAATCCGCGCTCGATCTCGCGCCGCTCCTTGGGCAGGTAGCCGCCGCGATAGCCGCGCACCGAGCCGGGCCGGGCCGGCGGCCGCTCGCAAGCGTCCTTCAAATACGTCAGCAGGATTTCCGTCGTCAGCCGGCTGTTGGCGAAGACCAGCGCCTGCTGCCCGCGCAGAACAAGCTCGGACGCGATGCGGCGCGTCTCGCCCAGGTAGCCGCGGCGGATGCCGAGCTGGCGGTTCACCACCGGCGGATTGTAGAAGACGACGTACTTCTCGCCGGCCGGCGCGCCGTTGTGATCCACCAGGTGGAACTCCGTGCCGGTCAACGCTTCGGCCAGCTCGCGCGGATTCGCGATGGTCGCCGAGCAGCAGATGAACTGCGGATGCGAACCGTGAAACTCGCACAACCGCTTCAGTCGTCGCAGCACGTTGGCGAAATGGCTGCCGTAAACGCCGCGGTAGGTGTGCAACTCGTCGATGACAATGTAGCGCAGGTTCTCGAAAAGCTTGGCCCACTTCGTGTGGTGCGGCAGGATGCCTGCATGCAGCATGTCCGGATTGGTCAGCACCACGCCGGCGCGTTCGCGAATTGCCTTACGCGCGCTCTGCGGCGTGTCGCCGTCGTAGGTGAAGGCGCGAATATCCGAGCCCATCGCCTCGACCGTCGAATGGAACTCATGCAGTTGATCTTCCGCCAGCGCCTTGGTCGGGAAAATATACAGCGCGCGCGCTTCGGGATCGTCCATCAGGCGGCACAGCACTGGCAGGTTGTAACACAGCGTCTTGCCCGAGGCCGTCGGCGTGACCACGACGACGTTTTTGCCCGCGTGCAGCGCCTCGAAGCTCTCCGCCTGATGCACGTACAGGCGCTCGACGCCGCGCTGGACCAGCACGTCCCGCAGCTTTTCAGGAACTTCCGGAGGGATTTCGACCGACTCGGCCGGGCGCGCGGGAATGCGGCGGATCGCCCGGATCGGCGAATCCGGCTCCTGCATCCACGCCGTCAGCCGTTCGATCGACTGCTCCAGGTCGGCGCGCCGCGTGAGCTTCTGTTTATCGTCTGGATCGGGATCGGGGAATCCGAGAGTCAGATTCACTCATTCGCCCTTTCTTTGCCAATAAACAAGCGTAGCGGGAGCGCCTGCGGGATGCAAGCGGAGCGTGAGAGATCCGGCCCTGGCCAGCTCAGGTCGTGACGGGTTCAGGCGATGTTCCGGAGGAGCGGGCCGTCGCTGACGAACTCATGCTGTTCAATGCTGACCGCAATCGCGTTCAGCATCGGATCACGCCGCAGCACGTGGCCCAGGCAGCGCAGCCGCACGGCCATGTTCGGAGTGCGCGTCGGCAGAGTGACGAAGTACTCCACCTCCTGCCCGATCTCGATAGGAATCGACGGACAGTTCATCAAAACACCGTTGGCGCTGACGTCCTGAGTTGTGAGGCTTTGCGAGACACTTCGCGCGCCTGCTTTCGTCAACTGTACGGGCAGCGAGATGTTGAAATGGTGCGATCGCTTGAAATCGTCCATCATCGCAAAATGCCTCACTAGTAAAGGGACCGTCGCGGCGCTGGACATACAGGTAAATGCAAGAAAATTTCCACCGGCCCGGCGGAATATCCGGCGCGGGGAGCGGCGGAGCCGCAAAATGCCCGATGCTACAATTCGATAAGACCCCCGCGGCGACGGTTTCAGAAAGCACTTCCATTCGCTTCCCCTTCTCCGCTCAGCGGCGAGCCGAACGGATCGTAGGCGTTGCCGGATGGAGCCGGGCGTTCCTGGATATCGGGCCGCCGCGCCGGGGCATGAGTGGCTCGATCCGGTCAGATAAAACATGCTGAAACGCATCTCCGTGCACGGCGCGCGGATGCACAATCTGAAGAACATCAGCGTGGAGATCCCGCGGGACACGCTGACCGTGATCACGGGCCTGAGCGGCTCGGGCAAGAGTACGCTCGCCTTCGACACCATTTATGCCGAAGGCCAGCGCCGCTACGTCGAGACCCTCTCGCCCTATGCGCGCCAGTTTCTTGACCAGATGGAGCGTCCCGAGGTGGACTCCATTGACGGGTTGAGCCCGGCCATCTCGATCGAGCAGAAGACGACGAACCGCAGCCCGCGCTCGACGGTCGGCACCATCACCGAGATTTACGATTACCTGCGCCTGCTGTGGTCGTCCATCGGTGTTCCGCATTGTCCGAATTGCCACATCCCCATCAGCAAGCAGTCCACGCAGCAGATCGTCGAGCAGATTCTGGCCCTGCGCCAGGATGAGCGCATCATGATCATGGCGCCCGTGGCGCGTGGCCGGAAGGGCGAGTACAAACAGGATCTGGAGAAGTTCGCCCGCGCGGGCTTCGTGCGCGCCCGCATCGATGGCGAGCTGCGCAGCCTGGACGAGGAGATCGTTCTCGACAAACGCAAGAACCACACCATTGAACTCGTCGTCGACCGCCTGGTGGTGAAGCCGGGCGTGGAGAAGCGCCTGGAGGCTTCGATCGACACGGCGACGAAGATGGCCTCGGGCGTCGTGCTCGTCTCCGTCGTCGGCGGGCACGAGCGGCTCTTCTCGCAGAAGATGGCCTGCCCGAACTGCGGCGAAAGCGTGCCGGAGATCGAGCCGCGCTCGTTCTCTTTCAACAGTCCGTTCGGCGCCTGCGAAGCCTGCAACGGATTGGGCAGCACGTGGACGTTCGATCCCGACAAGGTCATCGTCGATGAGTCGCGCCCGCTGCTCGACGGCGGTCTGGGCATCGGCGGCAGCTCGCGCTACATGCACGAGGCCGTCACCGAGGCCGCGCGCCGTTACAAGATCAACATCGCGAAACCGTTCGAGGAGTTGACCGAAAAACAGCGCGCCATCCTGCTCGAAGGCAACGGCGATTTTCAGGGCATCCTCAAGCTGCTCGACCGGACGTTCCAGGATTACAACTCGGACGGCTACCGCGAATACGCCATGCAGTCGATGTCGCCGGTGGAGTGCACCGCCTGTCACGGGCAGCGCCTGCGTCCGTCGAGCCTCGCCGTGTTGATGAAGGACCTCTCCATCGCCGCCTTCACCGCTATGCCCGTGTCGCGCGCCCTGGAGACGGCGAACGCGTGGGAACTCACGCCGCGCGAGGCGCAGGTGGCCGTGCGCATTGTCGAAGAGATTCGCAACCGGCTGCAATTCCTGAAGCAGGTCGGTCTCGATTACCTGAGCCTGGACCGCTCGGCGGCGACGCTCTCCGGCGGCGAGGCGCAGCGCATCCGTCTGGCGACGCAGATCGGCTCGAAGCTGCGCGGCGTCTTGTACGTGCTCGACGAGCCGTCGATCGGCCTGCACCCACGCGACAACGAACGCCTGCTCGACACGCTCGCGCACCTGCGCGACCTGGGCAACACCGTGCTCGTCGTCGAACACGATCAGGAGACCATCGAACGCGCCGATTACGTCGTCGATCTCGGCCCCGGCGCGGGCCGCCTCGGCGGCGAGCTGGTGGCCGCGGGCACGCCCGCCGACATCCGCCGTGCGAAAGATTCGCTCACCGGCCAGTACCTCAGCGGCGCGCGTGCGATCATTACGCCCGACTACCGGCGCGTGGGCGCCGGTAACAGCCTGATCGTCCGCGGCGCCACCGAGCACAACCTGAAAAACATCGACGTCGAGTTCCCGCTGGGCGAGCTGATCGTGGTCACCGGTGTCAGCGGCAGCGGCAAATCGACGCTCGTGCACGACATTCTCTATCGCGCCCTCTCGCAGCATTTCTACCGTTCGAAGGCGCGGCCCGGCGCGCATGTTGCCATCGAGGGGCTGGAGTATCTCGACAAGGTCATCGAAATCGATCAGGCGCCCATCGGCCGCTCGCCGCGTTCGAATCCCGCGACGTATACCGGCGCCTTCGCGCCTATCCGCGAGCTTTATTCGATGCTGCCCGAAGCGCGCGCGCGCGGCTACAAGCCGGGCCGCTTCAGCTTCAACGTCAAGGGCGGGCGCTGCGAAGCCTGTCAGGGCGACGGCATGAAGCGCATCGAAATGAACTTCCTGCCCGACGTCTTCGTGCCCTGCGACGTCTGCCGCGGCCGGCGCTACAACAGCGAAACGTTGCAGGTGCGCTTCGATGGCGTCTCCATCGCCGATCTGCTGGAGACCACGGTCGAAGACGCTTTGCAGTTGCTCGACAAGTTTCCGCACATCAAGCAGAAGCTGCAGACCATCGCCGACGTTGGGCTCGGTTATCTCAAACTCGGCCAGTCGGCGACGACGCTTTCGGGCGGCGAGGCGCAGCGCATCAAGCTGGCCAAGGAACTCAGCCGGCGGCAGACGGGCCGCACTTTTTATATCCTGGACGAGCCGACCACCGGGTTGCATTTCGAAGACATACGCCGGCTGCTCGACGTCCTGAATCAACTGGTGGAACTGGGCAACACGGTGTTGGTGATCGAGCATCAGATGGACGTCATCAAGTGCGCCGACTGGCTCATCGATCTGGGCCCCGAGGGGGGCGAAGACGGTGGCCAGATCGTCGCGCAAGGGACGCCCGAGCAGGTGCTGCGGAACCGCCGCAGCTACACCGCGCACGCGCTCGAAAAGTTCCTGCGCGCCGGCGGCAATGGAGGACGCGCATGAGCCGTTATCTCACCGGCCCGCTGGATTTTTCTTCGCTCTCAACCATCCCCATCGCCGAGCGCGGCGGCAAGGTGCGCATCGAACACATGGCCGTGCCGCCGTCCAAGGGGCTCACGCTTTCCGGTTGGCTGGACCGCCTGCCGAAGGTGCTCGCGGCCGAGTCGCTGCGCGGCGTGGTGACGGCGCTATACCAGGCGCGCGCGAACGGCCGCGCGATGATCTGGGGCATTGGCGGCCACGTCGTGAAGTGCGGCCTTGCGCCCGTGCTGATCGACCTGATGGAGCGGGGCTACATCACCGCGCTCGCGATGAACGGCGCGGCGTCCATCCACGATTTTGAAATCGGCCTCGCGGGCCAGACCAGCGAAGACGTCGAGGCCGTGCTGCCCGACGGGCGTTTCGGCTCGGCCGAAGAGACCGGACGCGAAATGAACCAGGCGATTCAAGGCGCGCTCGCGCAAGGCATCGGCATGGGCGAGGCGCTCGGCGCGCGCATCGACGCGCTCGCCAAGCCCGAATTCGCGCCCGACTGTCTGTTGTTGCAGGCCTGGCGCCGCCGCATCCCCGTCACCGTGCACGTCGCCATCGGCACCGACACGCCGCACACCCATCCCGAAGCGAGCGGCGCGGCCATCGGCGCGGCCTCGCATTTCGACTTCCGCCTCTTCGCCTCGCTCGTGCGTGAGTTGAATGAAGGCGGCGTCTATATGAACGTCGGCTCGGCGGTGGTGCTGCCGGAGGTCTTTCTGAAGGCCGTCAGCGCGGTGCGCAATCTCGGTTACCCGCTCGCCGGTTTCACCACGGCGAACTTCGATTTCCTCCAACACTACCGGCCGCGCGTCAACGTGGTCGAGCGGCCCCACGCCAAGAGCGGCGGCCAGGGCTACTCGCTCATCGGTCATCACGAAATTCTGATTCCCTTGCTGGCGGCGATTCTGGCGGACCTGGATGGATAAGCTGGAAGCGATGAGCGAAGCGGCGGGACTCGACACGGCACAGCGGCGCGAACCGTTCTGGGGCTGGACGGACGTCGCGCTATTTACCTTCGCGGCGCCGTTGTTTCTCGGTGGCGCGGCGGTCGTGCTCGTGTCCATCCTGAAGGCATTGCGCTGGAGAGTGGATACCGCGTTCGCGATCCTCGCCATGCAGAGCGTCTTGTACGCGGTCGCGTTCGGGCTGCTCTGGCTGATCCTGATGTTGCGCCATGCGGAGGGCCTCTGGAGCGCGCTGCGCTGGCCGGTACGTCCGGCCGTTGGCGTGAAGCTCTTTGCGGGCGGTTTCGCCTTGGCCTTCGCCGCGGCGCTGCTGGGCGTGGCGCTGCACGCGCCCGCGATCGATAACCCGATTGTGAAGCTGCTGCGCGATCCGGTCTCCATCGCCGCCGTCGTCATCTTCGCCTCCACCGTCGGCCCGGCGGCCGAGGAGGCGGTCTTCCGCGGTTTTCTTCAGCCGGTGGCCGCGCGCACCTTCGGCGCCGCCGCGGGCATCGGCGTCGTGAGCGTGCTCTTCGCCGCGCTGCACGGCGTCGAGTACCAGTGGCATTGGCAGCATCTCACGGTGGTCTTCGCGGCGTCGCTCGCCTTCGGCTGGACCCGCGCGCGCTGGCGCTCCACCGGCGCTTCCACGCTGCTCCACGCGGGCTACAATCTCATGTTCTTTATCGGCTATCTCGTTCAAGGAAGGACTTTCCCCACGCATGGTTGAAACCATCCAATGGACCGCGGAGGGCGTGGTCATGATCGATCAGACGCGCCTGCCGCGCGTCACGGAATACGTCACCTGCCGCACCTATCTCGAAGTCGCGGAGGCCATCAGGACGATGGTGATCCGCGGCGCTCCCGCGATCGGCGTCGCCGCCGCGATGGGCGTGGCGCTCGGCGTGCTGCACGCGAATGCGGCGACGCTCGACAGCGAGTTTGATTCCATCTGCACGACGCTCGCCGCCACGCGTCCCACGGCTGTCAATCTTTTCTGGGCCATCGACCGCATGCGGCGTTTGTACGCCACGTTGAAGGGCCGGCCCATCGCGGAAATCCGCGCGGCCATGGTCGAGGAAGCGCAGCGCGTCTATCGCGACGACATCGCCATCAATCGCGCCATCGGCGCGCACGGCGCGCCGCTGGTTCCGGCGGGCAAGACCGTGCTCACGCACTGCAACGCGGGCGCGCTCGCGACGGCCGGTTACGGCACCGCGCTCGGCGTGATCCGCGCGGCGGTGGAAGCGGGCAAGCGCATCGACGTCTTCGCCGACGAGACCCGCCCATTTCTGCAAGGCGCGCGTCTGACGGTGTGGGAGTTGCAGCAGGACGGCATCCCCGTCACGCTCATCACCGACAACATGGCGGGCCATTTTCTGAAAAGCGGCCGCATCGGTTGCGTCGTCGTCGGCGCCGACCGCATTGCCTCGAACGGCGACGTCGCCAACAAGATCGGCACTTACGGAGTCGCGGTCCTGGCCAAGGAAAACGGCGTGCCGTTCTACGTTGCCGCGCCGGTTTCCACGCTCGATCTTTCGTTGCCCGATGGCGACGCGATTCCGATTGAACAGCGTCCCGCCGCCGAGGTCACCAGCGTGTTCGGCACGCCGGTGGCGCCCGACAACACGGCCGTGCAGAACCCCGCCTTCGACGTCACGCCGTCGCGCTACGTCGCCGGCATCATTACCGAGAAAGGCGTCGCCCGCGCCCCGTACACTGAGTCATTGCGCGCGCTCGCCGGCGCTCCAGGAGATTCCAAATGAGAAGACTGATTCTGACCCTTGCCTGCTTCACTCTCGCGGCGGCCTGCGCCTTTGCCGGTTCGCTCTCGGGCCGTCGCGTCCCGAGTTTCGCGCTGCCCGATTCGAATGCGAACTATCACGACATCCTCGATTACCGCGGTAAGGTCGTGCTGGTGGAAGTCATGCAAACCGGCTGTGTGCATTGCCAGGAGCTGGCCGCGCATTTGGAGAAAGTCCAGGACAAGTACGGCGACACGGTGCCGATCCTCTCTATCGTCGTGCCGCCGGACAACGCTCAGACGGTCCGGCAATACGCCATCCACTTCCACGTGCGCTATCCGATTCTGTTCGATTGCGGCCAGACCGCGGCGGTGTTGATGAAGGCTACGCCCGCGCACCCGAACGTGAACTTTCCGCACCTGTTCCTCGTCGACAAGAGCGGCATGATCCGCGAAGACTACGACTGGGAATCGGGCAAGAGCGTTCTCACCGGTCCCGGCCTGTTCCAGAGCATCGACAAACTGCTCGCCGGCGCGCCCGCGAAATAGGCGCTGCGGCAAATCCCAAGCACTTCGCGCAATACAAAAAGGGCGGACCCGTTGACTCGGGCCCGCCCTTCTGTTTCGTGAAACGCAGGACGGCGTTTCGCGATCCGGTGCGCTAGAACTCGATGCGTGCGCCCACCTGACCGGTGCGGTGCCCGCCGAATTCGGCGCTGCGTTCGGAGGTGATCTGGCCGAACGCGGAACTGCCGAAGTTCATGTTCGGATCGGCGTAGTTGGTGTGGTTGAAGACGTTGGTGAAGCTGCCTTCCACCTTGACCTTGAGCCGTTCCGCCACCACGAACGTCTTGCCCAGCCCGGTCGACAGGTTCACCGTGCCGGGTCCTTCCAGGATGCCGACGCCCGAGTTGCCGAAGCGTCCGATGGGCGCCAGGTCGCTGGCCGGGTTGACGCCGATGCTGCAGTTGTACTGGTTGGGACCGGCCGTCTGCCCGGGGCAGGCGAACGCGCTGCGGTCGACCCAGTCGCTGACGGTCGGATTCGCGAGCGTGCCCGAGCCGATGCGGTCCGGGCGCTGCGCGCGGTAGAAGCCCGAGCCCGTGCCCGAAGGATCGCCGCCATTGAAGTACGGCGTCATGTACGGCCCGGTCTGGAGCAGCAGGATGTTGCTCAGCCGCCACCCGCCGAGCAGGCCGTCGACCACCGGGTGCGCACGGTTCAACAACGCTTTGCCCTTGCCGAACGGCAACTCATAAACCATCGTGCCGATGAAGCGATGACGCCGCGTGCCGTAATCGTTGGCGCGGTTCTCGCTGCGGTTCAGCGAATCCATGATGCGGCCGTTGCCGGTCTCGCCGCCGAAGCCCGTCGGGTTCGGCCCGCCGATGTCATTCAGGTTCTTCGCCCAGGTGTAGGCCGTGGTGAACGTCAGCCCGTCCTTGTAGCGGTGGTTGGCCTCCACCTGCAACGCGTTGTAGGAGGAGGTGCCGCCGGTGTCGCGGCTTTCGATGCGGCCCCAGTACGGGAACGGCCGGCTGGTGAGCGGCTGCAGCGCGTAGAACGTCGTCGAATACGCCGACTGGTTCAGGTTCGGCGAGTATCCCAGATGCGTCGAGTGCTCGCCGATGTAGGTCACGCGCAGGCCGGTGTTGAAGCCGATGTTGCGGTCGATGGAGAAGTTCCACTGGTACATGTTCGGGTTGCGGAAGTCCGTGGCGTTCGCGGTGCCGAAATACGCGGTGCCGTAATCCGACGCCGTCACGCCGCTGCCGCCGGTGTGCGTGCTCGGCCAACTGAACAGCGCCGTGCCGTCCGTGCCGATGTTGTTGAACGTGCGCACGTCGGTGCCGGACGTGCCGGTCAGCGAATAGAACGCCGCACCGAGCACCGGCGACCAGAACGTGCCGAAGCCCGCGCGGACCACGGTGTTGGCGTTGTTGAACGGCCGGTAGGCAAACCCGACGCGTGGCGCGAAATTCCAGGGGTAGTCCTTCTTCAGCCCTTCCGGCAGACCCGCTTGTTTGGCCGTCATGAACGGCGTGCAGGGAATGCCCGCGATGCCGGGGCCGGTCGCCGGCAGATTCGGCGTGCCGGCGCAGGCGTTCACGGAAAGTTCGAGTCCCGGCGCGAGCAGGCTCGCCGCCTGTTGGCTGGACGGATAAACCACCGCGCCGGTGCGCGGAGTGGTGCGCAGGAAGTTGCCGATGTTGCCCGCCTCGTCGGTGAACGGCGGCTGCCAATCCCAGCGGACGCCGTATTCGAGCGTCAGCTTCTGGTTCACGCGGAAGCTGTCCTGCACGTAGGCGTGATACTGGCGCGCGCGCCCGTCGTTGTCCATCTGCACGTTGCCGTAAGAGGTGTCCGACGGCATGCCGTAGAGGAAGTCGGCGAACTGGTTCTTGCTGAATGCGCCGGTGAAATTGAAGTTGCCGAAATTGTCCGCGCCGATGAAGCCGAGCGCCGTCTTGGTGCGCAGCCAGCGCACGTCCACGCCGAACTTGACCGTGTGCCGGCCGGTGGTCCACGTCGTGTTGTTGTTGATCTGGAATGTGCGGTACGTGTCGCTGCTCTGCACGCGGCCCACGTCCATGCCGGTCAGGTCGCGGAAGGTCACGTCGGGCAGTCCGTTGAACGGCGTGCCGGGCAGTCCGTTGAAGCCGAGCGATTTTTCGAACGCTTTGCCGTCGAAACCGAAATCGCTGTTCGGGCTTTCATTCGTGTAGCCGAAGCGGAATTCGTTCAGCACGTTCGGCGAGATGGAGTAGTTGTGCGAAGCCACCAGCGAGCGGTCGTTGCGCGCGTTGTTGGTGGTCGGCTGCAACAGATCGTTCGGGCTCAATTGCGTCTGGTCCTTCATGCTGAAGCGCGCGAAGACCGACTGCTTCGAATTCAGATAGTGGTCGCCGCGCACGTCGAACTGTTTCGAGCTGATGTCGGCGGCTTTGTTCGTTACGTAGTTGTTGTTATGCGCAAACGTGAGATCGCCGTTGTTGGGCGACGGCCAGAAGGCGGACATCAGTTTGCCGGCAATCGGACTGATGCTCGCGGTCGGCAGCACGCGCCCGGCGAGCGTGTTGCCCGTCGTGGGATCCAGCAGCGCGCCGGGCTCGTTCGTGAAGTCGCCCTTTTTCATCGCATCGGTCGGGACCCAGTCCTGGACGGTGTTCGTTCGCGGATACATCAACTGCTCGTAGTCGGTATAGAAGAACGTGCGGTCCTTGCCCTTGTACACGCCGGGAATCGTCACCGGCCCGCCCGCGGCGAAGCTGAAGTCGTTCACTTCCTTTTCGGGCTTCGAGAGCGAGCCCCATTGCTTGGCGTCCAATTCCGCGTTTTGCCCGTACCAGGCTGCGCTGCCGTGGAAGTCGTTGCCGCCGCTCTTCGTGATGGTCGTGATGTCACCGGCCGCGCCGTACTCGGCGTTGTTGCCGACGCCCTGCACTTTCATCTCGGCGATGTTTTCGGTGGAGGGGAAGATCTCCTGCAGCGGGCTGTTGCCGCGCACGCTCTGCGCGGAGATGCCGTCGATCGTCGATTCCGACTGGTTCGGCAGGCCGCCCTGGATGCTGAGGTTGCCGCCGTTGTCGGCCTGCACGCCCGGCAGCGTCTGCACCGTGAAATACGGGCTGGTGCTGCCCGACGCCCGCAGGTTGGTCGGCAGACTGACGATGCGCTCGCTGCCGTAGCTCGATGCGACCGTGTTGGTTTCCGAAGCGACCACGCCGGCCGACGCCTCGACGTTGACCGATTGCTCGACCGCGCCGACTTCCAGGCCGATGTCTACGCGTACCGTCTGCCGCGCCAGCAGCACGACGTCCTTGACGTCCGCTACCTGGAAGCCCGGGTGGGCCACCGAGACAGCGTACGTACTGGGTTTCAGATTGAGCGCCTCGTATGCGCCTTCGCGGCCCGACAGGACCTGCCGGCTCGTGTTTTCCGCGACGTTGCGGATCGTGATGACGGCCCCGGCCACGGCCGAGCCGGACGGGTCTTTCACGTTTCCCACGATGGAGCCGAAGGTCGATTGTGCCTGGCACAGCAACGGCAGGAAGAAGCCTGCCGCCAGCGCAAGAAAGCGTCTGGATAGCATTTGGTTGGTACCCCTTTCAGAAGGTGAGTCACAGAGTACCAACCGTTTTTTTCAATCCGATGTCGGGCGGGTGAACAGAGACTAACTGTCCGCCGCAGTGGGGCGGACGTCCACGTCCGCGCGGGCTCTCCAGAGCCCGCTGTGTGTGGGGTAAGCCAGGGTCCGCCGCGTGCGTTCAAACGCGTCTCAGCAGGCGGACGTTGCGGGCTCTTTCGCCAGCTCCGCCAGCACGTCCAGATCGACGTTGCCGCCGGAGAGCACAACGCCCACGCGCCTCAGCCCGGCCGGCAGCTTCGCGCTCAGCAGCGCGGCCACGCCCACCGCGCCACTCGGCTCCACGACAATCTTCATGCGCGTCAGCAGGAAGCGCAGCGCCGTGCGAATCTCGTCGTCGCTCACGAGCAATATGTCTTCCACCAGGCTTTGAATAATCGGGAACGTGTGCACGCCGGGTTTCGTCGTGCGCAGCCCGTCGGCGATCGTATCGGGCGCGGCAATGCCGACGCGGTAACCCGCCTTGCGGCTGAGCCAGTAGTCGTTGCCCGCTTCCGGCTCGACGCCGAAGACGCGGATGCCGGGATAGATCGCCTTGGCGATGGTCGCGCAGCCGGCGGTGAGACCGCCGCCGCCCAGCGGAATCACCAGCGCGTCGAGCGCGCCGGCTTCATTGAGGAACTCGAGCGCGCACGTGCCTTGTCCGGCGATGATCCAGGGATGGTCGAACGGCGGCACAAGCGTCGCGCCGGTTTCCTTGCTGATCCGCTCGCCGATCTCCTCGCGGCTCTCCGTGTGGCGGTCGTAGAGCACGACCTCCGCGCCCTGCGCCCGCGTGGCTGCGAGCTTCGATTGCGGCGCATCGGCGGGCATCACCAGCGTGGCCTTCATGTTCAGACTGCGCGCGGCGATGGCGACGGCCTGCGCGTGATTGCCGGAGGAAAACGCCACCACCCCGCGCGGCCGGTCGGCCTCGGGCATCGAATACAGAAAATTCGTCGCGCCGCGGATCTTGAATGCGCCGCCGCGCTGGAAGTTCTCCGCCTTGAGATACGCCTCCACGCCGGTCATGTGGTTCAACGTGCGCGACGTCAGCACCGGCGTATGCGCCGCCACCGGCTGGATGCGCAGCGCGGCCTGCCGGATGTCATCGGGAGTGATGCAGGACATGTCTCTTCTAATATCCCAGCCTCTTGTCGGCGACGTTCAGCAGCGGCTCGTCGGCGGCGAAGCGCGTATAGTTGTCGAGGAACATTTGCATCGCCTCGTTCAGCCACGTCGCCGTGTGGTCGGCGGTGTGCGGTGAGAGCAGCACGTTGTCCAGGCCCCATAGCGGATGCCCGGCTGGCAGCGGCTCCTGGCTGAAGACGTCCAGCACCGCACCGCGAATGCGCTTCTCCTTGAGCGCGCGGATGAGCGCGTCTTCGTCGACCACGGGCCCGCGGCCGAGGTTCAGGAAAACGGCGCTGCGCTTCATCGCCGCGAAAGCGGCCTCTCCAATCAGCCCCCGCGTCTCCGGTGTGAGCGGCGCGGCGGCCAGCACGTAGTCGGATGCACTCAGCAGCGCGTTTAATTCGTTCTGGCCATAGGCCCGGTCGATCAGCGCGTCGCCCATGGACCGCTCGGGATGGCGCCGCAGCGCCAGGATGCGCATGCCGAAGGCGCGCGCCAGTGCGGCCGTGGCGCGCCCGATGGAGCCATAGCCAACGATGCCGAGCGTGCGGCCGTGCAACTCCTCGACGTCGAAAAACTCCCAGCGTGCGGCGGCCTGCTGCGCCTTCATCCGCGTGACGTTCTTCGCGAAGTACAGCATGCCCGTGAGCGCGAACTCGGCCAGACTGCGGGCAAATACACCCTTGCCGTTGGTCAGCACGACGGGGCTCGCGACGAGTTCCGGGAACAGCGTCGCTTCCAATCCGGCCCACAACGAATGAACCCACTGCACGCGCGCGAGCTGCGGCCACAACGCGCGCAACAGCGGCGCGTAGTCACCCGCGAGCAAGACGGCTTCCGCCGCCGGCGCCGCGTCCAACAAAACTTCTTCCGTTTCGCCGGCGACCACGCGCGCGCTGGCCGGCAGGCGGTCGAGCAGCGCGAGATGCGGGGCGGCGGGATTGCCGAGAACCAGAATCGTATGAGCAGGCATGCGGAACTCCCACAGGATAGCGCGGAGCAAGAACGCACGCCGTCTGGACAGCGGTCAACGCTTGACGCTTGACGCCTTCTGACTTACCGTTGAACAGAAAAGTGGTGCGACGCCATGTCTGTTCGGCCCGGTCATCGCCTTGTGCGGTCCCTCCGAAACATTAAACTGGGAAGAAGAGATTTCCAGCCTATGACCATTGCGGTCCGCAACAACAACAAGACGCCTCTTGTAGTCCCGCTGTCCATACGCCGCAAGGCCGGTTTCAAGAGTGGGCAGGTGCTTGAAGTCAAGGCATCTGGCGGTGTGATCACAATTCTCCCGAAACTTCCCACGGCGGATGAAGAATACACCGTGGAGGAGCGCCAGACGATCGATGCCGAGCTTGCCGAGGCGGAGAAGAACGCCTCGTATGGCCCATTCGACACTGCGGATGAGATGATCGGCGATCTGAAGCGACGGCTCGGCGTGCCGAAGAGGGTCAAGGCCGCGAAACGCGCGCGATGAAAATCCGATACCGCGAAGCCGTCCTCAAGGCGTTGGACGACGCTCCGCCGGCCGTCTTGAAATCCTTCTGCAAGCAGCTTCGGTTCTTGACAGAGAATCTGCACCACCCATCGCTGCACGCTAAGAAATACGACGAGGCGAAAGATATCTGGCAAGCACGCGTCAACGACGACTGGCGTTTCTATTTCCGAATTGTCGACGATACCTACGACATCCTTAAATTGCGCCGCCATCCGAAATAGCTGCTTTTCTGCAGCGATTGCTATCTTGCGCGCAGAGCGAGCGCCTGGTCTGTCCGCCCTCCCGGCGCGCGCGAGAGGTTTCACGCCGTGATGGCGTGCCGCGCGATCGGCTTACGCCAATGCGAAATTGCTCTAATGCTGTGCGGCCGGCAGCGCCGTTTCGCCCGCCTGCTCGGTGATCTCCAGGATCTGATCCGCCGGGACGTTGTGCAGCGTCTGGCGAAGTCCGCCCGGCCACGTGATCGCGATCTCCTTAACCGTCTTTGACGCGCCGAGCCCGAAGTGCACGCGCGGATCGCTGGAGCAGGCGTAGCCGGTGGAGGTGGTCGCGTGATTGTACTGCTTTGCCCCGTCTTCCGTGGTGATCGCGACCTGCGCGCCCAGGCCCATGCGGTTGCTTTTCACGCCCACAAGCTTCAGCAGCAGCCAGTGGTTGCCGGTCTGCGACATGTTGTGAAAGTACTTCATCCTGCCATTCAGCACGGTCACCACCGCGTCGATGCGGCCGTCGTTATCGATGTCGCCGAAGGCCACGCCGCGATGTGGCGCGGGCGCCGCCAGATCCGGCCCCGCGTCGACTTCCTGGAATTTGCCCCGGCCGAGGTTGCGGAACACCGTGTTCGGCTCGCCGTACTTGCGCAGCGACATCTCGGCGATGTTGTCGAGCACGTTGCCGCGCGCCACGAACAGGTCTTTCCAGCCGTCGTTATCGAAGTCCGCAATGCCGTTCGACCAGCCCGACATCTGCCGTGTGGCGTGACCCAGGCCGGCCTGGTTGGTGACCTCGTTGAAGTCGCCGCTGCCCTTGTTGTTGTGGAACAGCGGGAACGATTCGCCCTCGATGGCGGTGTGCCAGACGTCGTCCCAGCCATCGTTGTCGACGTCTTTGAAATCGGAGCCCATCCCGGAGATGAACGATCCGGACTCGGGATAAGCGACGCCGGCCGGGAGCGCAATTTCTTCGAACTTCTTGCCCTTCAGGTTGTGAAAGAGCTGGTTCGCCGCGTTGTCGTTGGCGACGAAAACGTCCATGTAGCCGTCATGGTCGTAGTCGGCGAAGCTGACGCCCATACCTTTGCCGATCGATTTGTCGATCCCTAACTCGGCGGAGACGTCGGTGAACGTGCCGTCACCGTTATTGCGATAGATCGTGTTGGGCAGCGAGGCGTAATTCTTCGGGTCGCAATAGGCGCGCAGGCCGGGGCGCGGTCCGCACACCGGATCCTTGTTCACTTCCCACTTGCAGTAGTTGGAGACGAACAGATCGAGACGGCCGTCGTTGTTGTAATCGAACCAGCCGGCCGAGACCGACCACATCTTCTTTCCGTTCAGCATGGCGCCCGCCAGGCCGGCCTTATCCGTGACGTCGGTGAAGGTGCCGTCGTGGTTGTTATGGAAGAGCTGGTTCTTCGTCACGTTGACCACGAAGATGTCGGCCCAGCCGTCGTTGTCATAATCGCCGATGGCGACGCCCATGCCGTAGCCCTCGCCGGCGACGCCCGCCTTCTCCGTCACGTCGGTGAAAGTGCCGTCGTGATTGTTGTGATATAGCCGGTTCCAGTACTGCGGGCCTTCCTTTACGAGCGACGGAATGGCGGCGCCGTTCACCAGGTAGATGTCAAGATAACCGTCGTTGTCGTAATCGAACAGCGCCACGCCGGCGACCATCGTCTCGGGCTGGTTCTTGTTGGGCGTGGGCGAACTGTTCGACGCGAAGACGAGGCCGGCTTTCGCGGCGAGCTCCTCGAAGCGGATCGTGCCGGGCGCGGGCGCGGCGACGAGCGCGCACACGACGATCGAGACGGTGATTCCCAAGCCGGCGAGGACAGCCTTCATGATTCGCTGGAACCAGTCTAGCAGCGGTCGCGGAGTGCGAAAAAAACGCTCAAAAACGCGCTCAAAATGCCACTTTTTTGCCAAAAATGCGCCGTTTTCGACAACCTCCGCCGGGACACGGCTCCGCATTTTGTGCGGGAGGCGCGCTACCATGGCCGCAAGGCGGCCGTGGCGCAAATACGATCTCCGATGAAGGGTTCCATCCTTAGCCGTTTTCTTCTGGTGGCGCAGACGCTGGTGCTGATCGCCGGTGCGATCGTGTACTGGGCGATGGCGCATTGGACCGGCGCCGTCGGGCTCCGGCTGGCTGTGGCCTGGCTGATCTGTGCGTTGCTCGCCTCGGGCGTCGTCTGGCTGGCGGTGCTGCCGCTCACCCGGCGTGTCCGGCGGCTGAAGCAGGTCGCCGAGGGGCTGCTCGAGATTGCGCCGAACCACGGCGGCGCGGGCCGTGGGGGCGACGAACTGAGCGCGCTCGAGCGTTCGCTCTCGGACGTCGCCGCGCAAGCTCGTGGGATGGTCGACAAGCTGCGGCTGGAATCGGCCCGGCGTGAGGCGATTCTGGCCGGCATGGCGGAGGGCGTGCTCGCCGTCGACGGCGATCTGCGCATCATCTTCCACAACGAGGCGGTCAGTCATGCGTTGGGCGGCGCGCGTAAGATCCCGGAAAAGGCCCGCCTGCTGGAACTGATCCGCGACGCCGGTCTGCTGGACCTGCTGCGCGAAGTGATGACCTCCGGCGAGCAGCGCAAGCGGCGGCTGAAGATCGCCAGCGACAAGGAGCGGACGTTCGAGGTGCTCGCGAGCCCGCTCGAGATCTCCGGCGGCCAGGGCGCGATGGCGATCCTGCACGACGTGACGGACCTGGAGCGGCTGGAACAGGTGCGCAAGGACTTCGTCGCGAACGTCTCGCACGAAATGCGAACGCCGCTCGCCGGCATCATCGGCTATTCGGATACGCTGCTCGACGGCGCGCTCGACGACGAGGAAAACAACCGGCGCTTTCTGCAAATCATCCGTTCGAGCGCCATCCGGTTGAACAGCATCGCGTCGGACCTGCTGGTGCTGTCGGAACTCGAATCGAAGGTCGATCCGCCCGAGGCGGCCCGCATCCCGGTGCGCGAGGTTGTGGAAAACGCGCTGGCGATTGTCGAAAACGAAGCGGCGGCGCGCGAAGTGAAGCTGATCCGCGAGGAGATTCAGGACGTGTATGTGATGGGCACGCGTCTGCGCCTGGAGCAGGCGGTGCTGAACCTGGTCGCCAACGCGATCAAGTTCAACCGGCCCGGCGGAGAAGTGCGCATCCGGGCCGTCGCCGGGGACTCGGGTGACGTTTCCATTACAATTGCGGACACCGGAGTCGGGATTCCATCGCAGGACCTGCCGCGGATCTTCGAGCGCTTCTACCGCGTGGACAAGGGCCGCTCGCGCCAGGTGGGCGGCACTGGCTTGGGCCTTACGATCGTTAAACATGTGATCGAGCGCATGCACGGCACGATCGAAGTGCAAAGCCAATTGAAACAAGGCTCGACCTTCACCGTGCGCCTGCCAATTGCAACGCCAACTGACTGATTCAGGCCGGAAATGCCGTTCTTGGAACCGCCTCCCCCTAATGCCCGGGTTCAGTGCGAAAAGGGTCGCCTGCATGAGGCTGCTAAGACCGGAAAACTTAAAGCTGCAAGTGACGCCGGCAAGCATTACAGTTGAAAACTGTATTATGTCTGGCATGATTAGTTTTTTCACAATATAAGATCTGAATTAACAAATTTTTTTCTTCGACAACACCAGAACGAGTGACAATCAACTACGTAAATCCAAGCTCAAGGTTGAGCACCAACAACGCGGAGGTAGCCCGTGGGCGTGATTTGTTGTGTCCTCGTAAGTGCGCACGTTGCAAGCGCAGTATGCGCGATAGGCCCGAGTAGTGAGAAACGTCGGGGGCTCAATCTCGAGCAACGTCCTGCATTTCATAGAGCGTTGAAGCATCGCAACGCGGTTCCTCCCATTTCATCGGTAAGCGACCCTGCTCTATCTGAAGGGGGTGCTTTGCTGTGCCTCTGAAGCCACGGGGTAACGTCGGTCCTTTATTGCCGGAACCAGAAAGTAGAGTGGACGCAGTGGGGCACCGTTGGCAGCGCTGCCATCGTAGCTTGTGGATCTTGTTCACTGCCATTTGTCTCTTGCCCGCATCCGCATGGGCGGCAACCGCAAGTCTGAGCGTGACTGGCCCGCAAGCAGGTACGACCTACTATGCTGGCGACACCTTTACGCTCACGGTCACGGGCGCGGCAAACGCGGCGGTAACTGTCAGTCAGAACGGAAGTGCGCAAGGGTCGGTGGGCACCACAAACTCCAGTGGGGTCTTGTCGATTAGCGGTTCATGGAGTTCCTCCGATGTTGGCAGCTATACCCAAACCTGGTATGTGGCCGGCGTAGCTGCTCCTACTCTGTCCTTCAGCATCAGGGCACTCCCGGCCGCAACCGCGACTATCGCCGTAACTGGACCAAGATCTGGGAACACCTACTATGTGGGCGACAGCTATACGATCACCGTCACCGGCGCGCCGAACGCGCCGGTGACGGTCAATCAGAATGGGTCCCAGTCCGGGCAACTCGGCACGACAAATTCCAGTGGTTCCTGGTCTACAAGCGGCACTTGGACAACAGCCAGTATTGGAACCTACGTGCAGACCTGGCAGGTTGCGGGCATGTCAGCGCCGACGATAACGAGCTATGTGGCGGCGATCCCGTATTATTCGATCAGCGGAACGATCACGTCGGGTGGAGTTGGCGTGCAAGGAGTCACCGTGACACTGAGCAACTGCCAAAGCGCCTCCAAGACGACAGATTCCAGCGGGGCTTACTCTTTCTCGGTGTCGGCTTTCTGTAACTACAATGTGACGCCTTCCAAGCCGTACTACACGTTTACTCCGACTTACGCCTATTTCTCTAGCCTGAGCGGCTCGCAGACGGCCAATTTCACTGCGACCGCGACGCAGTACACGATCAGCGGCGCAACCGGTGTCGCGGGCGTCACCATGACTCTGAGTGGAAGCCAGAGCGCAACAACGACCACGAGCTCAACTGGAACCTATAGCTTCAGTGCAAATGGAGGCGGAAATTACACCGTCACGCCTTCCAAGGCCGGATACTGGTTCACGCCCTCGTCGGCCAGTTTTACTAATCTGAGCGGCAGCCAGACAGCCAACTTCACAGCGGCCCCAGTGACGGTGTCCCTAACGGTCACCGGTCCCCAATCGGGAACGACATATCAGGCGGGGGATAGCTATGTACTTGCGGTCAAAGGCCCACCCAACCAACCGGTGACGGTTTCGCAGACGCGAACCAGTTTTGCGCCTGCCATCGCATGGCAGACAGATGCGTCGGGAAATCTGTCGATACCGGGCACGTGGACGGCGAGCGATGTGAGTAACTACACGCAGACTTGGTACGTCGGAGGAAACCAAGCATTGCCTGTTCTGTCTATCACGATAGTTCTCCCGCCGACGCCAACAGTCACAAGCATCTCTCCTGCATCGGCGGCAGCCGGAAGCGCCGTGACGATTACTGGAACCCATTTTGGGACGAGCCGATGGAACAGCACGGTAACCTTCAATGGCATCGCTGCGACCGCCTTCTCCAATTGGACGGATACGAGCATAACAGTGACCGTCCCCTCCGGGGCGACTACTGGCCCAGTCATCGTAAACAGCAACGGTGTTGCGCCGAGCGCTGGCTACCAGTTCACGGTGAGTAGCTCTCAGCCAAGTATCGCGAGCCTCAGTCCAAGCTCAATAGCGGCCCGGGGCCCAGCTTTCACCCTAGCGGTTTTCGGCACGAACTACCTCGCCGGTGCAACAGTGAGCTGGGGCGCTACAGCACTGTCGACGACCTTTGTGAGCGCTACTCAATTGACGGCTACGGTACCTGCGAGCCTGATTGCCAACGCCGGCGACGCCAGTATTACGGTCACGACCAGCGCCGGCACATCCGCGCCTGTGTTTTTCTCTGTTGTTTCGATGACTCCAAGTATCACGGGCTTATCGCCCTCGTCCGGCGCGCGTGGCTCCTCCGTGACGGTGACTGGAAGTTATTTCGGGGTCAGCCAGGGCAGCAGCACTATCGCGTTTAATGGGGTGCAAGCAACAGTAAGCAGTTGGTCCGACAACCAAATCCAGGCGCTCGTCCCCCCTACGGCTACGACTGGAAACGTGGTAGTTACCGTAGCTGGCGCCGCGAGCAATGGCGCGACCTTTAGTGTCGCAGGGCCATACATCGCAAACGTCGTCTCCTTTTCAGGATCTGCCGCGTCATATGGAACAGCCTCCGGAACGATGAGCACCAAGGTGTCGATCACGGGAACTAGCTTTGGCTCTGATCAGGGAACGAGCAGCATCACATTCAATGGATTGCTTGCTCCGTCAGTTCACGACCATACGTTTTGTAATAACGAATGCATGTGGTCCGACACCAAAATTCAGGTACAAGTTCCGGAAGGGGCCAGGACTGGCGATGTGGTTGTCACCGTGGGCGGCCAGCAAAGTAATGGCGTTCATTTCGACATCGTCGCACCGGTCATCACGAGTGTCACTACTCCGACGGGTACAACTCCGCTGACGGCACAGTTTTATGACAGAATCAGGATTATCGGGAAAAACTTTGGCGCCGACCAGTTCATCAGCGGCGACAAGATCAACGATGACTCTGTGACTTTTAACGTGATGGCCGGACCGTCTGTTCATGATCAGACATTGTGTAGTAACAATTGCAGTTGGAGTGACCAAGAAATCGATATTCAGGTCCCGCCGGGCGCGACAAGTGGCAATTTGATTGTTCATGTCAATGGAATGGCGACCAATGCCATACCGCTGATAATTACATCGCCCGCGATTACAAAACTATCGACCGATATTGGCACACCAGGTACGCAGGTAGATATTACCGGGGTGAATTTCGGCGCGGTGCAGGGCAATAGCGTCGTCTATATAGAAAATACTGCAGTCGCTGCTTCGGTTTTAGCGCCAATCATTAGTTGGAGCGATACTAAAATATCGTTCACCGTCCCCGCGACGGCGGTTACTGGCTTTGTGGCCGTCGTCCCGTCATCTGGCCCGAGCAGCAATTGGGTGCCATTCACCGTGCCGGGAACCAATCCCATCCTTACGCAACTATCTCCGCCGGCGGGCCCTGTCGGATCCCAGGTGGTCCTCTCAGGGTCAAATTTAGGCATGTCGGGCACCGTCACCTTCAACGGCACGCAGGCGGCAGCGAATAGCTGGACTGCGACGTCCATTACCGTGGTGGTTCCCTCCGGCGCTACCACCGGCAATGTCGTGGTTAGCGCTAACGGTATGGTCACTAACGGCTTGCCCTTTACGGTCACGGACGCGCCCGTCATCACCGGCGTATCTCCGGCGTCTGGGCGGGCTGGAACCGTCGTCGCGATCTCCGGCGCGCGTTTCGGGCCGGCGTCGGCATCGAACGTAGCCAAATTCAACGACAAAGTTGCGACAGTTACCTCCTGGTCCGATACGCTCATTGGAGCCATTGTTCCTGCTAATATACAACCTGGGAATGCAACGGTCTCTATCATTTCTGGCGGTGTGCCGAGCGTTGTGACGCCAGCGGCGAGCTTTTCCGTCATGTGTTGTGGAACGGTGCCCTATATTACCTCTATCACGACCAGCAGAGGACTCAATTGGGCGCTTCCAGGTGAAACTGGCCTGCTTCAAATTACCGGTGGAAATCTATTTGCCGCTGTCAATACGATCGGAATCTACAACAGCAATCCGGGGGTGTCCATGACCGCGCAGTCGGTTAGCGCAGACGGGACTTCCTTGACGGCGTCCTATACTGTTCTCCCGGGCGCTCCGGCCGGCACTTCCCTCGTCACGGTTTCCTTGCTGAGTGGTACGAGCAATTCGTTGGCATTCTATGTGAACCAGCCGCTGCCGCCAATTATATCTGGCAATGGAAAGTTATGGTATCTTGGCGGGGCGCAGGTCAACGATAATTGTTCCCCGGGCGACGTCAATAATCAATGCTACTACAGCTACACGCAACTAACGATAACGCTGCCACTTGGCGCCGTCGGTCCAACGCCTAGCGCACCAGCTCAGTGGGTAATCACGCCTGCAAATGACTTCACGAGCCTTCAATGCGCCAACCCATCTTGTAGCACTGCGATTGTTGCTGTCACTGCGCAACCGCCAAGTTGCGCCAGCATAGGTACGCAAGTCTATGTTGGCGGTGTTGCTAGCCCTATCTTTCCTATTACGGTCGACTGGCCTGCAACGGCAGGAATGATTAAGTTTTTGGATATGTCGGTCATGCTTGACAACGGCAACCTCATCGGCTATCTGTCCGATAACACGCTCCAGGTGGTGTCATCCTGTGGCGTCAGGATGGCAGGAGTCGCAACGCATGAAGAATTCCCTCTTACCACCTTCCAGTCGTGCCGAGCCAATGCTGGGTGGACACTTCCTGTCGATTCTATCGGCTCTTGGATTACTAGCGCAAACGCGAATCCAGCCTTCGATGGTGTCTTGACAGACTCAGTAGGGGTCGCTGACGGCAGCGGCGCCAGGACGCCGGATCCACAATGCCCGGGCGACACCTCACGCACGTATTGTCAAACAAACGCCACAGTGCCTCAGGGGCCCGTAGGCACGGACGCAATTACCTATAGCCCCCAGTTTATATTTATAGGATCAACTAATACAACGCCGAGCGGAATGTATTTTACCGCACGTCCCAATATGCAGGTCCGTTACGTAGATCACGGCAGGGACGAAGTAGGCTGGTGGACGTGCCCCTAGCAATAGATTTCGACAATATATGAAAATAAACTAGCGTCTGGAGAATTGCGATGATCAAATATGCCGTACGGCGTCTTGAAGTTTTATTTGTGTTTTTGATTGTCAACCAGTTTCCACTTTTTGGAGAACGCGCGGGGGCACTTGATGACCTAGTCAGAAAAGCCGACGCAGTCGTTGTCGGGCAAATTCAATCTGGGCAACAAGTAGGTAATTCAATCGCTATGACGTTGTCGGCCGTTCGCGTAATTAAAGGGACTTTGACGGAAGGATCGCTTCTCTATGTTTCAGGTGTGGTCCGGCATCCATTGTTCAGACCCAATATTCAGGCAGAGAGGGGGCTTTGGTTTTTAAAGCAAAGTGCGGGGCACTGGACGTTTATTCCAATATTGGCTAATCCCGCATTTCTAGAACATGGTTGTTTCATTCCGTATGTTGAGACGTCTTTAGGACATCGCCATAACGATATTATTCCGCAAGCAGACGGCGACAAGGTCGCACTAGAAATCATATCTTCTTTAAGGGAAGGAAAAATTGACCGAAGAGATCCTTATACAATCAATTGGGTTATTGACGTTATGTTTGGCCAACGGCCATTTATTACCGGTCTCTTGCGAGATCTTCGTGCGGAAGCGAATCCCGATTTACATATCCTTGGGCTCACGGCGCTGCTGACAACAGAAGATCAAGTCTCGGCGTTGGTGGAACTCTCCAACAACGTAAGTCTGCTGGAGCGGATCAAGCAAATGCCTTTGGTTGGAATTGCAATTTGTGGTATCACCAATCCTGACTCGTCAGTCGTTTCATCGCTGGGGCGTATTTCGGTGTATGACGGACTACAGACGTGTGCCGGAGAATCCTTGGCGGCTATCCACACCGTTCAAACATTGCCATTTTTGGGCCGGTTGCTCGACAGCAAAGAGCCTGCCGCGAGGGAGTGGGCCGTCCGAGGGTTTAGCCGTTTTGTTGAGAATCTCCCAATCCGGCAGGAAGACGATCACATTACAGGAAAGTCGCTGATCCCTCGTGGGCCGGCGCCGTATCGCAGCGCGGACACGGACCGGTTCTCACTCAGCAGGCGCCGTCTCACGCTGACTGGCGAGAGCGATGCCGAATACGTTCAATTCTGGAAGCTCTGGTGGGCCAGGATGCAGAATGAACTTGGGCGCGAGAGCTCCGCGCAAAGCGTGAAGTGACACGTCAGCCGAATATAGACGTCCGGAGAAACTGGGATGTTTCCATCTTCCTTCGGAATGCCGTCGCAGGCGCGCTGGTATCGTCGACAACACGCTCAACCTCGTCGCGAACGCGATCAAGTTCAACCGGCCCGGCGGGGAAGTGCGCATCCGGGCCGTCGCCGGGGACTCAGGTGACGTTTCCATTACAATTGCGGACACCGGAGTCGGGATTCCGTCGCAGGACCTGCCACGGATCTTCGAGCGCTTCTACCGCGTGGACAAGGGCCGTTCGCGACAGGTGGGCGGCACCGGCTTGGGCCTTACGATCGTTAAACATGTGATCGAGCGCATGCACGGTACGATCGAAGTGCAAAGCCAATTGAAACAAGGCTCGACGTTTACTGTCCGCCTGCCGATTGCTACCGAATCCCTATAACCCCGCCTGTTTGTCACTGTTTCGTCACATGAAGTTCATGTGCCGCTAACGGTCGCTGGGTAACCTCATGCTTGAAGTCATTCAAGCCGGGGTGAGCGGGGCTCCCTTTGGGGACGCCGCCGGCCCAGGCTAAACAGATCAGAATCTTACGCTTAGCAGAATCGACCGGGGGACGGCCCGATGCAAGGGCGGCGGGAGAGCACTGTCCCGGAGACACAGAGAAAAGGAAGTATGAGCCAACACAGATTTCAGGCTTGGATCGCGGCGCCGCTGGCGGGATGCCTGCTGCTTGCGACCACCTCCATGGCAGCCGAGAATCCGGCCGCCGAAAGCGGCGGCAACGGGGCCGGAACGGTAGCCAGCCAGAAGATCGACGTGCAGAAGCTCCGTCAACAGATCGCCGAGCAGCAGAAACAGATCGAAGCGATGCAGAAAACGCTGGCCGCGCAGCAGCGGTTGCTGGACGCCACGAGCGCGCAACCAGCCGCCGACGCGCGCCCGGAGCGCGCGCCGCTCGGTCAGGTAGCCAGCACCAGCCCGATGATTCCGGCCGCGCCCGATTCTTCCAAGAGCATGCCGGCCAGCTCGAAGTCCGACGAGAAGGCTTCGCCGCTGCAGTTCGGCATCGGCAACACGACCATCATGCCGGTGGGCTTCATGGACGCCACGGCGGTGTGGCGCGACAAGGACGCCGGGTCGAGCATCGGTTCGAACTTCGGCAGCATTCCCTATAACAATGTCGCCGCGGGGCAACTCAGCGAATTCCGCTTCAGCCCGCAGAACTCGCGCCTTGGTTTCCGCGTCGATGGCGACTGGAAGGGCGCGCACTTCATCGGCTACAACGAGTTCGACTTCCTGGGCACCAGCGGATCGAACAACCTGGGCGTGACCAACGGCGCATTCGTGCCGCGCCTGCGCCTGTTCTGGGTGGACGTCCGCAAAGACAAGTGGGAATTCCTGGCCGGGCAGAGCTGGAGCATGATGACGCCCAGCCGCAAGGGGATCGCGGCGCTGCCGGGCGACCTCTTCTACAGCCAGGTGATCGACGTGAATTACATGATCGGCCTGCCGTGGAGCCGCCAGCCCGGCGTCCGCGTGCTGTATCACCCGAGCAACAAGGTCACTTTCGGCCTCTCGCTGGAAAACCCGGATCAGTACATCGGCGGCTCCGGCGGCGGACCGACGATCACGCTGCCGTCCGCGCTCAGTTCGCTCGGCGGCGGCCAGTTCGACAATTCGACCAACGTGCTCTCGACGCCGAACCTGCATCCCGACATCATCGCCAAGATCGCTTTCGACCCAAGCTCGCGCTTCCACTTTGAAGTTGGCGGCGTGGAACGCACCTTCAAGGATTGGAACCCGGTGACCGGTGTGCATTCGACGGTCGCGGGCGGCGGCGTTTCGGTGAACGCCAACGTCGAGGTGGTGAAGAACTTCCGCCTGTTCACCAACAACTACTGGAGCGATGGCGGCGGCCGTTACCTCTTCGGCAATGCGCCGGACGTGGTGATCCGCGCCGACGGCAGCATCTCGCCCATCCACTCGGGCGGCACGGTGGACGGCTTCGAAGCGCAGGTCACCAAGAAACTCATGCTGTACGCCTACTACGGCGGACTCTACATCGGACGCAACACGGCGTACGACGCCAACGGCACCAGCCTGGTCGGTTACGGCTACACGAAGTCGCCGGCGACGCAGAACCGCGCGATTAACGAAGTCACTTTCGGCTTCAACCAGACCATCTGGAAAGACGCCAAGTACGGCGCGCTGAACTTCATGGGCCAGTACGAGTACCTGATGCGCAACCCGTGGTACGTCGCCGCTGGCGCACCGAAGAGCGCGCACGACAACACGATCTATCTCAACCTGCGCTATACCCTGCCGGGCTCGGCCCCGACGATGGGCAAGTAAAGGACACGGCGGCGAAAAGGGTTTCCGGAATACAGGAGATTGAACAAATGAAAAAAGTTGCCAGTTTGCTTTTTGCTACGGCACTCGTTGGCGGGGTGGCTTCGGCGCAGGTTCTGATCAATGCGGCCGGAGCGTCCTTCCCGAACCCCATCTATCAGAAATGGTTCAGCGAGTACGGGAAGAAGACCGGCGTGCGGATCAACTACCAGTCGGTCGGGTCCGGCGCAGGCATCGGCCAGATCACCGAGGGCACAGTCGATTTCGGCGCGTCGGACGGCCCGATGAACGCGGAACAGACGAACAAGTTCCATTCCAAGCACGGCTACAACGTGCTGCACTTCCCGACGGTGATGGGCGCCGTGGTCGTGACTTATAACCTGCCGGGCGTCAGCCAGACACTAAACTTCACCCCGCAGGCGCTCGCCGGCATCTATCTGGGAAAGATCACGAAGTGGAACGACCCGGAGATTGCGAAGGCGAATCCGGGCGTGCGGCTCCCGGCGAACAACATCATCGTCGTACACCGCTCCGATGGCAGCGGCACGACCTACGTATTTGCCGACTACCTGTCGAAGGTGAGTCCGGAGTGGAAGAGCCGGGTGGGCAGCGCAACGTCGGTGACCTGGCCGGTGGGCCTGGGCGCGGCGAAGAACGACGGCGTCGCCGGCTTGGTGCGGCAGCGCCCCGATTCGATCGGCTACGTCGAACTGATTTACGCGGTGCAGAACAAGATGGCCTACGGCAATTTGAAGAACGCCGCGGGAGCCTTCATCAAGGCCTCCTCGGCGAGCGTCTCGGCGGCGGCCGCGGCGTCGGTGAAGACCATGCCGGACGACTTTAAGGTGTCGATCACCAACGCCGCCGGCAAAGCCTCCTACCCGATCGCGACCTTCACCTGGCTGCTGATTCCGGAGCGCATCCAGGACAAGACCAAGAAGGCCGCCATCGTCAACTTCCTGAAATGGATGCTCGACAAGGACGCCCAGGCGCTGGCCGAGAGCCTGGATTACGCCAGTCTGCCGAAGCCGGTGGTGGCGAAGGAGCTGAAGGCTATTGCGAAGGTGCAGTAGCATGAAGGACTTGAATGGAAACGGTTGAAAAGACAGTGGATCGCGCCCGCCCGCCCGAGCGGGCGCGGCGCTTTTCCGAAAGGCTGCTGACGGGCGACGCCGCGGCCAACCTGGTCGTCTTTCTGGCGGCGGCCAGCATCGTTGTGCTGACGTCATGGATCGTGATCGAGTTGTACCGCAACTCGGCGGCGTCACGCCACGAATTCGGGCTTTCCTTCCTGTGGGGGAAATCCTGGGATCCGGTCAACGAACACTACGGCGCGCTGCCGTTCATCTATGGCACGGTGGTGACCTCCGCGCTGGCGCTGCTGATGGCGATCCCGTTCGGCGTCGGCGCGGCGATCTTTCTGGCGGAGCTGGCGCCGCCGAAGATCTCCGACGCGCTTACATTTCTGATTGAACTGCTGGCAGCCGTGCCCAGCGTGATCTACGGCCTGCTGGGCATCTTCGTGCTGGTGCCGATGCTCGAAAAGGCCGAGCCGGCCATCCGGAGCGCGGCCGGCTACCTGCCCTTCTTTCAAGGCCCGTTTTACGGCGTGAGCGTGCTGGCGGCGGGCTTCGTCCTGGCCGTGATGATCGTGCCGTTCATCATCTCCATCTCGCGCGAGGTGCTGCTGGCCGTGCCCGCGGACCAGAGAGAGGCGGCGATGGCGCTAGGCGCGACGAAGTGGGAAAGCACGTGGGATGTCGTGGTCCCGTTTGCCGGCAAGGGCATTGTGGGCTCGATCTTTCTGGCGCTGGCCCGCTCGCTGGGCGAGACGATGGCCGTCACCATGGTGATTGGCAACACGCCGGTGATCAGCTCGTCGCTCTTCGCACCGGGCTACTCGATTGCGGCGGTGATCGCGAACGAATTCGCCGAGGCCAGCTCAGACATGCTGCGCAGCACGCTGATCGAGCTGGGCATGGTGCTCTTCGCCCTGACGTTCGTCATCAACGGCCTGGCGCGCATCCTGATTATGACTACGACCCGGAAGGGGAGCGCCGCATGAGCCTGCGCCTCATCTTCCGCAAGACGACCAACTACCTCATGCTGTCGCTGACCGGCGTTTGCGCGCTGGTGGCCGTCGGCATCCTTTTCTTTATCCTGGGATACCTGCTGTGGCACGGCGGAACCAGCCTGAACTGGGACTTTTTCACGAAACTGCCCGTGCCCGTGGGCGAACCCGGCGGCGGCATGGCCAACGCCCTGGTGGGGACCGCGAAGCTGCTGCTGATCGCCTCCCTCGTCGGCGTGCCCGTCGGCTTCCTGGGCGGCGTCTACCTGGCCGAATACGGCGGGAGTACGTTCTCGTTCCTGGTGCGCTACATGGCGGACCTGCTGAACGGCGTGCCGTCCATCGTCATCGGCATTTTCGCTTACACGGTCATCATTTTGACCCAGCACCACTTCTCGACGCTGGCCGGCGGCATCGCGCTGGGCGTGATGATGATCCCGATCGCGGTCCGCAGCACGGAGGAGTTCTTGAAGGCGGTGCCGAACTCGCTGCGCGAGGCGGCCGTCGCGCTGGGCGCGTCGAAGTCGCGGGCGGTGGTAACCGTCGTGATCCCGGCGGCCTTGAATGGCATCATCACGGGCATCATGCTGGATCTGGCCCGCGTGGCCGGCGAAACGGCGCCGCTGATCTTCACCGCGTTCGGCAACCAGTTCTGGAGTCCGGGCTGGAACCAGCCGACGGCGTCGCTGCCGGTGATGATCTACAGCTACGCGCTTTCGCCCTACGACGACTGGCACCGGCAGGCGTGGTCGGCGGGTTTCGTGCTGCTGAGTCTGGTGCTGGTGGTCAACGTCTTTTCCCGAATGATCCTTGCCAGAAAGAGACACGTTGCAAGGTAACTTATGGATAATTCCGCTAAGCCGTTTAATAACCCGAATCTGAATGAATCGCCGGAGCTCGTAGTGACCCAAGGCCGCGAATTCGTGAAGCTTCCGGATGGCGCGCAGCCCAAGCTGAAGGCGTCGAATCTCAACTTTTACTACGGCGGCTTCCAGGCCCTGCACGACATCAGTCTCGACATTCACGAGAATCGCGTGACGGCGTTCATCGGTCCGTCCGGTTGCGGCAAGTCGACGTTTCTCCGGACGTTGAACCGGATGCACGAAATGGTGCGCCATACACGCGTGGAGGGCGAAATCCTGCTGGATGGCGCCGATATCTTCGGCTTCGAGGTGTCGGGGCTCCGGCGCCGCGTCGGCATGGTGTTTCAGAAATCCAACCCGTTCCCCAAGTCGATCTTCGATAACGTCGCCTACGGGCTGCGGGTCAACGATGGCGTCCGGGGCGCCGCGTTGAAGGACGCCGTCGAAAGCAGCCTGCGGCGTGCGGCGCTGTGGGACGAAGTGAAAGACAAGCTGAACGAGTCGGCGTATTCGCTCTCGGGCGGCCAGCAACAGCGGTTGTGTATCGCCCGCGCGCTGGCCGTGAGCCCCGAAGTGCTGCTGCTCGACGAGCCGTGCTCGGCCCTGGACCCCATCGCCACGGCCAAAATCGAGGACCTGATCTTCCAACTGAAGGACAGTTGCACGATCGTCATCGTCACCCACAACATGCAACAGGCGGCGCGCGTCGCCGACTACACCGGTTTCTTCCTGCTGGGGCATCTGATCGAGTTCGACAAGACAACGACGATCTTCAAGAACCCCGCCCGGAAAGAGACTGAGGATTACGTCACCGGGCGGTTCGGATAAATCGCCCCGCGGGAGGAATTGGTGCGTCACTTTGTCGATGAACTGGAGCAACTGAGCCAGAAACTGCTGGAGATGTGCTCGCTGGTCGAAGCGGCCGTCCAACGCAGCATCAGCGCCGTTACCGAGAAGGATCTCAGCGCCGCCGAAGAGGTCCTGCGGAACGAAGCGCGGATCAACCAGATCGAAATCGATGTCGATGAGTTCGCCATCAACCTGCTGGCTTTGAACCAGCCGATGGCCGCCGACCTGCGCCTGATTATCGCGGCGCTGAAGATCAACACGGACCTGGAGCGGATGGGCGATCTCGCCGTCAACATCGCGCAGCGCGCGAAGTCGCTGGTCCAGGCGCCTGTCATTGCACCCATGATCGACATTCCGTACATTGCCGGTCTGGTGCAATCCATGGTGCGTAAGAGCTTGGATTCGTTCGTGTTGCGCGACGCCGAGCTGGCGCGCAGCGTGCTGGCGTCGGACACCGCCGTGGACAACCTGCGCAATGCGAGCTACCACGAACTCATCAGCTTCATGGAGCACGAGCCGTCCGGAATCCGGCAGGCCGTGGACCTGATTGCCGTCGTGCGGAACCTGGAGCGGATCGCCGACCATGCGACGAACATCGCCGAGGATGTCCTTTTCATGGTGAAGGGGATTGACGTCCGCCATCACGGTGAATCACGATGGAACAAGGCCGAGGAGCACGATATCGTTCCGTAAAGACGGTGCTCCAGGATGGCTATCGAAAGATTTTTGAGCGAAATTCCGCGCCTCCGTGTGGAGCGGGAGCCGTGCGTTGACAGCAGTGGCATTTGGTGTGCTACGCTGTAAAGGTTCGAGAAGTTAGCTGGACTGCTGCGGTTACCCTTTTTGTGACCCGGTGAAAGCCGGGAAACGGGAAGTCGTCCGGGCAGCCGCCCCGAGGTTCCTGCCGGCAGAGCTCCGGTAGGGATATGGGCGGGTCTCAAAGACCCTCTTCTACGGCTAAGCCGGTATGTGCCGGTCTGAAGCCGCCAGATTTCGGGAATTCTCCTACGGCCGCGATAGAAACTCAGTGCGTATGGGCGTGCTTGCGGCCGCGTGGTTGAAACGACGCTCTGACAAACGAGACAGAGGTTAGTTCGTGCCTACGTTTAATCAGCTTGTTCGCAAGGGGCGCAGGCCGCCCAGATATAAGACAGCGAGTCCGGCGCTGCAGTCCTGCCCGCAACGGCGGGGAGTCTGCACGCGTGTCTATACGACGACGCCAAAGAAACCAAACTCGGCGTTGCGTAAAGTCGCGCGCGTTCGCCTGACGAACCAGATCGAAGTGACGACGTACATTCCCGGTGTCGGCCACAACCTGCAGGAGCACTCGATTGTGCTCATCCGCGGCGGCCGTGTAAAGGATTTGCCGGGCGTGCGCTATCACATCGTTCGCGGAACGCTCGACACGGCTGGCGTGAGCGGCCGTATGCAGGGCCGTTCCAAGTACGGCGCGAAGCGTCCCAAGGCCGGTCAGGCGCCTGCCAAGAAGAAGTAAGGGAACACAGGGAAAGGAGCTCCAGCCAACATGCCTCGCAGACGCCGCGCTGAGGTGCGGGAGATTCAGCCCGACAGCGTTTATGGTTCGACGCTGGCCGAGAAGTTTATTAATTCGATGATGTGGGAGGGCAAGAAGACTGCCTCCCAGCACATCTTCTACGGAGCGATGGACATCATCCAGGAACGGACCAGCGACGAGCCTCTGAAACTGTTCAAGAAGGCCGTCGAGAACTGCAAGCCGCTGCTGGAAGTGAAGACGCGCCGTGTGGGTGGCGCGAACTACCAGGTGCCAATCGAGGTTCCGCAGAACCGCCGCACTTCGCTGGCGATCCGCTGGATTCTGATGGGCTCGCGGACGCGCTCCGAAAAGAGCATGGCCGAGAAGCTGGCCAATGAGTTGATGGACGCCGCGAACAACCGCGGCGCCGCGATGAAGAAGAAAGACGACGTCCACCGCATGGCCGAAGCCAACAAGGCTTTCGCGCACTACCGGTGGTAACCAGGGAGGAGACCGGAAACAGCCGTTTGCGCTGACCACGATCGTATGCCACGTACTATTGCACTCGACAAGATGAGAAACATCGGCATCATGGCCCACATCGATGCCGGTAAAACCACCGTTACCGAGCGCATTCTCTATTACACCGGCCGCACCTACAAAATTGGGGAGGTGCATGAAGGCACCGCCACGATGGATTGGATGGTGCAGGAGCAGGAGCGCGGCATCACGATCACGTCGGCGGCGACGACGTGCCACTGGCGGGAGCATCAGATCAACATCATCGATACCCCCGGTCACGTCGATTTCACGGCTGAGGTCGAGCGCAGTCTGCGCGTGCTGGATGGCGCCGTCGCGGTGTTCGACGCCGTGGCCGGCGTGCAGCCCCAGACCGAGACAGTCTGGCGCCAGGCCGATAAGTACTCCGTCCCGCGGATCTGCTTCATCAACAAGATGGACCGGGTCGGCGCGGACTTCTATCATTCGGTCGACACGATTGTTCAGCGTCTCAGCGCGCGGCCGGTTCCGATTCAGTTGCCGGTCGGCGCCGAAGATCAGTTCAAGGGCATTGTTGACCTGATCACGATGAAGGCGCGCCTGTGGCATGACGAAACGCTCGGCGCCGAGTACGACGACGTCGATATCCCCGCCGATCTGGCTGACCAGGCTAAGGAATATCACGAGAAGATGATCGAAGCCGCCGCCGAGTGCGACGAGCATCTTTTCGAAAAGTACATTGACGGCAAGCCGTTTACGCAGGAAGAACTGATCGCCGGTCTCCGCAAGGGAACGATCGAACAGAAGATCTTCCCGGTCGTTTGCGGTTCGGCTTTCAAAAATAAAGGCGTCCAGAACATGCTGGACGCGATTGTGGATCTTCTGCCGTCGCCGGTTGACGTTCCTCCGATGGAGGGCCACGATATCGACGACAAGTCGATTAAGCTGCAGCGCAAGGCCGACGACAACGAGCCGTTCGCCGCGCTCGTGTTCAAGATCATGACCGACCCCTTCGTGGGGCAGTTGGCCTTCATTCGCGTCTATTCCGGCCGGCTGGCCGCCGGCGACACGGTCCTGAACGTTCACAAGAACCGCACGGAGCGCGTCGGCCGCCTGGTCCGCATGCACGCGAACAAGCGCGAAGAGCTGACCGAGGTGCTCGCGGGCGACATCGTGTCCTGCGTGGGCCTGCGCAGCGTCGGCACGGGTGACACGATCTGCTCGTCGGATCATCCGATCCTGCTGGAGTCGATCGAATTCCCCGAGCCGGTGATCCAGCTCGCCATCGAGCCGAAAACCAAAGCCGACCAGGAAAAGCTGGGCATGGCCATTGCCAAGCTGGTGCAGGAAGATCCTACGCTGCGCATCTCGACCGACCATGAGACGGGCCAGACGATTCTGGCTGGCATGGGTGAGCTGCACCTGGACATCATCGTCGACCGTCTGCAGCGTGAATTCGGCGTCGGCGCGAACGTCGGCAAGCCGCAGGTGGCCTACCGCGAAACGATCCGCAAGAAGGCGGAAGGCGAAGGCCGTTTTGTCCGCCAGACCGGTGGCCACGGCCAATACGGCCACGTCAAGATCCGCATCGAGCCGATCACGGACACCAATTACGAGTTCGTCAATGCGGTTGTCGGCGGGTCTGTGCCGAAAGAGTTCATTGCTCCGGCCGAGAAGGGCATCGTCGAGGCCATGGAGGGCGGCGTGCTGGCCGGTTTCCCGATGAACAACATCAAGGTGACCCTGTACGACGGCAGCTATCACGAAGTGGACTCCTCGGAAATGGCGTTCAAGATCGCCGGTTCCATGGCGCTGAAGGACGCCTGCAAGAAGGCCAAGCCGGTCCTGCTCGAACCTGTCATGAAGGTCGAAGTGGTGGTGCCGGACGAGTACATGGGTTCGGTGAATGGCGATTTGATCAGCCGCCGCGGCCGCCTGGAGGGCGTCGAGCGGCGTGGTGGAACGCAGATCATCAGCGCCATGGTGCCGCTGTCGGAAATGTTCGGGTATGCGACGGAGATCCGGTCGCGGACCCAGGGCCGGGGCAGTTTCACGATGCACTTCGGCCGTTACGAAGAGGCTCCGGTGTCGGTGACCGAAGAGGTTGTCAGCCGGGCGCAGGGCAAGGTTTCGGAGTAAAAGGTTAGCGGCCGGCAAGGCCAGGTAGCAATTTTCGCGAGTGCGCAGGAGAGTGAACCGAGATGGCGAAAGAGAAATTTGATCGCAGCAAACCGCACATCAACATCGGCACGATCGGTCACATTGACCACGGGAAGACGACGCTGACGGCGGCGATCACGAAGGTTCTGGCGAAGCACAACCCGAAG